>Ga0189276_10004_pt1 | contig 732376 bp, 685 predicted proteins | sample N26A31minimetaG_FD_130321 | JGI IMG/M metagenome (GOLD analysis project Ga0189276, IMG submission 130321) | Marine microbial communities from the Costa Rica Dome - N26 A3-1 mini metaG | ecosystem: Environmental > Aquatic > Marine > Oceanic > Photic zone | place: Costa Rica: the Eastern Pacific... | reverse complement strand
GCCAGCGTCATCGTGATCGCTGCAGTCAGCGTCGTCTTGCCGTGGTCAACGTGGCCAATCGTGCCGATGTTGACGTGCGGCTTGTTGCGTTCAAACTTTGCCTTGGCCATCGGGCCTCTCCTTGATTCAGTTTCGGTGTCCGGCCCGCCGGACGGATGAACATCAGGCCAAACGGCCTGTTAAACGCGCCTCATAGCCATGTGCGGCGCGGGTTTCAAGCACACAAATGCCAGTTACTGCGGTGCGGCTTCGCGGCTTGCCCCGGCCCGAAACCCCGGATAAGCGGAAGCGGGATCAATTTACGCAAGGACAATGCTATGACCGCTGACCTGTCGGCCCATGCCGCACGCGTGGCCAAGGCTTCGCTGAAGGAGCTCGCGGATGCGCGGGCCGGGAACGCGCCACTCCGGGCAGCCGGATGGTCGATCGACCTGTCGCGGCACTATCTGGACGCCGAAGCCGATGCGGCGCTGCTGGCCTTTGGAGCGGCTACTGGTCTCAACGCGGCGGCGCAGAACCTGTTTGGTGGCGAGATCGTGAACCCGTCCGAGCAGCGCCCGGCGCTGCATTGGGCATTGCGCGCGCCGGAAGCCCTGTCCGGGGAAGCCGAAACGGTTCGTCAGAGCGTCCTTCCCGCGCTCGCCTTTGCACGCGACGTCGCCTCCGGCGCTGTCACAGGGTCGACCGGACAGGCATTCAACGCCGTGCTGCACATCGGGATTGGCGGATCCGACTTCGGTCCGCGCCTGATTGCCGATGCGTTTGAAGACAAGGCATCGGGCAAGATCGACCTGCGCTTCTGTGCCAATGTCGATCCGTTCGACCTAGACCGCGCGCTGGCAGGGCTCGACCCGGCCCGCACGCTGGTGATCGGAGTCTCGAAATCCTTCGGTACCGAGGAGACGCTTTACAATCTGGGGCGTGCCCGCAAATGGCTGGAGGCCTCGGTGGGTGACAGCTCCCAGCAGCACCTGGCGCTTGTGACCGCCAATCCGGATCGCGCGAAAGCCTGGCTGGACGGCCGCGAAGCCCATGTGTTCGATATGCCGCTCTCGGTGGGCGGCCGTTTCTCGCTCTGGTCCGCCGCGTCCCTGGCCTGCATGATCTATCTCGGGGCCGATGTCTTCGAGTCGATCCTGAAAGGTGCCGCCGACATGGACGCGCATGTGCGCACCGCAACGCTGGAAGACAATGCGGCGATGCGGCTGGCCCTGATGGACTACTGGAATGCGACAGTGCGCGGCGAAAGGATGCGCGTTCTGCTCGCCTATTCAAACCGGCTGAGACTGTTGCCGACCTATCTGCAGCAGCTGGAGATGGAATCCAACGGCAAGACGGTCGGCCCGAACGGCCAGCCCGTACCCGGTACGACGGCACCGGCACTCTGGGGCGGCGAAGGCTCGGTGGGCCAGCATTCCTATCACCAATGGCTGCACCAGGGGTCTCAGGACGTCCCATGCGAGTTCATCCTGTCCCCGGACCGGGACCGGGATGCGTCAGGCGTGACCGCCCTGACCGCACATGCGCTCGCCCAGGCCGAAGTGCTCGCCAATGGCCGCAGCCTCGACGATGTCCGGAGCGAAGAACCGGACTTGCCGGACGACGTCGCCCGGCAGAAGGTCCATGCAGGCGGACGGGCCTCCACTTTCCTGGCACATGCCAAGTTCGGCCCCGAGGCGTTCGGAGCGCTCGTAGCGCTATATGAACACCGCACCTATTTCGCCGGCCATCTGTGGCAACTGAACCCGTTCGACCAGTGGGGCGTTGAGCGCGGCAAGACGATGGCGTCGCGGCTCAAACCGGCCGTCGAAGGCAGCGCCCGGGCGGACGATGCGGTGACCGCCTCCCTGATCGCGATGATATCCGGAGACTGATCCATACTGGTCCTGCGCGAAACCTGTATCGGAGAAACCCGTGAGGTCCTGCTGGACGATACCGGGCGGCCTGTTGCGCTGCGCCTGTCGCGCTGGTCCGATCCGGCCTCGCGCCTGAAACTCGGTGACCGGGTCGAGGCCCGGATCCGCTCCCTGCAGCCCGAACAGGGCGGCGCCTTTGTCGAGACAGACCGCAAGGCACAAGCGTTCCTGCGCCTCTCGCCCGGTCACGGGCTGACCGAAGGCGAACGCTGCGGGATGACCGTCGTATCGGAGGCCCGGTCCGACAAGCTGGCGCGGGTGACGCTCGGAGAAGCGCCCGTGACGCCCCCTTTTGCCGATGGGTGGGGCTCTGCAGAAGTCGAAGAGGTTGCGCCGGGAGACGACCGGGTCGAAGCCGCCTTTGACGAAGCGATGTCACCCAGCGTGGTCGTTCCGAATGGCGGCCGGCTGCGGATCGAGCGCACACAGGCGCTGATTGCGGCAGACATCGATTCCGCCGGGCGCCGGGGCGCCGGCAGCGCGGCCAGCCGTGCGCTGCAGCTCAACCGGGATGCGAGCGCGGAACTGGTCCGCCAGATCGGCTTGCGCAAGCTGGGCGGCCTGGTGGTGCTGGATTGCGTGGCCCCCCTGAATGCCGGGTCCCGCAAGACGCTTCAGGATTTCACGAAGACGCGCTTTGCCGAAGCCGGCTTCCCGACAGCGACCGTGCTGGCCCCCTCCCAGCTCGGCCTGATGGAGATATCGTTGCCCTGGCGCGAAACCCCGCTGTCCGAGATCATCCTGGACCGGAGCGGGACCTGGTCAAGCGAATCGCTTTGCCTGGCTGGCCTGCGCCACCTGGAACGGGCCGCAATTCGCCAGCCCATGGACCGCCTGGTTCTCGACCTGCCGACGCGCGCACTGGCCTGGCTCGACGGGGCGGGCGCCCCGCTCAAGGGCCTGATGGCGGAACGGTATGGCGGACGGCTGTCATATGCGGCCTCGACGCGCGACGCACCGATCGTATATCAGGCCTCATGAGCAAACCCATGCCCTCCGGATCCAGCCAGCCCAAATGTGCCCAATGCCGCAAGAAACCGGTATCGGCCCAATACCGGCCCTTCTGTTCGAAACGCTGCGCAGATGTCGATCTGAACAAATGGCTGACGGACGGCTACAGCATTCCCGGCGCCCCGGTGGACCTGGCCGATGACGTGCCCGGCCAAGAGATGTCAGAAGATGACTGAAAACAGCATGGACAAGACGAAAAGCCTTCGTTAGATACCGCGCTTCCCCAGTGGCCCGCCCGGGTAGCTCAGGGGTAGAGCAGCGGATTGAAAATCCGCGTGTCGGTGGTTCGATTCCGCCCCCGGGCACCATTTTCCCGATTTGTCTTCGATTGGCCGGCTTCAGCGCCTCTGCCTCTCCGCAAGCGTCTGGCGGCCGTCCCGGCCTGTTGATGCCGGTCAACCGCGTGGACATTTGCACGGTCTAGAGCGCAATCTGCCCATCAGATCAAATGCCGGAACCTGCGCCCCATGCCAGCCCCCCGTTTCACCTATCGGCGGCTCAATCGTCGCCTCGACGTTCTTGTCCGGGACCGTCTCTGGCTGCAGGTCATCCTGGCGCTGGTGGCCGGGATATCATTCGGCCTGCTGCTGGGCCCGGACCTGGCGCTCATTCCGCGCACACGTGCTGATCTGATCGGTGACTGGCTTGCCTTGCCGGGGAAACTGTTCCTGGCCCTGATCCGCATGGTGATCATCCCACTGGCGGCGAGTTCGATCGTGCTTGGCATTGCGGGTTCCGGTGGCGGCGAAGCGCTGCGCGCGGTGGCTCGCAAGCTGATTGCGTTTGTCCTGTGCACGACCCTGGCGGCAACGGTCATCGGCGTCAGCCTGGCGCGCACAATCCGGCCCGGACGCACCCTTGAGGAATCCCTGCCCTTGCCGCCGAGCCTGAAGCCGGAAAACCTGAGTTTGGGCGACCCGGCTCCGTCAGCGCTGGAAGAAGCGGCCCAGAACCTGCCGACACTTATCACCAATCTGATTCCGCAGAATATCACGGCATCCCTGTTGGAGCAGGACATGCTGGCCATTGTCGTGTTTTCCCTGTTTGTCGGCATCGCCACCATCACATCCGACAAGCGGGAATTGACCCGTCCCCTGGTCGCGCTGGCTGAAGCGGTGCTGGAAGTCAGCATGACGGTCATACGCACCGCGATGCGATTCGCGCCCCTGGCGGTGTTCGGGCTGATGGCCGAAACCATGTCGGCGAGCGGGTTGAAGACGCTTGCCGACCTCGCAATCTATTGCGGAATTGTCCTGTCGGGACTCGGCCTGCTGCTTGCCCTCTATATCTTGATTGCTGTCGTGATTGGCAGGATCAATCCGGTGCGGTTCCTGCGCGCGGTGGGCCCGGTCCAGTTGCTGGCCTTTTCGACGTCGAGCTCGGCAGCCGTCATGCCGCTCACCATGAAGACCGCCGTCGACAAGCTGGGCACGCCCGCAACGCTGGCCGGAGCCGTGGTACCACTCGCCTCGACCGTCAACATGGCCGGTACCGCGCTGTACCAGTCCGTGGCCATCATGTTCCTGGCCGACATGTCCGGTTCGCCACTCGCATTCGGAGACCTGGCGTTGATCATGGTCACATTGACCGGCGCCTCCATCGGCGCACCTGCAGCGCCCGGCGCCAGTATCGCGATCCTGTCGGCGACGGCAGCAAGCTTCGGCATTCCGCTTTCAGGACTGGCACTCGTACTCGGAGTGGACCGTATCCTGGACATGGCACGCACCTCCGTGAATGTGACAGGCGATCTGGTCCTGTGCCGGATTCTGTCGCCGAAGTCAGGTCATGTCGCCAGTTCGGAGCATGACGGACAGGCGCCGCATGCGGAAGGAGCAGATCCTCAGGCCACGAGGTCCTGATGGCGGGCTGCGAGGTCCCGCAAGGCCATCGGGGAGCCAAACAGCTGGCGGTTTACGCCGATCCGCTTGAACCAGTAGTGCAGCCCGACAAGGTCGGTGAACCCCATGCCGCCATGCACTTCTGTCGATGTGCGCGCCACGAAGGTGCCCACCTCCGACAGATGCGCCTTGGCCAGGCAGGCCATGACAATCGCTTCATCCTCATTGGTGTCGATTGCGTGCGCTGCGTGCCATATCAAAGCGCGGGCCGGTTCCAGCCTTGCGGCCATTTCGGCGCAGAGATGCTTGACGGCCTGGAATGAGCCGATCACCCGGCCGAACTGCTTGCGTTCGCTCGCATAGGCGACGGCCTTGTCGAGCATGCATTGCGCCGCGCCCAACGTGTCGGCCGCAAGCAACACGCAGGCGACAGCAAAGGTCATGTCGGCCCGGTCGGGAACCGACGCCAGGGACTCATGGTCGACCTCCAGCTTCGAAAAGGTCCGGGTCCGGTCGATTGTCTGCAATGGTTCCGCGTCCGGCGCGGCGACCACTTGAAGGCCTTGATCGAACCAAAGCAGACCGTGCGTCGCCTCCGCCGCATCCATGACCATCATGGCGCAACCGGTCAGTTTGCCATCCGCCATCCGTATGCCGGCGCCGTCGCGCCGTGACAGGCGCTCATTGAGGGCAAGGCTGAAACGCGCCTGCCCGGAAGCGATCGCTGCGCCGAGGCCGCCGACCGCATCTCGCAGGGCAAAGGCGGCCACGCTGTTGGACAGGAACCGGGCCGGCACCACGCCATATCCGAAACACTCCTGAACCAGGACGGCATCCAGCACACCAAGGCCTGCGCCGCCCTCCGTCTCCGGAACCAGAATTCCGTCCAGCGCCAAAGCGCCAATCTCTTCAGCCAGACCGGCTGTTGCGGCGGCATCGTCCTGCGCGACCTGACGGATCAGATCGAGCGGTATGCGGTCCGCCACCAGACGCCTGACGGTTTCCTGCAGCAGGACCTGATCTTCGGACAGTCCAAATTCCATGGGTCTAGCTCCTTGCCGGCTTTGGCTCGCGCGGCATGCCAAGCCCGCGTTCGGAAATTATGTTCTTCTGGATCTGCGCCGTACCCCCGCCGATGATCAGGCCGAGGTCGTACATATAGCGCCATTGCCAGCTGCCGCCGGCGCGCAGATGCTCCCCCGACTCGTAGAGGATGCCCAACTCGCCGAGCGCATCGATCGCCAGACCGGCAATCTGGTGGTTCAACTCACACCCCTGAAGCTTGACGACGAGCCCGGCCAGTCCCGCCGATTCCCCTTTCAGCCTGTTGGTCGTGATACGCAGGCCGTTGGCCTGCATTGCGTAGACGTCTGCCTGAAGCGCCATGAGACGGTCCCTCAGGACGGGATTGTCGATCAGACGCTGACCATTGACGGTTTCCGACTTCATCAGTTCGACGAGTTCCAAGAAACGGGCCTTTGTCGCGTTCGGATCGCCCAGCATGCCGCGCTCATGCGTCAGCGTCGCGTTGGCCACCTGCCAGCCCTTGTTGACCTCGAACACAACACCACTCTTCGGCACACGGACGTCTGTGAAGAAGACCTCGTTGAAATTGGCCGCGCCCGTCATGTCGACGAGGGGCCGCACTTCAATCCCCGGTGTGTCCATCGGAAACAGGATGTAGGTGATTCCGTGATGCTTTTTTGCATCCGGGTCCGTGCGAACGAGACAGAATATCATGTCGGCCTGCCGGGCGGTCGATGTCCAGATTTTCTGGCCATTGATGACAAAATGATCGCCGTCTTCGACTGCGCGGGTCTGGAGTGCTGCAAGGTCCGATCCAGCGCCGGGTTCGGAGTATCCCTGGCACCAGATGAGGTCCCCCTTCAGCGTCGGCTCGATATAGGCGGCCTTCTGTTCCGGCGTGCCAAGCTCCAGCAGGGTTGGCACCAGCATCGAGATGCCTTGACCGGCGAGCGGCCGCGGCAGGCCCGAGCGGGCGAACTCCTCGGCAATGATGCGGGACTTCAGAATATCCGGCTCGGCGCCGTATCCGCCATATTCCTTCGGGATTGTCCGCGCGGTGAGGCCCTCGCTGATCAGAAAGGCCTGCCAGGCAAGGCGTTTCGGATGCTTCAGCCCCTTGTCGTCCGGTCCGGGCGCGAGATGGGCATTGGCGTTCAGGATCTCCGCGACCTGGTCGCGGAAAGCGGCGTATTCGGGGCTGAGTGTCAGGTCCATGACCGAACTGTCGACCGGCTTCCCCAAGGGAGTGCAACAGCAAATTCGAACCGGGCCTTGCACACCGTAGCGTAAAGCTGGCTAGCTGCGATCAGTCAAAGGAGGACACCCATGCCCGTCGAATACAAGAAACAAGGCAATGTCGCGATCATCACCATGAACCGCCCGGAAGCGCGCAATGCGATCAATGGCGAAATGGCCAGCACGATGGAAGCCGCCATCGACCAGATGGAATCCGATCCGGAAGTCTGGGTCGGAATCCTGACGGCAGTTGGCAAGGCTTTCTGCGCGGGCGCTGACCTGAAAGAGATTTCAGCCGGCAATGGGGCAGCCCTGTCGACCAAGAAGGGTGGCTTTGCCGGGATTGCCCGCCGTGAGCGGACCAAGCCGCTGATCGCAGCGATTACAGGGTCTGCGCTGGCCGGCGGGACCGAAATCGCGCTGTCCTGCGACATGATCATCTGCGCGGACAATACGAATTTCGGACTTCCGGAGGTGAAGCGTTCGCTGGTTGCGGGCGCGGGCGGCCTGTTCCGCCTGCCGCGCGCCATTGGCCGCGCCGTCGCGCTGGAAGCCATCCTGACGGGCGACCCGTTGCCGTCCCAGCGCGCCTTTGAGCTCGGCATGGTCAACAAGGTTGTCCCGGAAGCGGATGTCATGCCGGAAGCGCAGGCCCTGGCAGCGCGGATCACGGCGAACGCCCCGCTGGCGGTTGCCGCCAGCCGGGCCGTCGCCATGGACGCCACCAGCAAGAGCGATGACGAGCTCTGGAAGGATAGCGGCAAAGCCTTTGCCAGCATTGTCGGCACCGAGGACTTCAAGGAAGGCCCGAAAGCCTTCATCGAAAAACGCGCCCCGGTCTGGAAGGGTCGCTGATCAGACAGGCTCTGTTTTGAGCCACCGGACGGCGCCAAGCCCGGCTGCACGTCCGGTGGCCAGACAGGCTGTCAGCAGGTATCCGCCAGTCGGCGCGTCCCAATCCAGCATCTCGCCGGCGCAGAACTGGCCGGGACGGTCTTTCAGCATGAAGTGATCGTCGAGCGCGTCGAAGGATATTCCGCCATCTGTCGAGATGGCTTCGTCCATTGGAAACAGGCCGGCGACCGGTACGGGCAAATTCTTGACCAGACGGGCCATTTGATCTGGGGAGTCAGCCGCCTCAAGCCCCCCGAACTCGAACAGCAAGGCCCGCTTCACGCCGGACAGGTTCAGCGTCTTTCGAAGATGATTGGACAGGGATCGCTTGCCACGGGGTTTTGACAGGCGCCGGACGATTTCGTCTTCAGAAAGGTCGGGCAGCAGATCCAGGTACAGCACCGCCTGCCCGGCAGCCTCAAGCGCGTCACGGACACTCAGGGACAGGGAAAAGACCGCGCCGCTTTCCACGCCGCGTTCCGTGACGACGAATTCTTCGCGGCTGGCCTGTTCCCCGAAGCTGACCGCAACATTTTTTACCGGCACGCCGGCGAATTCGGCTTTCATCCGGTCAGACCAGTTGACGCGCAGGCCGCAATTCGACGGACGAAATGGCGACACAGAAATGCCAGCCGCCTGAAAGGCGGCCCGCCATGCACCATCGGATCCGAGCCGGCTCCAGCTGCCCCCGCCCAGGGCGAAAACCTGCGTACGGGAAGACACGTGTCGCGGGCCGTCGGGCGTATCGAAGGTCAGAGCGCCATCCTGATTCCAGCCTGTCCAGCGATGGCGCGTGTGCAGGCGCGCGCCCACGTCCGTGAGGCGTGAGAGCCAGGCCCTGAGCAAGGGCGATGCCTTCATCTCACGCGGAAACACGCGGCCCGTGGGCCCGGTGACCGGCTGGATGTCGAGCTGCTCCATCCAGGCCATGATCTCGTCCGGTCCGAATGCTTCAACCGCCTGCGACAGGCTGGCGGGCGCGTCCGGATAAATCGCTGCGAGTTCAGCGGGCGTCACGACATGGGTGATGTTCAGTCCACTCTTGCCAGCCATCAGGAATTTCCGGGCCGGGCTGGGCATGGCCTCGAACACGGCAACGCTTAGCCCTGCATCCGCGATCATCTCCGCCGCCATGAGCCCGGCGGGCCCCGCGCCGATCACAGCCGCGTCGAGCGGGGCGTCAATCGTCACGATCGACCCGAGCCTTGCCGCGCCCCAGGGCCAGCGCCTTGATCGCGCCCCGGAACGTCTGCACTTCCTGGCGCGTCCAATCGGCCCGGATCAGCGCAGCGCGCAGATTGTCCTTCATCAGCGGCGTCTTTTCGGGGGGGAAGAAGTATCCGGCGCGCTCGAGCTCGTCCTCGAAATGCTCGAACATGCGGTAAAGCTCGTCGCGCGGGGCCGGCTCGCCCAGCTTTGCCTTGTCCTGCGAGATGACCCTGCCTGAATCCTCCCGGCGCCTGCCCCATTCCGCGCAAAATACGCAGACGGCCTGGGCAAGGTTCAGGCTCTTGAAGTCGGGGTCCACCGGATAGGTCATCAGGAAGTCCGACACGGCGACCGCATCATTTGGCAGACCGGACTTCTCGGCGCCGAACATGATGGCGGACTGGCCGGCGCCGAGACGCTCGAACGCGGTGTCAGCGGCCTCGGCCGCATCGCCCACGCGCTTTTCGATTCCCCGCAGGCGGGCCGTGGCAGCGGCCAGCCAGGTGATGCCGTCGAGCGCTTCAGGCAGACTGTCGAAAACCTGCACCGTGACACCGGCTTCGAACGCTCCGGCCGACATCGTGTCCGCCGCCGGGTTCGGCCAGCCGTCGCGCGGCGTGACGAGGCGCAAATCGGTCAGGCCAAAATTGCGCATGACGCGCGCGGCGGCACCGATATTCTCGCCAAGCTGCGGCGAATGGAGGATAATTGCGGGGTTGCGCTGTTCTGACATGATTTTCCCTGTTTTGACGCCTGCCCGGGCTCTGCTATAGGCCTGCGAGAAATACGCAACCGCAGGGATTCTAAACATGGCGAAAATCAAGGTCAAAAACCCGATCGTCGAGATGGACGGGGATGAGATGACCCGGATCATCTGGCAGATGATCAAGGACAAGCTGATCCACCCCTATCTCGATGTCGACCTGAAATATTACGACCTGTCGATCCAGAAGCGCGATGAAACGGATGACCAGATCACCGTCGATGCTGCCAACGCCACCAAACAGTATGGCGTCGCCGTCAAGTGTGCGACCATCACGCCGGACGAAGCCCGCGTCGAGGAATTCGGCCTGAAGAAGATGTGGCGTTCGCCGAACGGCACGATCCGCAACATTCTGGGCGGCGTCGTGTTCCGCGAGCCGATCGTGATCTCGAACGTGCCGCGCCTCGTGCCGGGCTGGACCCAGCCTGTGGTTGTTGGCCGTCACGCCTTTGGCGACCAGTACAAGGCGACCGACTTCCTGGTGCCGGGCAAGGGCAAGCTGACCATGAAATGGGAAGCTTCCGACGGCTCCGACTCCAAGGAATTCGAAGTCTTCGATTTCCCGTCCTCCGGCATTGCCATGGGCATGTACAATCTGGATGAGTCGATCCGCGACTTCGCCCGGGCCAGCATGAATTACGGCCTGCAGCGCAAATGGCCGGTCTACCTGTCGACCAAGAACACGATCCTGAAAGCCTATGATGGCCGCTTCAAGGACATCTTCCAGGAAGTGTTCGACAATGAATTCGCCGACAAGTTCGCCGAATTCGGCGGCACTTATGAGCACCGCCTCATCGACGACATGGTCGCGGCGGCCATGAAATGGTCCGGTGGCTATGTCTGGGCCTGTAAGAACTATGATGGTGACGTCCAGTCCGACACGGTCGCCCAGGGTTATGGCTCGCTGGGTCTGATGACCTCCGTTCTGATGACGCCGGATGGCAACACGGTGGAAGCCGAAGCCGCACACGGCACGGTGACGCGTCACTACCGCAACCACCAGAAGGGCGAAGCGACGTCGACCAACTCCATCGCCTCCATGTTCGCCTGGACGCGCGGCCTCGACCATCGTGGCCGTATGGACGACACACCGGATGTGCGCGCCTTCGCCCAGAAACTGGAAGAGACCATCATCAAGACGGTCGAAAACGGCCAGATGACGAAGGACCTCGCCCTGCTCGTCGGCCCGGATCAGGAATGGCTGACCACCGAAGGCTTCATCGAAGCCGTGGACAAGAACTTCCAGGAAGCCATGTCCAAATCCTGAGCCCATCAGTCCTGAATTCAGAAAGCCCCGCAGGAAACTGCGGGGCTTTTTTCATGGTCAGAACAGGTGTTTCGCGACGAACCAGGATCCCCAGACGATCCCGAGCAGCGGAATCAGCGCCACCAGCCAGATCGGCCGCGCCTTCACATTGCCGAACCCCTCTTTCGGATCGTCCATCACGCTTCTCCGAGGAGTTGGCGGACATGGTCTTCAAGATCCAGCTGGCGCAGACGCTTCAGGCGTTCGGTCAGCAGGATGCGACGCAGGCGCTGATAGGCGATTTCCAGATCGTCATTGACGATCACATAGTCATAGCGGCGCCAATGCATGATCTCGCGCTTGGCATCTTCCATGCGGCGCGCAACGATTTCCGGCGTCGATCCCGGACGGGCGGCCAGTCGCTGCTCCAGCGCGTTGATGCTGGGCGGCAGGATGAAGACCGACACGACATCGTTCGGCATCTGGTCATGCAGGGCATCCGCGCCCTGCCAGTCGACGTCGAACAGGACGTCCTCGCCGGATTCGAGTTTCGCCACCGTATCGGCCTTGGGAGTGCCGTAATATTTGTCAAACACGTGGGCCCATTCGAGAAACTCGCGCCGTTCGATCATCTCGTGAAACGCGTCGACCGTCCGGAAGTGGTAATCCTTGCCATCGACCTCTCCCGGCCGCGGCGGACGGGTGGTGGCGGATACGGACAGGTTCACATCGTCGAATTCCTCGATCAGCTTCCTGGCGAGCGTCGTCTTGCCGGCTCCCGACGGGCTGGACAGAACAAGCATGAGCCCGCGGCGATGACCGCTATCCTTCGGATGTCCGCTATTCGACATTGGCTGCCTGCTCCTTGAACTGGTCTATGGTTCCTTTGAGGCTGAGTCCGGCATTCGTCAAATCGAGGCTGACAGATTTAGAGCAGAGCGTATTGGCTTCCCGGTTCAGTTCCTGGGCCAGAAAGTCCAGCTTCCGGCCAACCGGAGACCCGGTGGCCAGCAAGTCCCGCGCTGAAACGAAATGCGCCTGCAACCGGTCAAGTTCTTCGCGCACATCGGCTTTCGCCGCTGTCAGGGCGAGTTCTGCCGCCAGACGGTCCGGATCCACTTTCTGGTCGGCGCCCAGCTCGTCGAGCTGTTTCGACAGGCGCGCCTGAAGCAGGCCGGGCTGGCCGGCCGCCAGCGAGATTGCCGATTCGGTCACGGCAGACATCTCGTCCACCAATTCACCAAGCATCGCCAACAGCGACTGACCTTCGGATCGGCGGGCGGTGTCAAGTTGCTCGAGCGCCGCTTCGGCACCTTGTGCAAGCACCGTCATGACGGCTTCATCCGCCGCGACATCGCGCAGGCTGGACGAGCCGGTTTCCACAACGCCCTTTATCGACATGAGCGCGGCGATGGCTTCGCCTGACAAAGGCCCGCCAAGAGCCTGCTCCGCTGCCGAGGTGAGAGATTTCAGGAGGGCCTCGTCAATGACCACGCCGCCCGCCCGGTCACTGAGTTCGATCCGCAGCGACACCTGAAGCGAGCCGCGATTGAAGCGGCGCGAGGCGGCGGTCTTGACGGCGCGCTCCAGCGCATCAAAGCCGGGTGGTGTGTTCACACGCACGTCCAGCCCGCGGCCGTTCACGCTCTTGGCCTCCCAGGCCCAGGCGCCCCATTCTGCTTCTCCCGTGACACGGGCAAAACCGGTCATGCCGGATAGCTGACTCATTCCCCCGACCGCTCCCTCTGGATTTCCTCGCGCTCATACTTTCGATAGGCGGCGACATTTCGATTGTGCTCTGCCAGCGTCCTGGCGAACAGGTGCCCACCCTTGCCGTCGGCCACGAAGAAGATGTGTCCGGTTTCATCCGGATTCAGCACCGCTGCGATGGCATCGCGGCCCGGATTGCAGATGGGCGTCTTCGGAAGCCCGTCAATCTGGTACGTGTTCCAGTCGGTCTTGCGATCGATTTCGGACCGGTAGAGGGTCCGCCGCTCGCCGCGCCGATTGTAGAGCGGTTCGCCCTTTGAAATGCCGTAAATAATGGTCGGGTCGCTCTCCAGGCGCATTCCCCGTTTCAGGCGCGTCGTAAACAGGCCGGCAATCTGGGGCCGCTCGCTGGCAATGCCGGTCTCCTTTTCCACAACGGAGGCCAGAATGATGGCCTCCTCCGGCGTGGAAATCGGCAGGCCCTCGGCGCGCTGCGGCCAGAGTTCATCCAGAACCTTGTCCTGCGCGTCCTGCATGCGGGCAATCAGGTCGGCCCGGCTCGTGCCCCTCTGGAACAGATAAGTATCCGGCAACAGAGTCCCTTCGGCTACCTCTTCCGTGGGCAACGCACCTTCAAGCACCGGATCTTCCTCGATGATCTTCAAGAGCTGGGCGGTCGTGCGGCCTTCCGGCAATGTGATCTTGTAGAGGACCGACTTGCCTTCGATCATGATGTCAATGATGTCGACGATGCTGGCCCGGGGCTCGAGAATGTACTCCCCCGTCTTGATGGCGAGTTCGCTTCCATCCAGACGGGCTTTCAAGCGAACGAGGCGGTCATCGGTGACAAGCCCGTCCTGTTCGAGCCGCGCCGCCACGCTCGTCAGGGTTTCCCCCGGCTGGACGGCGAACACGACCTGGCCAGTCGACGGGCCGGGCTTGGCAATCTCGTTCTGGAACCAGAGCCAGCCACCGCCAAGCGCGATGCCCCCGAGGAACAGGAGCAGTACCAGCAATGAGAGCAGGCCTTTGATGAATTTCATGCACGCCTCGCGAATCCTGACTGTGCCAGCCTATATGCCAACCCCAGCCCGGAGAAACAGGCTTACTGAATTTCCTTGAGCACCAGCGACGCGTTCGTGCCACCGAAGCCGAAACTGTTTGTCATGGCCGCCCGCACGCGCCCCTTCTTCGCCTTGTGCGGGACAAGGTCGAGAACGGTCTCGAAGCTCGGATTGTCGAGGTTCAGCGTCGGCGGCATCACCTGGTCGCGAATGGCCAGCGCACAGAAGGCGGTCTCGATCGCGCCAGCGGCGCCCAGTAGGTGCCCGACGGCCGACTTGGTCGACGACATGGACATGTTCTTCGCGTGATCGCCAAAGGCGCGCTCAACCGCGCCGGCTTCGCCCTCGTCCCCTTTTGGAGTCGACGTGCCGTGTGCGTTCACATAGTCGATCTCGGTCGGGTCGATGGCCGAATTCTTGAGCGCCATCTTCATGGCACGATAGCCACCCTCGGCGCCTTCGGCCGGGGCCGTGATGTGATAGGCATCGCCCGTCAGGCCATAGCCGGCGACTTCCGCATAGATTTTTGCGCCACGCGCCTTTGCATGCTCGTACTCTTCGAGCACCACAACAGCCGCCCCTTCTCCCATGACGAAACCATCGCGGTCCTTGTCATAGGGACGGGACGCCTTTTCCGGCGTGTCGTTGAAATTGGTCGACATGGCCTTTGCGGCGCAGAAGCCCGCAATGCCGATACGGCCGATGACGGCCTCGGCTCCGCCAGCCACCATGACATCCGCATCCCCGTATTTGATGAGACGCGCGGAGTCGCCGATGGCGTGGGCGCCAGTTGCACAGGCCGTGACCACGGAATGGTTCGGGCCCTTGAATTTGTGGCGGATCGACACCTGGCCGGAAGCCAGGTTGATCAGCGCAGAGGGGATGAAGAACGGGCTCACCTTGCGCGGCCCGTTCTCGTGAAGTGTGATCGCCGTGCTGTAGATCGATTCCAGGCCACCAATGCCGGAGCCGATCAGGACGCCTGTGCGCTCCTGGCCCTCATCATCTTCGGGCTTCCAGGCTGCATCCTCGACGGCCTCGTCGGCCGCAGCGATCGCATAGAGAATGAATTCATCGATCCGGCGCAGCTCCTTCGGAGACAGATACTTGCCCGGGTCGAATGCGTCGGGATCTCCCTCGCCGCCGCCGCGGCCTGTTACCCACGGAACCTGAAACGCGATCTTGCAGGGCATGTCCTCGGGATCGAACGTATCGATACGTCCTGCCCCTGACTTGCCTGCAATGAGGCGCTCCCAAGTTGCCTCACGGCCCGAAGCCAAGGGTGAGACAATCCCGATTCCGGTAATAACAACGCGGCGATCTGACATGGAAATCCTGAAATCTTAGATGTGTGCCTTGATGTGCGTTACCGCATCACCAACCGTGCGGATCGATTCCTGCACGTCATCCGGGATCTCGATGTTGAACTCTTCCTCGAAGGCCATGACCAGTTCGACCAGGTCCAGCGAGTCAGCGCCCAGATCATCAATGAAGCTTGCGCTCTCGACGACCTTGTCACCATCCACGTCGAGATTATCGACAACAATTTTTTTAACGCGTTCTAGAACGTCAGACATGAGTACCTCTCTGAAAATGCCTGAGGACTGGCCCAGATTCGAACCATTGTGTTGCGCCTAGCATACACTTGGGACGAGCGCCAAGTCCTATGAGTGGGGCTTGCTGTAGTGAAATCAGATCATCGCCATGCCGCCATTCACGTGGATTGTCTGTCCCGTGACGTAGGCGGCCTGATCTGAAGCGAGATAAACGGCCGCGGCGGCAATGTCCGCGCCCTGGCCGAGCCGGCCGGCCGGAATTTGGCCGAGAAGCGCCTCTTTCTGCTTTTCCGGCAACACGTCCGTCATCGGGGATTCAATGAATCCGGGGGCGATCGTGTTGGCCGTGATACCGCGGCTGGCGACTTCCTGCGCCAGGGATTTGGTGAATCCGATCATGCCAGCCTTGGAGGCGCAATAATTGGATTGTCCGGGATTTCCGGTCACGCCAACAATCGACGTGATGCCGATGATCCGCCCGTGACGACGCTTCATCATGCCCCGGACACAGCTTTTCGTGAGACGGAAATAGCTGCCCAGATTGACCGACAGAACATCGTTCCAGTCGTCATCCTTCATCTGCATCAACAGCTTGTCGCGTGTGATGCCGGCATTTGCCACGAGAATGTCGAGCGGACCCATCGCCTCTTCCGTACGACCCACAAGTCCGTCGACCGACTCTGCGTCGGACAGATTGCACGGCACGATGGCGGATTCGCCTTTCAGGGTGCCTGCGACCTCTTCTAGAACGTTTTCGCGCGTCCCGGAGAGCGCCACCTTGGCCCCGGCTTCGGACAGGGCCTGCGCGATGGCTCGGCCGATTCCACCGGATGCTCCGGTGACGAGGGCCGTACGGCCGGTCAGGTCAAACATTGTGGCTTATCCCTTCATTGCTTCTGCAAAGGCTGCCAGATCCTCTGGCGTGCCCAGCGTGAATCCGTTCAGCGACTTCTCTATGCGGCGTTGCATAACTGTCAGCACTTTTCCATTGCCTGCTTCGCCCGTGGCTTCAACTCCCTGAGCCACCATGAATTGCACACTCTCGGTCCAGCGCACCCGGCCCGTCACCTGCGCGACAAGGTTTTTCCGGATGGTTTCAGGGTCTGTGACAGCGCTGGCCGACACGTTGGCGACCAGTTCGGTCGACGGCGCGGAGATCGTCACATCCGCAAGCGCTTCTGCCATGGCGTCCGCGGCCGGCTGCATCAGCGAACAGTGGAACGGCGCAGACACGTTGAGCAGCATGGCCTTCTTGACGCCATTGTCCTTGGCGTGGGCGCAGGCGGCCTCCACGGCATCCTTGCGGCCGGAGATCACCAATTGCCCCGGCGCATTGTCATTGGCGATGTCGCAGGCGCCGCCCGTCTCGCGACCGGCTGCACAGGCCGCTTCAGCCTGATCGATATCTGCTCCGAGAAGGGCCGCCATGGCCCCTTCGCCCGGCTGCACGGCCGCCTGCATGGCATTGCCGCGGATGCGCAGCAATCTGGCCGTATCGGACAGACCGATCGCCCCGGCGGCTGCCAGGGCGGAGTATTCGCCAAGCGAGTGTCCGGCCACATAGGCGGCATCCTGTGCGGACAGGCCGAATTCTGCCTCCAGAGCACGGGCAGCGGCAACGCTGTGCGCCATCAGGGCTGGCTGTGTGTTGGCCGTCAGCGTCAGATCCTCGATGTCACCCGACCACATCAGGCCGGACAGGTCCTGGCCAAGGGCCTCATCGACCTCCGCGAAGACGTCGCGGGCCGACGGGAATGCGTCGGCGAGCGACTTTCCCATTCCGATTTCCTGGCTCCCTTGCCCAGGAAAGATCAGCGCAAATTTTGTCATGTTTCTTATCTCCGAATTGCGCCCGTGGTTAAAGGCGACCGTGAATGTAAGCAAGCGCTTGAAAAACAGCCCCAAATGCGCTTTACACCCGCCTTCACTCGCAGCCATGCGGCCCTTGGTAATCTGGAATGAGCTAGGTGAAGAGGGGCCATCGCTGGACAGTTTCCCGCTGCCCGGCGCCGCATGACTCTACTATGGGACTGAAAACATGGCTTTTTATGAGCATGTCGTGATCACACGACCTGACATTTCGCCTGCTCAAGTCGAGACATTTGTCGAAGAACTGAGCGGCTTCCTCAAAGAAAAGGGCGCGAAAGTCGGCAAGACCGAATACTGGGGTCTGCGCAATCTCGCCTATCCGATCAAGAAACAGCGCAAGGGGCACTATTCCCTGCTGAACATCGACGGCCCGGCCGACGCGGTGCACGAGCTTGAGCGCCGCCTGCGCATTTCCGACGATGTCATGCGTTACATGACGATCCGCGTTGAAGAGCTGAGCGACGAACCGTCGCCCGTGCTCTCCCGCAAAGACCGTCGCCGCGACTAGGGAAGGACACTCGAAATGGCTCAGAAACTGAACATCACGAACATCCCTGCCCGTCGTCCGTTCGGACGTCGCCGCAAGGTCGACCCGTTCACCGGTCAGAACGCACAGGTGATCGACTACAAGGACGTGAAACTGCTGCAGCGCTACATCTCTGAAAAAGGGAAAATCGTGCCAAGCCGCATCACGGCCGTGAACCTCAAGAACCAGCGCAAGCTTGCCCAGGCGATCAAACGCGCCCGCATGCTGGCCCTGCTTCCGTTCGAAGTGAAGTAAGGAGACCCGAACATGCAAGTCATCCTGCTTGAACGCATCGAACGCCTCGGCAAGATCGGGGACGAAGTGAAGGTGAAGAACGGGTTCGCCCGGAACTTCCTGATCCCGCAAGGCAAGGCCCTGCTGGCAAATGACCGCAACCGTGCCCGGTTCGAAGCCGAGCGCGACGCGATCGAAGCCCGCAATGCCGAAGCCCGCGCGAAGGCCGAAGCCGAAGCCTCGAAACTCGAAGGCGCTGTCTTCACCCTGATCCGCCAGGCTGGCGACACCGGCCAGCTCTACGGTTCGGTGACCGCTCGCGACGTGGCAGACGCCGCTGAAGCAGCCGGTCACTCCGTGCCTCGGTCCGGCGTGCGTCTGGACAAGCCGATCAAGGCGATCGGCATGTACGACGTCTCGATCCGCCTGCACGCGGAAGTCGCTGTCACCATTCAGGCCAACGTGGCCCGGTCGGCCGACGAAGCCGAACGCCAAGCCAAGGGCGAGGACATTGTCGCCTCGCTGCAGGCCGCAAACCAGGAACTGGCCCAGGAACAGGCCGGCGAACTCGCTGAAGCCGCTGCAGAGCGCGCCGAAGCCGGTGGTGAAGACGAAGAATAGTCTTCCGCCATCTCGACAATAGGCCGCAGCTTTTCACAGCTGCGGCCTTTTTTGTGGACGGGCTGTGAATAGCGCAGCTGCCAGCGCAACAAGCCGGTGAATTCCCCCTTCAGGTGAGGTAAAAGAATCGGATGCCGCTCGATGACGCCCCTGCCGCCACTCTGACTCCGCCGCACAATCTGTCGGCCGAGGCCGCCGTGCTGGGCGCGATCCTGTTTGACAACAATGCGTATCAGCGTGTGGCGGACATCCTGCGCCCGTCAGACTTCTATGCGCCGGCGCACCAGGAATTGTTCGACGTCTCCGCCACCATGATCCAGCAAGGCCGGATCGCGGATGGTGTGACCCTGCGGGAGCATTTCGAGAAAGCGGAGAAACTGACCGAAATCGGTGGCGCCCGCTATCTCGAGCAATTGCTCGATTCCGCCGCTTTCGGCCCGGAAGTCGGCGATTATGCCCGGATGATCCGCGACCTCGCAATGCGCCGTTCGCTGGTGGGAATTGGCGGCGAACTCCAGGGCCGCGCCCTGAACCCGTCACCCGATGAAAGCGGCGAGCGGCAGATTGAACTGGCCGAACGTCAATTGTTCGACCTGGCCGAACGCGGCGCTTCGGGCCGCGGCTTTTCCAGCTTTTCCGAGGCGCTCACCGAGTCGCTGAAGAATGCCGAGGCGGCGTTCAAGCGGGAGGGCAAGATCGCCGGCATCCCGACCCGGCTGCGCGATCTCGACGAGAAACTGGGCGGATTGCACCGGTCCGACCTCGTCATCCTCGCCGGTCGCCCATCCATGGGGAAAACCTCGCTCGCGACCAACATCGCCTACAATGCCGCGTCTGCCTATCGGGCGGAAATCCAGGATGACGGGTCCAAGAAGACCGTCGATGGGGCGATTGTGGGCTTCTTCTCGCTCGAAATGTCGAATGAGCAATTGGCCACGCGGATCATCGCGGAGCGGACCGGCATCACGACCCACAGGATCCGTCAGGGCGACCTCGACAAGAGTGATTTCGAACGCTTGCGGGAGGCCACCGAGGAATTGCAGAACCTGCCGCTCTATATCGATGATACGGGCGGCATCTCGATCAGCCAGCTGGCCGCGCGGGCCCGTCGCCTGCAGCGGTCAGTCGGACTCGACATGATCGTGATCGACTATCTGCAGCTGATCACGGTCAGCAGTGGAAATGCGAACGCCAACCGGGTGCAGGAAATCACCCAGATCACGACATCGCTCAAGGCGCTGGCCAAGGATCTGAACGTTCCGATCATCGCCCTCTCCCAGCTTTCGCGCGCGGTGGAACAGCGCGACGACAAGCGGCCGCAGCTGTCGGACCTGCGGGAATCAGGCTCGATCGAACAGGATGCGGACGTGGTGCTGTTCGTCTACCGGGAGGAATACTATCTCTCGCGGACCGAACCGGGCGCTGATCCCAATGATCCTTCGTCCAACGAGAAATGGAGCCAGTGGCGCCAACGCATGGACCAGGTTTATGGCAAGGCGGAAGTCATTGTCGGCAAACAGCGGCACGGCCCGATTGGCCGTGTGGAACTGGCCTTTGACTCCAATGTCACCCGCTTTGGCGACCTCGACCATTCAGGCCGCGACAACGAGTTCGAATAGTTTCAGATCGTCTCAAGCCAGTTCAGAAGGAGCCGGTTGACCTCGTCCGGGCGTTCCTGCTGGGTCCAGTGGCCGCAACCTTCGAGCAGCTCCGCGCCACGCAAATCTGTCAGGCTTCGCTTCATGGCGGCGATCATGTCGCCGGGGTACATTTTCAGCACAAGGTCCCGGGTGCCACCGACATAGAGGGAGGGCTGGGCGATCTCCATCGGGGATGGATGGGCCTTCAAATAGGCGTGATCGCGATGCCAGTTGCGATAGCGGTTCAATGGACCGCGAAATCCGGATTGTCGGAACTGGGAGTCGTAATAGGCGACATCTTCGGCGTTCAGCCAGGGAAGCGGCATGTCGGGTTCCGGCAGGCGGTGCAGCAGGGTCTCACCATGCTTCTTGTCCGCCGGCCAGGTGCCATCCGGGGCATCGCCGGAAATGGCATAGTAGAACTTCCGGATCGTCGCGGCGGGATCAGCTTCCAGCTCGGCTTCGGGCGGGCCCTGATCCTGGAAGTAGACCTGATAGAAGAACAGGCCGCGATCGGTGAAGAAGGCCCGGGCGGCATCGATGAAGACCACGTCGCCCGGCGGGATGTAGGGCACAGAGAGCCCCGCAACGGCCCGGAACCGGTCAGCGTGGAGACGGGCCGTATTCCAGGCGATGGGCGCGCCCCAGTCATGCCCGACGACGACCGCTTTCTCGCCCGGTGACAAGGCTTCAGCGAGACCGGCAATATCGCCGGTCAGGCTCTCCATGTCGTAGGCTTCGACGGCGTGCGGGCGGTCAGAACCGCCATAGCCACGCACATCCGGCGCGGCGACACGGTAGCCGGCTTCGGACAGCGCCTTGATCTGATGTCTCCACGAATACCAGCTTTCGGGAAAGCCATGGACGAGGATGACCAGCGGCCCTTCCCCGGCCAGAGCGACCCTCAGGCGTATGCCATTCGTTTCAATCTGTCTCAGATCGACGCCGGTTTCAGTCATTCCCGCCGATCCACTTGAATTCAGGCTCCTCCCACCATGGGAAGAAGTTCGGCATGCCGTCGGAGACCTTCACCGGATAGACCGGCTTGCGCTTCTCGAGGAAGCTCATCACGCCTTCCTTGGCGTCTTCGGTCTTGCCGCGCGAATAGATGGCGGCGGAGTCGACAATGTGAGCTTCCATCGGGTGGCTGGCGCCCAGCATGCGCCACATCATCTGACGGGTGAGGCTGGTCGAGACAGCGGCCGTATTGTCCGCAATCTCGCGAGCCATCGCGCGGGCGACGTCCATCAGTTCCGCTTGCGGATGGACCGACCGGACAAGTCCGCCATCCATGGCTTCCTGCGCGGGGAAGACCCGTCCCGAATAGCACCATTCGAGCGCCTGCGAGATTCCGACGAGGCGCGGCAGAAACCAGCTCGAGGCCGCTTCCGGATTGATGCCGCGGCGATTGAAGACGAAACCGAACCGGGCGGTGTCCGCGGCGATCCGGATATCCATGGGCAGCTGCATCGTCACCCCGATGCCGACCGCCGCACCATTGATGGCGCCAATCACCGGCTTCAGGCTGTCAAAAATGCGCAGGGTCACCCGGCCGCCGCCATCGCGCTGGATATCCACATCCGCCGTGCGCCCCTCTTCACCACCCTCGGCGCGCTTGTCATAGTCGAACGTCTTGGCACCTTCGGACAGGTCTGCGCCCGCACAGAAGGCGCGGTCGCCGGAGCCGGTTACGATGACGGCGCGCACCGAATCGTCTGCATCGGTGATATCGAACGCCTCGATCAATTCGTACATCATCTTGCCGGTGAAGGCGTTCATCTTGTCGGGACGATTCAGCGTCAGCGTCGCGATACCGTCTTCAATGTCGAGGATGATCTGTTCAAATTGTTTCGGCTGCGCCACGGCTTGCCTCCCTTGTGATGCGTTTCGGCCCCAAGCTGCCTGTGCCTCAGCATTCGTCAAGACTTCCCCGGCGGCATTCACGCGACCGCTTGACCGGACCGGATGACGGGCGGGATAAATTCTTCCAACACAAGGAAGGATTCTGGACGATGAAACTCTCCACCCTGCTCGCCGGCGCATCGCTCGCCCTGTTGTCCCTGCCCGCCGCGGCCGAAACCGTCTATTTGACCGCCGGCAAGCTGGTGGACCCGGTTTCGGGAAACGTCACTGATCGGCCCGCCTTCGTCATCGAGGATGGCAAGATCACCGCGCGCGGCACCGCCGGCCGGTTGTCCAGGCCGAAGGATGCTAAGACCGTGGACCTCGGGAAGGCCGTGCTGGTGCCTGGCTTCATCGACATGCACACGCACCTGACCTCCGATCCTGAAGATCCGGCCTATTTCTCGCTCAGCTTCTCGAATGAGCGCGAAGCGATCACAGGGGTCAAGAATGCCCGCAAGACCCTGCTGGCCGGGTTTACCACGGTCCGGAATGTCGGCGCGTCCAGTTATGGGGATGTTGCCCTGCGCGATGCCATCAATGAAGGCGATGTGCCTGGCCCGCGCATGTACGTGTCCGGCCCCCCCGTCGGCATTCTGGGCGGGCACTGTTCCGATACCAATTTGTTGCCGTCTGAGTATGACCTCAAAGGTGAGAATGTCGCCACCGGCCCCTGGGAAATGCGGGAAAAGGTGCGCCGGAACATCAAATACGGCGTAGACCTGATCAAGACCTGTTCCACCGGCGGCGTGTTCTCCAAGGGCACCAGTCTCGGCGCGGCGCAGGGCACGCTGGAAGAACTGACCGCCATTGCCGAGGAGGCCCATGCCCGCGGCATCAAGGTGGCCTCGCACGCACACGGCACTATCGGGATCCGTAATGCCATCCTTGCCGGCATCGACACGATCGAGCATGCCAGCATTCTCGACGAGGACACGATCCAGCTGGCCAAGGAACAGGGCACCTACCTTTCCATGGACATCTACAATACCGAATACACGCTGTCTGAAGGCGAGAAAAATGGCGTGCTGGAGGAATCCCTTGCCAAGGAACGCGCGATTTCGAAGATCCAGAGAGACAGTTTCACCGCGGCCGTGAAAGCCGGGGTGAAAGTGGTGTTCGGATCCGATTCCGGCGTGTACCCCCATGGCGACAATGGCAACCAGTTCTCCCGCATGGTTGCCCTCGGCATGAGCCCGATGCAGGCGATCCAAGCCGCAACCAGCCTGTCGGCAGAGGCCTTGGGCAAATCTGGGGAGATCGGCTGCGCGGATGTCGGATGCCATGCCGATTTCGTGGCGGTCTCGTCCGATCCGCTGAAGGATATCTCCGTGTTTGAATCCGTGGAGTTCGTCATGAAGGACGGCAAGGTCTACAAGCGCGATGGCGGACCGGTTGCCGGGGCCTTCTGAGTTTCGCCCCTTTCACCCGACCGCTGCCTTTGATTAGAACAGGCATGTTCACGAAATCGTGAGCACCGCACAGCCATACCCCCAGAACAGGACCTGACCCGGAACTGATGGACTTCAATCCCCTGCCTGCCGTGACGACATTTGCCGCGCCGATCTTTATTGCCTCGGTGGCACTGGAATGGTGGGCGGTGAAATCCGGCCGTGCCCGTGGCCGGTATGAAACGAAAGATGCGCTCGCCTCCATGACGATGGGGCTGGGGAATGTCGTCATCAACACGCTGACCGGCACAATCGCTGTCTGGATGATGATGATTGCCTGGCCCTACCGCCTCTTCACCATCCCGTTCACGCTCTGGTCCGCCGTCGCCGGATTTGTGCTGTATGATTTTGTCTATTACTGGAAGCACCGGTTCGCCCACAGGGCACGCTGGTGGTGGATGGAACATGTCACGCACCATTCCTCCACGCACTACAATCTGACAACGGCCCTTCGCCAGCCCTGGTTCGGCCCGCTGACCGGCCTGATCTGGATCGGCATCCCGCTCATCCTGATCGGGTTTCATCCCTATGTGATTTTCTTCGTAGGCGGATTGAATCTGCTCTACCAGTTCTGGATTCACACAGAGGCAATCGACCGTATGCCCCGCTGGTTTGAAGCTGTGTTCAACACGCCGAGCCACCACCGGGTGCACCATGCCACGAACGCCAGATATCTCGATACCAATTTCGCGGGCGCGTTCATCATCTGGGACAAGATGTTCGGCACCTTTGTCGAAGAGCTTCCGGAGGAGAAACCTGTCTACGGAATCGTGAAACCCCTGAACAACCACAACCCGGTTGTGATCGCGTTTCACGAGTTCTACGCTTTGATGAAGGATTGCGCCTCGGACGGACTTCGTCCGCACCGCTGGATCGGCCGGCTGGTCAATGAGCCGGGCTGGTGCCCGGATGGCAATCACAACCGCACGGCCGAACTGAAACTGGCCTATGTCGAGAAAAACCCGGACAAGGCCGGGCAACCAGGACTGCCCAAATGACACCCAGAGACAAGGTCTCGCTCAGACGTCTGTCCGGCCCCGACCTCTCTCATGCCCTCCCCGCACTTGCCGATCTACGGATCCGGGTTTTCGCAGCCTACCCCTATCTCTATGCCGGCACGACCGACTATGAGCGCGACTATCTGGAAACCTTCGCCTCTGCCCGTGATGCATTTATCGTGGCGGCGGAAACCTCATCCGGGCAGATTGTCGGATGCGCCACCGGCTCTGCCATCACCGACCATCATGACGAGTTTGCCGCGCCGCTGAGAGAGGCGGGAATTGATCTGGAGTCGACCTTCTATTTCGGCGAATCCGTCCTGCTTGCCGGGTGGCGGGGCCATGGCATCGGCCATCAATTCTTTGATGCCCGCGAAGCGCATGCCCGGGCTCACGGCTACAAGGCCACCTGTTTCTGTGCGGTGGACCGGCCTGCCACCGATCCGGACCGGCCTGAAGACTATTCCCCGCTGGATTCCTTCTGGCACAAGCGCGGATATTTCAAGCGGCCGGGCCTGGTAGCCCACTTCGACTGGCCGGAAACGCCCGGCGGGCCGTCGCTTCCGCACGAAATGCATTACTGGTTCCACGATCTCGCCCAGGCTGACGCGACGTTGCCGGTGGACGCGTAGCGATCCCCGGCTAAAACTCCTGCCCGTGTCCGGACGCGCTCTGAAGTAGCCGCGGCGAGACGAGGAGGAAAACATGCATCCCAGCCATCACGCCAAAACCGATCCGGGCAAGGCCGCCTATATCATGGCGAACTCCGGCGAGACCGTTACCTTCGGCCAGCTGGAGGAACGCTCGAACCAGATCGCCCACGCCTTCCGGGCTGCCGGACTGAAACCGGGCGACACGATCGCCTTGTTCGCGGAAAACTCGGCCCGCTATTTCGAGATCTGCTGGGCCGCCCAGCGGTCTGGCCTGTATTATGTCTGCATCTCCTCGCGGCTGACGGCTCCGGAAGTCGAATACATTCTCGACAATTCGGGCAGCTCCCTGCTGATTGCCAGCCTCGGCAAGGCCGATGTGGCCGGAAAGGTGAAGCAGGCGACCCAACTCGCCCATTACTGGTCGATTGACGGTGAAATTGACGGCTTCTCCCGGCTTGAAACGCTGCAGAAGACCTATCCGGGCACACCGATTGCCGACGAGATGGCCGGCACCGACATGTTGTACTCATCCGGCACGACCGGTCGGCCGAAAGGCATTCGTCCGCCCCTGGAACCGGGCACGCCAATCGACGAGGACAATGTGCTGCTGCAGATTACCCGGGCGCTCGCCGCCGGGGGCCCTGACAGCATCTATCTCTCTCCCGCGCCGCTCTACCATGCTGCGCCGCTGCGCTGGTGCATGACCTTCACACGGCTCGGCTCGACGCTGGTCGTGATGGAAAAGTTCGATCCCGAAAGCTTCCTGAACAGCGTTCAGAAATACAAGGTGACGCACACGCAGATGGTGCCGACCATGTTCGTGAAGCTGCTGAAGCTGCCGGAGGCGGTGCGCACATCCTATGACACGTCGAGCCTGAAATTCGTTGTGCATGCCGCGGCGCCCTGCCCGATCCCGGTCAAGGAGCAGATGATCGAATGGTGGGGCCCGATCATCGACGAATATTATGCCGGATCCGAAGGCAATGGCATGACCTGGGTGAAAAGCCCCGACTGGCTGGAACACAAGGGCTCTGTTGGCCGGGCGGTCTATGGCGAAATCCATATCTGTGACGAGAATGGCGATGAAGTGCCTGTCGGCGAGGAAGGCCAGATCTATTTCGGCGGCACCGCTCCGCCAAACTATCACAATGACCCGGAAAAGAACGCTTCCGCGCTCAACCCGAAACACCCGGACTGGTCGTCCCTGGGCGATGTCGGCAAACTGGACGAGGACGGGTTCCTCTATCTGACAGACCGCAAGGCCTTCATGATCATTTCGGGCGGCGTGAACATCTATCCGCAGGAGGCTGAAAACGTCCTCATCACTCACCCGAAAGTGGCGGATGTGGCGGTGATCGGTGTCCCGGACGAAGAGTTCGGCGAAGCGGTCAAGGCCATCGTCCAGCCCATGCCGGGCATCGCCCCGTCCGATGATCTTGCCGAAGAATTGCTGGAGTTCTGCCGGGGCGAACTGTCAAAGATCAAATGCCCGAAAAGTGTCGATTTCGATCTGGAACTGCCGCGCCATCCGACCGGCAAACTGTACAAACGGCTCATTCGCGACCGCTATTGGGGCAAGAAGGACAGCCGGATCGTCTGAGCTGTCAATCCGGAAGACCGGCCTTGCCCTTCCGTAAATCTTGCCCCGGGGGCGATCCCGGTCCAAAACACGTGCAAACCAACAGGAGGAATACATGGCGGATCCGCGCACCATCTCTTATGACGAACTTGAATCGCTGGCTGGCCAGGAAGTCGGCGTGTCCGACTGGCACGTGATCGATCAGGATCGCGTCAACATGTTTGCTGAAGCCACCGGCGACCATCAGTGGATCCATGTCGATGTCGAACGCGCCACGAAGGAACTCGGCAGCCCGATTGCCCACGGCTTCCTGACCCTGTCCCTGCTGCCGATGCTTGGCGCGGAAGTGCTGCGCGTTTCTGGCACGACACGCGGCATCAATTACGGCTCCGACAAGGTGCGCTTCACCAATATGGTGCCGGTCGGTTCCAAGGTGCGCCTGCGCCAGAAATGCCTTTCGGTCGAGCCGAAGGCTGGTGGCAAGCAGATGAAGATGGAAGCGACGGTCGAGATTGAAGGTCAGGACCGCCCGGCGCTCGTCGCGGAATCGATCACTGTGCTCTATGGCTGACGCCTGAAACGCCGTCTACGGGACCCAAGGCAAGGGGGCTGCACGGCGCAGCCCCCTTTTTTGTGGCTCGCACCCGCCCAGGGCCGCGTCGATCACATCTTTGCGCATGGCATCATGGCCTGCGGCGCCTATATCTGGCTGAGACCCAACAATGGAGCGTTTGATGGCAGCGACCAAAATCCAGAGATCAGATCGCGAATGGCGCGAAATGCTGACCGAAGAAGAATACCGGATCGGCATTCGCGAGGGAACGGAACGCGCCTTCACGCCCGGCAATCACAATGACGAAAAGCGCGACGGGCTGTATCATTGCAAGGGGTGCGATACCCCGCTCTGGTCTTCGGCGCACAAATTCGATTCCGGAACGGGCTGGCCGAGTTTCTGGCAGCCCGCGAGCGAGGGGGTCGTCGCAACCAAGACCGATTTCAAGATGATCCTGCCGCGCACCGAATGCCATTGTGCAACCTGCGGCATGCATCAGGGCCACGTGTTCAAGGACGGTCCGCCGCCGACCGGAGAGCGCTGGTGCATCAATGGTGTGGTGCTCGACTTCCGGCCCGCTGTTTAGCACTGGACACGGCCTGATCCGGCTGGTCCTATCCGGTCTCGCAACCCTGTTTGGAGCCCGCCCCCATGCGCCTGCCCTCCCTTCTCATCAGCGCCGCCAGCCTGGCGCTCATCACTGGATGCACAATGACTGAATCCCCTGCCCCTGACGGGGCCCAGACCCATTCCGACACCGCAGAATCTGCTGATGCCGTGGCCACCCGGCCGGCCCCGCCGGTCGCTCGCCGCATCGATCACGAGATCACCCAAATCGGTAGGACGCGCAACGATCCCTATCACTGGATGAAGGATGAGCGCTGGCAGGACGTAATGCGCGACCCGAGTGTTCTGCGACAGGACATCCGGGCGTATCTCGAAGCCGAGAATGCCTACACGAAAGCGGCCCTGGAGACCCCGACCGAAGCCTTGCGGGATGAATTGTTCAAGGAAATGCGCGGACGCATCAAGGAGGATGACAGTTCCGTTCCGGAGATTGATGGTCCTTATGCCTACTATACCCGCTATCGCGAAGGCGGCGAGTATCCGATCATTGCGCGCCGGGCTGCCGAGCATGCCTTTGACCCGAACGCCGAGGAAACGATCCTTCTGGATGGAGACGCCCTGGCCAAGGGTCATGACTATTTCTCCTTTGGCGGCATCGATACCTCGCCGGACCACAGCCTGATCGCCTATGCCACCGATACCCAGGGCAGCGAATTCTATTCCATCCGGATCAAGAACACGCAAACTGGTGAAGATCAGGACGTCCACATCTACAGTGCCTATGGCCCGTTCGAATGGAGCGCGGACGGCAAGCGCATCTTCTGGATTCATCGCGACGAGAATGCCCGTCCGGATTCGGTCTGGCAGCGCGACCTGGAAAGTGGCGAAGACACGCTGATCTACAAGGAGGAAGATCCGGGCGTCTTCCTCAGCATCAACAAGAGCGCCAGCGAAGAGGTGATCTTCATCTCGGCATCCAGCCACACAACGTCCGAGATCTACTGGTTCCCATCGGACGAAGCCGACCCGGCGCCGCGCCTCATCGCGCCGCGCCAGACCGACAATGAGTACAATGTCGCGCATTGGGACGGTCAGTTCTACATCACCACAAATCTCGACGGTGCAGTCGATTTCAAGCTGATGCGCGCGCCGATGGAATCGACCAGCCGCGATGCCTGGGAGGAAGTGGTACCGCATCGTCCGGGCACGCTCATTCTCGGCATGCAGCCGCAGCGCGACTATCTGGCGATCATGGAACGCGAGAACGGCCTGCCGCGCATCGTGATCCATGCGCGGGAGGATGGCGCGACACACGAAATCAGTTTCGAGGAGGCGGCCTATTCGCTCGGCTTGGACAGTGGATATGATTTCAACACGCCCATCCTGCGCTTCGACTATTCGTCTCCGACCACGCCGGACCAGGTATTTGACTATGACCTGAACACACGCGAGCGTGTGCTGCGCAAGACACAGGAAGTGCCGTCCGGCCACAATCCGGACGATTATGTTGCTGAACGCCTGATGGCGCCGTCCTGGGACGGGGCGGAAGTGCCGATCACCCTGCTGCGCCACAAATCAACCCCGGTCGACGGCAGCGCGCCGATGCTGCTCTATGGCTATGGATCCTATGGCATCACCTATCCGGCCGACTTCCGCACGAGCCGGCTCAGCCTGGTCGATCGCGGCGTCATCTATGCCATCGTCCACCCGCGCGGCAGCAAGGCGAAGGGGTATCAATGGTATCTTGACGGCAAGCTGGAGAAGAAACCGAACACGTTCAAGGACTTCATCGCGGCCGGGCACTTCCTTGTTGATCAGGACTATACGTCTGAAGGCAATATCGTCGCCTATGGGGGGTCAGCCGGCGGCCTGCTGATGGGCGCCGTTGCCAATATGGACCCGGAGCTCTTTGGCGGGATCATCGCCGCCGTTCCCTTCGTCGACGTCATCAACACAATGTCGGATGAGAGCCTGCCCCTGACGCCGCCGGAATGGCCGGAATGGGGCAATCCGCTCGTCTCCGCCGAGGATTATGACACGATCCTGGCCTACAGTCCGTATGACAATGTCGCGGATCGGCCCTATCCGCCCATGCTGATCACGGGCGGCCTGTCCGATCCGCGCGTGACCTATTGGGAGCCCACCAAATGGGCGGCCCGGCTGCGCCATGACGCGCCGAATGGCGGGCCCTATTTCCTGCGCATCGAAATGGAAGGCGGCCATGGCGGCGCTTCCGGCCGGTTTGAAGGCCTGAAGGATATCGCTCTGGACTATGCCTTCGCGCTCGCCGCGATGGGCAAGGTGGAAGATGTTGATCTGAAGGAAGACTGACCGCGTCTGGCCACCACCCGGTTCAATAACAGGATCGGGTGGAAATGGTCGGAGCGATAGGATTCGAACCTACGACCCCTCGCCCCCCAGGCGAGTGCGCTACCGGGCTGCGCCACGCTCCGACACGGGCGGCTTGTACCCAAGCCAACCTGTTTCCGCAATGCGTTATGTGGGATCAGGCTGCGCGTTTCTGCCGGATGGCATCCAGCCGCGCTTTCAGATCGGTCAACTCCACGAGCGTGTCTTCAAGACGTTCGCGCTGGCCATCATCCGAACCGTCGGAGGCATCGCCTGCGAAGGCATCTGCCACGGTCTTCTGAAGTTCCCGCGCCGGGCTGGTGCCCAGCGTGGCTGCGCCGGACAGGACCGCCTCAACGCCTTGTTCGGCAAGGAGCGCCTTGGCCCCTTTGAGCGTCATGCCCTTCTCATGGACGAGGATCTGGATCGCCCGGAGGGCATCGAGATCCTGCGGGCGAAACATGCGTCGGCCATCAGCCCGCTTGATCGGACGGACATCTTTCGTGAACTTGGTCTCCCAGTATCGGATAACGTGCGTTTCCAGACCGAGTTCGCCTGCTGCTTCGCCAATGGAACGGAAGGCTTGCGCAGATTTCGTGATCCGGGCCCGGTTTGCCGACATGTGGGAGTCCTTTCTGTCTATTTCTGATCGACCAATGATTTCAGCATTGGCGAGGGACGGAAGGTGACGACACGGCGTGCGGCGATCACGGCTTCCTGTCCCGTTTTCGGGTTGCGGCCCTCCCGCGGTGCCTTGGAGCGGACCACGAAATTGCCAAAGCGGGACAGCTTCACCTCGTCCTCGGTTTCCAGGGCAGACCCGATCAGTTCGAGGGTCCTGTCCAGCAAGTCCGAGGATTCCTGACGTGTCACTCCGACTTCACGCACGATTGCATCCGTGACTTCTGCCCTGGTGACGGTCTGGTTGCTCATGGGATTCTCCCGCTTTGGTTAATGGCTAGACGAGTTTCGTTAACGGATTCCTAGCGAGTCCGTTGCAACAGTTCGTTGATAATGCTGATTTTTGCCGTGCAGGCTAGAGGCGGAAAAGGCTGGCGCCCCAGGAAAATCCGCCGCCCATGGCTTCCGAAAGGACCAGATCGCCCGGCTTGGCCCGTCCACTGCGAATCGCATGATTGAGTGCAAGCGGAATGGATGCTGCAGACGTGTTGGCATGTTCGTTGACCGTGATGACAACTTTCTCGTCATCAATGTTCATCCGCTTGGCCACGGCATCCAGAATGCGCTTGTTGGCCTGGTGCGGAACGAACCAGTCGATTTCATCCGAAGTCAGCCCGGTTTCATCCAGTACCGCCTGAATCGCCGAGGAGATGTTTGCCACGGCATGACGGAACACCTTGTTCCCCTCCATGCGGACATGGCCGACCGTACCGGTCGAACTGACGCCGCCATCGACATAGAGCAGATCCGACTTGGTGCCATCGGTGCGGATGTGATGCGTGATGATTCCTGCATCGGCGGCGCCTGACCATTCCTCTGCCTGCAGCACGACCGCGCCGCCGCCATCCCCGAACAGGACGCAGGTGCCCCGGTCGGACCAGTCCAGGATGCGCGTGAAGGTTTCAGCGCCGATCACGAGAGCGGTGTTGAACAGGCCCTGTTTCAACATGGAATCCGCCGTGGCCAGTGCAAACAGGAAGCCCGAGCACACGGCCTGGACGTCGAACGCAGCGCCCTGGTTCACGCCCAGCTTGGCCTGTACTGCGGTGGCAGTGGCCGGAAATGTCTGGTCTGGCGTTGTGGTGGCAAGCACGATGAGATCCACGTCACTGGCCTGCAGGCCAGCAGCTTCGAGCGCCTGACGCGCCGCAGCGGTAGCAATGTCGGACGTCAGTTCGCCATCGGCCGCAACATGTCGGCGGCGAATGCCGGTGCGTTCCACGATCCAGTCGTCGGTCGTGTCGACCATACGGGACAGGTCGTCATTGGTCAGGACCTTCTCGGGCAGGTAGCTGCCGGTTCCACGGATAAAACTGCGCCGTGCCATTTGATACCTATCCATATGGCGCCCTATTCGGCGGCCATACCTTTCTGTCTGATCTTGTTGAGATTGGCGGCGACCTCGTCCCGATAATGACTGGTCGCAAGATCGGCGGCGAGTTCACAGGCCCGCGCAAACCCCCGGCTGTCTGTGCCTCCGTGGCTTTTCACGGACACGCCGCCCAATCCGAGCAGAACGCCGCCATTCACATTGCTGGGATTCATCTGTTCGCGCAGGCGTTTCAGGCCGCCCATGGCCAGTACCGCGCCAAGTTTGGAGAAAAGGCTGCTTGTCAGCGCCTCGCGGACGCGGGTGCCCAGCATCCGGGCCACGCCCTCGCCAGCCTTGAGGGCGACATTGCCCGTAAACCCGTCCGTGACAATGACATCAACCGTGCCGGAGGAAATGTCGTCGCCTTCGATGAAGCCATGATAATCGAGATCGAGAACGGAATTGCGCAGCCACTCATGAGCTTCGCGAATCTCGTCATGTCCCTTCATTTCCTCGGACCCGATATTGAGAATACCGATCGTCGGTTTCTCGATGCCCAGGATCGCCCGGGCATAGGCTTCGCCCATGATGGCGAAACTGACGAGTTGCGCAGCATCCGCCTCAAGATTTGCACCGACATCCAGCACGACGCTCCGTCCGCGAAGCGTCGGCCAGGCCGCCGTCATGGCCGGGCGGTGGACACCATCCATCTTGCGCAGGACGAGCATTGAGATTGCCATCAGCGCGCCGGTGTTGCCGGCCGAAACGGAAGCCTGTGCGCGGCCTTCCTTCACATCCTCGATGGCGTTCCACATGGACGAGCCCTTGCCTCGGCGCAGGGCCTGGCTGGGCTTCATCTCGCTGGTCACCACCAGATCGGTGTGCACAATTTCCAGACGCTCAGGCGATGCGGAAACCAGGGGGCGCAAGCGGCTTTCATCCCCGTGCAGGCGGACGCGCGCGCCGGGCCGAGCAGCGAGAAAAAGCTCAGCGCCCTTCACGGTGACTTCAGGAGCGTCATCGCCCCCCATCGCGTCAATTGCCAGAATCAGGCCTTGGGCCATTGGGCTTCAAGCTCCACAAGTTCCTTCGGAGTAATCTGCGCTGTTTACGGTGCGGCTCGAACCTTGGCAACGCCGGGGATGTGAAGGATGCCTAATCTTGGCGCAGCGTCGACCAGTCGAAATTTCCCGCCAGAATGCTGTCATCTGTCGTAGCGTCAAGTGCAGCCTGATTCTGCAGCAGGTATTCTGCAAGGCGGCCTTCCTGGCCGGGTTGCGTCAATCCGTTGCGCTGAATCGTATCGATGAGCGCTCCCGTCCTGCCCGGCGCCGGCTGGTCCAGCGCAACGGACAGGGTCTTGCCAATCCCGTAATGCACTTCTGCCAGTTTGCGGACCTTGCGGGCAATCGACGAGTCGCCGACGCCCAGTTCGCGAAAAGAGGCATCAAACCCGTCCAGGACAAGATGGTTGAGCGATTCGGCAGTCTTGCGCGCTTGGGCAGAGCCGATGCGCCTCAGCCGCCCGATGACCAGAGCTGCATGCGCGGTGACCATGGCAGCCCGGCCTTCGAATGTATCGATGGCGGCGCCCTGCGCGTACAGACCGGTATCCAGCGCAGCTTCGGCCACGCGGGCGTAGAGAGCTCGCGCCGCCGCCTTCGCCTTCCTGCCACGTCCGTTCCATATTCCGGAAAACCCGACCAACCTGCACTCCTCCGCTTGCCAAGACCGACCCCCAACAGCTAGGTCTTGTTCGTCGAATTAACAGGAGTAGTCCCATGTCGCGATGCGCGATACTGGCATTGTCATTGCTGGCCCTGCCGCTTACCGCTTGCCTGACGCCATCCCGCGATTATCACGGCTATGTCGCGGACGAGGCCCAGCCCCGCGACATGCAGCCCGGCGAGGATACCCGCTCCACCGTGCTGGCCCAGCTGGGATCGCCCTCGACCACCAGCATCTTTGACGAAAACACCTGGATCTACATGTCGGAACTTCAGGAACGCGTTGCCTACCTGAACCCGAAAGTGAAGTCCCGCAGCGTTGTCGCCATCCGGTTTGGCGAGGACGACAAGGTCGAGGAAGTGGTCGAGTATGATGAGAATGCCGGCCAGATCGTGAACTATGCGTCCCGCGAAACGCCGACTCGTGGCCGGGAACTCGGCTTCTGGGAGCAGATATTCGGCACCATCGGCGCCGTGCAGCTGCCCCGCACCGACGAGGCGACGCCGGACAACCCGACCGGCCGCCGCTAGGTCCGTCCCGCTTCATTCACTTGCAATGCGTGCCCGGTTTCCGGACCGGAAACCCGCTTGGGATGAATTATTTAAAAGTAACTCGCGTCTCAGCCGATTTCGCGATATCATTAACTTATTCCGATCCGACATACCGGAGCAAAAGACGCGCAAGACGTCTCGCCGAACGTCGGAAAAGGTGTGTAGCGTCTCGGAACGCAGGTTCCGATGGTACAACCTTTTGATAGGAGGGTGATGATGGTCTGGAGACTGCCGCACTTACGAAGGACGTTGAAATCGCTTCGGATTTCCAGTCAGAAGTCGCGTATTCATCTGGCTTCGATGGAGGATTCGCAGAAGCGCTACGAACAGGTACGCGATCTGGCGCGCAAACGGCTGGATCGGGCGGAAATGTTCTCTCAGGGCGAGGAAACGCACCGTCAGTTCGGCTAACACTGTGCCGGGCTACTTGGATTTGCGTCTCAAATCGATTTCTTTTTCGCGCAGCTGCTCGAGCAGATCCAGCATGCGTGGCGGGCATGATTCGGCCAGGATTTCGGCATAGGCTTCTCGCAGGGCATGGCCCAGAAGCGCGGCGCGTTTTGCCTGCAGCTTTTCAGATTCGTCTGACTTCCTGGCAGTTGCCATCGCTCTGCCCCTCCCCGTGCGTTCCCTTTTGGCCGTTCAGGCCAACCACCTCCACGCTCGTCTATAACACGCCAGAAGCTTTAACACGTCCTTACTTTTCATCTTTTGAGAGATTTTAGTGTCCTGGCCCTGGCGCCGCCGGCTGGCCGTTTGCCGCGAGGGAGCGTCTGGACAAGGCCTGCGACCGCCTAGACTATGTCCGGATGATTCATGGACCGACCTCGCACACCTACATGTCGCAACGCCTGCGGCTGCACTATGTCGATTGGGGCAATGAGTCCGCCCCGCCGCTGATCCTGCTGCATGGCGGACGCGATCATTGCCGCAGCTGGGACTGGGTCGCGCAGGAGTTGCGAAAGGACTGGCACGTGATTGCGCCGGACCTGCGGGGGCATGGCGACAGCGCCTGGTCAGCGGATGGCGAATATTCCGCCCGTGCCTGCGTGTATGATTTTGCCCAGCTGATCCACCAGAAAAAACTCGCGCCGGTGACCATCGTCGCCCACTCCTATGGCGGCAATATTGCTCTGAGATATACCGGCATCTACCCGGAAAACGTGCGTCGGCTGGTTGCCATCGAAGGCCTCGGCCCGTCCCCGAAAATGCTGCAGGAGCGCTTCGGCCGTCCGATCGACGAGCGCATGCGGGAATGGATCGATGCCAAGCGCGGAATCGCCGGACGCGTGCCGAAACGCTATGCCACGCTGGAAGACGCCTATACGCGGATGAAGGAAGAGAACAGTTATCTGAACGACGAACAGGCGCGGCACCTGACCATCCATGGCATCAGCCAGAATGAGGACGGAACCTGGTCGTGGAAGTTCGATAATTATTTCAGAACTTTCCCGCCCTATGATATGGCGCAGGAAGATCTCGAATATCTGTGGGCGCAGATCACCTGCCCGACGCTGCTTCTGTACGGCGAAAAGAGCTGGGCCTCCAATCCTGCCGAAGACGGACGGATCAACAAATTCGGGAATGCACAGGTCAAACTGTATGAGGATGCCGGCCACTGGCTGCATCATGACAAGTTCGACCAGTTCATCGGCGACCTGAACGCCTTTCTCTGAACTCCTGACGCGAGGACATGCGTGGCAGGCCGGTTTCCTTGAAGTAGGCTCTCCTGAAAGAGCGGAGGAAATCGACATGACAGACAGATTGCTGGATTTCAGCGGCAAGGTGGCACTGGTCACGGGCGGCAGTCGCGGTCTTGGCCGTGAGATGGTGATGGCGCTGGCCGAGCGCGGGGCGGACTTGATCATCGCCAGCCGCAAGATCGAAGCGTGCGAGACCGTGGCCGAGGAGGTCCGGTCCATGGGTCGGCGTGCCCTTGCCATCGGGGCTCATTGCGGAAAATGGGACGAGATCGACGGCCTGATCGAAGCGGCCTATGCCGAATTCGGCCGCGTCGACATTCTCGTCAACAATGCCGGCATGGGCCCGCGCATGCCGAGCGAAGAAGTTCCGGAAAACCTCTATGACAGCGTGCTGAACCTGAACCTCAAGGGGCCATACCGGCTATCCAGTGTGATCGGCAAGCGGATGAAAGATGCCGGGTCCGGCGCCATACTGAACATCTCGTCTGTCGCAGCCCTTCAACCGCTGGCACAGGTCGTGCCCTACAGCGCCGCCAAGGCAGGATTGAACGCCATGACCATCGGACTGGCCAGGGAATATGCACCGGAAGTGCGCGTAAACTGTATCTGCGCGGGGCCGTTCCTGACCGACATTGCAAAGGCCTGGACCGAGGAAGCCCGGCAGACCGCAGACAATGCGCTGGGCCGTCCGGGGCGCCCCGAAGAGATCGTCTCTGCCGCGCTCTACTTGTTGAGCCCGGCCTCGACCTTCTCGACAGGGTCGGTCATCACTGTCGATGGCGGCATCTAGTCCAGGCCGAGCCCCAGTTCAGCCAGCACCGTTTCCGTGTGCTCGCCAATGCGCGGGGCTGGTGTGATCTCGCGGTGGGGTGCGCCCCGGAATACAACTGGCGGCTGGGTTTCCCAGTACCCCCCCTCGGACGGATGCTCCCGGCGCTTGAAGAATCCGGTCGCAACAAGGTGCGGATCGGATTGCAGGTCCGGAAAGTCATTTACGCGGGCGGCGGGAATGTCGGCATCCCCCAGCGCCTTCAACCAGTACTCCGTTGTCTGCTTTTCGAAATAGACCTGAACACGGCCCATCATGTAGTCCTGATTGAAGAAGCGGCCCTTGCGGTCAGCGATCCGGTCATCCTGGAGCTCTTCAGGAGCCCCCATCACATCGAACAGCTTGATCCAGCGCGCATCCACATAGGGCGCAATCACGATCCATCCATTTGCCGTCTTCAGCGGCTGGCGCGACGGGTCGACCTGCCGCTGGTAGCAGAAGGGTCCGACCGGCGGATCGAACTCGGCTTCGTAGAAATGTTCCTCCAGCAGGAAATGCGTGACGCATTCGAACATGGGCACTTCGACGTGCACTGCCTCCCCCGTCCGGTCCCGGTGGTGCAGGGCCGCGAGCGTGGCATACATGGCGTGGAGCCCGGATACCTTGTCGGCAAACGCGGTCGGTATGAACCTGGGCCGCTCGTTCCCGTCCACTTTCGGCAACAACATCGTGGCGCCGGACAGGCCCTGAATCAGGTCATCATAGGCCGGCCGGCCAGCATAGGGGCCGTCCGATCCGAAACCGAGGCAGTGGACGTAGACAATGTCCGGGCGGATGGCCTTCACTTCCTCGAATGTCAGCCCCAGACGTGCAACGGCATCCGGCCGGATATTGTGGATGAACACGTCGCTCTGGCGGATGAGTTCCCGAATGGCCGTCTGGCCATCTTCGGATTTGAGGTCCCAGACCACGGACCGCTTGCCGCGATTGATCGTCATGTGGCAGGGACCCATGTTCCGGTTATTTGCCGGCTTGCCGACATTGCGGAAATCATCACCGCCGGCGGGCTCCACTTTCACAACATCGGCGCCCATGTCTGCCAGGGTCTGGGTGCAGTACGGTCCGAAAATGACCGTCGTCATGTCTGCGATCCTGATATCCGACAGCAAATTGGTGCCTGGCATGGGGCGCGTCCTCCGGTTGCGTTGTGGGTCATCGACGGTCTCAAGGCCGTCCTTCCCGTTCCGATTAGACGGGGTGTCGCTACGACACACAAGACGCCAGCGTGTGGAGTTTTCCAGGCAGGAAAACGAGCGGATTACAGGTTGGCGCGTCGGAAAACTCAGGAGGTTCGCAGCAATCTCTGGACACCGGTCCGCACGCCGGTCCGCAGGCCGGTGAGCCGCCAATAGAGGCTCCATTTGGCCCAAGCGCGACGATGGTCTCCCTGCCGGATGGCAGTCTTCACGAGGAAGGGCAACAGGCTGGCAATGGCCGCAATCGCATCCTTGCGATGTGCCAGCGGGCCCAGCGCATTGCGGATCTCGTCCAGGATTCCCGGCTCGGCGATCACCTCATCCACACCATAACGGCATCCGAGCATTCGGGAGAGGATGGTCCGCTCGACCGGACGCAGGCGGGCCTCCGGATTTGCAGCCACGCCCGCCCGCAGGGCAGAGAGGGCCGCCGGCCACAATTTCTTGCGGGCCGCGATGACAGATTTCTGGAAATAGGCCTGCCGACGCGCGGCTGGGTCCGTCGGGACGGCGGGGGCGTCATAGTCCAGGAATTCCCCGAGAGAGAGCCTCGGCAAAAGATCTTCCATCAGGGTCGTGTCCGCTGCGCACCAGCGATCAAAGCGGGTATCGGCCGCATACCGGATGTCCTTCGGCCCGCGCGGGCCTTCATGCTGGCGCTGCAACAGCGTGACCGCATCAACCCGGCGCGCATCGAAACGGCGCGCCAGCCGCATCAGGACGGCATAATCCTCGGAGATGGTGATCTCTTCCGGCATTGGGCCGATGGCCTCATAACAACTGCGCCGCACCAGCAGGCAGGGCTGGCCAGTGATGAAACAGTCTTCCAGGACATGGACGAAAAAGGATCGCCCATCTTCAGGCGGATAGGGATAGGTGTGCAGGAATTCGCGCGCGCCCGTCTCCGGATTGATGGTGAACTTGCGCAATGCGCCATAGCTGATCCGGGTTTCGGGATCCTCGCGGAATGGTCCGAGCAGGCGCTCCAGCGCGTCGGCCGGCGCAATATCGTCATCATCCATGATCCAGATGAGATCACCGCGCGCGCGGGAGAGGCCATGGTTCAGCGCTGACAGTTTTCCGCCATTCTGTTGTGTCAGCAACGTAACCCGGTCCGCATAGCTCGCCAGAACTTCCCGCGTATTGTCCGTCGAGCCATCATCCACAATGATGATCTCCAGGATGTCTGCGGTCTGGGCAAACAGGCTGTCTATGCTCTCTGTAATGAGATGAGCGCGGTTGAACGTCGGCAGGATCACCGAGACGGTCAAGGCGGATTGTCCCCGGTCAGTCACTGAACTCTTTTCCTGCATGGCACCCACATTCCCCCCTGCGGCCAGCAATATTCATACCGGATGACAGAATCGCCCCCTGACCGGTATGGATTTCGCATGATAGCACAAAACCGGCATGGTCCGGGAACACCGGCTTGAAGGACTGTTTGGATGACGCAGACTGATAATTCGAACGCGCCGCGCGTGACCATCGTGGTCTCGCCGCGGGAAAGATTCGAACAGGCGGAGATGTCTCTGGCGTCCTGCTTCGAAAAGACCGACACGCCGTTTCGCATGATCTATATTGATGGCGGCACGCCGCGCGCCATCGCCAACACCCTGAAAGAACAGGTCGAGCGCCGGGGGCATATTTATCTTCGCCGCGATGGTTTCCTGACCCCGAACGATGCCCGCAATCTGGCCCTGCCCCTGATCGATACGGAATATGTTGCCTTCATCGACAATGATGTCGTGTTCCAGCCGGGCTGGCTCGATGCGCTGATCCGCTGCGCCGACGAAACCGGCGCCGGGCTTGTGACCCCAACCATTCTGGTCGGGCCCGCAGCCCGCATGCCGGACCTCAGCATCCATCATGCCGGCGGCATCCTGAAGGTCGAGGAGGATGAACACGGCAAGACGATGTATCGCCGTCACGGGTTTGAACACACGCGATACCTGGAGATGAAGGACGAGTTGAAGCGACAGGAAACAGGTTGCACTGAATTTCACGTCGTTTTGGCCCGCACTGCCATGATCGATGACATCGGTCCTTTCGACCCGAATCTGGTCGGCTTCACTGACGAGATCGACATGGCCCTCGCCGCGCGCGCGAAGGGCTGGAAGATTTTCTACGAACCTGACTCCGTGATCGCCTATGCTGTGGGCAAACGGCTCACCTGGCGCGACCGACCCTATTTCTGTGTCCGGTGGAGTCCCGGCCGCGTCATGCGGGCCGAACGCTACTTCTATGACAAATGGGGTCTCACCCATGATTTCGACCGTCAACGCAATTTCCTGCGGGACCACCGGCGTCACGCCTTCCCGATGAAGTCGATGCAAAAAGTCATCGGCTGGCGTGCAACAGTCGGACTGACGGCCATTTTGTGCAACACCGTGTCCGCGATCTCGTCCTGGCGCCTGATCCGGCCGAATCCGACCCCGCAGCACACCCGGCAATGATCAGATGAGACGTCGCCCGATGGCAGCCCAGGCAGTCATGAGACGGTGACGGCCGCGAAACCCTGCGGGTTTCGGCGCGCGGGAGAACACGTCTTCCTCTGTAAACTGGTGCAGCAGGGGATCTCCGGCCTGATAACGCCGGAAATTCTCGGCCAGAATGTCGAGCGTCCGGCCCGTCCGGTCCGGCATTTGCGGCGTGACATGTGGTGTAAGGATCAGATTGGGCACAGACCACAAGCGATGCCAGGGCGGCAGTGGCTCGAACGGATCTGTCACATCCAGCCCCGCACCCGCCAGATGACCTGATCTCAAGGCACCGATCATCGCCTCCTCGTCAACCAGCTGCGCCCGGGCAACATTGACGAGATAGCCGCCGGGATTCATGGCTGCGAGTTCAGGGGCACCCAGAATGCGATAGCTGGCATCATTCAGTGACGCGCACAGGGCCGCGATGTCTGCGCCCTGAATGGCATCGATCAGACAGTCTCCCCGGGCAGCACTGTACATGCGCACACCGGGAAGGTCTGCCGGCTGGTCCTTTCGACGAAATGCCGAAACCTTCATCCCGAAGGCCAGGCATTGACGCGCAAGATTTTCACCCGTGGCGCCGTAGCCGACAATGCACACGGTTTTGCCATGGAGGCCGCGCAGGTCCGCCTGCCCCCGAATGCCCCAGACCCTGCGGCGCTGAGCCCGCATCATGTCGGGCGCGCGATAGGCCAGCGACAGCATGAAATGGATCGCATGCTCGGCAAGGACCGGTCCGGAGCGCCCCTTCGACGAGGTTACGACGAGGTCGCTGTCCGCCAGCACCCGGGGCGCAAACCCATCCAGACCGGATTGATCGCAATGAAGCCATTTCAGGTTTGGCGCGGTGAGATAGCGCTCATCCGCGACGCCATCGAGAATTGCGATCTCGCAAGTCTCGAGCGCCCGGGCAATGCCCGCATGGTCCTCCCGGTCGACGTGAACCAGTTTGGAAGGCACGAAGACCTGCCGAAGACGGACGATGTCCTGAGAACGCCAATTGAGACGAACCAGAATCTCCCTCGGGGGCACACGTTCCTGCAAATCGCCACTCCCTGCATCCGGTCTTCACCCTGCATCATCATCCGGGCTCTCCGCAACCCGCTGGCTCACCGCCGCGAATGGCAAACGTTCGGCCGCATGCGAGCATACGAAGCTGGATGGATATTGTTCGCTGCAATCGGTCTCCCGACTGAAAGAACGCCTACTTGTCGAGGTCCGCCGCGGCGTGCTTCAGATCACGCTCCATATCCTGTTGCGTGTAGTGAACCGTGTAATGGTGGGGGCACCAGGATGGAGAATGCGGCCCCGCCAATTCCGATCGCCGCCGAATGTCGTTGTGCTTCTTCGAATACCCATATTTCACGACCACCGTCCTGTCTTCCGTAGCGCCGCGTCCCGGATAGGAAACTGCAAAGCCCTGATCGGTAGCGCCCCAGCCGAAATCAAATGACCTGGCATGACCATGCGCGTCGAGATAGTGGCTTTTGCAAATGCCCTGGACGTGAATGCTCATATCGTCTGTCATGCATGGCGTTGCAGTCCACATGACCTTCATCCGGGTGTCGGTGTCATTGACGACATTGATCGTGACACAGGCATGCGCCATCTGGGCCGCTGTCAGCGCCAACGCTGCCAGTTCAAGACCTTTTCCTGACACGCGCTTCGCGAAAGCACATGAATTCCCATCGACGCGCAAGCCTAACATGAAATGCCCTTTCCCAGGATGAACTTCCAGTTCTCCGACTCTGGATGTCTCATCACGTGAATCGTGTGATCGCCCGCTTCCAGATTTTGAAAGTTCTTCTCTTCCCCATCGAGTTCGACATGAAGTTCCTCCACCGGCGTGTCGGACGTTTCGAAAGTCTTGAACTGTGCAACAGACCTGCTTTCACGCCCCGCCTGCTCGCCTCCGGACGGTTGAGCGGTGCTGAACTTCAGAGTCTTGGAACTGCAGTTCTTCACAACAAGAAGTTTCTTACCGTAAACACGGTGCTCTTCCGAATGACCATACTGAGTGGTCATACACAGAGTTGCGATGCTCAATAAGGTTGTACGCAGGACGTTCATGCAGCGGCCTTTCTTCATGTCGGTTCTGAAGACAGTCCTTCAAGCGCCACGGTTTCCAGAAGCTTTATGTCTGGCGCCGCAGAACGCGCATGAGACGCAGGTATAACAATCCCATGCCCTATGCTGCCTTTTTATTAAGAGGCCTTAACCGTTTATCTCTAGGCTGATCTTATTGCAGGGCGGGGTTTTGGTCCTGAGCATCGCCCGCCCCTGACGCCGATATCAACGCGAAGGAAACCCAGATGACGCAACCTCACTTCCGCGCCCTCATCGCAGGAATGGCGCTTGCCATGGCCTGTACGCAAGCAGCCAGTGCGTGCGTAACAGTGAAGGTCTACAATGACAGCGACTCGACCATCAACGCGGCCTGGCGGGCGCTCGGATGCGGCGGCATCGACAAGAGATGGAACCTGGTCGTGTGCGCAAACCATGATATCGCACCGCACGATTCCCGGTCGCATGATTTCGACTGGGGAAAGAGTGCCCAGCAGGTCATGATCGGGTTCGATGGAGTTGGAAACGCCGAAGGAAAATGGGTCGACGTGAAGTTCACCTATCACAAGGACGAGGGGAACTATCGAAAATCCTATTCCGGCACCGCTCAGACCCCTCCCAAATGCCACTCACATTACACCATACATTATACGAATGCGGACATTATCAAGGATTCGGAAGACGCCTATGAGCGGTACGAAGATTCCAGCAACCGGGATAGCGAGTGAACCGCCTCTCCCGGCCCCTGTGAACCAGATCTGCCTGCACCAGCCGACAAGAGAGGAAGCGCAGCATGGATTCAAAACCTGTAAAGTTTCTTTGTGTCGCTGTTGTCGCGTCTACGCTCGTCCAGCAGATGAATGCGTGCGTCACAGTCAATCTGCACAATGAGTCCGACCACAAGCTGCATGTAGACTGGATGGCCCCTGGATGTGCAGGGGTGGACTTGAATCCGCTCCTCACACTGATCTGCTCGGAGCATGACGTCGATGGCGGAACAACGCAGGGTTATGATTTCAAGATGTTCACCACTCAGCAGTCGGTGGCCGTGACGTTCAAGGGCTTTGGAAACGCGGAGGGCTTACATGTCATGCTTCCCTACACATACCACCATGGACACGGATACAAAAAGTCCAGATCCCTGTTTGGAGGCACACCCGGTTCCTGCAATCGACATTACAACATACGTATTACCAATGACGTGCTTCAGGCCGCCGTGGACGAGGCGGTAAGCCGGGGCAACAACTAGATGGCAGTCCGGGCTATGACACAGTCAACCGAACGCCCCCCGTGCCGGTCCGACACGGCCGGCAACGCGCTGTGGTTTGGGGGCGCCCATCTGTTAGTGCTTGCAGTCTCAGCCCTGGAGGCGAGCGCATGTGTAACTGTCAGCGCCCACAACGAGTCCCATATCGAAGTCCGTGCAGACTGGGTCTCGCTCGGCTGCGGAGGTTACGACGACACATCCAGTCAAATTCTTGTCTGCAAAACCCACAGCTTGCCGGCAAATGACGCAAGCAGATCCTACGATTTCAAATGGGGTACGACAGGACAGACGCTCGTTTTCACTTTTGACGGCATTGGGGACGCCAAGGACCTGAACATAAGTGCGTTCTACACCTATCGTAGGCATTCAGATTCTTTCGATCGAACACATCATATTCTCGGAAACACACCCTCCTCGTGCGGACGCCATTACTCAGTCCGGATCACAAGCCAGGACATTCAGGATGAATCTGATCGGGCATATCAGATCGAGGTGAATGAATCCCGCCGGACGGGCGGAGATCATGTTCTGCGATAGCCGAGTTCATCCGCTCTCTGAAAGGAGCTGCCATCCATGCAAATGCAAACCAAACTGACGGCCACTTTGCTGGCAGCAGCAGTGCTGGCCGCTCCATCGGCGCTGGCATGCGTAACTGTAAAGGTGGACAATCAAACCGACCGGCAAATCCGCGCGGTTTGGACGGCTGCCGGCTGCCTTGGCGCAGACAAGAAGTCGAAAGTCGCATTCAAGTGCGCCGGGCATGACATTCCGGCAGGAACGTCCCGTTCGCATGATTTCGATTGGGGAAAATCAGGACAAGCGGTGACCTTCTATTACGATGGCGTCGGCAAGGCCGAAGGAATGAAAGTGCAGGTTTCCTTCTCCTATCAGTCAAGCTCAGGACGATATGAGAAGACGTGGGCGCTGCGAAAGATTCCTGGCACGCCCGGCGGTTGCGGACGCCACTTCACCGTACCCTACACAAATGAAGACGTCCGGGCGGACTCAGACAGCACGTTCCTGGCCGTCGCCAATGAAACGAAGCATCATGAATGGTGAATGGCCCTGCCGACTTTCGGGGCTCACAAAGGCCGGCTCGATCACTCGACAAGACCTGATGCCGGCTTCACGGATATATTGAGGAATGGTCATGAAAAGACTGGCATACGCGACACTGGCAGTATTGTGCAGCAGCCCGGCTGCCGGCGCATGCGTCTCCGTCAATGTCGAGAACAAATCCGACTACGAACTTCACGTTGTATGGCAGGCGCTGGGGTGCATCGGCATCGACGGCGATACAAAAACCCCGTTCACGTGCGCGTCGCATGACATTTCGCCCCACAAATCAAGATCGCACAATTTTGACTGGGGCAAGAGCTCCCAGACGGTGATCGTGTACTTTGATGGCATCAACAACGCAGAGGGGCATCAGGTGGTTGTGGACTTCGCCTACGTTCACAGCAAGCACACCTTCGTGAGACATGACCTTTCAAAAGGCCAGCAGATGCCCAATGGCTGCCACAAGCATTATACCATTCACTACACGAATGAAGACATAGTCTCTGACTCCGAAACAGCCTTCCAGAACAGCCAGAAGAAATAAGCACGCACCCCAACCCACTTCAGAACAAGGAGTTCGCACAATGCAGGTTTCATTCACCCGCTTCATCAGGACAGCCATTGCGGCCGGCTTGCTGCTCGCGCCCGTTGCCTACGCCAAAGACGGCATCAATGATTTCAAAACCCGCCCGGATGGTGACACACCCTGGGAACTCGTCACTCATCTCGAAATGTTCAAATATGACAAAGCGCCGTCCGATCCGAAGGCCGAGTGTCAGAAGCATCCGTCCGGTGGACACATGTTCAACTGGACCTGGGTGGGCGGTTCCACCGTAACCACTGTCAGCGCGTTCACAGCGCCGCAATGGGGAGACCGCAAAAGGGAGAAATACGTTCTGCTGTGCAATTACGACCCAGACAATTTCGGTTACGACCTGTCCCGGTATGAAGTGGAGTTGGATGACTGCATGCTTTATGTGTGCAACACCCATTTCCGCGTACACCGTCTGGCTCGCGAGAATCTCTATTTGACATATTCGATTGATGTCGGTGTCGAAGGGCTCGCGAGAATCCATTTCAAGGATGCCGAGGGCCACACCTACAAATGCTACAACGGCAAGTGCAAGGCGCTCGATCAGACCGTCGGATAGACCGGATGGGCGGCGCGGCTGCCCTGACAATCCTCTCTCACCTCTGCCTCCAGCCATCGCTGGAGGCAACTTTTTAGCGCCTCAGGTGTTGCATGGTAAACGCCGCTCCCACGGCGCCCCTCAACCACAAGGAGACGCTTTCGTGTCGAGACTTTTCGTCTATTCGAACCGGTTGCCGCTCGGCTCAAATCCATCCGGCGGGCTCGTGGTTGCCCTTGGAAAGACGATGGACCGGCAGGGAGGTGTGTGGGTCGGGGCGAAACTGGATGAAACGCTCTGCGACAACCAGAAACTCCATGAATACAAAGGTGCAGCTTTTGAACGCCATGCGCTCCACCTGCCACCGCGTGAGTACAATGACTACTATCTCGGATATGCCAATTCCGTCCTGTGGCCGCTGTTTCACGGGCGCACCGATCTGCTCGACGTGGCCGACGGCCAGCTGGACGCCTATACCAGCGTCAACCGCAAGATGGCCGAGGCAACGCGCCATCTGCTGAAGCCGGACGATGTCATCTGGATCCATGACTATCACTTCATCCCCCTGGCCGCTGAGCTGCGGGCGCTCGGGGTCAGCAATCCCATCGGTTTTTTCCTGCACACTCCCTTCCCCTCATCCGCCAACGTCCACGCCCTGACCCACAAGGACCGCCTGCTCGACTGGCTGTCAGCCTATGATCTGGTCGGGCTTCAGACACAACGCGACGTGTCTGCGCTCATCGAAGTCTGCCGCACCGTGTTCGGTGGACAAATGCTGTCGGACGGCCGCATCCGCTGCAAGGGCCAGGACATCCGGGCGGCCAGTTTTCCGATCGGCATCGATGTTGAAAAGTTCCGCGCGATCGCGGAAACCTGCGATACATCCGCATTGAACATTGACCCGCAACAGAAGCTCATGATCGGTGTGGACCGCCTCGATTATTCCAAGGGCCTCCCTCACAAATTCAGGGGGTTCCAACGCTACCTGCAGCGCCATTCCGGCGAGGGTGACCGGCTGACCCTGCTGCAGATCGCATCCCCGACGCGGGAAAGTGTCGAAGCCTATCAAGACATCCGGAAAGACCTTGAACAGCTGACCGGCGAAGTGAATGGCGCCTATGCGGAACTCGGCTATATCCCGATCCAGTACATTCACCGCGCCGTTCCGAGAGACGACATTGCCGGCCTGTACCGCCGGGCCTCCATCGGCCTGGTGACGCCCTTGATCGACGGCATGAATCTCGTGGCCAAGGAATATGTGGCCGCGCAGGATCCTGACGATCCCGGCGTGCTTGTCCTGTCCGAGGCAGCCGGCGCAGCTGAGCAATTGAAGTGCGGGGCGCTGATCATCAATCCGTATGATCCTTCGTCCGTCGCAGGCGCCATTCGCGAAGCGATCAATATGCCCCTTGAAGAGCGCGTCGCGCGCCATCGCCGCATGTGGAACGAGATTTCACGGCGCGACGTCTATTGGTGGACCGAGAACTTTCTCGAACAACTGCACCGGAACGCGCGGGATCGCCGCGACCGCGAAGCCTCTCTTAGGGACCTTGAGCGCGCGCTGAGCAGCTGATCTCGTCAGTCGGGGACGTCTTGGTCTGGCACTTCAGGGGCAACCGGCAGGTCATCGGGGCGCGGTCCGAGCGCCACAGGTTCGCCCTCCCCCTTATAGTGACTCACCTCCGGCTCCCGTTCTGCTGAAGCCGGGCCGTTCCCGGGCAGCATTTGGGCCCGGCGGCGATCGGCGGACTCCCGTATTGCATGCGCCTCACCGGCGGTGGTGCGCGGGTAGCCAAGATGGTCGAGCGTCTTGCGGGGCATGTCCTGTCTCCTCAAAACAGACCAACCCGCTGCGCACCTGTCAGGTTCCACGCCTTGGCGCGCTGGAAATCAGTCTTCAGGAAACGCTGTTCGGGTGCGGTTTGCGAAAGCGACAAGCGACAACATCACCGGAACCTCCACCAGCACTCCCACGACTGTGGCAAGCGCCGCGCCTGAATTCAGTCCGAACAGGCTGATGGCCACCGCGACTGCGAGTTCAAAGAAGTTGGACGTGCCAATCATCGCGCAAGGGGCTGCGATCTTGTGCGGCACTTTCCAGGCCCACGCTACGCCATAGGCCAGCGCGAATATGCCATAGGACTGAATCAGGATCGGCACCGCAATCAGGAGAATGACCAGCGGATCGTCCAGGATCACCGCCCCCTGAAAACCGAACAGCAAGACGACCGTTGCGAGCAACCCCAGCACCGAAAAGGGTTTCACGTGCGATAAAAAGGACTCAAGGGCCGACGCGCCACCTCTCCGCAAGAGCAGCGCTCGCGTAAGCACGCCCGCCACAAGGGGAATGACGACATACAAGCCCACCGACAGGATCAGCGTCTGCCATGGCACACTGATATCCGTCACGCCGAGCAGAAGGGCAACAATCGGCGCAAACGCAAACACCATCACCGCATCATTCAGGCTGACCTGTACGAGCGTGTAATTCGGATCCCCCCGGGTCAACTGGGACCAGACAAAAACCATCGCTGTGCAAGGCGCCGCGCCGAGAAGGATCAGCCCGGCAATGTATCCGTCAGCATCTGCGGCCGGAATCAATCCGGCGAACACGTACCGGAAGAACAGCACGCCCAGGGCGGCCATCGTAAAGGGTTTGATCAGCCAGTTCACAACAAGGGTAATGATCAGCCCCTTGGGCTTGCGGCCGACATCCTTCAGTGTGCTGAAGTCGACGCCGATCATCATCGGCCACACCATGGCCCAAATCAGAATGGCGACAGGGAAATTGACACTTGCATACTCCATTGCCGACAGCGTTGCGAAGGCACCGGGCAGGAACTGGCCCAACACGATACCGGCCAAAATGGCCAAAGCCACCCAAACAGAGAGAAAGCGTTCAAAAGTGCCCATAAGAGATTCCCGGCTGCCAAGTATACCTGTCGACTACGGCGCCGCTGGCCCACATTGGACGCGCAACACCGGAAGCGAGTCGCGTGCTAACGCACAAAACAAAATACTTCAATATTTTATCGAATGTTGAAGTTATTTGGCGCCCGTGCGACGGGTCGTGCCTGCGGGCAGACAGATCTCTGGGCGACCGTGACAGCAATTGTCGACGAGCATCGACAGCAACCTGTTCACGGCGTCCGGTTCCGCCTTGTAGATCATGTGGCGCCCCTCGCGCTGGACACTGACAAGGCCTGACTGGACCAGAATTGTCAGATGACCCGACAGCTTGTTCGGAGTGACCTGCAGATGCTCAGCGACGGATCCGGCTGGCATGCCCTCCATGCCCGCTTCCATCAGGACCCGAAAGGCGAGCAATCTCGTTTCCTGGCCGAGGGCGGACAGCTGTTTCAGGGTTTCTGTCAGTTCCGTCATACCGCCCTTCTAGCCAATCCACCCAACGTGTACAGTTACCACGTTCCGGCGGCGTGATGCCCAGTTAGAGACGCGGCGCTGATTATGGCCGCTTGCGGGCCACAAGGAAGACGGCCGCGTCTTTCTTTGGCCGCCAGCGATGCACAATCTCGAACCCGGCGGCTTCCTGCTCCTGAACCAGACGGTTCTCGGAGAAAAATTCGACATACGGCATACGCCCGATCCATCGCCCGACCGTAATGACAGGCTGAATGAAACCCATATGGTCGGCAAGGCATGCCGTGCTGGAGACGAACACGCCGCCCGGTTTCAGCAGATCATGAACCTGAACAAGAGTGTCTGACCGGCTGCGCAACAAATGCAGAACCGACAGGCCCAGGACAACATCGTATTCTCCGGCCGAAGCGTTGAAGCCGCCAATGTCGGCTTCGGTGAACTGCACGTTCTCCACGCCCGCTTCCGCCTGCCGCTGGCGGGCAATCTTCAGCATGTCGGCTGACAAATCGATCGCGTCTATGCGCGATACGTGGGGCGCATGCAACAGGGCCGTCGACCCGGTGCCGCACCCGAACTCGAGCACAACTGATTCCGGCGTGAAGTATTCCCGCGTCACCTCAAGCTTGCGCTGATAGGCGGCTTCGTCTGCAATGGGTTCGCGCGCATACTTTTCGGCAATGCGGTTCCAGAACCGCCGGTCAGATTGGGTCGATTGTTTCATGCCGCAGGCTTAGCCTGACTGAGGGCACAAGGAAACTCTCCATCAATACGGATCACCGTTTCGAGCGATACCCGCCTGCCAACGTCATGCTCGATACCAACTCCATAAAAGTGCGCTGGCGAGTCCGGCTCGCGAAGAATGGACTGCCGGCGCACCTTTGGTTGTAGCTAGTCTAGAAGTCGTAAGACAACTGGATACCGAACTGACGGGATTTTGCGAGAGGCATCAGGAAGGCCCGCTCCGTCGACGTTGTTCCGGGAACATTGTCCAACGCAGGGTTCCCGTTGGGTGCGACATTGAGGTTCACGAGATCGGCATACCGCACCAGGGTTGAAGGGGTTCTGTCGTCAAAGACATTGTCCAGATACATGGTGAAGGTAATGCCATTGTCCATCCGAACGCCCGTCTTGATGTTGAACAGGCTCCGGTCCCCCGTGTGGGCGAGATTGTGAACCTGGGCGTACTTCTTGCTGGTGAAGGAATAGTCAGGACGCACAAACCATTCACCGCCTCTCAGCAGCGGATAGTTGAACTCCGACGAAATGACGAGGTGGTGTTTCGGGGCATTTGGAATCTGGTTTCCGGCGACCTGCCCACCAGCGATGCCGTCGGAATTGACGCAATCGAACCCGGTCAGTTCGGAGCCTTGAACCGGATCACAATAATCCGTGAGCTGCGCATCTGCATACGCATAGCCGAGGCTGAAGGACAGATAGTCTGTTGCGAGCCATTGCGAGTCGATTTCCACACCTTTGACTTCGCTCTCACCCGCATTCGTCACCACAGATTGCGGCACACCATTCACGAACACCGAATCCGACAATTGCTGGTTGGTCCAGTCGATGTAGTACACAGCACCGTTAAGCTGCAGCCGGCCATCCAGCAGCGTCGTCTTGGCCCCAAGCTCATAGTTCCAGGACTCTTCTTCCTCTGCGTAGCGGATATTCTCGGGAAGACTCGCTGCAGTGTTGATATAGCCCGGCTTGTTGCCTTTCGCGATCACACCGTAGAGCATGACGTCGTCACTGGCGTCATAGTTGAGCGTAAACCGCGGCGTCACGCTGTCATAGGTGGTCTCGTAGGTGGTGCCGGTCGTATAATCCACGCCGATCGTATCTTCCTGATACCTCACTTCGGCACGGGCTGTCAGGCGATCCGTCAGGTCGTACTCGACCGCTCCGAACATGGCCCAGTTCTCCGTATAGGCATTGCCGTAATCCGTCAGCGTTGCCGTGGATTCCGGACGACGGCGCTCAGCGACTTTTTCCCGATCATAGTAGAACAGGCCAACCGTGCCGCGCAGCGCCTTCTCAACCGGTGTGTCCAGACGGAGCTCGCTGGACCATTCTTCCTGATCTGTCGTCTCGACGCGCGTGAAAATGCCGCCATACAGGCTGATCAGATCCCCGAGATAGGTGCCGTCATGACCAAACACGGAGTCCGATTTCGTCAGACCGGAATTGGATGTCAGGACGTAGCCCGACCCTCCGATATCCCATTCGACCTTGCCGACAATCCGCGATATCTGGCGATCAAGTCCGACCTCGCTGCCAAGCCCGTCCGTATTGAGGGTAACCTCGTCAAACTCCACGGCTTCTCCGCAATAATACTGCCGTGCCTGGTCCAGGAAGCAATTATTGTAGTAACGGCTTTGCGCGATCTGGGCCGGAATGCCGTCATCATCCTCGTTATAGCCACCACTCAGCAGAAGGGTCAGATCCTCGGATGGACGAAACTCGAGCGATCCATTGATGCCCCAGGAACTTTCATCCCCGATGGTCTGGCCGGTCAACGTGTTCTTGTATTCGCCGCCATACTCGTATTTCCGGGCGTTCACGAAATAGAAGATCTTGTCTTCAACGAGCGGACCGCTGCTGGACAGATTGATTTCGTACTCGTCATCCTGCGCCGCCCGCGCCGTGATGTTGTGCTCGAAATCATTCGTACCGCGCTTGGTGATCACATTGACCGCGCCCGCAAAAGTCGAACGACCGAACAGGGCCGCCTGGGGGCCCTTGACGACTTCCACACGCTCAACCGACGCAAACGGAAAGGACAGGAATGAGCCGGAGAACGGAATGCCGTCCACAAAGACGGCGGCATTGGTCTCGCCCAGGATATTGGCCTGGCCCCGGATCACGGGACGGGACGTATCACCTTCGGCGCCGCGACGGCCGCCGAACTTCTCCATCGTGAAACCTGGCGTGAAGTTCGACAGTTCGCTGATATCCTTCACGCCCATTTCTGCAATGGCTTCGGAATCAAGCGCGCTGATGGAAAGGGGGGCGTCTTGAAGCGATTCTTCCCGCTTTCTTGCGCTCACCGTAATCGTGTTCAGCTTCATCGCCGACTCTGACTCCGTCGCTTCCACCGGAACCGGGTCCGCGGCTTCCTGGGCATGGCTCGTCATGAGAGCCGAGATGCCCAATGCCAGCTGAGAGGTTGTGGCGAGCGCGGCAATCTGGATTACTTTTTTCCTGGTCATGATATTTCCCCTGTCGTGAGTCTGGCGATGTTTCGGACTGTTTCCCTCGGTCCTTTTGTTCAGTTTACTGCCATCTTCACCTTGCGTTTTGTGTTCGTGGATAGTGTGCCTTGTTTCTTTGGACACAGATGGATCGTTCGCTGGCACAGGATGCGCCGGCGTGTACGGTGCTTGTGTTGTGAAAGTTCTGACCGTCGGGTCAGAGAAAGGAGTCTATTTGCTCATCATGGGGCCTCCCCCTTCTTGCTCGTATGGTGGGCTCCCTCATATTCTCGGACCATCGCTTCGATGGGTGACAGCACATCACTGGCCAGCTGGCTCATCAGGCGCTGCTTTTCCTGCTCGTCTTCAGTGCTGGGTTCGAACCTTTCCAGTTCGCCCTCTGCAAGTCCGCCGCGCGCGTTCAGCACACGCTCCAGCGTGTCCAGCCGGTCCTGTGTCACCGCCAGCTGCTCCGCCAGTGCCAGGCACGTCCGATAGAGGAGGTCGACGCCCGGCGTATCGAAGAAATTCACGCCGTTGGCTTCATCAACCGGAATGGGTGGGCGGAGCTTTTTCATGATGTCGCGCGCTCACCGGATTTCTGCGCTGCTGCCAGCAACCAGCTCATTGTCTTGTCGAGAAGCGGAAACGGTTCACAATGAATCGCCTCCGGCGCAAACCCTGCGCGCTCCAGTCCGGCTCGACAATCGGTCTGGGCATATTCCGACCAATGCAGCTCGCCATTATACCATTCGTCAAACATGATGTCAGCTTGGCGAATCATGGACATGTCCGAAAACTTGAGGGGCAGATCCTGGTGGATGCAGATCCCTCCCGGCCGGAGCAGCCGGTGGGTCTCGTCGAACATGGCCTGCTGGGTCCGGGCGCTCATTTCATGCATCGCATTGTGCGACACGATCAGATCGAAGCTCTCGTCAGGAAAGTCGATGCGTTCAGCATTCATCTGGTGAAAATGCACCGGTGCCCCGATGGATTGGGCACGGGCGTGCGCATAACGCAGCAGGCCTTCCCCGATATCGATCGCGTGCACCTCTGCGTTCGGGTATGCCAACGCATAAGGAACAGAGGATGCGCCGGCAGAACACGCCACGTCGAGAATACGCGTCGGCTGGAAGTCTGGTTTCCAGCCTTCCAGAAAGCGAATGATGCATTCCGCCTTGCTTTCCTTCGTACCGACTCCTTGCCCTCTGGAATACAGCGCGCCACCTTCTTCATAGAGCGCTCCGGCCATCAGGTCATTCGGTGTCCGGTTTCGAAGATAGCCACCGGGCTGAAGGTGAACGCGCGCGGCGTTCCACTCTTCACCCGCCTGCAAGGTCTCATCGAGAGTCAGGCTGCCGCCGACAGGACGCGCCCGGGCTTCTTCATACAATTCCTGGAGGCGCGGAAGTTCCGCTTCAATCGAATCCTCAATTGTATCCCACATCATCTCCTGCCCGGCGCGTTTGACCGTACAGATCGCGCGATAGGCATTCTCGGAATATAATAAGGTGATCGCATCCTCCAGACGGGTGTCCGAACTTCCCGGTGGCAATTCTGCAACCGCATCCGCCTTCGCCACAAAACGACGGCGCAATTGCTCTCCGTTCCGCTTCAGGGCCAGAACAAATCTCTGACGCGCCCGGATATCCGGCGAAGGAGATGTCAACAATTCATGCTGTGTGTTTCTGGCCATCAATGCCTCCTGTTCAGGCCGCTGGAACTGTTGCGTCTCATTCGGCGTCCGCCTCCCGCGCATTCGCTTCGACTTCGTCTTCGCTGAGATTGTACTGGGTCAACAGGAGTATGCTGAAGAACAGCATCAGCGCCGGAAGAACAGACTGGCAGATGTACACGGCAAGGATTGCACTGTCCGGCTGCACGGCAGAGCCGCTTGTCGAAGAGACATACCCCATTGCCCCGAGGAACAGACCGGTCAGTGCCCCGCCCACGGCGAACGCTGTCTTTTCGGCCGTTGTAAAGATCCCGGAGAAAATACCTTCACGGCGCAGGCCCGAGCGTTTGGCGTCGTGCGAAATCGCATCCGGCAGCATGGATTGACCAAACAGCAGGGAGCCGGCGGTTGCGATCCCGTGCAACAACTTCCGGAGCATCGTCACCGCCATGGGTTCGGCCGGCGTGGCGAGCCACCAACTCAGCAGAATACACGCCGCCAGACCCGAGGCGATCATGTACAAGGTGCGTTTGTCGCGCAGCTTGCGCGCAGCGGCGTACCAGATCGGCGTGCCAACCAGCATGCCGATTGCGTTGGCCAGGCCGAGCATGCCGACAGCCACATAGCCCTTCTCGAGAATGTAGACGACGAAATAGATGAACGCAGCTTGCGTGATGGCAAGCGACGCCAAATGCATGAACTTCACACCTACCAGAACCAGGAACGGACGGTTGGACAGGATGAGTCCCAATTGCTCTTTTCGGGTCAGGGACGATGTCTCGACCTTCTGAGTCGCGCGTGCGTTTCGTGTCATCAGGAAGCAGAGCACGCTCGCCAGCAAAATGATCGCTCCAAACACATAAGACAGAATGGCGTGGCCTTCCTTGCCGCCCCCGAACATCGGTATGAGCGTGGGTGCGAGCGACAAGCCGATCAGGCTTCCAATCCCGATGGCGTAGACCCGGAACGAGATCAGGCGTGCACGCTCCATATAGCCGTTCGTCATTTCGACCGGCATGGAAAGATACGGCACATTGAACACTGTGTAGCCTGTCGAATAGAGGATCATGCCAAAGGCAAGAATCCATGCCGCGTTCGCGGCCGTATCGATGCTGGGCGTATTGAAGATGCAGATGAACGCAATGGCGGAAATGATCCCGCCAAGCAGAAGATAGGGACGCCGACGGCCAAACCGGGACCGGGTTCGGTCAGACAACCAGCCCATGGTCGGATCGGTCACGGCATCATAGATCTTCGAAACGAAATAGATCATGCCGAAGGTGCTCGCGGCGATCCCGAGATAATCGGTGGCAAACCTGGAAAGCAGAAGATTGACCGAGTTGAACATGACGGACATGCCCAGAGTCCCGATCCCCCAACCCATGCAAAGCCAGAGCGGAAGCTTGCCCAGGGCCCCTTCCGTATTGGACGGCGCCGTGTCCATTTTGCCGGAGTCAGCGATGCTCGACATCAGGCGCCCCCCATGCCCAGTTTACGCAAGGGGACATCACCCGTCAGGAAGGCCGTCGTCTTGACCTCGCTGTAGAACGCCTCGCAGGCCGCACCACTCTCTCGGCCGACTCCGGATTCCTTGTAGCCTCCAAACGGGGCTCTCAGCTCCCGAATGATGGGAGAGTTGATGCACAGGACGCCTGATTTGACATGTTCATGGGCGGCCATGGCGGTCGCATAATCCGTTGTCCACACATATCCGAGCAGACCGAATTTGCTGTCATTGGCAATCGCCCATGCCTCGTCTGCCGTGCGGAATGTCTGGAAGGTCGCGAACGGTCCGAAAATCTCCTCCTGACAGACAACCGCCTTGTTGTTGGGGGCACGGACGATTGTGGGCTCGTAATAGTATCCCGACTCAAAGCCATCACACGGTTTTCCACCAAGCAACAACTCACAGCCGTCAGCCTCGAGCGTGTCGACGAAGCTGTGAACCCGCTCGAAATGTTGCTTCGTGGCCAGCGGCCCGATTTCGGTATCTTCCAGCAGCGGGTCCCCAATCCTGAGCTTTCGGGCCCGTTCGACGAAGGCCTCGATAAAGCGGTCCGCCAGTTCCTCCTGTACGAGGATCCGAGACCCGGCCAGGCATTGCTGTCCATTGTTGCTGAAAATGCTGAGCAATGCCCCATCAAGCGCCCTGTCGAAATCGGCATCTGCGAAGATGATGTTCGCGGATTTCCCGCCGAGCTCGAGCGTAACCGGCGTCAGATTCCGGCCCGCCGCGGACATGATGGCGCGCCCGGTTGCCGTACCTCCGGTAAATGACAGAACATCGACTTCCGGATGCGCCGCCAGCGCCGCACCTGTCACGGCGCCCGATCCATTGACCAGGTTGATAACGCCCGCAGGCAAGCCCGCTTCGCAGATCAGTTCGACCATGCGGACAGCCGTCAGGGGCGACACCTCAGATGGCTTGACCACACAACTGTTGCCGAATGCGAGCGCCGCGGCAATCTTCATCGATGTCAGTGCGATGGGGGCATTCCAGGGGCCGATCAACGCCGCAACACCTACCGGCTCACGCGTCACCACGGACAAATAGTTTTCAAGCTGTGTGTAGGCGTCACTGCGGATTTGCGAGATGTATTCGGCAAAGAACCTGAAATTGTAGGCGGAGCGCGGGACGTGTCGCGCGCGACACTGTGCGATCGGCGCCCCGATATTCGTGGTTTCGAGCCATGCGAGTTCATCTGAATGTTGATCTATCAGATCGGCAATCCGAAACAGAAGGCGCTGCCGCGTCTCGAGATCGGTCCCGGCCCACTCACCAGCCTCGAAGCTCTCGCGGGCAGCCTGCACAGCGGCGTCCACATCTTGCTCGCTCGCTTCGGCAATATGAGTCAGAACCGTTTCATTGGTCGGGTTGATGACTGGAAGCTGCGCGCCTCCGCCCACCCATTTGCCATTGATGAAGTTCAGGCAGACGTCTGGAACCGACCAACCTGTTTCCTTCTGCGCGAGCATGCAGCGCCTCCTTTGCGGGACGGACGCACTCTACTGACGCCAATCCCAAAATGTTATCCTGACCCAGGAGGCCTCTGACCACCAGGCGCCCGAGGCTTGCACACCGCACCTCGTGGACTCATAGGATATACCCTATGCTCACTTGATCTAAAGTAAAGACAAGTTTGGGCCTGAATGATATTTTTTTGTTAAGCGCCTGAAACTAGGCTATCAATTCAGCGTCTCCGGGCAGGTTTGCCCAAAGAGCACTCAGGGAGTTTGTTCATTGTCTGGTAAAGGCAGCCAAACAGGCGGCGTTTTCGCCAAGCCGGATTCATCCCGCGGCGGCGTCCCGGCCTATTACAAGCTCTATGTCCTGCTGGCCCAGCAGATAAGAGACGGAGAGATGCGGCCCGGTCAGGCGATCCAGTCGGAAAACGAAATGACCACAGCGTACGGCGTATCCAGAATCACGGTTCGCAAAGCACTCGATCTTCTGGAGAAGGAAGGCCTCATCGTCCGGCGGCGGGGAGCCAGGACATGCGTCGCCGAATTGGAAACACCTGAGCCTCCCCCGATGATCGACGGCCCGGTGGACAATCTGCTGACACGTGGACTGGCAGCTGAAGCCACCAATCTCGAGATCGGATGGAAGCCCGCCACACCGGATGTCTGCGAGGCACTTCGCTTGAAGACTGGGGAAAGCTGCTTGTCCGTCACGCGCCTGCGCACACATGTGAAGACGCCCTTCTCCTACAGCCGTATCCACGTCGCCCCTTTCGCCGCCGATGCTCTGGACGAAACCAATCTTGGCAGCGATCCGATCCTGGTCCAGATTGAAAAGGCTGGCCGGTACGCATCATCGGCCGACCAGACACTGAGCGCAACGCTTGCGCAGGATCCGGTCGCAAGCGCCTTGAAGGTTCCGGTCGGATCAGCGCTGATACAGCTCCGTCGGATCGTTTTCGACAAATCCGGTGACCCGTTCATCTATCAGGTCAGCCTGTATCGTCCTGACAAGTACGAATACAATATGCGCCTGTCACGCGAGAGTGCGACGGCACGCCCACAATGGCGACACGTCTAGATTGGCTCCGCCGGTCAGGAAGGCATGCGCGCAGCTTCACCCAACCGATCACACCAGCCAGAAATGAAAGGCGGTTGGCCGGGTGTCAGGAACTGCTCAAGACCGGCGGATTGCACCAATTTCCAGGCCAGACACATGTTGGATGATACAACGGGCACTGAAGAGTTTGCATCCCGCACAGCAGACAAGGTCGGCATGCCGGTCCCGCTGATAAGCACAAGATCCACATCTTCGGCGTCAAGATCCTGCAGCAATGGCTGCGCATAGGAACTCGCCAGTTCATAGATCGTCTCCGTGTTCACGGTCCGCGTTGGAACCTGCAACACTTGCGCGACATCGAAGCCTGCGCCCGTCCAGTATGCCTGTGCTGCATCTGAAAGCCACTCGGGATAGGGAGACACGAGCGCGATCCGGCGCGCTTTCAATCTGTTCAAGACGTCTTCGATCGCCTGCGCCGCCGTCACGACGGGATAGCCGAACCTGTCTGACAGGTCGCCAGAGATCTGTCGCTCCTCCGCCGCACCAACGAGATAGGACGATCCTGTGCAGGCGAATCCGAATGCGGTCAGGCACATGCCGCCATAGGATTCCAGCGCCTCATCAAGCTGCCGGATATACGCACGTAACCTGGTTGCCGGGTCCGGATCCGGGCAGACAAGTCTCGAAGCCTGAAGTGAGACGGTTCGCGGGAACAGCACAGAAAACTCGGCCTCGACCGTCGGGTTCGCCTGAGGGGTCGCCACACCGATGCGGCCATGACATCCATAATCGTAAGGAGCCTGCGGGAAATAAGTCATTGTATCGCCTGTGACCGGCGCCAGCCGGTAATCATGGATGAGTTCATGAGAAAGGCCTTGCACTTCTCCTGGTCAGCAATCGTGTCCAGCAATTGCTCGAATGCTGCCTGCCGCTTTTCGGGGTCACGCTCCTGCATCCGCTTCCGGTTGCCATCAGCCTGCTTCAGGATCTGTTCGTGTGCCACCGGACGGCGCTGACGGGTATACTGGTCTAACAGGGACTCGCAGCCCCCTTCTTCGATCTGGCGAAACTTGTCCGTGAGGACAAATGCATCATGCAGCCCGCCATTCATGCCCATCCCGCCACTCGGACTGTTCAGATGGGCCGCGTCCCCCACCAGAACAAGCCGGCCATTTCGATAGTCGTCGACGATTCTCATATGCAATCTGTAAGGGCGGACTTCCATCACTTCATAGGGCGTGTCTTTTGGGCAAATCTGCTGCAGCTTCCGCTCGATTGAACTGGACAGCATTGCTTCTTCGACCGTTTCCCCCTGATCCGGGTAAAGACTGCACCGCCAAAGATCCGGCAGATGCAGCAGGGTGAATGTACCGCCCGGCTTCCAGACATAGTTGATCCCGGACAAATTCTCGAGATGATCTTCGAACCGAAATCTCGTCGTGGCCAAGATGGTCGTCTCCGGATAGGTCACCCCCTCAAAGGACGAACCCATTGTTTTCCGAACGATGCTTCGGGCGCCATCAGCCCCGATTACGTAGGCCGCGGAAAGAATCTGCTCGACTCCCTTACACCGGACCGTCACCTGAACCTTGTCTGACACGTCGTTGACGGCAGTCACTTCGTGCCCGAAGCGGACTTCAACATTGTCCCGGCGTTCCAGTTCCTCGAGCAGGAAACGGCACAGCTTCGATTGTTCGCACTGGAGCCGATACGGGTGCGATGTTTCGCCCTCGAGAATTGACAGGTCGAACTCAGCGCGATCACCGGTCGTGTGCATTCGAATCTGCCATGTCGGGCAGATCCGTCCTGCGTCCAGAAGCTTCTGCGTGATCCCATAGGCTTCCAGCATGTCCAGGGTCGGAGGATGAAACGTCGACGCCCTCAAATCATCCTGCAATTCCGGATCGGACTCGAGCACAAGGCTCTCAATACCGAACTCGGAAAGGCGCAGCGCCGTGAAAAGGCCGACAGGTCCGGCACCGACGATAATGATTCTATGGTCTGGGAGGGTCATTGCACATTCACATTCATGGGTGTCTGAAGGTATTTTGAAGCGCCGGACGCTTCAGGGCGGCTCAGCCGCATTCGATCAGTTTGCGGTCCGCAAGGGTGGAAATCTCGGACCGTGACAGCCCAAGCTGTGCAAGTACGGCTTCCGTATGCTCCCCAACACCCGGGGGGTGCCGGACAAGTCCCGGTCTGCCGCCCTGCATTTCAACCGGCAGCGCAGGCAATTTCACGGTCTTTCCGCAAGGCAGCTCGATATCAAGCAGGCCGCCCTGCGCATTGAGGTGGACATCATCGAACAGGTCTTCCGGCTTCGCGATCGGCGCAAATGGCAACCCCGTCTTTTCAAGACGCTCCATCAAATCCCGCTGACTGAACTTTCGAAACAGCGAGCGCAGTTCCGGAATGATCTGGTTCCTGCGCTCCACACGGACATTGTTGGTCGCCAGTTCTTCGTCATCGAGCCAGCTCTGGCAGTCAAACGCGGCGCAGAACTGCTTCCATTGCGAGTCCGACACCACGCCGACAAAGACTTTCTCGCCATCCCCTGTCTCGAACACATCATACACGGCCCAGGCCGAGATTCTTGCAGGCATCGGCGCAGCAGGTGTCCCGGTCACTGCGTACTGCGCCATATGCTGCCCGACCAGGAAGGCGGTTGTCTCGTAGAGGGACGCCGAAACGACCTGCCCCTTCCCGGTCGAACTCCTCTGCTGGAGCGCCGCCAGAATGGCGATCGCCCCGAACATTCCACCGGTCACATCAATTACGGAGGCCCCGGCCCGCAAGGGGCGGCCGGGCGGACCTGTCATATAAGCAAGACCTCCCATCATTTGCGCAACTTCATCCAAAGCTGTGCGCGACTCATAGGGACCCGGCAGAAATCCCTTCTCGGAACAATAGATCAATCCCGGATTCCGGGCTGAAAGTGCGTCATATCCGAATCCGATCTTTTCCAGGGCGCCGGGCCTGAAATTCTCGATGAAGACGTCGGCCTCATCGATCAGGGACTGGACGATGCCTGCCCCCTCATCGGACTTCAAATCAACGGATATGCTGCGTTTATTGCGATTGTACATCGCAAAATAGCCGGCTCCCGACCCTTTGAGCCGGCGAGTCTTGTCACCCCCTACCGGCTCGACCTTGATGACGTCAGCCCCAAGGTCTGCCAGTACGAGGCCTGCAGCCGGCCCCATGACCATATGGGTGAACTCCACCACTTTGACGCCGGAAAGGGGCAAGGACATCTGATCACGCATAAAAGAGCCTAAAGAGGAAAGACAACAACTAGTATTGTAATTAATACAAGTTGTGGGCGGGGCGCAACAGCAAATCTCCGGAAAATCATGTCCGTGTCCGCATGAGGCGACAACGGCAGACAGGGTTCTCAACGTCGCATCGAAAGAGACAGCCGCCCCATACGGCGATGTCGCCCCCACAAATTCAGAAATATCGCGATTGACTTCACTCTCTTTCGAGTGAATATCTTGAGCGATAAAAAGAACATCCCTGACCCGGCTCTACTGTCGGCATGTCGAAACGGGATCCGAATTCCTGCGGGAGGAAACATGAGTGCAGACGTGTCTGGCGTAAAAAGCCCCAATGAACCTACATCGAGCCCGGATCAGGCTCCCCCCAGAACCCCCTATTCCTCGCCGCTGTATCGGTTCTATGTTCTGGCTGTCCTCACTGTAGTCTACGTTTTCAACTTTGTAGATCGCCAGCTTCTGGTCATCCTGCAGGAGCCGATCAAGGACGAGCTTGCGCTTTCAGACACGCAATTGGGGCTGCTGACAGGATTCGCCTTCGCGCTGTTCTATGTCATTTGCGGAATTCCGATTGCGCGGTGGGCAGACAAGGGCAACCGGCGCAGCATCATTGCTCTGGCCCTGACGGTATGGAGCGTTATGACCGCCATGTGCGGACTTGCCGCCAATTATGCACACCTCCTCCTTGCGCGTGTGGGCGTCGGGGTTGGTGAGGCTGGCGGCAGTCCCCCCGCCCATTCCATGATCTCGGACATCTTCAAACCGAAGAACCGTGCACTCGCGCTCTCCATCTACTCCATCGGGATCTATATCGGCATTCTGATCGGATTTGCCGCCGGCGGTTTCCTGGCTGACGCATTCAGTTGGCGGCTGGCATTCTTTGTGGTGGGCATACCCGGAGTCGCACTGGCGGTACTCGTCTTGCTGACCGTTCGGGAACCCATTCGGGGCTGGTCGGAAGGCGATACGTCTGCATCCGAACCGCCACCACCCATCCGCGATGTTGCCCGTTTGCTGTGGACCAGGATTTCATTTCGCCACATCGCGTTGGCCGCCAGCCTTCAGGCCTTCATTATCTATGGCATCGGCAACTGGCTGCCTTCTTACTTCCTGCGCACTTACGAGCTCGATATCGGGACCATTGGGGCCTGGATGGCGCTGACAACAGGCATCGGCGGCGGTCTTGGCTCATTCTGTGGCGGGTGGCTCGCTGACAAGTTCGGCGCCAAGGATGTCCGCTGGTATCTGTGGGTGCCAGCCCTTCTGACTTCACTTCTCGTCCCGGTCCAACTAGCCATCCTGCTTTCAGGCAAGGTCTATTTCGCACTGATCATGACCGCCCCCTTTCATTTCCTGTCCGCCGCTTATTTGGGCGCCGTGCTCGCCGTGTCGCACAGCCTTGTCAGCGTTCGCATGCGTGCGCTGACCTCGGCCGTACTCTTCTTTGTACTGAACCTGATCGGTCTCGGCCTTGGCCCTGTCATCGTCGGCTTCCTGAGCGACACGTTCACGCAAAACGGTATGCGCGCACCGCTGGGAACAGCCATGCTGATCTGTGGTACAATTGCAGCTATATGGTCTGTGCTTCACTACATCCTGGCCGCCAACGCGGTCCGCGAGGACATCGCCCGGCGGCAGTCCTGATGCGCCGTTGGGGTGTTTCGACCTCCGTGCTCGCCCTGGCGGCCTGCGCGCAGGTTCCGCAGCCGACGTTCACCGTAGCCGATACGCCGACACGCGCGCAGACCCCGGACGGGCATTACATATCCTGGCGCGAGCATCGAATCGATGACGAAGGCATCAATGGCGGCGTTCCGATCCGCGGTGGTGACGGCCTGCAAATGGCTGACATCGATGGCGACGGCTACGCAGACATCGTCTCCGTCCACGAAGACTCGAACCATCTACGTATCGCTTTCGGCACAGCTGACCCGGATGTCTGGACCAGTGTGACGGTCGCAGCTGGCACAGAGGTGGCGGCGATCGAGGATGTGGCCATTGGCGATCTGAATGGTGATGGCCTGCCTGATCTTGTGGCCGCTTGCGAGGAGGCCCACCTCATCTACTTCCATAACCCAGGCGACAGAACTGCCGCCTGGCCAAGACTGATACCGCCGATTACGCAGGGTCGAGGCTCATGGTTACGCACATTCATTGCCGATATTGATGGCGACGGAAACCTGGACGTGCTCGGCGCGAACAAGGGCGCATCCGACATCATCGACCCATCCCTTCCATCTTCTGCCCGGCCGACCTCGCTCTTTCTGGTCACCGGCCATCCGCTCGAGGCTTCCAGCTGGCGTGAACAGGTTCTTTCGCGGGAAGTCGTCCCCAATACGGCAATGCCGGTCGACATTGACGGTGATGGAGATTTCGACGTGCTCACAGCCGCCCGTCTCCACCAATCCATGACCCTGCTTGAGAATACCGGTGCACGCATGTCGGGCGGCATCTATCTGACACCACATCCGATCATCATCACGGCGGGCCTTGATGCGCCAGATGGCTGGAAAGGTACATCGAGCGGCTTCCAGACGGCTTTTGCGGATCTCGATGGCGATGGCCGACTGGACCTTGCCGTATCAGTCCACGAGACACCGTCCCCGGTCGAAGGCTCTCCCCTGACGGCCAGCCTGGGATGGTTGAAGCAGCCCGAACAACTTGATCGACCATGGGCCTTTCACCGCATTGGTGACATTCTGCCAGACGTCGTCATCGGCATCGCCATGGCGGATCTGGATGGGGACGGCGATCTGGATGCGATCACTGGCGGGTATTCCGGCCTGAACGTGATGAAAGGTGGGTATTCAGGCGCATCGCGGGATCATGACGAACCAAACGTGACGGCAGCCTCTACTGTCGGCCGGATCGCATGGTTCGAGAATACCGGTAACCCCGCATCCGAGTGGGTCCGGCACGACATCTCTCGCCGCGTTCGCGGCATGTATGACGGCTTCATCACGGTAGACATGGATGACGATGGAGATCTCGACCTCGTGACCACACGCGGCAATAGCGGCAAGTTTGACGGCGTTATCTGGCTTGAACAGGTTCGCTCAGAAGAGCCTCGCGCAGCGTTCGTGCCGGCCCGGTCCAGCGAGAGTCGCGCCCTTCCATTGCCCCCGAATGACTGGCCAGAGACCTATGAGAGCGAGATGACATTCATTGCGCCCAACAAGGTTGGCAAGTAACTGCCCTACTCAATCGGGTCAGCGCCGAGGCCGACACGCAGAAACCATCCTTCACCCGCATCACGCCGTGCCTGGTAAAGCTGCTCGTGAAACTCGAACATGCCCGGATACGGATCATGCCTGAGTTCCGGCTCATCTCCGATATGAAGGTACGCCTCCCCTTCACTGTAGGGCCTCCAGTCCGGCCCGTTTGCGCTGGACGGGTGACCCGTCGCCGCGAACGAAGACCAATAATCGACGAGCACAGCCGAAAGTCCTTTCGCCGCATCCGCATCCGGGCGAGGCCATTGAGGAGGATAGGAGTCGGCCTGCCCGGTGGTGCCGAATACGAAAGGTACTTCACTCGCATGGAATGCACATAGCTGGCGTTCCTCCATGGCCGGATAACAGTGGTCAAAAACGTAAAGGTAAGCTGGTTGCCCCGCTGCACTGGCACTCCGAACGACACGCTCTGTCGACCACCCGAACACATTGTCTCGATTTACGGCCAGCATGGATTCTTCCATGTCATCTGCCGGGTACAGCGCAATGAAATCGTCCGACTGCTCACCATAACGCGCACGGATGGCCTCTTCATAGGCTTCGGCGGTGTCTGGCCGTTTTGGCAACAGTCTGCGATAGGTACGCGCTTCGCCGCTTGTGAATCCTGCCAAGACAGGCACATGCGCAAACTCGCCATCGTCGAAGGCTTCATTTAGCTGACGAGGCACGTAGACGCCGTCAATTGTGCCAGCGGGCGCATAGCCCGCAAGCGTTGTACGGTTGGTGATATATTGCGGGTCAGCCGCACGTGCCTCTGCAAGCGTTTTGTAACCGAGTTTCTCAAACAGCTGCGCTCCTGTCGTTTCTGCAGCAGGAAGATCATAGCTAGCCTGGCCAAGCTCCTCGAAATTGCGCGTGTTGGTCGACTGGATGATTGCCTTGTGAAACAAGCCGTCCGCCTTTGGGCTGGCAAGCAGATACGTTACGCTGAGTGCGCCGGCGGACTCACCCATGATGGTGACGTTGGACGGATCACCGCCGAACCGGGAGATGTTGTCCCGGACCCATTCCAGGGCGGCAATCTGGTCCATCAATCCGTAATTCCCCGACAGGCCGTCGGCGCTTTCCGCCATCAGGTCGGGATGCGCAACCCATCCAAGCACGCCGAGCCGGTAGTTGACCGAAACAAAAACAGCACCCCGCTCCGCATAGGCAGTTGCATCATAGACGGGTTGCGCTGCACCACCGATACGGAGGGAGCCGCCATGAATCCAGAGAATCACGGGCGCATCTTCCGCCTTCGCAGGCGCCCAGATATTCAGGGACAGACAGTCTTCGGAGGAACTCTGAGGAGGATCATGATAAACGCTGGTCGGAGGCACAGGGGGCTGAATGCAACTCGGTCCGAACTCGCTTGCGTCCAGAACACCGTCCCATTCTGCAGGCGCAATAGGCGGCGCCCAGCGTAGGTCACCTTTAGGCGGCGCAGCGAAGGGTATGCCGCGAAAGACATTTACATCACCTTCCGACACGCCCTGAACATCTCCCTGTGCAACTCGCACGATCGGGGTAACCGGAACCGCCTCTTCAGAGACGTGTCCCAACACGGTTTCAGTCTCGGCGGCCTTGCTATCCGAACAAGCCACGAGTGCGGTCGCAACCACGCTGGCGGCAACAATCAGCCAGTTTACTCTTCCCATTTCCAGGCCCCTCCTCAGGCTGCCCCATACAGGCTGCGCAGCCGAATTTTGTCGATCTTGCCTGTCCCGGCAAGCGGCATGATTGGAAGACGAATGACCGCATCGGGCAACCACCAGGACGGCACCCGGCCTTTCAGTGCTTCGAGGATGTCTGCATCTTTCAGAGTTTCGCCGTTTCGCATTTCTACCAAAAGCACGGGACGTTCACCCCACTTCTCATGCTCGCGCCCGACGACGGCCGCAAACGCAATTTCAGGCATGCCGGACACCAAGGCTTCGATTTCAGCAGGATTGATCCACTCACCGCCTGACTTGATCAAATCCTTGGCCCGCCCCGTGATGAAAAGCTGGCCGTCTTCGCTGATCTCCGCGAGGTCGCCTGTCGGGAACCAGCCATTGCGTGTGGCTGGCTCAGACTTTCCGAAATAGCGTTCGACGACTGAAGGCCCGCGGACCCATAGATGGCCTTCCTGCCCTCGCTGCGATGCGAGGGGACTGCCTTCATGGTCTGCCAGCATCAAATCCATGCCAAGCGCCGGGCGTCCCGCAGTGTCCGGCGACCGGGAATCTCCGGGCGGGGCAGCAGTGCCCAGCGGCGAGAGCTCCGTCATGCCCCACGTCGTCTGTACTGCGATCCCGCGCGCCTCGATCCGCCGCATCAGAGCCGCATTCATCGGCGCGCCACCAACCATGATCCGCTTAAGGGTCGGCACCTCTCGACCGGTCGCGTCGAGATGATCAAACAGGCTCAACCAGATCGTTGGCACGCCCACCGCAATGGTAACGCCTTCTCCGATAATCAGATCGGCCAATGTTTCTCCGTCCGATTGCCGACCGCAAAAGACCAGCCGCGCCCCTGTCGCCGGCGCCGAATACGGAAGACCCCAGGCATTGGCGTGAAACATGGGCACAACCGGCAACACCACATCATGCGAGTTTATTCCGCTGACATCAGCTTGCAATTGCCGCAGCGTATGAAGATAGCTGCCTCGGTGCGTGTAACTGACACCTTTAGGCTGTCCGGTTGTTCCTGATGTGAAACACAGGCCGCATGCTGACGTTTCCGGAAAGTCACCCCAGACAACGCCGTCTGAATTCGCGCGTGAAATCAACGCGTCGAGTCCCTGTGACTGCGGCAGGCTGGTTTCCGCGGAGAAATCGGGCCCGACCGGGTCGATGACCAGCACGTGTTCGACAGGGCCGGATGCTTCGATGATATCGGCTGCCAGCTTCTGCAGGTCTCCGCTTACAACCAGGATACGCGCCTCGGACTGGCCAATCATCCATGCGAGTTGCTCGGCCGTCAGTCGAGGGTTCAGCGTATGGCAAACCGCGCCCATGCCCATGATGCCATACCAGCACTCCATATGCGCCTGCGTGTTCCAGGCCAGGGTCGCGACGCGATGCCCCCGCTCCACGCCGAGCTCCCGCAATATGGAGGTTATCCTGCGTGCCCTCTCCCTCAGATCGGCATATCCCGTTCGCACGAGATCCCCATCCGACCGCCGCGTCACGACATCCTTTTTCGGATGCCACTTGGCCGCATGATCCAGCATCCGGTTCAGAGTCAGTGCATAGTCCTGCATCGCCCCATCGGTCAGTTGCACGTCGGGTCCTCCGCTGGCAAGGGCGGCGAGATGATGCCCACATTCCAGTTCCATTGAAGACCTCCATGTGCCCGACGTCTGCAGATGATCGTCTCGTGCAGCGCAAATCGCTCCCGCGCCAGGCCTTGCCACACTTGCGGTTCTCCAGCGAAGACCATGCCCGTCGCATCTTCGCCATACGCCGGCCAGTCTGAAGCTCCGTCAGCGGTCGGCACTCCATTGCGGGCGAAGCTCGCCCAATAGCGCATCATCGAGGTCTCGAGACCGCGCTCTGCATCGCTGCGCGGTGCCTGCGGCCAGGGGTCGGCCATGTCGAACAGCGTTCCGAAGACGTAGGGAATTTCCATTGCATGGAAGGCACGAAGTCCAAGCTTGTCTGCAGCCGGATAGGTATGGTCGAAAAAGTAGAAATAGGATGGTATGCCCGCCTTCGTCTGTGACGCGGCAAGGCGCTCTGCCGTCCAGCCATACATGGCATCTCGCGTCGTCGCGAGCATGCTGGCTTCAGGGTTGTCCGCCGGATAGACGTCAAGAAAGCGCTCGGCGAGATCGCCATGGCTCGCTCGGATCGCTGCCGCATAGGCATCGCTCTCCGGAACAGGCGGCAGGAGGAATCGCAGCGATCGGATCTCGCCTTCATTGAAGCCGGCCAGCACCGGCACCTTCGCCTGCTCGCCCTTGTCGAAGGTCGCCGGCATCTGGTCTTTCAACCAGACATCGTCAATCACGCCGAACGGGATGAAACCATTGCGGCCTGCAATAGACACGAGCTTGTCGGCATCCATCTCCCGCAACCCGGCGAGAGATGCCGCACCCGTCTTCTCCTGATAGGCCAGCCCCGCCTCTTCGGCTGACGGATGACCATTCAGCGTACCGCGCAGCGGCGCCATCGACACCATATAAGCACTCTGTGCGATCGCCTTGTCGAACAGGCCGCGCGCCTGCGGTGATACCATCAACAGGACGACGCTCAGCGCACCCGCGGACTCGCCGGCTATCGTGACATTGTCGGAATTCCCGCCGAACGCGCCGATATTTCGTTCGACCCATTGCAGCGCGGCCACCTGATCCATCAGGCCATAATTTCCTGAAATGCCCTGAGACGATTCGGCGCTCAATTCCGGATGGGCCAGATAGCCCAGAACGCCCAGACGGTAATTGACGGTGACAACAACAAGCCCGGTTTCGCGAGCCAGTCGGGCACCGTCATACATGTCCTGGCTGCCCGTTCCGGAAACCAGAGAGCCGCCATGGATCCAGACAAAGACCGGCGCATTCTCTGCGCCCTCGGGCACCCACACATTAAGACTGAGACAATCCTCGCTGACGGACGGAAGCTTCCAATGATAGATGCTGCCGGGACGAGACGCCGGCTGCGGGCAGGCAGGACCGAAATCCGTTGCCTGCCGCACGCCTTCCCAATCCGGAAACGGCTCCGGCGGGGCCCAACGGCGTTCACCAATGGGCGGCAATGCGAATGGAATGCCGCGGTAAACCGTGACACCATCCTCAAATTCCCCCTGAAGGGCTCCCGACGGCGTATTTGCAACGAGCGAGACAGGTGCAACCTCATCCATCGCGCCTTTCGCAGTGTCGCTGGCAGCGCAGCCAGCCTGCCAGAGCAGGCCGGCCGCCAGCAGTGCTGAAACCAGCTGCCGGCCACCTTGATGGACGGTTACTCTTTCCGCCTTCCGCACTTTTCCGATATTGAGCACGTCCCGGCCCCCGATCAGTATTCGACGCTGACACGGACCCCGACCGTTTGCGGACGCTGGCGCGCATAACGGGCGTCCACAAAGGATTCAGGATGAACGTAGGTGATCGAATTGTCGTCGAACAGATTCTCGACATAGCCGGTGAACTGCCAATTGTTTCGCGAAAGGCCAGCCTGCAGGTTCACCACCGTATAGGCATCCGTATAGTCGAATGTCGGGGCGGGAACGGAAGGTTGTCCGGGAACATTTGGCAACATGGCCGGGAAATCACCCACATAGGCGGCAGTGCCGGAGACAAACGCATCCATGTCCCCGACGTTGAAGTCATACCGGGCCGTGGCCGCACCCTGGAAGTTCGGCATGGCGAGCTGCAAGCCCAGTTCGGCACCTGAAATCGCCGCCTCCTCGGGGGTAAGCTCAGTGATTTCGGTGTCATTGAGGGACCCGTTCACGAACAGGCTGACCCCGTTCCCCGGATAGTATCCTAACTCGAATTCGAGACCCTGGCTGACGGCCTGACCGATATTCGTCGCGAACTGAACCTGATCGGAAAGACGGTTGGCCTGCACCTGGATGTCGTCCCAGATGATGTAATAGGCCGAGAGGTTTGACGTCATCTTGTTGTTGAAGAACGTCCCCTTCATGCCAACTTCGTAGTTGATCAATTCGTCTGACGTCGCACCATTCGGGATAACCAGATCGTTGGGATCAACCAGACTGACAGAGCCAGCGCGGGCGTTGGCCACAGGCGAACGGAAACCAGTCGAGATCGACGCATATGTCGTGAGGTTTTCCATCGGCTTCCACGAAGCACTGGCTTTGTACGAAACATTGTCTGCTTCGACTTTCAGTCCTTCGGCTCCCGCGACAGGAACAACCGTCAGCGGAACATTGGAGAACCCGCCCAGCGCCAACGCCAGATAATTGGAATTGTAGCCGCCTGGAAGGGTGAATGACTGAACCGATGTCTCGGTGTAGCGCAGCCCGCCTGTCACCCAGAACTCATCCGAGAACCGGTAGGTAAGCTCACCAAAGGCGGCGGATTCGATGGCATCGAAATAGCCGCTGTAGCTCTGATAATACTCGTTCGGCAGACCGGTCAGGTTCCGGGCCTGAAGAAACTCGATCGACGAACGGTAGTCGTAGTCAATGTCCCGCCGCTTGTTGAAATAGAAGCCGCCGACAATCCAGTCCCAGTTTCCGCCATCTGCCGAGGCCAGGCGAGCTTCCTGAACAAAGTTCTCATCATACCCGACCGCATCCAGCGCGAACGGAATGGCCTGGTTGAACGTGCCGGCGAGATCCACGATGAACTTGCCATCGATCTTCGAGTAGGTTGATGAGCTGGTTAGCGTAGCCCAGTCCATCTCGTAATTGGCCGTGAGATTATAGCTCGTGAAATTCGACTGAAAGAGGTCGGGGCGCTCTGTGAAACGGATGTAGTCACCCCGGTCCGGATTGGTCAGACCCGAATCCGCCGGCTTGTTGTCTTCATGGATGATGAGCAGGCCGATATCGAAATTGCTGGTTGGCTCCCAGAGCAAATGCGCACGCCCGCCGACTGATTCGAGCGAATTCGCGCCATCGATTCCCGTACCGGTATTGTCTACCCAGCCATCTTCATCACGATAGAAACCGACAAGCCGCAGAGCGAGCTTGTCTTCCACCAGCGGGAGATTGAACATCCCATTGTAACGCTGGCGCAGCGCATCACCATCGGTCAGGCCGAAATCGACAAGTGCGGACGCTTCAAATTCGTTCGGATTTGGCGCCTTGGTCAGGATTCGGACGGCGCCGGACAGCGAGTTTGCTCCAAACAGTGTGCCCTGCGGCCCACGGAGAACTTCCACGCGTTCCACGTCGTAGAGCGTGGGATCAAGGATCGTGGAATTGCCATTGCTGGAGATCGGCAGTTCATTGATGTAGATGGCTGTGGCGGCCTGAAGATTGGCGCCGTATCCATTGGTCGCGATGCCGCGCGTCGTGATCGTATTGAAGTTGGCCGTCGGCTGATTGAGTACGATACCCGGTGTTTCACGGGCCAGACCGTCATAGCTGACAATGCCTTTTTCGCTCAGCGCTTCCTGTTGCCACGCGGTCACGGCCAGCGGCACATCCTGCAGGCTTTGCTCGCGACGGGTCGCGGTAACGATAACTCGCTCCTGACGGGCCTCGTCTTCCGTCGTTGATGCCGAGGCATCAGCGTCCCCTGCGTTCTGCGCGAAGGCTGGAGCCGCCAGGGCGACAAGCGAAATAGCTGAAACGGACGCCATAAAATGCGTGGTCATAACTTCCTCCCTAAATCCCGCGGGTGTTCCCGCTTGTCTGGTCGATAGAGACCACATGAAACGCCGTGTCAATAAAATTCACTCTTGTGATAATGAACATTATTTGGCGCGTGTCTTGCGAGCTCGCAATTGATCCGGCACCCTGCTCCCCTCGATCAGGTAAATGACCGGGTTGAGACGGCAGGGCACACTGCTCCGCCTGATAATTGTTGATAGCTGGAGGAAGGCCTGTGACATCGCCGAACGTTGACACGGCTCGCGATTGGCCATTGACCAATAAGCACCGAAACAAATGGCCGATTGAACGCATGACCAAGACAGCACCCAAACGACGCCGAATGACCAAGGCCGAACAGCGCGCTGAAACCACGGAGCAAATCCTGGATGAAGCGGAATTCCTGTTTGCCCAGTCGGGGTTTCATGGCGTGACGCTGAAAGACATCGCCAAGCGCGTCGGTGTGCATCATACGCTGCTCAACTACTACTTCGATGACAAGAAGAGCGTCTTCGATGCGGTAATCGCCCGCCGGGCCGGAGTAACGAGTTCTCTGCGCATGAAAGCCCTCGACGCCTATGATAAGGCCAGCGGAGGGAAGCCGACCGTGGAAGGTGCGCTCCGGGCATTTCTGGATACCGATCTGGATCTCTACAGCCAAGGTGGTGAGGGCTGGAAGAATTACGGGGCGCTTGGTGCGCAATCGTCAAACACACCCTATGGGGCGGAACTGTTCGACTTTCACTTCGATCCGGTTGTACTTCGGCTGATCGGACTGCTCGAAAAAGCCCTGCCCGACTGTTCGCGCGAAGATCTCTTCTGGGGGTATCATTTCGTGACGGGCGCACTGATGCTCACACTCGGCCGAACAGGGCGCATTGATCGCCTGTCCGAAGGCTTGTGCAAATCTGATGATTTTGAAGCGGTCAAGGAACGCATGGCCACTTTCATGGCCGGAGGGTTCCAAGAACTCTGCGCCAGAAAGAAGAAGCAGTAGATCGCATCGATCGGAAATGCGCTGGCGGAGAGGAAGGGATTCGAACCCTCGATACGCGTTAACGTATACGCCCTTAGCAGGGGCGCGCCTTCAGCCACTCGGCCACCTCTCCAGCGCCTGAAACCCCTAGAGATATTGGACCTGAGGGGCAAGTGTCGATTCTCTCTGATTGCAGTTTATGACCGGTTACCGGGTCGCTTCGTTCAGATTGGCGCCGGATCTGGCTGAACCGCGCCCCACGAATACCCGGCGCTGCAACATATGTGGGCTTACGTATGGCGACGCCGCCGGCCTGTGCTAGTTTGCGGCAAACCTGTACCAGATCCCGCGCCCAGAGACCCCTGCATGACCACCGACTACTTCAAACCCGTTCCGTTTTCCCTGTTCCGTACCGACAAGAAGGCATTCGGCGACGCGCTGTGCCGGTCTTTCCGGGAAACCGGCTTTGCCGTGGTCTCCGGTCACACCGTCGATCCCGAAATCATTGCCCGCAACCTGGAGGCCACAAAGGCCTTCTTTGCCCTGCCCGACGCCGCCAAGCTGAAATATGACGGGCGGACCGGCGGCGGCCAGCGGGGCTATACCGCATTCGGATCGGAAAACGCTAAGGGCCACGCCAAGGCAGACCTGAAGGAATTCTGGCATACGGGTCGACAATTGCCGGAAGACAGCCCCTATCGCGCCACGATGGCAGATACGCCCAGTGTGCCGGATGTACCCGGATTTGATGTGGCCACTCGCGGTCTGTATGACGCGCTCGACTCCATGGGCCGGGAGATTCTGGAAGGGGTTGCCCTGCATCTCGGCCTCGACTCCGCCTGGTTCGAAGACAAGGTCGAATTCGGCGATTCCATCCTGCGGCTGCTGCACTATCCACCCCAACTGACCCCGCCGCCCGAAGGCACGGTACGCGCCGGCGCTCACGAAGACATCAATGTGATCACGCTCCTGCTCGGGGCCGAGGAAGCCGGCCTGCAGGTGCTTCACAAATCGGGCGAATGGCTTGATGTGAACCCGCCGGAAGGCGCGCTCGTCATCAATTGCGGGGACATGCTGCAAAGGCTGACGGGCGGCGTGCTGCCCTCGACCACGCACCGTGTGCTCAATCCCTCGGCAGAGCGCGCCCGTTTTCCGCGCTACTCGACCCCGTTTTTCCTGCATTTCAATCATGACTATCTGATCGAGGCCCTGCCGGACTGCGTTGCCGAAGGGGGCACGGAGTTTCCGCCCATCACCTCGCGGGACTATCTCATGGAGCGTCTGCGCGAGATTGGACTCGTCAAGGCCTGACGCCGTTTCAGTCTCCTGAAGCTTCCTGGATCGTGCCGGCCGGCAAGGCCAAAATGTTAACGTTGACATTCAGACAGGCTCCCTCGATGATCGCGCTAACAAGACGCGCAATCGGCGCGCAGTGCGGGAGGGAATCATGGCCAATGCTCAGCGGAGCAAAACACTTTCTATTGCAGGCAGCCTTGTTGCGGCCGGCGCGCTTCTGACGGCTTGCGCAACGCCGCAGGCAGCCGCGCCCCTGCCAGCCAGCTCTGCCGGTCCCGTCACCGTTCCTGCGGCGTGCCAGCCCAATTCCAGCCTGACCAATGCGTCCGAGCGCGTTCGCGCCCTGGTCGCAGATATGACGCTGGATGAAAAACTGGGACAGCTCAACCAGGCGGCCGGAGGGCGCAGCAAGTCGCTGAACTCAAAACTCACGCCAGACGAGTTGGACAAGGTGCGGCGCGGCGAGATCGGATCCTATCTGCATGTCGCGGGGGCCGAACCGCTCGGTGAACTCCAGAAAGTGGCCGTGGAGGAAAGCCGGCTCGGCATTCCGCTTCTGTTCGCGATGGACGTGGTACACGGCTATCGGACGCTCTTCCCCGTCCCCCTTGCCATGGCCGCCACATGGGACCCGACGAGTTGGCAGGACGCCGCAAGGATCTCGGCTGACGAGGCGTCGGCCTCCGGTCTCCACTGGACCTTCGCCCCCATGGTCGATCTTGCGCGGGACCCACGCTGGGGGCGCATCGTCGAAAGCGCCGGCGCGGATCCCTATCTCGGTGCGCGCATGGCCGTCGCACAAGTCGAGGGGTATCAGGGGTCCGACCTGTCGGCACCGGATACAATTCTGGCCGCCACCAAGCATTTCGGGGCCTATGGCGCCCCCATTGGCGGCCGCGACTATGGATCTGCAGACATCAGCGAACAGAGCCTGATGGAGAGCTATCTGCCGCCTTTCTATGCCGCGACGCGCGCAGGTACCGGCTCGATGATGACCGCCTTCAACGATATTGCCGGCGTTCCTACAACCGGCAACGAAGCCCTGATCGACGGCCTTCTGCGCAGTGAATGGGGCTTTGACGGGATGATCGTGTCGGACTGGAATGCCGTGGCCGAACTGATCAATCACGGCGTTGCGGAAACCCGTGAACAGGCCGGTATCCTGGCCCTGCAGGCCGGGGTCGACATGGACATGACGAGCGCCGTCCTGCCGACCGAGATCAAGGCGGCCGTCGCAGGCGATGACTGTCTCGCGCATGATCTGGATGCGGCCGTCGCACGGATTCTCACGACCAAGGAACGTTTGGGACTGTTTGATACGCCAATGGCCTATCATGACACGGACCGGGAAGCTGCCGCATTGCTGACAGACTCCAACCGCGCTGCCGCGCGCGAGGCGGCGGTCAAATCCATCGTCCTGATGAAGAATGAGGCTCAGACCCTGCCGCTGTCCCGCTCCCCGCAGGATCTCGCAGTGATTGGCGGACTGGCCGAACACCGGCTGACACAGCTCGGCTCCTGGCGCGCTCAGGGACAGGTGGACGATGTGGTCTCGCTGATCGACGGATTGCGTGACAACGCGCCAGACGGAAGCCGCATTGACTATGTGGCGGGAGCCCATCCCTCAAGAGAGACAGACACCACAATCGAGGATGCCGTGCGCGCCGCATCGGCCGCTGACCATGTCCTGCTGGTGATCGGCGAAGACTATGACCTGTCCGGAGAGGCGCGAAGCCGGTCCGACATTGCCCTGCCGGCCAATCAGGCCGCCTTGGCCGAAGCCGTGTTCAGCACCGGCAAACCGGTCACCCTGATCCTGGTGACGGGCCGTCCGCTCGCCATCGAGACAGAAGCAGACGCCGCCGACGCGGTCCTGAACACCTGGATGCTCGGGGTCGAGGCGGGCAATGCGCTGGCCGATGTGCTGTGGGGGGATGTCTCTCCCGCCGGGCGCCTGCCAGTGGAGTTCCCGCGCCGCACCGGCGCCGTACCGCACACTTATTCGGAGTATCCGGGTGGCCGCCCCGCCGATCCCGACCTGTCGCGCGACACGAACCGCTTCATCGACATTCCGATCACACCGCTTTTCCCCTTTGGCCACGGCCTTGGCTACAGCCAGTTCGACTATGGGGACCTGACCAGCAACGTCGCGTCTGCGGCCCCCGGCGAGGAGATCCGGCTGAGCGTACCGGTCACGAATACCGGTCCCGTCGATGCGGACGAAGTCGTGCAGCTCTACATGCGCGATCCCGTTGCCACCATCGCCCGGCCCTCGCGCGAACTGCGCGGCTTCATCCGCACCCGCATTCCGGCAGGCGCAACCCGGATCGTGACCTTCACGCTCACCCCCGACCAGGCCGCGATTTACCGGAGTGATGCGGGCTGGACTGTCGAAGCCGGCCGCCTCGATTTCATGGTCGGCGCCTCCGCTGCCGACCTGCGCAGCAAGGCCAGCGTGGAGATCAGCCAGACCTACTCAACAGACGCGCCAGCCAGCGCACTCGAAACCAAGGTGGACGTCCAATGATGCAGTCCCGTCGAACCTTTCTGGGCACCGCGCTTGCCACCGGTCTCACGGCTGCATGCGCCACGCCTGTGCGATCTTCTGCGGCGACATCTGCCGACATCGAATGGATGACTGATGGGGCGCGGGGCCTGTTTCCGGATGGCGCCCATCTCGAATCCCTGGCATCCGGCTACACGTGGAGCGAGGGTCCGGTCTGGGATCGCGTCCGCAACCGTCTCTATTTCTCCGATGTGCCGGGAAACATCTGCTGGACCTGGTCTGAAGCCGGGGGCGCACAGGAATTCCTGAACCCGTCCGGGATACCGGAGTCACAGGCCCTCGGTTTCCGCGAGCCCGGCGCCAATGGTCTTGCGATTTCGCGGGATGGCAGGCTCCTGATCTGCAATCATGGCAAGCGGGCCGTCGAAACCATGGATCTCGATACCGGAGCGCGGGCAATCCTGACCGGGACATATGACGGACAGAAATACAACAGCCCGAACGATGTCATCGAAGCACAGGATGGCACCCTGTTCTTCACCGACCCGCCCTATGGACTGGAAGGGATGAATGCTTCCCCGCTCAAGGAACAGACTGCCAATGGCGTCTACAGGCGCGCCCCGAACGGGACCGTCACCCGCCTGATCGACACGATGACGTTCCCGAACGGGGTGGCGCTGTCGCCGGACGAACAGACCGTCTATGTCAGCCAGTCCGATCCTGAAGCGCCCGTCATCCTGCGCATGGCACCTGACGGGTCAGGTGCCGGCATCCTGTTTGACGCGGCGGCCTACATGTCCGACGACGCCCCCGGATTGCCGGACGGCATGGCCGTTGCACGCTCCGGTCACATCTGTGCCACGGGCCCGGGCGGGGTTTTCATCCTCTCCCCGGCGGGTGAGGCACTGGCCCGGATCAATACCGGAAAGGCAACCGCAAACTGCTGCTTTGGCGATGCCGACGGGCAGACCCTCTACATCACGGCGCATGACACATTGATGCGTATCCGGACGACTCTTCGCGGCGTCGCATGGAGCTGACCGAAACCCTGGCGGCCTATCGCCCGCTGCTCGCCACCGGGTTCGGCATTGCAGGCCTGCTTGTCCTGATCCTGCGGGCGCGCATGAACGCCTTTGCGGCGCTGTTGCTGGTTGCCATTTTCAGCGCGCTCGCCGCCGGCATGGCACCCGATGACGCTTTCGACACATTGTCTCGCGGATTGGGCGGAACACTCGGCTTTATTGCAACGGTGATTGGCCTGGGTGCGCTGTTCGGCGCAATCCTGCAAGCTTCCGGCGCCCTGGACGCACTCGCGAGCAAGCTCTCCTCGACGTCCGGATTCCGCACCAATCAATGGCGCATCGCCGGCATAGGCCTTCTGGCATCCACGCCGGTCTTCTTTGACGTAGCCCTGATCATTCTGGCCCCCCTGATCCTGACCATGGCCCATGAGCGCCTGAAACCGGCCATGTCGCTGGGCCTCCCCCTGATGGCGGGCCTTGCGGTCGGCCATGCCTTTTTGCCACCGACGCCAGGCCCCATCGCGATCGCGGAACTGATCGGCGCTGACCTTGGCTGGGTCATTCTGTTCGGCGCCCTGACCGGAGCGATAGCACTCGCTGTCTCGGGCCCGCTCCTTGCGATATTCCTCGAGAAACGCGGCCTGCTCCCTGTCGGCGATCCTGCCTTCGACTTCGACGAGCCTGCCTCTGCGACCGCCAGCACCATGCCCCGTGTGGAACGAGCCATATTCCTGATTGCCCTGCCGCTGGCGTTGATCCTGCTGGGAACACTCTCCGGCATGCTGCCGGACGGGCCGGTGCGCTACGTGCTCGAAATCGTCGGCCACCCGTTCAGCGCCCTGCTCATTGCCTGCGGAGCATCCTGGCTTCTCCTGTTCCCGAAGACAGAGGCCGGTCGCAAGCACATGTCCGATGCTCTCGCCCGCGCGTTCGAACCCACCGGCGCCGTCATCCTCGTGACGGGCGCAGGCGGGGCCTTCAAACAGGTTCTGGTCGATACAGGGGCCGGCGAGCAGATCGCCACGGCGGCCCTTGGAATCGGATTTGGCCCGCTGCTGACGGGATACGTGATCGCCGTCATTCTGCGGCTGGCACAGGGCAGCTCGACCGTCGCGATGATCACATCGGCAGGCCTCACCGCGCCAATCGTCGCGATGGCCAGCCTGACCGCCCCCCAGCTTGGTCTGGTGGCGATTGCCATTGCCGCCGGTGCGACGACGGGCAGTCATGTCAATGACAGCGGATTCTGGCTGGTCGGCCGCATTTTCGGGATCTCGCCCGGGGAAACCTTGCGCACCTGGACCGTGTCCACCACGCTGATCAGCCTGGTCGGGTTCGCGATTTGCCTGTTGCTCTACGCATTGCTCGGCCTCGCCTGATCAGATCAGGCCGGCCAGGGGCGAGCTTGGATCGGCATACATCTTTTTCGGCATCCGGCCCGCCAGATACGCATCCCGGCCCGCAATGACGGCGTGCTTCATCGCATTCGCCATGCGAATTGGATCCTTTGCCGCCGCAATAGCGGTGTTCATCAGAACGCCATCGCACCCCAGCTCCATGGCAAAGGCCGCATCCGACGCGGTGCCCACGCCCGCATCCACAATCACCGGAACACGGGTCTGCTCCACGATCAGGCGAATGTTCACAGGGTTCATGATGCCGAGTCCCGAGCCGATCAGGCTGCCAAGCGGCATGATGGCACAGCAGCCGGCATCTTCCAGCATGCGCGCATAGACGGGATCGTCTGAGCAATAGACCATCACTTCAAACCCGTCCGCAATCAGCGCCTTCGCAGCGTCCAGGGTCTCCGGCATGTTGGGATACAGGGTTTTCTGATCAGCCAGGACTTCCAGCTTGACCAGGTTCCAGCCACCGGCTTCCCGCGCCAGGCGCAGCGTGCGCACGGCCTCATCTGCCGTGTAGCAGCCTGCCGTGTTGGGCAGATAGGTAAATTCGTCAGGGCTGACAAAATCCGTAAGCCGTTCTTCTTCCGGATTGGACAGGTTCACCCGGCGCAACGCCACCGTGACGATCTCCGCCCCGGCCGCGCGCGCCGCTTCGGCGTTCTGCTGATAGGACGCATATTTGCCCGTGCCCACGATCAGGCGGGAATTGTAGGTCTTTCCGGCAATGGTGAGTTGGTCTGTCAAAGGTCTGGCCTATCTTGTGTAGGGTTTCTGCGGAGCTGGCGGAGGCGCGGGAGATCAGCCACCGCCCACGAATTGCACCACCTCTATGCGGTCCCCCGCTTCGATCACAGTGCCGGCATGTTCCGACTTTGGGACGATCTCGAGATTCCGTTCAATGGCGATGCCGCGCTGGTCCCGGCCGGACTCGCCTGCAATCTGCAGCACGAGCATGGCGAGTGTTATACCGGCTTCCACTTCGCGGGACTCCCCATTGACTGTGATCATCATTCAGGTTTTCTCCGTTCACCAGCCCCCTTGCCTTGCCCGGCGTTACAGCGCAAGACGGAACACTATGTCCAAGCCCGTATATGTCCTCGGAGGTCCCAACCTCAACCTTCTCGGCTCACGCGAGCCCGAGATGTACGGGCGCGACACGCTTGAGGACATTCACCAGCGCCTGCGCACGCTCGCCGGCAGCACACCTCTGGAGCTGCGCCAGACCAATCACGAAGGCGAACTGGTCACCTGGATTCAGGAGGCCTCCGCCAGCGGCTCAGCGCTGATTCTGAACGCTGCTGCATACACGCATACCTCCATTGCAATTCACGATGCCCTGAAGGCGTGCAATATCCCGGTGATTGAAGTCCATTTGTCGAATCCGGCGGCACGAGACTCGTTCCGCCAAGTGAATTACGTTTCCCCCGCCGTTAAGGCCACAATCGCAGGCCTCGGTGCCTATGGTTATGAGCTGGCATTGATGGCGGCCAAGTCCCTGACGGGCCAAGAAGAGACCTGACACCCCATGAGCACACCAAAGAACAAGCTGGATACCGGCCTCGTCCGGGAACTCGCAGCCATCCTGCGGGAAGCAGACCTCGGCGAGGTTGAAGTCGAACATGACGGCCTGCGGATCCGCGTCAGCAAGCCTGCGACACCCGTCGTCCAGGCTGCCGTTGCCGCTCCGGCGCCTGTCGCCGCTGCCGCCGCACCAGCGGCCGCCCCGGTTGCAGGCGACACTCCGGCTGCGTCTGCACCGGCTGCCTCCGACAAGGCGATCAAGTCGCCGATGGTCGGAACGGTCTATCTTTCGCCAGAGCCCGGCGCCAAGGCATTTGTCTCGGTGGGCGACAAGGTGAAGAAGGGCGACACGCTCCTCCTCGTCGAGGCGATGAAGACATTCAACCCGGTCGAGGCCGACAAGGCTGGCGTGGTCAAGGAAATTTATGTTTCCGACGCGCAACCCGTTGAATATGGCGAAGCTCTTATCCTGATCGAGTAGCATGGCTGACCAACCCGTTATCAAGAAGGTTCTCATCGCCAATCGCGGTGAGATCGCACTTCGGATTCACAGGGCCTGCAAGGAGATGGGCCTGTCGACCGTCGTCGTTCACTCAGAAGCCGACAGTGACGCCATGGCGGTGCGCCTCGCAGACGAGAGTGTCTGTATCGGCCCTGCCCCGTCCTCCGAAAGCTATCTGAAGAAGTCGCAGATTCTCGCCGCTGCCGAGATCACGGGTGCAGACGCCATCCATCCGGGCTACGGCTTCCTGTCGGAGAATGCCCAGTTCGCCGAGATGGTCGAGGCTCACGGCCTGGCCTTCATCGGACCGACGGCAGAGCATATCCGTATCATGGGTGACAAGATCGCGGCCAAACAGGCCATGATCGATGCCGGTGTCCCCTGTGTGCCAGGATCTGATGGCGCCGTCAGTTCGATTGCCGATGCCAAGAAGGCCGCCAAAAAGATCGGATTCCCGGTCCTCGTGAAAGCTTCGGCAGGCGGCGGCGGGCGTGGCATGAAGCTCGCCAAAACAGAGGCCGATCTCGAAAACGCGGTCCGCACCGCCAAGACCGAGGCCAAGGCAGCGTTTGGCGACGATGCCGTTTATCTGGAGAAGTATCTTCAGGGCCCGCGTCACATCGAGGTCCAGATCATTGCGGACACGCATGGAAATGTCGCCCATCTCTGGGAACGCGACTGTTCGCTTCAGCGTCGCAACCAGAAAGTCTTCGAAGAGGCGCCCTCACCCGAGCTCAACCAGGCACAACGGGAAGAAATCGGCGGCATCTGCGCCCGTGCCATGGAGAAGCTTGGCTATCGCGGAGCCGGCACGATCGAGTTCCTCTACGAGGACGGCAAGTTCTATTTCATCGAAATGAATACGCGCCTGCAGGTCGAACACCCGGTTACCGAGATGATCACCGGGATCGATCTTGTCCGGGAACAGATCCGTATTGCCGAGGGCAAGAAGCTGTCTTTCAGCCAGCAGGACGTGATGCTGGTGGGTCACGCCATCGAATGCCGCATCAATGCCGAGCATCCTGAAACCTTTGTGCCGTCACCCGGCCTCATCACCGATTTCCATGCCCCGGGCGGTCCCGATGTGCGGCTCGATAGCGCTGCCTATTCCGGCTACCGGATACCGCCGCACTACGACTCCCTGATCGGGAAGCTGATCGTTCACGGACGAACCCGCCGGGAATGCATCATGCGGCTGCGTCGGGCGCTTCAGGAAATGGTCGTTGGCGGCGTGTTCACCACGCTGGATCTGCATCGCAGGCTGGTCGAGAACGAGGACGTCCTGGCCGGAGAATACAATATCCACTGGCTCGAAAAGTTTCTTGAAAATCAAAGCTGAGGGATATTCGACCTAAGCGGTGAAACAGGGTCGTCAAAGGGTAGACAGCCCTCGGCCCGGATGGCCATATAGCGTTTATGTCACAGCGGTTTTCGACTTCGGACCTGCTCGCCTGTTATCGCCGTGGGATCTTTCCCATGGGCGATGCGCGCAATGATCCGAACCTGTTCCTGGTTGACCCCGACATGCGCGGCATCATCCCCCTGGACGGCTTCCACGTTCCGAAACGCCTGATGCGCAAGGTGAAACAGGAGCCGTTCCGGGTCACCGTCGATCAGGCCTTTACCCGGGTCATGGAGATGTGCGCCGAAAGCGCGGCAGGCCGGGAGAGCACCTGGATCAATTCTCCGATCCTGAATCTCTACAGCGCGCTGCACCGCGAGGGCCACGCCCATTCGATCGAGTGCTGGGACGGGGACCAATTGGTCGGAGGGCTTTATGGCGTTGCGCTCGGAGGTGCCTTCTTCGGAGAGAGCATGTTTTCACGGGCGACGGACGCCTCGAAGATCGCCTTGGTCCACTTGGTCGCCCATCTTCTCGAAGACGGCTTCGTGCTGCTCGATGCCCAATTCCACAATCCGCACCTGGAACAGTTCGGCCTGATCGAGATTCCCCGGGCAGACTTCAAGCAATTGCTGAAGGAGGCGCTCAAGATCGACGCGCGCTTCTATTCGAATTCCGTCTCGTCGTCCTCAGCGCGGGGCGCAAGCTTTACCGGATCCGGGGCCGCACAACGGATCACCCAGATATCATAGACCGGATGCTCGAGCGCGCTGAGACCCGGCGAGGACGCATACATCCAGCCGGAGAAGAGTTCAGGATTCTCTTCGCTCACTGTCTCGACATCTTCGGCATCAACGGCCGCTTCCATCGTTTCGACGGCAACAGGCTGGGTCGATGCGATCTTCAGGAAGGCCGCGCTTTCCGGGGCTTCTTCCGGCGGCGTCTGGTAACAGACCTGCAATTCCACTTTCAGGGACCCGAACACGACCGGCTCCCCCACTTTCACTTCAATGTCGGTGGACCGGCCGGTAATCTTGTCCAGCGCCCGCAAGGTTGCAGTGTCCTTCTGGACGAAATTGGCAGCCTGCGCGGCGCCCACCGCAAAAACCGACGCCAGCAAGGTGAAGGCGAAGCTTCGCATCACTCGTAATCCTCTACCGGATAGGCATCATCGCTGGCCGAACCGGCATCCCCGGCCGAACTGTCACCGCCATCTCCGCTGCCTGACGCGAAAGACGCAAACAGGGTCAGCAGGTCCACGCTGCCGCGCGTGAAGGTAATCTCACCGGATCCGTCCTGCGGGATGTTGTCAAAGCTGCCGCCCGGCTCCAGCGCGACATAGGCTCCGCCGAGCAAGCCGTCGGTCGACACCCGCGCGTCCGTGTCTTCCGGCAGGGCCCATTTTTCGTCCAGGCTCATCGTGACGACGGCCTCGAACCGGTCCGGGTCGCCCTCGATGCTTTTCACGATACCGGCTTTTACGCCGGCGATGCGCACGTCGGTGCCCCGCGAAATACCGGACACATTGTTGAAGCGTGCCGTCACGTCATACTGATCGCCCTGCGTCTGGCCGTCCCCGCCGCGATCCATCGCGAACCAGAGGAATGTGCCCGCCACTGCGACGACGGCCGCTCCGACCAGGGTTTCGAACAGGGATTCACGCATCTGGAGTCCAGGCCTCATAGTCGCCGCTCGCCTTCTGGCGCGCCATGCCGGACGACAGGCTGCCCTTGGGCTTGGTGGCATAAGGGGTGCCGGTCATGTTCGGCTTGTGATCGGTTTCCCAGTCCCGGCGAGTCAGCGGGGTCTTGGTCGGCGGCTCCTCGACGGTGTGGTGAAGCCATCCATGCCAGTCTGCCGGCACTTTGGACGGCTCGGCCAGGCCCTTGTACATCACATAACGGCGCTTGCGACCTTCCAGGGACGCCTTGCGTTCCTCGAAATACCGATTGCCATACTCATCGGTGCCGACATAGGCCGAGCGCCGCTTGATGTCGAAAGCGGCTCCGAGCGTGTGCCCGCTCCACCAGGTGAAAATCTGTTTCAGCATCGTGGGGAAGTCCTGACGTGTCTTGTTGGCCGTAATATGGCGTCATCCGGGCAGTTAATCCATCCGGCAGCCGCAGGCAATGCGACGCACGATTTAATGAACGGCGCGTGTGTTTTAAAGGCCTGCGCGGTTGATACCGGCCTCCGGACCCGTCACGCTTGTCTGAGTGATTCGCTGATGATTCGCGGGGAGGCATGGATGAAGACAGCCGAGATGGAATCGGTTCTGCAGGCCGCTGAGGCTGACGGACTCTTGTCGGAGGAACTGGAACTGGGCGCGATCCTCCGCGCTGCTGGCAAACCCTGCCGGCCGATGACCGCGGAAGCCCTTCGGAATGTCTCGTCTGCCTATGCCGCCCGCGGCCTGCTCGAGGCCTCCCAGATATCCACCGCGGAGATGCTCGAACGGCTTGGCGATGCACCTCGCAATGCGGAACTGGCCGAAGCCGTCGCATCCGGCCTTCCGCAGGACATCCTGGAAGAAGCATTGCGCCAGCCGGACGGCTTTGCGCGCACCGCAGACGCCCTCCGGATCGCCGCAGCCAATATCCCGCCACCGCCACCTGCCGTCTTCAGCGCCGACGGTATGTCACCGGACCTCGATGCCCTGCTGCTCGGGGCGCTCCGCGAAGGCGCGGAAATCCTGCTGGCACACGCGCCCCTGCCGGCCGCCCGTCAGGCCTGCCGCCTGCTCGATGTATCCCTGGCCATCAGCCCCGATGGCCTCGAGAACGACCTTCTTGCCTCCATCGCCGAGGCCGCCGGCAAAAGCCTCGGAGAGGGCGTCCTTCTGGTGCACGGTCTCGGTGCTGCCGTGCTGTCGCTCGGTCTCGCCTATGACAGCGAGGAGGGCCGGGCCGTCGCCGGTGCGCTCTGTGCGCTGGTGAAGTCCTGCGCGACCGGAGCCTCGCTGCCTGCGGCCCAGGCCGGCATTCTCGGGCTCGAAGCCCGGCGTGCCGCATCCAGGAAAGCCTGTACCGTCGCCATCCTGCCGGTCGCGGACCTGGCCGACATCCTGCCCGAGTGCGAGAGTGAAGCGGCAGCGCCGGTCCGCACCCTGCTCGCCTACACCGATGAGGGCCCGACCCTGGCCCGGTGCGCCCGCCTCGCCATTTCGCGGACCTCTCCGGAATCCCTGCCCACCATTCTCAGCCGTGTGGCCGAATGCGGCAGCGAGGATCTCGAATCGGCACTCGGCGCGGACCGGTTGCGTGATCGCGGGTTTTCGGAAGCGGCACTGGAGCGCGTCTCACGCGCCCTCGGCGAAGGCCTGCCGCTGAACGCCGCTTTCTCGCGCTGGGTTCTGGGCGACGAAATCATCAGCGAGGATCTCAAGCTTGCGCCAGAGAAGTTCGATTCCGACGGGCTGGGACTGCTGTCAGCCATGGGCTTCTCGCGCAAGGACATCGCGAACGCCGAGGCAGCGGTCGACGGGACAGCCGAAGACATTGCCGCCCAGGCGTTTCGCCAGTGCGGTCTTGAAACCAGTGTCAGCATGGAAGCCGAAATCGCCTTCGCCGAAACCTGCGCCGCCGCGCTTGGCAGCCTCACGGCCGTTCGCGTCACGGGCCGGAACGGGCTCGACATGGCCGATGCGGCAATTGCTGCCGGTGTGTCTGCCCTGCTGACCGGCATCCGCGCCCCGGCGGGCGACGATGTGGTCGACCGCATGGAGCAGATCCTGACGCTCGCCGATGAACTGGCCGTGGAGTCCGACGCCGCCTACCAGGCCACCGAGACGGCCGAGCCGGGCGACCGCCGGCCCGCCGGGCGCACCCGCCTGCCCGACCGCAGAAAGGGCTATATCCAGAAAGCGTCGGTCGGCGGACACAAGGTCTACCTCCATACCGGCGAGTTCGATGACGGCGCGCTCGGCGAGATCTTCATCGACATGCACAAGGAAGGTGCCGCCTTCCGCAGCCTCATGAACAATTTCGCCATCGCGACCTCCATCGGACTTCAATATGGCGTGCCGCTGGAGGAGTTCGTCGACGCCTTCGTGTTCACCCGATTCGAACCCGCCGGCGCCGTCACAGGCAATGACCGGATCACCAAGGCCACCTCGATCCTCGACTATATTTTCCGCGAACTGGCTGTGTCCTATCTCGGCCGTGACGACCTCGCCGAAGTGGATGTCACGCATGACGGACTCGGCCGCGGCGCCGGGGATGGCACGCGTGAGCCGGCCGAATTCACCGAAGAGGCCGCACAGCTCATCTCCCGCGGCTTCTCACGCGGACAGCTTCCCGACAATATCGTGATCCTCGACAAGAAACGTGAGCAAAAACAGAGCGAAGAAGCCGAGGATGACTCGCTCGATGCGCCCGACTATCTCAGCGAGCCCTGTCCGTCCTGTGGCAGCTTCACCCTGTTCCAGATCAGCGAAACGGGCGATGCCGAATGCGATACATGCGGTCAGGAACTGTTGGGGTCCGGCGAGGCTCCGTCCTGATTACTGTCCCGCGCGCAGTAAACATCGGGCCAAGTCTGCCCCGAATTGAAGTGTAGGGGCGCGTTTCAAGTCATGGCGGATTTGCAACACTTGGCCCGAATTTGACAGTTCTTACTGTTTGTTCAGTTTGGCCTATACGGGCGACGCGGTATCCAGATAGGCATGACGCGCTTGGTTTATGCCTTCCTGTCCGCATCGGCCTTCTGCGGCGCTGCGATGACCGCAGAAGCCCAGAGTCAGCCGGTTGCATGGTCGCCCGGTTATGCCGGTGCCTGTGGGGAATGCGACCTGTCCGGCAAGAATCTGACCGGCTGGACCCTGACCGGCGGCAATTATGCCAGCGCCCGGCTCGAATATGCCTTCATGCGCGGCGTGCAGGCCGGCAATGCCAATTTTGAAAATGCCGACGCGACCAGTGCCGACATGCGCGGGGCAATCCTGACCTCTGCACGGTTCTCGGGCGCCACCATGGCTGACGCACGCCTGCAGGGCGTTCAGGCTACCGGCACCGACTTCCGCAGCGCCAATGTGCGCGGCGCAAACTTCCAGGCAGCACTTCTGGTCGGGGCGAATTTCGCCTCTGCAGATCTGACAGGGGCGCGCCTCGAACAAGCTGACCTGTCAGGCGCCAATCTCACCGGCGCATGGCTCAATGAGTCCGTAATCACCGGCGCCGTCTTCAATGGCGCGAACATGACCGGCGCCCAGCTGGTCAATGCAGATATCGCCGGCGCATCCTTCCGCGATGTCCGGTTCATCGACGCCGACCTGTCCGGCGTCGCAGGGGCTGAGGCGGCTGAATTCTCGGGCGCGTGCGTCTCGCTCAGCACCCTCTTGCCGGAGACGCTGGCCCTGCCGCTCTGCGGCGCCAGCACCAGCCCGGCGCCCGCCACGATTGCCAGCAAATAGAAAAGGCGGCGGAACGCGCAATGCTCCGCCGCCCTGTCCTGTGTCCGCGCCAACCGGCTAGGATTTGACCTGCGGGGCCAGGCGGATGTGCAGCTCTTTCAGCTGTTTCTCGTCTACCGGGCTCGGCGCCTGCATCATCAGGTCGCGGGCCTGCTGGTTCATCGGGAACAGCGTCACGTCGCGGATGTTCTCCGCATCTGCCAGCAGCATCACGATGCGGTCCACGCCCGGGGCAATGCCGCCATGCGGCGGAGCGCCATAGCGGAACGCGTTCAGCATGCCACCAAACTCGGCTTCGACCACGTTCGGGCCATAGCCGGCCAGTTCGAACGCCTTCAGCATCAGTTCCGGGCTATGGTTCCGGATTGCGCCGGACGACAGCTCCACACCGTTACAGACGATGTCGTACTGGTAGGCTTTCAGCTCAAGCTGCTTCTCTTCCGTATCGGCCGCCATCAAGGCCTCCATCCCGCCCTGCGGCATCGAGAACGGGTTGTGGCTGAAGTCGACCTTCTTGTTGTCTTCGTCATACTCGTACATCGGGAAGTCGACGATCCAGCAGAGGCGGAAGACGCCCTCCTCGATCAGCTCCAGTTCCTCGCCGATCTTTGTCCGGGCGGCTCCGGCCAGCTTGTAGGCGTCGCCTTTCTTGCCGGCAGAGAAGAAGATGCCGTCGCCTGCCCCGAGGCCGAGCGATTCCAGCAGTGCGGCCAGATGGGCCGGATCGAAATTCTTCAGCACCGGGTCCTGGCTGTCGACCCCGCCGCCATCGGCATCCTTCAGGCGGGCATAGCCGAGCCCCGGAGCCTGCATTTCCTTCTTCGCCCACTTGTCGAGATCGTCGAAGAATTTACGGGATTTCTCCGCTGCGGCCTTCGGTGCCGGGATGGCAATCACGCGGCCGCCGCCGGCAATGATCTTGGCAAAAATGCCGAAACCGGTCTTGCTGTCATCCGTGAAGAAGTCGGACACGTCCGCCAGTTCGATCGGGTTGCGCAGATCCGGTTTGTCAGAGCCATACTTGGCCATCGCCTCGGCATAGGGAATACGCGGGAACGGGCCGTCCGGCACGGTGCGCCCCTTGCCTTCCCAGTCGGCGAATTCGCTGAACACGCCCGCCATGACCGGCTCGATGGCGTTGAACACGTCTTCCTGCGTCACGAAGCTCATTTCGATATCAAGCTGGTAGAATTCGCCCGGCGACCGGTCGGCCCGGGCGTCCTCGTCACGGAAACAGGGCGCGATCTGGAAGTACCGGTCGAAGCCGGACACCATCAGCAGCTGCTTGAACTGCTGCGGCGCCTGCGGCAGCGCGTAGAATTCGCCGGGATGCAGACGCGACGGCACGAGGAAGTCTCGCGCGCCTTCCGGGCTCGAGGCCGTCAGGATCGGCGTCTGGTATTCGGTGAAGCCCTGCTCGATCATGCGGCGGCGCAGGCTGGCAATCACCTGGCTGCGCAGCACCATGTTCTTGTGCAGCGTCTCGCGGCGCAAATCGAGGTAGCGGTGCTTCAGGCGGATGTCTTCCGGATAGTCCGGCTCACCGAACACCGGCAGCGGCAGTTCCGCTGCTTCCGACTGGACGCTGACCTCACCCGCCACGACCTCGATCTCGCCTGTGGCGAGGTTCGGATTGACCAGGCTCTCGTCCCGGGCAACCACCTTGCCTTCCAGCGTGATGACGCTTTCCGCCCGCAGCCGTTCGACGGTCGCAAATCCCGGCGATCCCGGATTGAACACAACCTGCGTCAGGCCGTAATGATCCCGCAGGTCGATGAACATCACCCCGCCATGATCGCGGCGGCGGTGCAGCCAGCCTGACAGTTTAACGGTTTCACCGACATGGGACTGGCGAAGTTCCCCGCAGGTGTGGGTGCGATAGGCGTGCATCGGAAATTCTCTCCGGAAATACGGTCCAACAGAAATAAAGCGCGAAAGGCATGGAACCTCTCGCAATTGTCAAGGCGATGCGATACGCAAGCGCGCGATGACTGACAACACCCTGACTCCCATTACTGAGCAGTCGGCACTGGAAGACCTGTGCGGAAAGCTCTCTGAATCCGACTTTATCTGCGTCGACACCGAGTTTCACCGGGAGACGACATATTGGCCGGAACTCTGCCTCGTGCAGGCCTCCGCCCCCGGCGTGGAAGGCCTGATCGACCCCTTGGCGGACGATCTGGACATCGGCCCCTTCCTGGACCTGATCGCCGCCGACAACCGGGTAAAAGTGTTTCATGCCGCCCGTCAGGATATCGAAATCTTCAACCGGCTGATCGGCCACCCGCCCGGCCCGATCTTCGATACGCAAGTCGCCGCCATGGCGCTCGGCCTCGGTGATTCGATTTCCTATGACAATCTCGTTCAGCGTGTCCTGAAGCGCCAGATCGACAAGTCCAGCCAGTTCACCGACTGGACCCGCCGTCCCCTCAGCCAGAAGCAACTGGTCTACGCCCTCGGGGACGTGACCCATCTGCGCGACGCGTATCTCAAGATGCGAGACAATCTGGAATCCCTCGGGCGGCTCAATTGGGTCCGCGAGGAAATGGCGGACCTGGAAGACCCGGCGAAATACGACACCGACCCTGCCAATGCATGGCAGCGACTGAAACTGCGCAAGCCGAAGAAGGATTATGCGGCCATTGTCGTCGCGGTTGCCGCGTGGCGCGAAGCCATCGCCCAGGAACTCGACAAGCCGCGCCGTCGCATTCTGAAGGATGATGCGATTCAGGAAATCGCCAGCCAGAAACCCCGCTCGGAGCAGGATTTCGGTCAGCTGCGCGCGGTGCCGAACGGATTCATTCGGTCGAAATATGGGCAGGGCCTGCTGGAGGCAGTCACCGACGCTATCGAGAATCCGGACCGCTATGCGCCCGAGCTCGCCCCGCGCGTCCAGAATGCCCAGATCCCCGCTGGCGCGCCGGAACTGCTCAAGGTGCTGTTGAAACATGTCAGCGAAGAGAATGACGTGGTCCCGCGCCTGATCGCCAATGCCGCCGACATCGACCGCATCGCCCGCGGCGAGACCAGCGACGAGATCGCTGCCATGTCGGGCTGGCGGTTTGACATGTTCGGCCGCAAGGCTCAGGCCCTGCTCAGCGGCAAGCTGGCCGTCTCCTTCGAAGGGGGACAGGTCCGGCTGTTCGACGTCTGAGGCGTCGCCTCAGCCGATCTTCACATCCGGCTTGAGACGCAACTGGCTGGCCGTCTGTGACAGACGCCGCACGACCGTGTCCGACACCATCGCCTCGTCCGCCTTCGACACGCGCAGCTGCAGCAGATCCTCCGTTCGGGCAAGGCTGGCCCGGCGCAGGATCGGCCCGGACCGGCCGGAAAACACCGCCCCGAGCCGCATGGCACTGCCGATCTGGCGCGCCCGCCCATCCTGCTCCGGCGTGGTCAGCGGCGTGTACTCGTCCGGCCGTTTGAAATCCTTCTCGTATCGGCAGCCAATGGCGTAGGCGATCAGGGCCCGTTCGCTGTGGCTGACGCCGGTATAGGGCGCGCGCAGCGCCTGATCATAGGCCATCTGCGAGCGATGGTCCGGATGAAACCGCCCGGCACTGTCAGCCATCATGCAGGCCGCCTTTTCGATCCGGATATCCGCTGCCGGCGACCCGAACAGGTCCGGTTCCGGCGCCAGGGCCGGTGCGATAAAATCGTGCAGCGCCTCACCAAACTGGATCTGGTTGCGGTCGAGCCGGGCAAAGGCGATCACCCCGTCCATCAGCGGATCATCTGCGGTTGGCCCCAGAGCATCCCGCAACACGCCTTCCCGCAGGCCACTGGATGAAATTGTCACGCCCTCCAGCTCGCTCATCGCCAGGATTTCCTGCAGCAGGATGGCCGCGACAGGCAAATATTTCGCGCGCCGCTTGTCGACGTTTTCCAGCAAGGTCCGCGCGGCCGGATTGGTCAGGCTGTCGAAACAGACCCTGGCCACCTTGTCGACCTGGGTCTTGGACATCTGGTATCCCTGCAGCACCCGCAGCGCATAGGATTCCAGCTCCATGTTCAGCTTGGCCAGCGTGCGCCAGGCGCCGCCCACCGCATAGAAGCGCCCCTCGGCCTGCGCCAGCGTCTCCGACGTCTTGAGGGTCGCGCGGATCGTCTTGCGCAGCGCCTTCAGGTCCAGGTCGCCATCCACCAGGGACAATGGCCCCAGCATCAGGCTTTCGCCCGGTTCGGCGACGCCGCCCACCTGCTTGAATTCCAGGCTCGACCCGCCAAGATCGCCGATCATGCCCGCCGGATTGTGGAAACTGGCTTCCACGCCGACAGCCGACAGGCGCGCCTCGTCCTGCCCCGACAGGATGGTCACGCGACGGCCCAGGGCCCGGGAGGCCTGCTGGATGAAGGCCGGCCCGTTCTCGGCCGAACGCACGGCGGCGGTCGCCACGGCCGTATAATTCCCGAGATTGAGCGCCTTCAGGATCGCCTTGTACCGGCCCAGCGCCCGGAGGGCCGACTCCACACCGGTCGGCGACAGCTGACCCGTCTTCATCAGGCCTTCGCCAAGGCCCGCCATGACCTTTTCGTTGAAGGTCGGCAGGATCGATGCCCCCAGCACGCTGTAGATGACCAGACGCACCGAATTCGATCCGATATCGATAATAGCCGCGCGTTCCGACTTCGGCAGCATCAGCTGGACACGCCTTCCCGCGGCTTCAGCCGGGGCGGCAGGCTCACTTCCAGCGCGCTGCCACGGCCGGACAGGCTGGGATTGTCCATGAAATAGGTATGGGCCGAGAACGGCTTGGCGCCCTCTTCCCAATCCATCCGCTGATAGGAGCCATCCTCCTGCATGATCCAGCTCTGCTGCTCGTCATTCAGATTCGCCACCATGATCTGGTTCAGCACCTGCCGGTGCACTGTGGCATTCTCCACCGGCACCAGGGCCTCGACCCGGCGGTTCAGATTGCGCGGCATCCAGTCTGCGGACGAGATGAACACCTTGGCCTTCGGCGAAGGCAGGGCATGGCCGTTCGCGAAACACACGATCCGCGAATGTTCAAGGAACCGTCCGACAATGCTCTTGACGGAAATGTTGTCCGACAGGCCCGGCACGCCCGGGCGCAGGCAGCAGATGCCCCGCACAACCAGAATGATCGGCACCCCGGCCTGGCTGGCCCGGTAGAGCGCATCGATTACTTCGCCGTCGACCAGCGAGTTCATCTTCGCCCAGATGCCGCACGGCTCATCCCGTCTCGCGGCCTCGGCCTCTGCCTCGATCATCCCGACCAGCTGTTCCTTCATGTCGAGCGGCGACATGCCCACCTTCTCCATGACCGGGCCAACCGAAGGCGGCTCGCGATAGGCCGTCACGAAATTGAACAGCCGATTGGCATCCCGCCCCAGTGCATCATCGGCCGTGAACAGCGACAAATCGGTATAGATCCGCGCATTGATCGGATGGTAATTGCCCGTGCCGTAATGCGTATAGGTACGCAGCGCATCGCCTTCACGGCGCACGACCAGCGACACCTTGGCATGGGTCTTGTACTCGATAAATCCGTACACGACCTGCACACCGGCCCGCTCCAGATCCCGCGCCAGCCGGAGATTGGCCTCCTCGTCGAACCGCGCCTTGATCTCCACCAGCGCCGTGACGTTCTTTCCAGCTTCGGCGGCTTCCACCAGCGCAGCCACGATCGGGGAGTTGGCGGTCGTCCGGTACAGTGTCTGCTTGATGGCGACCACTTGCGGATCCGCCGCAGCCTGGCGCACGAACTGGACCACGACATCGAAGGTCTCGAACGGGTGGTGCACCAGGATATCCTTCGCCCGGATGGCCGCGAAACAATCCCCGCCCATTTCCCGGATGCGCTCGGGGTAGCGCGGCTCGTAGGACGGGAATTGCAGGTCCGGCCGATCGCTCACGATCAGTTCCGACAGCTGCGCCATCCCCAGAATGCCGTCATACAACACGATGTCGGCCTGTTCGGCCCCGATCTCGCGCGTGATCAGCTTGCGCAAATCATCCGGCGCGCTCGACTGCATCCGGATACGGACGATACGCCCGCGGCGGCGCTGCTTCAGCAACACTTCGAATTCCCGGATCAGGTCCTCGGCCTCTTCCTCGATCTCGATGTCGCTGTCGCGAATGATCCGGAACAGGCACCGGTCCTTTTCCTCGAAGCCGGGGAACAATTCCCCGATGAACATGCCGATCACGTCTTCCAGCGCGATGAAGCGCAAATGCCCCTTGTTGCCCTTGGGCAACCGGATGAAACGGCGCACAAAGGCCGGCAACGGAATGATCCCGACATGATCCTCGCCATTGCCCTTGGGCACTAGGTTGATGGCGATGGAGAAGCCGAGATTGGGAATGAACGGGAACGGGTGCGCCGGATCGACCGCCAGCGGCGTCAGCACCGGGAAGATGTTCGAGCGGAAATACTTGTCCAGTTCCACCCGGTCCCGCTTGTTCAAATCCTTGACGCCCAGCACATCAATGCCTTCGGCGTGCAATTCCTCCTTCAGCGTCCGCCAGCGCTCCTGCTGCTCGGCGATCAGGTTGAGCGAGGCCGCCTCGATCTGTTCGATCTGCTGCGCCGGGGTCAGCCCGTCCTGGCTGGCCCGCACGACGCCGGCCCGCACCTGTTCGCGCAGCCCCGCATAGCGCACCATCTCGAACTCATCGAGATTGCTCGCGGAGATCGACAGGAAGCGCAGCCTTTCCAGCAGCGGATGCTCGTAATTGGACGCTTCCTCCAGGACCCGCCGGTTGAATTCCAGCCAGGACAATTCGCGGTTCAGGAACCGGTCCGGCGACGTCATCAGCTGTTCCACGGTTTCAGACGGTCCATCAGCCATGATGCGAACTCCGCTCTTCCATTGCGTCCCGGTCAGCCAGCCGGGTCCGGCCCGGCCCATCCCAGATTCTCGACCACTTCCCGGGCCATGGGAACTGACGGGGGCCGTCCCGCCTCGGTCACCTTGTCGCTCAGTTTTTCCACAAAGGTTTCAATGGCCTCATAGGAGAGTTCCAGCCGGGGGACCATATACTTTATGACTTCCGGCTCGAGTTTCAGGAAATAGCGCGCAGCGGCCGCCTCAAGGCGCGCCTTCAGCATGTCCTCGTCCGGCTCATGAATTTCGACCACCGGCAGCGCCATCAGTCTCGATTTCAGGTCGGCCGACCCGGTCGGCCACTGGCTGGGATGGCGTTTCGAGGTCAACAGGACCCGCCCGCCCCCGGCAGCGGCGGAATCGATCAGCGTCAGCAGGTTTTCCGACTTCTTCACCTGGTCGGCATCATCCACGATCGAATACCCTTCGGCCAGCGCCGACAGGCCCGGCGTCTTGAGGCGCGAGAAATCCCTGGCGGCATAATACTGCCCGTCAAATTCCCGCCCCCAGGCCCGCGCCAGCGCCGACAGGCCGCTGCGCGGCGGGCCCAGCAGGCAGATTGTGTGGAATGGCCAGGCCTGCGGCGCCCGCAGCACGGCCACCGCGCTCTCATTGGCTTCCGTGACCAGAAGCGCTGTCAATTTCGGTTCTGTTGCCGGGAAACCGAGGCTCAGCTGGCTCGGCTTTCCGGGGCCTTTCTGCTGATCCGCGCTCACGGTTCCCCCGATGCCGAAACAGCCGATCGCACGATCCAGCCATACTCGTTTTCGGACAGGGAGACGCCGCGTTGCAACAGATCGTTCTGCAGCCGCCGGGCATCACCGGCATAGGAGAAGGCCACCAGGGCGCCGTCTCGGGCAATGGCCTCGATGCGGAACTCCGATACCAGCGGCGACCGCGCCAGCGCGCCGCGCAGCGTGTTCCATTCCGCCAGCGAGGTATAGCGTACGCTGGCCGTCGTCGGGGTCCGCTCGCCGGACCGGATGATCGAGGTTTCCTTCCAGTGCTCGTCCAGCAGGGTCACCATCCGGTCGACCGCCACTTCCAGCGAGGAGGCATAGGGCGTTGTGCCAATCCGCTGCGTGCCGGCGGCGGTCACGGTCGACACCGTCACCTGCCAAGCGCCGTCCCGGCCGGACAGATCCGCCAGGATACCCCTGCGGGCGCCCTGGGCCGTGGCTTCCGGCGACAATTCCAGCCAGTCGCTATAGGCGCTGTATCCAGGGCTGTTCGCGGTGACGAAGGGTGACAGGGTCTCGTCCCTGCCGGTGCCCAGCGCCTCGCGCCAGGCGGCATCAAGGCCGGCCGATGCCGCCAGCGGCACCAGCAGACCCTTCGGGGCCTGGGTATCGACATAGGGCACCGACAGGGAGTCCAGATGCGCCCGCACCATGCGCGGATTGTAGACCACGGCCAGCGTACCCTTGTAGCGGCCCGCGCCAGCGGTCTCTTCCTGCACATCCACGGCTGCTGACAGACGATCCGCCAGGGCCGTGTCGACGACCAGGCCGCCCGTCTTCATCCGGTCCTCGGCCAGCGTGATCCGGTCGATCAGCACGCGGGCGCCCTGGACGCGAGCCGACGCCATGGCCAGTTCACGCGCCTCGATCAGAGATCCGGCCCGCTCGTCCACTTCAATGTTCGATACGGTATAGACATCGCGGGTGTCGGCAAAGGCGCTGGCTCCCATCGCGGCAAGGGCAAAAAGGGACGCGATTAGGATACGAATCATGGTCGACGGCCTCCGTTTGAATTTGTTGTAGCAAGCCAATGCGACAGCCGAAACCGCAAGCGGCACTGGCAGAGACGTTTTCCCCATGCTAACGCGCGAGTCATCATGAGCGATACATCCAAAACTCCCCTTTCCTACCGTGATGCCGGTGTCGACATTGAGGCAGGAGAAAGGCTGGTCGAGGCCATTGGCCCGCTGGCAAAAGCCACCGCCCGCGCGGGCGTGATGGGCGGCCTTGGCGGCTTCGGCGCGCTGTTCGACCTGAAAGCCTCCGGTTATGAGGACCCCGTCCTCGTCTCCGGCACGGACGGGGTCGGCACGAAGCTGATGCTCGCCTTCGAAACCGGCATTCACAACACTGTCGGCATCGACCTTGTCGCCATGTGTGCCAATGATGTGCTCGCTCAGGGAGCCGAGCCCCTGTTTTTTCTGGACTATTTCGCCACGGGCAAGCTCGAGGCCGGCATCGCGGAAGCGGTGATTGCGGGCATCGCCGAAGGCTGCCGTCAATCCGGCTGCGCGCTGGTGGGCGGGGAGACGGCCGAAATGCCGGGCATGTATCCGCCGGGCCATTATGATCTGGCCGGCTTCGTAGTCGGCGCCGTGGACCGGGCGAAAGTCTTGCCGCGCATGGCCGACATGGCAGCCGGCGACGTGCTGATCGGCATTTCGTCCTCCGGGCCGCACTCGAATGGCTATTCCCTGATCCGCCGCATCGTCGAGCGGGAGGGCCTGTCGTACGAGGCCGCCTCGCCCTTTTCGGACGGCACGCTCGGCGAAGCGCTGCTGACGCCGACGCGGCTTTATTCCTCCGCAGCCCTGCCGCTCATCAAGGGCGGACTGATCAAGGGGCTCGCCCACATCACCGGCGGCGGCCTGACCGAAAACACACCCCGCATGTGCCCGGACCATCTCGCTCCGCGCATCGACCGCACCAGCTGGACGCCCGGCCCGGTCTTCCAATGGTTGCAGCAGGCCGGCGGAGTCGACCTCGACGAAATGCACCGCACCTTCAATATGGGCATCGGCATGGTCTTCGCTGTCGCCCCGGACATGGCCGACACGGTCATCGCCCGGCTGCGCGAGGCGGGGGAAAGCCCGGTCATCCTCGGGGATCTCGTCGCCGCATGACGCGCCTGAAGCTCGCGATCCTGATTTCCGGCCGGGGCTCGAACATGAAAGCCCTGCTGGAGGCCGCGCGCGATCCATCCTTCCCGGCACAACCGGTCCTCGTCCTGTCGAACCGGCCGGACGCCAGGGGCCTCGAAACGGCCGCAGCCGAAGGCATTGCAACCCTTGCCATCGACCACAAGACGTTCGGCAAGGATCGTGAGGCCTTCGAGCGCGCCATGAATGAACATCTCGAAGCCGCCGGCGTGGAAATCATCGCGCTGGCCGGTTTCATGCGGGTCCTGACGCCCTGGTTCGTCAACACATGGCAAGGCCGGATGATCAACATCCACCCCTCCCTCCTGCCGAAATACAAGGGCCTCGACACGCATCAGCGCGCCATTGATGCGGGCGATTCCGAGGCTGGGTGCACGGTCCACTGGGTCAGTCCCGGCGTGGATGATGGCGAAATCATCCAGCAGGCCGCCATCCCCATCCTGCCGGAAGACACTGCCGACAGCCTCGCCGACCGCATCCTGCCGGTCGAACACAGGCTGTATCCGGAAGCACTGGCCAAGGCGTGTGCGGAAATCAAGGCACGTACCTAGCGCCCCCTCCGAGCGCTCCGCGCCCACCTCCCCCGCACGCGGGGGAGGAGAAAGACCGGACGCGCCGCATGGATCCTCCCCCGCCTGCGGGGGAGGTGCCCGAAGGGCGGAGGGGGAAACATCCTGCCCTATCCCCACACAAAACAGCCCAATCGTCCGCAAACACGCGCCCCAAGCCACCGCTAATCCGACAGCCCTGCACACGCGGTTACTTTCATACCGCGATGCCTTCGGTCTCCCTCTTCCAGCCCCTGCCGGGCCTGCCTTTCCATCTCTGGCTTCTCTGGCCATTGATCTATTGGCGCATCCGGCGCCTGAAGGCCTGGTTCCGGGAGAATGGCGCCCCCGGCTCGCAAATGCTGTGGGGCGTGACGCGCGATGGGCGAGTCGTGATCAATCTGCTGTCGGATGATCTGTCGGGGCACAAGGCGCCGCACTCCGATTTCGGTTTCCAGCCGTCACGTCGCTTCCGCGAAGCAGTTTATGGCGAAATGAGTATTCTCGCCCCCGATCCGTGTCCCCGGCGCATGCCGGGGCCTCCCGCCACAAGAGATCCCGACCTGCGCCGGGAATACGGCAACGCGTTTCTGCTCCCGCTGCCGGAAACCTGACTCTTCTGGGACAATCAAGGATTTGCCCCCCGGATGCCCCGCAGGTCTCCGGCCGCATGTGCTGAACCCAATAGAAAAGGCCGCACCTTCCGGCGCGGCCTTTCAAAGTCTCACCTGCCCGAAGGCATGGCCTTAGCCAGCAATGTCGGCTTCGGAGAAGAATTGCGCGATTTCAATCGCAGCGTTTTCTTCGGAGTCCGAACCGTGGACGGAGTTTTCACCGATGGATTTGGCGTAGAGCTTGCGGATCGTGCCGTCAGCCGCTTCGGCCGGGTTCGTGGCCCCCATCACTTCGCGGTATTTCGCAACGGCGTTCTCGCCTTCCAGGACCTGCACCACCACCGGGCCGGAGGTCATGAACTCGACCAGTTCGCCATAGAACGGGCGCTCTGCGTGAACCGCGTAGAAGCGCTTGGCCTGGGCTTCGGTCATCTGGATGCGACGCTGGCCGATGATGCGCAGGCCGGCCTGCTCGATGACGGCATTGACGGCACCGGTCAGGTTACGCTCGGTCGCGTCCGGCTTGATGATGGAAAAAGTACGCTGAACAGCCATGATGAGGTCCTGTTTTAAAGGGAAATTGGAGTCACGCGCGGCCTATAGCGGCGCTGGCGCAGCGGGGCAAGCGTCGAAGGCCGCTCTTGCGCAGGCGGTGAGACGGGCCTACCAGCCCGGCCTGTAAAGATTCGAGGACCCGCCCATGAGCGCGCTGCCGCCCTGCCCCAAATGCAACTCGCCCTATACCTATGAAGACGGCGCGTTGCTGATCTGTCCGGAATGCGCGCATGAATGGAGCGCGGACGCGGCAGGCGAAGCCGATGCGGCCATCATCCGGGATTCGAACGGCAACCCGCTCGCCGACGGCGACACGGTCGTCGTGATCAAGGATCTGAAGATCAAGGGATCCTCCTCGGTCGTCAAACGCGGCACCAAGGTGAAGAATATCCGCCTTGTCGATGGCGATCACGATATCGACTGCAAGATCGACGGCATCGGCCAGATGGGCTTGAAGTCCGAGTTCGTGAAGAAGGCGTGAGCCCCTACTTCCCCGCCTCCTTCCAGCCACCACTTGGTGTCTGCTGGAAATAGCGCGTCACCAGCCCGGCATCCATTGCAGCCTTGAATTGCTGGCGCGCGAGCGATCTCGTGTCGGTGTCGCCATCGTCAAACATCACCATGCAGCGTGTATAGGACGCATCGACCGGCGCCTTGGTCCCGTCCATCAGGACCAGCGCCTCGGCCCGATTCTGATTGTCCAGCTTGCCGGTCAGCAGGATCGGCTGGCGCGCCGGATCCAGCCCCGGCGCCTCGGCCTGGCCATGCGGCAGGAAGGTTTTCTCGTCAAACGTCCAGAGGATGGAATCAAGCGCCGCCAGCCGGTCGGGACTGGGGCTGACGGCCAGAACCCGCCAGCCCGCATCCAGGCATTTCTGCATCAGGGGCGCCGCCGCCTGCTCCAGCGTGGTGCGGGAGAGATGGTAAAACCACCATTCCGGCTTCGGCGCCTCTGCCATGGATCAATTCTCGTAATTGTCGGCAATCCACCGATCCAGCAAGCGCGGCCCGAAACCGGACGCCCAGCTGACATCATGGGCGGCCTTTTCACCCTCGACCCAGGCCACACCGGCAATATCGAGGTGCGCCCATTTCACGCCCTCCTTCACGAAGCGCTTCAGGAATTGCGCGGCGGTGATCGAGCCGGCGGCGCGGCCGCCAATATTGCGCATGTCGGCAAATTTCGACTTCAGGAGCGAGTCGTATTCCGGCCCCAGCGGCAGGCGCCAGACGCGCTCGCCCTCGGTCAGGCCTGCCTTTGTGAGTTCGCTGGCAATATCATCGCTCTCGGTGAACAGGCCGGCATGGTGATGGCCGAGCGAGATGACAATCGCGCCGGTCAGCGTGGCGAGGTCGACCATCGCCTTCGGCTTGAAATGCTCCTGCGCATACCAGAGCACATCACACAGGACGAGCCGGCCTTCGGCATCGGTGTTCTGCACTTCAATGGTCTGGCCGGAGGCCGATTTCAGAATGTCGCCGGGACGGATCGCATTGCCGTCCGGCATGTTCTCGACCAGTCCGACCAGACCGATCACATTGACCTTCGCCTTGCGCTCGGCCAGCGCGCGGATCGTTCCAGTCACCGCCGCTGCGCCGCCCATATCCCCGCGCATGTCTTCCATGCCCGGTCCCGGCTTCAGAGAGATGCCGCCCGTATCGAAACAGACGCCCTTGCCGATCAGGATCACCGGGTCGTCGCCCTCGGCGCCGCCCATCCATTTCATGATGCCCAGCTGGCTTTCCTTCACGCTGCCCTGACCGACGCCGAGCATGGAATTCATGCCCAGCTTGGCGAGTTGATCCTCGCCCAGCACCTCGACCTGTACGCCATACTGGCCGAGTTCGCGGCATTTCTCGGCAAAGCTGGCGGGATAGAGATCGTTCGGCGGCATGTTGACGAGGTCCCGCGCCAGGAAAGTGCCGTCGGCGCCGGCAGAGAGCGGGGCAAACGCCGCCTCGGCAGCTGGCACATCCTCGACGACCAGCGTCAGCGTTTCGAGGCTCGGCTTCTGGTCATCTTCCTTCTTCGTGAAATAGGTGTCGAACCTGTAGGAAGCGAGCTTGGCGCCCAGCGCAATGCGTGCGGCATCTTCTGCCGACCCGGCATGGATGGCGAGCGACGCGAACCCGCTATTGGCGTGGGATTTGTAGAGGTTCGCGCCCAGTCCCTCCAGGACCCTGGCATCTCGCTTGTCAGCCTTGCCAGTCCCGATCAGGACAACCCGGCGGGCATCGCTGCCCTTCGGCAGGACGATGAAGGCCTGCTGGTCCTTCTTGCCCTTGAAGCGGGCCCCTTCCAGAGCTTCGGCCAGCAAGCCGCCAACCGCCTTGTCCAGTTCGACAGCGGCCGCCGGAAGGGCGCCGCCTTCATCGATCAGGAATGCGATAATGTCGGTCTTGGCACTGTCAGCAAATGTGATGTTCATGTGTGGATTCTCCATTTGGAGCGGAAACTAAACGTCGACGCGCGTTGCGCAACTCGTTAGCTAGGGAAATATCACCCCTTTCTGAAGGATTCTGCGGAAAGCCTGCCGTTCACCCTATGACCAAAATCCAGACATATCTGTTCTTTGAGGTCCTGCGGGCGGTGGTCATCATTGTCGGCGGTCTGGTCATGCTGGCCCTGCTGGCCCAGGGCCTGTCCAGGACCGACGTCATTCTCGAGAACCGCCAGTCGGCTGCGACCTATTTCTATATTGTCATGCTCGGCGCACCGCAGATCATCGCCTTGCTGACCCCGCTGGCCCTGTTCGTGGCGGGCGTGTGGTCCTTGAACCGCATCCACAAGGACAGCGAGATCGTCGTCGCCCAGGCCGCCGGCATGACACGCTGGCAGGTCGCCTCTCCAATCCTGCGGCTAGCCGTGTTCTGCATGATTGCGCATCTGGCCGTGAATCTCTGGGTCCAGCCGACTGCCCAGCGGGCGATGCGCGAGACCGTTGCCTCCGCCCGGGCGGATCTGGCGGCCGCGCTCATCCGGCCGGGCCAGTTCACCTCGAATGGCGACCGGCTTACCTTCTATGCCCGTGAACAGGTCGGCGGGGAGCTGCGCGGCGTGCTGATCTCCGACATGACCGATCCGGAAAATCCCACCGACATTCTGGCTCGCAGCGCCGCCCTGATCGAATATGAAGGTCACCCCACCTTGCTGCTGCGGGACGCGACAAGCCAGCAGCTCGATTCCAACAGCCAGTTGTCGATCCTCGAATTCGACCAGTACCTGTTCGACCTGACAGACTTCATGAAGGAAGATTCCGATCTCGTCCTAAAGGCGTCCGACAAATATCTCCACGAGCTATTTTTCGTGGACCGGACAAACTATTTCGAACTGAAGGAAGCCGACGCCCTGTTGGCCGAAGCGCACAGCCGCCTCACCACGCCGCTCCTGAACATCGTCATGACCCTATTGGCCATTGTCGCCGTTCTGGGCGGCGATTTCAGCCGAAAGGGCTACAGCAAGCGGATCGCCTGGGCGACGGGCGGCGCCATCGGGGTCCTGATCGTGCAACTCGTCCTGCAATCGGCATCTGCAAATGATCCGGCCCTGAACATCCTGCAATGGCTTGCACCACTGAGTGTGGCCGGCACGCTCAGCTACATCTATTTCGGTCGCGGGCGCCATCTCGGCAAGATCGAACGGCCGCAATTCGACATGTTCCGGCCAAATGGAGGCACGGTCAGCTGATGCCCCTGTTCTCGCGCATCCAGAGATATATCCTCCGCGAATGCCTTCAGGGGCTCGCGCTGGTGCTCGGCATCCTGTTGCTCGCCATCCTGATGATCGACGTGGTGGAACAGCTGCGCACCGTGGGCGGCGATGTCCGGCTCAGCATTTTCGGCGCGCTGAACCTGTCGCTGATGAAACTGCCCCAGATCGTGGAGCAGACCCTGCCCTTCGCCCTGCTGATCGCCTCGATGATGGCGTTTACGCGGCTGAACCGCAGATCCGAACTCTCCATCATCCGCGCCAGCGGGATTTCCGCCTGGCGCTTCCTGACCCCCGTCATGGTGCTCGGCGTGGCGCTGGGCCTGTTCACCATGATGGTGCTGAACCCGTTTGCGGCCCGGCTTTCGGAATCTTTCGAACAGACCCGCGACCGACTGCTGAATGAAGGGCGGCCCACGCTGGCGGTCTCCGATACCGGCATCTGGTTGCGACAGGGCGACGAAACCAATCAGATCGTCATTCATGCCGAACGCGTTGCCGAGGGCGGGGTGAACCTTCAGGACGTGAAGATGATCCAGGAAGAGCGCCTCTATGCAGACGGCCGCCCGACCAGTGACTATGCGTTCGCCCGCCGGATCGATGCAGAGCGTGCAGTGCTGCGCGACGGCTTCTGGCAGCTTGAAGGCGTGATCGAGAACACGCCCAACCAGCCGCCGGAATTCAAGGACAATCTCGCCATTCCCACCACGCTGGACGCATCGACCCTGCTCGACAAGTTCGCGTCGCCGAACACGATCGGCTTCTGGCAATTGCCGCACTTCGTCCGCCAGACCCAGGATGCCGGCCTCGACGCATCGCGCTACCGGATGCGGCTCAATTCGCTGATGGCCCTGCCGGCGCTGTTCGTTGCCATGGCGCTGATCGGCGCGGTTGTCTGCTTGCGACTCCAGCGCATGGGCGGCAACTCTCAACTGCTCGCCATCGGGTCGCTGGCAGCTGTCGGGCTCTATTTCTTCACCCAGTTCTCCTCCAGCCTCGGGGCAACCGGCGCCGCGCCGCCTGTAGTGGCCGCATGGAGCCCACCCCTTTTCGTGCTGTTCTGCACGCTTACCTTCATCGCCTACAGGGAAGACGGCTAATCACCACACGGCCTTGACAGGGCCTGTCTCCCCAGCCCATCTCTCGCCGCCTTAAAGAGGTAAGCGCATGAAACTTGTCGTCGTCGAGTCGCCCGCCAAGGCAAAAACCATCAACAAGTATCTGGGCAAGGACTACAAGGTCCTGGCCTCGTACGGGCACATTCGCGACCTGCCTTCCAAGAACGGATCGGTCGATCCCGACAATGATTTCGACATGGTCTGGGAAGCCGATTCCAAATCATCCAAGCGCATTTCCGAAATCGCTTCGGCGCTCAAGGAAGCCGACAAGCTCATTCTCGCAACCGACCCCGACCGCGAAGGGGAAGCCATCAGCTGGCACCTGGTCGAAGCCCTGCGCAAGCGCCGTGCCCTCAAGAAGGACACTCCGGTTGAGCGCGTAGTTTTCAATGCGATCACGAAATCGGCGGTTTCTTCAGCGATGGAGCAGCCGCGCCAGATCGATGGCGAACTGGTGGACGCCTATCTCGCCCGCCGAGCGCTGGATTATCTGGTCGGCTTCAACCTCTCGCCGGTCCTCTGGCGCAAGCTGCCCGGCAGCCGCTCTGCCGGCCGGGTCCAGTCCGTGGCCCTGCGAATCGTCTGCGACCGCGAGAACGAGATCGAGCTGTTCAAGCCGCAGGAATACTGGACCATCACCGCCAATATGCGGGCCCCGGACGGCACCGATTTTGAAGCCCGTCTCTACAGTCTCGATGGCGACACGCTGAAGAAATTCACGCTGGGCAATCAGGGGGATGCCGACAAGGCGCTGGAAGTCGTGCGTGGCGGTGGCTATTCCGTCTCCTCGGTCGAGGCCAAGCCGGTCAAGCGCAACCCGCCCCCGCCCTTCATCACCTCAACCCTCCAACAGGAAGCCTCCCGCAAGCTGGGCTTTACCGCGAAGCGCACCATGCAGGCCGCCCAGAAACTGTATGAGGAAGGACGCATCACCTATATGCGGACCGACGGCGTGAACATGGCGGAAGAGGCCTATGCCGCCGCCCGCTCGATGATCCAGTCCAATTATGGTGCCCAGTACCTGCCGGAGAAGACCCGGCGCTATTCCTCCAAGGCGAAGAACGCCCAGGAAGCGCACGAAGCCATCCGCCCGACCAATTTCGATCTCCGTCCGGAAGACTATCATGGCGATGGAGACCTGAAGAAGCTGTACACGCTGGTCTGGCGGCGTGCGGTCGCTTCGCAGATGGAAACGGCGCGGTTCGAGCGCACCACAATCGACATGACCTCCAAGGACAAGCGCGCGGTCCTGCGTGCGACCGGCCAGGTCCTGGTGTTTGACGGCTATATCAAGCTGTACCTCGAGGGCCGCGACGAGGGCGATGACGGGGATGACGACGAGAACCGCCTGCCCAAGATGCAGGAAGGCCAGCATGCCGACCTGCTCAAGGCCGACGCCGCGCAGCATTTCACCAGCCCGCCCCCCCGCTACACCGAAGCCTCGCTCGTCAAGAAGCTGGAAGAACTCGGCATCGGGCGTCCGTCCACCTATGCCTCAACGCTTTCCACACTCGAGGACCGCGGTTATGTCCGGCTCGAGAAGAAGCAACTAATCCCGGAAGACAAGGGCCGCCTGGTGACGGCTTTTCTCGAAAACTTCTTCCAGCGCTATGTGGAATACGATTTTACGGCCAGTCTCGAGGAAAAGCTCGACATCATTTCCGATGGGAAGCTCGACTGGAAAGTCTTCTTGCGCGAATTCTGGAACCAGTTCGTAGCCGACATCGGAGAGACCAAGGATCTCCGCGTCTCCGAAGTGCTCGACGTGCTGAACGAGGAACTTGGCGCCTATGTCTTCCCGCGCCAGGATTCAGACGGGAACCCGGTTGAAAATCCGCGGCTGTGTCCGCTCTGCAAGGAAGGTGAACTGTCGATCAAGCTCGGCCGCTACGGCGCCTTTGTCGGATGCTCGCGCCACCCGGAATGCAAGTTCACACGCCAGTTCAGCGCCGATGGAGAGGCGGCAGCGGCCATCGATCCGGACGGCAATGAACTCGGCCTGCACCCGGAAACCGGTCAGATGATCTATCTCAAGACCGGCCGTTTTGGCCCCTATGTCGAGATGGCGACAGACGACAAGCCGAAGCGTGCGTCCCTGACCAAGGCCGAGAAGGAAAACCCGCAGGACATCACGCTGGACCGCGCCGTCGAATTGCTGCTTCTGCCGCGCGAAGTCGGCAAGCACCCGGAAGACGGCGAACCGATCCTGGCGAATTTCGGCCGGTTCGGTCCCTATGTTCAGCATGGCAAGACCTATGCGAACCTGAAGGATCCGGGTGACGTCTTCACCATAGGCCTCAACCATGCGGTCACCCTGATTGCCGACAAACGGGCCAAGCAGACCGCCCGCAGCACGGTTCTCAAATCACTTGGCGACCATCCGGATGGCGGCGCGATCGAAATTTTCGAAGGGCGCTACGGCCCCTATGCGAAGCATGGCAAGACGAACGCCACGCTGCCCAAGGATGTGACGCCGGAGACGGTAACGCTGGAACAGGCGATTGAACTGATCAACGCCAAGGCGGCAAAAGGCGGCAAGAAGAAAGCCCCTGCCAAGAAGAAGGCGCCCGCCAGGAAAAAGGCCGCTGCCAAAAAGGACTAGTCAGCAACACCCGGGACGGGTGAGACACTGCTGCACCAGACAAGGCCCCTGCCTTGCTTGAGCAGCTGCCTGCGAACTGGTTAATTTGGATATCGTCGTTTGGTGTCGGAACAGGCCATGGCCAGCCTCGAGAAATATCTCTTCCTGGGTGCGGTAACGGTCGCGATCATCCTGATGGCGCGGACGCCGGATACCCAGCCGCCCGCACATCCGGGCAATCTGGCGGACACCGGGCTCTCCTCAGGCTCTGCTGCGGCGAACCCGTCCAGTGAAGGCCCGCTTCCCGCAATGCTCACCCTGACGCCCGCTCCGCGCGGACATCTGGACACGCTGCTCGCCTGCAAAGGAACGGCGCCCAGTCTCGGCAACAATGTCGATGGCGATCTCAGGATCACCGACTACAAGCCCCTGGTCGTGGCGCAAGGCTCGGTTACGCTCGCCACGGCGCCGGTCGGCGGCGGCTGCCTGTCTTCGGTCTTCGGCCCGCGAAACGGCCGCCTCCACAAAGGTGTGGATTTCTACCATGACGCGCCGGTGCCGATCTATGCGGCGGCGGCCGGCAAGATCCGGCGCAGATTGTACCGGGAGGATTATGGCAACATGGTCGTCATCGATCATGGTGCCGGCGTTTATACCCGCTATGCCCATCTCGAGGATTTCGCTGACATCCGGCAGGGCGATCAAGTGGTCGCAGGACAGATGATCGGCACGATGGGCGACACGGCCGGGTATCGCCTTCCGCGGCACCTGCACTATGAGGTTCTGACCGGTCAGTGGGGCGCCCGGTCAGGCTCGTTCGCATTGGAACCTGTGGACGTCCTGGCCCTGCCCGCGGCCGGGGATCCGGCGCCCTGATCGGCGCGCCGCTGAGCCTTTTGCGCAAATCCCCCGCGCATTTTCGTGCGAGTCTGCCTATATGGGCCTCATGAGTTTCCCAGATAAGCAAACTGTCCTCGATTTCATTCGGGACAATCCGACCGCAACGACCAAGCAGGATATTGCCCGCGGCCTCCATGTGAAGGGCCGCGAACGCGCCGTGCTGCGCGAAATCCTCAAGGAGCTGGAGGCCGATGGCACGCTGGAGCGAACAGGCAAGCGCGCCTGGGCGCAGGCAGACCGTCCGCCGCCCACGGGCGTTGTTCAATTCACGCATACCGACGACAATGGCGACCTGATCGGCAAGGCTGTCGGCGACAACGGGCCATTCGGCCCCGACATCATCTATACGGGCCTGTCCGGTAAGCCGAAGGGCAAGGCCACGGAGCCTGGCGAAGGCGACCGTGCCCTCTGCAAGATAAAGCAAGTGGACGGCGAGTGGCAGGCCCGCGCGCTGACAGTCCTGGAAAAGCGTCTTACCAATTCACTGGTCGGCCTTTATTCGCAAGGTCCGCGCGGCGGCAAGGTAACTCCCGCCAACCGCAAGGAACGCCGGGAATTCCTCATTCAGGAAGCCGATCGCAACGGCGCGGAAGATGGCGACCTGGTCGTCACCACGCCAAAGCCGCAGGGCCGCAGGCAATACGGCCCCAATCTCGGCATCATCCGGGAGGTCATCGGCCATATCAGCGATCCGCGTTCGGCCAGCCTGCTGGCCATTCATGCGCATGGCATTCCGGTCGACTTTCCCGAAGCCGCTCTGGAGCAGGCCCGCAATCCGAAGCCTGCCCCTGCCGAGCGTGAGGATCTGACGCAGATCCCGCTGATCACGATCGACCCGCACGACGCGCGCGACCATGATGATGCCGTCTTTGCCGAGCAACTGGACGATGGCTGGCGCGTGATCGTCGCCATTGCCGACGTTGCCGCCTTTGTGACGCCGGACTCGCCGCTGGACCGTGAAGCGCTGAAGCGGGGCAATTCCACCTATTTCCCGGACCGGGTCGTGCCCATGCTGCCCTTCGAACTGTCGGCAGACGCATGCTCGCTGCGCGAGGGGGAATTGCGCCGCTGCATGGCTGTGGAAATGATCTTCGACAAGGCCGGCACGAAGCGGTCTCACCGCTTCATTCGCGGCATGATGAAATCGGCCGCCAAATTGTCATACGAGGAGGCACAGGCCGCGATTGACGGGAAGCCGGGCGGCAAGGCCGGCGAGATGCTGGAGCCGGTCCTGAAACCGCTCTGGGGGGCCTATGCGGCGCTGGCCGAGGCGCGCGACCGGCGCTCGCCCCTCGACCTCGACCTGCCTGAACGCCGGATCCTGTTCACCGAGGATGGCGAGATCGACGGCATCATCACAAAGGAACGACTCGAAGCGCACCGCCTGATCGAGGAATTCATGATTCAGGCCAATGTGGCCGCCGCCGAGTCGCTGGAAAAGCAGAACAGTCCCCTGATCTACCGCGTCCATGACACACCGACGGATGCCAAGATCGCAGCCTTTGCCGAATTCCTTCAGACCATCGACATGAAGTGGAACATCGGCCAGCGCCCGCAGACCGAACATTTCAACCGCCTGCTTGGCGACATTGATGGCAGCGACTACGACCAGATGGTCACCCAGATGGTGCTGCGTACGCAGGCCCAGGCGATCTATTCGGAAGAGAATCTCGGCCATTTCGGCCTGAACCTTGTCCGCTATGCCCATTTCACTTCGCCGATCCGCCGCTATGCAGACCTGATCGTTCACCGCGCGCTGATTGCCTCACTCGGCCTTGGTCCGGATGGCCTGTCCAAGGACATGGCTGCCCGTCTGGAAGAAATGGCGCAGCACATCTCGGACACCGAACGCCGTTCGATGGCCGCCGAACGGGAAGCGACAGACCGCTACCTCGCCATCTTCCTGGCCGATCGGGTGGGAAGCGAGTTCGAAGGCCGCATCACCGGCGTGACCGGTGCGGGCCTGTTCATTGCGCTCGCCGGATCCGGCGCGGACGGTTTCGTACCGATTTCCTCCATTTCGGATGATTACTGGGTGCTGGATGAAGCGGCCATGCAGATCTATGCGCGCGGATCGGGCAAGACGTTCGGCCTCGGCCAGATCGTGCGCGTGAAACTGAAGGAAGTGACCCCGTTGCAGGGCGGCTTGTTGCTGGAAATGCTGTCAGAGCCCATGCCTGCGCCCAAGGGGCGCCGAGAAGCGCGCCAGCGCGCTGATGCCGGTCACCGTTCCCGCCGTCGCCCCGGCCCGGGAAAACCGACTGGCAAACGCACAGGCAAACCGAAATTCAACAAGAAGACGCTGCCGAAACACAAGCGCAAGCGCCGGACATAAGACACGCCATGACCTCGAACCCGCATACAATGACGCTGATCGGCTCGGCGTTTGACAAGGAAGACGATGGCGATGTCATCGAGACACGCAAGCGCAGCCCGCGCCCGAAGGATGCGGCGACCCTGATTCTGGTGCGCCGGGACGCGGCCCGGCCGCGTGTCCTGATGGGCAAGCGCTCTGCGCGCCATGTCTTCATGCCGGACAAATACGTCTTTCCCGGCGGGCGCGTCGATCCGCAGGACGGCAAGGCCGTATCCTGGTGCGAATTCGAACCGCTTCAGGAACGCCTGTTGCGCATCCAGAGCCGCCGCAAGCCGCGTGCCTTTGGCCTGACTGCAATTCGCGAGACGTTCGAGGAAACCGGTCTTCTGGTGGCCCGTGAGGCAGAGATGCCGGCGCGCTATCCCAGCGGATGGAAACGGTTCCATGATCTTGATGCAGCGCCCCATCTGTCACCGCTGACCTTTATCGGGCGGGCGATTACGCCGCCCTACCGGCCGAAGCGTTTCGACGCCCGTTTCTTCATGGCTGACGCCGAAGAAGCCCTGATCGACGAGCGCCCTCCGGTCGATGGCGCCGAACTGTCAGACCTGCAATGGGTGACCCTGAAGGACGCGCTGGACCTCGACCTGCCGAACGTCACGCGCTTCATGCTGGGGGAAATCGAAGAGCGGATCGAAAAGCCGTCCCTCAATCGCGGCCCGCCTTTCCTGCGCTGGACCCGCAGTGGCCACTCGACCGACCGCCTCTAGCAGCAATGGCGCTTGACTTCCGGTCCGCACATCGTCATTAAGCCGCTTTCCAGTTTCAGACGCTAACACAAGCGAGCATTCGTCATGGCCAAACCAGCCACCATCAAGATCCGCCTGAATTCGACGGCCGACACCGGTTTCTTCTACGTGACGAAGAAAAACCCGCGCAACATGACCGAGAAGATGGTCAAGCGTAAGTATGACCCGATCGCGAAGAAGCACGTCGAATTCAAGGAAGGCAAGATCAAGTAAGATCCTTGTTTTCATGAAATGTTTCGAAAAGCCCGCTTCGCAAGAGCGGGTTTTTTGTTGCCTAGTCTTCCGGCACGCCCGAATGCAGGTTCCGGGTCTTGCGGATGCCCGGGAACAGCACGGCCCAGGCCGCCGCCACGCCGATGGCCGCATAACCGCCCGCAACCACGGTGAACACGGCGCCCCATTTGGCCGCCATGAACCCTGCCCGCGCCTCACCGAGTTCGTTTGATGCGCCCAGGAATATCGAATTCACCGCATTCACCCTCCCGCGCACCTGGTCCGGGGTCCATAGCTGCAGCAGGATTTCGCGGATATAGACCGAGACCATGTCGAAGGCGCCTACAAAGATCAGGGCCATGATCGACAGCCAGACCAGGTTGGAGTGGCCGAACACAACGGTCGCCAGACCGAACAGGGCCACTGACACGAAGAGAATCAGCCCGGCATGGTCACGTATCGGGAAGATGGTGATGATCCCCAACATTAGGATCGCACCAATTCCAGGCGCCGCCCGCAACAGGCCGAGCCCTTCTTCCCCGATTTCCAGAATGTCGCGCGCATAGATCGGCAACAGCGCCACCGCACCGCCCAGCAGCACGGCAAACAGATCGAGCGAAATCGCGCCGAGCACGACCTTCTGGTTGAAGACATATTTGAATCCGCCCAGAAGCACGCTCAGCGTCGTTGGCTCGCGGTCAATCTTCTGCTCCGGCTTGGGGATCGAGAAAATCAACAGCGCGGCAATCGCAAACAAGGTCACAGCCGTGCCATAGGCAAACCCCGCCGCGACGCCATAGAGCAGCCCGCCGGCCACGGGCCCGAGGATGGAGGCCGTTTGCCAGGACGAGGCGAGCCAGCCAACGGCATTGGCAAAATCCTCTCGCGGGACCAGATTCACCGCCAGGCTCGACGAGGCCGGTGTGTAGAAGGCACGGGCGATCCCGAACACGGTCAGTGTCGCCAGGACAATCAGCGGGTCGAACGCGCCTGTGGCAGCCAGCGCCAGAATGACCCCCGCACAGAGCAGCTCCACACTGACCGATACCCCCATCACATTGCGGCGCCCGAGACGGTCCGATGCAACCCCGGTCACGACGACCAGAAGCAATGCCGGCAGGAATTGCACAAGACCGATCCAGCCCAGCAGCGCCGCATTCTGGGTCTCGTCATACATCTGCCAGGCAACCGCAACAGACACGATCTGCGCGGCCAGCGACGTCAGGAAGCGGGACAGGAAGTATCTGCGATAGGAAGAGTGGCGAAATGCCGAGAACCGGTCAGTCATGCCCTGCGCAATGCGGCGCGGCGGGCCTCAAGTCAATCAGGCCGCGAGACTTTCAACCCGGTTCCGGCCCGCAGACTTCGCCTGGTAAAGCGCGGTGTCGGCCCGTTTGGTGAGGTCGGCAATCGTGTCCCCGAGCAGGTTGACCGTGGAAACTCCAGCGCTCAGCGTCACCGTGATCTCCCCGACACTGGCATTCACCTTGAAGGGTTCCGCCGCCACGGCCCGCCGGATCCGTTCGGCTGCGGCACAGGCGAGGTCGCCCGGCGTGTCCGGCATGATGATCATGAATTCTTCGCCGCCGGGACGGCAGACCACGTCCATGACCCGACTGTTGGTCTTCAGGCGGCTGGCCATCTCCTGCAGCACTTCGTCACCGACATCATGGCCGTAGGTGTCGTTCACCGACTTGAAATGGTCGATATCAACCATCATCACCGAAACCGGCCTTCCGCCCATCAGCGAGCGCTGCATCAATTGCTCCAGCTGGTTGTTCATGTAGCGGCGATTGTACAGACCGGTCAGCTGATCGATCACGGACAGTTCGAGTCCCCGGTCAACGCGATCTCGCAGCATTTCGATGTAACGCGCGCGCCGCGCTTGGGTGCGGACCCGAGCCAGCAATTCCTGACGGTCAAGCGGCACGAAGATCACGTCACTGGCCCCGAGATCGAGTCCCCGGCCGGCGCGCTGGCGGTCATCCGGGTCACAGACCAGAAGGATGGAGATCGAGCGCGTCGCCGCATTCATCTTGAAATGGGCGCACAATTTCAACGCATCGTAGCGGTCGCTCAGCATGGACAGGACCAGTATGTCGACACCCAATTCGTTCAGGCCGGTCATGTCACCGGCCTCCAGCAGCGTGATCACCTGGTGGCCACCTGCCCGCAACATGTCGGCAATGCGCGCGGATGTGCGCGGATTGTCATCCACCACGAACAGCCGCGCCGGAACGTCCTTTACATGCACGCTGTCGTCGCTGTCGATGCCGGCGCGCAAACCGCTCGCCTGACGCTGGCGCAATTCCGACGCGACCGCATTGTACCGGGTCAGCGCCCCCATGCGGGCCATCAGGGCGAAATCGTCCACCGGCTTCGTCAGGAAGTCTTCCGCCCCGACGTCCAGGCCACGCACACGGTCTTCCACATCATTGAGCGCCGTTACCATGACGACCGGAATATGGGCCGTAGCCGGATTGTCCTTCAAACGACGGCACACTTCATAGCCGTCCATGCCGGGCATCATGACATCCAGCAGGACGATGTCGGGTTCATGCTGCTCGACCATGCGAAGGGCTTCAATGCCGTTCGCCGCCAGAAAGACCGTATAATACTGCGCCTCCAGCTTGGCCTGCAGCAGGCGCCGGTTCGCTTCAATGTCATCTACGACCAGGACACGCGCTGTCACGCCGCCTCCTTGGGCATCAATGCCTCGACTGCCTTGATGAACGTAGCAATCTGGATCGGCTTGGAGAGATATCCTTCACAGCCCGCTTCCCGGACACGCTTTTCATCTGCCCGCATGGCGAACGCCGTGACGGCCAGCACCGGAATGTGAGCCACCTTGTCGTCATCCTTGAGCCATCGCGTGATGTCGAGACCGGAAACCTCCGGCAGCTGGATGTCCATGATGATCAGATCAGGCTGTTCCTGTCGGGCGATCTCGACGGCCTTTGCGCCGTCTCGGCACTGGAACGTCTGGAACCCGTAGGCGTCCAGCAAGTCGCAAAAGAGCCGCATGTTGAGTTCATTGTCCTCAACGACCAGAACTTTCCTGGTTTGCGACTGCGTCATAGCACTTCTGTTGCCTGTGATTCGGGCCATTTTTGTGAGCTCTTTTGCCAGCTACACCGCAAATCGTTAACACTGGTTTACGGGTTGAGGCCTCGCAGATTGCCCGTTTTCGCGGAACATGGCATGAACATGAGACGATGAGTACCCTTTGCCGCGACTGCTTTTACCTTTTCGACACCAATGCGGACATCTGTCCGCAATGTCAGCGGCGGCGTGTGATCCGTAATAACCACATCACAACGCTCGGAATCGCGCATCTCGATTGCGATGCCTTCTTTGCCGCCATCGAAAAGCGTGACGATCCTTCATTGAAAGACCGGCCAGTCATTGTCGGCGGCGGAAAAAGAGGGGTCGTGGCCACATGTTGTTACATCGCCCGGCTTTATGGCGTCCGGTCAGCCATGCCGATGTTCCAGGCCCTCAAGGCGTGTCCGGATGCGGTGGTGGTGAAGCCGAATGGCGAAAAATACCGGATTGCGGCCCAGCAGGTCCGTGAAAAGATGCTGGCCCTGACCCCGGTGATCCAGCCTGTTTCGGTAGACGAAGCCTATCTTGACCTCACCGGAACCCGAACCCTGCACAAGGCGCCACCGGCGGTTTCCCTTGCCCGGCTCGCTGCCGACATCGAACGCGACATCGGGATCACCGTTTCGATCGGCCTGTCCACCAACAAATTCCTCGCCAAAACCGCCAGCGAGCTCGACAAGCCGCGCGGCTTCGCCATCATCGCGCCGGAAGATGCCGAGGCCTTGCTCGCGCCCCGCCCGGTCGGGTTCATCCATGGTGTCGGCCCGAAACTCGCCCAGAAGCTGGCGGCTGACGGTTATGACACGATCGCGGATCTCCAGCGGGCCGAGCTTAAACAGCTGATCGGCCGGTATGGTGAAACCGGCATATGGCTGAAACAGCGGGCGCATGGTCAGGATACCCGGCCGGTCCGTACCGATGAAGAGCGCAAGTCTGTCAGTTCGGAAACCACCTTCCGGGAAGACGTCTCGGACCCGGCCTGGCTGGAGGACCAGTTGTGGCGCCTCTGTGTGAAGACGGCCGACCGCGCAAAGGCAACGGGACTGGACGGCACCGTGATCACGCTGAAGCTGAAAACAGCCGACTTTCGCACCCTTACCCGACGCATGTCGCTGGCCGAGCCGACACAGCTTGCCCAGACATTGTTCCGCAACGCGAAAGTGCTCTTGGCGAAGGAAACCAATGGCCGCACGCGGTTCCGCCTGATCGGCGTCGGCATATCGGAGCTGACCGAACACCGGGCCGATGCCGCCGACCTTCTGGACCCGCTGGTGGCAAAGCGCGCCGCTGCCGAGCGCGCCTCGGATATTGCGCGGCAGAAGTTCGGCGCCGATGCAGTGATGACAGGGCGGTCCGCACGCACCCGGAATTCGGATCGCTGAGGCCGCTTGCCGTGGCCTGCCCTCGGGGTCTAGGGAGGAGCGGACCACACTTTCGAAGGAGCCTGCCATGTCGACCCCAGAATCCCGTCTCGATGAACTCGGCATCGAACTGCCCGAGCCGATGAAGCCGGTCGCCACCTATGTGCCCTTTGTGATCAGCGGCAACATGCTGTTTGTGTCCGGCCAGGTCAGCGCCTCTTCCGATGGCCTGATCAAGGGACGCCTTGGCGAGAACATGGAACTGTCCGCCGGTCAGCAGGCCGCGCGCTTTTGCGGCATCAATCTGATCGCCCAATGCAAGGCCGCCGTCGGCGACCTTTCCCGAATCAAGCGTGTCGTAAAACTCGGCGGGTTCGTGAACGTCGCGCCCGGCTTTACAGACATCCCGCAAGTCATCAATGGCTGTTCCGATCTGATGGTCGACGTATTCGGCGAAGCCGGACGCCACGCCCGCTCCGCCGTCTCCTGTCCGGAACTGCCCCTCGGCGTGGCAGTCGAGATCGACGGCATTTTCGAGATCGCGAGCTAGATGGCCCGGCGCTTTGTCCTGACCGACTTCCTCTACGCCCATCGCGGGCTCTGGTCTGGTCGCGCGACGCCGGAAAACACGTTGGCGGCCTTCAACGCGGCCGCGCAGCTCGGACTGGGCATGGAATTCGACATTCGGCCGGCATCGGATGGCGAACCGGTCGTCTTCCATGATGACACACTCGAGCGCATGGCCGGCCATCCCGACCGGATCGAGGATCTGGCCGTTTCGGCGCTTCAGGAGGTCGTCATTGCAGGCGAGCACGGCCTGCCGAGCTTTGCCGATTTGCTGGCATCCTGGCCGCAGGAATTGCCGCTGCTCACCGAAATGAAGATCGACGGCCGCACAGATCCGGCCGCCTTCGGCACACGCACCGGGGACATCCTGTCGGCCTATCCGGGGCTCGCCGCCGCGATGAGCTTTTCCGAAGCCGCGGTCCGCGCCCTGCCATCCGACCTGATGCGTGGCCAGCTGATCCCGCCGATCCACTCCATCGGCGCTGTCGAGTTCAGCGAGATCCTGCAGCGCGCCCTGTCTGATGGCATCGATTATGCGGCCATCAACATTGCCGACGTTGCGGACATCCGCAAACGCGTGCCGGAAGACTATCCCGTTGTCTGCTGGACGGTCCGGTCTCTCGACGAGGTGCGCGCCGCGGTGCATGAAAATGTGGCCATCATCTTCGAACATCTCGATCCGGCACTGGTTTCCGCCTACGCCATGCCCTAGATTTCCGGCATGGATGACACGGCGCTGAAATTGGATTTTGCCACCGCCATGGCGGAGGTCGATCCGGAAGAATGGAATGCGATCGCCAATCCGCCGGGGGCGCGTTATGACCCGTTCCTCAAATGGGAGTTTCTGGACGCATTGGAGACCTCCGGCGCGGCCACGCCGAATACCGGCTGGATGCCTCGGCACGTCCTGATCCGCGATGGTACCGGGCGGCTGAAGGCCGCGATGCCCCTCTACGGCAAGAGCCACTCCCGGGGCGAGTTTGTCTTTGACCATTCCTGGGCCGACGCATTCGAGCGGGCGGGCGGCGCCTATTATCCGAAGCTCCTGTCCGCCGTCCCGTTTACACCTGTCACTGGCCGGCGTCTTCTGGTCCGCCCCGGGCCGGACGAGGTGCGCCTTCAGACCGCCCTCCTGTCCGGCGCCATCCAGCTTGCCGAACAGAACGGCCTGTCCTCGCTCCACCTCAATTTCGTGACCCGCGCGGAAGCAGACCGCCTCGCCGAAACCGGTCTGCTGCTACGCACGGATCAGCAATTCCACTGGCAAAACCGGGACTATGCCGCCTTTGACGACTTTCTGGCCGACCTGTCCTCGTCCAAACGGAAGAACCTCCGCAAGGAGCGCAGGAAGGCGCAGGAAGGTCTCGACTTCCTTCATCTGCGCGGTGACGAGATTACCGAAGATCATCTCGATGCCTTCTACGTTTTCTACATGGACACCGGCGCGCGCAAATGGGGCTCGCCCTATCTGACCCGCGAGACCTTCACCCTTCTGCGCGAACGCATGGCAGATGACCTGCTCTTCGTGTTTGCCATGTCGGACGGTTCCCCAATTGCCGGCGCCATGAACCTGATCGGCTCCGACACGCTCTATGGCCGATACTGGGGATGCACCGAACACAGACCAATGCTGCATTTCGAGACCTGCTATTATCAGGCCATCGATTACGCCATCGCGCACGATCTCGCCTTTGTCGAGGCGGGCGCGCAAGGCGGCCACAAGCTCGCGCGCGGCTATGCCCCGGTTACCACCTATTCCACGCACTGGATCGCCCATCCCGGCCTGCGCAACGCCATTGCGGACTATCTCGAGCGCGAACGCGAAGCCGTGGAATCCGACATGGACTATCTCACCGAGCGAACACCCTTTAAGAAGGGCGAATGAGCCAGTCCGCCGTCCTCAGGAATTATAGCCAGGTTGAAGAGGCCCTCATCGTGTGCGCGGCGTTGCAGGCTGCCGGCTTCGACGCCTCCATCGACAACTACAATCATGCGTCCGTAAATTGGCTGATCGTTCCGGCCCTCGGCGGCATTCCCGTCCGGCTGCCGGTATCGCAGCTGGAAGACGCAAGGGCCTATCTCCAGGAGATGGTTGATACAGCTGCAAATCGCTTGGCAGAAGCGACTGGGGAAGAGCCAGTCCCTGTAAGAAAGAAATACTGGCGCGCCTGGGCCGTCGCCGCCGTGTTGATTACCGACTGGCTCTTGCTATTCATCCTGTGGCGCTTCCTGCGGGCCACCTATCTGAAGCTACGGCCTACAAGATCACACCAATTGGAAAGTTCACCCACGACATGACCCTTCACGCTGCCTACGACCCCGACAACATCTTTGCCAAAATCCTGCGCGGCGAGATGCCCGCCGTCAAAGTGTACGAGGATGACGCGGCGCTGGCCTTCATGGACGTGTTTCCGCAGGCCGAAGGCCATACACTGATCGTGCCGAAGGGGGTTGAGGCGCGCAACCTGCTGGACATGCCCGCAGAAAAGCTCGGCCCGTACATGCAGGCGGTCCAGAAAGTGGCCAGGGCGGTGGAGTCCGCGCTGACGCCGGACGGTCTCGTCGTGACACAGTTCAATGGCGCGCCCGCCGGACAGACCGTGTTCCACCTGCACTTCCACATCATTCCACGCTGGAAGGATGTTGCGCTTGGACGCCACAGTTCTGGTGAAATGGCAGACATGGGCGTGCTCGGCGCACTGGCCGAACGCATCAAGGACAAGCTCGACGCCTAGAGTCCCAGCTTCGCTTTCAGGATATCATTGACCGCCTTCGGATTGGCCTTGCCGCCGGAGGCTTTCATGACCTGGCCAACGAACCAGCCCATCGTCTTCGGCTTTTCCTTGACCTGGGCCACCTGCTCCGGATTGGCCGCGATGATCTCATCGACCACCTTCTCGATGGCGCCGGTATCAGTGACCTGTTTCAGGCCATGCGTCTCGACAATATCGGCGGCCTCACCCTCGCCCTCAATCATCCGGGCAAAAACATCCTTCGCGATCTTGCCGCTGATCGTGTCATTCGCGATCAGTTCGATCAGACCGCCCAGGCTCGCAGCGGACACAGGGCTGTCGGCCAGTTCGATATCCTGCTTGTTCAGATAGCCGAACAATTCCTGGGTCACCCAGTTGGCGGCCAGTTTCGGGTCGCGGCCCTTCGCCACTTCCTCGAAGAAGTCCGCCTTTTCCGCGTCGGCGCTCAACACGCCGGCATCATAGCGCGACAGGCCATAGTCGGTTTCGAAACGCGCGCGTTTCTCGTCCGGCAGTTCCGGCAGTGTCGCGCGAATTTCTTCGATCCAGGCCTGTTCGACTTCCAGCGGCAAGAGGTCCGGATCCGGGAAATAGCGATAGTCGTGCGCGTCTTCCTTTGAGCGCATCGACCGTGTCTCGACCTTTACCGGATCGAACAGGCGCGTTTCCTGATCGATCTTGCCGCCATCCTCGAGAATCTCGATCTGACGGCGAGCCTCATACTCGATCGCCTGCTGGATGAAACGGAACGAGTTCATGTTCTTCAGTTCGCACCGTGTGCCGAGATGGCCGAAATCACCCGTTTCACGGAATTTCTCATACTGTCCCGGGCGGCAGACAGACACGTTCACATCAGCCCGCAGATTGCCCTTCTCCATGTCACCATCACAGGTGCCCAGCGCGATCACGATCGCGCGCAGCTTCTTCACATAGGCGGCGGCTTCGGCGGGCGAGCGCACATCCGGCATGGAGACGATTTCCATCAGCGCCACGCCGGACCGGTTCAGGTCCACATAGGTGGAGCTGGGGTCCATGTCGTGGATGGACTTGCCGGCATCCTGCTCCAGGTGCAGGCGCTCGATCCGGCACGGAAAGGAATAGGCATCGCCGCCATGGGCCGGTTCGACATCCACATCGATCTCGCCCTCGCCCACGATCGGGTGGGCGAACTGGCTGATCTGATAGCCTTGCGGCAGATCGGGATAAAAATAGTTCTTCCGGTCGAACCGGGAATAGGTGTTGATCTTCGCTTTCAGGCCAAGGCCCGTGCGGATCGCCTGCTCGACACAGAACCTGTTGATCACCGGCAGCATGCCCGGCATTGCGGCGTCCACGAGGGAGACATTGCAGTTCGGATCTGCACCAAAGGCTGTCGCGGCGCCCGAAAACAGTTTCGAATTGGAGGAGACCTGGGCGTGGACTTCAAGGCCCATGACCAGTTCCCAATCGCCGGTTTCGCCTTTGATGACATATGGTGTGCGCGCGGACATGGCATTCCCTGCTGGCAGTCTGATTTCGCGCTGTTCTAGCCGCCGGACCGGCGCGATGTCGAGCCGGGAATACCATCCTGTCGTCCCTCACCCTTCCAATTTCCGGGATATCGGCGAATAATCCCGGCCATGGAGGAAAACGGAGCGCCAAAATGGTCTTCAAAATGATCATGGACGCCTCGAGCGAGGAAGAGAAACCGGTCGTTCGCGGCTTTCTGAAACACCTTGTCCTGGGATTCGCCGGCGGCGTTGCCGTCGGTTCAATCATGCTCGCCATCCTGCTCCTGTCGCTTCAGGGCATGGACCTCGACATGCCGCTGCTCTGGATATTCGCGATGATGCTGCAATGCGGCCCTGTGGGCGGCCTGATTGGCATAGGGGTCTACCTGTCCAGGGTTACGGAGCGCGATTCCGACACGGATGATGATGACGAACCCGGCCCCGGTGGAAACGCGACCGAGCCAGCCAGTCGCGAACAGATTGTCGTGCGCGCCGACGCCGGTCTGGCGGGGCGGCTGAAACCTTCAAAGGCCTGATCAGTCCAGCTTGCCGGCTTCCTTTGCCCGGCGAACCCGCTCTGCGCGCGCCGCCATGCGATCCCCGATCGGTGCAGACTGGGATACCCGGGTCGGTGCCACCTCGTCCGGTTCTGCCTCCGAGTCGGCAGACGTGTCTTCCTCTTGCAACTTGCCCGCCTCGACGAGTTTGCGGCGACGCGCGGCAACCCTTGCCTCGCGCGCCTGCTGCGCGGCGCTCTTGCCAGAGAAAAGCCCTGCCAATTTGGACCGGCCCGCGCCCCCCGGCCGGGGATGATCATCCAGCTTCTGACGGCGGCGATCCAGAATGCGTGTGATGCGAAACGAAACATAGCCGGCTACCAGGAAGGCCACGAGCAGCATGTTTCGCATTTCCGGCGCGAACAGGCTGTAGCCGTACTGCGCCATCATCCCCGCCATCAGGGCGAGGCTGATCGCCAGCAACACAATGAACAGGATCAGGAAACGGGTCATGGCCCGAAGCCTACCACCACTTCTCCGCCTTGGCCACGAAACCGGCTGCGCGCTCCAACTCGCCGCCGACTCGGAAGCATGCGGCTTCATCCAGCGCTTTGCCGATCACCTGCAGGCCCAGAGGCAGGCCGGAATCCGACAGGCCGGCAGGCACGGAAATGCCCGGCAAGCCGGCAAGGTTTGCCGTCACGGTGAAGACATCGTTCAGATACATGTCGACCGGATTGCCGCTCTTCTCACCAAACGCAAAGGCCGGAGACGGACAGGTCGGCGTCAGGACCGCATCGCAGCTTTCAAAGGCATCGACAAAATCGTTGAGGATCTTGGTACGGACCTTCTGCGCGCGTAGATAGTAGGCATCATAATATCCTGACGACAGCACATAGGTCCCGATCATCAGGCGGCGCTGAACTTCTGCGCCGAAGCCTTCCGCGCGCGTGCCCTCATAGGTGGCCGTGAGGTTCTCGCCATCGACCCGAGCGCCATAGCGCATGCCGTCATACCGGGCGAGGTTGGACGAGGCTTCGGCAGGGGCCACGATGTAGTATGCGGGCAATGCATACTTCGTGTGCGGCAGGGAAACATCCACGATTTCCGCGCCCGCTGCCTTCAGCCATTCGATGCCCTGCTCCCACAGCTTGTCGATCTCGGCCGACATGCCGTCCATGCGGTATTCCTTCGGAATGCCGATCCGCATGCCTTTCACGCCCTTCGATACATCGCTGCGCCAATCCGGCGTTTCGACATTGAGGGAGGTGGAGTCCTTCAGATCATGGCTGCACATGGCTTCCAGCAGGATGGCGCTGTCTTCCACAGTCTTGGAAATCGGCCCGGCCTGATCGAGCGAGGACGCAAATGCCACCATGCCATAGCGGCTGGCACGGCCATAGGTCGGCTTGATGCCAACCGTACCCGTAAAGGCCGCCGGCTGGCGGATCGAACCACCTGTGTCGGATGCCGTCGCCGCGAGGCAAAGGTCGCCAGCCACCGCAGCAGCCGAGCCGCCCGACGAGCCACCGGGCGTCAGGTCGCGATTGTCGCCCTTGCGGCGCCACGGGTTCACGACCGGTCCGAAACGCGACGTTTCGTTGGACGAGCCCATTGCGAACTCGTCCATATTGAGCTTGCCGAGCATCACCGCGCCCGCATCCCACAGATTCTGTGTGACCGTGGATTCATAGGTCGGCGTAAACTCGCCGAGAATGCTGCTGCAGGCCGTCGTCCGCACACCTTTGGTACAGTAAAGATCCTTGATCCCGAGCGGTGCACCTTCCAGCTTGCCGCCCTCACCCTTTGCAAGTCTGGCGTCGGAGGCATCCGCCATGGCCAGTGCCTTTTCCGGCGTTTCCACGACATACGCATTCAGCGCCCGCGCACCTTCGATGGCGTCGACGAATTGCTGGGTGATCTCGCGCGAGGAAAACTCCCTGGCCTTGAGGCCATCGAGCGCTGCAGCGAGGGTGAGCTTGGTCAGTTCGGTCATCGGAAATCCTGAGAAGATATCTGCCCGCCTGCTATGACGGCTTGGCATAAAAGTTCAAGCCTTCGTGAGGCTTCTTGTCAGTTCGTCGGGATTGGCGCACCCTTTTCAGACCTGCATACCGAACAGGAGTTTCCCATGCGCCTTTTCCTGCTCAGCCTGACAGCGCCAATGCTCTTGGCAGCCTGCTCGACCACCGAAAACATGGCCGACCGCCCCAAAGGGGTCGAACGTTATGCCGACGATCCGCGACTTGGAGCGCCGGTCGACCGGATTTGCTTTGCGTCCACCATTGACGGGTTCGGGGAAACCACACGCGACACGGTTATCGTGCGCGAGGGACGGGACCATTATCTGATCGAGACCTTTGCCGCATGCACGCCGCTCGATGATGCCATGCAAATCGGTTTTGACGGCACAGGAGGCTGTCTCAGCAAGGGGGATCGATTGATCGTCTCTTCCAGCCTCTTCCCGGTTCGGGAGAACCACCCGTTCGAGACCCAGAAATGCCTCGTGAAGGCGATCTACAAATGGGACAAGGACGCAACGGATGAGCCCGCGACTGAATCTTCGGGGGACTCAGAAGAATCCTGATGGCGGCGGGCAGGACCTGTGGTAACCAGCCCCATGGAAAAGCCCGGTCATGCCTCGCCCGTCGAGGTTCGCACGTCCCCGTTTCACGGTCGCGGCCTGTTCGCGGCTATTTCCTTTGACACAGGCGATCGCATTGCGATCTATCCGCTTCTGATCCTTGACCATGAGGACAGCGCCGCCATCCGCAACACGCTGATCGGTCACTACGTCTTCCACATCGATGAAGATCCGGATGGGAGGGCTCGCACCGCGGTCGCCTTCGGTCCGATCTCCATGTGCAATCACAGTCCCGATGCGAATGCCGATTTCCAGATAGACGTGGAGACCCAGTCAATCAGTCTGACAGCCCGGAAGCCGATTGCGCGAAACGCCGAGATACTGATCGACTATGAAGACTACGCGTCTGAAATTATCTGAAACCTATTCCACCGATTTCGGAACGACGAAAAACCCGTCTTCGCTGCGCGGTGCATTGGCCAGCACCTGATCCTGGATGTTGCCATCGGTCACGACATCCTCGCGCATCGGCAACTGGGTTTCGACCACCGACGTCATCGGCTCCACGCCCTCGATATCGACTTCATTCAGCTGGTCGATCCAGGCGAGAATGCCATTCAGCTCTCCGACCAGTTCTTCGGCATGCTGTTCGTTGACGGCGATACGCGACAGGCGGGCGACCTTGCGGACATCATCCTTGGTAACAGACATGGCGGGGCTCCCCTGATTGCGTTGCAGCCGCCCGATTACGCCATAGGCAACCGGGCATCAAGACGCTATGTGGGCTGTCCATGCCCATAACTGCCCCCGACCAATTTCCTGCCACCGGCGCACTGCTCGGCCTCGATCCCGGCACGAAGACACTGGGCGTGGCATCTGCAGACGCCCTGCGCATGCTCGCCAGTCCTGTCGAAACCATTCCGCGTGGCAAGAAGCTGGCACCGGTGCTCGATCGCCTGTTCCACCTGTATGACGACCGTGGAGCCGTGGGGATTGTGATGGGCCTGCCGCTCAACATGGACGGCACAGAAGGCCCTCGGGCACAGTCTGTCCGCGCACTCGCCTGGCATATCCTGCAACGCCGGGACATACCGATCCTGTTCCAGGATGAACGCCTGTCCACCGCCGAGGCCGAACAGGCCATGATCGCTGCGGACCTGCCGCGCAAGCGCCGGGCCGAACGGATCGACGCGTCAGCCGCTGCCGTCATCCTCAATGACGCGCTGCAGAGACTGGCCAACAGCTGATGGGCGGCTTTCTCTACGCCCTGCTTCCGGTCATTGCCATCGTGACCCTCGGGCACATCCTGTCGGTGCGCAAATGGATCCCCGCCGACAGCTGGCGGGCCATCGAACGTCTGTCCTATGTTGTGCTTTTCCCGGCGCTGATCGTGCGAACGCTGGCGCACGCGCCTTTCGAGGAGGCCCCCTGGGGTCTGGCCGGGGCATTGATCCTGGCGCAATTCGTGCTCGCTGGCGTCGGCTGGTGCGGACGCTTCCTGCCGAACATGCCGGGTCCGGCCGTTGGCTCTGTCATCCAGTCCAATGTGCGCTGGAACACCATGATAGGCCTTTCCATCGGCAGCCTTCTGTTCGGTGAGGAAGGCCTTGCCCTCGTCACCATCGCAGCTGCCGTGATGATCCCGACGGCCAACATCATTTCGGTCTATGCGCTCATCGCTCATGCCGACCAGCCGCACGGGCCAAGGCCCAACCCGTTCAGGGCATTGCTGCGCAACCCCATTGTGCTTGCCTGCATCGCGGGGCTCGCACTGGCCGGCATGAATGCCAGCCTGCCCCGCCTTCTCGACGACAGTCTCCGCATTCTTGGTGACGCCGCGCTTGCGCTCGGACTGCTGTCAGCCGGGGCCGGGGTCGATCTGTCGGCCCTGCGACGGGCCGGCACGCGAACGCTGATCTGGTCCCTCGTCCGGCTGCTCGGTCTGCCGGCACTGGCCGTCGGGTTCTGTGTTCTGCTCGGCGTCACCGGCGTTCCGCTGGTCATTGCCCTGATCTGCGCCGCCACGCCAACGGCGACCAGTTCCTACATCCTGGCAAAGGAACTCGGCGGCGATGCCCCGCTGGCCGCGAATTTGATTGCCGTGGAAACCGTGCTCGCCATGATTACCTTGCCGGGGCTTTACCTGCTCCTGACCAGCTGACCCTCTTGCCCCGACTCGGAAACGGTCCTAAACCGCCGAAAATCGAAAGGGCCTCCATGAGCAAGGCGGCAATCCACTACTCCTTCGACCACGAGCATTTGCTGGGCATCAATGGCCTTCACCCGCTCGACATCACCCATATTCTCGATCTGGCCAACGACTATGCGGAGGCGACCCGCGCCGGGCGACGCGCTGATCCCGTCCTGTCGGGCAAGACCGTTGTGAACCTGTTCTTCGAGAATTCGACCCGCACGATGAGCAGCTTCGAAATTGCGGCCCGCCGACTGGGCGCCGACGTGATTTCCATGCCTGTTGCCCAGTCCTCCGTGAAGAAGGGCGAAACGCTGATCGACACGGCGATGACCCTGAACGCCATGAAGCCTGATGTACTGGTGGTCCGGCATTCGGCCTCGGGCGGGGCCAAACTCCTGTCCCGCAAGGTAGACTGCGCAGTGGTCAATGCGGGCGACGGAACCCATGAGCATCCGACACAGGGCCTGCTCGACACGCTGACGATCCGCCGAAACAAGGGCCGGGTCGAAGGCCTGAAAGTTGTCATCTGCGGGGATATCACCCATTCCCGCGTGGCGCGCTCGACGACACTGGCCCTGCACCTGCTCGGCGCGGAGGTGCATTTGTGTGCGCCCCGCACGCTGATGCCGTCCGGGACAGAAACCTGGGGCGCGGCCTCCGCCACATCGGATTTCGACGCTGCCTTGGCAGGCGCCGACGTCGTGATGATGCTAAGGCTCCAGCTGGAACGCATGGATGGTGCCTATCTGCCAAGCCGGCGGGAGTATTTCCGCTATTTCGGCCTGACCCAGGAACGGCTCGCCCTCGCCAAGGACGACGCTCTCGTCATGCATCCGGGTCCGATGAATCGCGGCATCGAGATCGAAAGCGCCATCGCCGACGGGGATCGCTCCGTAATCACCGAACAGGTCGAAATGGGCGTCGCAGTCCGGGAAGCTGTATTGCACCTGCTGGCAGGAGGCCGCCCATGAGCCTGTCCATCTACAATGCGCGGCTCCTCGACCCGGCGACGGGACTCGACGGTCCAGGCGCAATCCTGATCGAAGACGGCATGATCCGGGAGGTCTCATCCGGCGCGACCGCACCACACGCCACCGCCGCTGAAAGCCTGGACGCCGGGGGCCTTTGCCTCGCGCCCGGCCTGATCGACCTGCGTGTGAAGACGGGAGAGCCCGGCGACGAACAGAAGGAAACACTGGCTACGGCATCCCGTGCAGCAGTCGCCGGGGGAGTCACCAGCCTCGTGGTGATGCCCGACACTCAGCCTGTCATCGATGACGTCGCGCTGGTGCGTTTCATCTCGGACCGCGCGAAAGCGAGCGCGCAGGCGCGCATCTATCCTGCGGGAGCGCTGACCACTGGCCTGAAGGGCGAAGCAATGGCCGAAATCGGCCTGATGGCGGATGCCGGGGCCGTCCTGTTCACGAATGGTGACAGTCCGGTGACCAACGCCTCCATTCAGAAGCGGGCCATGACCTATGCGGCCAGCCGCAGCGCAATCGTCATGAGCCGGCCCGACGATGCGGCGCTGAAAGGCTCCGGCGTGATGAATGGAGGCGCCTTTGCCGCGCGCAAGGGATTGGCAGGCATTCCGCCCGAGGCTGAATGGATCGGTGCGGCCCGCGACCTGATGCTGGCGGAAGCCACAGGCTGTACGCTCATTCTCGACCAGGTCTCTACCCCACGGACGCTTGACCTTGTCCGTCAGTCGCGAGATCGCGGCGCCAGCGTGTTCACCACGATTGCCGCCCATTCCCTGTTCTTCAACGAGATCGATGTCGGAGATTATCTCACCTATTGCAAGGTCAACCCGCCCTTCCGGGATGAAGACACGCGGCAGGCGATGATCTCGGCGCTCGCAGCAGGCGAGATAGACGCGGTGGTCTCGGCACATGATCCGCAACCCCCGGAGGAAAAGCGCCTTCCCTTTGGCGAAGCCAGTTTTGGCGCAGCGGGGCTTGAAACCACTCTGGCTGCCCTGCTGAGCCTGGTCCATGACGGACCGCTCGACCTGCTCGGCGCGCTCGCACCGCTGACCTGCAGACCTGCCGACATGCTCGGCCTTCCACAGGGACGACTGGCTGCAGCCACACCTGCAGATATCATCCTGTTCGATCCAGGCAAACCCTGGTTGTGCGACCGCGACGAATTGCTGTCGCGCTCAACGAATTCCCCGTTTGATGGCCGGCGCCTGCAGGGCCGCGTGATGAAGACGCTGATCGGCGGCAAATTCGTCTTCACGCGCTAGGTTTCCGGACTTGTCGAAACATACCTCCGGCCCTATGAGATTCTATTGGAGATTGACGTGACTGACCTGCCCCCCGAACTGGCATTTCCCTTGGCAGCCCTGTGTGGCTACCTCGCCGGATCCGTTCCCTTCGGTCTGCTGATCACGCGTGCGGCCGGACTCGGCGATATCCGCGCCATCGGCTCGGGCAATATCGGCGCCACGAATGTCCTGCGCACCGGGCGCAAGGATCTGGCTCTTGCAACCTTGTTGCTCGACAGCCTGAAGGCCGGTCTCGTCGCTCTCGGCTTCGGTATTTTGGGGGGCCGAGAGCTGGGATTTGTGGCGGGCGCATTCGCCTTCATCGGCCATTGCTATCCCGTCTGGCTCGGCTTCAAGGGCGGCAAGGGCGTCGCAACCTATGCCGGCCTGCTCCCTTTCGTCTCCCTGCCCGGCTTTTTCGTGGCCGCGCCGGTCTGGCTGGGCTTGTTCGCCATCACCCGCATCTCGTCACTGGCCGCGTTGACCGCCGCCGCACTGGTTGCTCCGGGCGCCTGGCTGCTGGGTGAACGGAATCTGTTCATCATAGGCGGGCTGGCCCTCCTGTCGCTGTTCGTGTTCTGGACCCATCGCGCAAATCTGGGCCGTCTCCTGAAAGGGGAAGAGCCGAAATTCGGCGCGAAGAAACCTGACAGCCCGAGTGCATGACGGCGCCGCGAGCCCTCGGTGATGCAGACCGCATCGACTGGGTCAGGCTCGCGCGGACACCGAATGTCGGCCCCGTCACATTTGCCCAGCTACTGCACAGATTCGGCACGCCCGCGGCCGCACTGGACGCGCTGCCGGAACTTACCCGAAAGGCCCGTCGCAGGTTCCAACCCCCAAGCCAGGCCGATATCGAACGGGAACTTGAACAGACCCGTCAGTATGGCGCCCGCATCATTGCGAGCTGCGAGCCGGAATTTCCGCAACTCCTGAAGGCGCTGGATCCACCTCCGCCCGTTCTGGCCACTCTCGGCAATACGGATCTTGCCGCTCGACCAACCATCGCCATTGTAGGCGCGCGCAATGCGTCGGCGGCCGGGCGCAAGATGGCGCGCGACATGGCTGCCGGGCTGGGACAGGCCGGCTGGGTCACTGTGTCCGGCCTGGCCAGGGGCATAGACGGCGAAGCGCATGCAGCCAGCTTGCAGACCGGCACAATTGCGGTGCTTGGCGGAGCGGTGGATCATGTCTACCCACCCCAGCATGACCGGCTCTATGCGGAAATTGCCGCCAAAGGCCTGATCCTTTCCGAAACGGCTTTCGGCCACCGCGCCAAGGCGCAGGATTTCCCTCGCCGCAATCGCATCATCACCGGACTTTGCCGCGGCGTCATCGTGGTCGAGGCGGCAGAGCGTTCAGGATCGCTGATTTCGGCACGAATGGCAGGCGAACAGGGCCGCGAAGTGATGGCGGTGCCAGGATCCCCCCTCGATCCCCGATCAGCCGGCACAAACCGGCTCATCCGCCAGGGCGCAACGCTCGTCCGGCATGTGGACGATGTACTCGAAGTTCTGGACAGCCTTCCCCTGACAGGCGTCTCTGCCCCTCAAACACCATTCGCGAATCCTGCTGAGTCCGGCGATCCGCCGCAAGATCTTCAGGCCCGAATTCTTCAGGCCTTGTCCTTCAACCCGATGCCGATTGGCGAAATCGCCCGAGCATCAGGTGCGTCCTATCCGCAATGTGCGGCCATGCTGATGGAACTGGAACTGGCGGGCGACGCAGTCACCTTGCCGGGTGGTCTCGCCTGTCGGGCTGCATGACGAAGCCCTGTGACTCGACTGCATCGCCAGATGCATGAAAATTCAGCCATCGGGGCCTGATGTCTGGACGATTCCCCCCTTCCTCTCTAAGGCTGCCAAAGGACATGCACGCCGCAACAGGTGTGACGAGAGACTGGTAAAGGTACGCGTTTTGGCAAAATGGCATCATGTTGCGGCCGCGCTTGGTTTGGCGGTCTGTCTCCCCTGGTACGCCATTGCCCAGGACGACGCAGCCGCGCCGCAACCCGCAGGCCAGGACGAACGGGTCGTGCTGGAAGCCGACTATGTTTACGAGGTTCGCGACGAGAACAAGCTGGTCGCCGAAGGCAATGTCGAAGCACTTTATCAGGGACGCATCCTGCGCGCGGACCGGATTGTCTATGACCGGACGACCGACAAGGTCCGGGCCAGTGGCAATGTCATTATCATAGACGAGACCGGCAGCCAGCAATTTGCTGACGAGGTCGAAGTCGATTCGCGCCTGTCGGATGGATATGCGATCGGGTTCTCGGCCCGTCTGGAGGATGGCGCCACTGTGGCGGCCAATTCGGCCATCCGTCAGTCCAATGGCGTGAACGCGCTGGACCAGGTGGTCTATACAGCCTGTCCGGTCTGTGAGGAGAAGAAGACCCCGACCTGGGCCGTGCGGGCGCGCCGCGCCGTGCTGGATCAGGAAAGCCAGATGATTTCATACCGCGACGCGGTGATCGAGATTGCGGGCATCCCCGTCTTCTACCTGCCTTTTCTGGCGCATCCTGACCCGACCTCCGAACGGCGTTCCGGCCTGCTGATCCCGTCGGCCGGCAATTCGTCAAAACTGGGCTGGTTCTATCAACAACCCTATTACTGGGCCGTCTCGGAGCATTCGGACCTGACTATCTCACCCATGGTCAGCCAGAACGTGAACCCGCTTCTGGAACTGGACTTCCGCAAGCGATTCTATTCCGGATCGGTCAATCTGAACACCAGCTTCACCTACGAACAGGACTTCGACAGCGATGGCGAATTGTTCGGGGAAGAACGCCTTCGCGGCCACGTCTATGGCAACGGCCTGTTTGCGATCAACAATGAATGGAAATGGGGCTTCGGGGTCGAACACCAGTCCGATGATTTGTATGATCGCCGCTATGACATCGACGGTCAGAACGAACAGCGCGGACTGTATTCCAGCGCGCCGCGCCGTCTGTTGTCCCAACTCTTCGCAACGGGACAGGGCGATGATTATTACGCAGATGTCGCCCTCCTGAAATTTCAGGGCCTTCGCGAAGGTGATGATGACGCCGAACTGCCGACGGCGCTTCCTGTATTCTACAGCGAGAAATTCTGGGACCTGGGCAAATGGGGCTTCGCAAGCGTGAACGCGTCCAGCGCCATTCTGGAGCGGGACATCGGGGAGGACAGCCATCGCGTCAGTGTCGGCGCTGATTGGTCGGATCTGAACATCCTGCCCGGCGGCTTCACATTCGAACCATTCGCTGAAGTGCGGGCGGACTATTACGGGCTCAACGAAGACGAATCCGGTGAGGAAAGCGTGACGCGCGCTCTCGGCAATGTGGGCGGCAAGCTCGCCTATCCAATGATCCGGCCTGGCAAGGTGGTCGATGTCATGCTGGAACCCGCCGTCATGGCCGCGTGGGGCACATCCAATTCAAATGATGACGTGATCCCCAATGAAGACAGTCTGCTCTTCGAAGCGGACGAGTCTGTATTGTTCGACGCCAATGGTTTCGGTGCCTATGACCTGTTCGAGGGTGATGGCAAGCTCGCCGCCGGGATCACGGCGCGCGCACTCTGGAAGAATGGTCCGGACCTCAGCACAACGATTGGCAAGCGCTGGCGGTCCCGCCCCGATGATGCCTTTGACGCGACCAGCAACCTGGACGGCACATCTTCTGACTGGATCATTGCAGCCACGGCAGATTTCGGCCGGAAACTACGCATCGACACGCATGCACGCCTCGACGAGGACGGGTTCAGCCTGAATCGGATCGACGCAAAAATATCTTCGAACTACAAGAGACTGCGTGCTGTCGCGCAATACTACAAGGTGGATGAACGCATTTCGACCACCGGCAAGGGGGATGAGGGCATATTCCTGCGAGGCGAGTTTCGTGTGACCAGCCAGTATTCCGTGTTTGCCGGACAATTGCGGGACATCTCGGACAATCTCAACGCAAAACAGGAATATGGCATTGCCTTCGAGGACGATTGTTCCCGCTTCGAGATCGTCTATCAGCGCTCCGAGCTTCAGGATCGGACGCTCGGACCGGAGGAAAACATCCAGTTCCGGTTCTCCCTCAAGACAATCGGTGATTTCGGCTCCAGCGAGTTCGATTGATTCGGGCCCGAACGCGGCACAGACTCCGCCGGTCATGCCCTAAATTTCCGTAAGGATTCAGGGAAGACTGCCCTCATCCGTTGCGCTGGGATACAGGACGAGTATGGTCCGGCAGATAGAATTGCCATGGGGCCCGGCTGGGCACTCAACGGAGGCCATGTATGGTTCGTCAGTTTATCGCCGCTGCTGTTCTCGCGGCCCTTCCGGTCGGCAGTATCGCCATTGCACAGGAGGCGAGCGCGCCTGAACGCTTGGCCCTCGAAGGCGTGGCGGCCATCGTGAATGACCGTCCGATCTCCTATTCCGATGTGCGCCAGCGCGCGCGGCTCCTTCTGCTCAGCCTGGGTGGCCAGCAACCAACCCAGGAACAGATCCAGCAGATCACCGGCCAGGCGCTGGAGCAACTGATCGACGAGCAGCTGCAGCTCGAGAAAGCGGCCGAATTCGAACTCGAAATTGCCCCCGAAGAAGTCAATGCTGCCGTAGACGACATGGCGCGCCAGTCGGGTGCCAGCGGAGACCAGTTGAAACAGCAATTGCTGGCGGCCGGCGTGAACCCGACCAGCCTGGAAGAGCAGATGCGGGCCGAGATCGCATGGAACCGCGTGATGAGCGGCCTGTACGGCTCGCGCATCCGGATTTCGGACAACCAGGTCGATGAACAGTTGAGCCGCGTGCGAAATTCCCTGCAACAAACGCAGTACCGGATTTCCGAGATCTTCCTCTACGCACCTGACCCGGAAACCCAATCTCAGGCCATGCAGGCGGCGAATTCGATTATCGAGCAGCTGAATCAGGGCGCCGATTTCCGCATCGCGGCACAACGGATTTCCTCAGCACCGACCTCGGCGACCGGGGGGGACATGGGATGGATCACCACCGGCGATCTGGACCCAGTCCTCGCCGAAGCTGTGGAAGCCTCTGTCGGCCCCGGCCTGCTCGGGCCGATCGCCACGGAAAACGGGATCTACATTCTGAACGTCGCCAACAAGCGCGAGCCGGCAAAACTGACAACAAAATTCGACCTCAAGCGCCTTCAGGTTACTGATGGCAGCGAAGCCGACCTCAAGGGCGCTCTCGCCGAAATCGAGAGCTGCGACGACGTGCAGAGCGTGTCCAATTCGAAATCCAATCTGCGGCATGCCGACCTCGATGACATCGACGTCGAAGAACTGGGATCGGAAGGCAAGGCACTGGTTCTGGCCACGGAAGTCGGGCAACCGACAGAGATCTTCGCGGCTGGCGGCGGTCTGGCAGTCATGTATGTCTGCCGCCGGGAAGACGGCGCCGAAGCCCTGCCCTCCCGCGACGACCTGAAAGGCCGCCTGAAGGATCAGGAACTCAACATGATTTCCGAGCGGGAACTGCGTGATCTGCGCCGCGAGGCGACGATTATCTACCGCTAGGCCTTGCGCGGCGTGCGGATTGAGTGAAAACCGCCAGAGTGACTGACATTGCACACACTCCACTCGCCGTCACCATGGGCGATCCTGCAGGCGTTGGCCCCGGTATCACCGGCGCGGCGTGGACGAAATTACGTGACCAGGTCGAACATGCCTTTTTCGTGATCGGCGCACCGGAGCTCTATGAAGGCCGCGTTCCCGTTCACCCGATTGTCGATCCGGACGAAGCCTGCAAGGTATTCTCCAAAGCGCTGCCGGTCCTGCCGCTGCCGGGCGTTCCGCAGGTCGAGCCAGGCAAGCCGGATGTCGGCGCGTCCACCGCCATTCTGGCCTCGATAGAACAGGCCACCGAACTCTGTCTGTCTTCGGCCGTGTCAGGCATGGTGACCAATCCCATCAACAAGGCGCTTCTCTATGGAGTGGGTTTCCGGCACCCGGGCCATACGGAATTTGTCGCCGCCCTCTGTGACGCGGCCTGCGAGACTCCGTCGAGGCCCGTCATGCTCCTGACCGGCGGCGGCCTGCGCGTCGCGCTGGCAACCATTCATGTCCCGCTCAAGGACGTGCCCGGTTTGCTGGACACGATCAAACTGGTCGAACTCGGCAAGACCGTCGCCGAAGCCATGCGACAGGACTTTGCCATCCCCGCGCCGCGCCTCGCTTTCACGGGTCTCAATCCTCATGCCGGGGAAGACGGCACGATTGGCCGAGAAGAGATCGACATCATCAACCCTGCGGCCGCCATTCTGCGCAAGCAGGGTATCGACATGGCCGACGCCCGGTCCGGCGACACGGTTTTCGCCGAGGCTCTGTCCGGCCGGTTCGACGCTATCGTTGCCATGACGCATGATCAGGGACTCATCCCGGTCAAGACGCTGGACATGTGGGGCGGCGTGAACACGACTCTTGGACTGCCTATCGTCCGTACCAGCCCGGACCATGGTACGGGCTACGACGCCGCAGCTGCCGGTACCGCTCGCCCCGACAGCCTGATCGCCGCCATCCGCCAGGCACGGCTGATTGCCAACAACCGAAAGACACACGCATGAGTGGCAGTGACGATACTCCCGGCCTGACGCAAGCCACCGCCCGCAAGGCACTTGGACAGCATTTCCTGTTCGATCCTGACATTCTGAAACGGACTGCCCTCGCTGCAGGCCCGGTGGAGGGCCGGACGGTGATCGAAGTCGGCCCCGGTCCGGGCGGTCTGACCCGCGCCCTGCTGGATCAGGGCGCCGGGAAAGTGATTGCGGTCGAGGCCGACGAACGGTTCGCAGACGCGCTCCGTTCCTGGCCGGAGGCACAGGACGGTCGCCTGCATGTTATCCTGAAAGATGCCCGAAAGGTTCGTTGGGAATCCGTTCTGGAGGAACTTGGCGCCAGCCAGCCCGCAATGATTGTGGCCAACCTTCCGTACAATGTCGGGACGCCGCTATTGGTCAACTGGCTGAAGGCTGGCCCGTGGCGGGGGGAAATGGCCCTCATGTTCCAGAAAGAGGTCGCTGAACGGATCTGCGCAAAGCCGAATTCGGATCATTATGGCCGGCTGGCTGTGCTGGCTCACGCCGTTTGCGATCCTCACATCGCCTTTACCTTGCCGCCCGGCGCATTTCGGCCGCCGCCAAAGGTGGATAGCGCGGTCGCGGTTCTGCACCCGCTTCCGGCAGAGCGCGTGTTCCCGCATCTTGCAAAGCTGGAAGAAGTCGCAGGTGCTGCGTTCGGCCAGCGCCGGAAAATGCTGCGCGCTGCCCTGAAACCCCTGGCCAAGCGGCACGGCCTGAAGGCCGCGGACTGGCTGCAGGACCTCGGCATCGATCCGACGGCGCGTGCCGAAACGCTGACTCAGGATGAGTTCCGCCACATGGCATCATCACTCGTGAAATAAGCCGGTATGAAAAAGCGGCGCCCCGGTCACCCGGGACGCCGCGAAAAACAGTCGTGCAGACGCTAGTTGCGGACGTCGAACCGGTCAGCTTCCATTACCTTGGTCCAGGCAGCGATGAAGTCGTCGACCAGCTTCTCCTTGTTGTCGTCCTGAGCGTACACCTCGGCATAGGCCCGCAGGATGGAGTTCGATCCGAACACGAGGTCGATCCGTGTGGCAGTCCATTTCGGCGCGTCCGTCTTGCGATCACGCAATTCGAAAATGCCCTCGCTGTCGGTTGGATTCCACGTATTCGACATGTCGGTCAGATTGACGAAGAAGTCATTCGACAGGGCGCCGACATTGTCCGTGAACACTCCATGCTTGCTGCCGCCATGATTGGTGCCGATCACACGCATACCGCCGACAAGGCAGGTCATCTCCGGAGCGGTCAGACCGAGCAGCTGAGTGTGGTCCAGCAGGATCTCTTCAGGTTTGACGACATAGTCATCCTTGATCCAGTTGCGATAGCCATCAACCAGCGGCTCGAGCGGCTCAAAAGATTCGGCATCCGTCATTTCGTCGGTAGCATCGCCCCGGCCGGGCGTGAACGGCACGGTCTTGTCGAAGCCAGCCGCCTTGGCGGCTTGTTCGACGCCGACATTGCCCGCAAGGACGATCACGTCGGCCACACTCGCACCGGTTTCCTTTGCGATCGGCTCCAGCACATCCAGCACGCGGGAAAGTCGGGCCGGTTCATTGCCATCCCAATTGTTCTGGGGGGCCAGCCGGATCCGGGCACCGTTCGCGCCACCGCGCATGTCAGAGCCGCGATAGGTACGTGCGCTGTCCCAGGCAGTTGAGATCATGTCCGCCACAGACAGACCACTGGACGCAATCTTCGCCTTGACCGCATCAACATCATAGTTGGTGCTGCCGGCCGGAACTGGATCCTGCCAGATCAGGTCTTCCTGCGGCACCCATGGCCCCAGATAGCGAGGCTTCGGTCCCATGTCGCGGTGGGTCAGCTTGAACCAGGCCCGCGCAAAGGTCCGGGAGAAGTAGTCGTGGTCCTCACGGAACTTCTCCATATACTTGCGATAGATCGGATCGACCTTCATGGCCATGTCGGCGTCCGTCATCATCGGCATGGTGCGCACGGACGCATCTTCCACATCCACCGGCATGTCGACTTCCTCGATATTTACAGGCTTCCACTGCCAGGCGCCTGCCGGGCTCTTGGTCAGTTCCCACTCATGGTCCAGCAGCATGTCGAAATAGCCGCCATCCCATTTCGTCGGATTGGTCGTCCACGCACCTTCCGGTCCACCGGTCAGCGTGAAGCGGCCATTGCCGGACTGGTTCGAATTCTTCCAGCCGAGCCCCATGCCGACAACGTCTTCTCCTTCCGGCTCCGGGCCAAGACCCGCCGGATCGGAGTTGCCGTGACATTTGCCGATTGTGTGCCCGCCTGCCGTGAGGGCTGCGGTTTCCTCATCATTCATCGCCATGCGCTTGAACGTTTCCCGGACATCGATGGCGGTCCGGGCCGGATCCGGCTGTCCGTTCACACCTTCCGGGTTCACATAGATTAGCCCCATGACAACCGCGGCCAGCGGATTGGCGAGCGAATCGCGCTTGTCGAGCTGCTCATAGCGCTCATCCTTCAGCCATTCCTTTTCGGACCCCCAAAACGTGTCCTTCTCGGGATGCCAGATATCCTCGCGGCCAAAGCCGAACCCGAAAGTCTTCAGTCCGGCAACCTCATAAGCCGCGTTGCCAGCCAAGATGATCAGGTCGGCCCAGCTCAGCTTGTTTCCGTACTTCTTCTTGATCGGCCACAGCAGACGGCGGGCCTTGTCGAGATTGGCATTGTCCGGCCACGAGTTCAGCGGTGCGAAACGCAGATTGCCGGCTCCGCCGCCACCACGTCCATCGGCCAGTCTATACGACCCCGCCGAGTGCCAAGCCATCCGGATGAACAGGCCTGCATAGCTGCCCCAGTCTGCCGGCCACCAGTCCTGACTGTCCGTAACCAGCGCGTGGACATCCTTCTTGAGCGCTTCATAGTCGAGCTTTTCGACTTCCTTGCGATAGGAGAAGTCAGGTCCATAAGGCTGCACCTTGCGGTCATGCTGGTGCAGGATGTCGAAATTCAGTGATTTCGGCCACCAGGCCGTCACGGACGTTTCAGTCGACGTCAGGCTGCCGTGCATCACGGGGCACTTGCCAGCACCACCCATATCATTGCCGTCCATACTCTTCTCCCTTTCGCTCGGATTCCAAAACCTGTTTCGCGCCCTCAGCAACACGTGGACGCGGGATTATCGCCTCGGAGCCATGAATGATTCCGGGCAACGCTCGCACTTTACGCTCATCACGCGAATAGAACCAATTGATTGACAGAGCGATTGCTATAGTTTCTGCCTATAGTTTGGAATATCCTGATAAAACAAAGGCCCCGACGGTGCTCCGCCGGGGCCTTCCAGGAAAAATTCTTGTTTCTAGTGGCCGGCGAGGACCGCCAACAGAAGCAGAGCGACGATGTTCGTGATCTTGATCATCGGGTTCACAGCCGGACCGGCCGTGTCCTTGTAGGGATCGCCGACCGTATCACCGGTCACCGCGGCCTTGTGGGCTTCAGACCCCTTGCCGCCATGATGGCCGTCCTCGATATACTTCTTGGCATTGTCCCAGGCACCGCCTCCGGACGTCATCGAGATGGCCACAAACAACCCCGTCACGATCACGCCGAGCAGCATGGCTCCGACAGCAGCGAGCGCTGCGCCCTTGCCTGCGATGACGAAGATCGCGCCGAACAGCACGATGGGCGACAGCACCGGCAGAAGCGACGGCACGATCATTTCCTTGATCGCTGCCCGCGTCAGCAAGTCGACCGCCCGGCTGTAGTCCGGCTTCACTTCACCTTTCATGATGCCCGGCATTTCGCGGAACTGACGACGCACTTCCTCAACCACGGCCTGCGCCGCCCGGCCAACGGCCATCATGGACAGGCCGCCGAACAGGAAGGGCAACAGACCTCCGAACAGCAGGCCGACCACGACATACGGATTGGCAATCGAGAAGTCAGCTGACGCATTGTAGAAGAAATCGCCTTCCACGGCCCTGGCCGAGAAGTATTTGAGGTCTTCTGCATAGGCGGCGAACAGGACAAGCGCCCCCAGACCGGCCGAACCGATGGCATAGCCCTTGGTGACCGCCTTGGTCGTATTGCCAACAGCATCCAGCGCATCCGTCGTATCGCGGATTTCGGACGGAAGTTCCGCCATCTCTGCAATGCCGCCGGCATTGTCAGTCACCGGGCCGAAGGCATCCAGAGCCACGATGATGCCGGCCAGCGCCAGCATCGTCGTCGTCGCAATCGCAATGCCGTACAGGCCGGCCAGATTGAACGTCAGGATGATGCCCGCAATGATTACGATGGCCGGCAGGGCGGTGGATTCCAGCGACACTGCCAGGCCCTGGATCACATTCGTGCCGTGGCCCGACTCCGACGCCATCGCGATGGAGCGGACAGGCCGGTACTTGGTCTCCGTGTAGAAAGCCGTGATCACGACGATCAGGCCAGTCACCACGAGACCGACAATGCCGCAACCAAACAGCATCCAGCCGGAAACATCACTGGCCAGACCCAGGCGTTGCCCGGCGCCGTCCAGCACCCCGAAGCCATTCGGCAGAACGGTCGCCACCGCGACGGCGAGGCCGCCTATGGACAGGACACCGGTCACGATGAGCCCCTTGTAGAGGGCTCCCATGACATCTGTCTTGCCAGGTCCGAGATTGACGAAATAGGTGCCGACAATCGACGTGACGATGCAGACAGCGGCAATGGCCAGCGGCAGCATCATGATCTCGACGATATAGGACGCGCCAGAGAAATAGATCGCCCCGAGCACCATCGTCGCAACCAGCGTCACGGCATAGGTCTCGAACAGGTCGGCCGCCATGCCGGCACAGTCACCAACATTGTCACCGACATTGTCTGCGATGGTCGCGGCGTTGCGCGGATCATCCTCCGGAATACCGGCTTCGACCTTGCCGACCATGTCACCGCCGACATCTGCGCCCTTGGTGAAGATACCGCCGCCGAGGCGGGCAAAGATCGAGATCAGGGAAGCTCCGAAACCGAGCGCCACAAGCGAATCGATGACCAGGCGCTTTTCGCCTTCGACACCGAGGTCCAGTCCCGTGACCATGGTAAGCAAGCCGTAATAGACGACGATGCCCAGCAGGGCGAGGCCGACGACCAGCATGCCGGTGATGGCGCCGGACTTGAAGGCCAGTTTCAGACCGGCATTGAGACCGGATTTCGCGGCTTCGGTGGTGCGCACATTTGCCTGCACGGACACTTTCATGCCGATGAACCCGGCTGCGCCGGACAGGGCCGCGCCGATGATGAAGCCGAGCGGCACCTGCCAGTTGCGGAACAGGATGGCCAGCACCACCACCACAACGACGCCGACAATGGCGATCGTCCGGTACTGGCGGCTCAGATAGGCGTTTGCGCCTTCCTGAATGGCCTGTGCAATTTCGCGCATGCGCGCATCACCAGACGGGGCTTTATTGATCGAATTGATCTGCAGCCAGCCATAGAGGACCGACAAAACCCCCGCCGCGAGAGCGAGATAATACCACATGGGTTACGTTTCCTTCCCTTCAAACAGAACCTAAAACGCCAGGTTATCCTGATCTTGTACTGTTTATTATAGGAGGCCAGCCTGCCCGCCTTGCCGGAAATAGGCAATATGCCTCCCGTCAGGGGCGAGTCAGCCCGGACTCTGTTCAGCCATGCTCAAAGCCGAGGGTTTCCGGGAGGTTAACGGGCGCATTCCCGTACGTCGCGACGAGCCCGGCCTGAGAGGTCAGTTCCCCAATATTTGCGACAGGAAGGCCCTTTCTGTCGGCGAAAGCGCGGATTGCGTCCCGGCGGTCCGGAGCGGCGGCGAACAGGAGCTGGTAGTCATCGCCCCAGGTGGCGAGGCGCAGCATCTCGGTCAGGGAGGATGGCTCCCCGGCAAACGGGACACGGTCCAGTGCGATGTGCGCGCCCAATCCGGACGCGCCGGCCAGCGTGGACAGATCGCCGAGCAGGCCGTCGGATATGTCCATCGCCGCGGCGGCGTGATCCGCCACCAGACGGGCGGCGTGCGCATTTGGAATGGGCGGATTGCGATAGGCCTCGACATGTGGATTGGCAGTATCCCCCGCCTTCAGGGCCTCGAAGCCGAGACAGGCCGCGCCGATCTGGCCGGTCACCCAGAGTTCCTGCCCCGGTTGGGCACCGCTACGGCGCACGGGGGCGCCGGACAGGCAGCGTCCGGTCACGGTCAGTGACAGAAAGAGTGCACCGCCATGCCCCACCGTGTCGCCACCAAGCAGATGCATCTCATGGCGTTTCAATTCGTCTCGCAGCGTTTCAGAAAATTTCGCCAGATCCCGCTCCGGACGGTTTGCCGGCCATCCGAGTGCAAGCAAGGCATCCCGGGGCAACGCGCCCGCAGAATAAATGTCGGACACATTCACCCGTACCAGTTTCCGCGCGACCGAGTCGATCGGGTCGGTGGGAAGAAAATGCACCCCTTCAATGAGGGCATCGACCGTGATCACGCTGCGCCCATCACCGCCAGTCAGCTCCGCCACATCGTCGCGCAAACCCGCCGCCCCCGGCGCAGTGGCCAGCGGCGCAAAATAGCGGGAGATCCAGTCGCGTTCACTCACCTTGTGGGGACCTCTCACCATTCAGGGGACGTATCTCACCATCCAGCACCACGCCCCACACCGGAATGTGCTCCCACTCCGCGCCGGGCATGTCCAGCGGGTTGGCATCGAGGATGGTGAAATCTGCACGTTTGCCTGGCTTGATAGAGCCAATCTCGGCCTCAAGGCCCAAGGCCATCGCGGCGTCCAAGGTGATCGCCTCCAATGCCTCATAGCGGCTGAGCGCCATTCCGGATTCGTATGAGCTGCCTTCTCGCGTCGTACGGGTAATGTGTACGCCCGCGGCACGCAGCGGATGTGGTGGCGCGAGCGGAGCGTCGCTGTGAACGGCCACCGGCACGCCTGCTTCGGTCAGCGCGCCCAGCGGCGAAATCCATCTTGCCCTCACGTCGCCCAGTGGTCCCGCATATTCATTCGCCATGTAGAACACATAATGACTGGCTGCGGACAGGCGCGCGCCGAGTTGGCCCGCCAGTTCAACCTGCTCCGCCGAGAACAGGCCGCCATGTTCGATCACGAAGCTGTTGGCCGGACCATCATCGCCATCGCGCAAAGCAGCCAGGGCCTCCAATGTCGCTGTCTGCGCAGCGTCCCCGTTCGAATGAATGTTCACGCCGAGACCAGCATCCCAATAAGGCTGTATGGCAGGAATGATCCCGTCGGGACCCGCGACCCAGAGCCCTTCCGAGCCTTCCGATTGGCCGGAGAGGTAGCCCGGCGGGGAGAGCCGCATCGTCTGGCTGTAGAACGCGCCATCGGTGAAGAATTTCACGCGCGGCAGAACCGGCGCTGCCGTTTCGGACTTCCCATTTGCCATGTCCAGCACGGCCTGAACCTTGTCGTCCCCGAACGCCCGCTGGAGCGCGCGATGTTCCGGGATCAGATAGAGACGATAGCCGGCCTGTTGCGGGCTTCCCCAATTGGCGCGAATGTTTGTGGCCTCCATCTCCCAGCCGAACATGCCGTAGCCGAGTTCTGCCGTTGTCGTGACACCGGCCTGGCGCAGCATGGACGAGAACCCGTTGAAGCCTGCCGTCACGTTCTCGGGCGTCAGGATCACGCCAGCAAATGCCTGTACCACCAGCATCGCTGCATCTTCATAGATGCGACCGGTCAGCGCGCCATCCGCGTCGAGGTCAACGCCGTGAAATCGCTGAGCCATTTCAGGCGTGAACCCGGCAGCCTCGATCGCCGCGCTGTTCAGATAGAAATCATGCGAGGAATAGTGCCAGACTATCAGCGGCTGGTCCGGCGCTATCGCATCGAGGTCTGCACGGTGCAGATCCCCATGAACGAGATTGTGATAGCCATAGGCAACAATCGGCTCATTCGGTCCTGCCGCCTCCACCAGGTCAGACAGCGCCGCCAAATAGGCCGCGCGATTGGGCAGTCCGGCCTTCATGCCGTGCGGCGTAGCCATCGGCCAGGGCGGCGTGATGGGCAGATTGTATTGCAAGGACCCGAGCACGACATGGATGTGCGGATCGATCAGGCCGGGCACGATGACCTGGTCTTCGAACACCGGGTTCACATTGGCGGTCGGCAAGTCTCGCCTCAGCTCCGCCAGGGAGCCCGTCGCGACGATCCTGTCAGCCGATACGGCGACCGCATCCGCCATCCCGCCTTCGCCCGTCATCGTGATCACGGCCTGCGCCGGATAAATCACGATGTCATACCCTGCCGCCATGTCCTGCGTGGGTGCTGGTGCAGCACACGCGACGGCTGCAATGGATGCAGCCAGTGCCCATTTTTTCACGAGGCCCGTCTCCCTTGTGTTTTTCGGGAGAGCGTGAAGCGCCTTGCCCGGCAATGCAAGCCGGATCAGATGCCTTCGCGGCCGATGGCGTAGAAGCGTTCCTTGCGCTGGGTCCGCAATTCGGAGGGGCTGAGGCCGTCCAGTTCCTTCAGGGCTTCGTCCAGAGCTTTCGCCGCAGCCGCCATGGCGCGTTTCGGATCGCGGTGGGCACCCCCGACCGGTTCCTTGACCACGCCATCAATGACTCTCGTCTTCAGCAGGTCGGGCGCGGTGATCTTCATCGCGTCAGCGGCCTCCTTGGCCTTGGCGGCATCCCGGTAGAGGATCGAGGCGCAGCCTTCCGGCGAGATCACCGAATAGATGGCATGTTCCATCATCAGCACCTTGTTGGCCGCCGCGATACCGATGGCACCGCCCGACATGCCTTCGCCAATGATGAGCGTGACGAACGGCACACCCAGCGACAGGCCCCGCTGCGTTCCGCGGGCGATGGCTTCGGCCTGCCCGCGTTCCTCGCCACCCTTGCCGGGATAGGCACCCTGTGTGTCGGGAAAGCTGAGCACCGGCATGTTGAACTTCTCGGCCAGGTCCATCAGGCGGACCGCCTTGCGGTAGCCTTCCGGGTGCGCCATGCCGAAATTGTGCTTCAGGCGCTTCTCGATGGTACGGCCCTTCTCATGGCCCATGATCACGACCGGGCGGCCCTTGAAGCGCGCGAGCCCGCCAACAACGGCCTCGTCATTGCCATAGACCCGATCCCCGGCGAGTTCCTCGAAATCCTCGAACACATTCTCCACGAAATCGGAGAAATGCGGCCGGTCGGGATGGCGGGCAACAAGCGTCTTCCGCCAGGCGCTGAGGTCGGAATACATGTCCTTCAGCTGCTTGTTCGACTTGGCCTTGAGCTTTTTCAGCTCGTCCGTGATAGACGGCCCCTCCTTGGTGGAAGCAAGGGCTTCCAGTTCGGAGATTTTCGCGTCCAGCTCCGCAATGGGCTTTTCGAATTCGAGATAAGTCGTGGTCATGGCGGCAAACTAGCAATGCGAGGCTGACTCGCCTAGCCGGGAATTCACTAAAGTGCGGCCTGGACCTTGACCACGGCCGGCAGGATCAGAACGCCCAAAAGAACCGGAAAAACGAATATAATCAAAGGCAAAGTGAGTTTCGCCGGCAATGCCATCGCCTTTTCCTCAGCCATCAGGATGCGGCGCTTGCGCATGTCGGCAGAGAAAACCCGCAGGGTCTGCCCCAGGCTGGTGCCCATTTCCTCGGCCTGGCGAAGCATCGTGGCAAGCGAACTTGCCTCCTCGATGCTCATCCGGTCGGCGAATGTCCGCCAGGCATTCTTGCGGGCCTTGCCGGCGCGAAGCTCCAGCGACAGCTTCTTCATGTGCTCGGCGATGATGGGGTGGCGCAGTTCCAGCTCCTCGCCGACCCGCTGCACAGACGCATCCAGGCTCAGCCCGGCCTCCACGCAGGCCACCATCAGATCCATCATGTCCGGAAACCCGGCAGAGCATTGCTGCTGACGCGCCTTGGTGCGGCGGGACACGTAGAAGTCGGGAGCAAGAAGCCCGGTGATCAGCAGGCCGACACTCACCATCAGCAAGGTCTGTTTCGACACGCCGTCCAGATTCGGCAGGGCGACGAGCAGGGCCAGCTGGGGCAGCACCACACATGCAATGCGGGCGATATAGTACCGACCGACCGCCGTGGGATGCGTGAAGCCGGCCATGATCAGCTTCGCACGGACAACGCTGACGGCTTCCTCATTCGTCGGCGTGGCGCGGTTTGCCAGCCCGATGACCGCACGTCCGATGCGGCTTTCATTCCGCGTCTCGGTCTCGGCCGGGCGGGCATGACGCCGCTCCAGCCGCCGCTCCAGATCTTCCTTGGCCTTCCAGCTGCGCACGAAGGCCAGCAGCGCCGGCATGGCCAGAACAGCGGCAAAGACCAGCAACAGGACGGGCAACAGGGCGGAGACGGATTGGGGCATCATCACGGTCGCGGCCTACATCTTGAAATTGATCATCTTGCGCATGACGAAATTCCCGATCGCCATCCAGATGAACAGGACCGGGAACACGACGCGCACAAGCGGCTCATCCATGACATCGCCATAGAATTCCGGCCGCAGGACGTGGATGCCCGACATCACGATGAAGGGCGCGGAAGTCAGGATCATGGCCGACGCCCGCCCCTCTGACGAGGCCGCCTTCACCTTCAGCCGCATGGTCTGGCGTTCACGGATCGTCGTCGTGTTCGCCTTCAGCAACTCACACAGATTGCCGCCGGTCTTTTCCTGCAGGCGAACGGTCGCCACGAACAATTCGACATCCGGATCACCGGCGCGCTCCGCCATGCGCTGAACCGCATTGGTCAGCGACATGCCATACGAGACCTCGTCGGCTGCCATGCCGAATTCGGTGCCGATGGGATCCGGCATCTCCCGGGCGACCAGCGCGACCGCGGTTGCGACGGGATGGCCGGCTTCCAGGCTGCGGCAGACGATCTGCAGTGCATCCGGCAATTGCTGGGACATCTTCTTCATGCGCCGGCCGGCCACGAATTTCAGGCCAATGACCGGTGCCAGCGCAAACAGCACGGCCGCGATGCCGATGGCGGGCCACAGCCCCCCGACGAATTGCCAATAGGCGAGCCCGGCCACGAGACCTGCACCGGCCGACATGCCGAACCATTTCATGGGCTGGAATTTCAGGCCGGACCGAACGACCAGCTGATTGAACCAGCGCAGCGGCATGGCGAAATTGCCATTATCGTCCAGCCCGCGCGCCTTGCGCAGCTCGATCATGGCTTCGCTGGTCGTCTCGAAACGATCCTTGAACTGAAGGCGCTTGTTCACAATGCGGCGCGTCTGTGCCTCGGTCACCATGCCCATCACGGACTGAATGGCCAGAAACACGGCCCCGATGGCCATGATGACAGGCACCAGTATCGTCAGGCTGGTGCTGGAAAGATCAGGCAACCACGACACGCGCCCGGCCCCTAGAACCGCGTTGACGGATCGAACAGGCCTTCGGGCATGTGAACGCCCCGGCGTTCCATCTCGTCCAGGAATTTCGGCCGAAGGCCGGTGGCCGCGAAATGACCCTGCACCTTGCCGTCTTCCGTTGTGCCCGTGCGTTCGAACTTGAAGATTTCCTGCAACTGCACGACCGAGCCTTCCATACCGGTCACTTCGGAAATGGACACCACTTTCCGGGACCCGTCAGACAGGCGCGTGGCCTGTACGATGAAATTCACGGCCGAGGCAATCTGACCACGGATGGCCACTTCGGAAATCTTCATGCCGCCCATCATCACCATCTGCTCCAGACGGGTCAGGGCGTCACGCGGATTGTTGGCGTGGATCGTTGCCATGGACCCTTCATGGCCGGTATTCATGGCCTGGAGCATGTCGAATGCTTCCTCGGACCGAACCTCGCCCAGAATGACGCGGTCGGGACGCATGCGCAGCGCGTTCTTGACCAGTTCGCGCTGGCGGATCTCGCCCTTGCCCTCGATATTGGGCGGGCGGGTTTCCATGCGCGCAACGTGCGGCTGCTGAAGCTGCAGCTCTGCGGCATCCTCAATGGTGATCATGCGCTCGTCGGGGCTGATAGCAGAGGACAATGCATTCAAGAGCGTGGTCTTGCCAGACCCGGTACCGCCGGAAATCACCGTCGAGGCCCGGCATTTCACTGCGCCCAGGATGAAGTTCGCAACCGGCCCGGGGATCGCTCCGAACCCGACCAGCTTTTCCATGGTCAGGGGAGACTTCGAGAATTTCCGGATCGAGACAAGCGGTCCGTCAATGGCAATGGGCAGGACGGCGGCATTGACGCGGCTGCCATCAAGCAGGCGGGCATCGACCAGTGGCTGGCTTTCATCCACCCGCCGGCCGACCGCCGACACGATCCGCTGCACGATACGCAGCAAATGGTCATTGTCTGCGAACCGGACGGGCGCCAGTTGCAGCTTGCCGTGACGCTCGACATAGACCTGATTGCAGCCATTGATCAGGATGTCGGCAATCGAGTCATCCTTCAGCAGTGGCTCGATCGGGCCGAGCCCGGTCATCTCGTCCATCACCGCATCGGCAAAACTGGCTTCCTCAGCCGCCGACAGCGCCATGTCTTCCTTCTTGATGATTTCCGAAACAATGCCGCGCACACGCCGCCGCATCGTCTCGTCATCCAGCTTGTCGAGTACGCTGAGATCAAGCTCGTCGATCAGCTTTGCATGCACCCGCAGCTTTGCATCCAGCTGGTCAAACGCCTTGGTATCCGCTGGTGGCGGAGGCGGCGCAGACTGAACCGCCGGCGTTTCCGGGGCCGGATCCGGCGATGCGACAGGTTGCGGCTTTGCCGCTGCGTTCGAGAATCCAAACCGGCTCATCGGGCACTCCTGCGTTGCTGTGCGGCGTCGGCGGCCTGTGCGGCCTCGTCCGGCATGAGGCTGTCGACGAGGGCCGATATGTCTGCCACGAGCGCGCTTTTGGGCTTCACGTCGGCAATCGGCTTGCCGAGATTGACCGCTGTGCGGGCCGCATCCCAATCGGATGTAATGGTTGCATCGATCTTTCGGTCGATTGCCTTTTCCGCCTTGTCCACGGCGAATTCCGCGCGAAAGCGTTTCTTGGGGAACATGCGGTTCAGCACGAGCTTGGCCTTGCGGTCGGAACTGCGCAGCATGTCCACTTCCCGCGCCATGTCCGCGGCGGCGTGCAGACTGGGCACAGTCAGCTCACTGACGATTATGGCCTCATCAACGGCGCCGAGAATGGGTTTCGTCCAGGGCATCATGTGACGCGGCATATCGACGATGACAAAGGGGAATTCGGCGCAGGCAACGTCCAGAAGCCGCAGGATCGCCGCCTCGGTCGCCAGCGCGTCGGCATCCGGATTGCGCGGTGCGGAGATTGTCGCCACGCCATCCTCATGCTGCCAGCACCAGGCCGCCAGCAGCCGGGCATCGAGGCGCTCCGGTGCGGCGGACAGGGCCGCAAGGTCCAGCTTCGGCACAGCCTCGAGGAATGAGCTGACCATGCCGTCCGAGACATTCAGATCGACAAGACAGACCTTTCCGGGCCCGACTTTCTCGCAGAGGGAAAATGCGCTCTCGATTGCCAGGGTGGACACACCTGCCCCGCCAACCGCCCCGCGGAAGGCCCAGCATACGGCAGACGCGGAACTGTCTCCCCCCGATGTGCCGGCTTCGGCGGCAGCGCGGATCCGTTCGACGGATTCCAGAATGTCGCCAGCATCCGCATCCGACGGGAGAATGTCCGACGCCTCGATCTTCATCAAGGCCCGCACCAGGTGCGCCGGCAGATGATCCGATACCATGAGGACGGCGCTGTCAGGCTTGTCGACGGCCAGCCCGAGAACGACCTGCTCCGCACCCGGTTGTCCATGTTCCAGCAGGATCAGGGCGCCGCCGAATTTCTCGACAATGCTGGCCGGATCCAGGGATGCCAGGTCCACCACATTGCGGCAGATACCTTTCAGCTGGGCCATCCGTTCCGGCCCGGCAAGCGCGGCAATGGCCGGCAACATCCTGGCCGCCGGAGTCTGCGTGCCGGCATCAGACAGGTTACGAGCAGCTCCGGACATCAGCTTCCTCCGGACTCGCTGACCGAGGAATCCCGCAATTCCTTCGTGCGCCCCTCATTCAGCGCCTTCACGGCATTGGCCGCGCGCAGGCCGGAGGTGGACTCCACGGCTTTCGAATTGCTGAGATTGACATCCCGGACGGACTGGCGGGCAATATTGTCTGCCGTGGCCTGACCGAGCAGATAGGTATCCTGATGGTCATGCGTGGCGCAGGCGCCCAGCGGCAGGCCCGCCAGCAGAATGCCCAGAGTGCGGTATTTGAAATTCATGTCAGTCTCCCTCTCCCTGAACCGGCGCAGGTGCGGTCAGGCTCTGCAGGAACAATTGGTCTTCGGTTGGCTCGGCGAACGCATCCAGCGGTGACCTGAGCAGGCCCGGATGCGGCGCGGGCTGAACGAGACGCGGAATGATGATGATCACCAATTCGCTCTCCTGGCGCTGATAGCGCTTGGACGAGAACAGCGCGCCCAGCACCGGCACATTTCCCAGCCACGGCGTCTGGCGGACATCATTGGAATAGTCATTCTGCAGCAGACCGGCGATGGCGAACGCCTGGCCGTCATGCAGTTCGACCGTGGTGTCGGCGCGCCGCACCGAGATGCCGGGGATTTCGATATCCTGGGCGCGAATGCCATTGTTGCGATCCAGCTGTGACACTTCCGGGCGCACGCGCAGATTCACCAGCCCGTCGCCCAGGACGGTGGGTGTGAAGTCGAGGCTGACCCCGAATTTCTTGAATTCGACCGATACCTGTCCGTCCTCGTTCGATACCGGGATCGGGAATTCGCCGCCGGCCAGAAAGCTGGCCGTGTCTCCGGACAGGGCCACAAGGTTGGGCTCTGCCAGTGTACGGACGACACCCTTCTCTTCCAGCGCGCGCAATTCGATGTCGATGTTCTCACCGCCGACATTGGTGAACAGGGCCACCGTCTTGGAGGCGAGACCGGAAATCGAGGACGGCTCGGTGAAGGCAACGGCATCCCGGGCGTCAATATCATTGCCGAAGCCGATTTCCTTCACGGCGCTGCGGCTGGCTTCGAGGAAACGAACCTCCAGCAGGACCTGCTGGCTTTGCCCCACGGACAGGCCATTGGCGACGCCGCCGGGCACATGGCGCTCGGCAACCTGCACGGCCATTTCCGCAGCTGCAGCCGTGGTCAGTTTGCCGTCCAGGAAGATGCCGTCATGCACCGGATAGACGTCGATCCGCTCTCCCGGCAGGAGATTGCCGAGATCGGCCCGCAACTCGTCGAGGCTCAGTTCGACCTCGACATCGATCAATTCCGCAATCGTGCCATCTGCATTGTAGATCAGAACGGTCGTCGCACCCGGCACCTTGCCGCGCAGGAAGAATGACCGGTTGGATGTGGCCATGGCTTCGGCGATGTCGGGATCGGCGACGACCAGGGTGGAAAAGGCTTGATCGGCCTCGATCACCGTGGAACGGCCCTTTTCGAGCACGAGGGTCCGGGCATCCGGGGCAGACGTGCGCTCGGTCCAGGCATGGCTTGGCGCAACGGCAACAATTCCGATCACCACGAACAGAAGAAGATAGGTGAGCTTGGGCATCAGTTTGCCTCCCCGGTCAGGGTTCTTGGCTGGGCGGCCGGCGCCGTGACGGTGACTTCCTTGTCGCCATTGATCACGCGGACATTCGCAGTCGACGGCGCTTTCGGAGCGCCCCGGCGAACAACGGGCCGTTTCGGCTCGGCCTTCACGAGACGGATGACTTCGGCTTCTTCCTTGCGCCCGATCAGGGCGAGGCCCAGGGCGCCCTGCATGCCGGCCGCGCCCAACCGCAGCGCGCCGTCCGGCGACACTTCCAGCGTCACTGTGCTGGACGGGCGGGCGCCTTCAAGGCCGGAATCGAAGGTTTGGTCGACGGCCAGAACCTTCACATTCTGCAGGACAGGACGAGCGATCAGGTCCGCCGTCACCCGCACCGCGTCGCCGCCATAGGACGCTGCGGACTGGCCGGGCTCGCGCTGGATGAACTCGTTCACGTCGACCCGGTCGCCCGGCAGAACGAACCCGGCAACGCCGGTATCGCTACGCACGGTGACCGAGACGGCCCGCATGCCAGGTTCGATGGCTGCTGCCAGTGTCAGAAGGTTGCCTTCAGCATCCAGCTTCTCCAGCATGATCGGTTCACCCGGCAGGATCAGGCCGCGCGCATACAGCGTTTCCGACAGGGCCGACGCATCTTCCACCACGCCTTCGGGAACCGAGTCTGCAGGCCAGTTGACCGATTTGACATTGCTGTCCGACACCTGCTCACCGGGCTCGATGGCCGCAGCGGCAACGAGCACGGAGGACATCTGAATCGCCGGGGCGGAAATCTCCGCCACCGCATCATTGTTGTTGGATGACATATAGTATCGGCCGAGAAACACGGCTGCGATGCCGAGTACTGCCGACAAGCCAAGACTGATTAGGGGTCCGAGTTTCATTCTGAATGCCCTCTCCCGCGCCTGATGCGCCCTCATCAGCATTCATGATTAATCGCGAGGCGATAAGGTCTGTTGAAGACTCGACAGAAAATCTGATTTGCGAACGGAACGGCAGATTAACCATACTGCAAGACTTCGCGCCCCGAAGCTTAATGATCCGGACACAAATCTTTACGGAATACGGGTCAGGTACCGTTCAGGACATCCGCAAACAATCCGGCATCAACATTTCCGCCGGTGACAAGCACACCAATCCGTTTTCCACACAGGGCGTCCGGCAGCCCTTTCAGCGCAACTGCCAGAGCGGCTGCCCCGCCCGGCTCGGCAACGATCTTGAGATAGCGGAAGGCTGCGCGCATGGCGGTGGCGACCTCCTGATCGGACGCCACCAGCCCACCGCTGAGCAGCCGCCTGCCGAGTGCGAAGGTGATCTCGCCCGGAGCGGGCGTCAGGATCGCATCGCAGAAGGACCGCGTTCCGGGCGCATTGGCGCGGATCTCGCCCGAGGCCAGCGAGCGGGCCCAATCATCATGCTGTTCGGGCTCGGCTGCCCAGATGTGTGTACCGGGCGACAGGCGGTTCATGGCCAGGGCGATCCCGGTGATCAGGCCGCCTCCACCGGCACAGCAGATCAGATGGTCCAGAGGCGCGCCCTGCGCGGCCATCTGCCGGGCAAATTCGAGGCCTGCCGTGCCCTGCCCGGCCACGATGTGGGGATCGTCGAAACTGGGCACCACGATCGCGCCGCGCTCTCTGGCAATCGTTTCCGCAATCTCCTCGCGGCTCTCGGTCTCGCGATCATAGAACACGATTTCCGCCCCGTCGGCCTCGACCCCGGCCACCTTGATGGCCGGCGCATCGGACGGCATCACGATCAGCGCTGGCATGTCCAGCAGCCGTGCTGCCCGCGCCACGCCCTGGGCATGATTGCCGGACGAAAAGGCCACGACACCGGCAGCCCTTTGTGCGTCCGGCAATTGCGCCAGACGGTTCATCGCGCCGCGTATCTTGAAACTGCCCGTGACCTGCAGACACTCCGCCTTCACGAACAGCGTGCCGCCGGACATCTCATCCAGCGCTGCATGCGTGAGCACCGGCGTTTGGCGGGCCACACCGTCGAGACGGTCTGCGGCGGCGACAATGTCTTCAAAAGTCGGCAGGACGGGATCGGTCATGCCGGAGGCGTAGACCGAACCTGCCTGTCCTGCAACGGATTGCTAGCCGAGCATTGCCTTCGCGATCGCGCGCGCTTCCTCGCCAATCTCTTCATTGTCGAGCGCATAGCCCAGCACGGCCTGGAAATAGCCGATCTTCGAGCCACAATCATAATCCTGGCCGTCAAACTCGTAGGCGTAGAAGGATTGCGCCTCCATCAGGCGCGCCATTGCATCGGTCAGCTGGATCTCGCCGCCGGCGCCCTTGCCCTGGTTTTCCAGCAGGCCGAAGATTTCCGGCTGAAGGATGTAGCGCCCGGTGATCTTCAGGTTCGACGGCGCATCTGCCACCGGCGGCTTCTCGACCATGCCAGTCATTTCGATCAGGCGGCCATCGCGATCGGTCCCTTTCGGCGCGATCACGCCATAGGACGAGACGCGTTCCATGGGCACCTGATCCACGGCAATAATGTTGCCGCCTACCTTGTCATAGGCCTCAACCATCTGCGCCAGGCAGGATGGCGTGCCCTTGACCAGAACATCCGGCAGGAGAACGGCAAAGGGCTCGTTGCCGACGATGTCCTTGGCGCACCAGACTGCATGGCCGAGGCCGAGCGGTGATTGCTGGCGCACAAAGCTCGCGGCGCCGGCCGGCAGCTTCGTTGCCCGCACCTGCTCCAGAATGGCGTCCTTGCCCTTGGCTTCCAGCGCCACTTCCAGTTCGTAGGCAATGTCGAAATAGTCTTCGATGGAGCCCTTGTTGCGTCCGGTCACGAAAACAATGTGTTCGATGCCGGCTTCCAGCGCCTCGTCCACCACATATTGCAGGGCGGGCCGGTCGACGACCGGCAGCATCTCTTTCGGGATCGCCTTGGTCGCGGGCAGGACCCGCGTGCCAAATCCGGCAACGGGAAGGACGGCTTTACGAACGCGCATCAGACAGGAGCTCCTTGGAATTCAACATGACGGCGCAAGCCGACAGGAACGGTTCTAGACAGGCTTGGCCTTAAACCGCGTTAACTTAAAACAGGAAAATGCCCGCAATCCTACAGCCAGCCAAAGCCATACAGGCTTAACGCAGCGACACTACAGGCAAGTGACAGGACCAGGATGGGCGTCATGCTGCGCCCAATGGACGGGGCACGGCGGCCCTGCATTTCCACTTCGAGCAGACGCTGCAGGCGGCGCGCCGGCGAGGCCGTATGGCCTCCGGCGGACGGTTTGGAACGCGATTGACCCGACCGGCGATCGCGCGCTTCAACGGTTACGCCCGTTTCGGCATCCTCTTGAGGATCTGGCTGTACATTCGGAAGGGCCATCGGAATCTCCGGAATTTTCCGGGATTATAGTCGATGAGAGCTAACCGATGACTAACGCCCTCTGTCGGAATGTCTCAGTCTGTGACCGGACCGCAGAACAGGCCGCCATTGGGCGCCTGGAAACCATGATGACACCGCAGCGTTGCCGTCGGATTGTCGCTGTCCAGCAAGGCAAAGGTCCGCAGCATTTCAGTCCGCTCGGCAGATGCCGCGCGCAGCGATGCGGTCGCCGTTTCCTGCGCTCGGGTTGCCGGGTCCATCTCGCCATAGATCACGGCGACGACACCGGTGGACATGACTGCTGTGAGCATCGCTCAAATCTCCATCAAAGCCAGATTGCGAGACGTTGTTTCGCCACCCCGATTCACAGGGGATTAACCAGGCCAGCCCGGCGAGAGCGGCCTGATAATCTGCATGATGGAAAAATTCAAGACCTAAAGCGGCGTCAGGCTATGCCCGCCATCGACAACCAGGGTCGCGCCGGTCATGTAGCTGCCGGCATCCGAGGCGAGAAGCAGCAAGGGCCCGGTCAACTCGTCATAGTCTCCGAACCGGCGCATCGGCACGCGCTTGGCCATGCGCTGGCCAGCCTCCGACTCGAGGAAATCGTCATTGATGGCGGTCTTGAAATAGCCGGGGGCGATGGCGTTGACGCGAATGCCATGGCGTGAGGCCTCCAGCGCCATGGTGCGGGTCAGATGATCCACGCCGGCCTTTGAGGCCGAATAGGCCGAAATGATGTTGGACGGTCTCAGTCCGGTAATAGACGCGATATTGATGATCGAGCCCGGCACACCAGCCTGCATCATGGCCCGTGTCGCATGTTTGGCCACGCGCCAAACCCCGGTGAGATTTGTTTCGATTACGGTATTCCAGTCCTTTTCGTCCATGTCCCAGTACCAGCCTTCCCGGGACATGCCGGAATTGTTCACCAGAACGTCGCAGGGTCGGCCCAGCGCCTCGCGAATCTCTCCGAATGCGCCGGTGACGCTGTCTTCAGAGGTCACGTCCATCTCTACCGGAAGGGCCTTTCCGCCGCGTTTCTCGATCTCGCCCGCAACTTCTTCCAGCTTGTCGAGACGTCGCGCCGCCAACACGACATAGGCGCCTGCATCTGCCAGAACGCCTGCGAAATGGCGGCCCAATCCACTCGATGCGCCCGTTACCATCGCCGTCTTATTAGCTAAACTCAACAATCTCATGCCCTCCAATGCAAAATTTCGTATTGCACGCCGCAATATTTTTCCTCTATCCCAGCCTCATGAAAATATCTGTGCTGAGGGAACGACGAGCTGGTGAGACCCGTGTGGCGGCTACACCAGAAACCGTCAAGAAGCTGGTGGCCTCTGGCCACTCTGTCACAATCGAGTCCGGAGCGGGCACTGTCGCAGGGTTCCCTGACGACAGCTTCACCGATGCCGGCGCCACCATTGCAGCCGATGCGTCGGCTGCGGCCAAGGGGGCGGACATTGTCTTCAAGGTGCGCGCACCCGAAGCCGATGAAATCAGCGCCCTGCCGGAAGGCGTCGCCCTGATCGCCCTGATGGACCCAACCAATCTGGACGCTGCGCCGCTGAACGGGAAAAAAATTGCGGCCCTGTCCATGGAATTCACGCCGCGCATCACCCGTGCGCAAAGCATGGACGCCCTGTCATCCCAGTCGAACCTCGCGGGCTATCGCGCCGTGATCGAAGGCGCGCAGACCTATGGCCGCGCCATGCCGATGATGATGACCGCTGCGGGCACGATTGCCCCGGCCAAGGTGTTCGTGATGGGCGCTGGCGTTGCCGGTCTGCAGGCCATCGCCACCGCCCGCCGTCTCGGCGCAGTCGTGACGGCCACCGATGTGCGCCCTGCCGCAAAGGAACAGGTGGCCTCGCTTGGCGCAAAATTCATCGCGGTCGAGGATGAGGAATTCAAGGCGGCCGAAACCGCTGGTGGATACGCCAAGCAGATGTCGCCGGAGTACCAGGCCAAGCAGGCCGAACTCACGGCCAGCCACATTGCCAAACAGGACATCGTTATCACGACAGCCCTGATTCCCGGCCGTGCGGCGCCGGTTCTGGTGACCGAGGACATGGTGAAAACGATGAAGCCCGGCGCGGTCATCGTCGACATGGCGGTCAGCCAGGGCGGCAACTGCCCGCTGTCCAGACCGGATGAAGTGGTTGACGTGAACGGCGTGAAAGTGGCCGGGTTCTCCAACCTCCCTGCCCGCCTTCCGGCCGATGCCTCGTCCCTGTTCGCCAAGAACCTCCTCGCCTTCCTGCCGCTGGTCACAGCCGAGGATGGCAGCCTCAATCTCGACACCGAAGACGAAATCGTCACCGCCATGTTGCTGACGCGCAATGGTGCGACGGTGAACGAAAGGATCCAATCATGAAGCGCGCACTCCTGACGCTTTCCGCGGCCAGCTTCGCGCTGCCCGCCTTCGCGGATGCCGGCGGCATCGATTCCACCGTTTTCCTGGCCGCGATCTTCGCGCTGGCCTGCTTTGTCGGCTATTATGTTGTCTGGTCGGTGACGCCGGCCCTGCACACGCCGCTGATGGCCGTGACGAACGCCATTTCGTCCGTGATCATCGTCGGCGCGCTCGTAGCGGCTGCCACGGTCGGCCTCAACTCCGACAATTGGGTCTCCAAGATTCTGGGCACCGTCGCCGTGATCCTCGCCAGCGTGAACATTTTCGGCGGCTTCCTCGTCACCCAGCGCATGCTGGCCATGTACAAGAAGAAGGGGGACTAAGGCATGGACTCCTTCCACACCACTTGGGCGCCGCTGCTCTATCTCGTTGCCGGCATCCTCTTCATCCTGGCCCTGCGCGGTCTTTCCAGCCCGGCCACCAGCCGCGCGGGCAACCGCAATGGCATGATCGGCATGGCCATTGCTGTGGCGACCACGCTGGCGCTCGTCTGGAACCAGCTTGATCTCGAAACCTGGGGCCTGATCCTCGGCGGCGTCGCCATCGGCGGCACGATCGGCGCAATCATCGCCCGCAAGATCCCGATGACGGACATGCCGCAGCTGGTCGCTGCCTTCCACAGCCTGGTTGGCCTTGCCGCTGTGCTGGTGGCTGCTGCTGCGCTGTATTCGCCCATCAGTTTCGGCATTGCAGGTCTCGAAGGCATCAAGGCTGCATCGCTGATCGAGCTTGGCCTCGGCTCCGCCATTGGTGCCCTGACCTTTACCGGCTCGCTGATCGCGTTTGCGAAGCTGAACGGCAACATGTCCGGCGCGCCCATCATGCTGCCGGCCCGCCACCTGCTGAACATTCTGATCGGTGTCGGCATCGTGGCGCTGCTGGTCATCCTGATTCAGACGCACGGCCAGGCCCAATGGGCCTTCTGGGGGCTTACGGTCCTCGCCCTGATCCTCGGCATCACGCTGATCATTCCGATTGGCGGCGCGGACATGCCGGTGGTCGTGTCCATGCTGAACTCCTATTCAGGTTGGGCTGCAGCAGCGCTGGGCTTCACGCTCGGCAATTTCGCCCTGATCATCACAGGCGCGCTGGTCGGCTCGTCCGGTGCGATCCTGTCCTACATCATGTGTAAGGGCATGAACCGCAGCTTCATCTCGGTCATCCTCGGCGGCTTCGGCGGCGACGATGCAGCCGCGGGTGCCGCTGGTGCAGATGCCGACCGTCCGTTCAAGCGCGGCTCGGCTGAGGATGCGGCCTTCATCATGAAGAACGCCTCCAAGGTCATCATCGTGCCCGGCTATGGCATGGCGGTGGCGCAGGCCCAGCACGCGCTGAAGGAAATGGCCGACAAGCTGAAGGAAGAAGGCGTCGAAGTGAAATACGCCATCCACCCCGTTGCAGGCCGGATGCCGGGTCACATGAACGTCCTGCTGGCCGAGGCGCAGGTGCCATATGACGAAGTCTTCGAACTGGAAGACATCAATTCGGACTTCCGCAATTCCGAAGTCGCCTTCGTCATCGGTGCGAACGATGTGACCAACCCCGCCGCCAAGACCGACACGACCAGCCCGATCTACGGCATGCCGGTCCTGGACGTCGAAAATGCCGGCACGGTTCTCTTCATCAAGCGCTCCATGGGCTCCGGCTATGCCGGCATCCAGAACGAGCTGTTCTTCCGCGACAACACGATGATGCTGCTCGCGGACGCAAAGAAGATGGTCGAGGATATCGTCAAGAACCTCTAGCGGGCTCTCAGCTCAGCAAAGCGGCGCGTCGCTGAATCGTCCCGCTCGCAAATCTGATCGGCCGCTCTCTGTCTGAGGGCGGCCGTTCTGCTTTCGATGGGCTCGCCATCCAGCATCCAATCCGGCGCGATCTCCGCCAACGGCTCCAGAACGAACCGGCGCTCCTGCATGCGCGGATGCGGGATGGAGAGCGTCTCAATGTCCATCTCCACACCGGGCATCAGCAGCACGTCTACGTCCATTTCCCGTGGTCCCCAGCGCTCGCGCGTCTGACGCCCCAACTCCGCCTCGACGGCCTTGCAGGCATGCAGCAATTGCATCGGTCCGAGAGCGGTCTCGATGAGCACGCAGAGATTCAGGAAATCCGGCTGCTCCTCAACGCCCCAGGGCGCGCTGGCATAGAGGCCGGAGATTGCGGTCACCTCAATGCCCGGCATCTGCTCCAGCAGCGCCACAGCGCGCGACAGCGCCGCCTCCCGGTCCCCCAGATTGGTGCCGAGGCCGAGCGCCGCCTCAGCCAATGCGGGCCCGCGTGATGGATACGCCGACATGGTCCACCAGATGCCGGATCGGGGCGGAAGGCTTGCGAACGGTGACGGTCACCTCTTCCACAATGTCCCACTTCTGAAGGATGGCATCCGCGATGCGCTCGGCGAAGGTTTCAATCAGATTGAACACGGTCTTGCCGGACAATTCCTCCGCCAGGTCACAGACCTCGCCATAATGGACCGTCTCTTCCATCAGATCGGTCGACGTGGCCGGCTGTCCGAGGCGGCAGTCGATATCGATAAAGAATTTCTGCCCCAGGGACTTCTCCGCCTTGTGGACACCGTGAAAGCCGTGAAGGCAGAGATTGGTAACGAAAATACGGTCGGTCACTTGGCACTCCTGATGGCCTGGTACATGTCGAGCGCCTCGCGGTGGGCGGCGACATCATGCACCCGAAGAACGCTCGCGCCCCGGTAGACGCTATCGAGGCCCGCCGCAAGCGTGCCGACAAGCCGCTCGCCGACAGGATTACCCGTCAGGCGGCCGATAAAGGATTTGCGCGACACCCCCACCAGCACCGGGCAGCCAGTTTCCACCATCACATCCAGATGAGCGAGCACTTCGAAATTCTGCTCGTAGGTCTTGGAAAAGCCGACGCCCGGATCCAGCAGGATGTGTGCGCGCGGAATGCCTGCGCGATCAGCGCCCTCGAACGCGCGGCCGATGAAGTCTGCCATGTCCTGTCGCAGATCGATGCCTTCATCGGTCGCGCCGCGATTGTAGGTGATGCAGACAAGGCTGCCGGTTTCGGCCACGGCGTCGGCCATCTGCGCATCCCGGGTCATGCCCCAGACATCATTGGCCAGCACCGCACCAGCCGCCGCAGCCCGCCGGACGATCTCGGCCTTGTACGTATCGATCGAGACCGGCAGCGCGTCCTCCGAGGCGAGCCGGGCAATCGGCTGGGCCACCCGCGCCCATTCATCCTCAAGGCTGACCTCTTCGCCGCCCGGCCGGGTCGACTCCCCGCCTATGTCCAGAATGTCGGCGCCTTCCGCCCGCATCTGCTCGGCATGGGCAAGTGCGCCCGACAGCGATTCATGCGCGCCGCCATCAGAAAAGGAATCCGGCGTGACGTTCAGAATGCCCATGAGCAAAGGATCGCCCGTACTCAGGCGAGCCAGCAAACGATTCCGCACGGCAATTCGCGTGTCCCTGTCCATCTGCGCATCCTTTCTGCGCCGCAGGCTTAGCCGGTGCGCCTGCGCCAAACAATGATCCAGCTGCCGCACTCCCCGCTTTTGGCCGGGTTTTCCCGTGCGATAACAATGTATCGCATCGCCCCAATCCTGCGGAGATGCGGAAGCCATATCCTGTGCCTGGTCGGCGATTTCAGCGAATCTGCTGGCCATCAAAAGGTCCGGAACCTTGCGAGACCACATCTGGTACGTCTCCAGGGGTCCCGGCGGATGGACTGCGCTCCCGCGTGCACACGGGGCCACATGATTTCATCCAACATACCAAAACGGCCCCCGGCCAACGGAGCATGGCTCCATCCGCCAAGGACCGATCAGACAGGACCGGAGGGGTTTGGGCCCGCTCCGGCCTTTTGTGCTGGCTTATTGTTTGGTTTCGACGCCGGGATCGTTTTGAGAATAGGCGTCTTCCAGTTCCTGTGTGTCCGGCGCGGGTGTCTTGGCGCCAGCCTTGCTGTCTTCAGCGCCCGTGTCCGCGTTCAACGTGTCCGGCGTATTGGGATGGCGGCCGTCGCGCGGCATGAGGACAGGATTATTGCCTTCATCGAGGCGCCGTTCGCGCTCCCCGGCCGTGCCGGAGGCCTGCGGACGGTCTTTCTGGCCGTCATCCCGGAGAAAACCATGCTCGCCGTCTCGGGGCTGAGGGGAGGTTTCCCGGAAACCTGCCTGATTCGTGTCGCCGCGGCCGGGCGTCTCGCCCTCGCCGCGCTGCTGGCTGAGGTCATCCCGGCGTTGCGGGTCGATATCGGTTTCATACTTGCTCATCATGGTCTCCTTTCGGGAAACCAACGGGCCGAGCGACCGTGATGTTCCGACGGATCCATCGCGCAGGCGGTTAAATGGCGGTAATTCGGAACAGGCCTTCGCTTGCGCAGCCAGGCATTTCATTCCCGAGACCGATCCTCGATCGATTTCTGCCGCTTGGCGTCAACGGAAGGAAAGAATGGTGTGCCCTACAGGGGTCGAACCTGTGACCTACTGATTAAAAGTCAGTTGCTCTACCGACTGAGCTAAGGGCACGCCGGAACGCGCGATTTAGGCGACCAGAACGGTCGGGTCAACCGCCTCTTGCACAGTATGGCTTGAAGTCGCCACAATTTTCGCATCACCCTCGCCAGATGAGACGTATATCGCCCCTGTTCCCAGTGATCGCCCTGATTGGTGCCTGCGCCAGCCAGCCGGCCCCCGTGCAGCAAAAGACCGATTCGGAGGGTAATCTCGCCGGCAATGTCGAAGCCGCCGCCGGCAGCGCCTACAGCCAGACGCGTGACGGACTGGGCGACGCCGCCCTGTCGCCGCTCGAAGACCTCAATCTGAGACGGGAGCCGATCCCGGAAATCCTGAAAGGGGTGCAGAGCCCCTATGACCTGCCCGAGGTTCTGAGTTGCGAGGACATTCTGAAACGGCTTGCGCAACTCGACGCCGTGCTTGGGCCCGATTGGGACACACCGGTACCGGATGAACGGCTGAGAACAGAGAAACTCGCCGATTCCGCGTCGGACGCCACGCTGGGGGCCATCGCCTCCGAGGCCCGCGGCCTGATCCCGTTCCGGGGCATCGTCCGCAAGGCCACCGGCGCGGAAAGCTACGAGAAGAAGTACAATACGGCCTACAAGATCGGCGCCCAGCAACGCGCCTATCTCAAGGGCATGGGTCTGGCCAAGGACTGCCCCCTGCCCGCACGGCCCGATTTTGCTGCGGAACGCGACCCAACGGCCGTCACCTACAAGGGCGATGCACCCACCGCGCCCCAGGATTCGGGCGCGTACGATGCCTACCAGCAGAAACAGCTGGACAATCTCACGCCCGTTCATCCTTCGGACTAGATTTTGTCGACGCCCAGGCGGCCTGGAGACGGCTGCGCAGCGCCTCGAACCGGCCCTCGGCGATGGCGGCGCGAATCTCCTGCATCAGTGCCTGGAAGAAAGCCGTATTGTGCCAGCTGAGCAGCATGGGCCCGAGATACTCGCCCGCCTTGAACAAATGGTGATAATAGGCGCGGGAATAATCCTGGCTGGCCGGGCAATTCACGGCCTCGTCCAATGGAGACAGATCCTCTGCAAAGCGGGCATTCTTCACGTTCACCGGCCCATCCCAGGTCCAGGCCTGACCGTGACGACCTGACCGGGTCGGGAGTACGCAGTCGAACATGTCGATGCCACGCGCGACGCTCTCGACCAGGTCAATCGGCTTGCCGACGCCCATGACATAGCGTGGCAGGGCATCTGGAAGATGGGGCACCGTCATGTCGATGGTGGCGCACATCTGATCGTGGCCCTCACCTACGGCGAGGCCGCCAAGCGCAATGCCGCCAAAGCCTTGCGAAATCACGCCCCGGGCGGATTTCTCCCGCAGATCGGCATAGTTCGATCCCTGAATGATTCCGAACAGGGTCTGCCGGTCCCGTTCGCCGAACGCGTCGAGAGAACGCTGGCCCCAGTCAAGCGACAGGTCGAGGCTGCGCTCGGCCTCTTCATGGCTGCAGGGATAATCGGTGCATTCGTCCAGCTGCATGGATATATCTGCGCCCAGCAGATCGGCCTGGATTTCGATACTGCGCGCCGGGGTCAGCCGGTGCGTGGAGCCATCGATATGGCTCTGGAAGGTGACACCATCCGCATCCATCTTCCGCAACTGCGCCAGCGACCAGACCTGAAAGCCGCCACTATCGGTCAGCATCGGGCCGTCCCAGTGCGCAAAGGCATGCAGGCCGCCGAGGCGCTTCACACGCTCGGCGCCCGGCCGCAGCATCAGGTGATACGTGTTGCCCAGGATGATGTCGGCCCCGGCATCCTTCACCTGGTCCATGTAAAGCGCCTTCACCGTACCCGCCGTGCCCACAGGCATGAAGGCGGGCGTGCGAATGTCGCCGCGCGGTGTTTTCAGCACACCGGTCCGGGCCTTGCCCTCGACCGCGGAAATCTCGAAAGGAAAAACAGCCATTCGGGCGCTATAGGCGCTCTGGTGCGGCCTGCCTAGACGCGCCTACAGCCGGTAGATGCGCCGGGCCGTTTCGCTGAACAGGGCGCGCTGTTCCAGTTCGGAATACTTCGCGGCGATCTTCTTCAGTCCATTCCAGAGCACCGGGTAGCTGATGGACCAGCGGTCGACCGGAAAATTGCTTTCGAACATGCAGCGCGAAGCACCGAAACAGTCGATCATGTGGTCATAGTAGCGCGCCTGCGCCAGCACGAACTCGTCAGAGGTCGGCGGCGTCTCCCGCTCATGCCAGCCCCAGCCATTGTCAGGCATGGCAAGGCCGCCCAGTTTCGCGACCACGTTCGGGCAATGCGCCAGATCGGCCATGTCATCGCACCATTGCTCGAAAATCTCTTCGCGCTTGTCGGCATAGGGGCCAATGCCGATCGGGGTGCCAAAATGGTCGAGCACCATGGTCGTGTTCGGAACCGCCTTCACCAGGTCCAGATAGTCGCGGTTCTGGTGATGATAGTGCCAGGTGTCATAGGAGAGCCCGTGTTCGCCCAGCAGCTGCACGCCGCGCCGGAAATCATCATCGGCATACAGGCGCTCCGGTGCGCGGCCCGGTATGCGCAGCGTCGCGCCGCTCGTGTCGCGCGAGCCGGCATGGCGGATGCCCCGAAACAGGCCTTTGGCAGCCTCCATGTGGGCATCCAGAACCTCCTCGAGATTCGGGCCGCGCAGATCGGCATGCCCGACGATCCCTGCAATATGAGGCCCGCCTTTCGCTTTCATGTCTTCCGCAGCCGCCGCCACGAATTCCGTCTCGCCGACGGGTTTCAAATGGTCCGGCCCGTCTTCCCGATAGGCTGCACCGCATTCCATGAACACCGTCTGCACAATCTTGTGGCCGCTGGTCAGGTCAGCCAGGAATTCCGGGACGTTGTAGTGCATGTCGGCCTGCGGCCAGAGATGATGATGCGGGTCAACGATTTCCCGATCCGGATCGACTATGTCTTCCTGAACCTGCGCCAGCCAGTCGCTATTGTTGAACACCATCTGCGCTTCCTCCTGTTTTGGAGGCAGTGTGAGCCTGAAACATGCGAAAGGCCAGCCCGCAGGCTGGCCCCTGTTGTCTCGCTCGTATCAACGGGATCAGAATTCGATCTCGGCTCCAACCAGCTCCGGCAGTTGCAGGACGATCAGCAGATCGCGCATCTCCTGACGGGCGGCCACATGGCTCATCGTGAAGGAGACGTTGGAGCCCTTTTCGGTCAGGTCCAGCAGGGTCAGGCCGGCCGGGAAGAGTTCGCGATAGATCACGCGCTCCGACAGGCCGGGCGCGAGCCGGAAGCCGATCCGCTTGGAAAGATTCGTCAGGGCTTCGCCGACACGTTCCTTGTTCCGAGCCGCCAGAGGCGACATCCGGTTGCGCATGACGATCCAGTCAATCGGACGACGCGAGGTCTGTGCCTTTTTCTTGCGGCAGGACCAGACCATTTCGGAATAGAAGCTGGGCCGCAGCACTTCGAGCGTTTGCGGGTTCACATCGCCGAGCAGATCGAAATCGACGAAGCTGTCGTTCAGCGGCGTGATCAGCGTGTCGGCATTCACATGCGCGAGGCGCGAGAGATAGGTGTCACCGCCCGGACCATCGATGATGATGAAGTCGCAGGCTTTCTTGAGGCGCGCCACGCTGCTGAGGAAACGCTGGGTCTCCTCCGATTCAGCCTTGTCGAGGTCCCGTTCCGTGGACGCATCCACGCGAACGATTTCGGGCATGGGCAGACGCGCACCCGTGGACTGCATCCAGCGAAGGCGATTCTCGAGATACCGGGTCAGGCTGCGCTGGCGCACGTCGAGGTCAATGACGCCCACCTTCTTGCCCATGCGCATCAGCGCAACGGACAGGTGCATGGAGACCGTCGACTTGCCCGCACCGCCCTTTTCATTGCCAACGACAATGACGCGGGCCTCGCGCTGCTGCGCTGACAGGTCCGGGCCGCTATCCGTGGTGAGCGGGGCGAATCCATCAGCGGGCATTATCGACAACTCCTAGTGTACTCGGTTCAGCAGGTCAGGGCTCAGGCGACGTGGGACATTTCCGAACCGGAAGACTTTCCGGTGGAGACCACATCCATGAACAGGTCGGCATCTTCCATCGGCATGTCGCCGAAATGCGCCGCCATGGGCTCGCCATCAAACAGCAAATCATCCGACATGATCGGACCGAAGGCAGCGTGCTTCGGCATCTCGGCATTGACCGGCGCATGCGCCGCAATGTCGGTCAGCAGGCCGCGCAGGCTGGAGAGCGTGCCGGAGACCCGCCCCAGATCGCGGGAATAAAGTTCCGCAGATTCCGTCACCGGGCTGCCATCGCGGTCGAACATCCATTCGTCCACCGCATTCGGGTTCAGGTATTCGGTGATCGGCTCTGGCATTGCCATGTCTGCGGCGGCAGATTTGCCGGCGGCCAGACGGAGACCGATGGAAAGCGCGAATGTTTTGAGCGGAGCGAGAATGCGGTGTGTCATGGGTTTGAAATTCCTCCGAATGGGTTAACAACGCGTTTACGAAATCCTCTGGCAGGATGTTTTAAACAATCCTCATACGGGAACTTTTCATAGTGAATTCCAAGACAGGTACGTTAACGGCCGCGGTACGCTCGCGGGCCGAGTTGCAACAACAGGTTCGCGCCTGGCGCCAAGCCGGTGAAACCATTGGATTTGTTCCCACGATGGGGGCGCTTCATGGGGGGCATTTATCGCTTGTGAAGACGGCTGCAACCCGCGCAACAAAGGTCGTGGCCAGCATATTTGTGAACCCTACACAGTTCGCTCCGGGCGAGGATTTCGACACCTACCCCCGGGACGAATCGGCCGACCGGGCAAAACTCGATTCGGTTGGATGCGATCTGGTCTACCTGCCTGCCGTGGAGGAAATGTATCCCGACGGCACCCGAACCAATGTCCGGGTGGAGCAGATGTCGGACCTGCTGGACGGCATCTACCGGCCGCATTTCTTCTATGGGGTCGCAACCGTGGTGGCGCGCCTCTTCCTCCACGTTCAGCCAGACGTGGCGGTTTTCGGCGAGAAGGATTACCAGCAACTCCAGATCATTCGGCGGATGGTGCGCGATCTCGGTTTTCCGATCGAGATTCTTGGCGGCCGGACCACGCGCGATCCGGACGGCCTCGCGCAATCCTCCCGCAATCTGTACCTTACACCGGAAGAGCGTCGCTCGGCGGGTGCCCTGCAGGCCGCCCTGCACCGCGCCTCCGTTCGGCTATCCCTCGGCGCGAAGCCTGCGGAAGTCCTGTCAGAGGCCCGCGACCTGATCATGGCGTCGGGATTTCGCGAAATGAATTATGTCAGTCTGGTCGATCCGGATACGCTGGAAGACCTGCCGGACGCTGCCTTGCCGGAAGGTACTGTGGCCCGCCTTCTGGGTGCCGCCTGGCTGGGCAAGACCCGTCTGATCGACAATATCAGCGCGACGCGGTGAAATCCGACAGGGCGGACAGAACGGCCTGATTGTCCTCAGCCGAACCGACGGTGATGCGCAGCCGGGATGGCAGGCCATATCCACCAACCGCCCGCACCAGGATGTTGCGCGCTTTCAGATATTCATTGGCCGCGGCGGCCCGTTCCGCCGTGCCGAAATCCGGCAGCACGAAATTGGCGTGGCTGGGCGGCGTCGCGAGGCCGACAGCATTCAAGGCGTCTGTCATGCGTGCCCGCCAGTCGGAATTGTGTTCACGGCTGCGGCTCAGAAACTCCACATCCTGGATGCTGGCCATGCCAGCCGCGACGGCCAGTCCGTTGACATTGAACGGCCCGCGAATGCGCTGATAGGTCTGCGCGATCGCTTCCGGCATGTAGCCCCAGCCGAGGCGAAGCGCGGCCAGCCCGTGGATCTTCGAAAAGGTGCGCATCATCACCGTGTTGGCCCGTCGGTCGACCAGATCCCGGATCCGGGCCTCGTATTCGGGTCCAACATATTCAGCATAGGCGCCATCGACCACGAACAGGACATGAGGCGGCAGGCTGTCCTGGATCTGTTTCAGGGCATCGACCGGCAGCATTGTCCCGGTCGGATTGTTGGGGTTCGCCAGGAACAGGATTTTCGTCCGCGGCGACACAGCGCCGAGAATGGCATTCACGCCGGCCGTCAGCTCCGTTTCCGGCACGGTCACCGGCTCCGCGCCGTGCGACAGGGCCGAGACGCGATACATGGAAAAGGCGTGTTCCGTAAACAGGATCTCGTCACCCGGCCCGGCATAGGCCTGGGTCAGGAGGTGAATGATTTCGTCGGAGCCGGCTGAGACTACCACGCGCGCAGAGTCTGCGATTCCGGTCGCTGCGGCGATCGTTTCCCGCAAGGCCCGATATTCCGGGTCCGGGTATACGTGCACATCAGCGGCGACCGCCTTCATCGCCTCGATCGCCTTCGGACTGGGCCCGAACGGGTTTTCGTTCGAGGCCAGCATGATCACATGGCCTTGCGCACCGGCCAGTTTGCCGCCGGGTACATAGGGCTTTGTCTGCAGGATGTGCGGGAGGGGTTTGATCTCGGTCATCGCCGCGCGGCTTACACGAAACCTGCCGGTTTAGGAACTCCGGAATTGACAGCTAGCGGCGGGGTGCCGCCGTGGATTCCCTCAGCATCAGCTTGTAGTCGAGCAGCTTGTGGCGGGGAGCATCCCCGCCGGGCGTCGAATCCTCCAGCAGCATGCTGACCGCCTCTGCGGCCAGTTCGCGGCTGGGCTGATAGATGGTCGTCAGGGACGGGCTGATCGTGGTAGCGAGCGGTGTATCGTCGAACCCGACCACAGACAGGTCGCGCGGCACGGTGATCTGGCGCCGATAAGCCACCGCCAACACCCCGGCCGCCATGTCGTCATTACAGGCAAAAATGGCGGTCGGCCGATCCTGGAGGGAAAGCAGCGCTTCGGCGCCGGTCACGCCGGAGTCAAACGCGAAGTCTCCGTCTCGAACCAGGTTCGGGTCCGCCTCGATCCCGGCGTCCGACAATGCCTGCTGGTATCCGGCAAAGCGGCGCACAGCCTGCGCATGGCTATCGGCGCCCTTGATGAAGCCAATGCGGCGATGCCCCAGCCCGATCAGGTATTCCGTCATCTCGCGGGCTGCCGCCGCATCATCAATGGCGACGTCCTGGCCATGCTCAACATCTTCTGCGGGCGCGATCCGCACGAAAGGAATGTTCCGGTTCTGCAATTCGGAGATCAGTTTGGCGTCATCCGACAAGGGCGGGGTCAGGATGGCTCCTGCCAGTTTTGTCTCGGCGCGCAATGCAAGAAGGGACGGATGATTGTCGCTGCAATCCTCCGTGATCAGGCTGTAGCCATAGGCCTGACACCGCTGCAGGGCGCCGAGTTGCACTTCGCCGATATAGTTCCGGGACGGGTTTGCATAGAACAGGCAGATGATCTGGCTGTGCCGAGCCCGCAGGTTCCGGGCATTGTGATTGGTGCGATAGTTGAGCGTCTTGACCGCTTCGAGCACCTTTGACCGGGTCTCTTCCCGGACATTGGTCTCGCCATTCAGCACACGGCTGACGGTCTTGAACGAGACGCCAGCCTCGCGCGCCACATCAATGATGGTCGCGGGGCGGGCATGCCCGGAGGCCCAGTGCGTTTTCAGCCCGTCAGTCATCGCGGCTCCTCTGCTGGAACCCTCAAACGGTGGACGCCCGCGCAGCGAGAAAACGCTGGAGACACAAATTGTCCGCCAAAGAAGGCCTGACGGACAAACTAGCGTTATTTTCCCGGAAGTGACAAGGCCTCGACCACCGGAGGCGTGGGCGAGGCCTTGCACAGGCCGCAGGCTATTTCAGGCTGCGATTGACCAGGTTCTCGAGCATTTCCTGGCGGCCGCTTGCGTGCGAAGGGCTGAGGCCGGCCTTGGCGGCGTGATCCGCGATACTCTCCAGGCTGGCGCCTTCAGACAGCATCATCTTGCCGAGATCGGAGTTTTCCCAACCCGCATAGCGGTCAGCCTTGAATTTCGCGATATCCCCGCGCTCCAGGATGTCTGCTGCCGAGAGCAATGCCCGTGCGAGCGCATCCACGCCGCCGACATGGGCATGGAACAGGTCTTCAACCGAACTGGACTGACGACGGACCTTGGCATCGAAATTGAAGCCTCCGGTATCGAGCCCGCCGGACGGCAGCAGCTCGATCAGCGCCAACGTGATATCCCGGATATCGAGATTGAACTGGTCGGTATCCCAGCCATTCTGATAGTTGCCGCAATTGATGTCGATCGACCCCATGATGCCGAGCGACACTGCCGTCGCGATCTCATGCGCAAAACTGTGACCGGCCAGGGTCGCATGGTTGGGCTCGATGTTGACATGGACCTCGTCCTCGAGGCCGAACCGCTTGAGGAAGCCGTACACGGTTGCGCTGTCGAAATCATACTGGTGGTACATCGGTTCGTGCGGCTTGGGCTCGATCAGGATTTTGCCCTCGAACCCGATCTTGTGCTTGTGGTCGACGACCATGGCGAGGAACCGGCCGAAATTGCCAAGTTCCCGGTCAAGATCAGTGTTGAGCAGCGTGTCATAGCCTTCCCGACCGCCCCACAGCACATAATTCTCGCCGCCGAGCGCATGGGTAACCTCCATGCAGTCACGGATCTGGCGAACGGCAACAGCGGCCACTTCCGGATTCGGATTAGTCAGGCCACCGGCACCAAAGCGCGGATTGCTGAACAGGTTCGCCGTCCCCCAAAGGAGTTTGATCCCCGTGGCTTCCTGATAGGCAGCGAGCCGGTCACCCATCCGCTTCAGATTGCTGGACAGTTCATCCGGCGTCGGAGAATCTTCCGTCACATCCACATCGTGGAAACAGTAATACGGCAGGCCGAGCTTGCTGAAGAACTCGAAGGCGGCAGCCATCTTCGCGTCGGCTGCAGCGCGATCATTTACAGCGCCGTGCCAGGGGCGATTGAACGTTCCGCCGCCAAACACGTCGAAGCCATCCCAGCAGAACGTATGCCAATAGCACACGGCCATCCGAAGGTGGTCTTCCATCCGCTTGCCCAGCACGATCTGGTCCTTGTCATAGTAGCGGTATGCCAGCGGGTTCTCGCTGTCCGGTCCTTCAAACCTGATCGGGTCGATGCCCTTGAAGACGGGATCGCCGTCTACCTTGATCTGTCCGTCAGCCATAATTCACTCTCCTTAAAAGGCATCTTTCAGCATACGGTACAGCGTACCGAATTTCTCATGTTTCGTGGCAAGCCGGTCGCGGTCGCTCTCCTTCGGCTCCACGATCTGCAAAACAGCTGGCGCGTCGAACATTTCCTCAATCGAACCTCCCATGATCGCATAGCGCGCAAGCCTGGCAGCGCCATAGGCAGGTCCCGTTGCCGCGCCATCGCGGTACACCATGGGCGTGTCGAGGACGGCCGCCAGAATGCGGCCCCAATAGGTTGACTGGGACCCGCCGCCGATCACGGAAATGGAATGGACATCGACGCCGGAATCGACGAGCGCCCGGAACCCGTCCGCCATGCCAAACGCCACACCTTCCAGCACGGCCTGACCGATCTGAGCGGGCCCGGAATCATGGGTCAGACCGAACAGGACACCCGATGCATGGGGATTGTTGTGAGGCGTGCGTTCGCCAGACAGATAGGGGAGGAAGAATTCAGGTCCACCAAGACCTGCCTCTGTCTGCGCGCGTTGCACGAGCTCGCCAGCATCGGGCGCCCCGGTCAGTTTGACGGCCCAGTCAAGGCAGCTGGCTGCGCTCAACATGACCGACATCAAATGCCACCGGTCCGGCAGGGCATGGCAGAAGGCATGCGCTGCAGACTCCGGATTCGAACGAAATGTGTTGCCTGCGACGAAGATTACGCCGGACGTGCCAAGTGACAGCAGTGCCTCGCCCTCGTCGATGACCCCGACGCCCGCAGCACCCGCCGCATTGTCGCCGCCACCTGCCACGACAGGCACGCGATCCATGCCCCAGGCCTCGGCGGCTTCCTGACGCAGCATGCCGGTGACCTCGTGGCCTTCATAAAGTTTCGGCATGTGATCCACGGTCAGACCGCAGGCCGCCAGCAATTCCCCGGACCAGTCCCGCCCGGCCACATCCATCCACAGCGTGCCCGAAGAGTCGGACATGTCGGATGCGAGATCCCCGGTCATTCTGAGACGCACATAGTCTTTCGGCAGCAAGACCTTGTGCACCTTCTCGAACAGGGCCGGTTCATGCCGCCGGACCCATTCGAGCTTTGGCGCCGTGAAGCCGGGCATGACGAGATTTCCGCCTTCCGACACGAAGGCGGGCGTCGACGCCTGCAGATCGCGGCACTCGGCAAAGCTGCGGCCATCATTCCACAGGATCGCGGGGCGGATCGATGCCAGCGACTTGTCCAGCAGTGTCGCGCCGTGCATCTGGCCAGAAAGACCGACCGCCTGCACCTTGTGGCGACGGTTCACGTCCAGCTTGGCGACGGCCATATTGGTCGCGGTCCACCAGTCGGAAGGATTCTGCTCCGACCAGAGCGGCTTCGGTCGCGAAATGGGCAGGTCAGCCTGGCTGACTTCAACCTGGCGCCCTGCCTCATCGATCAGCGCGGCCTTCACGCTCGATGTTCCGATATCGATCCCTAGAAACACGTGTCCGATGTCCTCCCGGCGGCCTGATTTTGGGCGGCCGCTCCATAAATGATACCGCTATCATTTCATTTTTGATGCGGCAAGGGCGGAAATTCAATTGGTGAAACTACGCAGTCGAAGTCCGTTTCCGTAGCGTCACACAACCGGATTGAGGGATTCCCCTTCTTTTCATGTTAGCGTTCGCATGCTTTGTGATCGAGATAGTTTGAAATGAGGAAACGGAATTGGCCGACTCCACGTCACGCACAAAACTCACACTCGAGTCGGATACGCTGGTGCTGACCCTTTTGCCCGATCTTGGCGGCAGCGTTGGCAACCTGACCTACCGGGGAATCGACGTTCTGCGGCCCTTTGATGAGGCCGGGGTGGAGAGCCCGTTGCATACGGGCGGGTTCCCTCTCTTCCCGTTTTCGGGCCGGATATCCGATGCCCGATTCGACTGGAACGGTCGCGCCGTATCCCTGACGCCGAATTTCCTGCCGGAGCCGCACGCGATCCATGGTCAGTCGTGGCTCGACAGATGGCAGATCGTGGACAGCGGCCCGGAGACTGCCTGCCTGGAGTTCAAGTATGCCCCCTCCGACTGGCCCTGGGCGTATCGCGCGGAGCAGGCGTTCCGCGTCACGGCCAATCGCCTCGACCTGATCATGACACTGACGAATACGGGTGACGAGGACATGCCGGCCGGGCTCGGATGGCACCCCTATTTTCCTCGAGGCGATGCCCGGTTCAGCGTTCCGGTCGACAGGATGTGGACAGCAGATTCCGGCATGATCCCGGACCGTCTCTCCTGCCCGCCCCCATCCGCCGACCTGACCGGCTGGCAATCAGTGAATGAAACCGACCTGGATAACGCCTTCACCGTTTCAAGCTGTGTCAGCCGGATCGAATGGCCTGCCCAAAAGATTGCCGTCGATCTGGAATCCGACAGCCTCTTGGGCCATGTCGTCGTGTACACGCCTCCTGGCGAGGATTTCTTTTGCGTCGAACCGGTCAGTCACGCGCCTGACGCTGTAAACAGCCGGCACTCCAGGGAAGTGACCGGCCTGCAAACCCTTGCGCCGGGGGAAAGCCTGTCAGCAAAGATCACGCTGACCGTGCGGGAACTGTTCGGACGCTAGCGCTTCAGTCTGGAAACCGAATCCCGCTCGATGATGGCCACATCGAGCACCGGATTCAGATTGTGCGCATTGGCCCCGTCCTCCGAAATGAACGACGCCAGCAGGTCCACTGACTGATAACCCATTTCGGCAATGGGCTGGCGAACCGTGGTCAGTTGCGGCCAGATGGCGCTGGCAATGGGCGTGTCATCATATCCGACCACCGAAATGTCCTCCGGAACGCGCTTACCGTGCCGGAAGGCTGACGCGATCACGCCGGCAGCCATGTCGTCATTGCTGGCGAAGATGGCAGTCGGCAGGTCATCCAGTTCCAGCATGGCGTCTGCCGCCTCCATGCCACTGCGATAGGTGAACCGCCCGCGACGCACGAGCGCCGGGTCGATGTCCAGTCCGTGTTCCTTCATCGCCATCTGGAAGCCGCTATAGCGCCGATGCGAGGAAATCTGGTCTTCCGCCCCGATCACAAACCCGATCCGGGTGTGACCATGCTCGATCAGGTATCCCGTCATCCGCTTGGCAGCCGCTTCATCGTCGATGGACAGGCTGGTGCCTTCCTCGGAGCGAACCCTCGGCGCGATCAGCACGCAGGGAATGCCGGCCTCTTCGAGTTTCGACAGCAGGAGGTCGTCTTCGCTGAGGGGTGGGACAACGAGAATGCCATCCAGTCCGGCGCCGCTGACACGGCCGACAAGTTCGTCGACATCTTCGGGGTCCTGATAGGAGGAGAAATCCTCCAGAACGAGGTGATGGCCGGCTTCCCGGCACCGGTTCATGGCGCCGATCAGCAATTCGCTGAGATAGGAATTGCTGGGATTGTTGAAGATCATTCCAATGAAGAGCGAGCTGCCGCCGGCGAGACTGCGGGCGAGCAGGTTCGGGCGGTATTTCAGTTCGCGAATGGCCTCTTCGACCTTGGCACGTGTGGCTTCCCGCACCACGTCGCGGCGGTTCAGAACGCGCGAAACAGTCATCTGGGACACGCCGGCCAGTTCTGCGACTTCCTTGATGGTGGCGTGCTGGCGTCTGCCAGTTTTTGAAATTTTTTCGGCCATTCCTGTCTGTCTCTTCCCGTCGGCGGGCTCCCTGTCTCGATTCATCGGCTATGCCTGATGGTCGCCGGTCGCTCGGACCTCATCGTGTTTCTGCAAGATTTTCAAGACGATTCAGCCAGATGGGGTAATCTGGCGCAGCTCATGAACGGACTGGCGCCGCACGCAGGGCTGCCGCGACCGCCTCCCGCATCGGCTTGGCGCGATAATCCGAATCGTAGAGCGTCGGCCGCTTCGGCAATCCGTCTTCGCGCGGCTTGAATCCCTGCAACCAGCTGTGATGGTCGGCCAGTCCCCAGACCAGGAGGTCCTTTGTCTCGGGATAGCTGAACATCATGTCCAGATAGTCCCGCGTGAAGGCCGCGATTTCCCGATCGCGCTCAGCAATGCCGGGGGCCATCATCGAGTCATTGACGTCGAATTCGGTCAGATAGATTTCGAGCCCCATGCCGACGGCCTCATCGACAAAATTGCGCCAGATGCGTTGCTGGGTCGGCGTGAAAGCCGAGGGTGGCGCGTCATTCGAATGACTCTGGATGCCCAGAGCGTCCACAGGCGTGTCATTTCGTTTCAAACGTTCCAACATCCGCAGCACCCCGCTTCGGTGCTTTTCATGACTGGGTTCCCAGCTCATGTAGTCATTGTATGCGAGTGTTGCGCTTGGTGCAGCCTCCCGGGCCGCATGGAACGCGGCGTCCAGGACCTCCGGCCCCATGGCGCGGGTCAGTGATGTTTCCCGGATCTCGCCCGTCTCCGGATCAATCGTCTCGTTGACGACATCCCAGGAATAAATGAAGCCGGCATCGCGCGCAGCGACCGCCTGAACATAGGTGCGCAGGAGTGTCTCGGCTTCCACCGCGGACGAGAAGGTCGTGTCATTGACCCAGTCCGGCAGCCATTGCGGATGCTGCCACAGCAGGGTGTGACCGCGCATGCCGAGGCCGTGAGTCTTGGCAAATTCGACGAGTGCATCGCCCGGGCCCCAGTCCATCTTCTCTGGCGTTGGCTGGATCGTGTACATCTTGTGCTCGTTCTCGGCGACGATGACCGAACATTCCGCCAGGACGATGTCGACATAGTCCGGTTGATGGAGTTCTCTCGCATCCATCGCGGTGCCGAAGCGGATGCCTTTCCCGGCAGCAAGAGTCTTGAGCGGCACATCTCCGGAGCCGCCCGATGCCGTCTCGCCATTGCCGTGGACGCAGGCTGCGGAGCCCAGAGTGCCTGCCATCAGGGCAAGCGTGTGGCGTCGAGTGAATTCGGTCATGTGGGCCTCCCGGAATTTGCCAGCCCGAAACGGGCTTGGCCTTTTAATTATGATACCGCTATCATAGCCGGAACAGAAACCGGGTCCAGACCGGACGTCCGACAGGGAGTGACATGATGAGATCGAGACTGACCACCGGCTTGATGGCGAGTGCAGCCATCGCCTGGCTGGCCGCCTGTGGACCGGCAGCAACAGACGCGCCGGAGCAGACCGAACTGCCCCAAGCCCAAACAGATATAGCAGAAGCCCGCTTTGCCTATCTGACCTATTCAGGCCAGGATCCGGTGTTCGAGACGCCCCTGGCACCGGACGAGGCCCGGAACCCGATACTGGCCGGCTATTATCCTGATCCAAGCGTGGTGAAGGTCGGCGCCGACTATTACCTCGTGAACTCCTCTTTCACCCACTATCCGGGCATTCCGGTGTTCCACAGCCAGGACCTGATCACATGGACGCAGATCGGCAATGTGATCGACCGGCCGGGCATGCTCGACTTTTCCGGCCTCACCGTGTCGCGCGGTGTCTTTGCCCCGACAATCGAGTTTCATGATGGCCGGTTCCACGTCATCACGACCTGTGTCGATTGCGGCGGGAATTTCATTGTGACAGCGACCGACCCGGCGGGCCCTTGGTCCGCCCCGGTCTGGTTGCCGCATATCGGCGGTATTGATCCGTCGCTCTTCTTCGATGAAGACGGCAAGGCCTACATCCTGAACAATGATGCGCCGGAGGGAGAGCCGCTGTATAGCGGGCACAGGGCGGTCTGGATTCGCGAAGTCGACCCGGTCACCTTCGAGCCGCTGTCGGATGCCGTGGTGGCGGTGAATGGCGGCGTCGACCTGTCGGCGGAACCTGCCTGGATCGAAGGCCCTCATCTCTACAAGGTGGACGGACGATATTTTCTGAGCGCGGCCGAAGGGGGCACGGGCCCGCAACACTCCCAGGTCATTTTTACGGCGAAGTCTCCGCTGGGGCCTTTCACGCCGCATCCGGACAATCCGGTCCTGACACAACGAGACCTTCCGGAAGACCGCCCCCATCCCATCACATCGGTCGGCCATGCGGATTTCACACAGGATGCCGACGGGAACTGGTGGGCCGTATTCCTGGGCACGCGCCCCTATCAGGGCAATGAATACAATACCGGCCGGGAAACCTTCCTGATGCCGGCCTATTGGGACAATGGCCTTCCGCGCATTACGGCCCCCGGGGACGTGCTGCCCTATGCGATCGACCGGCCGGACCTGCCCGCACAGCCCGAGGCCCCTCTGCCACTGACCGGAAACTTCACTCACACGGACACATTCGACGGGGATACGCTGCCTTTGCACTGGCTGCGTGTAAGAACGCAGTCGGACGACTGGTTCAGGCTGGAAGACGGCGATCTTGTAATTTCGGCGGGTCCGGTCGGTCTCGGCGATGCCGGACATCCCACCCTGCTTGGCCGCCGTCAGCAGCACACACATGCGGAAGCCTCGACCGAGGTCTTGTTCAAGCCGGCGGGCGCATTGGACGAAGCCGGACTCGCCGTGTTTCAGAATGACGCCGCCTATTACACGCTCGGCGTGTCTCGCTCCAAAGAAGGACAGGAAATTGTACGGGTGCGCCGGCGCAGCGGCGAGTCATCAGACCGCGATGGAGCGCTGGTGGCAGAAATGCCGGTCGCGTCGGAAACGGGCGAGCCGGTCCGGTTGAAGATCGTGTCCGACGGGCCCGATCTGGCATTCTACCAGGCCGCCCCAGAGGGCGACTGGCAGGCGATCTCTCTCGCCCAGGATGGCACGATGCTCAGCACAGACAAGGCAGGTGGGTTCGTCGGAACGCTGTTCGGACTCTACGCCCAATCCGCAGACAATTGAAATGCAAAGAGGCGGCCTCTCGATGAGACCGCCCCTTCCCCCTCGCCCCCCGGAGCAGATTACCGCTCCGAACAGGATCCGCCAGTTGACGGTTCGAACCGGATGTCCGCAATGGCTACGGTCCCGGCACCCACCGTGGCGATCACGGCCGGAATGCTGATATTGGTCAGATCCGTGAGCCCCATGCAGGCGGTCGGCGCACGATATTCTGCCCATTCCGCCCCGGACACGTTGAACACTTCAGCGGTTTCGCAATGACCGTTCTGATCGCATGCGCCGCTGATCATGAGTTCATGCTCTCCACCATCCGGCACCTTGCCGGCGAAGACGATGTCCAGCCCCGCCTCACCAGAATCGCTGAGATCAACTGCATTCGCGAATGATCCGATATAGAGCGCCCCGGACGGTTCGGACCACGACATGACCAATGCGTCTTCCTGAATCTCGTAGTCAGTCCGGGACACGCTGAGGCCCGCGAGTTCCGTCGCGCCCGCAGGGAGGGTCGTATATGAGCCTTCGAAAGCCAGCAGCGCGCTCCAGCGGTCACCCGGCCGTCCCCGCTTGAACAGGGTCCGCGGATCCGCATTGCCCTTCAAGTCTTCCGACAGGCCCGGATCTTCGCTGAGTTCGCCCACAAAGGCGGTGTCGCCATCATAGCTGAGACCATATCCGTAGGCGAACAAGGGATCATAAGGCGCATCGGACGGGTTCAGCAGTCCCGGCTGCGCCGTTGCGGGCCAGGAATAGGAAAGCCGTCCCGTGAAATCGAACTCAGGATCGGTCCGGAACAGGACGTCTGCAACGCCGCCCCCTTCGGATCCCGGCAGCCAGGCAGCGACGAAGGCATCGGAATCATTGATCTCCGGGTTCACCCAGAGCGGACGACCGGACAGGAAGACCGACACAACCGGAATGTCGCGATCACGATAGGTTTCAAGGATCTCCGTATCGAACCCGTTCGGCACAAAGTCCATCGTCCGGATATCACCAATACCCTCAGCATAGGGATTCTCGCCGTACACTGCAACCACGACATCGGCATCGACTTCCTGTTCCCCGGTCGGGTCGAAGATCAGCGTGCCGCCTCCAGGCAGCAATGCCTTTTCGATGCCTTCCAGAATGGACTCGCCATTCGGGAAATAGCTGTTGTCATACCCGCCGCCTTGCCAGGAGAGGGTCCAGCCGCCGGCCGTCTTGGTGATGCTGTCTGCACCATCGCCGACAACAAGCACTGTCTGGTTGGTGCTGAGCGGCAGTAGGTCGTCATTGTTCTTCAGAAGCACAAGCGACTCGCGCACGGCGCGGCGCGCGATATTGCGCGCTTCCGGTGTGGCAAGCAGACTTTCATCATTGGCGCCGGGGCGCTGGCTCGGTGCAGGCTTGTCGAAAATGCCGTAAGCGAGTTTCACACGCAGGATCCGGCGCACGGCATCATCCAGACGCTCCATCGGGATATTGCCATCCTTCACATGCTGGAGCGTGCTTTCATACAGGCCCTTCCAGCTGTCGGGTGCCATATACATGTCGAGACCGGCATTGAGGGATTGCGGGCAATCCGTATTCGTACAGCCGGGGACCTGGCCGTGCCCGTTCCAGTCACCCACGATAAACCCGGTGAAGCCCATACGGTCCTTCAGAACTTCCGTCAGCATGGCGTGGCTGCCATGCATCTTGACGCCCTGCCAGCTGGAGAACGAGGACATGACCGTTTGAACCCCGGCTTCGAGCGCCGAGAAATAGCCTTGGGCATGAATGTCGATCATCTGCTGTTCGGTGGCCTGGGTTTCGCCCTGGTCGATCCCGTCCAGCGTGCCGCCATCTCCAACATAGTGCTTGGCGCTGGAAATCACCCGGCCATCGCCGAGGAACCCATCCGTGTCGGGACGCCCTTGCAGGCCGTAAACGATGCGTTCGGCATAGGCCCGGACGATTTCAGGACGTTCGGAATAGCCTTCATAGGTGCGGCCCCAGCGGTCATCGCGCGGCGTGGCAATGGTGGGTGCAAAGGTCCAGTCGTGACCGGACACAATCAGTTCCTCGGCCGTGATGCGCGCAATGTCCTCGATCAGATCGGGATCGTTCGCGGCTCCGAGACCGATATTGTGCGGAAAGATGGTCGCGCCGGCAAGGTTGGCATGTCCGTGAACGGCATCGATGCCCCAGATGATCGGAATGGCAATCTCGACACCTTCCGGATCGACGGACGCCTCCCAATAGGCGTCTGCCGCAGCGATCCACGCGTCCATTGGTGCGAACGCGTCATCGCCGGGCGCAGAACTGCCGCCGCTCAGGACCGACCCCAGCCGGTATTGCTTCACCTCTTCCGGTGTGACGCTGTCACTGTCGGCCTGGATGACCTGCCCGACCTTCTGCTCAAGGGTCATCTTTGACATGATGTCATCGATGCGGGCCTCGATGGCCGGGTCGAGTGCCGGGACCTTGATTTCCGGCCACAGGTCCGGCGTCACCGTGAGGTCGCGTTCCGTCATCAGCGCAGTCTGGACCGGTTCGGCGACGTCCGGCATTTCGGCGGCCGCATTTTCGACCGGTGTGAGATTGCAGGCGGTGAGCAGCGCCACGCAGGCGGCCCCGCCGAGCAACGAGATGATTGACGATTTCCGGACGGACTTGGCCATCGTGACCTCCCTTGTTGTTTTGTGAAAACGCCCCCGCCGACGGATCGGCGGGGGCGGATAATGTGCGGGCCTAGCCCTGCATTTCCTCAAGCTCGAGGCCCTTGGTTTCCCGGACTGCCTTGAACACGAAGAAGACCGAGATCAGGGCGCACACGGCATAGAAGCCGTACGCTCCTGCCAGCCCGATGCCGGCCGTTGCCAGCATGATCGGGAAGGTCATTGTGATCGCGAAATTGGCAATCCACTGGGCAAAGCCCGATACGGCAAGACCAGCGCCCCGCACCTGGTTCGGGAACATCTCGCCCAGGGCAACCCACATCACCGGGCCCCAGGACGCGTTGAAGAACACGACATAGGCGTTTGCCGAAAGCAGCGCGATCAGACCGTAGGTGCCCGGCAGGCTGACCGCCCCGTTCACGGTGACGGCGTTCGAGAAGCAGACAACCAGAATGGCCAATGTCACCGTCATGCCGACGGAGCCAACCCAGAGCAGCGGCTTGCGGCCGATGCGATCGATCAGCAGGAGCGCAATAATCACGGCAACGATGGAGACCGCACCCGAGATGATGTTGATCAGCAGCGCATCGCTCTCGGAGAAGCCGACCGCCTGCCACAGGACTGCGCCATAATAGAAGACGACATTGATACCAACGAGTTGCTGGAACACCGCCAGGCCGATCCCGACCCAGACGATGGGCTTGAAGCCGAACTGGCCCAGCGCGTCCTTGAGAGATGGCTTGTGATCATTGGCCAGCGATTCCTCGATCTCATCGACCTTGCGGCGGGCCGCCTTCGCGCCGGCGAGCCGGGTCAGAACGGAGCGGGCCTGATCGGTTGATCCCTGCGCCACGAGGAAACGCGGGCTTTCGGGAATGAAGAGAAGCGCAACCAGGAAGAAGACTGCCGGCAGCAATTCCATCCAGAACATCCAGCGCCAGGCTTCGAAGCCGAGCAGCCATTCATTCATGGCGGACCCGCCGGTCGCCTGCGCGATGAGATAGTTCGACACGAAGGCGATGAAGAGGCCGCTGATGATGGCCACCTGCTGGATCGAGGACAGGCGCCCGCGATACTTTGCCGGCGCGACTTCCGAGATATAGGCCGGAGACATGACGCTGGCAGCGCCGACTGCCAGCCCACCAATGATGCGGTAGATGACAAACTCGGTCGAGGAGCCGGCAATGCCGGAGCCGAAGGCGGAGATGATGAAACACACCGCGGCAACGATCATCATGGTGCGGCGGCCAAACGCGTCCGACAGGGTGCCTGCAAGGGCCGCGCCGACGGCGCACCCCAGCAACATCGACGCGACGTTGAAGCCTGTGCCGATGTCCTGGGATTCGAAGGCCGCCCGTAGACCGTCCACGGTGCCGTTGATGACGCCGGAATCGAAGCCGAAAAGAAAGCCGCCGATCGTGGCGACGGCGGTGATGAGCAGGACCTGGCCAAAACTGCCCTGTCCAGTCTCTGAATGTACTGTCGTAGTTGCGTCGCTCATACCCGCGCGCCCTCCCTGAATCGCGGCAGGCAACCCCCTGCCCGCTTGTCTGATTATACCGAGGTTCTGCCTCGAATGTTATCGCACAACAAGGAGCCTATCAAAATCAAGTTGTCAACGTTGACACATGATGGAATTTCAACAGCGCCCACGAGTCGATGCGACGGTGACGCGCCAATAGCGCATCCCCGTCGATCTTCGTCCAGCTGTTTCGGACGCCGCGGACCTGCCCCTATTTGGTGGCGCAGCTCTGATTGTAGGAGGCAATGTCCTGATTGAACTGGCGGGCAAGCGCCTGCAGGGCGAACTCGGTCTTCATCAGGTCTTTCTTGGACGATTCATAGTCGGCCTTGGCGGCATCGGCCTGTGCCGCATGACCGGCGGACGCCAGCCGGTGCACTTCCAGTTCTTCCCAGATATCGCCCTTGGCCTCGACGGTCTCGGCCATGGCGTCGCGCTTTTCCTGCATTTGCTGGATCTCGGCCTTTTTCGGCGCCAGGGTCGCCGCCATCGCGTTGCACCGCTTCACATCCGCCGCCGTCATTGCCTCGGCCGTCGCGATGTGTGCGGCAAGGACAAGCAGGATACCGGTGGCGAGGGATCTGATCATGAAGAGGGGCCTTTCGATGTCTGGGCCTGTTTATGGCAGCGCGCCACTGAAGCAAAGCTGAATGGCACTGCCCCGGATCCGCCGCATTTGGACCGGGTCACTTGCGCTCAAGTTCCTCGCGGCGGCGTCCGCGCACCACCGCATCGATGATCTGGAAGATGGCGGAAAAATCCGTCAGCAGTTCCTTGACCCGGTCGACGCTGTCGAGCGGCTTGAACATGCTGCCGGGTTCGAACAGATCGCCGCCCTCCAGAGTGATGAACATCTCGCCGCCATCGAAGCAGGCTTTCAACCGCCCACCATGAAAGGCCTTTTCGAGATCGACCAGATCCTGCATCAGGTCAGGCGTCAGCAGATAGCGGCTTTCGACCTGGTCTGTCGTGTAGACCTCGAAAATCTTCTCGAATACCGGGTCTTCGAGCGAGGCACGGCTCATGCCCTCGCCCCCGCCAAACCGGTTGAAGAAGCCGGCATCGCGCGTGATCAGGGTGCGCCCGTAGAACCGCTTGTCGAATTGCAGACGGAGACACTGGCCGCGAAACACGGTGACCCAGCGCGTCCGGCTGCGGCCCTTGGAATCGGTTGAGGAACGTCGCTCCTCAAGGTGCGCCTCGAACAATTCGAAGTCGACGCCATTGCGCTGGCCGGTCAGAAGGTCTTCATAGCTCGCACGGTCCCAGCCTGGCACGGTCCGAACCTGACGATGGCGGTAGATCGACTCGATCGACCCGGGTTCGGCCGCGAAGGAGAGGCCGAGTTCCCGCACGACAGGCTGGACAATCAGATCCTTGGCTTCGCGGCCGAGGCTGCGGACATCGCGCCCGCCCCAGTAGAGATAGCCGAGACCGATAACAATGGGCGCAATGGCGGCCAAAGGGTGCCGGATCAGGAATGCCCCGGCGAGCCCTCCGATTAGCGCCAGTGCAATGCCGACATAGCGCGCCTGGCGTGCCTTCGCGACGGCGGCCTCGCGTTCGGCCTCACGGGTGAGCAGGGCCGGACGGATTTCGTTCTGGAAGAGGCGTGGAAAATTGCGGAACTCGTCCGGCAGGTCGCCCAGCGTTTTCACGACGTCAGGGTCCAGGGGCAAGGGGTCGGTCAGGGACGGGTCCTGAGTCATAAGGGGCGGCCTCTCAATCAAAGACCGCCCCAGTTAAGCTCGGATTCCGTGACAGGTAAAACCTGTATCAGATGTCGGCATAGACGTGGCGTTCGCCCTCGAAGCCCGGATGCGTGGTCGCCCCCTTGTGGGCCGGGCCGACCAGGGCAGCGAATTTCTGCAGGGCGCCGGAGCCGTAGGCCGTGACCCGCGGCTTCCAGTTGCGCTTGCGGTCTTCCAGTTCGGCCGGGGTCAGGTGCACGTCGATTGTGCCCTTTTCCGCATCAATGGTGATGATGTCGCCGTCCTGGATCAGGCCGATCGGACCACCTTCCTGCGCTTCGGGACCAACATGGCCGATGCAGAAGCCGCGCGTGGCGCCGGAAAAGCGGCCATCGGTGATGAGGGCCACCTTGTCGCCCATCCCCTGTCCGTAGATGGCCGCCGTGGTCGACAGCATTTCCCGCATGCCCGGGCCGCCTTTCGGCCCCTCATAGCGGATGACCAGGACGTCGCCCTCATTGTATTCGCGGTGGGTGACGGCGTGGAAACAGGCTTCCTCACCATCGAAAACGCGGGCCGGGCCCGAGAATTTCAGCTCGTGCAGCCCGGCGACCTTCACGATGGCACCGTCGGGGGCCAGCGACCCCCACAGGCCAACAACACCGCCCGTCGGCGTGATCGGGTCGGTCGCGGGATGGATGACCTTCTGGTTCGGGTCCCATTCGATGTCTTCGAGGTACTCCGCCCAGGTCTTGCCGGTAACAGTCAGGCAGTCACCATTGATCAGGCCGGATTCGTGCAGGGTCTTCATCAGCATCGGCACACCGCCCGCTTCGCCGAAATCCTTGGCCACATAGTCGCCGCCAGGCTTCAGGTTTGCGATGTAGGGTGTCTTCTGGAAGATCTTGGCAACGTCTTCGAGGTCGAACTTGACGCCGCACTCATGGGCCATCGCCGGCAGGTGCAGCGCGGCATTTGTCGAGCCGCCGGTGGCCGCAACCACGATGGCGGCATTCTCGAATGCCTCTCGCGTGCAGATGTCACGGGGACGCAAATTCTTCTCAACCAGTTGCATCACGACTTCACCACTGGCCACGGCATAGCCATCGCGGTCGGTATAAGGAGCCGGAAGCGCGGATGAGAGCGGCAGGGCGAGGCCGATGGCCTCCGACACGCACGCCATCGTATTCGCGGTGAACTGGCCGCCACAGGCCCCGTCCCCCGGACAGGCGACCTTTTCAAGCGCGTGCAGCTTCTCGTCGGTCATGGAGTTGGAGCCGGCGGCATGGGCCCCGACGGCCTCGAACACGTCGAGCACGGTCACGTCCCGCCCCTCATATGAGCCCGGCAGGATGGAGCCGCCATACAGGAACACGCTGGGCACATTCAGGCGCAGCATGGCCATCATCATGCCCGGCAGGGACTTGTCGCACCCGGCAATTCCGACCAGTGCATCATAGGAGTGGCCGCGCATCGAAAGCTCAACCGAATCCGCAATCGTGTCGCGGCTGACCAGGGAAGACCGCATGCCTTCATGGCCCATCGCGATGCCGTCGGTGACGGTGATGGTGCAGAATTCGCGGGGCGTACCATCGCCCTTTTTCACGCCTTCGGACGCCGCATGTGCCTGCCGCATCAGCGCCGTGTTGCAGGGGGCTGCCTCGTTCCAGCAGGATGCGACGCCGACCAGAGGCTTTTGAATGTCCTTGGTCGACAGGCCCATCGCGTAGAGATAGCTGCGGTGCGGAGCCCGTTCCGGTCCTTCGGTGACGTGGCGGGAGGGAAGTCTCGATTTGTCCCAGGTCTTGCTCATGAGGGTATTGTCCTGTCTGCTTTGCCTAGCCCCTAGCGCGCATATCTGTTGCGGGAAAGAGGCTAATCGTCACCATAGATGGCAGTTCTTGCCCCGGATGCATCGATGAGACCCCGGTACATGCCTTCGGAATTGAAGATGAAGGCGAAATCGCCATCGGCGCCGATGACAATGACGCCGCCATCGCCGCCCAGATCGGCCACTTCGGCGAGCGCGGTGTCGGCAGCCTGTTTCAAATCGTCGCCAGCCAGTTTCACCCGGTCGCAGATTGTCTTGGCCACGCCCACGCGAATGAAGTATTCGCCGTGCCCGGTGGCGGATACGGCACACACACCATTCTCCGCATAGGTGGCCGCCCCGATCAGGGGCGAGTCGCCGATTCGTCCGGCTGCCTTCGCCGTCATGCCGCCCGTGGTGGTCGCCGCGGCGAGATTGCCGTTCATGTCGATGGCAACCGCGCCCACCGTGCCATGGCGGTCTTCGGCGGTGCGCTTGCGATCCTTGAGGACGCGTTCAAGCGCATTCTGACGGCGCTCGGTGTAGAAATAGGAATTGTCGACCATGTCGAGGCCCTGCGACTCGGCAAAGGCGTCGGCCCCGTCTCCGGCGAACATGACATGCTCCGACTGCTCCATCACGGCGCGGGCCGCCCTGATCGGATTGCGCACGCGCTTCACGCCCGCCACCGCACCGGCATTTCGGTCACGGCCGTCCATGATCGACGCATCGAGTTCATGTTCCTGGCTAGCCGTCATCACGGCGCCATACCCGGCATTGAACAGCGGATCGTCCTCCATCGGGATGACCGCCGCCTCGACGGCATCCAGAGCGCTGCCGCCGGACCGCAGCACCTGCGCCCCGGCCTCCAGCGCGGTTTCCAGCGCAGCCGTGTAGGCCGCCTCCTTTTCCGGTGTCATGCCGTCGCGCGTGATGACACCCGCGCCGCCATGGATCACGAGGCGCCATTCAGGCATGTCCGTTGCCGTTTCGGCCGGATTGGACGTTGCGCACGCGCCGAGGAAGACCGCCGCAGCGATCGTCAGGTAGCGAAATGTCATGAGGGCAGCTCCTGTTCATACCGGAACAGGATGCCCGCATTGGTCAGAGCCCTTCAAGCCCCTTTCGGGCGGCTTTCAGCTTTTCGCGGCGGGCCGTCCAATCGACAATGCGCTCGCGGTTCTCCTCGACGATCTCGGCTGGAGCCCGGGAGACGAAATTCTCGTTGGACAATTTCTTCTCGGTCGACGTGATGTCCTTGTCGAGTTGGGCCAGTTCCTTGTCGAGCCGTTTGCGGGCCTCGTCGAGATCCACGATGTCCGCCACGGACAGCGCCGACATGGTTTCGCCGATCACGGCCGTGACAGCGCCTTCCGGTGTCGCATCTGTCATGGAAATGTCCTCGAGGCGGGCAAGCCGTTTCAGGACGTCTTCATGGCTCATCGCGCGATGTTCGATTTCAGGCCCGGCATTGACCAGCGTCAGCGGTAGCTTGGAGCCGGCCGGCACGCCAAGATCGTTGCGCAGGGAACGCAGCTCGGTGATCATGTCGATCACCCAGTTGATCTCCTGGGCAGCGGCTTCGTCGACGAACACCTCCGTTGACGGCCAGGACTGATGCATCAGAAATCCCTTCTCCGCGGCCCGGCCTTCGGCGCGGCGGTCCCAGAGCTCCTCGGTGACGAAGGGCATGAAGGGATGCAACAGTTTCAGGGATTCATCGAGTACGTATCCGCAGACCATGCGGGTTTCCTGCTTGGCGGAATCGTCCATACCCGCCAGCAGAGGCTTGATGAGCTCCAGATACCAGTCGCACAGCGTGTTCCAGATGAATTTGTAGAGCGCGCCCGCGGCCTCATTGAACTTGTAGTCTTCAATGCCCTTGGTCACGTCCGCAGCACACTGAGTAAGTTCCGAAAGGATCCAGCGGTTTACCGGGCTCTCGATCTTCGCAAAGTCAATCTCGCCCGGCGCGCCGCACTCGTTCATTTCAGCGAAGCGTGCCGCGTTCCACAGCTTGGTGGCGAAGTTGCGATTGCCTTCAACGGCCTGTTTGGAGAGGCGAATGTTGCGCCCCTGCCCGGCCATGCGGCCCATGGTGAAGCGCAGCGCGTCGGCGCCGTATTCGTCGACCAGCTCCAGCGGGTCCATGGCATTGCCCTTGGACTTGGACATCTTCTGCCCCTTCTCGTCGAGGACGAGCGCGTGGATATAGACGTCCTTGAACGGAACTTCACCCATGAATTCGAGGCTCATCATCATCATCCGGGCAACCCAGAAGAAGATGATGTCGAACGCAGTGACCAATGTCGCGGTGGGGAAGAAGGTGTCGAGGTCCGGCGTCTTGTCCGGCCAGCCCTGCGTGGAGAACGGCCAAAGCGCGGAGGAGAACCAGGTGTCGAGAACGTCCTCGTCCTGAACAAGTTTCTTGTCCGGACCGGCTTCAGCTTGCGCGTCCTCTTCACTCAAGGCGACATACGCATTACCGTCTTCGTCGTACCATGCCGGAATCCGGTGCCCCCACCAAAGCTGGCGGGAGACACACCAGGGCTGGATGTTTTCCATCCAGTTGAAATAGGTCTTTTCCCAGTTTTCCGGGATGAATTTGGTCTTGCCGTCCTTCACCGCCGCAATGGCCGGTTCGGCCATTGTCTTCGCGTCGACATACCATTGATCCGTCATCCACGGCTCAATGACGACGTTGGAGCGATCCCCGAAAGGCTGTTCGATCTTGAGGTTCTCGATCTCTTGCAGGAGTTCTGCGGCCTCGAATGCCTCGACAACTTTCTTGCGCGCTTCAAATCGCTCAAGGCCGCGATACTCGGCTGGAATGCCAGCTTCGTCCGCCTCTCCGCCATCCACGATGTGCGCGGTGGCGTTCAGGATGTTCAGCGGCGTATGACCCGCACGCTTGCCCACCTCGAAATCGTTGAAATCATGGGCAGGTGTGATCTTCACAGCGCCGGAGCCCTTGTCAGGATCCGCATACTCATCTGCGATGATCGGAATGCGGCGGCCTACAATGGGCAGCTCGACAAACTTGCCGATCAGGCCGGCATAGCGCGGGTCCTCCGGGTGCACGGCAACACCGGTATCGCCCAGCATGGTTTCCGGGCGGGAGGTGGCGACGACGATATAGTCGCGCATCTCCTGATCCACGACATTGCCGTCTTCATCCTTGACCGGATGCATGTAGGTGACGCCATCGGCGAGCGGATAACGCAAATGCCAGTAATGGCCGGGCACTTCGCGCTGGTCGACTTCGAGGTCCGAAATCGCCGTCTGGAAGTGCGGGTCCCAATTCACCAGCCGCTTGTCGCGATAGATCAGGCCCTTCCTGTAAAGCTCGACAAAAACCTTGGTGACCGCACGCATCATGTTGTTGTCGGGATCGGCGCGGTCGCCCATGGTGAAGGCTTCCTTCGACCAGTCGCAGGACGCGCCAAGGCGTTTCAACTGGCCGACAATGGCGCCGCCGGATTCCTCTTTCCACTCCCAGACACGGTCAACAAACGCCGCGCGGCCCATGGAGCGGCGATCCTGATTGCCTTCCTGGGCCAGCTTGCGCTCGACCACCATCTGCGTGGCGATGCCGGCATGGTCTGTACCTGGCTGCCAGAGGACATTCTTGCCGCGCATCCGCTCGAACCGGATCAGCACATCCTGAAGCGTGTTGTTGAGCGCGTGCCCCATGTGCAGAACGCCTGTGACGTTCGGCGGCGGGATCACGATGGAATAGGCCTGGGCAGACGTATCGCCGGAGGGTTTGAAGCATCCGTTTTCTTCCCATGCCTGATACAGGCGCGGTTCGGCTTCGGCGGGATCAAATCTTTGGTCGAGCATTGGTTCAGGCGTATTCCATGTAAAAGAAAAGGCGCGCCGGTGACGGCGCGCCCTTCCCTATAACGTATTTGTCAGGAGAGGCTAGCGCGCCATGCGGGCAATGCGCTGTACCTCGGCCTCGACCTTCTCATCGACGATCTTCGGCAGGTTGGCGTCGAGCCATTCCTTCATCATCGGCTTGAGCATCTCGCGAACGAGCCCTTCAAGCGTGTTGTCACTGCCGAGATCCATTTTCGAGATCAGCTTGCCGAGTGCGCCGGCGGCCGCATCGGCCGTCTGGTCGTCGGTCAGGACAGTTTGCTGGTAGCGTGCGGTTGCGGCCATGTCTTCCTCCACGGATGCTGCCACAGGTGCGGGGGCAGCGGGTTCTGGTTCAAGCTCGATTTCGGGTTCCGGCTCCGGTTCCGGCGCCGTATCTTCGATCACGGATTCCGGGAACACTTCCTCCACGATTTCCTCGGCTTCTTCGGCCCTGGGTGCCGCGACAACGGCGCGAGCAGCCCCAAGCATCTCCTCGAAGCTCGGCGGTTCGCCGACTTCGTCGGCCTCGGCCTCGAACTGTTCGAATTCGACTTCGAACGCGTCTTCATCAGCTGAGTCGTCTTCCTCGAACATGACGTCATCGATGTCGTCGACATCGGCGGAGTCCGCCGCCACAGCGTCCTCCGTTACCGTGTCGACCGGCGTTGGCTCTGCAGCCTGCGGAGCCGTGTCATCATCCGAGATGATCTTGCGGATCGACGCGAGGATTTCCTCCATCGTCGGTTCCTTGTGCGCTTCATTGGCCATGGCCAGCCCCTTGATACTCTTTCGTGCGAATCCCGATGCATTAACCGCTACGGGGATTGTGTTAACAAGCTTTTATCGTTGTTAACGCGAGTCCCCGCCGGCGCCATCCAGAAGCAGCATGTCCGGCGACAATTGTCCGGTGGCCCGCAGCAGGCTGTGAGCCGCTACGTAGGAGTCACGTTCGGCCTGGACGAGGGCCAATTGCGCCTCAAACAATTGCTGTTCCTGGTCCAGCACGTCCAGTGTGGTGCGGATGCCGACAGCGAGTTCCTCCTTGGCGCCGTCATACGCAATCCGGGCGGCTTCAACCTGTCGTTCGGAGGCCGCAATGGACCGCAGTGAGGCTTCGTAGCCGAACCAGGATTGTGCGATCTGAGCGCGGATGCTGCGCTGGAGCGTGTCGATCTGGCGCTGGGCTTGAGACCGTTGCAGGCGGGCGGCTTTCACCTGGCTCTGGATAAGTCCGCCCGAGAGCAGCGGAATCGTGCCCTGGGCAACGGCCGATACGCTGGAATCACGCTGGGTGAAATCATTATAGGTTTCCTGCCGCGCGGCCGTGCCGACGATGCTGATCTGCGGCTTGTATTGACCACGGGCCACTTCGATGGCTTCGCGGGCGGCCCGTTCGGCATGGCGGGCGGCAGCAAGGTCCGGATTTGTGTCGAGCGCAATCTGGACGGCGGCCTCGAGCGATTCCGGCAGCGGCGGCAGCGGTGGCGGCGGAGCCAGGTCGGTCGGGGTCAGGCCGGTGAGGAACTGGTAATTGGCAATGTCGGCCTCAAGCGTGGCCTGTGCGCCGGCCAGCGCCGCGCGCGCACCCTCGAGTCGGGCCTGCGAGAGCGACACATCGGTTCGCGTGACCACGCCGACATCGAACCGGTCCGAAGCAGCCCGGACCTGTTCGCCCGTCACCTCGACATTGTTTTCCCGGATGGCGACGGCTTCGAGGTCGCTGCGCACATCGACATAGGCTGTGATGACCTGCAGGACGAGATCCTGCACGGCGGCGTCATATTGCGACTCGGCGGCATCGACGCCGGCCCGCGCCTGACGGATACCGGCACGGATGCGTCCGCCGGTATAGATCGGCTTCGCTGCCTGGATCTGGGCGCTGGCGATCGGCCGGTCGCCATTGGTTCCCGACAGGTCTGCAAAGGCAGCATTGGAATCTATGTATTCGTATCCGGCACTGCCGGAGAGATCGAGCGTCGTGCGCCCCTGTGCGCGGGCCTGTTCCACTGTCTCGACCGCGATTTCGGTCTCGACACGCTGGGCCTGCAGGCCCGGATTGGTGGCCAGCGCCGCACTGACGGCGTCAGACAGGGTCTCGGCCTGTGCGAGCGGCGAGCCGCCGGCGGACAGCGCCAGCAGCGAGACGGCAACAGTTCGGTGGATGTTCATGCGGCGCTCCCCTGAGATTCCGGACCGGTCCGATCCTTATATGCCTAAATCCTAATATAAGGCATGGATCGGCGACAGTGAACACCGTTCACTTTTCCGGACTCTTAACAAATCGTCGCAGGATGCGGTTTGTCAGAAGACAAATGCCTTCTTGCGGTCGAATGCCGCGAATTTGGGCGGGACCGCATCGAATCCTTCGCGCGCCGAGACGGTGTCACCGGCGCGGGTGAACAGCTTGCCCCGGCCCATGCCTTCGGCGTCCTCGGTGACAACGGCCAGCCGGCCGGCTTCCGCGAGTTGCTCCTTCCAGGCGTCGGGAACTGTCTGGACCATGCCGCAGACATAGATGACGTCAAACGGCGCCTGGTCCGGCAGGCCGGCTGACAGATCCCCGGCGACGGCGACGGCCTGATCGATGCCAAGCGCCGTGAACCGGTCCGACATGGCATCGACGCGGGATTCGTCATCTTCCAGGGCGATGACGGTTTCCGCGAGATGGCTGATGAGTGCGGCCTCGTATCCCGTACCGGCCCCGATCACCAGAACGATGTCGGAAGGTGTGATACCTGCCAGTTTGACCAGCTTGCCCGTATCGCGCGGCGTCCACAGGGCGCGGCCTTCGGAGGTCTCGATTTCCAGTTCGGAATAGGCCACCGATTTGCGCGAGGCGGGAACAAAGGCTTCGCGGGGAGTCTTCAGGAAGGCCGAGACGATTTCCGGGTCTGAGACGTCATTCGGCCGAATCTGTGTGTCGACCATGATCTCACGGGCTTTGTCGAAATTCATCGCGGTTCCCTCTCGGGCTTGTTTCTGGCTGTAGCGTGCCCTTTATCATGGGTTTTCAGGGGCGCAATGCGCGATAAACGCACGTTGCCTGAAAAGGACAGATTGCAAGCAGCGAAGTTCGTTGCTAGTGACGCGCCTTCTGGAGCGGCTCTGTGGCGGAGTGGTGACGCAGCGGATTGCAAATCCGTGTACGCCGGTTCGATTCCGGCCGGAGCCTCCAGTTTCCCCTTTCCTGCACATCTTCCCAAGTCGGCGGCGCTTCCGCCGCGAGGGCGCGATGTGCCCAACCCCATGATTTCCCAAAGGTAAATCGGAAAATGCGAATTTTCACGCCCGCATTCGCAAACCGTTTACAGCCCGTTAACCAATTTCGGGGATTGTGATCGTGTCTTCTCTTGGAGACACCCACCATCACCCAACGCCTCGGCGGGAGCTTCAAGTCTCCCGCCTTTTTTTTGCGAAAAGTGCAAGTTTTTGTCAGTCGGCAGCATGTGGGGGCTTGAACGGGTTTTCGGGTCTGCTATTCACCCGTCTTCAGCTGTTCCGCGATAGCTCAGTTGGTAGAGCAGGCGACTGTTAATCGCCCGGTCGTAGGTTCGAGTCCTACTCGCGGAGCCACCTTCCCTTCCATCGAAATCCCCACTGAATCGGGCGCGATGCCGTATCGATGTTCGGGCCGCTTGCGCAAACTGGTCCGGCTAGCCGAACACCCGTTCCCAGATACGGATAACGAGGAAGCAGCTGCCGATCAGGCCCAGTCCGGCAAGGAACAGGACGAATCCGTCCCGCGCCGTCAGCGCCAGCCCGAACAGGAGCACGGTCAGGCCCGGAAGCACCGGTCCGAACGGGACCAGCCCCAGAGGGAAGGACACGAGCGCCGCTGCGATGCAGACAATGGCGACCAGCTGCACGAAGGGCGGCTCGGTCAGGAAGGTCAGGCGGGGCTTCAGGAAGCGGTCGACCTGGCAGACATAGGGGTGCGCCTGTCGCAGACCCTCCATCAGGGCGCCGCGCGGAAACTCGAATCGCAGGATGCGGCCTGGCACCCAGGGGTGCTTCTTGCCGAAAACGATCTGTCCGGCGATCAGCAGGATGATCAGGGCCACCAGCCAGTTTGCGCCGGGAATGACGGTCAACGGGCTGATAGAAACGAATCCCAGAAGCAGGAGCAGCGGTCCGTAGGAGCGGCGGCCCACGGCGTCCAGCATGGCGCCGACGCTGACCTTCTCACCGGACGTGCTTTCCTGAAGGCTGTCCAGCAGCGATCCCAGATTGTGCACGGTCTTCATCAGCACTCCACCACGTTCACGGCCAAGCCCCCCTGACTTGTCTCCTTGTATTTAGAAGACATGTCGAGCCCGGTCTGCCGCATGGTTTCAATGACCTGGTCGAGAGACACATGCGTGTGCCCCATGGAATGCAGCGCCAGGCGCGCCGCGTTGACGGCCTTTACGGCGCCAATGGCGTTGCGTTCAATGCAGGGAATCTGGACAAGCCCACCGACGGGATCACAGGTCAGCCCCAGATTGTGCTCCATGCCGATCTCGGCAGCACTGGCAACCTGTTGGGGGCTCGCGCCCCAGACGGCTGCGAGACCACCGGCCGCCATGGAACAGGCCACGCCGACCTCGCCCTGGCAGCCCATCTCGGCCCCGGAAATCGAGGCCCTCTGCTTGTAGAGAATTCCGATCGCGCCGGCTGTCAGAAGAAAGCGCCGCGTGCGGGGCACCGCGTCCCCGGCATCGGAGCAATAGTGCCGGATTACGGCCGGAATGATGCCGGCGGCCCCATTTGTCGGCGCTGTCACGACGCGACCGCCAGCAGCATTTTCCTCGTTTACGGCCATGGCATAGACATTCAGCCAGTCAAACAGCTGCTCTCGCTCGTTCGACCCGGCATCCTTCGCCAGTTTTTCCCAGAGCGCGGCAGCCCGGCGGCGCACCTTCAGCCGCCCCGGCAGGACTCCGGTCTGCGCAAGGCCCCGGTCGATACAGCCCCGCATCACGTCCGCAATCCGGTCGAGCGCAGCAAGCGTGGCGTCGCGCGACCGCAAGGCGTCTTCATTCCGCAGCACCAATTCCTCAATCGCGGTGCCTTCGGATTCACACATTGAAATCAACTCTGCCGCAGACGCGAAGGCATACGGCACCTGCACGCTGGACGGGACAAGATCGTCTTCCAGCGGCTTTTCGAGCTGTCGCTGGGACGCGATGAAACCGCCGCCGGTGGAGTACCAGGTTTCATCGGCGATCACCGACTTGCCCTCGTCGAATGCCTTCAGCCGCATGCCGTTGGGATGGAGCGTCGGGATCACATCATAAGCCAGAATGATATCGCTGGACGGGTTGAACTCAATCGGATGCCGCCCGCCCAGCGACAGGCGTCCGGACTGGGTGATGCTTGCAATGGCCGCATCCGCCTCATCCGGGTCCAGCGTTTCCGGCTCGAATCCCGCAAGGCCGAGCATGACCGCCTTGGGCGTGGCATGCCCTTCCCCTGTCAGTGCCAACGACCCCTGCAACTCCACTTCGACGCGCGCGACCGCCCCAGACTGGCCGGCCAGTTGCTCGACAAATCGTGCGGCAATGCGAATTGGGCCAACAGTATGGGAACTGGACGGGCCGATGCCCACGCGAAAGAGATCAAGAACGGAAAGCATGCAGGGCCGATACTGTTACAATTGGAACTTGTGATGCCCGCTTTGATCGGGCGTGACAAGCAAGACGCCCGTCAGGCCACCGTCACGTCATGACCATACAGCCAGTCGTTTCGGCTGTGGATGAACCCCTTCATCATCCGGCCTGCCACCCACATCGGGCCATAGGTCGACATTTGCGTCACGGGATTGCTGCGATGGAACAATCGCGCATTCTCCCGTGCCCCGGCCTGGACCCGGCTGGTGCGCGGCTTGCGAAGCGATTCGTAGCTCGCAAGAGCGTCCTGAACTGTCGCTGCTTCGGACAACTCACGGGCAAGAACGTAGGCGTCCTCAATCGCCATCACCGCCCCCTGAGCCAGGAAAGGCAGCATGGGATGGCAGGCATCCCCCATCAACACGACGCGTCCGGACCGCCATTTCGGCAGTTCGTCGCGATCATAAAGTGCCCAGCGGTGCAACACGGGCGCCGCTTCGATGATGCCAGTCACAACCGGGTGCCAGCGCTGGAAGTCGGCCAGCGCATCTTCCCGCGACCCCTGCTCAGTCCAGGATTCGATATGCTTGGCCTTACGCTCGACCACGCCGACAAAATTGGCCAGACTGCCGCCTCTCAGCAGATAGGTGACGGCGTGTCGGCGGCTGCCGGTCCATACGGTTGCATTGGGAGGCGGGGCACCATTGGCGAGATCCGATACGGGTGCGATGGCGCGCCATGCCGTCATGCCGGTATAGCGTGGCGCCTCCGTTCCCAACATCTGCGCACGGACGACCGAATGAATGCCGTCTGCGCCCACCAGAACATCACCCGATACACGCTCCCCCGTATCAAGAGTCGCAACCACACCCGCTTCCGACTGTTCATAGCCAACCACTTTCCGGCCGAGATTCACCGCCTCGGGGGCCCGTGCGACGAGAGAATCGTGCAACGCCTGAACGAGATCAGCGCGGTGAACGTGAAGATAGTCAGCGCCCCACCGATTGATGGCTGCGCGGCGGAGCGGAATATCGAACAGACGACGACCGCTGCGACCAAGCCGCATCTCGAGGGCTTTCGGCCGGAAGGCGTCCTTCAGAACGCGCGCGGACACGCCGAGCCGGGACAGGACATGCATGCCATTGGGACTGAGCTGGATACCGGCCCCGACCTCATCAAGAATGCCAGCTTGTTCAAAAACCTGAACGTCGTGTCCGAAATGCTCGAGCGCCAGCGCTGCCGTCAGGCCTCCAATGCCTCCGCCTGCTATCAGGACGCGCATCCGGACACCCCGCTCGTCACCCCCCGCAGATCATCGCGCGCGCGACGGGTCTTGCTTGCCGCCGATCAAAACGAATCGCCGGTCACAATATTTGCACTCGACGAAATCATCATCGCCCATTTCATACCAGACGCGCGGATGGCCCAAGGCCCCGCCGCCGCCATTGCACGACACCTTATGGCTCGTCACCATTGAGATTTCCGGCGGGTCGAACACGTCGCGCTTGGTAGACATGGCTTGTGATTCCATCTGCAATTTCGTCGGCATGGTTGTTACCCGTGCCCCATGGCCCTACCTAGATCGCACCGCCGACCGGCGCAAGATCGAATGGACAGAGTGAAAAGGCCCCTGCATGTCGTCCAGCAAACCTGCCCCAGACTTCGCCATTGAAGTCTCCAACCTCCAGAAAACGTACCGCGCTTCGGGCAAGATGCCCGAGAAACACGCACTCAAGGGCCTGAACCTGCAGATTCCGCGCGGATCGATATTCGGGCTGCTGGGACCGAACGGTGCCGGCAAATCGACCTTCATCAATATTCTCGCCGGATTGGTGAACAAATCCTCCGGCTCGGCCAGCATCTGGGGCCTCGACATTGACGCGTATCCCCGGCAGAGCCGCGCCGCAATTGGTGTCGTGAACCAGGAAATCGTGGCCGATCCCTTCTTCACCCCGCTGGAAATGCTGGAGTTGATGGCCGGCTTCTATGGCGTACCGAAATCGGAGCGGCGCAGCCTCGAAATCCTGACGGCTGTGGGGCTGGATGACAAGAAGGACGCTTATGTGCGGCAATTGTCCGGGGGGATGAAACGCCGCCTGATGGTGGCCAAGGCCCTTGTGCACAATCCGCCGGTCCTGATCCTGGACGAACCGACGGCGGGCGTCGATGTGGAACTGCGCCGGTCCCTCTGGACCTATGTGCGCGAACTGCACGACAATGGCACCACCATCATCCTGACAACGCATTATCTGGAAGAAGCCGAAGAGCTGTGCGATTCGATTGCCATCGTGAACCATGGCGAGATCGTCGCCTGCGAACCGACACCGACCCTGCTCTCGCGCCTTGATTACAAGACGCTGGTGATCACGCCGAAAGAGCCGCTGGCCCAGGTGCCCGAGGCACTGTCCGGCCTGGACGCCACCCTGCGGCCCGACGGTGACCTAGCGATCACCTTCCGCACCAGCGAAACCGGAATCGGCCGCCTGCTGGAAACGGTGCGGGCGAACGGCATCGGCATCGGCGATCTGGTCACCGAGGCGCCGGATCTGGAGGACGTCTTCATCGCGCTGACCTCACAGGCTGCCTGATACGAAAAACGCCGGCGGAGACGCCGGCGTTTCTGTATTTTCCAAAACAGGCGCGGGTTCAGACGCTCTGCTTGATCCAGTCGGAAATGGCCTGCTTGCTCATCGCGCCAAGATGCGTGGCGGCCACCTTGCCGTCCTTGAAGATCATCAGCGTGGGCATGCCACGCACACCATATTTTGATGGCACCATCGGGTTCTCGTCGACATTGACCTTGGCGACCTTGATCTGCCCGGCCAGTTCCTCGGAAACGGCGTCAATGTGCGGGGACATCTGTTTACACGGCCCACACCATTCGGCCCAGAAATCCACCACGACCGGCACATCGGACTCGCCGATCACCGTGTCGAAATCATCATCCGTAACATCTACCGCAGCCATGTCTTGGCTCCTTCATGCTTCTGTTTGCGTTGGATCATACATAGGGACTCTGGGGCGAAGTCAAACCACCCTCTGCGCACCCTTTAGGGCTTCTAACAACATATCCTCCGGCAGGAACATGAGGCGCGGCCCGTCGGTCCAACACAGGGCAGTGCGCACGGAGCGGCCCGGATAGGCCCGGCGGAGCACGGCCCAATAGGCCGCCATCTGGGCCCGATAGGTGTCTGCCACCTCTTCCGGACGGTCCGGGGCGGGCTGGTCGGTCTTGAAATCCACGATCAGGACTTCGTCCTGCGTCACCACAAGACGGTCGACCCGGCCATTCACGATCAGCCCGTCCGGCAGTTCCGGCGCTGAGCCGACAATGGCGGCTTCCGCGCGGCCGCCGGCCTGGAAGAGGCGCTGCATGTCCGGTGCGTCCAGAATGCCGAAGACCGCAGCCTTCATCTCCTGCCGGTCTGCGTCCTCCAGATCCGGCAGGCGGGACAGGTAGCGGTCGGCCGCGCCTTCACGCGCATTCAGTGGCAAGGCCGGGAGGTATTCCAGCAGGGCATGAATGATGCGGCCGCGCCGAAGGCGTTCCTGGCGGACCTCGCTGAAGGGTGCCAGCACGGGGGTTTTCCGGTCCAGGAGGCTGGACGGCGCCCCGAAGCGGCGCCGGTTCGCCGGCTCGGTCGGCGCCCGGTGGACCCAGTCGGGCAAACCGTCGGGCTCGGCCGATCCGCTCGCCGCCGCAACAAGCCTGGGCGGGAGATCACCGAAGCGGCGGATCCCGTCCTCGTCCGGCTCCACGGCCAGACGGTTCATGGCGGTTTCACAGAGGGCGTACCAGCTGCGATCATGATAGCCGGGTGGACGCGCACCGTGCCAGTGACCGGCCAGAATGAGCCGGTCCTGGGCCCGGGTCAGGGCCACATAGAGCAGGCGCCGAAACTCCTCTTCGGCCTTGGCATTGGCAACAGCCCGTTCGAGTTCTGTCTCCGGTACGTCGGCATCCTTGCGCGGTGACCAGACCGGTACATTGTTCACAGTAAACATGGTGGACGAGACGGTCTTCGGGCCTGCGGTCATGTCCGGCAGAACGACAACCGGCGCCTGCAGACCCTTGGCGCCGTGTACGGTCATCACGCGCACCTGGCCTTCGGGGGCGGCAAGGTCCCGCTTGATCTCGACAAGCCTGGCTTCCATCTCTGCGACAAAGGCCTGCAGCGAAGAGGGCTCGGCCGCATCGAATCCCTGCGCGCGGGACAGGAGCGCCTCGACCGGATCATGCGCGGGCGTTCCGAGCCGGGCATTGATCCTGTCCCAACCCGTCAGGCCGTCCGGTCCGGGCACATCCAGCACGCCGGACAGGAACTCATAGGGCGGCGCGTGGCGGTTGTCCCGCAGGCCCGACAGGAACGCCGCCGCGGCGCGCACATCGGGATCGCGGCTTGCCTGGACTCGTGACCAGAGGCTTTCGCCCTTGCGGCGTCCGGATGCGAGCGGAAAGAGATACCGGTCATCGTCTACCAGACCAACAAACGGACCCCGCAGGATTTCCGCCAGCGTCAGATCCCGTTCCGGCAGAAGCGCGAACCGCATCAGGTTGAGGCAATCCTGTACCGCGATATGGTCCGTCAGTTTCAAGCGATCCGCCCCGGCTACGGGCAAGCCTTCGGCCTTGAGCGCCGAGATCATCGCTTCGAACAGGCCGCCGGTGCGGCTGCGCACCAGGATCAGGATATCCTCCGGACGCATGGCACGGCGACGCCAGCTGCGGTCGGTCAATTCTTCCCAGACCGTGTCACCCTGTTTCACCCTGTCAGCAAGATGTTTCGCCAGGCGCGTAGCCAGTTGCGCTTTCGGAGAACTCGACCGAAGCGCGTTGACCGGACGCGACCAGGCGTCGGCATCCTCGTCCTCATCGCGCGGATCGACCGGCCACAGCTCGACCAGGCCGGGCTGGTTTGCGCGGCGCGCAGTATGTTTGACCGCATCGGCTGTCAGCGGAGGCTGGTCGCCCGAGGCAATGTTGACCGGAGGCGCGCTGTTCCAGACCGTGTCAACGAAATCGAGGATCTGTGGCGACGAGCGGAACGACATCTCCATCGTCTGCGAGAGGACGGATTCGTCCCTGGCGATATAGGCCTGTTCCTGCGCCCGCAGTTGGGCTGGTTCGGCGCCCTGGAAAGAATAGATGGACTGTTTCTGGTCGCCCACGACGAACAGGGTGCGCGGATCCTGCTGGCGTTCGACCCCTTCGCCGGAGAAAAACTCTTCGGTCAGCGCATTGATCAACTGCCATTGTTCGGGGCTGGTATCCTGTGCCTCGTCCAGCAGGATGTGGCTGATGCCGCCATCAAGCTTGTAGAGCACCCAGTCTGACATTCCGGTTCGGGTCAGCAGGTCCCGTGTCTTGCGGATCAGGTCGTCAAAGTCGAGCGCGCCACGCCGGCGCTTTTCATCCTGATAGGCGATGAGGGCGCCCAACCCGACCTGGATCAGCGCCGTGCTGCGTTCGACCGCTGCGGCAAGCTTCAGGCGGGCCGACACATCGTGGACCCGCAGAACCTCGGACCCGATTTCGTCCTTCGTTCCGAACAGGGCGACGACGTTCGCATCCTTGCCCGCTTCGGCATTGAAAAGCGATTTGTACGGATTGCCCTGCGCGCCGAAGAACGCCCCCTTGTAGCAGTCCCAGCGCCGCTCCGGATCGGTTTCATGAAGCGCGGCTTCGACCGCATTGGCCGTGCGTGTGTCGTCCCGCTTGCCGGATGCCCGCAGGCTGATCAGCGCTTCGCGCAGCGCGCCCTCCGGCATGTCCGGTCCCATGGCCTGTTCAATGATGTCAGCCGGACCGGATTCGGGCGCATTGAGTTCCTCGATGAGAGCCCCGCGCATCCGATCATGCTCATATGCGTTCGCCGCGGCGAATTCCAGGAAGGCATGGGCACGATGGCGCATCGCGTCGAGCGCGGCATCCGCGCCGTCATGTCCGCCTTCGAGCGCCAGGACTGCCAGCGCATCCGGGGCGTCCCGACGCGCCTTCAGCACCGCGTCGGCCCGGACCGTCGCCCAAATCGCCTGGGCTTCGTCTTCCTCGATCTCGGAAAATCCCGGCAGGACCCCGGCTTCCAGCGGGAAGCGGCGCAGGATGCGGGCACAGAAGGCATGGATGGTCTCGATCCGCAGACCGCCGGGCGTTTCCAGAGCGCGCGCGAACAGCGCCCGCGCGGCACGAAGATCGTCGGTTGCATAGGAGTCCGGCGCGCGCCCCTCGAGACGCGACAATTCCTCCCGAAGTTTCTCGTCGCGCATGATCGACCATTTGCCGAGCGTGCGGAACAGGCGCGACAGCATCTCGTTGGCGGCCGCCTTTGTATAGGTGATGCACAGGATGGAATCCGGCGCGGCCCCGGGCCGTCCGTCGGCGCGCCGCAAGAGCAGCCGGGCCACACGGTCGATCAGCACCTTGGTCTTGCCGCTTCCGGCATTGGCCATGACGAAGACCGGCCGGGCGGGGTCAGCCGACACGATCTGCGCAAGATTGGCCCGGCGGTATTCTTCCGTATCCGGCGGGATGACAGGATTGCTCACATCAACCATCTGCTCCCTCCCCGTCTTCCGTGTCGCCAGCCCATTCGGCCCGCCGGGCCAGGAGATTGTACCCATTGTCGTATTTGACGAATTTCACACGCGGCGCCGACAGGAAGCGGGCTGAGGGATCACGATAGGCCTCAACCAGGCGTAACAGGCCGGCCTCAGCAAGATCAGCCATCTCGGCAGGCTCGACCGGCAGATTGTGCTTGCCGCCGAGGCTGAACGCGTCAGGCTTTGCCTTGAAGGCCACATAGTGGAGCTGGTCCACCCGCGCCGCAGGCACGCCGTCATAGCCGCCCTTCTGCGCGATCAGCGCCTGCAAGGGCATTTGCTGGCTGAGGCCTGTAGCGACTTCCATGTCCTTTGGGGGATTGCCGGTCTTGAAGTCCACGATGACAAGATCGCCCGTCGCGGTGCGCTCGATCCGGTCTGCTGTGGCAGACAGGGTGAAAGGGTGGCCTGCGATGGAGTATTCGATCTTGCCCCGGACTTCCTGTTTCAACCGGCCGCCGGACGTGTCTCGCAGACTGCGCCAGTTGAGGTACCAGTCCACGGTTCTGGCCCAGACCGCCTCGCGCGCTGCCCAGGCGTCGGCAGGCTCGCCAACGCGGCGCAATTCCTGCGCCAGCAATTCCATCAGGCGTTCGGCAGTCTTTGCGCCGCCATCCTCTTCAAACAATTCGAGCGCCTTGTGAATTGCGGTGCCCCGAGGTGCCGGGCCGAGTTCGCCGCCGAGCGCATCAAGGGTCGACAGGCCCAGCACCTGCTCCGCCCAGAGCGCATAGGGATCGCGTTGCAGCAGATCCACCCGTGTCGCCGACAGGCGCGATGGCCAGCCCTCCGGTCTCGCCGATGGCGTCGGCTCGGCACTGAATCCGGCCGGAGCGCCGTTCATGTTGCTGATCTTCAACGCTTCGGCCAGGGCGAGCGGATCAACGACGTCCGGCGCAAAGTGTTTGGCAGCGTCGCCTTCGAGTGCACCTTCCGCCAACGTCTTCAGGCGCCAGACCCAACGTGATGCCACAGCCGGGGCATCATTGCGCCGGGCAGAATAGACAAGCGTGACATCCGGGGCGCAGGCCAGCTGTGCAAAGTCGTGGGCAGCCAGCCCCATACGTTCTTCAGGGTCCCCCAGACCAAGCCGTGCCCGGAAATGACGGGGCAAGAAGGCGTCCGGCGCCGGACGCTTTGGCCAGACATCCTCGTTCAATCCGGCCAGAATGACGCGGTCCGCCGTCTGCAGACGCGCTTCGAGCGGCCCCCAGATCGACAGGGATGGGTGTTCCGCTTCCCCGAAGCTGACGGTCATCTGCGCCGCCTGGGCGTTGACCAGATCGGCCAAGGCGGCAGGCCGCATCGGGCCAAGCGACTGCGAAACCTCCCGGATGAATTCGAGCAGGCGACTGGTGGCTGCGCCATCCTCTCCGGCCCAGGGCATCGGAGTTTCGCTGACCGCTTCTGCCAGCGCGGCGATGCGCTCGATCGCGTCGGCTCCCGGCACAGCCTCAAGACCGCTGAGATCGGCGTCCGCCGCTTCGAACTGCCGGATAAGCCCCTCGACCAAGTCGATGGCCGCTGTCTGATCTTCCGGCGTGAACTGAGGATAAGGCTCGATCGTATGGCGGGTTCGGATGCTCTCGACCAATTCCGTCAGGGATGTCCAGCGGCGCGGCCCTCGCAGAAAGTGGATTTCGAGATCCGCCAGACCTTCGAGGGGGGCGGCCAGTTCATGTGTCAGAACCGACGCAATCAGGATCGGATCACCGGGGTCGACCGCCCATTTGGCGCACAGGCCTACAAAGCTGCCAGCTGCCGTCCGACCGACAGGAATCCCGGCAGAGGGTGGCACACTGACGTTCCATCGCCGCAATTGCGACGACACCCGCCGCGCCAGACCGGCATCCGGCGTGACAAGGGCAGCCGATCGCCCCTCCGTTTCAAGCGTTTGGCGCATGAGCAGCGCAATCATGCTGGCCTCTGTGGCCTCATCAGCCGCCTCGAGGAGGGTCAGCCCCTCCAAAGCCTGAGCGGCAAACGTTTTCACATCAGCACCCGCACCAGCGGCAAGCTGGTCCAGCGTGTCGCGCCAATCGGCCGTCGCGTCTGCCGGTGCGAGAGCCTCCAGAATCATGCGCCGGCGCGCTGCCCGCGCGGGGCCGGTCGTGATGCCGGGCCATTCGGCAACCTGGTCCGGCGTGATCCCCAGCGCCTCCAGTGTGTGGAAAAGCGCGTTCTGCGGGTGTCCAACCTCGGAACGGATGGCGAGTTGCTGGTCCTCCGGAACGGCACGGTCCAGACCTGGCAGGACGATCAACCCCTTTGGCAATTGACGGGCCGCCTTCATCAATTCCCGTCCGGCCGGGGTTGCCCCCGTCGAGCCAGCGATGATCACCGGCGCGTCCGGCGGATTGGCAAGCCATGCAGAAGCCGTGGCCTGTGCCGCCTGGAAGCGGCGCTGCAACGGATCCGTCACGCCTTGTTCTTCCAACCATTTCGGCCAGGCCTCGGTAACGATTTCGAGGAATTTAGCGGAGTTTGACCAATGCTCTGCCAGATCAGCACCCCGCGCAAGATCCGGCAGACCGGACCAGTCCGCATCCGGACTGAGATGCGCCTGATCCAGAAGCCGGGCCAACTCGTTTGCAGCCGCCAGTGCGGAAGAAGGAGGGATCTCCATGCCGGAGGTCTGCCGGTAATAGGCCTGCACCAGGGATGCCAGCGTCCCGAGCCGGCGCGCCGGCGACAGGGCGGGCGGCAGGTCGGTCATTGAAAATTCGGCGACGGGCGGAGCTTCGTCGCTCTCCAGATCGCCCATGGCACGGATGTCGGGCGACAGGATGGGGGTTTCCCCGGCCGCCAGATACAGGGCCGCCGACAGCTCCCGGGCAGACCGCCGGTTGGGCACATAGATGACGGCGTCGGCCAATGCGTCCGGATGCTGAGCCAGGCCGACCGCGCGCGACAATTCCTCGGCCAGGCATTTCAGGAAATTCTCGCCCGGGGGGATGGTCCAGACCTTCGGCGATTGGGGACCGAACAGGGGCAGGTCAGGCACCATGGCAGCGCAACCACATTTCGGCATCATCCAGCGCGCCGGGGTCCCCCACATGTAGCCAGAAATCATCAAGCGGCAGGCCATGCAGGCGCCCTGCCTCGACCATTGGCCCCCAGATCCGCCAGGCGACGGAGAAACGTTCCACGGGAAGTCCGGCGAAAGCCTGTGGTTGCAGGATGCGCACCCCTGCATAAGCCCAGGGCGCGGCCGGATTGTCGCCGCGCCGGGTCAGACTGCCATCGTCGGCCCGAAGAAAATCGCCAGCCCCGCCATACCCCAGACTGCGCTGAGTATCTGCCAGAAGGAGAAGCTCATCCATGCGCTGGGGATCAAATGCGTCCGCGAGCGCCAGGAAGGGAGCAGAATCCCCCCGTCCCCAGAACGCGTCGGTATTGACGACAAAGACCGGATCGTCGCCGAGCAGCGGCGCCGCCTTGGCAAGGGCTCCGCCCGTTTCGAGCACTTCTCCCCGCTCGTCGGACACGATGACCTCCGTCCCCTGAACACCGGCCATGTGAGCCTCGACCTGATCGGCCAGCCAGTGCACGTTCACGACAATCCGCTTCACGCCAGCCTCGATCAAGGGATCGATCATCCGGTCCATGAGGCGCTTGCCGCCGACCTCGATCAGCGGTTTCGGACATGTCTCCGTGAGTGGCCGCATGCGCGTGCCGAGGCCCGCCGCAAGCACCATCGCCGTATGCGGAATATCATGTGCCATCAACTATCCTCAAACACAAACGGTGTGGTTTCCCGCACGAAAGCCGCCATCGGCGCCAGTGCCGGATGCGACAGATTGCGCGCCAGGAGTTTCAACTGACGCGGCTGGAACAGGCCATAGCGCGCCTTGCCGTCACGATGCTGAAGCCGTGAGAACACGCCGGCAATACGCAGGGCATTCAGGGCGCCAATGACCGCCAGACGTTCTTCGAAGGCATCACGCTCTTTCCCGGTTTCGTCGAGATAGTGCCGTATCGCGGCCTCCGAGGCCGCCGGGGACACTTCACGGCGTGCATCCTGGGTCAACATGGCCATATCCCATGCGTCCCAGCCGCGCACGGCATCCTGGAAATCCAGCAGCGCAATCCGGTTGTCTCCCAGCCACAGCAGGTTCTCGGCATGATAGTCCCTGAGCGTGAAGTCGCGCGGAAAGGACATGGCCTGTTCGATCAGGGCGTCACGCTCGGCCTCCCACCGGGAACGCCGCGCGCCGGAAAGTGCGGCCCCGCCAGCCTCTACGGGCAGCCAGTCGGCATAGAGGTCTGCATTCGTGGCCAGGGCGAGCCGGTCGAATTCGAGGATCGGCCAGGTTTCGCCTGCATGCGTGATGCTGTCCGGGGCCGGCGCCTTGTGCAGGCGGGCCAGCATGCCGGCCGCCAGCGTGTAGGCGGGTACCTCTATGCCCGGTGTCCGTTCGATCGCGCGGGCCAGTTCCCGTCCATCGCCGAAATCCTCGATCAGGGCGAGCCCCTGGGCGGTATCGTGCGCATGGATTTCGGGCGCTTCGAAGCCAAGGGCGCGCAGATGATTGGCGATCAGCACGAAGGCATCGACCCGCGAGGCCGCAAGCCGTGTCTGCGCGTTCCACCCCATGGCGTTCCGGGTCGCGTCATCCGCGTCGGGCGGACACGGGTCCGCTTCGATCCGTGGCGCATCCATGAGGAGGGCAGTCTCTCCACCAGGCCGGGTCAGCCGGATATAGCGCCGTGTCGACGCGTCCTGACCGAGCGACTGGCGCGCAGCATCAGCCCAGCCATGGCGGACCAGAAAGGCAGAAATGACCGGTTCGCGAAGATCAGAATCGGAATGCATCGATACGTGTTTGCCAGTCTTCGCCATGAGGTTCCAGCGTTACGGTCCGGTGGTCTCCCTCGAACCCGAACAGCAGGTCGAGCCGCCATGCGGGAAGATGCGGGCCGGCCTTGTCCGGCCATTCCACCAGCGCCACACCATCCGCCGTTTCCTGCCAGCCAATCTCCTCCATTTCGTCGGGCGATTCCAGCCGGTAGAGGTCAAAATGCCAGATCGGAAAATCTGGCCCCTCATAGGCCTGCACCAGCGTATAGGTCGGGCTGGGCACCTCTCCGATGTCCGGCAGCAGCGCCTGAATGAGCCCCCGCGCGAACGTGGTCTTGCCGACCCCCAGGCCACCCTGCAGCGCCAGCACATCGCCGGGCGTCAGCAGGGCCGCAATGGCTGCGCCAAAGGCCAGTGTGCGGGTTTCATCGTCGAGTCGGTAAACGCAGGTCATCGGGTCAGGCTTAGTGGACACGGTGCTGTCACACCATCGTTTCCTGACGAAATTGCGGCAAAACGCGTGGTGACATGCCTTGCAGGAGCAGGCAGACTGCCGTAAACAGCAAAAAATGACGCTAGCGTCACGAATTGACGCAGGGCGAGGACAGGGACCCGGACTCTTGGATCTTTCAGACGCACAAAAGATCGTCGTGATCGGCGGCGGACAGGCCGCAGCCCAGGCCATCCAGTCGCTGCGCATGGGTGGCTATGCGGGCGAACTGACTCTTGTGGGCGAAGAAGCCGCCCTGCCCTATCAGCGCCCGCCGCTGTCCAAGGCCTACATGAAGGGCGAGTTCGCCGAGGAGCGGCTCTATTTCAAGCCCGCTGCCTGGTATGAGGACAACAAGGTGGATTTGGTCCTGTCGACCCGGGCCACGGGTATCGACCGGACCCGACGGATCGTCGAGATCGAGCATGGCGGTCATCTGGACTATGATGCCCTGATCCTGGCGACGGGGTCGCGTCCGCGGGACCTGCCGATCGAAGGCGCGGACCTGGATCATGTTTACGCCCTGCGCAGCCTTGCCGATGTCGAGCGCATCCGGCCCCAAATGGTGGCCGAACGGTCCATTGTGATTGTCGGTGCCGGCTATATCGGGCTGGAAGCCGCGGCAGTGGCCCAGCAGATGGGATTGAAGGCAACGGTGCTCGAAATGGCCCCGCGCGTGCTCGCCCGCGTGACCAGCCCGCTGATGAGCGACTTCTACGAAACGGAGCATCGCCGCCAGGGGGTCGATATCCGCACCGAAACCAGTCTGTCGCGCCTGGAAGGCGAAAACGGCGCCGTGACCGGTGCCATTCTCAGCGACGGCACACGCATCGATGCGGACATTGTTCTGGTCGGCATCGGCATCCTGCCGAATGAGGATCTGGCGCGGGACGCCGGCATTGCCTGCAAGAATGGCATTCTGGTCGACCGTGACGCCCGCACGTCCGATCCGCGCATCTTTGCGGCCGGGGACTGTGCCAGCCGCCCGCTCGTGCATTTCGGCCGGTCGGGCCGGCTGGAGAGCGTCCACAATGCCATCGAACAGGGCAAGCTGGCCGCAGCGGCCATCCTGGGCAAGCCACGACCGGTGGAGGATTGCCCCTGGTTCTGGTCTGACCAGTACAATTTGAAGCTGCAGATTGCCGGATTGAGCGAAGGCCATGACGAAATCGTGGTGCGCGGCTCGCCGGACGACCGGAAATTTGCGGCCTTCTATCTGAAGAATGGCACGCTGATCGCTGTTGATGCCGTCAACAGTCCTCCGGAATTCCTGGCCTCGAAGAAGCTGATCATGGCGGGAGCGAAGCTCTCGGCCGACATTCTTGCAGACACGTCAACACCCATGAAAGAGATTGCCGCTAACGCAGTGGCAGCGTGAAGGAGAGAAACCCGCAAATGGCGAAAATTACCTATATCGACCACGAAGGCACGGAACGTGTCGTTGAGGCCCAGAATGGCGAAACCGTAATGGAAGCGGCGATCAAGAATTCCATTCCCGGAATTGATGCCGATTGCGGCGGCGCCTGCGCCTGTGCCACGTGCCATGTCTATGTGGACGCGGCCTTCATGGACAAGGTCGGCGAGCAGGAAGAGATGGAGAAATCCATGCTCGACTTCGCTGAAAACGTTCAGGACAATTCCCGCCTGTCCTGCCAGATCACCGTTTCGGATGAGCTGGACGGGCTGAAGGTCACCACGCCGGAAAGCCAGCACTAGGCTGACCCAATGAGATCATCCAGCGCCCCGGTCTCTGGCCGGGGCGCTTTTTATTGTCGCGTGACCTCGCGTCACGAGTTGGTTCTATTCCGGAACTGAGTATGTATGCGCAGAGTATCCCAAGGAGGTTGGCCATGGATTTCGAGACGCTCATCGAAGGCGGCAGACAGACGGGCGCGCACGCAATGGCGTTTCATGTCCCGGAAACCTGGATGCAGGGGCGCACCACGTATGGCGGACTGACATCGGCCCTGTGTCTGAAAGCCGCCATGCCGACTTCCGGCGAACGCCCGATCCGCTCGGCGCAGATCGCGTTTGTCGGACCGGTGTCCGGCGATGTGGAGTGCACGGCCACCCTGCTGCGCGAAGGCAAGAATACGGTGTTTACCAGCGTGCGCATGATGGGCGAAACAGGCGTCGCGGCGGAAGCCATTTTCGCGTTCGGAACCCATCGGGAGTCACGGCTGAACTTCGCCCACCTGCCCGCACCTGCCGTGTCGGCACCAGAGGATACGGTGTCGTTCTTCGGCGACTCGCCGCGACGGCCGGCGTTCACGCGGAACTTCAACATGCGCCTCGCCCAGGGAAAGCCGCCCATGTCCGGCGCGGCGGAGGCCGACATGTCGCTCTGGATGCGTCACAAGGATGGTTCGGTGGCGCCGGATGCCCTGTCCGTGCTGGCGCTGGCCGACGCGCCACCACCGGCTGCCATGGCCATGCTGAGCGAGCCTGCCCGCATCAGTTCGATGACCTGGATGGCCGAGTTCCTCACAGATGACATCCGGACCGGGGATGGCTGGTTCCTCGCGCGGCACGTCGCGGAGGCCTCCAAGGATGGCTACAACAGCCAGGCCATGACTTTGTGGAACACATCCGGCGACCCCGTGATGATCGGTCGCCAGACGATTGCCGTTTTTGCCTGACCTAGTCCTGCGGTGCCGGCGTGTCCGTGTCATTGACGATGGGACCGGGTTCCAGCACGCGGAGCAGCGAGGCAGGAACCTCGCCCGCGGGGCAGGCTTCGGTTAGCGTGTAGGCATTGCCGACGCCCGGCGCAGCCGCCTGAACCGGTGCGGTGATGGTCTGCGACCGGAAGATCCAGCTGAGCAGGAACATGGCGAACACGGCCGCAGCAACCGCCGCGATTGTCCCCCATCCCATGCCGAGGTCCGGCTTTTCCGGTTCGCCGACGGGACGGGCGGGACGGCTGGCGGACGAGGTTGCCGTCGTGGCGGGCTTGACTGAAGCCTTCGCCAGCGCGGCGGCGCTGGCCGTTTCGGCGGCGGGCGCAGGCTTGATGCCCATCGCCTTCTCACGCTTTTTCTTCGCATCGATGGCAAGTGGATCATCGGGGTGCGCGGCGAGCCAGTCTTCGCGGGCCTCTTCATCCTTGGAGCCGAATCCCATCCACTGGCGCAGATCGGAGCGACCGTCACGCGCGCCCAGTTCCTCGACCACCTTGTAGAAGCCTTCCGGCATCTTGCGGGAGGTCATGCCCTCGATCGAGAACCGCTTGTCGCTCTTGAACGGCTCGTAAGGGATGGTCTTGTCGAGGCTGACCTGAGCCAGCATGCCCGGCCGGGAATGACCGACAGACGCTGCCGCGCGCACCCAGTCGCTCTTCACGGCGTGTTCGGACCACATGACCAGCATGTATTTGGAGTTTCCGGCATTGCGGGCATCCTTGGCATCGAAGGTCGTGTCGGTCTGCTTCTGGTCGAACCAGACCTTGAACTTCAGCGACCGCAACCGGCGGGCGACCAGCTTGGCCATGTCCCGGTCTTCAATCGCAGATACAAGAAAAACATCGTACGCCATGTGCGCGCCACCTCTTGAAGTAACCGGCCAAGCATACTCATAGACCCTTAACATTCCACCCAATTCCGCTTTCAGGCGACTAATCGGGCTGTTTTTCGGCTGAGAATACGGCTAGTTGCGCGGCGAACCAGTTATCGAGGAGACCGGCATGGGCTTCAAATGCGGCATCGTGGGACTTCCCAATGTGGGCAAGTCCACGCTCTTCAACGCACTCACCCAAACCGCTGCCGCGCAGGCCGCGAACTATCCTTTCTGCACCATTGAGCCGAATGTCGGCGAAGTGGCCGTTCCGGAACCGCGCCTGAAGAAGCTGGCGGAAGTGGCAGGGTCAAAGGAGATCATTCCGGCTCGCATGAACTTTGTCGACATTGCCGGACTGGTCGAGGGCGCCTCGCAGGGTGAAGGCCTTGGCAACAAGTTCCTGGCCAATATCCGCGAGACGGATGCCATCCTGTATGTACTCCGCTGTTTCGAAAATGACGACATCACACATGTCAGCGGAAAGGTGGATCCGATTGCCGATTTCGAAGTCGTCGAGACCGAGCTGATGCTGGCGGACCTGGAGAGCCTGGAAAAGCGCAAGGCCAACGTCATCAAGAAGGCCAATTCCGGCGACAAGGAAGCCAAGGCTCAAGTTGCCCTGATCGATCTGGCCCTCAATGAACTGACGAATGGGCGCCCGGCCCGCCGCGCCGATGTTCCGAAGGATGACCTCAAAGCCTGGAACATGCTGCAGCTGCTGACGTCAAAGCCGGTCCTTTTTGTGGCCAATGTCGACGAGGAAAGCGCCGCAACCGGCAATGCCTATTCTGAGCAGGTTGTGGCCCGCGCCAAAGAAGAAGGCGCAGCCTGTGTGGTGATTTCCGCGCAGATCGAATCCGAACTGGCGATGCTGGATGAGCCGGATCGCAGCGAATATCTCGAAACGCTCGGCCTGGAAGAGCCGGGCCTGTCGCGCCTGATCCATGCAGGCTACACGTTGCTGGGCCTGCAGACCTATTTCACGGCAGGCCCGAAAGAGGCCCGCGCCTGGACAATCCGCAAGGGCTGGACCGCCCCGAAGGCGGCCGGTGTCATCCACGGCGATTTCGAGAAGGGCTTCATTCGCGCCGAAACCGTCGCCTATGCGGACTACATCGCTCATGGCGGTGAAGCCGGTTCAAAGGATGCCGGGAAAATGCGTTCGGAAGGCAAGGACTACATCGTTCAGGATGGCGATGTGATGCTGTTCCGCTTCAATGTCTGATCATTTCGCCGGCAGCGCAGCCCGCTGACGGGCGTGGCGGCTGCCGGCAAGGCTGGCCCATGCCGGACGCTCGTACAGAATGCGCAAGGGCGTGTTGCGGATCAGCGCATGAAAGGCCAGCGGCAGGCCGACCGCCACCAGAAGTGTGAGAGCGCTGGTCCATCCGATCCCGCCAAGCAGCGCGCCCGTGTGCGGCAGGACGAGCCGCTCGATGGCGAGCAACGGGAAGACAAAGCTGAGATAGATAACAATCGAGTGCTTGCCGCAATAGCGCAGGAAGTCCGCCATCCGGAACCGGGTAAGCAGGGCCGAGGCCACGCACACCGCTGTGGCGCCGGCCATGCCGAGCAGGAAGCTCGTCAGGAATTCCTCTTGCAGGCCAAGCGTGACGGCCCACCAGTTCATGCCGCTCCACACAAGAAGGCCCACCAGACCGGCAAGTGGGGCTTGTGCGGCCCGACCGGCGAACCGGAAGATCTGCGGGGCGAAGGCATAGCCCATGAAGAAATAGACGTAGCGATTGGCGAACCGGTCAATCACGCTGAAGCCGGTATCGATGAAGCCCAACTGGTAGAGGGACTGCAGCAGGAAGGCGCCGGCAAACACCATCCAGACCGGCAGATGCCGCACAAGGCGCGTGACGACGTAGAAGATCGCCAGCATGTGCACGAACCAGAGCGAATTTGACGGCTCAATGAAGCTGAACGCCCAGAGTTTCAGGGCGTAGGCCGGATGGGCCACCAGTGTTTCGTACTCGACGACCGGGAATTGCAGCGCCAGCCAGAGCACATAGAAATAGATGAAATGCACCACTTTGCGGTCGACATAGTCCAGCAATGGTCCGTGAATGCTGCGGCTGAGGAACAGACCGGCGACGAGGAAGAAATCCGGCATCCGGAAAGGACGCGCGAAATCAACGACCGCATGCATCCAGCCCTGACCGTCCAGCACATGCTCAACGCCATAGACCACATGCATCATCACGACGAGGATGATGCAGATACCCTTGGCATAATCGACCCAGTCGACACGCTCATTCTGTGAGGCAATCGGGTCAGTGGACATTCGATATCTCCGTCAGGTCATCCGGGCATGCTCAGGCAGGAATTGCGGTCACGACTGAAAGCGGCGATTGCTGTGCCGCGGAAGACTTCAGGCAGGTAGCCATCCAGTCGAAGGAGCGGTTCACACGGTCGACCGCCCGCCTTTCTTCCGACAATACGCTCTGCACGCCGTCAGGCAGCCAGAAATAGGGATTTGCCTCCCAGATGATCACCTGCCCGTTCGGGCGCAGGCTGTAGTCTACAGCGGCGAAATCAAGGCCGAGCGCGCGCACCGCAGCGACGAGGTCCGCCCGCCCGAATACAGGGGTCGCGAAATATTGCTGGTCGACCGCGATCAGTTCATCCAGCAGTTTCGCATTGTATCCAGCCTTCCGCGCCAGCGATCGGACCCGCCCGGCTTCGCGCGTGAACAGGCAGTTCGACAGGCCGACAATCGGACTCTCAGAGAAAAACAGGTGGCTGGCCATGACCTGGTCGCCGAAGACGAAGGCGCGCGCCTTGTGATGATAGCGCCGGAAGAGGTCTGAGCATCTGGCCGTGCTGTCGCGATACTCCTGACGGATGTCATGCATGCGCAACACTGCAGCGGCGCAGCTCCGGATCGGGGGCATCCTGTCGAGGTCCGACTTGTCACGCAGGATCGCGACATCCCTCTGCGCGTGCTCTTCATCGCCGCGCACAATGCAGGGATAGCCGATGGCTTCGATCGCTGCCGGCAGCTGTGACATATCCCGGACCGGAGCCACATTGGCGCTGGGAACGCCGCACTCGTTCCATATGCGGGCCTGGCTGGTCTTGGACGTGTTGCTGAGCCCGTCCGGATGGTTGATCATCTTGAGCCCCCGGAAGGCGGCTTCCTTCGCGATATCCATGGCATCGAGATAGCAGGTCGGGTATTTCTGCTTCAGAGGGTCGCCAAGCCAGAAGAGCACCGTCCCGATGTCTGAAAAATCCGGGGTTCCGGTGCAGGTCGCATGGATGCGGATATCGTGGAACAGCGGATCATTGGTGGCGACGAGGCGTTTGAGGAAAACGTCTCCTGTTGGCACATGACGGCCCCGCCCTGGCCCGTGGACCACCATCAGAATCTTTCGTTTTGCAACAGCGTGCATATGTGTCGATTTCCCTAGAACGAGACAGGGCCGGTCGGCCGGGTCCTGTTGCGGGAATTACGCAAAACCCGTGCCAGTCGAGGCGCACCTGTACAAGCGGCCCTGCCCCGGCCTACAACCTGCCGCACCCGACCCGATGCAGGACCCAACACAGCATGTCTTCCCCTCCGCCCCTGTCAGCCACAGAGACCGATGCGACACTGGAAACCCGGATTGCAGCGGCAATTGATGGAAAGACGAAACCCCTGGGCGCGCTGGGGGCGATTGAGCCGCTGGCCGCCCGGATTGCGCAAATCCAGGGAACCCTGATGCCGCGGGCCGATACGTGCCGCCTGACGATCTTTGCGGCCGATCACGGCATGGCCCGGGCAGGCGTCTCGGCGTTTCCCCAGGATGTGACCCGGCAGATGGTGTTCAATTTCCTGACGGGCGGCGCAGCGGCCAATGTCTTCGCACGCTCCGTCGGCGCCGACGTGCAGGTCGTGGACGCCGGGGTCGCGGGTGTGCCGATTGAACATCCCGACCTGATCCCGCGCCGCATGGGCGACGGCACCGCCAATGCCATCGAGGGCCCTGCCATGACATCTGCCGTGTGTGACGCCGCCTTGTCGGCCGGCATGACACTCGGCCGCGAGGGTCAGGTGGCCGTGGCGTGTTTTGGCGAAATGGGCATCGGCAATACATCGTCCGCGAGCCTGGTGGCGGCCAAGATCCTTGGCGTACCGGTGAGCGCGCTGACCGGCCGGGGCACGGGCCTGGACGATGCCAGACTGGACCGGAAACGCGCCCTTCTGGAACAGGCTGCGGCGCGAACGGGGCCGGATCTGGATGCCCATACGGCGCTGCAGCACTTTGGCGGGTTCGAGATCGTCATGATGGCGGGGGCGATGATGGGCGCCGCGGAGACCGGCAGGATCGTTCTGGTCGATGGATTCATCGCATCGGTCGCAGCCCTTGCCGCCGTCCGGATCGCGCCCGAATGCCGGACCAACATGGTCTTCGCGCACCAATCCGCAGAGGCGGGCCACGGGCGCGTGCTGACAGCCCTGGACGCTGATCCCCTGTTGCAGCTGGACATGCGGCTGGGCGAAGGCACAGGCGCCCTGCTGGCCTTCCCGCTGGTGAGAGCAGCTGCCGACATGCTGCGCGACATGGCGAGTTTCGAAATCGCTGGCGTCAGCGGACCGGCATGAAGGGCGAGTGGGCCAAATTGGTTCTGGCGGCGCAGTTCCTGACGCGTCTGCCGCTGCGGACGGATCGGCTGTTCTCGGCCGGGCGGATGGCCGACGCGCCGCGCTACTTTCCTCTGGTGGGCCTCTTGATCGGTGTCGCAAGCGCGGGGGCGTACTGGCTGGCGGCGCTGGCGCTGCCGCATCTGGTTGCGGTGATTGTGTCGATCTGTGCCGGCCTGTTGCTGACCGGGGCATTCCATGAAGACGGCTTGGCCGACACGTTCGACGGCGTTGGCGGCGGCCTGACGCGCGACCAATCCCTTGAAATCATGAAAGATAGCAGGCTCGGGACCTATGGCACGGCCGCGCTGGTCGGGGCGCTGGCGCTGAAGGCGGCCGCGCTGGCCGCGATGCCGCCATTCTGGGTCATTGCCAGCCTGCCGCTGGCACATTGCGCATCGCGCCTGTCAGCGGTGCTGGTCATCGCCACGAGCCGCTATGTGCGGGAGGAAGGTACAGGCAAACCGGTCTCGCAGGGACTGTCATCAGCAAGCCTCGGTGTGGCCAGTGTCATTGGGCTCGGAGCCGTTTCAATCAGTCTCATCTGGTGTCAGCCCATTGCACTGGTTTCCGGACTGGCCCTGATGGGTGTCATGCATGTCGCGATGCGGCTCATGTTCGAACCGAAGCTTGGCGGCTATACCGGCGACACGCTCGGCGCGGTGCAGCAGGCGAGCGAGATCGGCTTTTATCTCGGCGTGCTCGCATGGCTCTGACCCTGCTGCGCCATACAACGCCCGATGTGGCCGCCGGCATCTGTTATGGCCGGACCGATCTCGAGCTGGCCGCCAGTTTCGAAACGGAAGCCCGCCAGGTCGTGGACACATTGCCGGGCGTCGACCGCATCATCTCCAGTCCGCTCCGCCGGTGCGCAAGTCTGGCCGATTTTGTCGGACAACGGACGGGCTTGTCCCCCATTCATGATGACCGGCTGGTGGAAATGGATTTCGGACGTTGGGAGATGCAGGCCTGGTCAGACCTGCCCCGGCATGAACTCGACGCCTGGGCGGCAGACTTTCTGGACGCCCGGCCGCATGGCGGGGAAAGCGTCGCGGAGCTGACGGCACGCACGCACTCTGCCATCACCGACTGGAACGCGCCCGACCAGCACACGCTGGTGGTGACCCATGCCGGGGTGATCAAGGCGATCTTTGCGGCATTGGGCGGAGTGCATCATTATCGCAGCACGATCTCCTATGGCGGTCAGGTCACGCTGCTCGAACACGCTGAAAGGAATGCCCCGACATGACGGACGACACCGACCATACCGAAAAGATGAAGGCGTTGCAGGCCGAGCAGCGCAAGAAGACGGAGGCCGCCAGCGAGCCGGACCGGGGACTGGTTCTGGTGCATACCGGCAATGGCAAGGGCAAGTCGAGTTCTGCCTTCGGCGTGATCGCCCGCGCCCTGGGCTGGGGCCAGAAGGTCGGCGTGGTCCAGTTCATCAAGGGCAAGTGGATCACCGGCGAGCGGCAATTCTTCAGCAAGTTCCCGGACCAGCTGGACTGGCACACAATGGGCGAAGGCTTCACCTGGGACACACAGGACAAGGCGCGCGACATTGCGGCGGCCGAAGCCGCCTTTGCGCGGGCGACGGAGATGATGGCGAGTGGCGCCCATGATCTGGTCGTGCTGGACGAGATCAACATCGCGATGCGGTATGACTATCTGTCGACCGAGGCCGTCCTGAACAGCCTGAAGGCGCGGGCCCACCAGACCAGTGTGATCCTGACCGGACGCGACGCCAAGCCTGCACTCTGCGACTATGCCGACCTTGTGAGCGAGATGGTCGAGATCAAGCATCCCTTCAAGGCGGGATTGAAAGCCAAGCGCGGGGTCGATTTCTGACCAATTTGCCGCGCATCCTGTCGCGCCATCAGTATTGACAGCCCGAGGGGCTTGCAACATTACGAGCGTCAGATGGTGCTTTCTGCAAGGAAAGCTAAGAGGGAAGCCGATGAGAATTCGGCGCTGTACCCGCAACTGTGAGCCGGGAGTTGAAGGCCAAGATGCCACTGGAGCAATCGCTCTGGGAAGGCGGCCGGAGACGCGGATCGGTGAGCCAGGAGACCTGCCATCGCGTCGTTCGTCCGGAGGCCGGGAATAGTTCTCAGCGGGCGGGAAGGCACTGATGCCTCTCCTTCGTAACGACACCTGAACCCTTGGGCCTGGCCGTCCGCACCGTTCCCCGGTGAGGCCAGATTGTCGTTATGAACTGCATCCACCATTCGGGCGGCTGGGATGCGAGGAAAACACATGTTGTACAAAACCGCCCTGCTGGGGGCTGTCGTCATGGGCACGTCCCTTGTCGCTGTTGCGCAGGAGACACCGCAGGAAGACACAAGGCTGGACACGATCATCGTCGATGGATCGCGCCTCGACCAGACGCTGACCGAGATCGGTTCCAGCGTTTCGGTGATCACCAAAGAGGATATGGATGAACTGGGCGTCGATTTTGCCCTGGATGCTGTCGCAACAGCGCCCGGCGTGACGATCAACCAGAATGGCGCGTTTGGCGGCAGCGCAAGTGTCCGCATCCGGGGCGCATCCTCGGACCAGACCCTCGTCCTGATCGATGGCGTGCCTGTCAGCGACCCGACCGGAACGGGGGGCGGATACAATTTCGCCTATCTCGACACGGACAATATTGAGCGGATCGAAGTGCTGAAAGGTCCGCAATCCACGCTATGGGGCAGTGACGCGATTGGCGGGGTGGTATCCATTACCACGAAACGGCCAACAGAAGGTTTCTCGGGATCTGTCTTCGGAGAGTATGGGTCTTTCAACACAGTGCGCGGCGGCGCGGCAATCAGCAATGCGAATGATGCTGGCGATTTCCGGATTGCAGCGACCGGCCTGACGACCGACGGCATTTCGAAGGCCGATGAAGACAATGGCAACACGGAAGATGATGCCTACGACTCCCAGACAATTGCTGCGCGAGGAGGCCTTAACCTGCCCGGCAGCGTCCGCCTCGAATCCAGCCTTCTGTGGAGCGATGCCGAGTCGGAGTATGACAGTTATTCAGGGGGCGCGCAGGGCAATGTAGCTGATGGCGACGAGGTGACGAATTCGAAAACCCTTTCCGGGAACATCACGCTGAAAGCGCCGCTGTTTGATGGTCTGCTCGATAATCTCGTTCAGATCGGATACTCCGACATCGAGCGGGAAAACAGGTCCAATGGTGTTCAGAGCTACTATACCGAGGGCGACCGGGCCCTGTTCCGTTACCAGGGCACATTGAACATCAACGAGTCCAACAAGCTGGCCTTTGGTGCAGAGCGGGAGGAAACCAGCGCGAACTCGGATGAATCCTCCGTCGACAGCCTGTTTGCCCTGTACGAGTTCAAGCCCGTTGACGATCTCACGCTGACCGGCGGGCTGCGCATGGATGACCATGAAACATTCGGATCTGAAACGACGGGACGGGTCGCGGCGGCCTGGACCGCTACGGACCAACTGGTCGTGCGCGCAAGCTGGGCTCAGGGCTTCAAGGCGCCGAGCATCTTCCAGTCGACCTATATCTGCTCTTTTTGCGGACTGACCGAACCCAATCGGAACCTGAAGCCAGAGACCTCCGAAGCCTATGATATCGGCGTGGAGTGGCACTCTGCCGATCAGCGCCTGATGCTGGGGGCGACCCTGTTCGATCAGGAAACCGAAAACCTGATCGATTTCTCCTTCACCGCAGGCTATGACAATATTGCCTTTGTGGAGTCCCAAGGCGTGGAACTGGTGGGGGCCTACACATTCACGAGCTGGCTGAATGTTTCGGCGAACTACACCTATATCGACGCCGAGGATGGCGATGGCAACGAACTCGCCCGGCTGCCGGAGACATCTGCCAATGTCACGGTGTCATTCGACCCCGAAGGCCCGTTCTCCGGCGCGGTGCTGGTGCGTTACAATGGCGAGGAAGCCAACACGAATGGCACCGACCTCGACAGTTGGACGCGGCTTGACCTGACTGGCAGCTACGACCTGAATGACAAGGTGGAGTTGTATGGACGGATCGAAAACGTGTTCGACGAGGACTATCAGCAGATCCTCGGCTATGGCACGCCGGGCACATCGGGCTCACTCGGCCTGCGCCTTCGGTTCTAGGCCCTGAATGTCGAGACTGACTTCCCTTCTGCTCGCCCTTACCCTGTCCGCCTGCGGACAAGTGGAAGGGGCTGCGCCGGAGCGGCCTGACCACCCCCTGCGGATTGTCAGTCTCGACTATTGCGCGGACCAATATGTCCTGAAGCTGATCGACCGCGACCGGATTCTGGCTTTGTCGCCGGACGCCGGTCGCGAATTCTCCTATATGCGGGATGCGGCCATTGGCGTTGCGACTGTACGGCCCGTGGCGGAGGATGTGCTGATCCTGAAGCCGGACTTGGTTGTACGCGCCTATGGCGGGGGACCGAACGCATCTGCCTTTTTTCAGAAGGCGGGCGTCCCCGTCGTGGACATTGGCTGGACACCGGACATACCGGCGGTGATGGAGAACACGCAGCGCATTGCTGACGAATTGGGCGAGCCGGCGCGCGGCGCCGCCGTGAATGCCGAGATGCAGGCGCGTCTGGACCGGCTGCAAAGGCGTGCGCAGACGCGCACCGCGCTCTACATGACCCCTGCGGGCGTGACCACCGGCCCCGGCTCCCTGATCCATGAAATGATCGAGACGGCCGGCCTGACCAACATGCAGACCGATGCAGGGTGGCGTTCCCTGCCCCTCGAAACCCTTGCCTATGAGACCCCGGACGTGGTGGCCGCCGCTTTCTTTGGAGCAAGAACCAATCATCCCGATGCGTGGAGCCCGATGAAACATCCCGTCGCGCGCGATCAACTGACGAAGAGTGAAGTCGTGTCCCTGGAAGGGGCGTGGACATCCTGCAGCGGCTGGTTCCTGATGGATGCGGTCGAGGCGCTGGCGGAGGGCATGACCGAATGATCCGGGAACGCTTCCTTCTGCCCGGCCTGATAGCAGCGAGCCTGCTGGCCATCATTGCTGCCTGTTTCCTCGGATCGACCTCCCTGCCGGTCGGCCGCCTGCTGGGGGCACTGTTTGGCGGCGCGGATGCTGGCGACCGGCTGGTGGTCTGGCAGATACGCCTGCCTCGCGCTCTGGCGGCTTATATTGTGGGCGCGGCTCTTGGTATCAGCGGGGCGGCGCTTCAGGGCTTGTTGCGAAATCCTCTCGCCGAGCCCGGCGTGCTGGGCGTGTCTGCCTCGGCCTCCCTGATGGCCACATTCTCCCTGTATTACGGGATCGCCTCCGTCACGCCGTGGGCCCTGCCGATCGCGGCCATCATCGGCGCTTTGTCGGCGACCGCAGTGATCACGCTCGCTGCCTTGCGGACCCAATCGGTGGTGACCTTGATCCTGATCGGGGTGGGCCTTTCCAGTTTTGCCGGGGCGGCCATGAGCCTGCTCATGAATCTGGCACCCAACCCCTTTTCCCTGTCGGACATGATCAACTGGATGCTCGGTTCAGTCGCCAATCGGAGTTTTGACGAGATCATGCTGGCCGGACCGTTCATTCTGGTGGGCGCCCTGATCCTGTTCACAACCCGGCGCGGCCTGTCGGCGCTGACACTGGGCGAGGAAGCCGCCAGCGGGATCGGCCTGGACCTGCAGCGCCAGCGGATCTTGACGGTTGTCGGCGCAGGCCTTGCCACCGGCGGCGCCGTGGCCCTGGCCGGGGCAATCGGTTTTATCGGCATCGTTGCCCCGCACATCATCAGGCCGCTGGTGGGGCATGATCCGGCACGCTCCCTGCTTCCATCTGCGCTGCTGTCCGGCCTGATCCTTGTTCTGGCCGACATCTTCATCCGGCTGGTGCCGACCAATTCGGAATTGAAGCTGGGCGTGGTTGCGGCCCTGATCGGAGCGCCGGCCTTTGTCTGGATCGCCATGCAGAGGCGGGCCGGCCATGAGTGAGCTTGTCGTACAAAGCCTCAGCGTCCGGGCAGACAGGACGTCCCTGGTGGACACGGCCAGCTTTTCGCTCGCGCCGGGCGAATTCGTTGCTCTGCTCGGACCCAATGGTGCAGGCAAGACGAGCCTGATCCGGGCAGCTATCGGCCTGCAGGCGGCCAGCGATGGCGTTGCCCAGCTCGGCGGCCGGCCCGTACGGATGATGACGCCGGCCGAGCGTGCCCGGCAACTGGCTTATCTTCCCCAGACCCGTCCACTGGCCTGGCCGAATTCGGTACGGGACGTGGTGTCACTCGGACGGTTCGGTCATGGTGCGGCTCTGGGACGCCTCAAGGGACAGGATGCCGAGGCCGTCGACCGAGCCCTTGCGGCCTGCGGCCTGAGTGATCTGGCAGAGCGAAAGACGAATACGCTGTCCGGCGGAGAACTGGCGCGCGTGCATTGCGCACGGGCTTTCGCGGCCGAAGCCCCCCTGCTGATAGCGGACGAGCCCATCGCCGCGCTCGACCCGCGCCAGCAATTCCGCATTCTCGACCTGATCCGCGCCTATGTGGAGCAAGGCGGCGGCGCCCTGGTCGTGCTGCACGATATCCAACTGGCGGCGCGCTACGCCTCGCGGATGATCTGGATGAAGGCGGGCCGGATCGTGGCGGACGGCTCCCCGGCAGAAACGCTGACGGCAGACCGGATGAGAGACATTTACGGCGTGGCCGCCCGTATCGACGGAACCAGTGTCCATATCGAGGGGGCGGCGTGACGTCACGCGCGCTGATGTTGCAGGGCACCGGCTCGGATGTCGGAAAGTCCGTGCTGACGGCCGCGCTGTGCCGGATTGCCCGTCGGCGCGGGTTCAGCGTGGCGCCGTTCAAGCCACAGAACATGTCCAACAATGCTGCGGCCTGTCCGGCGGGAGGAGAGATCGGCAGAGCGCAGGCGCTGCAGGCGCGCGCCGCAGGGCTGGACCCGCATACAGACATGAACCCCGTCCTGCTGAAGCCGCAAACCGACAGGGCGGCGCAACTGGTTGTGCACGGCGAGGCCGTTCGGGCCATGGAGGCCGCTGAATACATGGCGACCCGCGACGGCCTGATGGATGCCGTGATGGAGAGTTTTGACCGCCTCTCGGCCGCGCACGACCTGGTCATTGTGGAAGGTGCCGGCAGCCCGGCGGAGATCAATCTGCGCGACCGCGATATCGCGAATATGGGCTTCGCGCGGCGGGCCGGAGTTCCCGTCTGCCTTGTCGGGGATATCGAGAAAGGCGGCGTGATCGCGAGTCTCGTTGGTACACGGAGCGTGCTGGACAAGAAGGACGCAGCGATGATTCGCGCCTTTCTGGTGAACAAGTTCCGGGGTGACCCGGCTTTGTTTGACTCGGGCGTGAGCGAGATCGAAGCGCGTACGAAGTGGCCCTGCCTGGGAGTCATCCCGTGGCTGGCGGCAAGCGCGAAACTCCCGGCCGAGGATGCCGTCGTGCTGGAGGCTGCGCGCCCCGCACAAGGTGGCGTCTTGAAGATTGCCGCGCCGATGCTGTCGCGCATCGCAAACTTCGACGATGCCGACCCGTTGAAGCTGGAACCTGGAGTGCAGTTTGAGTGGATCGCGCCGGGCCGGTCCATACCGAGGGACACGGACATCGTGATCCTGTTCGGAACCAAGTCGACGCTGGGCGACCTCGCCTTTCTGAGGGAGCAAGGCTGGGACCATGACATACTCGCCCATGCGCGCGCGGGCGGTCATGTGCTGGGCATTTGCGGGGGCTACCAGATGCTGGGCCGGCGGGTATCGGATCCGCACGGCGCTGATGGCGTGTCCGGCGATGCGGCGGGGCTCGGTCTACTGGACGTCGAAACGGTGATGACACGGCACAAGGATGTGCGCCCCGTTTCAGGGGCAGAGTCGTTTCTGGGCAGCACACTGTCAGGCTATGTCATCCATGCCGGGCGCACGACCGGCGCGGATACGGCGCGGCCTTTCGCCCGCTTTGACCGGGAGACGGACGGCGCCCGCAGCGCGACTGGACGTATTGCCGGTACCTATCTGCACGGCGCCTTTGCGAGCGATGCGTTTCGGCGCGACTGGCTGGAACAGGCCGGCATCACCGGTGCGTCCGGGCTCGACTATGATGCCGCCGTGGAGACAGCGCTGGACGAGTTGGCCGATGGCGTGGAAGCCGCGGTGGACGTCGAAGCGCTGCTGGGGCTCGCACAACCGCCCGGCTGGCGCCGGAAAGGCTGATGAGCTCCGCGGCACTCATGCTTGGCGCCTGGGCCATCGAGGCCGTGATCGGCTGGCCGCAGCCGCTCTATCGCCGGATCGGTCATCCGGTCAGCTGGCTGGGCTGGATCATCGCGCGTCTGGAGACCTTGCTGAACCGGCCCGCCTGGCCCCATTGCGCGCGGTACATGTCGGGGGCGACCATGACCTGCCTTCTGGTGGCGGGCGTTGCTGGACTGGCCTCGGCAATATCCCGGGCGCTGCCGGACACGGTGCCGGGATTTGCCATCGAGGCGGCTATGGCATCATCCCTGATCGCATCACGCAGCCTGCATGCGCATGTGGCCGATGTGTCACGGCCACTGATGGCCGGCGACCTTGAAACCGCGCGGCAGGCCGTGGCACGGATTGTCGGGCGCGATCCGGCCTGTCTGGACGAAGCCGGCATTGCGCGCGCCGGGCTGGAGAGCCTGTCGGAGAATCTGTCGGACGGGGTGATCGCACCTGTGGTCTGGGGCCTGGCTTTCGGCCTGCCGGGCATCGCCGCTTACAAGGCCGTCAACACGCTGGACTCCATGATCGGGCATCGCAGCCCTCGCTACGCCGCCTTCGGAGGATTTGCCGCGCGCCTGGACGATCTGGCAAATCTGGTTCCGGCGCGCCTGTCGGGCCTGCTGATCGTGGTATCCGCGGTCAGCCTGAGCGCTGCCCGCCTTATGGTGCGGGATGCCGGCCATCATCGCTCGCCGAATGCCGGTTGGCCGGAGGCGGCGATGGCCGGCGCGCTGAATGTGCGCCTGTCCGGACCGCGCAATTATGGGGGATGCGAGAGCGCCGAGCCCTGGTTGAATGCCGGGGCAGAAGATCCCCTGCCAGCCGATATGCGGCGCGGCCTGACTATCTACAAACGGGTGTGCGGACTGGCGCTTGCCTGTCTGGCCGTGCTGGCCGTTCTGGAGGGGGCCGGATGACCGGAGACCTGTTGCATGGCGGCGCTCTCGACCGGATGCAGGCGGCATTCCCCGATGGCCCGCGCCCCTGGATCGATCTGTCGACCGGGATAAATCCCTGGCCCTATCCGGCCCCTGAACCGTCTCCGGAGTGCCTGCAGCACCTGCCGACTCGCACCGCGCGGGATCGCTGCCGTCACGCCATGGCGCAGGCTTTCGGAGCCCCGGAAGACAGCCTGGTTCTGGCGCCGGGCAGCGAGTTACTGATCCGCCTGTTGCCGCAATTGATCTCGCCGAAACGTGTCGCACTCCTGAACCCGACCTATGGCGATCATGCGCAGGTCTGGCGGCGCGCGGGCGCAATCGTCATCGAGACGGACGCGCCCCTGGCGCTGGCGGACACAGTGGACGCAATTGTCCTGTGCAATCCCAACAATCCGGACGGGAGACAGTTTTCGCCGGAGGAGCTGGAAACGGCACGCGAGACGCTGGCCCGGCGCGGTGGCTGGTTGATCGTCGACGAGGCCTATGCCGATCTCGACCCGTCTCTCAGCGTCGCGGGATCAGGTGGCGCAGCGGGATTGATCGTGCTGCGGTCGTTCGGGAAATTCTTCGGGCTTGCGGGCGTGCGGTTGGGCGCCGTGCTGGCCCCAGCCCGCATACGCGCCACCCTGTGCGACCTGCTGGGCGAATGGCCGGTCTCAGGCACCGCGCTGGAGCTTGGCGCACATGCCTATGAGGATCATGCGTGGCAGAGTTGCGCGCGGCTGAATTTGACGGCAGCGCGGGAGCGACTGGATGACATCCTGCTGAGCGCCGGATTCCAAAGCATTCAGGGGACTGATCTGTTTCGGCTGGTGACGTGCGACGACGCACATGCGACCTGGCGATTGATGGCCGAGGCCGGACTCTATGTCCGGCGCTTTGCATGGTCTGGTCACATGCTGCGGATCGGCCTGCCGGCGACGCTGCAGGCAGAGCGCCGGCTGAGAGAGGCGCTTATCCCTTGAGCTGGAGCGGCAGGCCTGCCGCAACAAACTCGACCCGGTCACAGACATTCGCGACGCGCTGGTTCAGGCGGCCCTGCGCATCCCGGAATGACCGCCCAAGCGGAGTGTCCGGCACGAGGCCGAGACCGACCTCATTGGACACGAGGACAAGGTCAGACGAGCACGATTGAATCACCTTGCACAAAGCGTCGGTTTCGGCGTCCACATCCTGCTCATGATGCATCAGGTTTGACAGCCAGAGTGTCAGGCAATCGACCAGCAGAACTGTCTGCGCTCCTGCGCCCGACGTGATGGCGGAGACCAGATCGAGCGGTTCCTCCAGCGTGCGCCAGTCATCTCCGCGATCCTGTTGATGATGGCGGATCCGGTCTTCCATTTCCGCATCCAGCGCTTCGGCCGTAGCGATGTAAACACGGTTGGGTGCGGCGGCTTCTGCAAGTGCTTGCGCGCGGGCGCTTTTACCGGAGCGCGCGCCGCCGAGGATCAGAATGCTGGTCATGGTGCCTCCATGCCAGCCGACGGCCCGTTGCGCAAAGGATTCCCGCCCACTCAGGCGGGATGGTCGTTGTCGTCATCCAGAATGCGATAGGCCGGGCCGTCCATGTCCTCGAACTGTCCGGACCGGATCGACCAGATGAAGGCGACGAGGCCCAGCAGGCCAAGGGCCAGCGCGACCGGAATGAGATAGACGATGATCGACATGGCAGCCTAGCTTTCGATGCGGAGACGTATGGCGTTCAAGGTCACGATAATGGATGAAAGCGACATGGCAATCGCAGCGACCAGGGGCGTGACGTGTCCGGTGACGGCGATTGGCACGGCAATGACATTGTAGAGCGCGGCCAGCGCAAAGTTCTGGCGCATCACATTCCGAGTCCTGTTGGCAACGCGCAGGATCAGCGGAATGGCCTCAAGTCCGCCGCTATAGACGGCATCGCTGGCGGACTGTGTGATGTCGATGGCCGCGCCCGGTGCGAGCGACGCATGCGCAAGGGACAGCGCCCCCGCATCATTCAGACCATCCCCCACCATCAACACTTTCCGGCCCTGCGCGCGCAGCGCTTCAAGCCGGGATACCTTTTCCTGCGGAGAGGCCCCGGCGGTCCAGTCCTCGATGGCGAGCCGGCCGGCGAGCGGCGCGACCGCCCCTGCCTGGTCGCCCGACATGATTTCCATGTCGATGCCACCGGCGCGCAGCGTATCCAGAGCGCCCAGTGCCCCCGGCTGGACATCATCCACAAACACAAACCGGACATGCGGGGCGGACCCGCGCGCCAGCCAAAGGACCGGCCCGGCGACAGGCGCATCTGCGTCTGCGCCTATCCAGGCCGCAGAGCCAAGCCGCCAGACCTCCTCGTCAATATCGGCCTCGAGGCCCCGGCCTGCCACTTCCTGCACGTCTTCCTGTGCCTGCCCCGGCCCGGCAACCGCGACAAGGGCGCGCGACAAGGGATGGTGGCTGACACGGGCGAGGCGTGCAGCATCCGCAAGGCATTCACGCGCCTCTGCGCTTTCCAGCGGGAAGGACTGTCCGTCAACCTCGATACGGTCGAGCTTGGGAATGCCCAGCGTCAGTGTGCCGGTCTTGTCGAACACGATGTGATCGATCTCGGCGAGCCGTTCGAATGCATCACCCGACCGGAGATAGATCCCATTGCTGAACAGGTGGCCGGCCGCGACGACCTGCGCAACCGGCGCGGCCAGCGCCAAGGCACAGGGGCAGGTGATGATCAGCGTGGCGGCAGCAATCATCAGGGCGTCCGGAATGCTGGCGCCCATCACCAGCCAGCCAATACAGGCCAGCGCCGCTGTCGCATGAACGAAGGGGACGTAGATCGACACGGCCCGGTCTGCGATCCGCCGATAGGCGGAGCGCCGCTGTTCACCCGCTTCCAGCATGTCGCCGATCTGTGACAGGAGGGATTCCTCTGCGACTTTCAGGGCCTCCCCCTGCACCGGTGCGGACACATTGATTGCGCCCGCATGCAGCACCATGCCCTGTGAATAGGTGCGCGGCACAGACTCGCCCGTGACGAGACTCTCATCCACATCGCTGATGCCGGACACGATGCGAATATCGACCATGGCGCGCTCCCCCGGCGCAAGCAGGATCCGGTCCCCCGGCACGATTTCGCTGGCGGCCACGGACCGTGTTTCGCCCGACGCACCTAGGCGCGTCACGGCACTGGTCTGCATGGCAGCCAGCGCGTTGGCAGCTGCATGGGCCTGACGCCTCAGCCGGGCATCGAGAAACCGCCCGATCAGCAGGAAGAAACACAGCATCACCACGGCATCGAAATAGGCGTGCTCCCCCCCGCGCAGTGTTTCAAATACGCTGACCCCGAAGGCCAGGGAAAGCGCCAGCGAGATCGGCACGTCCATATTCGCATGACCATTGCGAAGCGCTGACCAGGCGGACCGGAAGAAGTGACGCCCGGAGAACAGAAGCACCGGCAGAGCGATCACGCCGGACAGGGCATGCAGGGTTTTCCGGGTCGCCTCTCCCATTTCGCCGTGTCCGGCCCAAACCGAAACCGACAGGAGCATGATGTTTGCAGCGGCAAAACCCGCCACGCCCATGGAGATCAGGAGCGCACGCTCTTCTCGTGCCTTTTCAAGGGCAGCCCGGTCATCCGACTGGGCCGCAACACCATAACCGAGATCAGATATGGTTTGCGCCACACGGTCGGCTGACAGCGGACCGGTCCAGCGCACCCGCATGCGACCATTGGAAAGGTTCAGGCGGGCAGCCGTAACCCCGGGCAGTCCGGATACAGCCTTTTCGATCTTGCTGAGACATCCTCCGCATTTCGCGCCCCGAACCACGAGATCGAGGGCATTTTCGTCACCGCTCTTGCGGACGAAGCCGGCAAAACCCGATTTGGACTGGCTGGCCGATGCCGGCGCCAGCCCGGACGGACATCCGGGCGCGGTGGAAACGGCGGTTGTCATGGCAGGATCGTGATCCGCTTGTCCGCAATGAATTTCACACTGCTCGTTTCCGAATCCAGGACTTCGAACCTCACGTCCCAGCGACCGACCTCGAGCCGGGAAACATCAGAGACATATTCCCCTGCGCCGGACGGCTGAAGCACAAGCATCTGGTCTCCGGTGTCGCTGGCAGCCCGGCGGAGCTGGGCGGTGACATAATAGGACGACAAGGATGCGCCAGTGGCATCCGACAAGCGGAAGACGAGACGGTCATCCTCAACGCCCGCTGCGGCCTGCCAGCCGAGCGCCTGTTGCGCCGCCTTTGCCTGCAGCGTGGAATTGTAGTCCAGCCCCTGCAAATAGGATTTCTTGACGTCCTCACCCGGAAAGCTGGTGATGGCGTGATAGAGAAACACACCATTGACGGCGAACATGACGCCAAAGAAGCCGAGCATAATGAACAGGACATGCCAGCCTGTAAGCTTGCCCCGTGCCGGCCCGTTCTTCGCGTTCAAGACTTGTCCTGTCATTGTTCAGCTCCTCTGAAGGATGACACATTCACATCTGCTTCCCCGGTTTCGGCGTCCTTGACGGTGAAGGTCACCTGGCGGCGGGGCGCGCCCGCTTCGGCAGCCACAAGGATGCGGTAACGATCGACACCAAAGGCTTCGACCGGCAGCTCCAGCGTGTCACCGCCATCATGCTCCATCCCGATCACCTTGAAAGACAATGCATCAAGACCGGTAACATCGAGCAGCATGGTACGCGGTTCACTGGCCTTGTTGACGAGTTTCAGCGTGTAACCGTTCTGGATCCGACCGTCCGACAGGAGGACATAGGGCGGTGAGCGGTCCTTCAACACATTGGCCTCAAGCGTGGACTTGGTCGCCAGCCCCCACACCATCAGTACACCAATAACCGTCATGACGACGGCATATAGCAGGGTACGCGCCCGAATGATCTTGTGCTTTGGCGGTGTCTGGCCAGCATTGCGGGCGGCCACGGCGAGTTGAGTGTCGTAGGCAATCAGCCCCTTGGGGCGACCGATCTTGACCATCATCTCGTCACAGGCATCAATACAGAGGGCGCAATGGATACACTCCAATTGTTCGCCGTCACGAATGTCGATTCCCATCGGGCAAACCTGGACGCACTGGTTGCAGTCGATGCAGTCGCCCCGTTCGTCCCAGTTTTCCGATTTGCGCTTGGGTCCGCGCGGTTCGCCCCGGTCATAGCGATAGGTGACGTTCAGGGCCTGCTCGTCTGTCAGCGCACCCTGGATGCGCGGCCAGGGGCACATATAAGTGCACACCTGTTCGCGCATCGTCCCTGCCAGGAAATAGGTAGTAAGGGTGAGAATGCCGGCGAACCAGTAAGCCGTCAGGGGCGCTTCGCCCTTGAACCAGCCGGCCGCGACCGTCGGAGCATCATGCCAGTAGAGAATGAAGGCGCCCCCGGTCCAGAAGGCGATGACCAGCCACACGACATGCTTGCCGAGCTTTCGCGAAAGCTTGTTGAGGGACCATGGTGCCTTGTCGAGACGCATGCGCGCGGCGCGGTCGCCCTCGAAAGCCCGCTCCACCCAGATATAGAGATCCGTCCACACCGTTTGCGGGCAGGTATATCCGCACCAGACCCGGCCAAGCAGAGACGTGACCAGGAACAGCAGCAGCGCAGCGAGGATGAGCCCCCCGGCCATGAAGTGGATGTCCTGCGGCCACAGTTCGATGAAGAAGAAGTAGAATTTCTCACTGGCGAAATCGGCCAGGACGGCCTGATTCGGCACGCCTTCCCCGCGGTTCCAGCGCAGCCAGGGTAATCCGTAATAGACCCCAAGCGTGACCGCCATGACAATCCATTTGACCGTCCGGAACTTGCCATGGGCCAGTTTCGGATAGATCTGCTTGCGCTTGGCATAGAGGTCTTCATGCCGCGGCGGCTCCCCACCCGGAGGGGTGGGGAGGTTGGCGGATGCATCGATGAGGGTCGTGCTGGCCATGGCCGGTGCTATTCGCCTCCGCTGAGAGAGTGAACATAGACGGCGATGGCCTTGATCGTGGCATCGTCGAGGCGGTCATCCCATGCCGGCATGTGCGAATTGCGGGCATTGTAGATGGTCGCCCGGATGTCTTCCTCACGGCTGCCATAAAGCCATTCGGCATCGGTCAGGTTCGGAGCACCCTGGGCGCGATCTCCCGTTCCGTCCGCGCCATGGCAGGTGACGCATTGCTGCTGGAAGATTGGCGCCGCGCGGGACACCGCTTCGGCATCGTCACTACGGCCCGACAGGTTGAGCACGTATTGCGCGAGATCGTCCACCTGGTGGCCGGTCAGCAATCCGTCGCGGCCAAAGGCAGGCATGGCGGAAAAGCGGGTGGCGTCATCTGCATCATGACGGATGCCATGGCGGATGGTGTACTCGATCCCGTCCAGAGATCCGTCCCAGAGCCAGACATCATCCGCGAGCGCCGGATAACCAATGGCGCCGCGCCCGCCTGCCCCGTGACATGTGGCGCAATTGTCCCCGAAGGCACTCTCTCCCATGGCGAGTGCGAATTGCTGCAGGGTGCGGTCCGTCTCGATGGTTTCAAGATTGGCATCGAGCAGGACAACAGACTGCGCATCGCGCGCCGTCTGGAGGTCTGCCACGGCCTTGGCCACTTCAGCCCGGTCGGAATGGCCCCGAACACCCTTGGTGTTGGTGCCCATGCCCGGCAGCGCGGGGATGGCCGGCATAAGGATCATGTAGACGATGGCCCACGCGATCGTCATGTACCAGACATACAGCCACCAGCGCGGTAGCGGATTGTTCAGTTCCTTGATCCCGTCCCAAGAATGACCGGTCGTCTCGACGCCGGAATGCTGGTCGATGTCCTTGGTCTCATCAGTCATTTGATGGCCCCTTGTCTTCAAGCGGAGAATGTGCGGCGCGGTCGAACGTGTCCTGATTGCTGGGCCAGAGCGCATAGGCCAGCGCCCCCAGGAACATCAGGACAAAATAGACCAGCCCGCCGGTCTGAGCGAAACTCGAGAGTGCTTCATACATGTGCGTGTCTCCCTAGCGCCGATTGTCGAGATCGTCGGCCTGATAGGTCGAGAAATCGACCAGTGTGCCGGTCATCTGGAGATAGGCCACGATGGCATCCATTTCGGTGATGCGGCGCGGATCGCCATCATAGTCACGAAACTCCACCGTGCCCTCGCGGCCGGAGGCAGCGTCATACTGCTCCAGCAGACTGTCGAGATAGTCATACCCCTTCTCGTCCGGGTCGGCCTGAGCGTAGAGATGCCCCTCGGCATTCTCGATCATTTCATCCGTATAGGGTACTCCAAGCATGCGTTCGGTCCGGAGGCGCTCTTCGATCCGGTCGAAATTCAGCTTCTTTTCCGCCAGGAAGGCGTAAGGCGGCATGACGCTTTCAGGCACCAGGGCCCGCGGGTCCTTGAGGTGGTCCACCTGCCATTCGGCAGAATACTTGCCGCCAACACGGGCCAGGTCCGGCCCGGTCCGCTTCGACCCCCACTGGAAGGGGTGATCGTACATGCTCTCGGCGGCGAGCGAGTAGTGGCCATAGCGTTCGACCTCGTCCCGCAGCGGGCGGACCATCTGGCTGTGGCAGACATAGCAGCCCTCACGGACATAGATGTCCCGGCCCATCAGCTCGAGCGGCGTGTAGGGACGCATCCCGTCCACCTTCTCGATCGTGTTGTCCATATAGGCCAGGGGCGCCATCTGGATTAGGCCGCCAATCGAGACGACGACGAGGATGCCGATGGTGAGGAGCAGCGAGTGCCGCTCCAGCAATCCATGCTTGTTCATGATGCTCATGGATACGCTCCTATTCAGCGGGAACCAGCGTCGTGCGCGGTTCGGGGGTTGCGTAGGGATCGGGCTTGGCATCGACCGGCTCTGCGGCGCCATGGCCCAACGCTGTGCGCACGAGGTTGTAGGCCATGATCAGGGCGCCGCTGAAGTAGAGCATGCCACCCAGTGCACGGATCATGTAGCTGATGTGCTTGGCCTCGACGGTCTCCACGAAGCTGTATTCGAGGAAGCCATATTCATTGTAGGCACGCCACATCAGGCCTTCCATGATCCCGGCGAACCACATGGAGATCATGTAGAACAGGATGCCGATCGTGGAGATCCAGAAGTGCCATTCGACGAGCGATTTCGAGAACAGCGCCTTCTTCTTGTAGAGCCATGGCACGAGGCAGTAGAGCGCACCGAAGCTGATATAACCAACCCAGCCGAGCGCGCCGGAGTGGACGTGGCCGATGCCCCATTCGGTATAGTGGCTCAGCGAGTTCACAGCCCGCACGGACATCAGCGGCCCCTCAAAGGTCGCCATGCCGTAAAAGGCGAGAGAGACCACCATCATCCGGACGACCGGATCGGTGCGCAGCTTGTCCCATGCCCCCGACAGGGTCATGACGCCATTGATCATGCCGCCCCAGCTGGGCATCCACAGCATCACCGAGAAGGTCATGCCGAGCGTCTGCGCCCATTGCGGCAGGGCCGTGTAATGGAGGTGGTGCGGACCTGCCCAGATATAGATGAAGATCAGGCTCCAGAAGTGGACGATCGACAGACGGTAGGAATAGACCGGCCGGTTCACGCGCTTCGGAATGAAATAGTACATGATGGCCAGGAAGCCGGTGGTCAGGAAGAAGCCCACGGCGTTGTGACCGTACCACCATTGCGTCATCGCATCCTGAACCCCAGCGAAGACCTGCACGGATTTCGTCCCGGTCCAGCTGACCGGAATGGAAAGGTTGTTGACGATGTGCAGCATCGCAATGGTGACGATGAAGGACAGGTAGAACCAGTTGGCCACATAGATGTGAGGCTCCTTGCGCTTCCACAGCGTGCCAAGGAAGACCAGAAGGTAGGCAACCCAGACAATGGTCAGCCAGAGGTCCACATACCATTCCGGCTCTGCATATTCCTTCGACTGCGTCACACCGAGCAGATAGCCCGTCGCGGCAAGCACGATGAACATCTGATATCCCCAGAATACAAACCAGGGCCACATGCCACCGGCGATCCGGGTACGGCAGGTGCGCTGCACGACATAGAAGCTCGTCGCGAGAAGCACATTGCCCCCGAACGCAAAGATCACCGCACTGGTGTGCAGCGGTCTCAAGCGGCCGAAATTCGTCCATCCCCATTCGGGAAAGTAAAAGAGATTGGGGAAGGTCAGTTGCAGCGCGATGACCACCCCGACCAGGAGGCCGGCAATGCCCCAGAACATGGATGCGAACACGCCATACTTGACCAGCGTGTCTTCATAGCGGGTCTCGTCGAACGGATTGCGGTCAATGAGATTGCCTGCCCACATGCCGGTTCCGATCAGGAAGGCCGACACCATGGCGATGAAGGTCATCGCCTGAACGCCCATGGCAGGATCAATGGTACGACCCGCGATGATCAGGGCCAGCACCCCGAAGATCGCGACCAGCGCAGAGACAGTGGCAATGCTCCCGCTGCTGGAATTGGTTGAGATGGTTTTAGGTATCATTTCTTTCGGCCCCTTCCGCAAAAGTCCGCGGTTCTTGCGTCTTCGGCCTGATTACGGTGAACCCCTGCGCCAGCGTATAGGGAGTTTCCCCTATGGGTCAGTTCGTCCCCCTCCTCTATTCCGGTGCCGAAATCTGGAGGGTCATGACCGTGAACCGTTTGATGTTTCTTTCCGCTTCTGCAGCCCTGCTCGTGGCAGGCCTTGCCAAGATGGCGACGCAGGCCGCCTCGCAATCGGTGTTGCTGATTCCCACCTGCCTCGGCGGCAGTGTCGAAGTTCCGCTGGAAGGGGCATCGACACCTTGGCTGCACTGTTGGGGATGTTATGCCGCACTGGCGGGCTCAGCTGGCCTGACCCTGTTGCTGGCACAACAGATTCACCGGAAGAGAGAGGCCGTGCGGATCCGGCTTTCCTAAATGCGCGGCCACCATTACAGTGGATCGAGCATGGCCGATCCACTGTCCGACCTCTGGCGCGTTGATACTTCCGATTTTCAGGATTCGGATTCGCTTCAATCGATTCTGACGTCCATTCTCCGGTCGGTACCGGACGCGATGATCGTGATCGACGATTCCGGTGTGATCATGGCGTTCAGCCTGGCTGCGGAAACGCTGTTCGGATACAAGGCGTCAGACGTTGTGGGCAAGAACATCAACTGCCTGATGACCGAAACGGACCGGGTTCATCACGACCAGTATATTCGCAATTACCTCGTCACCGGCGAACGCCAGATCATCGGCATTGGCCGAATCGTCGAGGCGCGCCTGGCCAATGGCGAATCCATTCCGGTTGAACTGAAGATCGGGGAAGCCGCCATCGGCGACCGCAAGCTGTTTACCGGCTTCATCCGGGACATCACGGAGCGCCAGGCCAACATTCACCGGATCAGCGAGTTGCAGGCCGAGATCGGGAATTTTTCCCGGCTGAGCGCTGTGGGCACAATGGCCTCTGCCATGGCACACGAACTGAACCAGCCCCTGACCGCCGTGGCGAACTATCTGGAAGCGGCCCGCGACATGCTGGACGCGCCGAGTGCAGATGATTTGGCTATGGTGCAGGAAGCCCTGACCGCCGCAGCCGAACAATCCATCCGCGCCGGCCAGATCGTGCGTCGCCTGCGCGACTATGTCTCGCGCGGGGAACTGGATCTGCGGCCGGTGGACCTGAAGGCCGTGATCGACGATGCCGTCACAATAGCCAAGGTCGGCATTGACGGCCCACTGGCCCGCGTGGTGGTCCGGATGGAGGATCCGGAGGTGCGTGTGCTCGCGGATCGCCTGCAATTGCGCCAGGTGTTTGCGAACCTGATCCGCAACGCCATTGAAGCCCTGTCGGAGACCGAAACGCCGCAGGTCTGGATTCACACACGGCACGTTGATGGCGAGACCGCCATTCAGGTACGGGACAATGGGCCGGGCCTGTCGGAGGAATTGATTCATTCCCCGTTCGACGCCTTCCAGACCACGAAAGCAAACGGCATGGGACTGGGCCTGTCGATCTGCCAGACCATCATCGAAGCCCATGGCAGCACCATCGAGGTCAGTTCCCAACCGGGCGCCGGCGCCGCCTTTACGTTTACGCTGAGAACCGCCATAGAAGTGACGGAGTGAGCAAGCAGATGACCAAGACCGTCTTTCTCGTAGATGATGATGATGCCATTCGGCATTCGGCCAGTTTCATGCTGCGCCATGCGGGATATACCGTCAAAACCTTCCCGGACGGCGTGACCTTTCTGGACGAGTATGCGCCAAACGATTCCGCCTGTATCCTGTTGGATGTGCGTATGCCGGTGATGGACGGACTGGCGGTGCAGACCGCCCTTCAGGAACGCGGCAACACAATGCCGATCATCGTGCTGACCGGACATGGCGACGTCTCTGTAGCAGTCCAGGCCATGAAGAATGGCGCGATCGAATTCCTGGAAAAGCCCTATGAAAAGAAAGCACTGCTGGAAGCCATCGAAACCGGTTTCAGCCGCCTGGCGGATGCTGAGGCGCAAACCGGCCTGAAGAACGACGCCATCGCGAAGCTGACCCGCCTGACATCGCGCGAGACCGAAGTGCTGGATTGCCTGGTCGAGGGGATGACCAACAAGGCGATTGCCGATGCCCTGTCAATTTCCCCGCGAACGGTGGAAATTCACCGCGCGAACCTGATGGAAAAGCTGGAAGCCGACAGCCTGTCTGCTGCGCTTCGCATTGCGTTCGAAGCCGAGCGCGGCCGCAACACGACTGCCTAGGTAAGTCTACGTAGGGACGCCTTGCGGGCGGACGCGTAGAGGTGAGGTTGGCCCAACCTCAGGATAGTCGATACATGCGTGAACCCGTTCCCCAGCCGAGCATGCTGAGGGTTGCCCTCGTCGAAGATGATGAAGAGGTGCGCTACTCACTCATGATGCTGTTGCGGTCGCGAGGGTTCTCGGTCGACTCCTACCGAAACGGCATGGAAATCCTCACCAACCAGCCAGCCCTTCAGGTCGACTGCCTCTTGATCGACTACAAACTGCCCCGCTTCAACGGCGTTGAGTTGCTGGAGAAGATGCGCTTGGCTGGAGACCACACACCCGCCGTGCTGATCACGGGCTATTACTCCCCGACACTTAGGGACAGGGCGATTGAAGCGGGCTTTCTCGATGTTGTCGAGAAGTCTTCCGATCCGCAGGAAGTGCTCGAAAAGCTGGCGCTCGCCAGCCGGTCCGCTCACTGAGCAGACCTCACAGCAAGTCGCACTGTTGGCGATCAATCGTCGCGCGCAGGCAATTTGTAGTACCCGCACAAGGTCTGGATCACGGCGGAGCCGATGCCGCGGGACGATGCGTACAGGATCGTCTGCCCGTCCCTGCGGGAGGTCACCAGATCCGCACTGCGCAGTTTGGATAGATGCTGGGATACGGTCGACACGGACTGACCCACCGCATCGGCTATCCGGTTCACCGGCATTTCTCCCTCGTCCAGCAGGCACAAAATCTTGAGCCGCGTCTCATGGGACATCGCCCGCAACGTGTCGCACGCCGTTTCCATCTTGCCGGACAGGGCAAGAAAAGGTCGGCCGGAGACGGAACGGGCGCGCGACTTGTTCATGTCTGCATGGCTTCAGTCGACATTTCGGTCGCGCCCTCCGCCTCCCGGACAGGTGCTGCGCGCCAGTCCGGTCCCTTCAGCGCCACATAGATGGCAGGAATGACCAGAACGGTGAGCGCTGTTGATGAGGCCAGACCGAACAGGAGGGAAATGGCGAGCCCCTGGAAGATCGGATCGGTCAGGATCACGGCAGCACCGATCATCGCGGCCAACGCCGTCAGCAGGATTGGCTTGAAGCGGATCGCTCCCGCCTCCAGCAGGACCTCCTTCAGGGGCTGGTCGGCGAATTGGCCGTGCCGCACGAAGTCCACCAGAAGGATGGAGTTTCGAACAATGATGCCTGCCAGAGCAATGAAGCCGATCATGGATGTCGCGGTGAAGGCGGCACCAAACAGCCAGTGACCAATCATGATGCCAATTAGGGTTAGCGGCACCGGCGTAAGGATGACCAGCGGCGTGCGGAATGTGCCGAATTGCGCGACGACGAGAATATAGATCGCGATGAGGGCAACCCCGAACGCCATGCCCATGTCCCGGAAGGTGACATAGGTGATTTCCCATTCTCCATCCCACAACAAGGACGGCACCGTTTCGTCCGCCGGCTGGCCGTACAGGCGGATGGCCGGTTGCTCCAGCCCGGCAGCGGCCCAATCGAACGCCTCGACCCGACCCTGGATCTCCATCATCCCGTAGATCGGGGCCTCGAACCGACCCGCCAGTTCGCCCATGACCATGTCGGCGAAATAGCCATCACGACGAAAGATCACCGCAGAACCGGATTCCATGCGGGTATTGACCAGCGTTCCCAACTCGACGGGCTGTGCCCCTGCCCCGGACTGACGGGGCACCGGAAGGCTGGCGGTCCGTTCCGACCAGACCTGGGCCGATTTCGGCAGACGCACCGACACCGGCAGCGGGTCCCGCCCTGCCCCACGCGGCGTGACGCCCACGATCTGGCCCGAATAGATCAGCGCCAACGAATCCAGCACATCCTGTTCAGACACGCCCTGATCCGCCGCGAGCGCCTCATTGACCGAAAGCACCATGCGCGGTTGCGGGCCACCAAAGGAATTGTCGACATCGACAATGAACTCGGTTTCAAGGAACAATTGCTCGACAATGTCCGCAGTCTTCCGTCGGCTTTCTGCATCCGGCCCGTAAATCTCGGCCAGGAGTGTCGACAGAACCGGGGGCCCGGGGGGCACCTCCACCACTTTGACGCTCGCACCCTCCGGCAACGGAACACCTGACAGGAGGTGTCGCAGGGCCAGCGCGATGTCGTGGCTGGATCGGTTGCGATGGCTCTTTTCCAGAAGATTGACCTGGAGATCGCCAAGCTCCGGCGCCGCCCGCAGGAAATAGTGGCGCACCAGACCGTTGAAGTTGAATGGCGCGGCTGTACCTGCATAGGCCTGGATCGATTCCACTTCCTCGACTGAGTCCATCGCCGCTGCGAGAGCGAAGAGCGTACGCTCGGTTTCTTCAAGCGCGGTGCCTTCCGGCATGTCCAGCACGATCTGGATTTCCGACTTGTTGTCGAAGGGCAGCAGTTTCACCGTAACCGACTTGGTGGCGAACAGGGTGAGCGACGCCAGTGTCGCGACGCCAACGATGGCGAGGAAAATCCACGCATTCCGCCGGCTCTCGACGATGGGCCCGGCCATGGACCGGTAGAACCGCCCGAGGCGCGTCTCCTCGTCTGCAGCATGTTCGTGCATGGGCGCCTTGCCGGCGATCTTCATGAGCAGCCAAGGCGCAATCCCGACAGCGACGAAGAAGGAGAACAGCATGGCCGCGGACGCATTTGCCGGAATGGGCGCCATATAGGGGCCCATCAGGCCGGACACGAACATCATGGGCAACAGGGCGGCAATGACCGTCAAGGTGGCCACGATGGTCGGATTGCCCACTTCGGCAACCGCTTCGATGGCGGCCTGTACGCGCGGACGGCCATCGCGCATCGCCCAATGGCGCGCAATGTTCTCGATGATGACAATCGCGTCGTCGACCAGGATACCGATCGAGAAGATCAGGGCAAACAGGCTGACTCGGTTGATGGTGTAGCCCATCATGAGAGAGGCAAACAAAGTCAACAGGATTGTGGTGGGGATGACAATCAGAGTGACCAAGGCTTCTCGCCATCCAATGGCGAACGCAATCAGAATAACGATGGAGACGGTCGCAAGTCCGAGATGGAACAGGAGTTCATTGGCCTTGTGATTGGCCGTCTCGCCATAATTGCGCGTCACGGCGATATGGACGCCTTCGGGGATCAGTTCCCGTTCCAGAAGCTCCAGCCGTTCCAGGATCTGGTCGGCGACGACCACGGCATTCGCACCCGGGCGCTTTGCGAGCGACAGGGTCACGGCAGGCAGGGCCTCGAAGCCATCGCGGCCCTGGCGCCGCTCAAGCGTCCAGGCGCGGGCTTCGGTTTCAATGCCTGCGACGCGAACCCGTGCAAGGTCAGACAGATAGACCTTGCGGCCATCGGGAGCCTGGATCTCAAGGCGTTCGAGATCTCCGATTCCCTCGATCCGGTCCCCGGCCTGAATGATGATGGAATCTCCCGATCCGCGCGCCGTTCCGATGGGCCGGGCCTGGACGGCTTGCGCGGTGGCGCTGACCAGCGACTGCAGCGACACGCCATAGGCCGACAGCGCCTCAATGTCCGGCTCGATCCGCAATTCGAGCGAGCGGCCGCCTATGACATCGGTGAGGCCGACATCTCCCACCTTGACGAGTTCCTTCAGGACTTCATCGGCCAGCATGCGCAGGCTGGTGTCGTTCCAGACCTCTCCGGTCCAGGGTTCCGGCGAGAAGGTCAGCGTCACGATGGGCACATCATCAATGCCTCGCCCGATCACTTGTGGCATCTCCACTTCGGGCGGGATGCGGTCGATATTGGCCCGGATCTTTTCGTGAATGCGCAGGATCGCATCGTCCGAATCTGTTCCGACCATGAAGCGTGCCGTAACGATGACACCGTCATCCCGGCTCTGGCTGTAGACGTGCTCGACGTCGGGGATCGCCTTGACGATTTCCTCCAGCGGCTCGGTAACCTGTTCCACCGCATCGGCGGCCCGCAGGCCGGGCGCCTGGACGAGAATGTCGACCATGGGCACCGAAATCTGGGGCTCTTCCTCGCGCGGGATGGTCAGCAAGGCCACAAGGCCAACCGCCAGGGCGGCCAGCAGGAGAAGCGGCGTCAGCGGCGAGCGGATGGTGGCCCGTGTGATCGCACCGGAGATGTCGGCTTTCATGAGTTTTCGTCCCCGGGCAATTCGATGATGTCGCCCGGGCGCAGGCCGGACAGGACTTCGTAAACGCCTGTGGACACAAGCGGCTCAGCCAGCACGACCGGCGCCTCGATGAATCGTTCTCCGACTTTCACCCTGACAAAGTCCACACCGTACCGCGTGGTTACGTATTCTTCCGGCACGATGATCGCACGCCGGTCGCCTACAGGGGCAAGAACGTCGGCACGCTCCCCGACCAGCGCATTCAGGCCGCCTTCCACAACGGCATCTGCCACCACGGCACCGTCGCGCAGGGCCGGGTACACTTTCTCGATCCGCGCGGTGCGAACATCATTGTCACGTGCCGGCAGGCGGATCGATACTTCGCGGCCCTCTTCGAGAAAGCTGAGATGTCGCTCTGGCATGGACAGGCGCACCAAACCGTCCAGGGTTGCCAGATTGGCCACAACCTGACCGGGCGAAACCACGCTGCCTTCCACTACCAAGACGTCGGTCACGCGCGCATCGACCGGCGCACGGATGTCTCCCTCTGCGCGGCGAGCCATCAGACTGCGGCGCTCCTCCTCTGCGGACACACGATTGGCCCGGACCACGTCGAGCGCGGCCTTTTCCTGATCGTAGCGCGCCTTTGGGTAAAATCCGTCCGCCAGCAACTTTGCCGCGCGGGCCAGATCCTCTTCCTGTTGGCGGACCTGCGCCGACAGGCCTTCTATCCGCGACGTCAGCGCATTTATTTGAGGCGCCAGTGTGTCGTCGCTGACGAAGGCAATCACCTCACCTTCGCTGACAATCTGCCCCTCATCCACGGTCAGCCGGGTCACCACGCCCTGCAATCGCGCGCGCGCCATTGCTGTGTCGCTGGCCTCGATACGGCCAACCACCGGCCGATAGTCGGTGATGATCGATTCCTGTACGGCCAGCGTCTGGGCTGACGCCATACCAGCGAGACCGACCGCAACCGCAAGGCCAGCGAGCATGCGCGTGAACATGTCAGTAGGCTCCATTGTCGACGATAGACCCTGTCGCCGGGTCGAGCCGAATGCAGGGCAGGCCAGACGACTTCCAGGCCGCGATGCCGCCAGCCATGTGGGCGGCGTCAGCGCCTGTTGCCTTCAGGAAGGTCTCGAGTGCCTTGCGCGACCGCTTGCCGGAGCCGCACTGGAACACCACGCGTCGACTGCCGTCCACGGGGAGCGATTTTGGCTCGAAGGTCGACAACGGGTGCAACAGGGCACCGTGAATGCGTTCATTGGCGAATTCCGCCGGTTCACGCACGTCCACGAGCAGGATCCCGCCCGCTTTCAGATCATCCAGAATTGCCATGGGGGTCAGGTCGTATTTGTCTGCCATGAAGAGCCTCCTTTGCCAGCCTGCCGTGTCCGCTTCCTCGGGGATTTGATTTAGCGCAACGACAGCCCCGCCTATATAGGTGATATTGCGTATTTGCGAAAGTTCTAATATATAGTCAACAGAATTCGAGGGAGGAACTGCAATGGCACATGTCGTGATACTTGGCGCAGGGCTTGGCGGCCTGGTCGCCGCCTACGAGATCAAGAAGACGCTGGGCCGCCAGCACAAGGTTTCGATCATCAATGAGACAGACTACTACCAGTTCGTCCCCTCAAACCCTTGGATTCTGGTCGGGTGGCGCGACCGCCAGGAAATCACGATTGATCTGGCAAAGCCCCTCAAGAAGCGTGGCATTGAACTGATTGTCGGAACGGCTGAAAAGGTCGATCCAGCCGCAAAATGCGTGCGCATGCCTGACGGAACACAGGTCGACTATGACTATCTGGTGATCGCCACGGGCCCCGAACTCGCCTTCGACGAAATCGAGGGGTTTGGCCCTGACGGTCACACACATTCAGTATGCCACATTGATCATGCAACAAAGGGAGCTGCCGCATTCGAGGCGTTCTGCCTGGATCCCGGACCGATCGTGGTTGGCGCCGTTCAGGGAGCCTCCTGCTTTGGGCCGGCCTATGAAACCGCAATGATCCTCGAAACCGAGCTGCGCAAGCGCAAGATTCGGGACAGGGTGCCCATCACGTTCGTCACGCCGGAGCCCTATATCGGCCATCTCGGGCTGGATGGTGTCGGCGACACGAAGGGATTGCTCGAGAGCGAAATGCGCAACCGTCACATCAAGTGGATCACGAATGCCCGCGTCACCAGGATCGAGGCTGACAAGGTTCATGTCGAGGAAGTGAATGACGACGGGACAGTGAAGCAGTCAGTCGAACTGCCCTCGAAATACTCCATGTTCCTGCCGCCTTTCCGGGGGGTGAAGGCGGTTCGCGATATCGACGGCCTGGTCAATCCGAAAGGATTCATTCTGACCGACGAATTCCAGCGCAATACAGCCTGGCCGGACATTTTCGGCATTGGCGTGTGCATTGCCATACCGCCAATGGGAAAGACGCCCGTGCCGGTAGGTGTGCCGAAAACGGGATTCATGATCGAATCCATGGTGGAGGCCACTGCGCGGAACATTGCACAGCTCATCAAGGGAGAGCCCCCGACGCACAAGGCCAGCTGGAATGCGATCTGTCTCGCTGATTTTGGCGATGGTGGCGTCGCTTTCGTAGCCCAGCCGCAAATTCCGCCGCGCAATGTCAACTGGTCTGCCTCGGGCGGATGGGTGCATATGGCGAAGGCGGGCTTTGAGAAGTATTTCCTGCACAAGCTGCGCACGGGACGGGCGGAAACCTTTTACGAGAACGCCGCATTGAGCCTGCTGAAGACCCACAAGCTGAAGGCTGAATCATGACCACAACACCGACCCGACATATCGTGTGCATCCATTGCGCGGCTGTGAACCGTGTGCCAACGGACAAGCAGTTGCATGAGGGCCAATGCGGAGCCTGCAAGTCTCCGCTGGCCAGCGACACGCCAGTCGATATTTCTGACAAGGTTCTGGATCGGCTGCTGGCGAGGGACGAGGGCGCCTTTGTCCTGGACGTGTGGGCCCCATGGTGTGGCCCCTGCCGCATGATGGCACCAGACTACGAAGCTGCCGCCGCACATTATCAGGGCAAGCTCCGATTCCTCAAACTGAACTCTGAAGACAATCCGGACTCTGCCGCCCGCTTGCGCATTCGAGGCATCCCCTCCCTCTTCATTTTCAGACAGGGCCAGCAGCTGGATCACAAGTCCGGCGCCATGCAGGCCACCATGCTCGTGCAATGGATAGACGGTGTTCGCGCCGGCATGTCCACAGCCTGAACCACCTCAACACAAGGATCTGTACCATGAATCTTGATCGCGCCGTACTTGCCTTCGCCGGACTCATTGTCCTGGCCAGCCTCGCGCTCGGCTATTGGGTGTCCCCCTACTGGTTTCTTCTGACGGCCTTTGCCGGAGTGAACATGTTCCAGGCAGCATTCACCGGGTTCTGTCCCGCTGCCATGATCTTCAAGGCCATGGGTGTTCGGGACGGACCCGCCTTCAAATAGGCGCACCTTCCCAACCCATCGAATGATGGGAACGTTCGCCTGACAGACCTTTCCCGACCGCCACCGATCATATTAGGATCGTACGGCACGCACCAATATGTCGCGTCGGGCAAGAGGGTTTGGGTCATGATCATTTCGTCTCCGGACGACTACCGAAGTGCGGCCCGGCGCAAGCTGCCCCGCTTTTTGTTCGATTACATTGATGGTGGCGCAAATGCCGAACATACGCTTCGTCGGAACATGGAGGACTTCCGGTCGATCCAGTTGAGACAGCGCGTTCTGAGAGGGACGAGCGCTCCAAAACTTGGCACGACCCTGTTCGGGGATGCTTTGTCCTTGCCGCTCGCCCTGTGCCCCGTCGGGCTCGCCGGACTGTATGCAAGGCATGGAGAATTGCAGGCCGCACGCGCGGCGGAAGAAGCAGGCATTCCTTTCAGCCTGTCGACTGTTTCCGTGAAGTCGCTTGAAGACGTGTCTGCAGGCACCAACCAACCCATCTGGTTCCAGCTTTATGTGCTGAAGGACAGGGAATTCATGCGGTCAGCTCTGGAACGGGCGCAAGCCGCCGGAGTCAAAACCCTGGTTTTCACCGTCGACATGCCGGTACCAGGCGCCCGGTATCGCGATGCGCATTCCGGAATGAGTGGACCTCATGCCGCAATCCGGCGATTTGCCCAAAGCATCGCCCATCCGGAATGGGCTGTGTCGGTGGGTTTGTTCGGGAGGCCCCATGATCTGGGAAACATCTCGGTCTATCGGGGAAAGCGGACCAGCCTGTCTGATTATATCGGATGGATTAACAAGAATTTCGATCCGGAAGTGTCGTGGCAGGACCTTGAGTGGATCCGGGACGCCTGGCCCGGAACACTGGTGATCAAGGGCATTCTGGATCCGGACGATGTGGACGACGTCATTCGCCTTGGCGCCGACGGCCTGGTCGTTTCCAATCACGGCGGTCGGCAGCTGGACGGCGTTCCGTCGAGCATACGTGCCCTGCCCGGTATTGTAGCCAAGGCGGATGGCCGCGCAAAGGTTCTGATCGATTCCGGCATACGCAGCGGGTTGGACATTGTGCGCGCCCTGTGTCTGGGCGCAGACGCCGCCATGATCGGCAGGGCATACATCTATGCCCTCGCCGCTGGCGGGCAATCGGCCGTTTCGAACCTGATCAGCCTGTTCCGCATGGAAATGCAGACGGCCATGACGCTGATGGGCGTGAGCGCGATAGACGAGCTTGGCCCTCACCTGCTGCACAGGCTTCCAGCTGACGACTGATCAAAGAACGATCACGCCGCCCGTACCTGCATGCGAGATTGAACGCGCGCTTCGTCCCTTGGCAGCACGATGTAGGCGACAATGCCGAAGAGAAAGCCGACCACTGGCAACATGAGACACCATGTCATGGCCAGTCGCAAGGCTTCCGCCGGCGAGTTTCCGGCTGCCGTGTAGACGTCACTGATCTGGCCGATCAGGTACGGACCGATGGCCGTGCCGATCAGCGTCGTGACCATGGTGAAGAAGGCGTAGGATGTTGCCCGCCCGCGCGGCACGTTCAAATCATTAATCGTCGCCATTGCCGGTCCCGTTGCCATGGCCGTGAAGAAAAACAGGGAAGCCAGGCTCGCATAGGACATGATGAGCGAATGTGATGTCAGGAACAGAGTCGACAACAGGATCGCGCCAACCGCAGCGACGAGATACACGACAAGTTTTCCGCGAATCCATTTGCGCCGAAGCCTATCCGCCAGCACCCCGCCAAACGTGATCCCGCAGAAGCCGGATACGGCACTGGACAGGCCGACCACCATTCCGACCTGACTGCTGGCCACATCATAGGAGCGCTGGATCAGCGGCACGCTCCAGAACGCAAAAGCGACGCCTACGAAAACGATGCCCGCCGCAGAGATTGTCAGGCAGATCATCGCGGTAGAGCGGAACAGGAGGTGAAAAACTTCCGGATCCCTGAGCAGGAAGGACTGACTCCAGGAAAACGCCGCGAACACACCAATCGACAAGGCGACCCATTGAGTCACATCTCCCGTGATCGCCACCAGCCCCCAGCAGGCAAGGGCAAGCAGGAGGGCTGCGGCAACATTGACCAAAATCAGGGTCAGGGAGGCGCCGTTGCGATGGAGCAGCGCGAGATTGATGACGGGCAGCATGCTGCCGAGAGAGACCAAGACCTCCTTGAACGGAGATCCTTTGACGGCCTCGCTGCCGCCATCATACCGGCCGCGTTCCGGCTCCCGAATACGAGCGACAACCAAAGCCAGCAGAATGCCGGGCAGGCCTACGGCCATGAAGGCCACCTGCCAGCCTTTCAGGCCAAGCGGTGCAAGGCTGGTATCCGGATACCACGCAGCCCAGGCATCCAGAATGGAGCCGCCCAGGAACAGGCCGCAGCCCAGACCGATATAAACCCCACCTGCATAAATCGCGACGACGGTGGTTCGCAGATGCGGCGGGTAATAGTCATAGAGAAGGGAGATCGCGGCGGGAGAGGCGCTGGATTCACCAATGCCTACCCCGAACCGACAGGCAGCCAGCGAGGCAAAGCCGCGCGCCGTGCCGGACAGGGCGGTCATCAGGCTCCAGAAGCCGAGACCGATCGAGATCAGCCGCGTCCGGTTCCATGCGTCAGCGAGACGCCCCAGCGGAATGCCGAATGTGGCATAGAACACGGCAAAAGCCGTGCCGTAGAGAAACCCAAGATCCGCATCCGAGACCCCCAGATCGGCCTTGATATCCTCCGCCAGAATCGCGAGAATCTGCCGATCCAGAAAGTTCAGGACATAAACGAGGAACAGGATGACGAGGACACCATTGGCGTATCCCCGGCTTTCCCGTGGCGCGGCGAGCGACTGATCCATCGGTTCGGATATCAGCGCAGGGACGCAAGCGGAGTCGGATCAAGATATTCCTCGATCCGAGCAATCTTGCCGTCTTCGACCAGCACGACAGCAATGGCGTCGGCCTCGATTGTCTTTCCATCAAGGGTCTCAACCCGAAGGATGTGCTGTTGCATCCAGCCACCCGGGATCTCCACCATGCGCTGGATGTCATAAGTCCGGCTGCGCGTCTTCGAGATGATGTTCTTGAAAGTGGACATGTTCTGGTCGACCGTTTGAGTCTTCCGGTCGTAATTGTGCCAGATGCCGGCATCGGGCTTGAAACAGGCGCGCGCACCTGGCTCGTCTCCGGCTTCGAGATGGCTCTTGAATGTGTTGGCGAGATCGAGCGCGCTCATATGGTGTCTCCTGACGCTGGAATGGATGTGTGTGCCCTGCACGCCGGTACGGGGCACACCTGATATTGCCGCCTATTCGGACAGCAGGGCCTGAACGTGATCCGGCACAGGCTCCCCCTTGCGGGTCATGTCGCCGATGGCGGGGTTGAAATAGTCTCGCCACAGACGGATCTTCCCATTCTCGAATTCGAACATGCCCATATAGGGGATCTGTACACGATTGCCCTTGGCATCGACAAAGTCGTCGGCGCCTTCGACCATGAGCAGGTTGCCATCCTGTGCATGGCGCGTGATCCGCCAGCGAATGTCGCTCATGCCGGACCCGAATTTTTCAAGGAATGCGCGGATTTCGTCCGGCCCGTTCAGGGGCGCGGACCCGACGCGATAGTAGTATTGGACATCATCGGCAACATGTTCCAGCACGCCATCGATATTGCCGACCTTCCAGGAGTCCATGATCTGCGTGACGACCGCCATCAGATCCTGCTCCGGCTGGATCACGCCCATTTCCGTGAGCAATTCGTTGCGGTCATAGTATTCACGCCATTCGGAGACCATGCCGTTCTCGATCACGAGAACGCCGGTGACCGGCACCGATCCGTGCTGCCCATTGACGTCAAAATCGTCGACACGCTCGAGGAATACAGTGTTGCCCGTGGCCGCGACGGTCTTCAATTGCAGTTCCAGCCGGGTCGCGTGCTCCAGCAGCTTGCCGAGATGTTCACGCAGGGACTCCCGCCCGTGGATCGGTTCGATCATCATGGAATGCAGAACGGCGTCCGGGGCGAACAGATTCGCGATCCGGTCGACGTCCAGTTCATTCCACGCCGTCACCATTTCCTGGGCAACGGCGATGCTCTCTTCTTCCTGCGTCAGTTCAGCTGCCACTTGTGTCTCCATAGTTTGATGAGTGCTCTGGCAGCCTGACACGATCAATGCGCCTGCCAATGCCAGTTTGACGAAGGTATTCATATACCGAGTCCTTTCAGGTCTGCGGGATGGGAGGGCGGCCCGCGCGGGAGAGCACGGGCCGCTGGTCCGAACAAAAGGGGCTGTCCGGACCCGGGACGCTAGAATTTGTAGCCGAGCGAGATGCCATAGGTGCGGGGCGCACCAAGCGTAGACACCTCATCGCCCAGGAACGCGACGATATTGGTCCGATAGAACTCGTCAGCGATGTTCTTGCCCCACAATGACACCGACCAGTCCGCATCCTGAGGCGCAAACGTGATCCGGCCATCGAGCAGGCCATAGGCATCCTCGTGCTGGAAATTGTCCGGCAACCAGTAGAGCTTGCCTTGGTGCGAATAGGTCAGGCGCAAGGTCAGGGCATCCGTATGGCCCATGAAGTCCGACGTGTATTCACCGCCGACATTGAACTGGTAGTTCGGCGTGCGCTGCAATTCGTTGCCGGAATTGTCGAGCCCGTTGGAGTCGACGAAATCTTCATACTCGGTCTCGAGCAGAGTGACGGCGCCGAACAAGAGCAAATCATCGGTCACGACCCATTGAAGTTCCGACTCGATGCCGGTGATCTTGGCATCCGCAGCATTGTCCGTGATGTTGCACAGGCAGCCATCATCGGTTTGCGTCACCTGAAGATCCTTGTACTTCATGTTGAACACGGCGGTATTCAGCCGCGCACGCCCGTCCAGCAAATCCAACTTCAGGCCGAGCTCGATATTCTCCACCGTTTCCGGATCATAAGGTGTGGTGGCAGCTGCCGGATTGGCCGGCGTATCCTCGAATCCACCTCCCTTGTAGCCATGGGAATAGGTGATGTAGGTCAGCACCGAATCGTTCGGCTCCCATTCCAGTGTCGCCTGAGGTGTTACTTCTTCCGTGGTCTGCGAGTAGGCCACGTCATTGAACGGCGTGATCAGCGGCGACAGCGGGACTGTGTCTGTCGGATTGTAGATGTCGCCTGTGCGAATCTGCAGACCGGACACCGATCCGGTTTTCTTGTCCTGGGACCAGCGGACGCCGACCGTGCCGCGCAGCTGGTCCGTGAATTCATACCCGACCTGTCCGAACACGGCCCGGCTGCTGGTTTCACCATTGTTGATCCAGTGGGACTCCCCGGACAATGTACCAAGCACGGTCAGGGGCACTTCTGCCAAGTAGCGGTCGAATTTGTCGACATCGTCTTCCTGGAGGTAGGCACCGACCAACCAGTTCAGCGGGCCATCCCCCGTTGACAGGAGTCGGAATTCCTGGGTGAGCTGGTCGATCTCCTCATCTTCGAGAACCGGGAAAGAGAAGGCGAGCGGGGTCGGCGTCACGCCAAACCCGTTCCGATAACCGATACCGGTCTGGTCATACATGCTGAAGGCCTTGGCGGTCCGATAGCCGGTGATCGACCGGAACGTAGCGAAATCCCCGAGCCCCTTCTCAATGTCCAGTGTGAAGCCGATGGATTCCCGGCGCAATTCCTGACCCTGGTCGAAATTGTCCCCGCTATAGCGATAATTCTGCGGCAGGCTCTCGCGAATATCCAGTCCGCCCGGAAGAATGGCGGAGATGGCATCACGTGTGGTGCTCCACGGGCCCTGCCCCGGCGCGCCCGGATCATCAATCGCGACGCGGTGGACGCCATTGGATTCATCGTCGGAATAATCGACCACCGCGCGGACCGTGAGGTCGGCCCCGGACGGTTCCCACATGAGCTGGGCTCGCGCCTGGAACGAGTCGAGATTGTCGAGATCCCGATTGTTGGTCAGGTCCTTGTTGTACCCGTCATGCTGGCGCGACTGGAAGGAGAGGCGCGCAGTGACATCCTTCGCGATTGTGCCGGTCACGTGTCCGTTGAACAGACGCGAGTCATAATTGCCGAACTCGGCATTGAAGGCGCCCCCGAACTCTTCCTCCGGTTTGGCCGTGTAGATGGAAATGGCCCCGCCAACAACGTTCCGCCCGAGCAGCACGCCTTGAGGACCGCGAACGACCTCGACGCGCTCAACATCAAAGAAATCAGAGTTCAGCAAACCGGAACGTCCGACATACACATCGTCAATGAAGATACCGATCGATTGGTCGGCAGAAGGGGAATCAAGGCGGGTATTTGTGATGCCGCGGATATTGAATTCCTGATCGAGCGGAGAGTTCTCCGTATAGCTGAGCGAGCTGATGCTGCGCGCCAGGTCCGAATAGCTCAGCACCCTGTCTTTTTCGAGCGACTCCCCAGTGACGGCCGACACGGCAACAGCCGCATCCTGCAGGCTGGATTCACGCCGCTGCGACGTAATCACTACCGTGTCGAGCGTTCGAGACGATTGCGCGCCATCGTCCGGCGTCGTGCCTGCATCTGTTTCCTGAGCGTTTGCAGCGATCCCCGCCGCTGCCACGGCAAGCGCGATGGCGCTTGTCTTCATCAATCCAAAGCGACGCATCGCCGTCTTCCTCCCATTGCACACCCCGAGTTTCCGGGATTTCCTTGCCAGCCTGTTCCAGTGTCTTGGTGACCGGTAACGACCGTAAGAAATTGCTAGACCCGCCTAGTTGGTTTGTCAATGCAAGTGACTAGTTTTTATAGATATCTTTGATTTTTATAGGTTTTAATTGAACTCGCCACCATCCTAAGTAATTGTTCAACAAAACCAACGTGTTAAACTCTCGGGCAAATCCATGATGGATCAGGCGGCGGCGATTCCCGACAAGTCGCGCCGGACCACCTTGCCCAGCGGATTGCGCGGCAGCCCCGGAACGACCACAAGTTTCTCCGGTAATTTGTAGACGGATATATCCTTTGACTTGAGGAATGCGACGAGTTCCTCCAGCGTCAATTCGGCTTCAGGCTGAGTGGCAACGACGGCGCAGACACGCTCCCCCAGACGCTCATCCGGATAGGCGGCACACGCTGCTTCGCGAACCGCAGGATGGCTCTCAATCAGACTGTCGAGTTCTGCGGGTGAAATGTTCACACCCCCACGAATGATGATTTCCTTGCACCGTCCGACAAAGCGGTAGAACCGCCCGCCCTCCTCTTCGGCAATCTCGAACAGGTCACCGGTCCGAAAGAAACCGTCTCTGTCAAATGCGCCTTCCGTCAAATCCGGATTGCGCCAATACCCGTCGAAGACCATCGCACCGTCGATGCGCAGCTCTCCTGCGCGACCGGGAGACGTGATCTCTTCATCTGTATCAAGGTCCACGATCCGGGTTCGCATGCGGCTTGGAAAGTTCAGCGCCCAATCCAGTCCGGGGGCACCGAACCTCGGGAAAAGCGCTGCCCGCATTTCCGGATCCTGCACCACCACAGGCGTCGAAATCAACGAGCACCCCTCGTTCGACCCGAATACATTCATGATCGCGACGCCGTATGTTTCCTGCCATGCCTTGACCATGAAAGGCGGCAAGGGAGCGGACCCGGACGCGATACACTTGACCTGGCCGAAATCGATGCCTTCGAGCAGCTCGGGCTTTTTGAGCAGCATGGTGAGAATGGCGGGTGGCGCAACCGTATAGTTGATCTTCTCCGCCTGGAATTGCTGCAGGAAAACGACCAGATCAAACGGATGGTGCTGGACCAGGCATCCACGGCAAAGCAGCCACGGAATGACCATGCCACCGAACGCGGCGATGTTGATCAGCGGAAACGGATTGAGGATTCGGTCGCCGGCCTCCAGCATCGCCGCCTCGACCATGCACTCGCCATTGAACACCCAATGCGCATGATGGCGCGGGACGCCCTTGGGCGCCGCTTCCGTTCCGGATGTCCAGCAGATCGTGGCGACCTCGCCCGAATGCAGATGAGGTGTCTGCAAAGCCACCTCGGCAGCATCGGCTTCGGCCATCGCAAGAGAGGGATAGGGCTGTCCTTCCCCGATACAAAGCACGGGTCCGGAATACACGCCGCGTTCAGACAATTCCGACATCAGTTGGGCGTGGTTGCACCCATGGAAGTCGCGCACTGTCAGGACCAGGGCGGGCTGCAGCTGTTCAACAACGGACGTCAACTCGTGCGTGCGGAACGCCATCGCGACAGGGCTGAGAACGGCCCCGATGCGGGCACAGGCGAGAAAGGCAAGAACGCCCTCGACAATGTTCGGAAGCTGCGTGAGCACGACATCGTCGCGACCAACACCGGCATGCGTGAAAGCGCGCGCCATGGCGTCGACCCGCGCATCAACTTCTGAAAATGTCAGCCTTTGCGGTGTATCGCCCAGCAGCGCTTCACGATTCGAGGGGTCGACCAGCGCCAATTCATCGCCGGATTCGGCAACCGCCAGCCGCAACAGATCATCAATGGTGCGGTCTCCCCACCAGCCTCTGGCCCGATAATCGTCAAGACGCGCCTGGGGCGTGATCTGCATGCTGGTTCTCCCTGTCGTGGACGCATATCTGAGTATGCTTTTGCAAGTTTATATTCCGGATCAGACCGCTTGGCAATCAGGTGCACAGCTACTCCGCGATGCTGGCTCGAAACGGCGTCGCGAGCGGCGCGACCATCAATCCGGGCGCCGCATCGACAAGCGCGGAAACGGCGTTCACAACACTTCCGGCGACAGCCAATTGTTCAGCGCTTGTGCGTCCCGGCAGTCCCTCCGGCCGCTCCACGCCAAAGCTGACGGACACATCCGGAACACCGGAGACTTTCAACCGCCACAATTCCTTGTCGCCTTCAGCCACGTGCTCGTCATTCATGGCCCATGCAATCGAGAGCGCTACACGCTCCCGGCCGCCTGACATTCCTCTCCAGCGCCAGTCTATGTGACTTGCTGTTCCGCTGGCGATCGTCCCGGCCCGGATAACCAGATCGCGCCCCGATGGCAGCATGCGGTGCATGCGGCGGATCTCGTCGAGTTTCCAGCCCAGTGAATGCGCCACCGACGCGACAACATCCTCGAACATGGCATTGAGAGTCTGGGCTGGCGCCCAGGCATCGCTGTTCATGTCCACGGAACCGACTTCCTTGCCGAAGCCGAGCAGATCGAACACGTATTCGGGGCTCGCAATCTGATCCGTCAGGACAACTTCGCTGAGTGAGACATGATCGACCTGCGAACACACGCTGGTCGCAAGCACGAGCAGCCGCTCTGCGGCAAAGCCCGGATTCAGTCCAGTGCCGCCGAAACTGCTGTTGCCGGCACGGCACGCAGCTTCCAGTTTCTCGCGGCGTGCGCCGGTCCAGTTCAGGGAAAACGTGTTGCCATTGATGCTCAGCACATTCTTCCCGGATGCGAGAAGCCGCGCGATATCGTCATCATGGCTGTCATGGGTCGTTCCAAGGCGGGCCGCATGTATCACGACATCCGCATCAATCGCCAGAATATCCTCGATGCTGTTCGTGGCGAGCACGCCTGTCTCGGGACGGTTGGCGATGCTGCCGGCATCGCGGCCAGACTTGTCCGAGCTGTAGACAAAGAGACCAGCCAGCTCGAGATCATCCCTGTCGATGATGGCACGCAGGCAGGACTTTCCCATTGCCCCTGTTGCCCATTGAATGACCCGGATCGGCTTTTGACGCTCTCTCATGCAAACCCACTTCCCTGTTGCCTGGCCATACAAACGACCTGGGCGCAAGATTGTCGGTTTTGTTATGAAAGTCTATAGGCTATCCAGAAGAAAGCCGCCATCAGGCATCGGAATTTTCGACAAGTTCGTACGAGACGTCCTGAGGCATGAGCGGCTCCTTGCACTCGGAACAGCCCGTATAGGCATCCAATGGATGACCACACAATTTGTGCCGCAGGATGACGGGGGCGCCCTCCGGCGACGCATAATAGGTATCGCCCCATTTCTGCAACATGACCAGGACAGGGTAGTAATCGAGCCCCTTCTCCGTCAGCAGATATTCGAACCGCTCAGGATTGGTCTGATACATGCGCGGCGTCAGGATGCCGGTTTCCACAAGCCATCCGAGACGGTCCGACAGGATGTTGGATGCAATGGCCGTATCCTTCAGGATTTCATCGAACTTGCGCAGATGGGTGAAGATGGAGCGCAGGATCAGGCCGGCCCAGCGATCTCCCATCAGTTCGGCCGCTTCCGTGAACAAAAGGGATTCCCGCGCTGGCTGGTCGGCATCGCGACGTTGACGGCGCCGGCTGTAGATAGGCGCCATCAGACCGACACCCGGCCCTTCTTCCCACAGCACGTCCCGGGCGCTGATGACTTCCTTGCAATGCCCGCACAGCGGTTCGGGCGTCATCACATGCCCGCAGGTCTTGTGGGTGAGGCGGGGCTCCACCGCCTTTTTCTCGGTCGCCCAACGCTTCTCCCAGCGCAACAACATCAGGGATGTCCAGTACAGGCCAAGGCCCTTGTCCGTGAGGACATAATTGAAACGCGGCGGCGAGTCCGTATAGGCCTGCTTGCGCAGCAGGCCGGCCTCCGTGAGGCGTTTGAGACGAATTGAGATCAAGGCCTTCTGCAGGCCGGAATTCTTGCGGATGCTGTCAAACCGGCGTTGCCCGAACCATATCGCCTCGAGGATCAGCAAGGTGGGCGTGTCACCCACGACCTCCAGCGCCCGCCAGATCGAACAGGTCCGGATCATGGGACGTGGTTTTTCCGCCCTGGAACTTTCGGCAATCATGTCAGCGATCGTCAGCGCCTTTCCGACTGACATGTGCCAGCCTTCAACCAGTCTTCTCGACGCCCCGCCTGACCATCCGCATGCCGGCAGCAGGGGCTCAGGTTCACACCTAAGCCGTGGTGACTATCATATCAATACCTTATGGGCGGTTACCGCGCGCTGGACAATTCCTGCACGAAGTCCGCAAACGCCTGTTCCGCATGGCGAATCCGGTCGGCTTCAGGGTCGAACGTCTCCAGCTGGGCCCGCTTTTCCGCAAACCAGTCCTGGACATTTCCATCGTCCGGCAGCAGGGCCCCGCAGGATTCCAGCACGCGCACCTGCCGGACCATGCCGCCCCCCGTCATCCACGACGTGCCGTTCAGGTTGCAGCCCTCGCTGCACAGCCAGCTCACGAACGGCGCAACCTTTTCCGGCGCGAGCATGTCGTCGCCCTGCTCACCGCCAGCCCCCTTTGTCATTTGCGTGAGCGCATACGGCAGCACGAGATTGCTGGTGCAGCCATGCCGGGCCTCCTCGATCGCCATGTTCAACGCGAACGCCTGGACGGCCCCTTTCGAGGCGGCATAGGGCGAACGCCCGCGTACGCCATACAGGCCCGCACTGGACGAGACATAAACCAGCCTGCCCGCGTCCGATTGCCGGATGGCGGGCAGCGCTGCGCGGGTCAACCGGACCACGGATTCGAAATTGGTCGACATGACGGCGGCGAAATTCTCGGGCGACATCTCCTCGAAGCGTCTTGCATCGCCGGTGATGCCGGCATTGAAGATGACCCCATCCAGCCGTCCATATGCGCCCAACGCGGCGGAGACCATGGCGTCTGCCGCATCGGGTGAGGTCACATCACTGGTTTCGGCAATGGCTACTCCACCGGCAGATTCAATGGCCGATACCACGTCCCGGGCGGAATCGGGTTGCGCGTCACGGATCCGATTGTTCACGACAATCCGCACCCCGCGCCGGGCAAGGTCCATGGCGAATGCACGTCCCAGCCCCTTGCCTGCCCCGGTGATCAAAACGACCCGCGCATCACTCATGCCGGCGCACCTCCCTTGTTTCTGTCTGCGCCCTGGACCCGCTCAATGATCATCGCGCTGCCAATGCCGCCGCCGGCCAGCGTGACGACCAGCCCGAATTGACCGTCTCGGCGTTCCAGTTCGTGCAAGAGCGTGGTCGTCAGGATCGCACCCGTCGCCCCCATGGGATGACCCATGGCCAGATGGCCGCCATTGACGTTCACCTTGTCCATGTCGGGCGCATAGTCCCGCTCGAATGCGAGCGGGGGGGCCGCAAAGGCTTCCATATACTCGATGAGGTCCATATCCCCGAGTGTCAGGCCGGCTGTCTGCAGGCATTTCTCCATCGCCAGGCTGCCGGCCTCGAACTGGTCGACCGGGTGGCATGTGGCCTCGGCAAAGGCGCGGATTCGCGCCCGTGGAGCCAGGCCCGCTGCCGCGCCTGCCGCCGCATTCCCCAACAAGACAAGGGCCGCCCCATCGGACATGCCGGGCGTGTTGGAGACCGAGTGCACATAGTGGATGCCGTCCAGGTCCGGGTGCCGGGCGAGCATCATTTCATCGGCCGCACCACGCCCCAGATCGCAGAATGCCGGCCGTCGCCGCTCGAGATCAGCCAGCGTCAGATCGCCCCGGATCCATTCATCGCGTGCGCAAATCGTGTCATCCTGTTTCACGCGGACCGCAACAACGCCCGTATCATACCGTCCATCCGACCAGGCGGCCGCCGCCCGCTGGTGAGAGCGAAGCGTCACGGCGTCGAGGTCCGCTTTCGAAAACCCCTTCCGGGAGGCGAGCAATTCGGCGCCGAGAATCGGCGCCAGCCAGCCGAGGCGGCGCGCGATTTTCGCATCGGTATAGACCGGTGCCGCATCCGCCATAAACGCAACCTTCGACAACATTTCGACACCGCCCGCGAGCATCAGGCCGTCCTCTCCCGCCCTGATCGCGAGCGATGTGTCGCCAATGGCGGACAAGCCGGATACGCAGTAATTGTTCAGTGTACGCGTCGCGACGTCCCCCAGCAGGCCCGCGCGCGCCTTGGCGAGATGCGCCATGTGTCCGCCCTGGGCGCCGACCTGTCCGACACAGCCGAGCACCATGCGGGTTACCTGTGAAGACAAGTCCGCGCCGTTGCGGGAAGCGATCTCTTCAATGAGGAGCGCGACGAGATCTTCCGGGGCGAATGCGTGCAGACCGCCATCCGGCCGCCCCTTGCCACGGGGTGTGCGCACCGCTTCGAAAATGTAGGATTCGGTCATCACTGTCTCCGCGTGGCCGCATCGCCGATCACGACCCGCCATTAACTTGCTTATTGATACCGATAGCGCAGGAGAAGCACAGTTTTCAACCGCCAAGTTCGAATTTCCGACCAAATGCGCAACCCATACGTGAGGATCACAACGGGTTGGTTTTTTATTGCAAGTCTATTTTCTGTCCCCTAGAAATCGCGGAGACTGATAGCCGGAAAACAACAAGATACGTGCAGGAGGGGAAACGTCCATGTTCCAGATCATACTCATCAATTTCGCCATATCATTGCTCGCCTTCATCAGCCTCTGGGCAGTGAGTGTGAAAATCCGCAATGCGAGCATTGTGGACATCTTCTGGGGCCCCGCATGCGCCCTGCCTGCCCTGACAACCTGGTTGCAAATGGAGACGCATTCCCTACGCGCGACGCTGCTCACAGGCCTGGTGCTGCTTTGGGGCGCCCGGCTCGGCCTGTATCTCGGCATCCGCAATGTCGGCCATGGCGAGGACTTCCGCTATGTGCGCATGCGGGAGAAGGCCGGGGGCGACAAGCCCTTCGTCATGCACAGCCTGACCCATGTGTTCATCATGCAATGCTGCATCTCTTTCTTTGTTTCACTGCCCGTGCAGGTCGGACAATTCGGCACATCGCCCTGGCTTGTCTTTCCGGATGGCGCCCTTGGCTTCCTTGCCTGGCTGGGCGTCGCCATCTTTGTCATTGGCCTGATGTTCGAGGCCGTCGGTGACCAGCAACTTCGCCGGTTCAAGGCGAACCCGGCCAACAAGGGAAAGCTGATGGATCGCGGCCTCTGGGCCTGGACGCGTCATCCCAACTATTTCGGAGACGCTGCCGTGTGGACCGGGCTGACGCTGATCGCGCTGGAAAGCCAATGGGGCGTTCTGACAATTTTCAGCCCGCTGTTGATGATCCATTTCCTCTATAACCTGTCCGGGAAGGCCCTGCTGGAGCGCTCAATGTCGCGCCGCTATCCGGACTATGAGGATTACAAGCGGAGGGTCAGCGGCTTCCTGCCCCGGCCGCCTGCACGCTGAGAAAACGGGACCGGTCAGCCCGACCGGTCCCGGTACGTTCAGAAGCTGAGCACGCCTTCCGGCACAGGGTCCGAATAGAGCCACTCCACAGTTTCCTTGCGCCGCCGAATGGCAAGCGCCTGATTGATCGATCCCTTGTCCGACACCTCCCCCGCAGCCATGTCCGGCGGATCCGTCAGGAAAGCAAAGCGGCAGACTTTCTCGCTGGATCCCTTGGCCGAGGCATTGTGGCGGCTGATGGCGGCAGCGAGGTCTTCCGGTGACGCCTTCAGGCCTTCCGCACTTGGCCAGGCAAGAATGCCGATCCGGTCATATCCCTCGCCGCAAACAAGCGCGTCGGCCACGTAGGGAGCCAGATCCCTGACGAAGTTTGCGCGCAGGGAACCACCCGTCACCCAAGTGCCGGTGCTCAGCTTGAAGTCCTCGGACAGGCGGCCACCAAACAGCAGGCCCTTTGTCAGATCATCCGGATCCGCAAGTTCGGCAGCGTCTCCGATGCTGTAATATCCTTCCTCATCGAATGACTTTGCGGCGGCATCTGGCTGGCGCAGATATCCCTGCATCACACAAGGCCCCTTCATGCGCAACTCGTACCGGTCACCCATCGGCACGAGCTTCAGGGTCACGCCCGAGAGCGGCAACCCTATGCCCACCCGGTCGGTTTCAAAATAGATGAACATGCAGCCGGAAGTGGTCTCTGTTGCGCCGTATCCTGAAGAAATCAGAATTCGATTCCCGGTTGCCGCGATGGCCAGCGCCTGCAGCCGGTCATGGATCGGCTGTGGCAGCCCCGCGCCGCCGAAGACCAGCACCTGCATGTTTGCAAAGAAATGATCCCGCAGGGCTTCATCCTGCTCCATCGCCTCCACCAGCATGGCATAGCCGACGGGAACGCTAGTAAATGTGGTCAGTTCCAGATCTCGGATGTTCCGCAGTGTCGCTTCGAAACGCCCCGGCATGGGGCGCCCTTCGTCCACATGATAGGATCCCCCCACCAAAGCCGCGGCGATTGAGACGTACAGTCCGGATACATGGCTCCACGGCAGCCATTCAAGGATCGTCCTGTCCCACGTCCCGGTGTCCTTCATGGCCCACCAGCTTTGTGAGACACAGACCATCATCATCTCATGGGTCTGGATCACGGCCTTTGGCATGCCGGTCGACCCGGATGTCAGCATGTAGGCCGCATGGGTCTCAGGTCGAATGGTGTCGATCGCGGCATCGACCGCATCTGTCACCGGCGTGGTGCAAATGTCTTCGAAGGCGGCAGCCACACCTTCGTCGTCCGATGCCTTGCGGGAAACGATGCCGGCGTCCGGCATGCAGGCCCGCGCCGCTTCCACGTGCAAATCACCTTCGGCGAACACGAAACCGGGGCGCACGATGCCGGCAGCGTGCCGCAAGCGCGCATAGTCATTGCTCGTCCCCAGAAGCGCATAATTTTCACTGACCGGCGCAATCGGGATCCCTGCGAACAGGGCAGCGAATCGCATCGTGGCGTGCGCGATGGAGTTTCCAGACACGATCATCAGCGGTGTGTCCGCTGTCGCGCCTGCATCCAGCAGCCATTGTGCGCAGCCCCGCACATCGCGGACAAACTCGGCATAGGATTTCCGGAGCCACACTCCGTTTGCATCGCGCTCGGCCATGGCGACCCGGTCTGGCCATGTCGCCGCCGCCTGCATCAGGCCCGCCGGAACATTCGGAGCGATCAATTCCAGTTCGGCCCGCGTGGACACGAGCAGGCTGCCATCGTCGCGCCGCTCCACATCCAGGTCGACCTTGGGGAAAGGCACTTTTCGAAAGGCCGGACTGGCTGGTTTACTCGTGGTCAACATGGGTCCTCCGCTTGAATCTCATTACTGAGTATGTTTTTACAATTGACTATAACAGGACGGTCTGATCCAATCAAAGTCAACAGGGAACAGACGCCGCTCCTGCAATGGCGTCGGAAATCGCCAAGACAGCCACGCCCAGGAGCGTGACGCTGGCGAGATGAGAAAGGAAACGCAATGAAGGTTGAAGGCTGCACGGCCCTGGTCACCGGCGGAAATCGCGGCATTGGGCAAGGCTTTGTCGAAGAGCTTGTCGATGCCGGCGCCCGCAAGGTCTATGTCGGATCACGCAATCCCGACGATATTCCGGACACCTATGCCGACTATGGTGACAAGATCGAAGTGCTCCAGCTGGACATCAGCAATCCGGACCAGGTGGCCGCTGCAGCTGCGAAGGCTCAGGACGTTACCCTGCTGGTGAATAATGCCGGCGTGTTCAACATGACCACGCTGATGACGGCGCCGACCATGGACGACATGCGATCCGAAATGGAGGTGAACTTCTTCGGGACAATGTCGATGTGCCGGGCGTTCGCGCCAATTATCGAGCAGAATGGCGGGGGCGCGATCGTGAACGTTCTCTCGGCCGGCGGCATTGTCGCGGTTCCGAACATGGGCGGATACAGTCCGTCAAAGTTTGCAATGCGGGCGGCGTCCGACTGCATGCGCGCAGAGCTCCGTCATCGGAATATTCATGTGGCAGCCCTGATCGTGGGATCGGTCAAGACACGCATGGCCGCTCACATCAAGAACATGAAGCAGGCCCTGCCCCGCGATATCGGCAAGGCAGGCATCTTCGCCGTGGAAAACAACATCAACGAACATGATACCGATCCGCACGCCGTATCGGTTCGCGCCTTCCTGGCCCGGGACCCTCATGGCCTGGCCGAATCCATGGCGCAGCGCGTGGCCCAATAGACCCCAGACCGGATTCCTCCCATGACCATTCTTTACAAGAACGAGATCGATTTCAGAATTCCGCCGAACGAGCATCCCTATCTCAATGGCGCCTGGACCCCGTGCCGCGAGGAAGTGGATGCGGTAGACATGGAAGTCATCGGAGAGATTCCAAAGGACATTTCCGGCATCTATGTCCGCAATACCGAAAACCCTGTCCATGAAGCCATCGGGATCTACCACCCGTTCGACGGGGACGGCATGGTTCACGCCATGTCCTTCCACAATGGGCAGGCGAAATACTCCAACCGGTTCGTCCGGACCAAAGGCCTGCAGGCCGAGACCGAGGCCGGGCATGCCCTTTGGGCCGGTATCGCTGCCAACCCGGCAAAATCCGAACGCGAAGGCTGGGGCGCCCGAGGCCGCATGAAGGATGCCTCCTCAACGGATGTCGTGGTTCATGGCGGCAACATCCTGTCCACCTTCTACATGTGCGGTGAAGGATACATCCTCGACCCGGAAACACTGGACACAACCGGCACCGCTCACTGGGTGCCGAAGGAAGGAATATCGGCTCATCCGAAAGTCGACCTTGCCACCGGAGACCTGCTCTTCTTCAATTATGGCAAGGAAGCACCGTACATGCATTATGGCGTGGTCGGAGCAGACCAGACGCTGAAACACTACATTCCCATCGAGCTGCCGGGCGCGCGCCTGCCGCACGACATGGCCTTCACGAAGAATTACTCGATCCTGGTCGACCTGCCGCTGTTCTGGGAGCCGAACCTGCTGAAGCAGGGCATTCACGCCAACCAGTATTATCCGGACATGCCGACCCGGTTCGCGATTGTGCCACGTTTCGGCAATCCGAGCGAAATCCGGTGGTTTGAAGCCGCGCCGACCTATGTGCTGCACTGGATGAACGCCTGGGAAGAAGGCAATGAGATCGTCCTCGACGGCTATTTCCAGGATGATCCCGACCCGGCCCCGCTCGACGTGCCCGGCCTGGACAAGAAATTCGGCAAGATCCTCGCCAATATCGACGAGCATTCGTTCAAGCCGAAACTGCACCGCTGGCGGTTCAATCTCGACACCGGGAAGACAACGGAGGAACGCCTCGACGACCGGATCCTGGAATTCGGCTCCTTCAACCAGCACTATGCCGGCATCAAGTCACGCTATCTCTATTCGACGACCACAAAGCCGGGCTGGTTCCTGTTCAATGGCCTCGTCAAGCATGACATGGAGACCGGAGATTCCGATTCCTACATGCTGGAAGATGGCCGCTATGCCAGCGAGTCGCCCTTTGTCCCGCGCATCAATGCAAAATCCGAGGATGACGGGTATCTCGTCTCCTTTATCATCGACACCGTGAATGACCGGTCGGAATGCATTCTCGTAGATGCGCAGAATGTTTCGGCCGGCCCGGTCTGCCGCATCATCCTGCCGCACCGCATCTCGAGCGGAACGCATGCGACGTGGGCAAACCGGGATGAACTGGTCACGGTATAAGGCACGATACAAGGAAGCAGCCTCGAGCTGACGCACACTAGAGGAAACGACCCCATGACGGCACCAGTCTACATTCTCGGCGGAACGCAGAGCGATTTCTCTCTGAACTGGACCCGCGACAACAAGAGCCTGTTCGACCTGTTCTCCGACACCGTTCTGAGTGCGCTGGACAAGACAGGCCTCGAGCCAAAGGATGTCGAAGTCGGCCATGTCGGCAATTTCGTCGCCGAGCTTTTCACGGGGCAAGGCATGCTGGGCGGCTATTTCGGCCATGTCCATCCGGACTTTTCGGGCATGCCGGCCTCCCGTCATGAAGGCGCTTGCGCCTCTGGTTCGCTCGCCATTCTGGCAGCGATGGCAGATATCCAGAGCGGGCGCTACGACCTTGCCTGCGTTGCCGGCATTGAGCTGATGCGGAACGTGCATGGTGATCAGGCCGCCAAGAATCTGGGCGCGGCAGCCTGGGTTGGGCGCGAGGCACAGGGCCGGAAATATCTCTGGCCCGCCATGTTCTCCGATCTCTGCGATGAATATGAACGCCGCTACGGCCTGAACTATGATCACCTGATGGGCATTTCGAAAATCAATTTCGAGAATGGCCGTCGCAACCCGAACTCGCAGGCCCGGAACTGGAAGTTCACGGACAAGAGCTTCACGGCAGATGACGACGCCAATCCGGTGATCGATGGCTGGATGCGCCGTCAGGATTGCGGACAGGTCACCGATGGCGCCGCCGTCATCTTCCTCGCCTCGGAAGCGCGCGCCCGGCAGTACGCCAGGGAGCGCGATATCGACATCGAGCAACTCGCCGTGATCCGTGGCTGGGGCCACACGACCGCGCCGCTGATGATGGACACCAAGCTGGAAGAAAGCCGCGACCAGGACTATGTGCTGCCCTGGACGCGCAAGGCCATTACGGACGCCTATGCCCGCGCCGGCATATCCGGTGTGGAGGAGGTCGATGCGATCGAAACGCATGATTGTTTCTCGATCACGGAATACATGGCCATCGAGCATTTCGGGATCACGGCCCCGGGCGAAGCCTGGAAAGCCATCGAGGATGGTCGCATCGCCATGGACGGCTCCATTCCGGTCAATCCGTCGGGCGGCCTGATCGGTCTTGGTCACCCGGTCGGGGCGACCGGCGTCCGCATGATGCTGGATTCCTATCGTCAGGTGACGGATCAGGCGGGCGACACCCAGGTCGAAGGCGCACGTACCATGGCGACCTTCAATGTCGGTGGCTCCGGCACGACCAATTGCTCCTTCGTGATCGGAACGGCCGAATAGGCCGACCCGCCCGACATTCATCTGGAAAGAAAGGTGGCCGCGATGGTGCGTCCCGCGTCAGAGGCTCTTGCCGGCATCAAGGACAGGCTCGCGATCCCCGCGATCTCTGCGCCCATGTTCCTGGTATCGGGGCCGGAACTGGTGAAAGCGACCTGCCGCAATGGCGTGATCGGGGCGTTCCCCTTCCCCAATGCGCGGACAATTGCGACACTGGATGCTTGGCTGGATGACCTCGGCCGCACACTTGGCGCCGACAGTCAGGCCGCGCCCTATGCGGTGAACCTCACCACCCATCGCTCCTATGACCGGCTGGCCGACGAGATCGACCTGATCCGGAACCACAAACCGAAAATCGTGATCACGGCGCTGGGTGGACCGGATCCGGTGCTGGATGTGGTGCAGGAATATGGCGGGCTGGTGATCGCGGATGTGAACAGCCTCGACCATGCCCGCAAGGCGGCAGAGAAAGGCGTCGACGGCATGGCGCTCGTCTCGGCCGGGGCCGGCGGCCATACGGGCGCAATGGCCGGGTTCGCCTTCGTGCCGGCCGCACGGGAATTCTTTGACGGGATCGTGATCCTTGCCGGGTCCATCGGCACGGGCCAGGCCGTGCGCGCGGCAGAAGTGCTCGGCGCAGACCTCAGCTATATCGGCACCAGCTTCATCGCCGCGGAGGAGAGCCTCGCCACGCCGGAATACCGGGACATGCTCGTGGCAGCGACATACAATGATCTGGTGCTGAGCAATTCCCTGACGGGCGCCTATGCCAACTACCTGCGCCAGAGCCTGGACAAGATGGGCGTGGACTATGGCGGCCCGGCCAAGGCCGGTTCCATGGACCTGTCAAATTCGGACAGCAAGATCAAGGCCTGGCGGGACGTGTGGTCCGCCGGTCATGGTGTCGGCAGCGTGCGGCGGATCGAGCCCGCCGCCGACATCATTGCCCGTTTCAAGCGGGAGTATGATGCGGCCTCGAACCTGTAGACCGCGCCTGCACCTGGCTAGTTCGTATAGGACCAGTAATCATCCTCATACGTGTACTTGTCATAGGTGATCGTGTAGTGCTTGTGGCAGCCACTCGGCGATGCGGGAATCCAGTCGCTCTCCTTGCGACGGGTGAAGCTGCCTCCATGCAGAACGTAGGGAGTCTTGAACTTCAGGTACTTTCCGGTGTCCTCATTCTTCAGCCAGACATACACGGACGGAGCGGTGTGCCCCCAATCATAATCATAGGAGGCCGTGCTGTTGTTGGCGACATCGGAATGCGCACAGGTAACCAGTTCAGTCTTGTGAAATATTCCACCACAGCCCAGCGCCTTCCAGACGACGGTGATGTTCTGGCCAGATGTGTTCTTGACCTTCACTGTGTAGCAGGCCCATGCGGGCGATGCAGCAAGACACAGGGCCGCGGCGACGATGATACTACGCATAGCAAATTCTCCTTGAGGTTAGTCACAATTGATCGTCGGTCGAAATTTCCTTCGGACCCTGCCAGGGACTGAAATCGCCTTCGGTGAACTTCAACCGGCATTTCTGCGGCAGAAGCTTGTCATTCACTCCAGCTTGCGACGCCATGAAACGCCCCCCAGCCCAGCCTGTATTCGAGATATTCGTCATTTCTGGTTCCAGTGCTCTTCCCTGAAAGAAATGTAGTAGTCCTTCTTCGAGCAATCCTTCGGAGACGAGGAAGCAGCTTCGGAATGTTTGAACTTGCTGCCATGGTGGGTGAACACCCAATCCGCATACGTCTTTCCGTGATACGGCTTGTCATGGTCGCGCACCGTGACGGTTGGCCCGAGCTTGGACCAGCCGAAGCTGTAGGACACACTTTGCCCTGGATCTGCCGAAGTTGAATGGCACACGCGGGTCTTGCCGGTGGTCATTCCTGCACATCCCCACGCGGTCCAGATCACCTCCACCTTGTGATTGGACTGATTGTTCAAATGCACCCGGTAGCAGGCGTGCGCCGCAGGGCCGAAGCCGACCAGCAAGACAATAAAGGCCAATCCGCCCCTGACAAATCTCGCATGACGACCGGTCAACACCAACCTGCCCCTTCCCGGAGTACCGGACCAACCAGCCCGCTTCTTCTGACCAAGCAAGCCAGCGAGAAAAGCCGCGTCCTCACGACGTCAGCATCGCACAACATCCTCCGTATAACGAGGATGCCAGACTCGCCCTTGATTCATCTGCTGATTATGGTCGAAAGCGGCTTAACCAAAACTTGAATTCTGGCTCCGACCCTTTCATGGGCGTCTCACGCGCTGGCAGCGATACAAGTCGTGCCGACATACGGCCCCGCCCTGCGCCGAAACGATTGCCCCCATGGGACTTACCACTGAAAAATGTCAGAAGCGGAACGTGACCCCGGCAAAGAAACGAGGTCCCGTTGCTTCGAAATAGGTGAAACGGTCCTTGATATCCGCATACTCGTACACATCGGTGTCGGTGACGTTCAATGCCTCGAAGGTCAGAGTTGCGTGATCCGATATGTCGTAACTTGCGAACAGGTCGAGATATGCCTCTTCATCCCGGAACACCTGATCGTTTCCTCTGTCGATCGGCCTGATGAGAAAGGCATCACGCCAATTATATGCCGCCCGGAGAGAAACCCCGTCGCGCTCATAATATCCGACGATGTTGTAGGAATGCTTCGATTGCTGGAGCAAAGGGAGATAGCGCTCCACTCCGCCCTGCATCAACACGCCTTCGGAATCCAGATAAGTGTAGTTCGCGAGCACGCCCAGACCATCAAAAGGCTCTGGAAGAAATGTAAACGGCTGCTGGTACCCAAGCTCAATGCCATCCACCGTGACACCGAGACCATTCCTGAATGTGGTCACACTGTACATCTCCCCGGGGGGACCTTGCGGAGGCACAGCCGGATCGAGGTCTGCAAGCGTAGCCATGGTATCCAGGGGCGCGACAAGCGAGTCTGCATCCTTGCGGAACGCTGCCAGAAACAACAGCGCATCCTTTGCGAAATACCATTCCAGCGACGCGTCGATCTGGGTTGCGGTGAAAGGCCCCAATTCCGGGTTACCCAGCCGTATGCGCCGCTCTCTCGGCTGAATCAGCCAATATGGTGACACATCATCCGGGTCAGGACGCGTAAGCACTTTCGCGGCTGACAGCCGCAGGAGCAGTTCATCCGTTAACTGAAACTTGACATTGGCCGACGGTAGCACATCCGAATAGTTCTGCGAATACTGCACAGGATTCCCTTCCGTCCCCAGAAACTGGAACCCCGTCGATTCCTGTTCCGTGTGAACGGCTCGCACGCCAGCATTCCCACTGAATGGAATGCCAAACACGTCCGAATCGAGGTCGACGCGGATGTAGGCCGCGGATGTCTTCTCGCGGACGGCGTAAGTGTTCCCGAAGTCCTGCTGTCCCTGCATCAACCCTCCCGGAAGATTGGCAAGGGTGAGTTCAAGGTCCGGTACGAGCCACGCGTCGGGAAATCCTGCTGGCGCGTCGAGATCAACGGCGAAGTCACTGACAAGCGGTCTGGCGATCGATGCCACGTCCACCCGGCCCCTATAGGCCTCTGTCGCCAGCAAGCTCCCCGACGATGTATGTTCACGGTCTTCGAAACGCGCCCCCAAGCTTACCGCAGACCACAAAGGACCCGCAATCGGTCGCGATACGTCCAAGTGCACGGAATACCCGTCATTGTGAATTTTGGCAGGTGTGTTGACAACTCTCCCGAAGCGATAGGCATCCGGATCAAGCAGGTCGAACCCGTAATCCATCTCTGGAAAGATGGATGGATCTGTAAAATCCAGCAGGATCCGTCCCTCGTTCGCAAGCGTGAATTCGACATCACGGACTTCGTCATCAACCGCTCTGGAGAAGCTTGCCAGCGCCGTCGCAGTCCACTGGCCGACCTGGTGTTTGCCTTCGAGAGAAGCCTGGAAGAATTCCTGCTCGTTCACAGTCTGTCGCGCCAGGCTGGAAGTGCGCACGTCCCGGACTTCGCCTGTTGCGATCGCACCGCCCTCATCTACCGTCAGTGCCACGAAGTTGTAGTCGCGCCCGATCGGCCAGGCATTCAACGAAATTCTGTCTCTTTCCCGGTCATACTCTCCATAGAGCATATCAAGATTCACTTCGGTCAGCGCAGAAGGCCGATACTGAAGACTGCCAGACATGCCTAGTCGCTGACGTTCATATGTATCCGAGATTGGGACGGGTATGCGGGGATAAGCAACGTTCAGATAGTCTGCCGTTCCGTCCCGGTTAACGTCAAAATTTCTGGATTGCCACCCAATCGCGCTGATGCCGTCAGACCGTTCCGAGCTCTCGGAGTAGGACATGGCGAACAATGCACCGAAGGTGTCGCCAAACGTGTTGCTGATGGCAAAGTGAGTGCGTGGGTCCTGCGCATTGGCACGCGGCGTCCAGACCGATTGAACGCCGCCGGTCAGGCGAAATCCGTCCTGGTCAAAGGGGCGGGCCGTTCTCAGATTTATCGAGCCCGCGATGCCATTCTCGACCCGGTCAGCAGACGCGGTTTTGATGATCGTGGCCTGGCTGAACAACTCGGATGCGAAGACGTCGAAATCGAATTCCCGTCCGGTGTTTGCTGAGGGGGCAGCAACACCGTTTACAGTGACGCTTACATATTCAGGCTCAAGCCCCCTCAGGATGACCTGCTGGCCTTCCCCGGCCACTCGCGTAATCGTCACCCCGGGAACGCGTTGCAATCCCTCCGCGATGTTCTGATCCGGAAACTTGCCCAAATCCTGAGAGGAGATGACATCCGAAATGACATCGGCTTGACGCTTGCTTTGAAGGGCATCTCCCAAGGCTCCGCGGATACCGGTTACCTGAACCTTATCCACGATCCATGGTGCTGTCTCCTGCGCTTCAGCTCGAGCGCGGTCCGATTCATTGTGGTCTGTTCGGGAGACGAAGACCGAGCCGGGCGACTTGTCCGGTACGCTTTCTGGTTCGGTAACGACCAGATGACCATTTCCGTCCCGACGCACGGTGAGACCTGTGCCCTCGAGCATGATCTGCAAAGCATCACGCACCGTATATTTGCCGCTGAACGGCACAATGTCCTTACCATGCGTCAGGCGTGACGCCGCAAAAATCGGCACGCCCGTCTCTCGTGACAATTCGACGATCGCCGCGCTCAACGACGTACTCTCGATCGAGATATCCTGTGACGTTCTCAGGGAATCCTGCGCAACGGCGTGCGGTGCCGAGGCAACAATCCCCCCGATGAAAACGGTTACACAAACACGTCTCAAGAGCCGGGCGCGCAAGCTTGCACGGCCACCCCGTTCTTCTTCGTCTGACACGGCAAATCCCCTAAATCTGCCACGAATTCAGCAAAAGTCCGCGCGCCCTCTCCCAACAAGGCTCACAAGCCCCCCCAATTCCGACCAACAGGATCGGGTGACGACAGTCTCTCATTGAAATCGATACGTTCCTCAATCGCTCAAAGAGTGGCCTGCTTGAACGATCAGGACAAGCCCCTACTCGTTTGACGCCGGGATAATCTCGTACCCTGTGGTTGACTGGATGACTTGAACCGGCAGGGTTGCCTCCAGTCCGGACAATAGCGCATCGGTCTGCCCGGAAGGCACACTGAAGCTCACCCGCAACTCGTGGAGAGCCGGATCAGACAGGCTAATCTTGCGCGTCCGATAGCGATTGATCTCCGAAATCACGTCGATCAGGCGCGCATCGACATAAGCCAACTGCCCCTCCCGCCAAGACAGGGCATCCGTATCAAATGCCACCGGTTCCGATATCTCACCGGCGTGCGAGGCACTTACCTGCATTGATTTTTCCAGCCGAACGGCCGGACCGCTGTCAACGTCCTTGCCCGCGCGCACGTCCACCTGTCCCCGTGCTACAGAGATCAGGATGTCGTCGGGACGGTGCAGGACGTCAAACGCCGTTCCCACGACGCGAACCCTGGCAGTGTGCGCAGCGACTTCGAAGGGGCGCGCCTCATCATGGGTCACATCGAAATAGGCACGTCCGCGATCCAGGGTCACATTGCGAGACTTCCGGGTAAACCGCCCGCTCAGCGTGCTGGCCCCGCCCAGCGTGACCTCGGACCCGTCAGCGAGCTGGACGGTGCGGCTCTGCCCGACAGACGTCGTATAGTGGAATTCCGTCGCGGCGGGTGGCTGCAGGGTCCAGATTCCGACAAGCCCGGCAAACACGAAGCTGGCCGCAATCGCGGCGCCAGTTACCCAGCGCCGGACCGGCCGCAGAACGTGAATTTCCGCGCCGCGACGCGTATCTGCCTGGTTTTCCGCTTCAAGGCCATCAAGTTCAGCCTGCATCGCCGGAAGCGCCACGCCGCCCCAGACGTCGGCCATCTTCCGGAAGGCGGCCTTGTGGTCCGGTGACTGCGCCAACCACGCCTCCAGCTGAGCGAAATCCGCATCGGACGCGAGGCCGGAATTCAGATAGGCGACCCATTCCGCAGCAATCTCCGCAGGTGGCAGGGAGCCATCCGCTACCGGGGGAGCGAGCATGTCGATGTCATCGGTCATCGGGGTCCACCTCCCTCATCCTCATTCACTTCAGCCAGCACGAGCAGCGCAGCTTTCATGTCCGATGCAATCGTCCCGAGACTCCACCCCTTGTCGGCCTTGATCTGGGTATATGTCTGTCCGAGCAGCCGGCTGCGCACCACGATCTCCTTCTGCCGCGCAGTCAGCTTTTCAAAGAGCTCATTGAGACGCGCAACATCTTCCTTCGCTTCATAGACGCGCAGGGGTGTAATATTTTCAGTTCCATTTGCAGATTCTGCGATTTCAGCATCAAGAAATGCTCTTGCCCGAACATTCGACCGAATGGCCGATACCGCCAAGTTCGACGCAATCGTGAACAGAAACGCACGATGATTTTGAATGTCTTCCACGGAATCCAGGCTTGAAAACTTCGTGAAAGCCGCCTGCGCAATGTCTTCGGGCTCCGGAGGACCTTCACCGAACCGGCGGCGCAACCAGGCGACCAGCGACACCGAATGGTCCCGGTAGAGCCGGTCCAGCAGTGTCCCCGCAAGAGGCCGCTGTGAATTCCGCCGGAAATCGCCCGGCCCCAGTTCGGACACGCCGACACCCGCTCCTGATTTCGCCACGCTTCCGGTTCATCGCCTCACGGCTCCGGAAAATTGTCGGACCGACCACCCATGCCCCACACGGCCATCATCACCGATCATACAGAAAACTATAGGCGAGGATTCGAAGTCGCGTCCACCGCATCCTGTCGAGATTCTTTCGATTACCCGAGATTGCAGAATGACCGGACACTCACTGATTGTGAGCGCGATCATCGCAGCCCATCCCACCGACGGCGCGGACCGGATGCATCGCGCGAAAAATATCCCGCACCCCTGCCTGTATCGAACAGACGGGGGTGCGGGACGAGAAGAGCTGGTTCTGTTCTAGAACTTTGCTGTCAGGCTGACCGAGAAGCTCTGGCCGCGATCATAGGTGTTGAACTCAGTCCGGCCGAGCTCGCCCTCATTCAGCTGGAATTCCTCGTGCGCCTCATCCAGCAGGTTGCGCCCGCTGAGGCCCAGGGTGAACTCACGGCCGCTGACCAGGAAGTCGCGGTTATAGACGAGGTCAAGCTGCATGCCCGGATCCTCGATAATGTCCGGCAGGGCAGATCCCGGCTGGTCGATGCCGCGCTGAAGAATGCGCTCGTCGACCCAGCCGAACAGCAGGGTCAGCTGCTCGACATCCGATTCCCAGCCCAGTTGGACGTTGAGGATGTTCTCAGGCGTGCCCTGCAGGTCGGACCCATCGAGACCGAAGAAGCTGGCATCCCGCAGCGTGCGCGAGATCGGGTCGAACACCTGGTCGCCTTCATCCGCCTGAACTTCGGAAGACGTGTAGGTGTAGTTGATCGAGAACCGGCCATCGCGGTCATTGAAGAAGGCAGTGTCGAGCGGAATGTCGAACAGAGTGCGATATTCGAATTCGCCCCCGAACAGCTCGGCCTTCGGCGAGTTGATGAAAGTGGTCTCGAACACGAAGGTCGAGGTGGAGAACTGCACTTCCTCGATCGGGTTTTCGAGTTCCTTGTAGAAGCCGGCCAGCGTGATGAATTCGTTCGGGCCCAGATAGTATTCAAGGCGCGCATCGTAATTGGTCAGTTCGGTGTCGACGAGGCCATTATTGCCCCGATAGGAGCGCTCGCTTTCCGGATCGAAATAGTTCGACAGGGCCAGTTCGCGGAACTGCGGCCGCGCAATGGTCTGCGAATAACCCAAGCGAAGCTGGAGGTCTTCCGCGAAGTTCCAGGTGAAGGTCAGCGACGGCAGGAGATAGTCGTTCTCGAGATTGACGGCGCCGGCGCCCTCATTCCCGAACCGGTCAAAGGTGCGAACCTTCTGTTCGGCTTCCTCATAGCGCAGACCGGCAGTGGTCTGGATGAAGTCGGTCCATTCGATGTCGCCTTCAACATAGGCGGCATACACGTCCAGCTGCCCTTCATAGGAATCGTTCGGGGTGGTGACCTCCTGAAGCACGAAGCGGGCCGGGTCGATATTGTCCGGGCTGAACAGGAAATCCGGACGCTGGATCTGGATATCTTCCGAGATCGAGTTGCCGCCGGCAAACCGGAACGCATAGAAATTGTACTCGCGATCCGTGGACGACACGTCGAAGCCGGCAGACAGCACGGCTTCGCGCGTATCATTCAGTTCGAACGTGTATTCCGCGTCTCCTCCGAAGCCGGCAATGTCGTCGGTCAGGTCGGAGAAGCGGATATCGTAGCTGTTGGCCACAAGATAGGCCGGCACGCCATCATCATTGATGAAACGGCGCAACGAACGCTCATAGGGCGCATCGCGGGTCGACTGTGCGAGCGACCCACGCCAGGACAGGACAAGCTGGTCGAACTCGTGTTCGCCGCGCAGCTGGCCGAAGAGCAGGCCGCGCTCATACCAGCCGGTCGACTCGTCAAAGATTTCGCCCGAGCTGCCCTGGGCGTTGAAGTCCGTACCGGTATCGATCTGGGCTTCCTTGGACGTGTCGTGGACATAGAAGACCGTCGCCTGGACTTCGTGTCCGGAATACCAGTTGATGGTCGCAGAGCCGAGCGCGTTGACCGTGGCCTCATAGGTCGTTTCGAACGTGCGCAGGTCATTTCCCAGCACGTTGCCCTGTACAAACTGGCGCGTGGCGTTCTTTGTCGACCAGCCGGAGTCGAAGCCGGCAATGCCGATGATTCCGACATCGAAATCCTTGCCTTCGACAATCCGGCCGAATTCCACAGAACCATTATAGTTCGGCGCAAGGTCTTCTTCCTGGATCACGCTGAGCGGCGTGTTCACAAGGCTCTCGCCAACCGCTTCGATGGCGTCGTCATCCAGGCTGTTGAGGCTCTGATCGAGGCTGAGCACCAGGCCGAGCGGCTGCGGAAGGTCGCGCAGTCCGTCATCATAGCCGGTGGCATCCGTGTCGGACCCGCGCACGAAAATGCCGCGGTCGAACGTCGTGACCGTGTTGGCGCTGGCGCCGATCTTCAGATTGAAGAAATTCTCGCTGGGCTGGCGCAGCGTGCGCAGGTCGATGATGCCGCCCCCGAACTCGCCCGGATAATTCACGGAGAACGTCTTCTGCACCGTAGCGCCATCAAGGGCGTTGGACGGAAAAAGGTCCAGCGGCACGGTCCGGCGCAGCGGCTCCGGGCTCGGCAATGGTGACCCGTTGAGCAGCGCGGCGGAATACCGGTCACCAAGGCCGCGGACATAGGCAAAACGGTCGGACACGATGCTGAGGCCCGACAGGCGGGTCAGCGCCAAAGCAGCGTTGGAATCGCCCTGGCGCGCGAGATCCTCCGGCGCGAGGAAGGAGGCAACCTGCGAGGTTTCGCGCTGCGGAGCCGGAATGTACTCGCCGCGCACAACAACCGTTTCAAGCTCACGAGCCTCTTCGGCAGTTTCCTGCTCGACAGAGGCGTCCTGTGCGATCGCGGGAAGTGAAGTGGCCAGGGCGATTGCTGTCCCGAGCAGCAAGGTCCCTCTTAGCAATTGGTGTCTCATGAGACTGTCCTTGTGAATTTCTACCCAATCGTTCGCCGCTGAAGCGCCCCTCGAACCGTCGGGAAATCAAAGCTGAAATAGGTGCCGGGTGCGGACGACCCTCATCGCCCGCACCCGGCCTGTTGCAGCGACTAGCAGGCGTCGCCGGCTTCCAGTCCGCAGGACCAGCCCTGCCACCAGGTGTCGGAGCTGTCCTTGACGGCGCCGACATAGTCCACCGGATCGAGATCGGAGGAGATCGTCGTCACATCGAACGGCGTGACAGCGGATTCTGCCGAACCGTTGACGAAGGTGGAAGACAGCGTCGATGCGGTCGTCGTAGAGTTGTTGGTACCGCCGGAGACCGCGGCTTCGGCGGTGGCCGTGTCGGAATTCGACGTCGTCAGGCCAAGGTCGCAGTCGAACAGGATCGAGTCGAAGGACGGATCTGCCGCAGCCGTGTATCCGGCTGTGCCGTCACCCGCACTGTCTTCCCAGCGCATGCACTCCTTGCCGTAGTTCACAACACCGTTGACGTAGTGACCGACCGTGCCCGTGTTCAGGCGGAAGGCATTGGTGCGGTTCCCCACAAAGGTGAAGTTGGAGATCTTGGCATTGGACAGCGGCGTCACGCCATTACCGGCGCTGGACGCTTCCACAATGTTGTCGCCGCCATCTTCACGCTGAACCACGATGGCGTACTGGATCGAGCCGCTATAGCCATTGTCGGTGTCGATGGAGTCGTCATCGTTTCCGGTCAGGACCAGGTACTTCACATTGACGCTGCCGCCGAAGAACTCGACGCCGTCATCCGCATTGTTGTGCACCTGGATGTACTCGACTTCGGTCCCCGAACCGACACCTGCGAAAGTGATGCCGTTCAGCTCATTGCCCTGTGTGTTGATCGCAAAGCCGGCGTGGCGGACTTGGGTGTAGCGGATTGCGCCGCTGTCATCGTCGGACACGTCACCGCCATAGACGGCTTCCGGATTGGTCACACCTTCCACGATGTTTTCACAATCGACCGTACCCGGCGTTGCCGCATCACGGCAGCGATTGATTGGCGCGCGGCCCAGGATGACCACACCGCCCCACTCGCCAATGGCATTGTCCGGATCGATCTGGCTGTCCGTGAGGTCGGCTTCAGATGTCATGATGACCGGGTTTTCGGCCGTACCGTTCGAGAAGATCTGCGAACCGCGGTTCACGACGATATAGTCTTCGCCTTCGTCACCGAACAGCGTCACGCCCGATTCAATGGTCAGCGAAGCCGGGTCGCCGGCAGCATCGGTGCCGTCAGCGCCGACATCAACGCCCACATCGATGCGGCCGACGATTTCGTAGATGTTGCCCCGGCTGAGGCGCACATTCTCGGTGATCGTGCCGGACAGCTGACAGACATTCTGACCGTCGAGATCGAAGCCGCTATCGGTCGTGCCGACCGGGCATTCCGGATCCGGGAACACGGCGAAGGACCAGCCAGCCGCCCAGTTCTCCGTCACCGACTCATCGGGACCGAAGGCTCCGATATAGGTAACCGGCTCGAAGAAGCTCGACAGCGATGTCGGGTCGAACGGCGTGACGGCCAGTTCGTTCGGTCCCGGGAAGAATTGCGATGCCAGCGAGTCGGACACGTCCGTGGAGTTGTTGGTGCCGGCCGCCACAGAGGCCTCTGCCGTGGCGGTTTCGGAATTGGCAGTGGTCAGGCCGAGATCACAGTCGAACAGGACCGAATCGAAGGCTGGGTCGGCTCCGGCGGTGAAGCCAGCCGTACCGTCACCTGCACTGTCCTGCCAGCGCATGCATTCCTTGCCGTAATTCACGACACCATTCACATAGCGGCCCACCGTACCCGTGTTCAGGCGGAAGGCGTTCGTGCGGTTTCCGACGAAGGTGAAGTTGGAGATGTACGCATTGGACAGCGGCGTCACACCATTGCCGGCGCTGGACGCTTCCACAATATTGTCACCGCCATTCTCGCGCTGAGTGACGAGGGCGTACTGGATGGAACCCTGGTAGCCATTGTCGGTGTCGATGGAGTCATCATCATTGCCGGTCAGGACCAGGTGGCGGACATTGACGTTGCCGCCGAAGAATTCCACGCCATCATCGGAATTGTTGTGGACCTGCACATAGTCAACGGTCGTGCCATTGCCCACGCCGGCGAAGGTGATGCCGTTCAGTTCATTGCCCTGCGTGTTGATCGCAAAGCCTGCGAAGCGAACCTGCATGTAGCGCAGGATGCCGCTATTGTCGTTGGCGTCGGCGCCGCCATAGACGGCTTCCGGATTGGTCACGCCTTCAACGATGTTCTCACAGTCTGCCGTGCCGGGGGTTGCAGCATCGCGGCAGCGGTTGATCGGCGCCTGGCCGAGAATCACAAGGCCGCCCCATTCGGAGATATTGTCGCCGCCATCATCATTCGACGGGTCCGTGTCGGCCTGACGCTCGAGGTCGTCGGCGCTGGTCATGACGATCGGCGCGGCCAGTTCGCCGTCAGCAACAATCTGGGAACCACGGTTCACAACAAGATAGTCGGAGCCCGATTCACCAAAGATCGTGACACCCGGCTCGATCGTCAGTGTGACGGACTGGCCGCCTGCGAGATTGCCGTCTGCACCCGTATCGGAGCCGATGTCGACGCGGCCATCCAGACGATAGGCCAAACCGTCAATCGCTTCGAGGGTGACATTGGCGAGATACGTGCCGGAGACATTACAGGTCGTCAGACCAGCAACAGCGGTTCCTTCGGTGAAGCTGGCCGGGCATTCAGCGGACCCCGATCCGCCGCCGCCATTGCCGCCACCGCTTCCGCCACCCGGAGGGGTGGTTGGCGTGGTCGTCCCCGGCGATGCAATGTCGCCTCCCTGTGAACACGCAGCGAGGGCAAGCGCCAGGGCGCTCGCGGCAAGTTTCAATCTCATAATCCAACCCCTTAATTGGTGTGCAAAACGCGTAGATCGCAAATCCTGCAATCGGGGCCGCCTCTAGACCTGAATTGTAACACGCGAATGACACACCAAATCCGGGCCCCGGCCGACAGGCTCGCCGGTCCTGACGAATTGGTCAGTGCAGTCAGACGATCAGACAGGTCAACATGCAAATACCCCTACCCCAAATCGCATGCCGCCAGGATTTAAACCGCATACGTCCCTTTTAAAGGCGCTCGGAAAAATCCTGATTCATCTTTGAAAACATTGATGGTTTTTGCGGCGAAGCCGAAACCCGAGCTCGGATGCGATTGTATCACCCGGGGAACCAGAGCAGGCTTACCGGCTGAATGGAAATGAGGCGCCAGCTCCTTGCAACGCAGGCCTGTTCGGAAGCAAAGGTTTTTATTCCGTTGGGTGACGAATAAACTTCACACAAGTGACACGCTACAGGCCGGATAAATCACATTATTCATCCATGATCATGTATCTGCAATTTCGCCCATGAATCCTGAAGCCGCGCCGATGGCCGGAATCGAGTCGCTCATGTGCGCTTGATGTCACACCGCACCGGACTCCGCCGAGGGCCGGCTTCGTGGCACAATCCGGAGGAATGCGAGGAGGGGTCCGGACTACAGAAGCTTGTCGAGATCACTCTGGGTGAACGTCACCGTATAGTGCTTCCCGCAATAGGGGACCGTTTCAGGATGCGTGTCCATCTGCCTGAACTTGTGATCGTGATAAAGGTACTCAACGGTTTCGTACTTCCCGGAATCCGATTTCACGAGAACATTCAAATATGGAAGCGTTGTTCCCCAGGAATATATCAGGCGTGCGCCGCTTCCAGCTGCCACACTCTTGTGGCCACACACGAGATTGAAGGAGAAATCCGTCTTTGAGTAAACTTTGGCGCATCCCAGCGCAGCCCATATGACCTCAACCGTCCGGTTTGACTCATTGCTCAATGCCACTTGGTAACACGCATGCGCGCTTCCTGCCGCGCCGCCCCAGGCAACCAGGCCGACGGCAACCAACTTCCAAAACTTCATTGGGATGAATCCTCTTCGAAATCGGCTTGGGTGAACGTCACGGAATAGTGCCTGTGACAGCTTGAGGGAGTTCCCGGAATGGAGGTGTCATTGTACTGGAACCCACCATGCCGATAGATGGACCTCCGCGCCTGCCGGAAACCTCCGTAGTCTGTATTGACGTTAAAAGTCAGCCACACGGTGAGCGCGGTCGTGCCCCATTTGTAGTCATACGTTCTCTCACTGCCAGATGACAATTCATGATGGGTACACAACTCGTAGAGGTAGGGCATCTGCTTGTCGTAGGCGCCGGCACAGCCCTGCGCCCCCCAGAACGCCGTAACGCTGACGCGCGATTCATTCTTGACTTTGACGCTGACACACGCGGACGCTACCGATGCCTGCGACGACAATACTGCTACAAACAGAACCCATGAGACCTTGGTCAGCCTGAACATGCAGATACTCCAATCCCTATTTCACTGATCAACAAGACCCCGCACGGAATGTACTCGAACACTTGCATCCCTGCCGGCACAGATGATCGCGCTTCACCGTCTTCAAGTCACAACCGCAAGTCGCGGACAGTCTGAAAATTGCCCGCCCACAACCAGCGTGAGCGGGCAACAAGTATCCAGACGGAATTGCTATTCAGTCTGGCTGTTCTCCGCCGATTACTTCGTCGGCTTCTCGTGATCTTTCTTCTTGAATTCCGGGCAAGATCCGTCTTCAGACTTTTCCAGACCAATGCGCCACTTGCCATCCACTTCTCCGGCTGCGGCACCATAGGTACCTGCCTCGACACCGCGGAACATCCGCGGCTTCACATGAGAGACGCCGACGAAAAGCGGGTGATGCGGCACAGTCAGCTTCGCCTTGAACGATTCTCCCGCCTTGATTTCCTCCGGCATCAGCGTTCCGGACAGGGGGTCGGACGGCTGGAGCAGCGCGATGTCCAGAGAGACCTTGCCGCAGTTTTTCACTTCAATGCTTCCATAATCCTCAGCCGAGGCCGGAGCAGAAAAGCCAAGGGCGACCGTCGCAGCCAGAGCGGCGACACCGAGTTTCAGATTGTTTGACATTCCAGATTTCCTTTTCCAACAATGTTCGTGAAAGGCTCAACCGAACGGCCTAACGAACCGTTCATTTTCTTTCATCAATTCGATTCTCGCGGCAGACCAATTCGGTGGTATGCGGACCTTGTGAGACATCGAGGCACGCCTGGCGGCCCGGCGTCTTGGAATACGTCGGAATTGCTTCCAGGGAAGCCGTGCGAGACGTGAGACACCAGTGAAAGCCTTTGTCGGCCTTTCCTTTCCGGTCGAGTAGCAGGAACGGAGGTCTGGCATGCCGGATACACGGCCTGCCGACAATTCAGGCCGCCCTGGCATGACCCGCTATCGCTCTATAGACGCCTCGGCGATGGTCGCTGATCGAGGCTGAAGGACTAGCTCAATTGCTTGAGCCGGAACAAGCCTGAGTGGCCGCCTCATCGCTCTCGGGAAGTAACGCACCCACAAGAACGCCTTCACCGGCCGCCCCGCCTCTAAGCCGCACCCATCTTCGGCGCACGATGCCAGCGACATTTTTGCATTTGACATCCCGCGCCCGCTTAAATGATATATCTTTTATGAATGATAGCGCTCGGGAGGGATGAGATGCTCGATTTTCTGGCAATGCACGAACTGGCGATCCTCAGATGGTTGCACATTGTCGCCATGGTTTACTGGCTCGGCGGGGAATGGGGCGTGTTCCAGACGTCCTACAAGGTGGTGAACCCTGCCCTGTCCCTGGAAGAGCGCGGCCGTCACATGGACACCGCCTATCGCATCGACATCATGGCGCGGACCGGCATCATCTCGCTGCTGCCGCTCGGATTGCATATGGGGCATCTCTGGGGCTTGCAGCCGCTCGGCGGGGTGTGGCTGGTTGCCATGTGGATTGTCTGGGCGGTCTGGATGGCCGTCACCTGGGGGGCTTTTGCCAATCGCGGCACCCGTCTCGGAGAAACCCTGTCCCTGATCGAGGACTGGTCCCGCTATATTCTGATCCCGACGCTCATCATCGTCTCGATTTCGTCCCTTCTGGGCCATGGCCCCTTTGAAGCCGGCGAGGGGCAACGCTGGTATTCGGCAAAACTGCTGACGTTCGGGCTCCTGTTGATCATCGGGGTGATCCTCAGGCTGATCATGCATGAATGGCGGCACCTGTTCCCGATTCTCGCCCAGGGCCCCAATACCGAAGTCGAGGAAAAGCTGAAGCGCTCGATCCGGCTGGGACGCGGTGTGGCCTATCTCTACTGGTTCGGCATTCTGATGACCGCATTCTTTGGCGCGGTGAAGCCGTTCTAGGGTCCGGTACAAAGTGGGCGCTGCGTGCACTCTGGCGAGACGCCGCGAGATCACCGCCCCCACAGCTGGGCCCGCCTGAAACGATCTGAACTCCGTTGAGACCAGATGAACAGCGCCGTCCGGCCCGGACCGCGCTGTTCCATTCGTTCCGGATGGTTCTGAAGGGCGGTGCATTTGTACGCACCTGGCGCGGCATGCGCTTGTCGCGATGCGCGAGCGTGCCCCGCTGCGCGGTCACATTTCCTGCAGGTTTTCAGGGGTTTGGCAGTCGCCATCTGAAGAGAAATGGCGCGAGTGACGTGCCACATTCCATATTTTTTATCCATATTTTTCAATCACTTACGGGAAGTGTAATCGATTCTTGGTCCTCAGCTCGGTCTGATTTTGGTCCACAGTTTTGTAGACCGCTTGAGTTCGACGCCGCTCACCGGCACCGATAGCCATAGTTAACGCGGATTGTACTCCCTGCCAAATCAAGCTTGATCTATAGAACTAGATTTCACCGCTAACTACAATGCACAGAGCGCCGAAACTCAACACATCATACTAAAGTCAACACCTAGCGCTCGACCGATATCCGCATCATGCCCAGCAATCCTCCAAGAACGATATCGCCGCCCGGCAGGAGGTGAATGACAGAGTAAGCGCCATTGTAAATGTGGCTATCACCAAGGCGAAGCCGTGTAACGGCTTCACCCGTCTCCCAATCAAGACCTGTGACCTCCCATTTTCCGTCTACGAAACCATTGACATAGACCTGTTGGGCGCCGCCAGAAATCATGGGGACGGTTGATGGGCTCGATACAGTGGGATTTGCCCAGGCACGCACCCAGCGGTCAGCTTCAACGTCCCATTCAAACTTTTCAGCACCCGTCGGTCCTTTGCGTAGTCTACCAGACATGACAACATTCTCCAGCATTGTTGGCAATGGCGATGGCAATGTGTTGTTTACCACCAAGGCACCGTAGCCATATACCGCAACGGATTGCTCAGACTGGGCGCGCTCAAGGTCAGACTTTCCGAAACTAACCTGAATCTGGTCGGCAATTCGACGCGATTTGGTCCCTGGCTTCTGGACGAAATCCTCTGGAATATCGTCGCGCCAGAAGGCGACGACATTCATAATCAACTCTCCGTCCGTGATGACAACAAGTTTGTCTTCCTCGTCTCCGAAGCCCATAAGTGAGGGCGTAGAGCCTGATCCGTTGCCGAGACTCACGCCGCCAAGTTTGCCGGTGAAGGAATCGTATTCTGATGACCACGCGCCATACCCTCTAGAGTGAAGTGTTTCCCCGTCCCAAACCAGTTTATGGAGCCTCCTATTTGAGAGAACATAAATGCCACCACCCTCATCAATGGCGATCGAGTTCGTAACCTGCTCATCGTCAGCCAACTCATGAATGATCGGTGCCTGTTCAAAATTTCGGTCTACGATGACGACAACGCCGCCCATCGTCACCAGCGCCAGCATGCCATCATAAGTCAGATTCAATCCGAACACAGCATCAGGGTCTTCCAGTGTTGGATTGAAATATTCGCGCGGCAGCTGAAAGCGGCGCTTTTCCACCAGTGGTGACAGCGGATTGCCGGGTTCGGCATCACCATAAACGACGACATCGTTGTTGACGACAGTGTAGAAGTCACCATTGCGGTCGACGACATTATAGATTGCTGCTCTGGCGACGACCCGCTCAACATAACGTGGATAGTTCCGATTGAGATAGCCAAGCAGTTCAGCTTCTGAGGCCGTACTATCCATTTCGACGGCGATACGTTCAGCATCCTCGACAGACATGAAGGGTTGACCTTCCACAGGCAGAGCATTGATCAGTTGAAACTTGCCATCGCTAATCAGGATTTTGGAGATACGATTATTGTTGGCGGAGATGGCCACCTGCTCACCTGAAGGATAAGTTGGTAATTGCATAAGCGTGAGGTTCACCAACCCTGCCGGGACCCTTTGAATACCCTCATCATCAATCTCGTGAATACCGACCGGCCCAGCAAACGGAAGGGAATCCTGTTGAGCCGGATTAAAATGCGTGGTGGCAAGCTCGCTGTCCACCAGATTTGGGTTCATTGGAGGAAACTCCGGACCCGACGCATCAAAGACTGGGATAGTGGAGCATGCACCAAGCACGGCTACGATTGCGACTGCAGCAGCAGCGATATGAGGTTTCATTTGTTGTCTCCCAGAGTGACAGATTTGTACTGGTTTAGCGAATTGTCAGAATACTATTCAGCTTGAGACGTCGACTGTTGCTCGTCTTGAAACGCCATCCAGGCTCGAGAGAGGATGAAATCCTCAATATCATCGACTTCCTGTTGGCTTAGGCGGCCGGCGAAGTTGGGCATGCCAATCGCTTCGCCGGCCCCTTGAAGGAGGAAAGCATCAAAAGTGTCTATCCCGAGAGTCGCTGACTGCCTCAGATCGGGGAGCGTTCCGGACGAAATGGCCGCGCCGCCATGGCAGACACCGCAGAATCGACCGTAGAGGTCTGTGCCCCGTACAACCGCTTCAGCCGAATGCGGCTGTCGCGCTGGCTCAGGCGTTGCCTTCTGCGGAAGCGCGGCGACGTTTAGCTCGCCCTCTCCGCCAAGTTTGAAGGCAAGTACATGGCCTTCAACCGGGCCTCCTGTCTGCCCGACATAGAAGCCGGCGAGCAAATTGGCACCACTGCCCCAACCAGCTGATACAGCAACATACTGCTCGCCATTGACCTCATACGCCACAGGTCCACCGACCATTGCGACACCAACCGGATACGACCACAGTTCTTCGCCTGTTTTGGCGTTGTAAGCATTGAAAACGCCGCTCGTCGTGCCTTGGAATACCAGATCTCCAGACGTTGTCAGCGTACCTCCATTCCACATTCGCTCATGCTGAACACGCCAGACTTCTTTCTGAGCTACCGGATCCCAGGCAGCAAGATGTGCTTGGACAAGTTGGCGCAGAAGTGTGCGACGTGCTTCTTCTGTTTCCGGTAATGCGTCTGTCAGGCTGACACCGATATTGAATGCGTCTCGGTCAAAGCGGGCAATCTCGCCCTCGATCTGATCGGAATAGAGGAAAGGAACATCTTGTGCGGGAATATATACCAGCCCTGTTTCCGGATTGAATGACATGGGGTGCCAGTTGTGGGCACCAAATGGGCTGGGTTTGACGAGCGCAGGTCCACCAGACAGATAGCGCGCCTCGGGGTTTTCAACAGGACGCCCGGTCTCCATATCGATATGTGTGGCCCAGTTAATGGGAACAAATGGCTCTGCGGAAATAAGTTCGCCGCTTATTCGGTCGATGACATAAAAGAAGCCGTTTTTCGGCGCTTGCATCAGCACCTGACGAAGCTCTCCCTCGATCTCAAGATCAGCTAGAATGATATTCTGCGTAGCTGTGTAGTCCCAAGTTTCGCCCGGCGTCGTCTGATAGTGCCAGACATATTCTCCTGTGTCTGGACGTAACGCGACGATTGATGACAGGAACAGATTGTCGCCGCCGTCCGGGCTTCGTACTTTCTGATTCCAGGGCGAGCCGTTTCCAACTCCGATATAGAGGAGGTCCAGTTCAGGATCGAATGCCATGCTGTCCCAGACAGTCCCGCCACCGCCCAGCTTCCACCATTCGCCTGTCCAGGTCTCAGCGGCCATCTCGATGGCTTCGTTTTCGAATCCATCATCCGGATTTCCCGGCACAGTGTAGAACTTCCAGGCTTGTTCACCTGTTTCAGCATCATACGCTGCAACAAATCCGCGAACGCCGAACTCACCACCGCCATTTCCGATGATGACCTTGCCTTTCACAATGCGAGGCGCCCCTGTGATCGTATAGGGTTCTTCGAGCGGTACAGTACGGGTCTCCCAGATCTGTTCGCCTGACTTTGAATCAAGAGCGATCAGACGACCATCCAGCGACCCGAATATGACCTTGTCGTTATAGACAGCCACGCCGCGATTGACGACATCGCAACAAGCATGTGCGCCCTTTGATCGGGGAACCTCCGGATCGTAGCGCCAAAGAATTTCTCCTGTGGCAGCATTAAGCGCCAGCACTTCGCTCCACGAACCCGTAGTGTACATGACACCATCAACAATGATCGGGGTTGCCTCTACGCCACGATAGCTGCCAAGCGGTGCCGCCCAGGCAAGATCCAGCTGGTCGATTGTTTCCAGATTAATGGCGTCAAGCGCGCTAAACCGCGTTTCTGAAAACGTGCCACCATGAGTAAGCCAGTTATGTGGTTCGCCTGCGGCATTGAGCAAACGTTCCTCATTGATCCCCTGGGAGGCTTGTGTGGAAGCGTCGCCAGAGTCGACCGCCCCTCCACAGGCAGCCAGAAGACCGATCGTAGCGCCCGTCAGAATGACTTTCAGCGCTGTAGCGGGCATTTTTTTGCCGTTCATTTTGTCCTCCCGGACACCCCAGTGGATGAGGTTCTGGATTTTTTCTCATACCAAGCAAGATTGCACTGGAACGGCGAAGTTTCTCAAGCCCCGCGCAACGCCAATGTTCCGTCATTTTGTGCCAGCGACAAAGCCTGGGACACCTACTTGCAACGGATCTAGTTGCGGGTTTTCAACTCCTTGAGCAGCTCTTGCTGGTGCTGACCATGCTCAGGTGCTGGACCGGGGATTGCCTGCACGTTCGATTGGAAACGCGGGGCCGGAACAGCCTGAACATAACCCTGGCTGTTTTCAAAGATTCCGCGCGCCAGATTATGAGGGTGCAAAGGTGCACTGATCGGACTTTCCACAAGGCCAAAGCATGCATCGGTCCCCTCTAGTAAGTCTTGCCAGTATGCAGATGGTTCGGTTGCGAAAAGAGCACGAAACTTCTCTGACTGCTTCGACCAGCTATCACGATCATACTGGTCTTCGAAGTCGGGATCGCCTGCAAGACCGAGGCGCTGTAGAAGTTCTGCGTAAAATTTCGGTTCTAGCGCGCCAAGCGTGATGTCACGCCCGTCTGCACAGCGATAGGAACTGTACCAAGGGGAATCATCCAGAAAGCCGCGCCCGCGCTCGGCTTGCATCATGCCGCTGGGCAGCAAATCGAAGATGAGGTTCATCATATGCGCCGACCCATCGACAATCGCTGCATCAATCACATCGCCCTCACCGGTGGCCCTGGCCTTTAGAATGCCCGCGAGAATGCCAATCGTCAGATAGTTCGCACCGCCGCCAATGTCCCCGATCAAGCCTGGTGGCGGCAGTGATCGCGTTCCAGTTGGGCTTGCAAACCAGGCAGCTGAACTGACGGATACATAATTGATATCATGTCCAGCCGCCTGGGCGAGCGGTCCCGCCTGCCCCCAGCCCGTCATGCGACCAAAGACAAGCTGTGGGTTCCGCCCCAGACAAACTTCCGGACCAAGGCCCAGGCGTTCCATCACTCCCGGCCGCATGCCCTCGATCAGGGCGTCCGCCGTCGCAATCAGATCCAGCGCGACCGCGCGGTCTTCAGAGTCTTTCAGGTCCAGAGCGATCGAGCGCTTGCCTCTTTTCAGAATGCCGACAGGCAAAGTCGATCCCGGATCGGAGCCCTTGGTCTTTCGCTCTATGAGAACGACATCCGCGCCCAGATCGGCCAGATGCATGCCACAAAAGGGCGCCGGCCCAATGCCCTCGATTTCGACAATCCGAATGCCCTGCAGAGGTCCTTTAGACACGGGACGTCACCTGAACGCCGAGACGCCCGTCAGGCTCCGCCCGATAAGGAGTTTCTGGATCTCCGTCGTTCCATCCGGAATGGGTGCGATCATCGCTTCGCGGGCGAGGCGCTCGACAATGAACTCCTTCGTGACGCCATTACCGCCGTGAATCTGTACTGCCTGGCGCGTTGCACTGACAGCGATTTCGGTACCGTACCATTTTGCCATTGCGCACTCCTTGTCGCAGCGCTGTCCGGCGTCAATCATGCCCGCTGCGCGCAAAGACAACAGGCGCGCCGCATCGATCTCTGTGGCCATTACAGCTAACTTTTCTGCAATGAGCTGGTGGCCGGCAATTGGTTTGCCATGCTGCGAACGGTCGATTGCATAATTTATTGACTCATCAAGCGCGCGCCGCGCCATGCCATAGCCCCACGACCCGACGTGAACTCGCGCGCGTTCGAACAGGGTGAGCGTGTTCTTCAGACCCGAGCCTATTTCACCGATAGTATTCTCGACCGGAACGCGCACATCATCGAGAAAAACCTGTGATGTTGATTGTCGATTGAGCGCGATCTTTGGAATACCGCGGACTTCATAAGGATGCTCATTGCGATCGAGCAGGATATGGGTCAGTTCGTTCTCGCCAGTTCGGCAGGTGCAGATGAAAAAATCTGAGTACTCACCATTGGTGATCCATGTTTTCTCACCAGAAATCACCCAATGGTCACCATCTCGCACAGCCCTGGTTTTCGCCGCCGCGACATCCGAACCGACATCCGGCTCGGAAATGCCGACAGACGCAAAAAGTTCCCCCGCCAACAATCTAGGCAGGTAACGTGTCTTGATGTGCTCCGGCGCGAGTTTGACCAGCATCGACGCTGCGCTGCCATTAACAAGTGCGGCTATCGCCAAGTCTCCCGAACTATAGGCAAGCTCTTCAATTAGTTGAACGTGCAGCTTCCAGGACAACCCCAGCCCGCCGGCAGATTCCGGCTGTGGGGCGTTGACGAGACCAAATTCTGCCAGCTTTTGCGTCCAGCTTTGCATTTTGTCCTTTGGAACGAAGTCTTCCCCATGCGCAGCCAGTTCCGGCTCCAGCTGCTCATCAAGATAGCGACGCAGGCTTTCGATTGCGGCGAGCTCAGCCTTGTCAAAGAAAATATCTAATCCCCCAATCATGCATTTGCCCTCTTGAAAATGTTGACCACAGCAACACCCTCCTCAATGCCAATTAGGCCGCCGCTGTTTTCGTGGATAGCGTGTCGGGCACCATCAACCTGGCGCTTTCCAGCTTCGCCGCGTAATTGGGTGACAAGCTCATGAATTTGCCCCAGCCCGGTTGCGCCGATGGGGTGGCCCTTGGACTCCAGCCCGCCAGACGGATTGATCGGGATTGAGCCGCCAATCGTGAAGTCCCCGCGTTCCGCTGCCGGGCCTGCTTCACCGATCGGAACTAACATCAAGTTCTCGGCGTGCATCAACTCACCAATCGCGGTTGCATCGTGCACCTCGGCAACGTCCATGTCTTCTGGTGAAAGGCAGGCCATTTCATACGCCCTCTCAGCGGCAATTCGCGCAACATGGCGTTCCGGTGCATCGGCGCTGCGCGCGGGGTTTCCACTTGCAACGGCGCTGGCCATAACCTGGACGGCTCGTGACGTAGTGGCACCAATCTTCCTCAAGCCTTCCTCATTGCAAAGGATGACCGCTGCAGCACCATCCGAGATCGGTGAGCACATTGGCAGCGTCAAAGGGTAAGTGATGGGAGGTGCTGAAAGAATTTCATCAATCGTGTAAGGCTGACGGTATTGCGAATACTCATTGTGCTCTGAATGCTGATGATTTTTCGCGGCTATCGCAGCAATCTGGCGCTGAGTCGTGCCATAGCGCTTCATATGGTTCCGGCCGAACGCTGCGTAGATTTTCATGAATACGCTATAAGGGCGTTCAGATTCCGATCCCTCCGGTTCGGCAACACCTTCGCCCAACTGGAGAAGCCTTTTGGCATTCTCCTCAGGTGTCTCAACATCCCAACCGCCATCGAACACAGCGAACATCCTCGCCTTGTCAGGCACGTTCATTTTCTCGACACCCGCCGCCAGGACAACGTCCTGCATACCAGCCTTAAGCGCCTGAACAGCAAGGTGAAAGGAGGATGAACTGGACGCACAGGCGTTTTCAATATTGAATGCGGGAATACCTGTCAGCCCGATCTTGCTGAGCGCAACCTGGCCAGGAACAAAGGTTTGTCCCTGCAAGAACCCTTGGGTCGCACTGGAATGGTAAACTGCCTCCACGGCGGCCTTGGTGCAGCCTGCATCATCCGCCGCACGCAAAATGGCGGTGTCCAGCAATTCAGAAATACTTGCTTCCAGATGCCGCCCGAAATGCGTCATGCCGACGCCTACAATATAAATCTTACTATCCGACAAGACTCTCTCCCCATCTACAGATGGCCGCTACTGGCCTGAATATTTCGGTGTTCGTTTCTCACTGAAGGCTGAAAGCCCTTCGAGGAAGTCAGCGGATTTTGCATGCGCTTCGAGATGGCGCATTTCCAACGCGATGGCTTCGCGCGCGGACAAGTGTGCGCTTCCGGCAACCATCTCCTTCATACGCTGAAGTACAAGCGGGCTTTTCTCCGCCAGCTTTGCAGCAAGCGCCTCTGCAACCGATGACAAGTCGTCATCCTCAACAACTTGGCTTACAAATCCGGCTTCACGAAACGCTTCCGCCGACCAATGATCGCCGGAGAATAGGAGATAATTCGCTTTCTTTTCGCCAACATACCTCGGCAAGAGAGATCCCCCGCCGCCCGGCAGAACACCAAAATTGGAATGGGCGTCGCCCAGCCGCGCACTGCGCGCCGCCATCACGACATCGCAGGTCATGGCTAGCTCCAGTCCGCCGGCCAAAGTCAATCCATTGAGCGCTGCAATTGTCGGCTTCGGCAAAGCACGAATAGCCAAAAACACGTTCTGAATGTCGCGAAGGAAGCCAAGAAACCCGGTATTGTCACCAGCCTGAACTTCCCCCAAAACGCCCTTCAGGTCAGCACCGCAGCAAAAGGCGCGCCCGCTCCCAGTGATAGTCAGCACTCGAATCTCATCGCGCTCGGCAACATCTTTCACACATTGCGCAAGTTCATTCACCATTAGAGCGGACAGTGCATTCATGCTGCTCGGACGCGTCAGGGTAATTCGTGCACACGAATCTTCCGCCTCAAATTTCAGGGTTTCAAACGACAATTGTCCAATTCCAAGCATTGGGCCGCGTTCGCTCCAAAACTTGGCCCGTTCCAGATGAGGCTTCACTTTATCGGGCCAGAAAACTTATTGAACATCAGACGCATGTCACCGTGCGCCAAAGCGTCGTCAGTCGAGCCTCCCAAGGCAATGCAGAGCTCTAGCGATGTCAGCTATCGTCCAGCTGGCGCTCATTCTCGAGGAATTCCTGCGGGGACTGCCCCGTTAACCGGCGAAACGCACGGGAGAAATTGCTGGGGTCCTTGTATCCCAACAGATACGATATCTCCTTGATGGACCGACGACCTGTCCGCAAATAGCCGATAGCGAGATGCTGGCGAACATCGTCGAGCACGGTGTTGAAGGTTGTGCCCTCATCCTGCAATTGGCGCTGAAGACTTCGGTTACTTGTATTTAGCTCTCTTGAAACCGACTCCAGGGAGACAGCTCCATCCGGTAGCATTTCGACAATCGCCGCCCGGATCCGCGGAATAATTTGTTGTTCATCGAACCGGGCAATGTATTCCATCGCAATCTGGTCATTCCTTCGAACAATGTCGGAATTCGCGCCGCGCAGCACGCGCGTATAGTCCTTCTCGGCCACATGCAGCTCTAGACTGTCGTGACCATATTCGATCGGACAACAGAAAAAGGCATCAAATTCATCCATCGCGACCTTACCAGGTTTCGGACGACGCATTCTTACCAAAACAGGAGAATAGTCCGCTCGGTAAACCATTCTGACGAAGCGAAGCACCGTCGCCAAAAAAACATCCTGGCGGACCGGCGGCACGTCTTCCTTGAGTTCAATGGAATGAATGAGGCACCCCTTCCTGATTTCAGACCTTGTCTCAGCAGAATGAGAAATTAGCCTGAAAAAACGATCAAACCGGTGGAAGAATGTTTCCAGCGTTCGGCTTGAGAACAATGAATACCCAAGCGCATGCATTGAGCCGGGCGTATTTCGCTCGGCCAGCTTCAGCCCGATCGTCTCATCACCTGTCGCCTCTACGATGAGCTCAATGAAGCGACTGAATCGTCTAGACCGCACCCTGGCATTCGGGTCCTGGAGAATATCAGGATCAACTTCCGCACGCCGCAGTAGATCTGGTACATCAATGGAAAAGTCAAATTCGTCCAATATGGCCACAATCTGTATGAGCCAGGATGCAATGACTGACCGCGTCTCACTCAATTCTGGTTGCGCCTTACCTGATGATGTGTGGTTCAAATATCGATTGTCCTGTACGACCGTCTTCGATGACAAGCTTTATCGGTTCATGACGGTTTGTCCAATTTTTGAACAGGATTGTACACGCTTCAGCCAATACTGCGGACCTGGCCGCCCCAGTATTTCTTACGTACATCCTTTCGCAACACCTTACCAACGACGCTCAGAGGCAGTTCCTCCACGAACAACACGGATTTTGGTGTTTTGAAAGATCCGATCTGCTCTTTTACATAGGCAATCAGGTCAGATTCGGCCACCTCAACAGAGTCGTTAAGGATGACTTCCGCATGTACAGCCTCGCCCCATTCTTCGTGGGGAACACCGACAACCGCTGACATCAAAACGCCAGGATGGGAGTTGACTGCGGCCTCAACCTCAGTCGCATAGACATTGAAACCACCCGTGATGATCATGTCCTTCTTCCGATCAACCAGGTAGCAATATCCGTTTTCGTCCGTATATCCGATATCCCCTGACTTCCAGTATCCGTTGACGAATTCCTCCTTCGTCTTCTCTGGATTGCCTTCATAGCCAAGACAGGTTGAGCGCGATCGCAAATAGAACTCGCCGAGTTCGCCTACAGGAACTGGATTACCGTCATCATCGCAAACCGACAGTTCGATCCCGGTTGAGCGTCGACCCGCGGACGCGAGTCGGCCTTCAGTCTCGGCGTCCACGATATGATCTTTCTTGCTCAGGCAGAGGGTTGCCGCCAGATGTTCCGTGGAGCCGTACACTTGTGTGAATATTGAACCGAATCGCTCAACCAGGAGCTTGGCCTTGGCCGGGCTCATGGGGGCCGCGCCATACAACACCGTGCGCAATGAGGATAGGTCATACTCTCGTGCTTCGGGCATTTCCAAAAGGCGGTACGCCAGAGTCGGTACGATGAAGGCGTGAGAAATCTTCTCTTGCTGGATATAGCGGCACCAGTTCTCCAGACTGGGCTCGTTCATTGTTACCGTGCAACCACCGCTGAACAGAACCGGCAAAAGCATCATACCGCTGCCATGGCTAATGGGAGCTATATGCAGCATGCGGCAGCCATCGAAGAAATCCGGGTCTGGAAGTGTCAGGAAACTATCGCGGCACCCCAGAATGTTGTCGATTGAATACTTCGCGCACTTGCTGTCACCAGTCGTGCCTCCTGTAAAGCGCATGAGCACGACGTGCGTTCGATCATCGATTTCAATATCTGTGTTCTCTGTCGACGCGTTCGCCAAAAGATCGGGAAGGGCCAACACGCCTGAATATGGCTTGACCAGAGCATCCATCACAACAATCTGAATGCCGCGTTCGGTAAGCGGGCCAGCATGGGAGGCTAGGAGGTCATTCTCGATGAACGCGACTTTGGGCTTGACGATGTCGATCTGGCCAAGATGCGTTTCCAGGCTGTCGAGGTAGTTGGCATGACAACATGTTGCATAAGCTTTTGCAGCTGACCCCCAATGGAACAGGGAGAGATTGTCATTTTGCAGCATACAGACATATCGGTCGCCCGCGCCGAGATTCAGGTTTCCATTGAGAATATGTGCAATCTGATTGGTTATGATGTGATAGTCACGAAAACTCAGCCGGCGGCCACGCTCAAGATTCACAATCGCCTCACGATCTCCGAAGGATTCCGCGAGCCCTTGCATGACACGGCTGTAATTTACCCGCCCGCCTTCTGTCGAAACCAATGCTGCAGCAGAACTTGGAGCGACGTCAACAGGCATCAGTTCACGGTCATTGCGCTTTTTTGAGAAAATTCCGAACACAGAGACTGTCCTCCCTTTTGTCTACACCACCCTAAGATTGCTGCGTACAGGATCGATTTAAAGCAGCTTTTTAAATAGATTCAGCAACCAGCCCGTCTTCGAAGAATAGGGAGGCAGCAATTGGCTAAGCACACTGATCTTCGATTGTGAGAACACCGGCTTCAAATGACTGAACCGCTCGAAACTTCCCGGCCCCAAATAGGATCCGATCCCGCTTTGCCCGATGCCGCCAAATGGAAGACGGCGCTGGAAGACGTGCATCACCGTGCCGTTCAGGGTCACGCCGCCAGCATGGGTTTCGCCAAGGATTTTTCGTCGACCTGCACTGTCTTTACCGAAATAGTAAAGTGCCAGTGGCCGCTCGCCAGCATTGATGTACTCGATTACTTCGTCTTCCGTACGATAGGTCAGGATCGGCAGAATCGGCCCGAAAATCTCTTCCTGCATCAGCCCCATATCGCTTGCAACATTGGTCACAGCCAGCGGGGCTATTCGATGAGCAGCCTCGAACATGCCATCGCCACTGCCTGCGAGATTGGTCACTCCGGCACCTTTTGCGCGGGCGTCTTCAACCAGTCCCCGCAAACGGTCAAACTGCCGGTGATTTATAATGCTTGTATAGTCCTGATTGGCTTCGATCTCGCCAAAACACTTGTGCACCTGCCTGGCGAGCGCTGACACAAAGTCTTCTACACTCCCTTCTGGAACGAATGCGTAGTCGACACCGATGCACGTTTGTCCTGCGTTGAGGAGCTTGCCGAAAACAAGGCTCTGCGCGACTTCTGGAAAATGAGCACTTTTATCAATGATAATGGGGCACTTGCCGCCAAGCTCAAGCGTCACTGGTGTCAAATTGGCTGCGGCCGACTGGGCGACTTTTTTACCTGTATTGGGCGAACCGGTGAAGAGAATATGATCGAATGGAAGAGACGTCATCTGCTGCGCGACATCCGGGCCGCCGATTACCACTGCCATCTCTTCTTCTGAAAAATACTTGCGAACAAGACGCTGCGAAATTTCAGCTGAATGAGCCGAAATTTCACTTGGCTTGGCAATAATCCGGTTGCCAGCCGCCAACGCACCCGCCGCACCGGCGAATACTGTGCCATAGGGATAGTTCCAGGTTCCGAGAATGCCGACGACACCAAGGGGTTGCGGAATTAGCCGCGAAGATCCCGGCAATCCAAACGTGTCAGTTTTGACACTGCGCGGCTTCATCCAGTGTTTTAAATGGCGCCGTGCAAATTTCACATCCGACAGAACCAGCATGATGTCTGTCAGGATGGTTTCATACCGGCTGCGTATTCCGAAATCAGCCGTAACCGCGTTAATGAGTTCGTCTTCATGCGTCTCGAACATTTTCCCAAGACGAGCCAGCAGGTCCATCCGGGTTTCATAGCTGCAGGACACCTGCTCTCGCGTGAGGGAACGCTGCAGGGTGAATATCCTCTCAAGCTCGGTGATGCCGGTTTCAATCCCCACTATCTCGCCCTCAAACGTGTTGCCGCATCGAGGCGAATTGTTTCACCATTCAAGTATCCATTCTCGACGATGAACTGGCATGCGTGTGCAAATTCCATGGGGTCTCCGGCGCGGCGTGGCGCCTCGACAGTGTCGACCAGTGAAACGACCACCTTCTCACCCAGACTCTTCACCATCTGTGTCAAAAACAGCCCCGGTGCGATCGCGTTGACACGGACGCCGACGGCTCCGAGTTCCCGCGCCGCCGGCATGTTCATACCGATCACACCCGCCTTGGACGCTGAATAGCCGGCCTGACCTATTTGCCCTTCATAGGCGGCACCGGATGACACATTGATAACGACTCCCCGCTCGCCCAGATCGTCTGGTGCGTTCCTCGCCATGACGGCGACGCATTTACTCATGACGTTGAACGTGCCGACGAGGTTGACCATGATCACCTTGGTGAACTTGTCGAGCTGACAAGGGTTGCCGTCCCGGTCGAGAATTTTGGTCGGTGCCGGAATGCCTGCCGCGTTGACAGCAATCTGAATGGCCCCGAATTTCTCGACGGTATTTGTCACCGCATCCGCAACCGATTGATCATCGGTCACATCGACCTTGAAGAACTGGCAGACCTTGTTTCCAAGTTCGCCACAGAGCGCGTTTCCTGCGACTTCGCTCAGATCGAAGAGCGCGACGCGTGCGCCCTGCTCAACAAAACTGCGCGCCGCAGCAGCGCCTAGTCCAGAGGCACCACCTGTAACCACAGCGACTTTTCCATCGAGTTTCATGTTCGCAAGCTCCTGACCTGCTATTGTCAGCTTTCAACTGCTCAAGTCTGGAGCAGCCTCCCTTCGATGGAAAGGAGGCTGCTACAAGACGATCAGAAATTTATACGGCCTTCGGCACCAATCACGCGCGGCTCTTCGATCCAGCCAACATACACGCCCGGGCTGAGTGGCGCGTCGACCGAGGCGGTATAGGTGGCTTCATCGGTTAGGTTGCGACCGAATACACGGAATTCGTAGCGGCCAAACTCCACCCCGACATGAGCATCGAATTTCGTATATCCTTCCTGAAACGCGTTCGGGTCGAGGTCGCCATCCAGGAACATCTCGTCCTTGAAGTTGGCTCCAATCCGGGCATTCAGATCGAAATTCTCGAAACTGCGATTGAAGGCGAGATAGACGTTACCACTGAACTCGGGCGCAAAGGCCCCGCGTTCGCCGGCAAGGTCCTTGGTACCCACACCTGCAGAATCCGGGCATGTGCCCAAGCCCGTTTCGATCACTGAACACCCTGCCCCTGGGAAGGACTGGAATTCGTGATCGAGATAGGCGAACGCACCGCCAATCTCGATTTCGTCGCTGAGAAGGAACTGGCCATCAAGTTCCAGCCCCTGCACTTGAAGTTCAGCCGCGTTCCCAACCACGAAGCTTGTCCCACTCCACGAGGTTACCTGCAGGTCTTCTAACTCGCTTCGGAAAATGATTGCCCCGATGCGAGCACGGTCACCCATGAACTGGTGCTTGATACCAGCTTCCCAAGCCGTGACTTTCTCATCCTCAAATTCATGACCCGGACGCGGGCTCCCATCCGGTTCCGCCGTGTCAGGACTGAAATTGTAACCACCAGATTTATAGCCAGTGGAATAGGAAATATAGGCCGACCCGTTGTCAGCATACTGCCAGCGCAGTTTTACAGATGGATCAAGATGATCTTCTGTTCGCGTATCGTTGAGGTCAGCAGCAAAGCGGTTGAGCAATGCGGCAAAAGTCGTTGCAGAGTTCAATCCATCTGCACCCCCAACAGTAGCGGCGGCGGTTAGATATTCGGTTAGATCGGCAGACCCGATCGTGTCTGCGGGTGTGACAAGGCCAACGAAGTCTCGGGGTGTGCCGGCTCCAACAACAACACTCTTATCGATGCTCTTCTCATCTTCGGAGTAACGCAAACCTAGTTCAAGTGTGACGCTGTCGGTCAGGTCAATGCCAAGCTCGCCAAAAAGCGCAATCGTTTCGGCTTGTTGATCGAAGAAAGTGCGTTGAGCAACGTTAACAATACCGCCGGGCAAAATCGATGTTGGCAAAACGCCAAATGTGCCATTGAACGCCGTTGTCTCTTCAACATAAGCATCCTGGTTTTCATAATACAGCCCGCCCAAGAAATTTATGCGCCCATCCCAGTCTGTGGCAATGCGAAGTTCCTGGCTAAACATGTCCAGTTCTTCTTCATCAAGATTGTGAATGAAGCTGACAGGCAGAAAATCCACATCGTGATATTGAGCGAAATCGAAAGAGGAGTAGCCAGTAATCGAAGTGAGGGTAAAGTTATCGAACTCCCATTCTGCCTTCACAGATCCGCTCAATGATTCGGTTGTCTCCGTGTCGGAGATTGGAGGATCGCCGACACGGAATGCGGGATTGCCGCTGAAGCTGACATAAGCGGTATCGCCAGTAGAAACTCCAAAGTCTGGATGAAGCATTTGTGAGAGCGCTATCGTGCTAGGCGTCGGCAGGCGATCATCAATCGCATTAATGGTAAGCTCCTTACCGACCCCGTCCATTTCAAGATAGCTCAGTTTCGTCTCAACGTTTAAACTCTCCGTTGGTTGCCAGGCGAGCGTCGCCCGGGCGAACATGTCTTCGCGCTCGGCTTCGTCGCGATCAAAGACACGGTTCTCAACATATCCGTCAGTTGTCGTATAACGAATTGCCAACCGGCCTGCCAAATTATCCGCCAAGCCCGCGGAAAAGACGCCCGAGTAGCTTTGCGTATTGAATTCTGGTTCCCAGGTGACACCGACCCAACCATTGAGTTCCTCTCCGACTTCTGGCGAGGCCGTTTCAAGCTTGATCGCGCCAGCAACCGTGTTCTTACCGAATAGAACGCCTTGGGGCCCACGCAGAACCTCGACTTGCTGCAGGTCGAACTGGGACTGTGAGAATTGGCGGCTGCGCGGCTGATAAACGCCATCCACATAAAGGCCAACCGATTGCTCGAATCCCTTGTTGATACCAGATCCGACACCTCGGATAAAGATGTTCGAGGTTTGCGCTCCCCGACCGACCTGCAGGCCCGGCACGCGCGCGGAAATCTGCTCAAGGTTCGTGACCCCTTGCGCTTCCAGCTCTGCTCCGGAAACGGCGGTCACGGCCACCGGCGCATTGATCAGCGTCTCGTCCCGTTTACGTGCCGTAACAGTCACTGTTGTCAGTCTTGCTTCCCGCTCCGCTTCTGTTTCGGCAGGGACATCTGCCACTTGCCCATAGGCCGGCGTGGCAAGGGCAATGGCGATCGGCAAAATTGCTGCGCCGCTCAAATTGAGTCTAAACTTCTGGTTCATATATATCCTCCCAAGAGCCCTTTTGTGCTCCGTGTTTCCGTTCCCGCTATGATGCACAAGGACGCGAAAGTAGATTATGAACTCTGGTGAAAGATGGCTCTGTTAGAGTCATACCAGTTCACGCCAACAGATCGTCATTCCGCGATACGAGAGGGCCTTATCCTGCTCAAATCCTTCCATGCCCGACATCCGCGATCGTCCGACCAGATGACCTAGCCCCCTGAACAGCCTAGTTCTATAACTAAAACATGGCTGCAGTTCAGGGGGCTAGGTCACTCGGATATGGCGATATCACCCCTCAAGGGCATTACCCTCAAGCCGCCGCCGCGTTCGAGGCGGTCATTGGTGTTCTGTATACGGTAATATTGTTGTCTCGGTTGGTGGGCATGTACGGAACTCGCACCGCAACGAAACCATCGAGCCAGCGCCTGCTCGTGTGAAATGTATCCATACTTCCGAATCAAGACTTCTGAACCGAGAATTATGATGGGTCCATTTCTCCCGTCTAGGCGGCCGGCTCAGGCGCGGCAGACATTTTGCTGCTCACCTGCTCATTGAAATATTCCAATCGCCTCTGCCCCAGCGCATGCGCGATATCACGCTCCCCCTCAGGAATAGGTTCGGTCCGCGTAAGCCAATAGTACACAAAGTGCGACAGCGTGGCGTAAGTGTAGGCCAGGTCCTTTTCCATATTCGCCTGATGCTGATCGAAGGCGTCCATGCGGGCGAGCAAACGCTCTTCCAGCACTGAACGCGCTTCTGGATCGAACCATGCTCTCAGTGCGTCTTCAACGATCGCCGTTTTTGTCACTCCTGGCTTGTCAGCTGCCTCACACAGTTGCGCATAGAGCTTTGTTGAAATCCGTATGTTGACGCGCGGCTTTCCCATCGGCTCAGAACCCCGGAAGGACGTCAGGATCGCCGCGATCTGCCGCTACGGCGCGTCTTACGGTTTCCAGATTTTGATCGCTGGTCGGATCAATCTCATCGTCTATGTTGGCGTCAGCACTTGGCTCGCGTACGCATTTTTCACGCGTATCATCATTCGTGTACTCAGGTTCTCTCGTCCGTTTCAGTGACACACTATCGGGTTGTCCGATATCTTTCTTAGCCTCCGGCTCCTGGAACGGCGGGGCCGCAACAATGGATGTCCATTCGGCGTCACATGCTTGGCCGCTCCATTCGACTGGCGCTGGTGACAAGACGCGTTTGGTGAAATTTCGGTCCTTGAAATATCGCAGCTTCTGCGCGTGTGCGGGCGGCGCACCTGACACCATGACAATTTCATCCGATGCAGCCAGCTGCATGACCTCACCCGGCGTGATCAGAGCGCGCTGAGTTTCTTGTCGCGAAACCATCATGTGGGAGAGCCAAGGCGCTAGCCGATGGCCGGTATAATTTTTCTGGGAACGAAGCTCGGTAGTCGTGCCAAGGGCATCAGAGACACGTTTGGCTGTGCGCTCATCATTGGTCGCAAAGGCAATTCGGACATGGCAGTTATCGAGGATCGAATTGTTCGGCCCGTAAGCCTTTTCGATCTGGTTTAGGGATTGCGAGATCAGATAGGCCCGAATGCCATAGCCTGCCATGAAGGCGAGCGCACTTTCAAAGAAGTCGAGCCGTCCGAGCGCTGGAAACTCATCCAGCATGAAGAGGAGTTTTCGGCGGTTCTTTTCGGGCAAGTCTTCTGTCAGCCTGCGTCCAATCTGATTGAGGATCAGCCGGATCAGCGGTTTCGTCCGTGAGAGGTCTGACGGGGGGACGACCAGATAGAGCGATAGCGGGCTCTCCTCTTCGACCAGGTCCTCAATGCGCCAGTCCGACCGGCTGGTGATTTCTGCGATCACGGGGTCACGATAAAGCGACAGGAAACTCATAGCCGTGGACAGAACCCCGGAGCGCTCATTCTCTGATTTGTTGAGAAGTTCTCGAGCGGCCTGCGCAACTATCGGATGCACCCCTCTCTCCCCCAGATGAGGCGTTGTCATCATGATACGGAGTGTGACGGCGAAGGAGCGTTTCGGATCGGACAGGAACCGCACGCAGCCGCTGAGTGTCTTGTCTGCTTCTGCATAAAGCACGTGCAGGATGACACCGACGAGCAAGGCATGTCCGGTCTTCTCCCAGTGGTTTCGGCGCTCCAGCGAGCCTTCAGGGTCAACCAGTATGTCAGCGATGTTCTGAACATCGCGTACTTCATGCTCGCCGCGGCGCACGCCCATAAGTGGATTATATTTCGGGGATCGCCGGTCGGTTGGATCAAACCGCACGCATCGGGAAAATCCGGATCGCCAGCCAGACGTGAGCTCCCAATTCTCGCCCTTGATGTCGTGGATGACGGCGCTGCCGGTCCAGGACAACAGGGTTGGTACAACCAGCCCCACGCCCTTGCCTGAACGCGTTGGTGCAAACGCCATGACATGTTCAGGGCCGTCATGACGCAGATAGCGCTTTTGCCAACGCCCCAGGAACACGCCTTTATCCGCAAACAATCCGGCGCGTTTCAAATCGGGTGCGCTGGCCCATCGCGCCGAGCCGTAAGTGGTGACATGGCGCTCGTGGCGACTGCGCAAGACAGAACCAATGATCGCCGCCAGAAAGCCGAGCGCCGAACCGGAGACCGCGATCAGCCCGCCACGTGCGAACACTTCCGGCGCATAGGCTTCATAGGCGTACCACCATTGGAACAGCCGCCACGGTTTATAGATTGGTGTTTCGCCTGCGATGAACCAGGGCGCGCCAAGCGCTGCCTGATGGCCAAGCGCGTCAGCGGTCATTTGTGTGGCGAGCCAGACCGCTCCGATGATCAGCGCGAACACCACCATGATCTGGCCAATGAGTATCTTTGTGCCGGTCATGGCGTGCCTCCTTGAAAGAGCAATTTGTCGTCTCCCAAGAATGATTGCTGAGACTGGTCTTGGACCAGCGGGATTCTGCGCCAATTCCCGCAGCGCCTTGCAAAGCCATCCAAGCCGTCTAGCGAGACAGCCCTCTGGAACGCCCCATATCCATGCTCCAGCCAATACCCGACGCGGTGCGTTTTATGGTCAGTTCTCGTCCCATTTGCCGACCAAGACTGCCACGCCATGGCACCAGCGCGAATTCCTTTGCGTTGCCAATGATCGCCATACGCCCGGCTGCAAGGTCGACATGCCCTTCGAGCTTGCCCTCAAACCGATCCCCTTTCGCCAGCTGAACAGAGGTTCGGCCTGAAGCGACTGCGATGGTGTCCCGCTCACGCTTCAGTTCCAGAGCGCGCAGCTTGCTTTTCTGCTCTTCCATGAGTTCTGATTGGCCCGCACCCAGATAGCCTTGTTCGCGGAGCCAGATCTGCCGACTTGCTTTCAAGTCCTTCAAGGTTTGCTGCTGCGCTGCTGCATCCTCTGACAGGTCGTCGATCCATGTTTCGCCGAGGCGGTCGATCTGCATCTTCGGTGAAAGCCAGGACAGGACACTCAATTTGACGCCGCCGGATCGGCCCGCCTCATATGCCGCTGCGCGCTCCAGAAAGTCTTCGCCAATGTGCCATTCACCGGTCGCAAGGCGCTCCCCAATACCCACACGCCGCAAAGCTTCGAGCCGCCGCTTCAGTGTCAGATGATAGGCTGGTTTTGATCCGGGATCGTGGCGGGCGTGCAGGGCTTCCGACCAGATATCGCCGGTTTGCTCTGCGACCTCAGCAATGGCCTTGTCCGAGGAACGCGCCACGGCTCGCGCGCGGGAGAGCTCCACCACTGCGCCTTGCGGCGGGCGGGCGTGAACATCGACCGCTGCAGAAGGCACATGCCAGATGCCACCGTCAAAATCTTCAATAAGCAGATAGCGCGTATCGCGAAGTTCATCCTCCGGGCCATAAGCCTTCACGACCCCGCGAATGGGGGCGGCGTCTTTCGCGCGGTCCTGAACAAATCGAATGTCGGACTCTCGTTCGCCGAATTCAGCGGCAAGTGTGCGGATGATATCGCCGCGCCGTGCTCTGCGTTTTAGCTGCTCTTGCCAGCCCTGTTTCATTCGCCAGGAGAGCGTGCCGTCCTGTTCAGCCAGGCCAAGAGATTCAAGGTGCCTGATGCGCGCGAAGCGCAAGGACCGATCAAACCGCTCTTTGCTCGAGCTTGCATCACCTAGCCTGAATGCGCCGTTCTCCAATCGCGTTTCGATCTCGGAATCGAGCCCTGTCCAGCGGTCCTGATCCACCTGCTTCTGACGCGCACCCGCGATCTCCAATGTTCGCCTCGGTCCGAGCCGTTGCGTGGCGAGTTCTTCGGCAGCTTCTCGGAGGCCCTTTGTGAGATAGTCCCGCGCGATGACGACATCCTTCATCCGGGCGTCGCGACCCCGCACAACAATATGGGTATGCGGATGGCCTGTATTGTGGTGATCAACGGCGACCCAATCGAGACGCCGCCCGACATCCCTTTCCATTCTCGCCATCAGTTCGCGCGTGGCCTGTTTGAGGTCCCCCATACGTGCGCCATCTTCCGGCGAGACGATGATCCGAAACTGGTGGAGGTCATGCTCGCTACGCTCCAGAAATTCGCGGGGGCTGATCCCCTCCTGATCGCGATCATAAAGAATGCCTCCTTCTCCCTCGCGATCGACACCGTCGCGCTGCAGATAGCTGACATGGGCGCGAAAGAGTCCGGGACCTGCGCCGCGCGCTCTTGCGATATGCACTTTGACAATGACGCGGCGCATGTGTTGGCGAGACAAATGCCTATGGCGAGAACCACCGGTTCGGGCCGCGCCGCCCGTGCCATAACGCGCGCCTGTAAAGGCAGACTTGCGAGAGGCTTTGGAAAGTCTCGCTCCGGCCTTATTCAGCTGGCGTGACAAGCGCTTGCCTGCGGGCGCGCCTTGATCGCGTATACGTCCGAGCCGCGGCGTGAAGGGTCTTTCCTCGCTCATCGGAGGTCACTCAATCCGTGCACCAAGGAATATTCAGTAATTTCAACGCGTTTCGAGAAACGCATGCACCACAATGCTGTGCAAAGGGCGCCAAAAAACAGATGTGCAGACAAGGGGTTAGGCGCCATGTGGTGCCATAGCTTCAATCTTGCCCTACCGGGTTCGCTTCTGATTCCCTTGCATCCGCATGTATCGCTTTGCATCCGCTTGCGCCCTGTCTGTCCCGGGCCACGAAAACGGGGATGGCGACGCCATCCAGGTCTGTTTGTTTTACGGGACCGAAATACCGGCCATCAAGCGACGCCGGATGCCGCGTCAGCAGGAAAAGCTCATCGCTTTCAAGCCGGACACAGCCATCCCACACAGGCAGGTTTCGGCCACTGGAATCGACAATCAGCGCTTCCGCCACAACTTCATCATTGATCAGAATGTCGCGTCCGGTCCGGCAGATTTCATCGCCGGGACCCCCGGCAATCTGTTTCAATAACGGCCAGTCTTCGCCAACAAATTCATGCTCCTGCGCCCAGTTCGCTTGCACGCTCTGGCTGGAGACGACGACCCATCGGCCAGGGGTGAAGGGCGCGTCGCTCAGCCAGTAAAGCCCTGTCGGTGCGCTCGCGGTCCGGTTCCAGATCAAGCGATCTGCGGGGTCGAGAACCAGACCGAAAAAGACAAGACCGGCGCTAAATCCTGTCATCCAAAGCGTGCGCTTTTTCATTCCGGCTTCTGCAGGCGTTCGGATGTGGACGCATAGGAATTGCGCTCTGACCAGCGGATGAGATCGGGTTTCGGATAGAAGACCCGCGCGCCATGTTTGCGGTAAATCGGCCCGCGTCCCTCGCAGCGATAATGGTCAAGCGTTGAGCGTTTCAGCCTCAGAAATTCTGCCGCTTCCTCGACACTCAAAAGCTCCGGCCAGCCATCGTTTCGGCGATCATTTCGTCTGTTTTTCGTCATTGTACACAGTGTCCTTTCATCACTTTTGAGACGAAAGGATTGGCGGAGATTGCGGGATTTTGCAGAGGGAAAATGGATCACATGAATTTTCCCCCGACGTTTTAACCAAGGAAAAAGCATAAAAAAACCGCCCCGGAGAAAGCCTCCGGGGCGGCGTTATGGTTGGTGTTTCGGCGTCTAGCCCTGCGGGTTCCAGAGGATGACGTGGCGGCCATCCTTATCCTTGACCGGGGCGAGGTTCGCATAGATTTTGCGCGGGCCGATCATCGGGTCTGCGAGGGTGAGCGAGACATATTCGCGGCCCGAAGACTTCGCGGTGCGGACCCAGCCGCCGCCAATATCGGAGCCTTTCTCTCCGGCATAGACCCTGAAATCGGGCTGTTTGTCGGCGGTCTTTTCGTCATTTTTGATGATGCGGATCGGCGTGTTGAGGCTCATCATGGCAAGTGCGCCTTCAAAGCCTGTGTCTGTTTCGCTGACATATCCAAGTGCGTTAGCCATTTTCATATCTCCTTTTGGCTTCGTGTCGCGGGCGCCCCGATGGCTCCGTTGACGCTGACCTAAAGGGACGGCGGGCGGCAGGTCTGAACCGCGAAGCGGGCGCAGCAAAGCGGAGCACCGCCCGGTGGCGGAAATTTGATTCGCGGTGAATGCGCGTTCGGTCTTCTTCAGACCGAACAGCAGAGGAAATTTCTGGCGATGGGCGGTTTCATGGCCCGCAGGCGGTCGTCCAGGTCAGGCAAGGAAACGGGGCCGCTCGGGGCGTCCTTCGTGCAATGCCAGAGGTGTTTGCAACTGGCAGGCACGCCAATATGTCAGGAACAAACAGGGCAGTTGGTAAGGAAACCACCCATGTCGTTTCGCGAGCTTGCTTCCGCGCCACCAACAGGAAAAGACCGCCCGGCAAAACTGCCGGACGGTCCCGAACCATGCCGCTTACGGGAGGCGTGTCAGGCGGCGATGGCTGTCTTTGCTTCCGGGGTTTCGAGCGAAGCCCTGTCCTCGCTGTCCTCGAACAGACCCCTGACGGCCTCCCACGCTTCGGCGGGCGGGCATGGCGCGCCGTCAAGATAAGAGGATGGCGACTGCCGCATCCAGCGGGGCCGCCAGTCCGGGTCGGGGTCGCATCCATGCCCGGCGATGCGGTTGCGGATGACGGATTTCTGCGCCTTTCCGGTATCGGTCAGGACAGACCGGGCCGTGGATGGCGAGGCGATTTCAGCGACCACTTCATTGATGACGCGCTTGTCGCGCAGCAAGTAAAAGAACGCCTCATCGGGCGACCACAGCGCGGCAAAATCCGTGTCCGTCACATGTGCGGCGGCTTCGACGGCGGGCGAACCTGCCTGCAGGGTTTCGCCCATTGCGACGGCGAGAACATGCAGCACCTCTTCATCACTGAGCGCCAGAAGCCGGGCGAAGGTCTCGCAAGGGTCGGCGGGAAAAGCATTCTCCGCCACCAGCGAACCGTCTTGGTCATCCTGCCCAATCAGCGCCTTGGCCTTGGCGCGGTGCGCGGCGAACTTCACTTCCCCTGCCGAAGCCGCGAGGCTTTCCGCGGTCGCTTCCTTCCGTGTGCGCTGCTGCTCAACGTCCAGCCGCCAGTTATCCGAGCGGGTGACAAGATGGGCGACGGCGAGGCGCAGCGCGACGCCGGGCGCATCGCACAGACTCGCCCTGACGGCGGCGTGACGGTGCAGCGCGACATATTCCGCCAAGGGACCGGACATTTCCGGTTTTGGGGCGGGCTTGCCGTTCTCGCCATCGCCGCCCCGGCCAAGGATACGCTCGATTTTCTCGATGTCCTTTGATGGCAGATAGCCTTCATGGGCCGTGACAGAGCCGTCATGGCGGGTCTCGATATAGACCTTGCCGCCGTCTTTCCGGCTGCGCTTGCCATGCTCCCATGTCAGGAAGTGCGCGCCCCGTTCCAGCACGACGGTTTCGGCCCAGCCCTCATTCCGGTAGCGTTCGGCCATGTCGGCGATGGCCTCATTCTGGCAAGTCCAGAACAGGTCAGCGTCCCCGAAAATGGCAGTCTCGCCGAACAGGTCGGTCAGCACGGTCCCGTCATAGGCTTCCAAATCGAACAGCGCCTTGTCGGTGGTGATGCGGCCGCCGCCTGTGAGCCAGTCTTTCAACTGCTCGCCGCGCGGGGCGTATTCGTCTTCCGCGTTCAACAGGGTCAGCCAGTCTTCCTGCTGCTCTTTTGTGGCGAGCGTCAGGGCGTAAAGCGTCCGCTTGTCGATGATTTCGGCCCTGTAGAGCGCCTTGATATCATCGGTGAGCGCCGTCAGCGCCAGCACCCGGCGCACCATGAGTTCGGTGACGCCGAAGCGCTCTGCAATCACCGTGACGGTCTCGCCTTTTGAAGCAAGCCGGGCGAAGACGTCATATTGCAGAAACTCGTCGGCTGGAAGGTGGGTGGTGTTCTCGACAAGGGTCGCTTCCAGCGCGGCAATGTCATCGCCGGATTGCATAACGAGACAGGGCGCTTTCTGCGCCTTGCCTGTCTCCTTGGCGAGGCGTTTGAGGGCGAAGAAACGGCGGCGTCCGGCGACAACGCCATACTTGCTACCTTCCTTGCGGACCAGCATGGTCTGCAAGACGCCGCGCGACTTTATCGACGGATAGATGTCGGAAATGTCGGGCGCTTTGCGCCCGTGGCGCATATTGAGCCGGGACACTTTCATGTCGGTGATAGGGATATGTTTTAACTGCATGGCGTTGCCTCCTTCATGATGTGCAGTTGGTGGGATGCCCCGTGCGTCAGCGCACAGGGCGGTTTTCAAGCCAGAGGCGGTAGGCGCGATGCGCCGCCCCCTCGCTCTCGAAAATGTGGAAACAGCCGCAGACCAGCACGGCCCATGCGCCAATGTCTTCGGCGTCAAGCGATGCAAGCGCCGCGTCGAGTCGGCTGATGCGAAAGGGCGGATTCGTTCGGCAGACAAAATGTCCCCCGGACCTTTTGTTTATCTGCCTCACCATGGCGCCGCTTCCATCGCTGCGGCAGCGCTGCAGGGGTCCGGCGCGGCATAAGCGAGAATGTAATCAGCCGCCTTGGAAGCGAGCGACGCGGCGCGAAAAATGGCGCGCTTGTCCTCGCGCAATACTTCCAGCCAAGAACCGATGTAATCCGTATGCCGCACGGTCGGGGCGATGGACTGGTCCGCGCAGATGAACGCACTGGCGAGTTCCGCCACCAGTTCCTCGCGGGCGTAATCTTTGGTGCCGAATGCGCCTTTCAGGTCGCGGGCGAGGCGTTTCGGGTGCCCGGTCCAGTGGCCAAGCTCATGAAAGCAGGTGCGGTAATAATTGATCTGGTCAAAGAAAGCAGGCTGCGGCGGAACCTGAATGAAATCCCTGGACGGAACATAATAGGCGCGGTCGCCGCCAATCCTGAAATCCGCGCCCGTCGCTGTAATCAGCGCTTCGGCGCGGGGGATAATCTCGCGCTCCGGCAAGTCGGGCGCGTTGGCGGTCAGGTCTTCGGGCAGGCCGTCGCACTGGTCTGCATTGAACACGGTATAGCGTTTGAGAAACGGCACCGTGCCCGGCGACTCGCCCGTCTCGCGCACACGTTCCCGTTCGGCTTTCGGGGTGAAGCGGTCGGCATAAACAACCGTCGTGCCGCGCTCGCCTTTGCGAACACACCCGCCAAGTGACAGCGCCTGTTTGAAGGTCAGCCATGTCTGACAGGAACGGCTTTGCTCAATCGCCGCGCCCCATAAAAGCAGAATATTGATTCCGGAATAGCGCCTGCCCGTCGCGCCATTCTCGGGCAAGCCAAGCGGAGTAGCCCCCTCCACCCCGCCCCAAGGCTGCACCCAAGGCGCGCGCCCCTGTTCCAGTTCCGCGATGATGTTATCCGTGACCTCTGAATAAAGGTCTTTCCGCGTGTTTCGTTGTCTGCGGCGCTGCGCCATCTCTGCCTCCTCTGACCCCCGCTTTTTTCCCGCAAGGCGGGGGCGGTGAGAGGCCGCTGGCCAGATGGCGTCAGGCGTGAGCGGAAGGGGTCAGGTAGGAGGCCGCAGGCACATAGACGATCTTCAAGACGCCGCCCCCCTTCCGGGAGCGCCGCCATCTGGCATGCGCGCCTCCGCCCCCGCCTGAGAGGGAAAAAAGAAGCAAACATGCCGGCGCGCCAGCGCCGACCGAATCCTTCACAACACTGCTTAAAAACTGCGCCAGGGATGAAAGCCCGAAGGGCCGGGACGGCGCGCAGCGATGGCCTGGTTCACGCCAGCCCGGCCGGCGAAGGCCGGGGCGCCCTTTCCTTGGTCGAACAGCCGAACACCGCCCTTAGAAAAAACGCCGCGTTCGCTGCTTATAGGCGCAATACTCATCCCCATACTGGCGTTCCAGCCAGGGCTCTTCTATCCTCGGAGCGAGCCAGTACATCGCTGCCCATAAAGACAGCAGAAACGTTACGCGCAAATCGTTCAAGATGATCGCCCAGCCCAGCAGACCAAGCCAGGTCACGACATAGATCGGGTTCCGGCTGAAACGAAACCAGCCATCTGTCACCAGCCCCCGCGCTTCGCCGAAGGCATTGCGCCAGCCCATCTGGATTGAGATCCAGAAGGCAAGGCCAATACCCGTGACCGCCAGCACGCCGCCGACACCTTGCCGGGCCATGGCCCCCGCATCCTCCGCCGGCTCAAAAACGAGGATGGAGAGCGCAACAAGCGGGTATAGAAACAAACGAAAAAAGGCCCAGAACGTCCGGTATTGCCAGCTCCGTTTTTCCGGAGGCGGAAAAAACTGAAAATCGCGTCGGAACAGCGATACCGCACACAGCGAAAAGATCGCTGCCGCTCCGGACACTGACAATCCGAACGCCAGCCATTCCATCCATAGGGGTGTATTGAACACAGGCGCGCCTCCTAAATCCAGCGCCGCGTGCGGATACGGTAGGCGTCAAACGCTTCACCGAATCTCGCCTGCAGCGCGCGCTCTTCCGGTTTGATCTGAAACTCAGTCATCAGCCAGACAAAGAGAATTGGAGCTACGAAAGCGGACAAATTGCCCATCAGAAACGCGCCGCCTGTCAGAATGGCCGCCATGGCCAAATACATCGGATTGCGGCTGATGCGGTAAAGCCCTGTGGTGACCAGCGTGGCAGCCTCTTCAGGGGCGAGCGGATTGACGGTTGTGCGGGCGCGGATGAATGCGCCGAGCGCGAGCGCCAGAATGGCCATGCCAGCAGCGATGAAAAGCAACGCCGCCGCAGAACGCCACACGCCTTCGAACGCCAGAAAAGGCGTGACAGAGGACAGTCCCCAGCCGATCGCACCGCAGATCAGGACCTGAACAAGAGGTGGAATGCGCAGGCTCATGAGGACGATTCGACCGGAGTCGCATGCGACGCGCCGGTTGTGTTCAGTTCCCGCAGGGCCTGCAGCGTGATGGCGCTCGCCGATTTCAGGAACAGGCCCGCCAGAAGGGCGGCGACAAGCAGGTCCGGCCAGGCCGTTCCGGTCAGCGCGACAACCCCGCCAGCGACGATCACGCCGACATTGCCGATGGCGTCATTGCGCGAGCAGAGCCAGACCGAACGCACATTGCTGTCGCCGTCGCGCCAGCGCAGCAGTATCAGCACGCTCGCGACATTGGCGGACAGTGCCAGAAAGCCGACCACTCCCATGGTTGCGGCTTCCGGCGGCGCGCCGTTCATGACCCTCAACACGGTCATGCCGAGGACGGCGATCGCGATCGCTGCGAGCGAGGCGCCTTTGATCAGCGATGCAAGCGCCCGCGTCCTCAGGCTCGCCCCGATAACGAAGAGGCTGAGCGCGTAGGTCGCCGTATCGCCTGCGAAGTCGAGTGCGTCGGCTTTGAGGGCCTGAGAGCCCGACATTATCCCCGCCGTCATTTCAAACAAAGAACATGACCGCATTGATGGCGATGACGGCCATCAGAGCCCGCTTATAAGCAGGCGAAACCCCATCAAATGTTTTGTCCTCACAGCAACCCGACATCTTCTAATCCTATTCCCCATTGACGATTCTCGAAGAAACCCTACAGTCTACAGCGACTATAGAGGCAAGACTTTTCTTTGGAGCCCGGAATGACGCAGATGACCATTGGTCGTTTATCGAAAGCGGCGGGCGTGAAAGTGACAACCATACGCTATTATGAATCGATTGATTTGATGGGCGAGCCGGACCGAAGTTCGAGCGGCCAACGGCTATATGGCGATGAGGCCGTGCAGCGTTTGTCGTTCATACGGCATGCCCGTGATCTTGGTTTTCCGATGGAGGCCGTTCGTGAAATGATTGATCTGCAAACTCAGCCGGATCAGGATTGCACGGCCGTGGACGCGATAGCCCGTGAACAGCTTGCAGATGTGCGCAAACGCCTGACGCAGCTTGAAGCGCTTGAGGCGGAGCTCAAACGGATGATTACGTGCTGCGAGGGCGGCCGGGTTGACACGTGTCGGATCATTTCAACGCTCAATGATCATAGCGAATGCATCGCAGATGCGCATGAGCGGCTTTCGACCTTTTGAGCAAACCGCTTGACCCTACAGTGACTGTAGATGGTAATTCTCTTCCATTATTGAAAGCACCTCCCGATAAATTTGGATGGGCGAGACTGAATGGAACAACGACAAAGCATACGTGTAGTCTCTCAATTGAGAGCATTGTCATGAGCAAAACATCTACCTCCCCAACAGCAGGCTCCGACACTTCGCTCCCGTTTCGTTACCGGGTATCAGGAATGGATTGCGCGCGAGATGCTGCCGAAATCGAACGGGCGGCTCAATCGGCTGGTGTCGCCCCAAAAGCCGTCAAAGTTTCGGCTGCGACACATATTATGACGCTATGGGTTTCAGAGTCCCAACTTCCAGAAATCGAACTTGGCGTCGCCAAAACCGGTTACGGCTTCGAGAGAATTGCGCCAGGCGATGATGGCCCCGCCGCCTCACAAACCCAAAAGAATCCGGAGTATTTACGCGCCCTTTGGATCGTAATTTTCCTGAACGTTGGTTATGGAATTGTGGAAATGATCGCGGGTTTTTTCGCCGGTTCACAGGCGTTAAAAGCTGATGCGTTAGATTTTGTCGGTGATGGTCTCATTACATTCCTCGGCGTGCTCGCAATCGGCTGGAGTCTTGCCTGGCGCGCTCGTTCAGCCATGATTCAAGGCGTATTCCTAGCTTTGCTTGGCTTCGGCGTACTCGCGAATACGGTGTGGCGTCTTCTTAATCAAACGATACCTGACGCTGCCCTGATGGGCATGTTCGGGCTCATCGCGCTCGTCATAAATGTCATCGCCGTCTTACCGCTACTCCCTCACCGAAAAGGCGACGCTAATGTCCGCGCGGTTTGGTTGTTTTCACGTAATGACGCCATCGGGAACGCGGCCGTAATTGTGGCAGCAGGTTTGGTCGCCTGGCTCGGTCACGGTTGGCCCGATCTCGTGGTTGCAGTCGGGATCGCCGGGCTATTCCTGCATTCTGCATGGGCAATAATTCGCGATGCACGCAACGACCTCAGAGCCGCAATATGACCATTCAGAAGATTGGATTCATCATTGGTCTGGGCGTTCTGGCGATAGATCAACTCACTAAAGCACTTATCCTCAATATTGATGCCCTGGATAACGGTGTGACGGTCCTTCCATTCTTCAACATTGTGCGGCTCAAGAACAATGGTATCAGCTTTGGTCTTCTAGGCAGCCTGCCTCCCTGGCTCCTTACTCTAGCCGCTCTATCGATCGTCGCGGTTTTATTCTATTGGTTATGGCGCACCGCTGATCGCCAGATCGCAACCGCACTCGGGCTGATTACAGGTGGAGCACTCGGAAACATAGTCGATCGCGTGCGACATGGAGCGGTGACCGATTTTTTAGATTTTCACATCAATAACTACCACTGGCCCGCGTTCAACTTCGCCGATAGCGCGATTGTCTGCGGTGTCGGCTTACTGTTGATCTCTGAGTTACTCACGAAGCCACGACGGACGGATAATGCTGAACAAAAATAGCGGCTGATTAATCTGGCCCATGCTTAATAGTTGTCGATGTAAGAATTCGCTTGCCCCTACAGCCACTGTAGGGGCTATAAAACCGACATGATCAAATTCGATTCACTTCGCGTTGGCCTCGCAATGGCCGCCTCAGCGCTCGTAGCAAGCTGCGCCAGCTTTGCCGATCCGCTCACTGAGACGCTACAACCGCTCGGGGCCTGGGCCAGCGGGACCGACGGTGACGCCTGTGAAACCGCTCCGATTACTTATTTTTCATCGGATGGGGTCGTGCTTGTCCTCCTCAGCGCCAAAGGGCCGGTCCATGCGATTGGCAGTTGGGACCGCAACGGCGACGTGCTGGCCATGACGCATAATGACTTTCCGCTCGATCCCAGCGGGCAATCAAAACCCGCTGTTGAACTCAGTATTATGACATTGGACGCTGATAGATTTGTCACCCGAAATGCCAAGGGCGATATTCGGGAACGCATTAAATGCAGCGAGATTGCGATAAAGACGGGTCATGACACTGAGCCGCACTAAATAAATGAATAGATTTAATGATTTTGACAATGAAATTGGATAGTCGTTGAGCGAATGAAAATTGTAACCGTCATATGCACCGCCAGGTTTTGGCTTGCGCTCATGTTGAGCGTGACCCTTGGTATGGGTGCAACGGCGGCCGATATTCATCCTGTGGACGCTGAAGAGATTGCCTGTATGACCGCAGACGCTGAAGCGCATCATGCCGCCGAAATCGGTGACACTGAAAATGATGATAGTGAGCAGCGTCCGGCCCACAAACATCATACTCATAGCTGCGGGCCATGCCATTTGCATATGGTGGGTATGAACAGCCTGACCTTCTCTTACGCTTTATCAGCTACATCGGGGCTTCGCCCCGGCGCAGACCAGCACGTTCCGCGCGCTGGTCCTCACGGTCTTTATCGTCCTCCGCGTGCCTAACCTGACTCTCTGAATCCGCGCCTTTTGCGCGTGGGTTTGATGTCGATTCAGGTTATCACAAGGAAGAATATCCCATGCCAAAATTCAAACAGGGCGCACTCTGCGTCCTGATCGCGGCTGCCTTTGCAGGCACAGCGGTCGCGGCCCCGTGCAACGGGCCAACAGGCAGCGCGCCGACCATCGTGCCCGATGCGCCGCTAACCCTCACTATGGCGCTCATGCAAATCCGTCATGCGTCCCCGGATGTCCGCCGGGCCGCACTGGAGACGCGCGCCAGCGCAGCCGAAGCCGATCAGGCTGGGCGCCGTCTTAATCCGTCAATCGGACTGGAAATTGAAAACTTCTCAGGCACCGGACCGCTCAACGGGTTTGACCAAACCGAAACCACGCTCGCCATTGAGCAGACATTCCAGCTTGGAGGTAAAAGAGCCAAGCGCGAGCGTGCCGCGCGGGCGCGGGCAGCGCTCGCCGACGCTGAATGCCGCGTCATATTAAGAGAGACCGAGCTAGAAGCAGCGCTGCTCTATCATGACCTGATCGCCGCGACAGAACTCGCAGCGCTGGCACGGGAGTCGGCGGATCTCGCCGTGTCTTTGGCTGAAACCGTTGCGAAACGTGTTGAGGCCGGCGCGGCCGCCCCGCCGGAGCGCTCGCGCGCCGAGGCAGATGCGGCTGCACTCAAAGCCGCCGCACTTGCCGCAGACGCTGAAATTGATCAACGCCGCTATGAACTCGCCGCGCTTTGGGGAAGCTCAACGCCGGTTTTTGCGCCCCCGCGCGCCATATTGTCTGATGAAAGTGAAATACTCTCAAAGACGCGCGGGCTTGACGAGCACCCGGCGCTCGCCGCGGCTAAAGCTGGAGCAACAGCCCGCGACGCTGAGCAGGACGCCGCCCGCGCGGCCGGTATTCCTGATGTCACGGTTAGTGCGGGCGTTCGCCAATTTGAAGAGACCGGCGACAATGCGCTCCTGGTCGGGGTCACCGTGCCGATTCCGCTTTTTGACCGTAACCGCGACGCCGCTCGCGCAGCGGGTTATCGCGCCGATGCCGAACGTATCAGCGCCGTCGCCGTTGAGGCCAGATTGCGGTCGCAGCAACAGGCCGCCGCCGCGCGGGTGCGCGCCGCCGAGGCCCGGCTGACGCTACTCGAACAGGAGGCGCTACCTGCGGCCCGTTCCGCCTACGACGCATCTGTTGAAGGCTACGCGGCAGGCCGGTTTGACCTCACATCAACGCTCGATACCCGTAAAGGGCTGATCGAGGCAGGCGTCAGCGTAATTGACGCGCGGCGTACCCTTAATGCGGACCTCATGCGTCTCAAAAGCCTGATCGGTGCCGCCCCGTTTAATGGAGACTTCCAATGAAACAGACACATATTTTGCCAACGACCATGATGGTTCTGGCCGTGATTTTGGCGGGATGCGGCAATGCAACCCCGGATACAAATCGGGTCGCTAGCGAAACCTCCGCCGCGACCGCTGATCACGATGATCACGATGATCATGCCGAAGAAAAAGCGGATCACGATGACCATGGCGAGACCGATCAAGATGATGAGCATGACGATCATGCGGAAAGTGACGGCGAGCCTGACGGCCATGATGATCATAGTGAATCCGAAGGCGACGTTGTAAAACTAACCCAGGACGCGGCCACTGAGGCCGGTATTGAAACAGCAATTGTTGCAGAGGGGGCGATTGCGCAATCTCTCAGCCTTCCGGCCGAAATCCGCTTTGACGCTGATCGTGTTGCCAATGTCTCGCCCAAGGTCAGCGGCGTAATTGGCAAACTCTATGCGAGCGAAGGGGATCACGTGGCACGCGGCGATACGCTGGCGCTGATCAAGAGCCGTGAACTCGCAGGTCTGAAAGCCGCTTGGCTCACGGCGGAAACGCGCAAAGCTCTGGCCAGTCAGGCGCTGGCCCGCGAGGAAAAACTGTTTGCGGACAAGATCACCTCGGAAGCCGATTTGCAAGCCGCGCGGGCGGAATTTGAAGCTGCGAAAGCCGATAGTGACGCGGCTGAAAATGAGCTCCATGCCGCAGGTGTCAGTCATGCCGCACTGGAGCGCATTTCCACGGCGGCTGACGGCGATAATGCCAATGCCTATCTGACAGCGCCGATTGCCGGAACGGTGGTGCGCCGCACGGTCATGCTGGGCGAAACGGTCTCAGCCGGGGATGCCGGCGCTGATCCGCTGTTCACCCTTGTCGACGATAGTGTCGTCTGGGCGGATATTGCCGTTTACAAACAGGACATCGCCCGCATTCGCGTCGGCGCTCCTGTCGCGCTAAAAACCGACAGCGGTGAAATCCTTGCGCAGTCCACAATTGCCTTTGTCTTGCCGGTCATCAGCGAAACGTCACGCACCGCGACGGCCCGCGTGATCGTTGACAACCCGGATGGCACACTGCGACCTGGTCAGTATGTCACGGCCGATCTCAGTGTTGGCACATCTGAGCAGGTTTTGCGCGTACCGGAAGCAGCCATTCAATTGGTTGAAGACAGACCTTCCGTGTTCGTCCCTGTCGAGGGCGGCTATGCACCGCGCGCAGTGATGACAGGCACCAAATCCGGCGGGTTTGTGGAAATCCGCTCCGGCCTAATGGCGGGTGAGGCAGTCGTGACAGACGGTGCCTTCACCCTCAAAGCTCAACTCGAAAAAGACGCCTTTGGCGATGGCCACGGCCACTAGGACATTTGATATGATAAATTTAATGCACCGTATCGCCGGAGGGCGGCTGCTCGCCGCCATCGCGGCGCTCGCCATGACCCTTGGCGGATTATTCGCGTTCAAGGCGCTACCCGTTGACGCCTTTCCCGATGTGACACCCTCACTCGTTCAGGTCTTCACAGAAACCGAAGGCCTCGCCCCAGAAGAGGTGGAGCGCTACGTGACCTATCCAATCGAGACCGCCATGTCCGGCTTGCCAAAGCTAGACCATATGCGCTCGGTCTCAAACTTTGGACTGTCCGTCGTTAACATCTATTTTGAAGACGGCACGGATGTCTATTTTGCGCGCCAGGTTGTTGGTGAACGCCTCGCCGAAGCGCGCGGCAATATCCCCGATGGCTTTGGTGACCCGCAAATGGGGCCGATTTCAACAGGTCTAGGGATTATTCTCTATTTCCGTCTCGAAGATGAGACCGGCGCGCGCGATCTTGTAGAAATGCGCGAAATCCAGGACTGGATCATCAAATACCAGCTTCAGACTGTGCCCGGCGTCACCGAAGTGCTGTCACTTGGCGGTTATGAAAAGCAGTATCAGGTCAGGCTCGATCCGGACGCGCTATTGGCTTACGACATCCAGATTGGTGATGTGATGACCGCCCTTGAGCGCGGCAACAAGACCGAAGGCGCACAATTTCTCGAAATCGGGGCCGAGCAATATACGGTCCGCGGCGTCGGACTGGCGCGATCGGTTGAAGATCTTGCGGAAATTGTCGTCAATGTCGATGATGGCCGCCCCGTGCGGGTACGCGACCTCGGTGAAATCATTGTCGGCGGCGGGGTACGCCAGGGCCTGGCCACCGCCAATGGCGAAGGTGAAGTGGTCGCGGGACTGGTGCTCAAACTCTATGGCGCCAATACGTCCGATGTGATTGCGCGCGTTCAGACACGCTTTGAGGAAATCAACAAAAACCTGCCGGAAGGCGTCAACGCCGTGCCCTATTATGATCAGGGAACACTGGTCAACAAAGCTGCCGCCACGGTGACAACGGCGCTGTGGCAGGGCGCGCTACTCGTCGCACTGGTCGTTTTCGTCTTTCTGGGCGGCTGGCGTCCAAGCCTGGTTGTTGTCCTTTCTATTCCATTTTCCGTGGGCTTTGCCTTCATCGCGATGCAATGGCTCGGCATCAGTGCCAACCTCATGTCGCTGGGCGGCGTGGCCATTGCCATTGGCATGATGGTGGATGGGGCTATCGTCATCGCAGAAAATGTCGACCGGGGATTCCGGGAAAGCGATCCGTCTGTCGATCAGAGAGATGTTGTGGCGCGCTCGGCTGCGGAAGTCATAGCGCCGCTAATTGCGGCCGTTGCGGTGGTGATCGTCGTCTTTCTGCCGCTTTTCTCGCTGCAAGGCGTGGAAGGTAAAACCTTCCGGCCTCTGGCAGCCTCCGCGGCGCTCGCCATGACGGGGTCATTGTTCTACGCCGCGCTGATTGCGCCATCGCTCGCAAATGGGGTCATGCGTCGGAGCAAAAAGCCGCGTGAGGACCGTCCGGGATGGATTGCCCGCACGGTCAGCCAAGCCGCCGGATTCTTCGTTCGCCAGCGTTTGGCGGCGATTGCTCTGGCCGCCATCCTCCTCGTAGCGGGCGGACTGGCCGGATCGCGCCTCGGGTCTGAATTTACTCCTTCGCTTGAAGAAGGTGATGTTCTACTCCGCGTGACCATGGCACCATCTATCTCTTTGACAGAAGCGGCGGAAACGACCACCCGCGTTGAGAAAAGGCTTCTGACGGCCTTTCCGGAAATCAAGTCTATCGTGACCCGAATCGGTCGCGGTGAGGTCGGGGCCCACGCCGACCCGACCAATAGTGCGGAAGCTTTTGTTGAACTCAATCCGAGGTCGGAGTGGCGCAAAGGCTTGTCGCCGGAGAACTTGCGCACAGCGATATCGGAAAATCTCGAAGGTGTGCCCGGTATTGTCGTCAATATCGGTCAACCTATCGCGATGTCTGTTGATGAGCTTTTGACCGGGACGCGCGCAGAACTTGCCGTGAAAATTTTCGGGCCGGACAGTGATGTCCTGTTGAAAAAGTCACAAGAGCTACAGGCCATCTTGCAACAGGTCGATGGGGCAGCTGAAGTTCAGGCTGACCAGATTACAGGGGCGCCACAACTCGTGGTGCGTGTCGATCGCGCGGCCCTCGGGCGGTATGGTCTCGATGTTGAGGACGCGCTTGACGCCTTGCGGACCTCGGTCGGCGGCGCAGAAGCCGGCGCTCTGTTTGAAGGCGTTCGGCAATTCCCGATCGTCGTGCGGTTTCATGAAGAGAGCCGCGATACAGCCGAAGCCATCCGCCGTTTGGTGCTGGAATCGCCGACCGGCGCACGTGTCACGCTGGAAAGCGTGGCCACTATCGAGACCGTGATTGGTCCGCGCCAGATCACGCGAGAGGATGGCGAGCGCTTTATCACTGTCCAATCCAATGTGCGGGGCCGTGACATCGGGTCTTTTGTAACGGAGGCGCAAGCTCTGACGGACGCCAATCTTGACCTGCCTGCAGGCTACCGCGTTGTCTGGGGCGGTCAGTTTGAATTGCAGCAACAGGCCAATGCTCGGTTCGCAGTTGTGATACCAATCACGCTCGGCATTGTATTGCTGATCCTGCTACTGACATTCGGACGGCTTAAATCGGCAATTCTCATACTGCTGAACATCCCCCTGGCGTTAACCGGAGGCGCGCTCGCACTCTGGATTACAGGCCTGCCTGTCTCGGTTCCCGCGACGGTTGGTTTCATCGCGTTGTTTGGTATCGCACTTGGCAACGGGATGGTCCTGGTGAGCTTCATGGATGATTTCGCCCGCGCCGGGCGGGACCGGGATGCGCTCGCAATCGATGCGGCTGGGATGCGCGCCAGACCCGTTCTGATGACGGCGATGACAACCGCTTTGGGACTTGCGCCCTTGCTGTTTGCGACTGGCGTCGGCGCCGAAGTACAGCGGCCTCTGGCAACTGTCGTCACAGGCGGGCTTGTCTCTTCAACTCTGCTGACGCTGCTCGTGATGCCGGCATTGCATCGGTGGTTCTCGCCAAAACCTGACTCGCATCATTCGCTACTGGAAACACGGCACAACCCCGAAACTGTGCCAGCGGAATAAATCACTCCGCCTTGGCGGTGTAATCCGCCAAGGCGTCACTTTTTTGGAGACGCTTATGTCACCCCCGAAACACTCAAATCATGATCATGACACTGACAGTCATGGTCATGACCATGGCGATGTCATTAGCCGTATAGTGGGCCCGCGCGCGGAAATCATCTTTGCCGGGCTAGCTGGACTTTGCCTGCTGGCAGGCTGGCTCGGACCCAAACTTGGGTTTCTACCGGACCCCATCGGATTTGGCTTCCTGCTCGCGGCTTACTTTTTCGGCGGTTATTTCGTGCTGCGTGAGGCCATGGGTAAAATACTCAAAGGCCAGTTTCAGATCGACTTTCTGATGCTGGTGGCTGCTACGGGCGCCGCCATTCTCGGCGAATGGGCGGAAGGTGCTTTTCTTCTCTTCCTGTTTGCCATTGGCCATGCCCTTGAAAACTATGCCATGGCCCGGGCGCGCAATGCGATTTCGGCTTTGTCGGATCTCACTCCGGATGAGGCGCTTGTCCGTAGGGGTGAGACGACAGAAACCATTGCGATTGACGAGTTAGTTGTCGGCGATGTCGTTGTGGTGCGTTCCAATGAGCGCTTGCCAGCCGACGGATTTGTGGTCAGCGGACAAAGCGCCGTCAATCAGGCGCCCATTACAGGCGAAAGCGCGCCCGTAGACAAAAGACCCGTGGCTGACCGCGAAAAGGCAGCTGCTAATCCTGACGCGCTGAAGGCCGAAAGCCGCGTGTTCGCGGGGTCAATCAATGGGTCCGGCAGTCTTGATATAGAAGTGACCAAATTGTCGGGCGAGACGACGCTGGCCCGCGTTGTCACCATGGTGAGCGAGGCTGAAACACGCCAGTCACCGACCCAGAGTTTTACCAAAAAGTTCGAGCGCATATTTGTGCCGTGCGTCATTGTTCTGGCGGTTGTTACGTCGCTGGCCTTCCTTGTTTTGGACGAGACGGCTTCCGAAAGCTTCTACCGAGCCATGGCTGTATTGGTGGCGGCAAGCCCCTGCGCGCTGGCCATTGCAACCCCAAGCGCCATTCTCTCCGGCGTGGCCCGCGCCGCGCGCGGCGGCGTGTTGATCAAGGGCGGCGCGCCGCTTGAGGCGCTCGGACGGCTCGACGCCATCGCCTTTGACAAAACAGGCACACTGACGGAGGGCGAGCCGCGCCTAGTGGATATTGTGCCTTTCGGCGATGTCGATGAAGACACTTTGCTCAGGGTTAGCGCCGCTGTTGAAACGCTGAGTGATCATCCGCTGGCCGAGGCCGTGGTGCGCGATGCGAAAAGGCGCCTCGGATCAATCCCCGACAGCGCAACCGATTTTACAAGCATAACCGGTCGCGGTGTTTCCGCCATGTATGATGGCCAGATTGTGCATATCGGCAAATCGGCCTTGTTTGATGAGGTGGACGGCAAGCCAGTGCCCGAGGACTTGGCAGAGCGCGTCAATTCGCTGTCGGCCGATGGCCGCACAACGATGATTGTGCGCCATGGTGAGCGCTATCTGGGCGTAATCGGTCTGATGGACACGCCGCGCGAGGCCGCGAAAAGCGTCATAGCGCGGCTGCGCGACATCGGTGTGACCCGCATGATGATGATTTCGGGCGATAATCAGAATGTGGCAGATGCTGTCGCGCGAGACGTTGGGCTGGACGAGGCCTTCGGCGATCTCATGCCCGATGACAAAGTCACCAAGATCAAATCGCTCAAGCAAGGCCGCGGCGTCGCTATGGTTGGGGACGGCGTCAATGATGCGCCTGCCATGGCTAATGCGACTGTCGGTATTGCCATGGGAGCGGCGGGCTCAGACGTTGCGCTTGAGACCGCTGACATTGCCCTCATGGCTGATGATCTTGAAACGCTGCCATTTGCCGTCGGATTGAGCCGGGCGACCAGTCGCATTATCCGGCAAAATCTTTGGGCGAGCCTCGGCATCGTCGCCTTTCTTATTCCCGCGACGCTTTTCGGTCTCGGGATCGGGCCCGCTGTCCTCATTCACGAAGGTTCAACTTTGATCGTCGTGTTCAACGCTTTGCGACTACTTGCGTTCCAGGATCGCGAGCATTGATGAAACTGAAGGTCATCTGGTGCCGAATTCAATCAAACGCCCTGGTGCCGCCAGCGCGGCTCAGTGTTTCTGACTAAAACTGAAAAGTAATCATTCACAAAAGTAGTCTACGTATGTCGATGAATAATTTGCGGAACTTGTTCATTACGGGGACCTTAGCCGCCTCGCTCGCGGGATGCGCGTCGGCCCCAAAAGCTTTCCAACCATTAGATGTCATCGAAGCTGAAGCGGTCCGTGCCGAGTGCGGACTCATCCTACCGGCTTCCAGACTCAAGAGCGGCGGAGACTTCAGGCGACGGGCATATCAGACCTGCAAGAGCGACGTTCTAAGAGAGCTTGCCCGCAATGAGTGAAGACTTCACTCATGCGGCACGCTGATTAAACCCCAGCTGTGCGCCGAGAAGTTCAACCAGATAGCCGCCATCCCGCAGCCCCTCCGCCTTTTTGATAATGTAGCGGATGGCGTCCCGCATGGTGCCGGTTTCATCGCTCCACTCGGCATCGACGGCCGCTTTGCCGTTGAGAACAATGGCGATTTCGCGCCGTGACATGCCAAGCTCAAGACAATCGAGGGCGACCAAACCGTCACGCAGGATTTGCGTGGTTTTGGTCCAGAGCGGCGCCTCGGGCACGCTGCCTTCCTCGATCAGGGCAAGTGCGGCTTTCTGCGCTTTCAGTTTGCGCTCATAGGCTTTGAGATCAGAGATGGTCAGTTTCATCCGAACAGGTTCGAGCCCCAGAATCGAAACGCCGGTGCAGCGCACCTGCACGACGCAGCCCTTGCCGCGGATCAGAAGAAATTCGCGGGCCTGCAAATCGGTAATGTGGGTGATTTGGCAAATTGGAACCGTGCTGTCCCAGATATCACAGCTTTCGCCCGGCGCCCGTGGTGAGCAGTTCACTTCCACCTGATCGGGAAACACATGCTTGTTCCAGACCGCATCGGCTTCAAACCCATTAAGGTCTGGATCGGGCATGAACATAAGGCCCCAGCGGTGAGCGAGGCGCTGCGGGTTGCGGGGCTTCAAGAGACGAATATCGGCGCAAGGCGCTTTCATTTCAGATACATCGTCGTCCGACCGCGCCTCTGCATCGCGTCTGAGGTCGGGATTGCGCCTTGCATATTCCCATGCCCAGCGATCAGGCGACAGGCGCGAAAGGTAATCGTAGCGCGCCAGGACGCCTTCCGAACTCAAGGTAAAAGTCTTCATCATCAGCTCCCTTCACAGGGGAATTCAGCAAGATGAGTGCCAACCTGAAATTGAAGACTGAATTCATACGCGCAGATTACTTAATGCATGAACAGCATCTTACGGGAATAATTTGAGCATCTGATCACTATTCAAACTCTCCTCATGAGGGATTTTTACAGTCGCAACCTGTAGCAATAGTTACAGGTTCGCGTTTGCATTCATCTGCAGCAGGTCGCGGGGCGTTGCTGGATATGGCCCGCAGTCCCACTCCCCGAAAATCGCATGGGCTGTCAGGCTTTGGTCACTCGGAAACGTGAGTGACAGGAGCCTTATGAAATGGACAAGCCCGCGCACCAAAGCGAAACAGAAGACCGTCGCAGCGCAATGCTGCGCACCGCGTTCTGTTCTGTGGTGCGCGAAGCGCTGGAAGCGCCAGATACGATCGAAATCATGGCCAATCCTGATGGATCGGTCTGGATCGAGAAGGCTGGCATCGGCCTCATCATCTCTGAACACACTCTCCCGTCTTCCGACCGCGAGCGCGTCATCCGGCTCGTGGCCTCTGGGGTGGGAGTAGCCGCAAACCGCACCTCCCCGATTATCTCTGCTGAACTCCCCGGCAGCGGCGAGCGGTTTGAAGGGCTTCTCCCACCCGTCTCAACCGCGCCATGTTTCTCCATCCGCAAGCCTGCGACCACACCGTTTGAACTCGGCGACTATGTCACCCAGGGCGCGCTGGCGCCTGCGCTGGCCCAAGCGCTCAAGGACGCGATTGCAACGCATGCGAACATTCTGATCGCCGGCGGCACGTCCTCTGGCAAGACGACATTTACCAATGCCTTGCTGGCAGAGCCCTCACTACATGACGACCGCATCGTCATCCTTGAAGACACGCGGGAGCTGCGCTGCGCCGCACCCAATGTCGTCCAGCTCAGAACCCATCGCGGCAGCACCAGCCTGCAGGACCTTGTCCGCTCGACCCTGCGCCTGCGCCCCGACCGGATCATTATCGGCGAAGTGCGCGGGGCTGAAGCGCTCGACCTGCTCAAAGCCTGGAACACCGGCCATCCCGGCGGGATCACCACGCTGCATGCGAACTCCGCCCACGGCGCGCTAGCGCGGCTTGAACAGCTGACACTGGAAGCCACACCGCGCGCGCCCTTCGACCTCATCGCAGAGGCGATTGACGTCGTCGTGTTCATGAGCCGCGCGGGCGGCCAGCGCCGCGTTGAAGAGGCACTCCGCGTCACCGGCTTTGACGGCGAGGGCTACCAGACCCAGCCGCTCGTCTCCCGCTCTTTGTCCCTCGTCCAACATGGAGAAACACTATGACCCTCTACACCCACCTTCAGACCGTAAACCGAACGGTTCAGGTCGCGGCCTGTATCGGCCTCGGCCTGATGATCGCCGGTCCCGCCCATGCAGCAGGCTCCGGCATGCCCTGGGAAGGTCCGCTCGATCAGATCCTGCAATCTATTGAAGGGCCCGTCGCGCGGATCGTCGCGGTGATCATCATTACGCTGACCGGTCTGACCTTGGCTTTCGGAGAGACCAGCGGCGGGATGCGAAAGCTGATCCAGATTGTGTTCGGTCTTTCGATCGCCTTCGCCGCCACCAGCTTCTTCCTGACTTTCTTCAGCTTTGGCGGCGGAGCGCTGGTCTAGTGGCGGAAGGCTATGAAATCCCCCTCCATCGCTCGCTGACCGAGCCGATCCTGATGGCGGGCGCACCGCGCACGGCCGCCATCGCCATCGGGACGCTCGCTGCCGCGGTCGGCCTTGGGCTCCAGCTCTGGATACCGGGCCTCGTGCTCTGGACCGTCGGGCATTCAGCGGCCGTGTTCATGGCGCGGTCTGATCCGGATTTCATGGCCGTTGCGAGCCGTTCGACGCGCCACAAGGAGCATCTGACATGCTGAACTTGCGTGAATATGCCGACACACCAACGCTTCTCGCCGACTATCTACCATGGGCCTGTCTCGTTGCGCCGGGCGTCGTCCTCAACAAGGACGGCAGCTTCCAGACGACATTCAAATATCGTGGCCCTGACCTTGAAAGTTCGACCGAGGAAGAACTCGTCTCGGTTATGGCCCGGGTCAACAATGTCCTGCGCCGGTTTGGCTCAGGCTGGGCGCTCTTCTTCGAGGCGCAGCGCCACGAGGTGCATGACTATCCGGAGGCGGAGTTTCCAGATGCGCTGTCCTGGCTCATCGATCAGGAACGCGCGCTGCAAGCCGAAGAAAGCGGCGCCCGGTTCGAGAGTGCCTACTATCTAAACCTCCTCTGGCTACCGCCTGCCGATGCGACGGGCCGCGCCGAGAAGGCGCTGATCCAGCGCGCTGAGACCGAAGATGCCGCGACCTGGCGGCACCGGCTGGAGACGTTCCAGCAGCACGCGGACCGCGTCTTCGATCTCCTTTCCACCTGCCTCGCCGAGATTGGTAAGCTAACTGACGATGAGACGCTGACCTATCTCCACTCGACCATCTCGATCAAGCGCCATCCTGTTGTGACGCCTGAGCTGCCGGTCTTCCTCGACGCCGTGCTCGCCGATGAGCCCTTCGCTGGCGGGCTGGAGCCGATGATCGGTGACGCGCATTTGCGCACGCTGACCATTCTCGGTTTTCCGGCCTCGACCCTGCCGGGCATCCTTGATGAGCTGAACCGGCAGGGTTTTGCCTATCGCTGGGCAACGCGCTTCATCGCCATGGACAAGGCCGAAGCTGAAAAAGTGCTCGGAAAGAAGCGCCGCCACTGGTTCGCCAAACGCAAATCGATCGGCGCGGTCCTGCGCGAGACCCTGTTCAATGAACAGGCGGCCCTCGTAGACAATGACGCCGACAATAAGGCGGGTGATGCCGACGCCGCGCTACAGGAACTCGGCTCCGACCTTGTCTCCTATGGCTATGTGACCACAACGATCACTGTCGCCGATCCCGACCGGCGCGTGGTGGACGAACATATCCGCGTGGCCGAGCGCATCGTGAATGGCCGCGGCTTCACCGCAATCCGCGAGACCCTGAACGCCGTCGATGCCTGGCTCGGGAGCTTGCCCGGTCATCCGTATGCCAATGTCCGTCAGCCCATCCTGCACACGCTGAACCTGGCCCATATGGTGCCGCTGTCTGCGGTCTGGGCGGGCGAAGACGCCAATCGACACCTACAAGCCCCTGCGCTCATCCAGGCACAGACCGACGGCACAACACCGTTCCGCCTAAATCTCCACATTGGCGATGTTGGTCATACGCTTGTCGTCGGTCCCACCGGCGCGGGCAAGTCCGTGCTCCTGTCCCTGCTCGCCCTGCAATGGAAGCGCTACACAAACGCCCAGGTCTTCATCTTCGACAAGGGCCGGTCCGCGCGCGCTGCAACGCTTTGCATGGGCGGCGCGCATATCGACCTTGGCAGTTCGAACGCCCCAAGCCTCCAGCCCCTGAAGGACATCGACACCGAACATGGCGCGAGTTTCGCCGCTGACTGGCTGACAGGTCTCTGCACAAATGAAGGCGTCAGCATGACGCCGGACCTGAAAGCCCGGCTCTGGGAAGCGATCCAGTCTCTCAGCTCAGCGCCTGAAAACGAACGCACGCTGACAGGCCTCAGCCTGATGCTGCAGGACGACACGCTCAAATCGGCGCTCCACCCGTTCACGCTGGAAGGCCCGCATGGCCGCCTTCTCGATGCCGATCAGGAGAGCCTCGCCCTCGCCGATACAGTCTGTTTCGAGATGGAAGAGCTGATGCACGCGAAAGGCGCGGTCGCCCCCGTCATCACTTACCTGTTCCACCGACTTGAAGCCCGGTTCACCGGCAAACCAACGCTGCTCATCCTAGATGAAGCCTGGCTGTTCCTCGATGATCCGATGTTCGCGGCGCGCATTCGCGAATGGCTCAAAACCCTGCGCAAGAAGAACGTGTCTGTCGTGTTCGCAACACAAAGCCTGGCCGACATCGCGAACTCAAGCATCGCGCCTGCACTCGTCGAGTCCTGTCCGACACGGATCTTCCTCCCGAATGAACGCGCGCAGGAACCGCAATCGAAAGAGACCTATGAGCGCTTCGGACTCAATACCCGCCAGATCGAACTGATCTCAAGAGCCACGCCGAAGCGCGACTATTATTACCAGTCACCCCTCGGCGCGCGCGTCTTTGATCTGGGACTTGGACCCATCGCCCTCTCGGTTTGCGGGGCGTCCTCGCCGGAAAATCAGGCCCGCATGGACCGCATCTGGGCCGAGACGGAAGGCGACGGCTTTGCTGCCTGCTGGCTGATCGAGAAAGGCCTGCCCTGGGCGGCTGAGCTGCTCACCCGCTGGCCCGGCCATGCGCCTGAAGCCGCCGATCCGATCCAATCAGTCCACGCCATCGCCGCCGAATAGGAGCCCCCGATGAAACGCTTCCTTGCCTCCGCCCTCATTTGCGCCGCGCCGCTCTCCATCCTCATCGCCCCGCCAGCCGCCGCCCAATGGACGGTCTATGACCCGGCCAATCACATCCAGAACATCTACCAGGCGATCCGGTCGCTTCAGGAAGTGAACCAGCAAATCCAGCAGCTCACCCATGAAATCGAGATGCTGGAGAACATGGCGCGCGATCTGGAGGCGCTGCCCGATAGTATCGTCGACGACATATTGCGCCGCATGCGCCGCATCGAGGAGCTGATGCGCGAGGCCGAAGGCATCGGCTACCGCGTCGAGGAAATCGAGCGCGAGTATGAAGAGGTGTACCCTGAAGACTATGGCAGTGAACCGCCGCGCCAGGCCGTCCTCGTCGAAGAGGCCCGCGCCCGCTGGCGTCAGTCCCGCACGGCTTACCGGGACAGTCTGACCGTCACGGCGCAGGTCGTCTCCACAGCGCGGGCTGACAGTGACAGTCTCGGCCGGCTGATCGCCGACAGCCAGTCCGCCGTCGGCAATCTCCAGGTCGCGCAGGCGGGAAACCAGATCGAGGCCCTGCAGACTGAGCAGCTGATGCAGATGGAAGCCATGATGGCCGCCCATTACCGCGCCGAGGCGCTGGAACGCGCGCGCCAGCTGGCCGAGGCCGAACGCGGCCGCGCCCGCACCCGGGCCTTCCTCGCAGAGTAGCGCCCCATGGACGTGATCGACACATTTCTCGCGACCTTTATCGCCTACATTGACAGCGGGTTCGGCCTGCTGGCGGGCGATGTCGCATACCTGTCGACCACGCTCATCGCTATCGACATTACGCTGGCAGGCCTGTTCTGGGCGCTCTCCCAGAACACGGACGTGATCGCCGGGCTCCTCAAGAAGGTGCTCTATGTCGGCTTCTTCGCCTTCATCATTGGCAATTTCTCTCTTCTCGCAGGGATCGTCTTTGACAGTTTCGCGGAGCTTGGCGTGACCGCTGGCGGCGGGACCATGACCGCCGATGATCTCCTGCGCCCCGGCTTCATCGCCAGTGTCGGTCTCGACGCCGGTCAGCCGCTCTTGGAAGAGATCAGCGACATGCTGGGGCCAATCTCCTTCTTCCATAACTTCATCATGATCGCGGTGATGTTCATCGCCTGGGCGATCATCATGGTCGCCTTCTTCGTGCTGGCCGTGCAGCTCTTCATCACGATCCTGGAGTTCAAGCTGACGACGCTCGCCGGGTTCGTGCTCGTGCCGTTTGCGCTCTGGAACAAGACGACGTTCCTGGCTGAACGCGTCCTCGGCAATGTCATCACCTCGGGCATCAAGCTGATGGTGCTTGCCGTCATTATTGGCATCGGCTCGACGCTCTTCTCATCCGTGACCGATGCGTTCCGTACCGGCGATGATGTGACGCTCGCGCAAGTCATGGGCACGGTGCTCGCCGCGATCGTCTTCTTCTGGATGGGCATCTTTGCGCCCGGCATCGCCTCCGGCCTGATCACCGGTGCGCCGCAACTCGGCGCGGGTTCCGCCGCAGGCGCGGCCGCCGGTGTCACAGCCGGAACCTATGTCGCCGGGATGGGCGGCCGCGCTGCCGTCGGCGCCGTCGCGGGCGGGGCGTCCTCCGCCGTCAAGGCCGGCGCCAGCATGGCCGGCGCGGCGCGCACTTCTTATACGCTGGGATCGGTCGCCTCTGGCGCATCCGGCGCAGCGGGCGTCGCCGCAGGCCTTGCCGGTGTCGCCCGTGCAGGCGGCGACGCTATGCGTCGCACAGCATCGCGCCCGGCTCAAGCCCTCAGAGACGCCTACCAACGCGGCAGTCAGGGCGCCTGGCGCGCCACCGGCGGGTCTGAGGCCGCGTCCATGCAAAACTCTGCCTCCGGATCATCATCAAGCCAAAGCCCCGGCTGGGCGCGGCGCATGCAGGCGAGCCAGCGCATGGGACAGGCAGGCCAGATGGCCGCGCACTCCCTGCGCGACGGTGATCGCGGCGCTTCGGGCGCAAACCCCACCCTCAGAGACAAGGACGACTAGACGATGGCTTTCAGGCGATCCTCCTCCAGCTATGGACCAAGCCCGTTTCCCGAAACGCCTTACCAGAAGGCGGGCCAGATCTGGGAGTTCGCAGCCGGTTTGCCGCAGGCAAAACAATCCATCCGGGGGATGGATTGTAGGCGAAGAACGCCGCGGCAGCGGCCCGCAGGCTCCCGCTTCAACCCAACAAGACAGGAGGTCTGATCTATGGCGTTCAAGCGTTCATCTTCAAGCTACGGCCGCAGCCCGTTCCCCGAGACGCCATATCAGAAGGCCGGACAGGTCTGGGATGAAAGAATAGGCTCCGCCCGCGTGCAGGCGAAGAACTGGCGGCTCATGGCGCTCGGCTGTCTCGGGCTCTGCTTCGTCACCTCCGGCGCGCTGGTCTGGCGCTCGATGCAATCCACCGTCACGCCCTATGTGGTCGAAGTCGATGAGACGGGTGCGGCCCGCGCTGTGGCTCCGGCCACGACAAGCTACACGCCGACCGATGCCCAGATCGCCCATCACCTTGCGAACTTCATAGAACATGTCCGGGGGCTTTCCGTTGACCCTGTCGTCGTCCGCGAGAACTGGCTGCGCGCCTATGACTTCGTGACCGACCGCGCCGCCACCACGCTCAACGAATACGCCTCCGCCAATGATCCTTTCGCCGATGTCGGGCGCAAATCCCGCACCGTGGACGTGGTCAGCGTGGTTCGCGTCTCGGAGGACAGCTTCCAGGCCCGCTGGATCGAGAAGACCTATGAGAATGGTGCGCTCGTCAGCGCCCAAAGGTTCACCGGCAATTTCACAATCATCACCCAGCCGCCGACGGATGCAGAGACCCTGCGCGCCAATCCGCTCGGCCTTTATGTCCATGCCCTGAACTGGGGTCAGGACCTCGTTACAGGAGAATGATCCCCATGCTTCGTATTCTGCTTGCCACTTCGGCCCTCGCACTTACCACGGCCTGCGCCACGACCGAGCTTGAACCTATCGATGCGAGCGCCTTTGTCGCGGCCAAGCCCGTCGAGGATAGGACCGACTATCCGGTGGAGATCGTCGAAACCGCCGTCGCGCTGCCGCTGCCCGGCCAGATGATGCCCATCGGCGCGCGTGTCACCACCAATGCCGATGGCAGCGTGACGCGGACCTACACAAGGACGATATCGCGTCCCTCAGTGTCACCGGCTGAAGCCATCAGACAGGGCCGCACCGGCGCGCTTATCGAACCTTCGGTCGATGGCTATGTGAACGCGATCCAGGTCTATCCCTATACAGAAGGCGCGCTCTACCGGCTCTATGCCAGCCCCGGACAGGTTTCGGACATTGCCCTGCAGCCGGGCGAGGAACTGGTCTCGGTCTCGGCAGGCGACACGGTCCGCTGGGTCGTGGGCGATACGATCTCCGGCTCTGGAAACACTTCCCGCGCGCATGTGCTGGTCAAACCGATTTCCTCCGGCATTCGCACCAATCTGATGATCGCCACGGACCGGCGCACCTATCATCTGGAACTTGAAAGCACGGACGGCGGCTATATGGCCGCTCTGTCCTGGCGCTACCCCGCGGATGAACTCGCAGGCCTCACTGCCCGCAATGAGCGCGCGATCGCACGGGACGCGGGAAGCATTGAGCGCGGCCTGACGCTGGAAGGCCTGAACTTCGACTATCGCCTCTCCGGCGACAGTCCGGACTGGAAGCCTGTCCGCGTCTTTGATGATGGCCGTCAGGTCTTCATCCAGATGCCGGAGGACATCGCCACAACCGACATGCCGCCGCTTTTCGTGCTCGGCACGGACGGTGATGCGGAACTGGTGAACTACCGTGTGCGCGGCAATTATTATGTCGTGGACCGGCTGTTCCGTGCGGCCGAGTTGCGCCTCGGCGAGCGGAACCAGACCGTGGTGCGAATCTCACGCAACGAGCGGCGCTCGCCGCTGGCTGGCCTGTTCGGGAACTGAGCCGATGTCCGAGCCCATTCCCTTCGACGAACATGCCGAGCGGCTGAAGATCCGCTCCAGCCCGAAGCCGGTGACGCGGATCAATCGCAAAGTATTGATGGTCGGCGCAGGCCTCGGCGTGCTCGCCCTGTTCGCAGCCATGAGCGTTGCCCTCAAACCGCCAACCGCTATCGATCCGGATGCCCGTCGCGAGCTCTACAACACGACGAACACGCGCAAGCCCGAAGGTCTCTCAACGCTTCCGACCAGCTATAGCGACATCACATCCGTCGAGGACCGCGTCACGCGTCTTGGCCCACCGCTTTCGGGCGATCTCGGCGCGACCATGCTGCGCGCCGAACGCGAGCTCGGTATCGAACCGGAATATGTGACCCGGTTCGAGGATGACTTTCGCCCGAACCCAGCCGACGAGGCCGAACGTGCAAGGCGCATGCGCGAGGCCGCCCTTGCCGATGAAGCCGCCCGCGCACCGGTCTTTTTCCGACTCGATTCTCAGAGCGGCACGGCAAGCACCACCGACACCCGTCCTGCTTATCGAGACCCCGCGCTTGATCTGGGTTCTGAGCTTCTGGCGCTCGCCGCTCTGCCGCAAGGCGCACGGTCCGCTTTCGGACAGCCTATCGATACAAATCTCCAGTCCCGCAAGCTCGCCTTTACGAGCGAAGGACCAGCAAGCGACATCTACAATCCACACGGCGTGGAAGACCCTGCCTCGCCGTATCAGGTCATGGCTGGCACGCTCATTCCGGCTTCAATGGTCACGGGCATCAACTCAGACCTGCCGGGCACGATCGTCGCGCAGCTCACCCAGCCCGTCTATGACACCGTCACCGGCCAATACCTCCTCATCCCGCAGGGCTCGCGCCTGATCGGGCGCTACCAGTCGGAAGTCTCTTTCGGGCAGGACCGCGCACTCGTGACCTGGGACCGGATCATCTTCCCGGACGGGTCGTCGATTGTAATTTCCGCGCCAGGCGCTGATGCGCAAGGCTTTGCGGGTCTCTCGGATCGAACCGATCATCATTGGGACCGCGTGTTCATCGCAGCAGGCCTCGCCACCATTCTCGGCGTCGGCGCAGAACTCGGTGCAGACGGTGACGGCGATCTCGAACGCGCGATCCGACGCGGCACGACCGACACCGTCAACCAGGCCGGCCAGCGCGTCGTCGAACGCAACCTTGGCATTCAGCCGACGGTCCGTGTGCGGCCGGGCTGGCCCGTGCGCGTGGTCGTCACCCGCGACCTCATCCTCAGACCCCATCCACAAGGAACAAGCAGATGACCCTACGCCTTGGACAGTTACCCGATCGCACCCCGGTGCGTATGAGCCTCTCGGTCGATCCCGACCTCGCCAGCGCCCTCAGCGACTATGCCGAAATCTACCGGCAAACCTATGGCGCGGAGGAAAAGCCCGAAGCGCTCATCCCCGCCATGATCGAAAGCTTCCTGGCGTCAGATGCCGGGTTCAAACGGGCGCGCCGCGCCCTTCATTCCAACGCCAGCAAAGGAGACTAACCCATGGCGCAGATCGGCACGTTCACCCTGAAAGATGGCAGCTATACCGGCACCATCCGTACCATGACCATCAACGTCAAAGCACAGCTTGTCCCGAACAGTGACAAGGCATCAGATGGCGCACCCGACTTCCGGCTCTATGCCGGCGGGGCCGAACTCGGTGCGGCCTGGCGTCAGGAAAGCAAGGACGGCGAAACCCCGTACCTCGCCGTCAAGCTCGACGATCCAAGCTTTGCCAGCCCCGTGCGCGCCGCCTTCTTCGAGAATGAAAAGGACGGCACCGGCGTCATGGTCTGGAACCGGACGAAGACCAACTAGCAAAGGGTCTGGCGCCCCAATGAGCCTCAGCCTGCATGATCTTGAAAAAGGCCGCCGCATTGCGGCGCTCGTCGTGCGCCATTGCGGTGAGAAGTATTTTCCCCTGTTCGACCGGTTCGACCGGGAAGTCCGCGAGCGGGCCTCGGCGGCCGACCGGATCGAGGACGCCATCGGCGCGAACATGCCCGCTCGGCCGAGAAAGCGAGGGCGCTCTTGATTTCCTCAGAAAGAACCGCTATATATCCCTTCAGTGGAAAGGATCGCTCAATGTCCCAAACAGCAGCCATCGACGCACAGGAACGGGCACGGGTGATGACCATGGCCGTGGTCCGGGCCGCTGAAAAGCTTGGTCTTTCCGGGAAGGACATGGCCCTGATTTTGGGGGTTTCGGAACCGACCGTGTCGCGGATGCGCAAGGATGAGTTCCGGCTGGAGGAAGGCACCAAGCCGTTTGAACTGGGAGCGCTGTTCGTTCGCCTGTTCCGGTCGCTTGATGCGATCACCGGCGGCGACGGCAAGGTGGCCAACGCCTGGCTACGCAATGAAAACCGGGCGCTTGGCGGTCGTCCACTCGATCAGATCAAGACGATTACAGGACTGACCCATGGCCTTGCCTATCTGGATTCCAGACGCGCTCCGCTCTGAGCGGCAAGGCGTATCCCGCGTTTTCTGGCGCTGCGTGGAGGCGCAACACATCGTCTCCACGCTTCAGCTTGTTGATACGCTGGATGAGCAGCGTATTCTCGAAGACATGCTCGAAGAAACAAAGCCGCCTGTACCCCCCGACTGCGCAGGGCTCCACTATCTCTACATGACGCCGTTCCGCTACGGCCTCTATCCGAACGGCTCGCGGTTCCGCCGCGCCGGACCGACGCCCGGCGTCTATTATGTGTCCGAAGAACCGGCGACAGCGATCATCGAAACCGCGTTTCATTTGCTGCTCTTCTACGCAGACTCTCCGGGCACGCCATTTCCGGCGCAGCCGAGCGAGCACACCGCATTCGACGTGCCGGTCCGCACCGACGCAGCCATAGATCTCATGTCAAAGCCATTTAGCGACGCTGCCAACCTCTGGACGCATCCAAACGACTACGAAGCGTGCCAGCAACTCGAAGAAGCTGCGCGTGCGGAGAGTATCGGGCTGATCCGCTATGCGTCAGTGCGCGATCCCGAGCACCGGCCAAATGCGGCTATTCTCTCCTGCGCCGCCTTCGCCGCCGCAACCCCGACACAAAACCAGACCTGGCGGCTATGGTTCAACAAGACAGGCGTGCACACGATATGTGAGTTTCGGGGAGAAAGATTTGGTATTCCAGCGCTTGCATGGGAAACCGACGAAAGACTCAAGCGACTGTTTTCTGCAGATACCACGCAGAAAACTCCATAAAATTGAATTACATAAATAGTCGGATCCCACTGAATCGAATGCTCCATGGAAAAAACACAGAATGAGCGCACTGTCCTCTTCGTCACAAAAGCGACGCCAGAGGATAATGAATTCACAGAGTGGCTCGCCCCGCGCCTTGAGGCTGCAGGATACCAGGTTTTCGCCGACATTCTGAATCTCGAAGGAGGTGAACGCTGGCGAAAAACATTGACCCGTACTTTGCAGGACCGGGCGGTAAAGCAATTGCTGATTTGCGCCGGAGATGGCTTGCATAAAAACGGCGTGCAGGAAGAAATTGGCATTGCAGCCGACGTCTCCCGCACGACCGGTGATGAAAAATTCACGATACCGCTTCGCGTTAGGAGCTTCCGCAAAGTCTTCGGCATGGGAGAACTACAATATCTGAACTTCGAGGATAGCTATGCGGATGGTCTCGCTGATCTGTTAGAGACGCTCGAAAAGCAGAACGTCCCAAAACTCAATGAACCTTTGATTCAGCCGCAATGGGAGCAGCACCGAAGGCGAAATGAGATCAGACTGGAAAACCGCGCCGAAACCCTGACCAGCAATTGGGTCGCGATCGAAAACGCGCCAGACGAGATCGCTTATGTCGCGCCGACTGGACCTTGCGATCGCGACAAGCTGAAAAGGCGCGCGAACAGCTTCGCTTTTCCCACTTATCCTCACTTATCTGGTTTCATCACCTTCGCTTCCCCCTTGGAAATGGCCGAGCATTTCGAGGGGTTCGGACCGATCAAGACGATTGCTACGAGTCGCCTTTCATCTTTCATGGAAAAGGGGTGGTCGGAACTCGACATAAAGAGTCGTGAAGCCAAAAATATTTTAGTCGCGCTATTCCGTCAGGCCTGGGAGCGACGTCTCTCTTCGATCGGGTTTCAAGAATATGGGTGGGCGAGCGGTCTCGGGCATCATGCCGCCCCCGCGCAGATTCGCATCAACGAACGCGTGGCATGGGGGCCAAAGGAAGGCAAGCGTAGGTCGGTTCTGCGGAACGTCGCAAAGGGGCGGGTTTGGTCCTACGGCGTGAGCGCAATTCCCAATCTCTATCCCTTCCCCCATTTCCGGCTCAAGGCTCGGGTTCTGTTTTCGGATATCAAGGAAAACGCTAAAGGAGATGAGGACCGTCAGGGCAGCATCATCGACGATAAGGAGAGGCAGCACCGTCATCGGCGCAGCGACTGCAAGGGCTGGAGGAACAAGTCCTGGCACGGTCGCATGATGGCGTTTCTGGAGCTTGTGGCGGGAGGCGATTCCTATATCTCACTTCCCATCGGCGCGGGCGGCAATCTCGTCCTCAACGTAATGCCTATACAGATGATTTCACCGGTGACGACACCGATCGTCCATGACGACGAGGACGCCGAAGAAACTGATCCCTCGACTCTGGCTGGCGATTTTGACCCCGAGGATGGGGATACCTCCGATGAAGAGGAGGCGCAGAAATGAAATTTGACGTCGTTACGCCGAGACTTATTCACCTCCCGGAACCAGCTCTCTCATTCGGTTTCGGTCAATCGACGGACCATCCCAAAGACGGGCTATATCTCTACGGACCCCACAAAGCGGATGATCGCAACAAGGTCATCACCATAGGCGTCATCGGCACAACAGAGGGACTGGAATATTTCCGGCGCTGGGGGCGCAGCGTGCTCGGCGATGTGCTCGTGCCGCCCCCAAAAAAGACGGACAAGGAACATCGTCTCCATCTCAGCAATTTTCCGGGGATGCCTGCGGCCTTTGGTGTTAGCTTCGACCCCCGAGACTTCATTGAATACGTGGTCGACGGCGACAAGATTGAGACAACCACAGCCCTGCAAAACCACCATGAAGCGGTCGCCCAGACAGTTGAAGTTTTTCTCGAACGCGTTCGCCATCATGACGAAAACGAAGAAAGACGTCCCGACGTCTGGGCGTTTGTCCTGCCAGAAATTATCTATACGCGTTGCACACGCCAGGCTCGGCGCAGCGGCGTGACTCTATCTCCTGGCGAATATGTGAAGCGTCAGAAGCAGCGCAGCAACTTGCCGCTTCTGGAAGATGTAATCGATCTTACGAAAGAAGACATCTTCGATGACGTTCCGGACTTCCATCGTCAGGCAAAAGCCAAGCTTCTGAAGCTGGGCTACACTTCGCAGCTCGTGCGGGAAACAACGCTTGCGCCGGAAGCATTCACAAATGCCCACGGCTATCCTATCCGCGGTGTCCAGGATGCAGCCACAATTGCCTGGAATCTGGCTACTGGTCTCTACTACAAAACGCAGGCCGAACCGCCGTGGAAGATCGCTAATATGCGCGATGGCGTCTGCTATGTTGGGCTCGTCTTCAAGAACCTCCCAAATGACAGGAACAATCATGCATGCTGCGCGGCACAGATGTTTTTGTCAGAAGGCGACGGGATCGTCTTCCGTGGAGCAAATGGCCCTTGGCAAACGGAAAACGGCGAGTTCCACTTGAAGAGCACCGCCGCCCGGGATCTCATCGGCAAAGTCCTTGAGACGTATGAGGAGAAATTCGGCGCACCCCCAAAGGAACTCTTCATCCACGGGCGCGCTGGATTTTCGAGCGAAGAATGGCGCGCCTTTGAGGCAGCCGCTCCCAAGGAAACGAATATCGTCGGTGTTCGAATTAAGACGACGACCGGCCAGGTGAAGCTGTTCCGGGACGGAAAGTATCCAACCTTGCGCGGCACGGCCATGATCCTCGATCAGAATAACGCCTTCCTCTGGACATCCGGCTACGCACCGAGATTGGACACATACATTGGTCCAGAAACGCCAAACCCTCTGAACGTGACTGTACTAAAGTCATCCGGCGAAAGACCGGATATTGAAACGGTGCTGTCCGACATCTTGGCGTTGACGAAAATCAACTACAACGCCTGCAACTACTCGGACGGCCTGCCCGTCACCATCCGATTCGCGAATAAAGTCGGTGACGTTCTGATTATGGGTAGCGCGAGAGGCGGCGGAAAGCAGCCGTTCAAATTCTATATCTGACGGAGAACATGAATGGTCTATGTAAATGGAACCGCACATATCCGTCACGCTCAGAGCGGTCAGGTCTATGAGATTGATGCCGACATGCTCGACTTCGAAAGCGTCTCCAGTGAAGGACGCAGCATGGGACCGGAAACAGCCTATTCGGCAGTCGTTGAACATCCGGAGCTTGGGCAGCTCACCTGGTCGATTTGGGAATATCCAATAGGCGCAGAAAATTATCGCGAGACCGATGTCGGCCCGCATGAATTGCTGAACAACCTTGAGTTTGGACTGGAACACGAACCGCCAGACCCGGACGAAGACGGCGACGAAAGAATAGACGAAGAAGACCGACAGGCGCAGATAGACGCGCTGGTTGAATGGTTCTTTGAGCGTTATGAAGATCCGGCCCAGCGGCTACCCTATATCAGCGCCGAAGGCGGCTACCAATGGATTTATGGCGGCCCTTACGATGCACGCGAGGAACTGGCTGAGAACTTCCCAGACTTGCCCGACGACGTCATCGAAGCTGCTGTCGATGAAATCGAATCTGACGGATTGACGGATTGGGCACCCGTCGCAAGTGCCGAGGACTATGATCAGTATGAGGACAACGAGCCGGATGATTTAGAAGTTTCCGCAATCGCGCGCGACCTTGAAGATTTAATTCAAGGCCTTCCAGAGGCCGTTGCTGAGCCAGCGTTTGAGGTCGGCGGTGATGGCCTGATCCATATGGCGATCCCTCCTGATGCGACGACGCCGGATGCGAACAACCCTTTGCTCGATGAGTTACGTGAGGCAACGCAGGATTTACTACACGAACTCAATGGAACGAATGCGCATACGGATCTTCTGAATGCCGTGCAGCGCTATCACGCTACCATCAGCGCTGATTCGATTTCTATTTCGCAGGTTTATTCTCGCGGCATACGGCTGGCGAACGTCGGTGAGGCAACCGAAAAAGCGATCGCGCGGGACTATCTTCCGTCATTCCCGTTGAGTGTTGAGGCGCATCTGTCCTCTGTGCTGGACCTGAACCGCGCTTACATTATGGCCCACCCGGAAGGACGCAGGATCGCCGAGAATTCTGCCGCCTATCAACGGACGCCATCAGATACAGAAGCAATGCGAAGGGCCGCGGATGATTTTGCCGATGCCGTTGCCAGTGCACGAAGCCTGTTTGCCGATGACGTCCGCGAACTCGTTGTACAGGCATCGTCGCAGATAGGGCACGGCCCCCAGCCAGGCCGGTCGAATCAGAACGCCGCACACACGTTCGGCAACCTGACTCGGTTCATTCTAAAGCAAGTTGGGACCGCAGCCTTGTTCACAGGCGCCGCTCTCGGCGGCGCGGCAATCACGGGAAGTATTCCGGGCGGGGCGTTGGCTGCAACCGGAACCGAGTACATCAATTTATGTTGGAGCTTTTTGGTCGCAAACGCATCCGCCCTTCACGCGATTGCCGCCTCCTTTGGCGCAGACTTGTCCTGGATGTCGTCTGCTGCGCACATTCTCGAGCGACACAAAGCGCAAAAGCCTGACTCATGATTTTGCGGAGCCGCCGACTGCCCAGAGTACATTTTCGCGATCAAACAACTCCATCACCCGAGGATCAAACGGGTGGATGATCTTGAGCAGTTCGTCACGCCGATACTCAAGCGAGCCACCGTCGCCATAGACGGGTCTTGTCGTCTTGTGGCCCATGAGCAGGCATCGCAGGCCGTAGTCGATATTGGCTTCCTGCATGCGTTTCTCGAAGGCGTGGCGGAATGAGTAGATCTTGTGGTCGGGCGACTCCAGCAGGCCGCGATTGCGGAAGTTCTTCATCATGTTGGCGGAGAAAAGCTCGCCCTTGTCGTAGTAGTGGGCAAAGGCTTTCGGCGCCGCGCGCTTTGCCGCTTCGAGTGCGATGCCGACCAGCGGAATGTCCCTCTCGGAGGTGTCGGTCTTCACTTCGCGGTCCGTCCGTGCGCGGATGGAGATGTAGGGCACCGGCTCATCAATGTGAAAATCTTCAACGCGTAGGTTGATGATCTCACTCGGTCGGCATCCTGTCTCGATCAGCATCAGCGTAATGAGCTGCAGTTCCGGCCGCCATTTACGGGTAGCACCCGGCGCAAGAATCTTCTCCCGCACCCAGTTGGATGAGAATGGCGGCACTTCGGTTCTCGCCTTCGCCTTGAAGTGCATATTGCGGAAGGGGTTCGGACGTTCCTCTTCGCCAATGTGCTTGAAGTAATCGGCATAGAGCGAACGGATATTGCCGATGTGACGGTTAGCGGTGTTAGGCGCGACCGGCTTTGCGTTCTGATCCTTGGGTCTGACCTGTTTGGCCCAGTGCTTCTGGTAATTGAGCGCGAGGTCACGGGTGATCTCCTCAAGGGCAATGTCACCGGCAAAGTCGATAAAATACTGAACTGAGGTTCGCTTAGTTTTCTCCCACGATGCGCGTTGGTTCGGCGATTTGTACAGCTGCGCGTTGTACGCGATCTCGTTCACATAGACTTCGAAAGCCTCGGACACGCTGACAGTCGGTTTCGGCGCGCCGCCAAGCAGCGCTTCGGCGTCCCGCACTTTGGGGATTTCGGCGGGCCCTGCGTTCTGATGAACCGCAAGCAGCCGTGCCAGCGCCTCTTCAAGCGGCGCAACAGTCGCGAGATGGTCGATGGGCTGATAGGTGAAGCCGCTCGCCAGCGCCTTGACGGTCGCCATGCGATAGCGGCGACGAACGGCCTCCGAAGTTTCCCGACTGGATGAGGGCCCGACCTCTTCGGCGATCTTCAACGATGCCCAGTAATGGTCATCGGCTTCGGCCAGCAAGTCGCGCTTGTAGCGAGCCTGGTCGATTGAAGTGGTCCCCAGCGATTCCTTGATCCGCTTGCGCGAATCAAGGTGCGCGAACTTACTCGGCACACGGCGGTTATACCACCAGACGCGGCCTCGCTGTTCGAGGTAGGAATTGTCGTCGACGCGCTTCATGACGCCGACCATTGGTCCACAATCTGGTCCCATTTTGGTCCACAGATTCCGGCCATTTTATGCAAAGCGAAGCAAACGAGATCAAAAATATCGTTTAACTTCAATGCTTTACACGGAAACCATTTCGAGAGAAATGGCGCGAGTGACGGGGCTCGAACCCGCGACCTCCGGCGTGACAGGCCGGCACTCTAACCAGCTGAGCTACACCCGCGCATTTCCTTGCCGAAACTCGGCGAGCCGCTTCTCTATTAGACCCCGGATGGCCGGTCAAGCGGGGAACTTCACGCGAATTTGCACTTTTCTGTATTAAACTGTCATTCCCCGGCCATATTCGCGAACAAGTATGGAAATCCAGATTCGAGGGGCTCCCATGAAACGCTTTCTTCTCATCGGTTCAGGCATTCTTGCGTTGCTGGTCATCGCCGCACTGTCCGTGCCGTTCTTCATTCCCAAATCGGTCTACAAGGCGCAGATCGAGAAAGCGGCGACCAATGCGCTGCAGCGCGATGTCACTCTGGCAGGCGAAGTCGACATCTCTGTGTTTCCGCGCATTTCGGCGACGGTCAGGCAGGTGAGCGTTGCCAATCCCGAAGGCTTTGCAACGCCAAACATGATCGAGGCTGGCGAATTGCGCGGATCGGTCAAATGGATGCCTCTGCTGTCGCGGCGAGTGGACGTTCAGGAACTCGCCTTCGTCGATGCACAAGTGCTGCTGCAGAAACGCGAGGATGGGCGCACCAATTGGGAGTTTGCCAAGGCCGATCCTGCGCCCGCAGAAAACGAGGGCGGTGCCTCCGGCGGGTTTGAAGCCGGCATCGAGTCGGCCGTGCTGGAAAACGCGTCCCTGACCTTCCGGGACGATGTCGCCGGCACCTCCTATGAGCTGACGGAACTGGACCTGCGGGCCTCGATGCGCGGCATGGACCAGCCGCTGGGCGCTGAAGCCTCCGGCAAGTTTCAGGGCCAGGCCTTCAACATGTCCCTGAAAGTCGACACGCCCGCCGCCCTGACCGGAAATCAGCCGGCAACACTTGAACTCGACCTGTCATCCGATCTCGCCAGCATCGACTATACCGGCTCGCTGCAGCTCTCGGACTCGCCCATTTTCGACGGCACTTTCACGGCGGACATTCCGGACACACCAGCTCTGGCACGCCAGTTCGATCTCTCCCTGCCTGCCTCGGCAGCCCTCGGGCGCGTGCGCGCGAAAGGCACTGCGAAGGGTCCGCTGGACGCGCTCGCGCTGACCGGTCTGGAGGCCTCCCATGACAGCGCCCTGCTCACGGCCTCCTATGCGGGAGATGTCTCGCTTGGCGGCGATGGGAAACTGAATGGCAATGTCTCGGTTGCCAGCGACCGGATGCGCGATCTGCTGGCCGCCGCCGACGTGGCGCTGGCACCGGGAGAAACGCTGCAGACTTTTTCCGCAACCGGTCAGGCTGACGGATCCTTCCAATCGGTCATGCTGAATGGGCTGACCCTGAAACTCGACGACCTCTCGGCAACCGGTCAGGCCGGACTGGACCTGTCCGGGGCCACGCCGCGCATAATCGGCGACATTGCGATGCCGGAACTCGACCTGACCGCCTTCATGGGAGAGTCGGCAGACGAAGGCTCCGGTTCCTCACAAGGCATCCAGCCCTGGAGCAAGGAGCCGCTGGACCTCGCCGGATTGAAAGCCGTCAACGCGCAGCTCGACCTCGATGTTGCCCGGCTGGTTGTGGGTGACGTCGTGCTGACCGACACCGTAACCGCCGTAAACCTGACCGGGGGCGTATTGACGGCAGACCTGACGCGTTTCAACGCCTTCAACGGCACCTGGCAGGGAAAGCTGTCGGTCGATGCGAGGACGGCCACGCCAAAGGTCGGCTTCGACATGCAGGGCCAGCAGGTGGCAATCGCCAATCTCCTTGGCACACTTGCGGGCTTTGACAGCCTGACGGGCACAGGCAATTTCAAGGTGTCGGCGAGTTCCAGCGGCGCCAGCCTGGACGACATCATGCAGGCGCTCGACGGCACCGTATCCACGAACCTCTCCGATGGCATCATCCGGGGTTTGAATGTCGCCGCGCTGGTGCGCAGCGCGTCGACCCTGAAACAAGCCGTGGCCACCGGCTCGCTGGAAAATCTGAACTTCAGCGAGGCCCTGTCGGAAAATGCTGAGACGGATTTCTCGAGCTTCAACACGGTCCTGACGATCAATGACGGTGTGGCAAACGTCGACTTGATGAAGCTGCTCAGCCCGGTGCTGGGGGTGGACGGGTCCGGGAAGATCAACCTGGCCGGACAGTCCATGGATTTACGCCTCGCCACGAGCATCGACAAGGCGGCCCAGGGTCAGGGCAGTGTCGTGCAGCTGAACGGCATTCCGGTGCCGGTGCGCATTTCGGGGCCCTGGAGCAAGCCGAAAGTCACGCCGGACATGAGCGGTGTCACGTCAGCGCTGAAGGCAGAACTCGGGACACGCCTTCTCAACGAACTCGGCGGCTCAAGCGCGAGCGGATCCGGCAGCGCCGAAGACGTCATCGGAGGCCTGCTGGGTATTGAGCGCCCGGCAGAGCCGGAAGATGAAACAGGCGAAGCGACGCAAGCCCCCTCAGCCGAGGAGACTGCGATCAAAGCATTGGGCGGCCTTCTTGGCACCCGCAAGAAAGAGGACAAACCGTCGGGAGATAACTGATCCGGTAGAGGTCAGGCCTGTGCCGACTTGGCAAGTGACGGCTCCGGCGCCTCGGCTTCAGCCCGTGCGGCGCGTACGATTTCGGCCTTCGGCTGGACCTCTTCGCGCGGACGAAGGTTCACAACATGAGTCAGGTCATCCAGGGGTTTGGCGCGGCTGATGAAGAAGCCCTGCAATTCCTGACAGCCGATATCCCGCAGGAATTCGGCCTGGAATTGGGTCTCGACCCCTTCGGCGGTGCAGCGCATGCCCAGGGAATGGGCCAGGGAAATTGTCGCCTGTGTGATCGCCCGGCTGTCTGAACGGCTCTCGATGTCGCGGACGAAGCTTTTGTCGATCTTGATCTTGTCGAACGGAAAACTCCGCAGGTAGGACAGCGAAGAATAGCCGGTACCGAAATCGTCCAGCGCGATCCCGACGCCGATCTGTTTCAGCTTGTGCAGCCGCTTCAGCGTGAAGTGCGTATCGGACATCAGAACCGATTCCGTGATCTCCAGTTCCAGCCGGCGAGGATCAATATTGTTGGCCGCAATCGCATTGACGATGGTCGACATCAGATTGGCAGAATGGATCTGGAGCGGCGAAATGTTCACCGACACTTTCACATGCTCGGGCAGGCGACGGGCTTCGGCAAGCGCCGCGCGGATCACCCAGTCGCCGATACGCGTGATCAGGCCATTGTCCTCGGCATGCTCGATAAAGTCACCGGGATACACCAATCCGCGTTCGGGATGCATCCAGCGAAGCAGGGCCTCGCATCCCACCATTTCATGGCTGTGGGCATCGACCTGAGGCTGGAAGTGAAGACGAAACTCGTTGCGTTCCAGCGCCGAGTGCAGGTCGGCCTCGATCTGCAACTGGGCCTGGGCCCGCTCGTCCAGAGCCGGCGTGAACATACACCAGGTGGACTTGCCCAGCTTCTTGGCCTGATAGAGGGCAAGGTCCGCATGCTTGAGCATGGTACGGGCATCGCGCGTTTCTGCATCGAACAGCCGCACACCGACGGAAGCGGAGCAGTTCGCCGTCGAGCCGCGCAGATCGTACGGAATGCTGAGGCGTTCGGTCAATTCATCCAGAAAAAGCTCGAGGTCGGAGAGCGAGTCTCGTTGCACGATCATCGCGAACTCATCTCCGCTGATGCGGGCCACCGTGTCCTTCTCAGCGCTGGATTCGTTCAGGCGCCCGGCCACATGCTGCAGCAATTCATCGCCGGCAGGATGTCCAAGCGTGTCATTGACCCATTTGAAATTGTCCAGATCGAGCCAGACCAGCGCGCGCGCTTCCGGCTCCTGCACCGGCTGGCGAAGGGTCTTTTCAAGGTGCTCCTGCATGTTCATCCGGTTCGGCAGCCCGGTCAGGCCGTCATAGTGGGCCATGAAGGCGATGCGATCCTCGATCTCCTTCGATTGGGTGATATCGGATGCAACGCCGCGGAAGCCCTTGAACACGCGGTCCTCGAAGATCGGCTTGCCGGTCAGGGACAACCAGCGGTCCTCCGTGCCGTTCGCGAGCTTCATCGAGAGATCGCGGAAACTCTGACGCCGCATCATGCTGGTCTTGAGGACCTTGGCGGCATCGTTGACCTCGAACTGACCCGCAAGGGTTTCGCCCAGTTCGAAATCTCCCGGCTGGTGCTCGGCTCCCTCGAACACGGCAGGAATGTCTACGAGCACACCTTGCGCGTCGGTCTGCCAAAGCCAGTCGGACGTGCTCTCCTCGAAATCGCGCAACAGCAACCCGATCAGCTGGGACTGCTCCCTGACGGCCGATTCATTGAGGATCTGATTGACGAACTGAAGGTGGGACCATCTCACGGCGAAGGCCAGAATGACGACGTAGACGACGGTCAGGATCGATGCATACACATGCTTCGGATCCTGCTGGAGCTGCATTTCGAGTACCAGCCCGACAGCGATGGGCACGATAAAGGCGAGCGCCGCCCGCGGAATTCGGGACATGAGAAAGGCGCCTGTAAACATGACGCCCGTCAGGATCACGCCGATAATCAGCTGTCCGTAACTGTCCGCGACATTCATCACCAGCAGCGGCGCAATCGCCCAGAGTGCACCTGCGGCTGCCACCCCCCAGGTGAACACTTCTATCCGCTTGGTCAGCACGACGGGATTGCGGGTCCGCTTTGCGGGCCGCTTGCTGGCCACATATCCTGTCAGGCAAACCAGGGAAATCACGCCGAGCCAGATCAACAGGGGGCCGGATGCGATCGTGTCCCGGAACGACAGCCAGATTACACAGGCGTTGACAAGGTTCGACAGGATGAGAGGCCCGATCATCGCACTGATGATTTTCAGCTGGCGGGTCCGCCAGGCCGACTCGGTTTTCTCCGACAGGCTGAACGCGTCAGCCTGACCGTCCGCCGGCTGTTTCTCACCCGTCTTCAAGCACGCCAAATTCATGCGTCCACCCCGGTTTCCCTCCGATTCCCCAGAACCGCTGTGGGTGAAACTGATACGTCAAGAAGATGAAAGCCGGTGTAGCGAAACCAGAAAAAACGAAGGATTTCGCTTACGAAGTGTCAACCAGACCGGATCCGGGGCTGAAAGCTGCTACAGGTTAGACAGGATTTCCTGTGCCCGCTCCTGGATGGCCTCGCGCTCCTTGCCATCTATACGAACGGCATTCCGGAGCACCAGCGACATGCGGGAATTGTCTTTCAGCCTGGCTTCGTTGCGGAAGATGAAATCCCAATAGAGGGCGTTGAACGGACAGCTGTCCTCGCCGGTTCGCGTCTTCGGATCATACCGGCAGCCCCCGCAATAGTCCGACATCTTGTTGATATAGTTTGCGCTGGCCGCATAGGGTTTCGAGGCGATCACCCCGCCATCGGCAAACAGGGCCATGCCGTGCGTGTTTGGCAGTTCGACCCATTCATAGGCATCGGCATAGACCCGCATGTACCAGTCATTCACCTCGTCGGGCGAGAGGCCGGCCAACAAGGCGAAATTTCCTGTGATCATCAGGCGCTGGATGTGATGTGCATAGGCGTGCCGGATGGTCTGGCCGATCGCATCGGCGAGGCAGGCCATGTCGGTGTCGCCTGTCCAGTAGAACTCCGGCAGGGGCCTGTGCGCGTCGAGGAAATTGCTGCGGCCATATTCAGGGCCCTTCCACCAGTACAGGCCGCGCACATACTCCCGCCAGCCGAGGATCTGGCGGATGAACCCTTCGACGGCGTTCAAGGGGGCCTGCCCGGCCTTCCACGCCGCTTCGGCGCGCGCACACAGGTCGAACGGGTCCAGAAGGCCTACATTCAGATACAGTGACAGGATCGAGTGCCACATCCAGGGTTCATCCCGGGCCATGGCGTCCTGATAATCGCCGAAGCCCGGAAGGATGTCCTGCAGGAATGCGTCCCGCGCCACCTCGGCGTGCTGTCGCGTTACGCCGAATTCAAACGGCCTCAGATCGCCGAAATTGTCCGCAAAACGGGTTTCAACCAGTTTCAGAACGTTTCGTGTGGTTTCATCCGGTTCGCAAAACCATCTCTGCGGAGTCTGTTTTGATTTCGGCAGGCGTTTGCGGTTTTCCTGGTCATAGTTCCACTCACCGCCCGCCGGGTCATCTCCCTCCATCAGCAGGCCGGTCTTGCGGCGCATCTCGCGGTAGAAATATTCCATCCGCAACTGCTTTCGTCCCTTGGCCCAGTCGGAGAACTCTTCGAGACTGGCAATGAACCGGTCATCATTTCGCAGGTCGACCGGCACGCCGAACAGGTTGGCCCAGTCTTCCATGTCGGACAGGAGCCGCCATTCCCCCGGTTTCGTCACGACAACCTGATCAAACGGACCGCATGCCTCGAGCGCCCGGGAGACTTCCGCACGCAAGGAGCCCTGATTGCCGGACTCGTCCAGCGCGACATAGCGGACGGTCACACCGTCTTCGCGAAGCTCATCGGCAAAATGGCGCATTGCGGAAAAGACAAAGGCCAACTTCTTCTTGTGATGGCCCACATAGGAGGCCTCTTCCATCACTTCGGCCATCAGCACGACATCTTCAGACCGGTCGATATCGGTCAGGGACGACATCGCGGGCGACAGCTGGTCGCCGAGTATGAGCCGCAGGACTGCCACAGGGTCAGTAAGGCTTGGCGAGCACGTATTCGATGTCCTGGCCGCGAGCCTCGAAGGCCAGTTTCAGCCACCGTCCGGCATCATCATACCAGAGAGTCACGTCGATATCGGAGTCCAGCAGGAACCGCGTGGCTTCCACTTCCTTTCCGGCGGCGACAATCGTTTCCTGTCCCTGTTCAGACACAGCGACGTCGAGAACTTCGCCATCTTCCGTGGAGAGCAGCCGGGAGGCCTCCGTCGCAGCTGCATTCCAATGGCTTGACGGAATGATCGATGCCGGCACCGTGCCCTCGAATTCAGAGCCATCGACAGCGAGTTCCGCGCCCCGGCGCGTGGCCTGGACCTGTCCTTTCTTGCCGTCATCATTGACGGATCCGTTCAGGGCAACCAGTTGCCCGTCCTGCCAGGTTTCCGTTGCCGACAATTCGTACTTGAAGACAGTGATCGGCCCGAGGCCTGCCTTGAGGCTGACATCGGTGCGAGCGGTCAGACGACCGTTATCATCCTGCCCGAAAGTCACGGTATGGGACCCAAAGGGTTTGCCCTTGCGCAACACGTCGAAGGCGATCACGTCTCCGGGCCTGGGCGACCATTGCGAGTTTTCCGTCTTGGCCTGAGCAGGGGTTGCCAGCAGGGTGGCAGTCATGAGCGAGAGCGCAATCATCCGGGTCATTTGAAGTATCTCCAGAACCTGTTCGGCCTGTGGGCCACGAAACAGACACAGCTCTCATCGCCAACCGCTGCTGGTTTGTGGCGCATGCCGGGTTCCCCGAGTACGAGATCGCCGCGGCAATAGGTGCCGTGCCCGTCCGAGAAACGCCCGGACAGCACAACAGTTGCTTCCAGACCGCCATGGCCGTGCATCGGTGCACTTTGCCCGGCTTCCAGTTTCATGAATTTGGTGCCCGGCGCGCCGGCTGGGGCATAGTGGACCCCGGAAAGCCCCCGGCGCCAGCTGAGGGGACCTTCTGCCCGCGCCAGCAACTCGCTGGCCGATACGTGCGGCCTGCTGCCGGTACGATTCCAGGCACGCCGCGTCCCGGCCGGGCGGGGAGCGGGCAGGCTTTCCTCCAGCAGAACGCCGCCAATCATCGACCAGAGACTGGCCGTCTCGGCACCGTCCGGGCTGAGTGAAACGTGCAGGTCCGCAGCCAGCGCAAAGGAGTCCGGGTGGTTCCCCGCAGCGTGGTCCATCATGAACGCGATATAGGTGTCAGAAAGTGTCAATCGGGTCGTCCGGTGGATAGTTTGGTGTCATCATGTTTACGAGGCATGTGCGCCTCTGGATCACTGCCCCCGACAGGCCGCGCACAGCGGTTGTGAAAACCGGCTCGCCGCACTAGCTTCGCAGCAACGAAGAACGACCAGAATCGGACCCAAATTGATGAAATTTCATCGCTCGGTGATCGACCTTATCGGCAACACCCCCCTGCTCCGCCTCAACCGCGTCTCCGACGAAACGGGCTGCGAAATTCTCGGCAAGTGCGAATTCCTGAATCCCGGACAGTCGGTGAAAGACCGTCCGGCCCTTGGCATTGTCCGGGACGCCGAAGCGGCGGGTGAACTGAAGCCCGGTGGCACGATTGTGGAAGGTACCGCCGGAAATACCGGCATCGGGCTGGCGCTTGTCGGCGCGGCACTGGGATACCGGGTTGTCATCGTGATGCCGCGTACCCAGAGCCAGGAGAAGAAGGACGCGATCCGCCTGCTCGGCGCCGAGCTGATCGAAGTGGACGCGGTGCCTTACAAGAATCCGAACAATTACCAGCACTTCTCCCGTCGCCTGGCCGAGGATCTTGCCAAGAGCGAACCGAATGGCGCCATCTGGGCCAACCAGTTTGACAATGTCTCGAACCGGAAGGCGCACTATGACACGACCGGGCAGGAAATCTGGACGCAGACCGGCGGCAAGCTGGACGCGTTCATCTGCGCCGTAGGGTCCGGCGGCACATTGGGGGGCGTATCCATGGCGTTGAAGGAGAAGAACAGCGACGTTCAGATCGGCATTGCCGATCCCGGCGGTGCGGCCCTCTACGAATACTATACGTCCGGCGAACTCAAATCCGAAGGCACCTCCATCACGGAAGGCATCGGCCAGGGGCGGATCACCGCCAATCTGGAAGGCATCGAAGTGGACCGCGCCTATCGCTGCAGCGATGAAGAGGCTTTGAACATCCTGTTCGACCTTGTCCAGAATGAAGGCCTTTGCCTTGGCGGGTCCGCCGGGATCAATATCGCAGGGGCCGTCCAGATGGCGCGCGATCTCGGCCCCGGCCACACGATCGTGACCATGCTGTGCGACTATGGCAATCGCTACCAGTCCAAACTGTACAATCCCGATTTCCTGAGATCCAAGGACCTGCCGGTCCCCAGCTGGATGGAGGCCTGAACATGGAGTCCGGAGACCCGCTCGTCACCGCTGAATGGCTGAAGGAACATATATCGGCGCCGGATGTCCGCGTTGTGGATGCCACCTGGTTCCCGCCCTTCCTGAACATGGAGCGGACGGGCCGTCAGGCCTGGGCCGAAAGCCATATTCCGGGGTCTGTCTATTTTGACATTGACGCCATCAAGGCCGGCGGCACCGACCTGCCCCACATGCTGCCTGATCCCGTGATGTTTTCGTCGCGGGCCCGCAAGCTGGGGCTTGGGGACGGCAACCGGATCATTGTCTACGACCAGTTCAACTTCTTCGCATCTGCCCGCGTCTGGTGGATGTTGCGCGTGATGGGCCAGAAAGACGTGAAGGTTCTGGATGGCGGCCTGCAGGCCTGGATTGAAGCAGGCGGCGAGACGGAAGACCTGCCGCCCGTCCCCGTGGAACGGCATTTCACCGCCCGGGTCCGCTCCGACCTGCTGAAGGATGCCGGCCAGGTGCTGACCGCGTCACAAGGCGGCACGCACACAATCATCGACTCCCGCTCGGCCGAGCGGTTTTCGGGAGAGGCTCCCGAACCTCGGGAGGGCTTGAAGTCCGGACACATTCCGGGAAGCGTTTGCCTTCCTTCGTCCGAACTCCGCACCGCCGATGGAAGAATGAAATCCGCCGAGGATCTTGCGAAACTGTTCGACAATCCCGGCGCTCCGACCATCACGACCTGCGGTTCGGGGGTCTCCGCCGCTGTGACCGCACTGGCCCTTGCACGTCTCGGGAACTGGGACGTCGCCGTCTATGACGGATCGTGGACCGAATGGGCCTCCGACCCGTCCCGGCCGATCGCCACGGGCAAGGCATGACAAGAAAGACCTCAACGCGCCTGATCCACACGCGTGGACGCCGTATGGATCAGAATACGGTCAATCCCCCCATCGAGCGCGCATCCACCGTTCTGTTCGACACATCGTCTGATCTGTATGGGGCCTCGCCCGGCTATGGCCGCATGGGCCTGTCGGTTCACCGGGAACTCGAAGCCGCGCTCTGCACGCTGGAAAACGCCAGCCATGCCAAGCTGGCTGCGAACGGGCTGCAGGCCTGCGCCCTGGCAATCGGCAGCCAAGTGAAAACCGGAGACCATGTCCTGTTCACGGACTCCGCCTACGGACCAACGGCCCGCTACCTGGAGCGACGGCTTGCCATGATGGGGGTCGAGGCCACCCGTTTCGATCCACGGGTGGGTGCCGGGATCGCAGACCTGGTTCGCCCCAATACACGTGTGATCTATCTGGAATCCCCCGGGTCCCTGACCTTCGAGATCAGCGACACGCCGGCCATCGTCGATGTTGCGAGGCAACGGAACATCCGCACCATCATGGACAATACCTGGGGCGTCGGCCTGCTTCACAGGCCGCTTGACCTGGGCGTCGACATATCGGTTCAGGCGCTGACCAAATATGTGGTGGGCCATGCCGACATATTTGGCGGCGCCGTCATGTGCCGCGAGAAATGGGTAGCACAGGACGTGGCAGATTGCGGCGATGACTGGGGCATCAGCCTCGCGCCGGATGATGCCTATACGGCCCTGCGCGGCCTGCGCAGCCTGCAGACGCGCATGGCCGCGCATGAGCGGGCCGGTCTGACCATCGCAAACTGGCTGGACGAACGCGACGAGGTTTCCCGAGTGCTGCATCCGGCACTGCCCCAGCATCCCGATCATGCTTTGTGGAAACGGGATTTCCGCGGGTCGAACGGCCTGTTTTCCTTCATCCTGCGCGAGACGCCGACCGCAGGCCTGGCGCGCTTTTTCGAGGCCCTCGACCTGTTCTCGATGGGCTTTTCCTGGGGCGGCTTTGAAAGCCTGGTTATTCCCTGCGATCCGCAATTGAAGCGGATGAAGGGCCATTGGAGCGAAGACAAGGACGGTCCGCTGCTGCGCATTCATGTCGGACTGGAAGATGTGGATGATTTGATTGCCGATCTCGATGCCGGCTTTGCGGCGATGGGAGCTGGATAGGTGAAACCTGACGCGCGCCGCATCGGCCTTGTATTGGGGCCTGTCCTGGCGGGACTGATGCTGTTCGCCGGGGCGCCCGAAGGATTGAGTGACGCGGCCTGGGGCACGGCCGCCCTGATGGTGCTGATGGCTGTCTGGTGGGCCACGGAAGCGATCCCCATTCCGGCCACGTCGCTGATGCCGCTGGTATTCCTGCCGCTGTTCGGTGCGGGCTCCCCCGCACAGACCGGCAGCGATTACGCCAATCACATCGTGATCCTGTTGCTGGGCGGATTCATTGTGGCCATCGGCATAGAGCGATGGGACCTGCACAAGCGCATTGCCCTGAACGTCATCAGCCGCGTGGGCACATCGCCTGGCGCGCTTGTGTTCGGATTCATGCTGGCAACTGCCGTTTTGTCGATGTGGATTTCCAACACCGCCTCCACGCTGATGATGGTGCCCATCGCCCTGTCTGCCAGCGCCGTTCTGGGCAATGTCTCCCGGCATTTCACCACCGCCCTCATGCTGGGCATCTGCTATGCGGCCTCGATTGGCGGCGTGGCCACGCCGATCGGCACGCCGACCAATCTGATCGCCATCAGCTGGCTGCAGACAGAGGCAGGTGCCCATATCGGGTTTGCGCAATGGATGGCCTTCGGCCTGCCCGCCATGGCGCTGCTGCTGCCTGTGGCCTGGTGGAATGTCACGCGCGGCATGCCGGTGAAATCCGAAAATGCCGAGATCGTCTCGCAGCATGTGCGTACACAGCTGGCGGATATCGGCAAGATGAGTGTTCAGGAAACCCGCGTGGCCGTCGTGTTCGGCATCACGGCGGGCCTGTGGCTGTTGCGCCTGCCGTTGGAACTGGGCCTGGAATCGGCGGGGATCGATCTTCTGGCAAATTATGGCGGCGCGGAAATCGACATGATGATCGCGATTTTCGGCGCCCTGCTCATGTTCCTTGTGCCGGCCGGCGGCGGGCATGATCGCGGCCTGCTCGACTGGCCGGAAGCCGAGCGGATCCCGTGGGGCGTCCTGCTACTGTTTGGCGGCGGCATTGCCATGGGCAAGGCCATCTCTCGGACCGGCCTGTCGGAATGGATCGGGGAAAGCCTGCGCGTTCTGGACGTGTTGCCGGCGCTGGTGTTCATCCTGATCGTGGTTGCGCTGGTAATTTTCCTGACGGAAGTTACGTCAAATGTCGCCACGATGACCACGCTGGCCCCTGTGCTGGGGTCACTCGCCATCGCCCTTGGCGCAGCGCCCGAGAGCCTGCTGGCCCCGGCAGCGGTGGCTGCGTCCTGCGCATTCATGTTGCCGGTGGCGACGGCGCCCAATGCCATTGTCTACGGGTCCGGGCATGTGACCATCCAGCAAATGATCCGGAAGGGCTTCTTCATCAATCTGGCAGGGATCGTGATCATCGCGGCGATCGGATACTGGATCGCGCCGATGGTGCTGTAGAGGAACCCGGCGCAACACGGCGCCAAATTCCTCCACTGTCGGCAAGCTGCGTCCCTCACCCAGCCCCGTCTGCACTCAGACATACAGGACCAAGCTGAACGCCACCTGAACTTAGGTTAATTCAGGCCGCAGGCGGTTCGCTCACCTTGACCATGAGCTTGCCGAGATTCTTGCCCTCGAACAGGCGGGACAGGCTGGCCGGCGCATTTTCGAGCCCATCGACAATATCGGCTTCGAACTTGATCTTGCCGGCCATCAGCCATTGGGCCATCTGCTGGATGCCTTCCGGGAAACGCGGGAAATAGTCGATAACGATGAAGCCCTTGAGCAGGGTGCGGCGCATCAGAAGATTGGAGAAATTATAGGGGCCCGGCACCGGCTCTGTCGCGTTGTAGGTGCTGATCAGGCCGCAGAGCGGCATGCGGGAGAAATCGTTCAGGCGGGCGATCACCTGATCCATGATCTTGCCGCCGACATTCTCGAAATTGATGTCGATGCCGTCCGGGCAGTGCCTGTCCAGCGCGGCGCCGACGTCTTCCGACTTGTAATTGATCGCAGCGTCGAAACCGGCCGTTTCGGTGAGCCATCGGCATTTCTCGTCGCTGTCGGCGATTCCGACGACGCGGCAGCCCTGGATCTTGGCGATCTGGCCGACCATCGATCCGACAGCGCCGGCGGCGGCAGAGACCACGACGGTTTCGCCCGCTTTCGGCTTGGCGATGTCCATCAGGCCGAAATAGGCGGTCATGCCGGTTGCCCCGAGGGGCCCCATGAAGGCGGTCAGCGGCACGCCCGGCAGGCGCGGCAACGCGTTCAGCGCGTCTCCCGGCAGGTTCGAATAGAGCGACCAGGTGGCCAGGCCGGTATTGACGATGTCACCAGGTTTCAATCCATCGCAACGGCTCTCGACCACTTCCGCGAGGCCACCTCCCCGCATCGCATCGCCGATCCCGACCGGCGGCAGGTAGCCGTCCACATCGCTCATCCAGATCCGGTTGGTCGGGTCCAGCGAGAGATAGATCAGGCGGGTGCGGACCTCGCCGTCCTTGAGGGGCTCCAGCGGCGACTCGACGAGTTCGAGGTCCCCCTCCTTCAGATCACCCACCGGGCGCTGGCGCAGGATCCAGCTTTTGTTCACTTCGGCCATTCTTTCCTCCCATGCTTTGAAAAGGAGGCTAGGCCAAAACCGCGCTAGCGCAAGACGCCCCGCCGCGTCATCCGCCACGCATAAATCAACAGCAGGACGGCTATCAGAATGATTATAGCTGCAAATGCAGGGTTTGACGCGCTTTCGGGGACGTCTTTCAGGGATAGGCTGTAGATCATGGATATCGCTGCCCCGGCCAGCGAGACAGCAAATGCCCAAACCGCTTATCGGCTGCGCATCAGCAGAAGTATCGACCCGATCAGAGCGCCCCAGACTCCAAGCGCCCAGATGACGTATTGCCAGGCTGGGAATGAATAGAAAAAGGCTTGCTGCTCTTCGGTGTAATTTGACATGTAAGGCGCCCAGCGTGTCACCGTTGCCGTGAAATCAAACGCGCCAAAACCATTCCAAATAGTGGCCAATACTCCCACCACCCAAAGGTGCCAGGGCGTACCGACTGATTGCGTTTCCAGTGTCTCGTTCATGCTTCCCTCCCAGGATTATCGCACGAGTTTACGCGGCGTAGCGCCACTGGGCAATTCCGCGCCCATGCGCCTGCAATCCTACGCGCTCAATGGGTGACGCCGCCCTGAAGGCGGGCTACACAATTGGCCAGAAAAGGATTCCCGTCTCATGGCCACAGCCCCCGTCGACAAGGACAGTCATCTCTATCTGGTTGATGCGAGCGCCTATATCTTCCGCGCCTTCCACGCCCTGCCTCCGCTGACCCGGGCCAGCGACGACCTGCCCATCGGCGCTGTCAGCGGATTCTGCAACATGCTGTTCAAGCTGCTGGAGGATCTGAAGGGGGACGAACGCCCGACGCATTTCGCCTGCATCTTCGACAAATCCTCCATCACCTTCCGCAATGACCTCTACGACCAATACAAGGCGAACCGGTCCGAGCCGCCGGAAGAGTTGCGGCCGCAATTCCCCCTGGTGCGCCGGGCGGCCGAAGCCTTTGCCGCCCATGCCATCGAGAAGGAAGGTTTCGAGGCAGACGACCTGATCGCAACCTATGCGCGCCAGGCCGAAGCCAGGGGCGCGCGCGTGACGATTGTCTCGTCCGACAAGGATCTGATGCAATTGGTGTCGGACCAGGTCGTGATGCTGGACACGATGAAGAACAGGACGCTGGGGCGCGATGCCGTGTTCGAGAAGTTCGGCGTCGGCCCGGAAAAGGTCGTCGATATCCAGTCTCTGGCCGGGGACAGCGTCGACAATGTGCCCGGCGCGCCCGGCATCGGTGTGAAGACCGCCGCGCAATTGCTGGAGACCTATGGCGACCTCGAAACCCTGCTGGAGCGGGCCGAGGAGATCAAGCAGCCCAAGCGCCGCCAGACCCTGATCGACAATGCGGACCTGATCCGTATCTCGAAACAGCTTGTCACGCTGAAGGATGATGTGCCGCTGGACGTGCCGCTGGAAGATCTGGCCGTACAGGACCCGGATCCAGAGACACTGATCAATTTCCTGGAAGAGATGGAGTTTCGCACCATCACGCGCCGCGTGCGCGAAATGATGGAACTGGAAGGCGCGATCGAAACGGCCCAGCCGGCCGCCGATCCGATCGACCGGAGCAAATATATCTGCATCCGCGACTTCGGAGAGCTGGAAGAATGGGTCGCCCGCGCCACGAAACAGGGCTTTGTCGCGGTCGATACGGAAACCGACAGTCTGGATTCCATTGCGGCGAACCTCGTCGGCGTATCGCTGGCGCTGTCCCCGAATGAGGCCTGCTATGTTCCGCTGGCCCATGTGGACCCGGACAATGCCGGCGACGGCGACATGTTCGGCGCCGACCCGCCGCGGCAGATCCGCATGGAAGATGCCCTGCGCGCGCTGAAGCCGATGCTGGAAGACCCGGCCGTGCTGAAGATCGGGCAGAACATCAAGTATGATCTGTCGATCTTCGCGACGCACAAGATCAAGGTCGCCCCCATCGATGACACGATGCTGCTGTCCTATGTGCTGAATGCCGGCAAACACAATCACGGCATGGATACGCTGTCCGAACGGTATCTCGAGCACAAGACCATTCCGTTCAAGGAGATTGCCGGAACCGGCAAGTCGCAGAAGACCTTCGACCAGATCGCCCTGGACAAGGCAACCGAGTACGCCGCTGAAGATGCCGACATCACGCTGCGCCTGTGGCAGGTCTTCAAGCCGCAACTCCGCACGGAGAAAGTCACCACAGTCTACGAGACCCTGGAACGACCGCTCGTGCCCGTGCTGGCGAGGATGGAACAGGAAGGCATCAAGGTGGATCGTGACCACCTGTCGCGCCTGTCAGCAGATTTCTCTCAGCGCATGGCCGCGCTCGAAGCAGATGCCTATGAACAGGCCGGGCGCGAGTTCAATATCGGCAGTCCGAAACAGCTGGGCGAAATCCTGTTTGACGAAATGGGCCTGGAAGGCGGCAAGAAAACCAAGACCGGCGCCTGGCAAACCGACGCCGATGTGCTGGAAGGGCTTGCCGCAGAGGGCCATGCCCTGCCCCGCACCATTGTCGACTGGCGGGCCCTGTCGAAATTGCGCTCGACCTATACCGAGGCGCTGCAGGCCGCGATCAATCCGAAGACAGGCCGCGTGCATACCAGTTTTTCCATGGCCGTGGCCCAGACAGGCCGCCTGTCCTCGACCGACCCGAACTTGCAGAACATTCCGGTTCGAACCGAGGAAGGCCGCAAGATCCGCGAGGCCTTCGTGGCCGACAAGGGCAATGTGCTGGTCAGCGCCGACTATAGCCAGATCGAGCTGCGCATCCTGGCACACATTGCCGACATCGACGCGCTGAAGACCGCCTTCCGGGACGGGCTCGACATCCATGCCATGACGGCCAGCGAAATGTTCGGGGTGCCAATCGAGGGCATGGACCCGATGGTGCGCCGTCAGGCCAAGGCGATCAATTTCGGCATCATATATGGCATTTCCGGGTTTGGCCTGGCACGCCAGCTGGGCATCCCGCAGAGCGAAGCCAGCGAGTACATCAAGACCTATTTCAAACGCTTTCCCGGCATCCGCGCCTATATGGACGAAACCAAGGCCTTTGCGAAGGAGAATGGCTTTGTGACGACCGCCTACGGACGGAAGATCAATTTGTCCGGCATCAAGTCCAAGGGCCCGCAACGCTCCTTCGCGGAACGACAGGCCATCAACGCGCCGATCCAGGGCTCTGCCGCCGACATCATCAAACGCGCCATGATCCGCATGCCGGACGCGCTGGCCAGGGCCGGTCTGTCAGCGCGCATGCTGTTGCAGGTGCATGATGAACTGGTCTTCGAATGTCCGGAACAGGAGGCCGACGCGCTGATCGACACGGTGAAGACAACCATGCAGGGCGCCGCCGGTCCGGCGCTTCAGCTTTCCGTGCCTCTGGTAGTCGACGCGCGCGCAGCCAGCAATTGGGCCGAGGCGCACTAGACGCCTAACCAAGTTTTCACATAGGCGGTTCCCGCTCTCATGTTAGCGTTCCCGAAACACGGGGATTAAACATGAGACGCGGCGTTTTGGTGAGTATGATCTCGTTGGGCCTTGCCAGCCCGGCAATGGCAGAGACAGATCTGTCTACACTCAGAACACAGATTGAGCGGGCGATCGCATCTGAGGATTTGCCGGCGATCTCCGCAGCGTTCGGTCCAGAAGTCTGGATCATGCCGGAATATCAAAAAACCATGATCGGCCCCGAACATGCCACCCTATACTATAAAACGCTGTTTGACGGCATCGAGATCAGGCACTTCGAAAAGACGCTCACCGAAACCATCCCGGTCGACACACTGAAAATCGACATCGGCGCGTTCACGCTGAACTATGTTTCAGCGGACGCCACCGAGGCGAAGGAACTATCCGGGCACTACTTCGATGTCTGGCAGGAAAGCGCGTCGGGCGACTATGCGCTACTTGCTCAAGCATGGAATTTTGACAGCGTGTACCCGGAAATACGGGAAACCAAGATGTTCGATACGCTGCCAGGCATTCACCTGGCCTTCACGCCATCAGTCCCCATCGACACCGGTGTGGCGTTCGATCATCTTGCTGTTGACCTATACAACGACGCTGCAATGACAAGACAGCAACCCGACCTTCTCCATTATGTCTACGCAGACGATGCCGTTATGTACCCTCATGACAGCGGGCCGGAGGTGGGCCGGGAATCGATCAAAGACTTCCTTGAAGACTATACGTCAGGCTGGCCCAGTTTTGACTTCATAAAAGCGGCGTCACACAGGATCGACGGTACCTCACCTTATGTGTTGTCACTGATATCCTACAATCTTCGCTGGAACTCACTGGACAATTCGGGCGTGTCCATTGGCAAGGGCATCCGCATCATGAAGCGAAACGAGGACGGATCCCTGCGGACTTACCGAATAATCTCGATGCACGACCAATAGGGTGGCCACGTCGACCGCCTGCCAATCTCCCTTAAATTGCCGTAATGTGAGCGTGCGGGTGCCTTGATCCCTTGATTTCATTGCAATTGCGATGAAGGAGGGCTTTTGCCGTGACGCGAACCATGTTTGAACACCGTATGACAAGGCGGCCGGATCCCGTGCACGGATATGCTGTGGCTGAAAAGGATAGAGCGATGACGACTTTGGCACTGGTGGATGATGACGAGAACATCGTGGCGTCCCTGAAGATCTTCTTCGAGGCTGAAGGCTACAATGTGCGCACCTATCATGATGGTGAAGCCGCCCTGCCCGCCCTGACCGAAACCCCGCCGGACATTGCCATCCTGGATGTGAAGATGCCCCGGATGGACGGCATGGAACTGCTGCGCCGGTTGCGCCAGACATCGGAACTGCCAGTCATCTTCCTGACGTCCAAGGATGAAGAGATCGACGAAGTCATCGGCTTCAATATCGGCGCGGATGATTTCGTGCGGAAACCCTGTTCCAATCGCCTGCTGGCGGAACGCGTCAAGGCCGTGCTGCGCCGCGCCCGTGGCGGCGCCTCCGGGACAGAGGACGGCGACCAGAAGCCGATCGTGCGTGGCAAGCTGACGCTCGACCCGAACCGCCATGCCTGCACCTGGGATGGCCATCCGGTCCGGCTGACCGTGACCGAATTCCTGATCCTGCAGGCCCTGGCGCAACGCCCTGGCTATGTGAAGAGCCGCGACCAGCTGATGGACGCCGCCTATGACGACCAGATCTATGTCGACGATCGCACCATCGACAGCCACATCAAGCGGCTTCGCAAGAAGTTCCGCGAAGTGACGGATGAATTCGACGCAATCGAGACGCTGTATGGTGTCGGCTATCGCTACACCGAATAGACAACACGTCACGGAAATCTATGTCGGCGGGGCGGCCGATACAAAAACCCGCCTCGTCGCCACCTATGCAGAGGAACGCCAGCGCCGTTTCGCGCAGGATGCGTTTCGCGACGCCCGGTATTTTCCGCATTATGCACCGCGCCGCATTCTGCGTCTCGCCCGCCAGCGGGCAGACATGGGGCACCTGATCGTGCTGACCGGGCACAGTTGGGGTGGGGATACGGCGCTGCGTGTATTGCGGGCGCTGCATCCGCGCCCGGTCGATCTGCTTGTCTGTGTGGACCCGGTGCCGAAATCACGCCTCAACCCGCCTCCGGCGCCAAGAAATGCCGCGCGGATCATCCATGTCGATGCCCGGCCACGCCTGCCCAACCGGTCGGACCGGATCAAGGATATGGGCCAATGGGTTGGCGGTACGCTGCACCGGCGCCTGTCCGGGGCCGATATGCAGATCATTGCGGACCTCAATCATTTCGCCTTCGCCCAGATGATGCACATGCCCGGCGAGGACGGCGTCTCCGCGGCGGATCTCATCGACCGGATCGGACAGGTCAGGCCAGGCCCAGCCGCCAGGACCAGTTTGGCAGGCTGAGGACGAGCAGGATGAACCCGAGCCCGACCAGGAAGCTGAGCGGTGAATACACCCGGCGATTGAGCGTCAGGAAGGGCAATTCGGGTGTCGCGCGCTCGAAGGCCGGGAGCACACCGATGATGCCGCGCCCCAGAAATGCGATGCCGGCGGCAAACCCCATCAGGGCCATCAGCACCTTTCGCGGAAAATCCGGCAGGGGCAGCGTGAAATATCCGCCCAGCCAGGCCGCCAGAACCGCCGCAGCAAACAGCCAGAAGGCGTTCAGCAGGCAGGACCGCAGGGACGGCATCCGGGTGATGCCCCGCCGGCCGATCACGGCCCGCGCCAGCGCCTGTTCATTGGCACAGGGAAAATGGCTGCCAAACGCCCAGAGCGTGTACAATCCGCCCACGATCACGAGGACGCTTACCAGGATGGGAGATATGATCTGCGCAATCATGACTTCACTCCGGCAGCCGGGCGGCCAGCGAAAATGCACCGCCCACTTGCTGTTTTCGCCATCATTCAATAGCCAGACACAAGACTAGCACAAGGAATAGGAAAACTTCATGGCAGATCCGGAAAACACGCTCCTTCTCGAAACCTCGAAGGGATCGGTCACGATCGAACTGCGCCCGGACCTGGCGCCGGGACATGTCGACCGCATCAAGGAACTCGCCCGCGAAGGGTTTTATGACGGCATCGTCTTCCATCGCGTGATCGACGGCTTCATGGCGCAGGTCGGCTGCCCGCAGGGCACCGGCATGGGCGGCTCGTCCAAGCCGGACCTGAAGGCCGAGTTCAATGCCGAACCGCACGTGCGCGGCACCTGTTCGATGGCCCGCACTTCGGCGCCGCACTCGGCCAACAGCCAGTTCTTCATCTGTTTCGACGATGCCCGCTTCCTCGACCGGCAATACACGGTCTGGGGCCAGGTGACCGAGGGCATGGATGTGGTGGACCAGCTGGCCAAGGGTGAGCCGCCGCGCAATCCCGACCGCATTGTCAGCATGAAAGTGGCTGCCGACGCCTGATCGGCGGCACATAGCCAGGCCAGCATGTCAAACCAAAAGATCAGGCGGAAAGCGTTCACTCGGCACGGGTCGAAGATATTCGGCTCGCGCATCGCCCGCCTGATCTTTGCGTCCAACCTTGCCGGCCTGGCCATTCTCATCATCGGCGCCATGGTCCTGAACGAGATGCGCGCCGGTTTTGTGGTCTCCAAGAAGCAGGACCTTGTTGCACAGGCCCAGATCTTCACCAGCCTTCTGGGCGATGATGCGACAACGCCCGAGCCCCGCCTCGACGAGGAAGCCGCGCGCCAGACCATTGTCCGCCTGAACCTGCCGGAACGTGTGCGCGCCCGCATCTATCTTCCCGATGGCGACCTGGTCGGCGACAGCTTCTATCTGTCGGAACGCGTCGACATTGACGCCCTGCCGCCCCTGCAGGAACCGAGCAGCTTTGCCCGCCTCGGCGCGAGCCTGTCGGAATGGGCCAGTCGGACCCTTGGCCCCATCATGCCGCGGCGCAGTTCCGACGCGCTGGTGGCCCAGAGCTTCGAGGAAGAGTTCGAAATTGCCGTACGCGGACAGGAAGCGGCCAGCCAGCGTTTCTCCGACCGCGGGCAGCGAGTCATATCGGTCTCCATGCCGGTGCAGCGGGTTTCCGCGGTGGTCGGCGTTCTGACCCTCGAATCGAACGATATCGACGAGATCATCCGCGCAGAGCGGGCCGCGCTGGTTCCCTTCATCGGCGTTGCCGTCCTGGTGGCGTTTGTCACCTCGGTACTCCTGACCCTGGGCATCGCCCGCCCGTTGCGGCGCCTGTCCGTTGCGGCAGACCGGATACGCGCCGGCACATCCGACCGGCTGGACATTCCGGCACTGACCCATCGCAAGGACGAGATCGGCGACCTGGCCGTCTCCATGCAGAGCATGACCGAAGCCCTGCTGGACCGCATCCAGGCAAATGAACAATTCGCGGCAGATGTTGCGCACGAACTGAAGAACCCCCTGACCTCCATCCGCTCAGCCGTCGAAACTGCAGAGCGGGTACAGAATGATCCCGTCGCCAGCAACCGGCTGCGCGAGCTGATCGCACAGGACGTCAAGCGGCTAGACCGTCTCATCACGGACATTTCGAATGCGTCCCGTCTGGAAGCGGAAATGACGCGCGTGCCAACCGAACAGATGGACATTGCCAGCTTCGTCAGCGATGTGGTGCAGACCTATGAGGCCTTCAGCCGGGAAGAGGACGCGGTACAGGTCGGGTTTCGCGACGACACGATGGGCGCGCGGCTTCTGGTACGCGGCCGCGATGGCCCGCTCGGCCAGGTGGTCCGGAACCTGATAGACAATGCGCGTTCCTTCTCGCCTCAGGGGGGCCGGGTGGACGTGATCATCGACCAGTCAAATGACGGACCGCAAACCATCGCCCGTATCATGGTAGAGGATCACGGTCCCGGCATCCCGGAAGACAAGCTGGAAAAGATTTTCAGCCGCTTCTACACGGATCGCCCGTCCGGGACGGCCTTTGGAAACAATTCCGGACTGGGATTGTCCATCGTGCAACAGATCGTCAGCACGCATCGGGGGAAAGTCTGGGCGGAAAATCGCGCAGAAGGGGGTGCACGCTTCATTGTGGACCTTCCCGCGATCTGACGGAACAGATTTGCTTTCTGCAATATACATTTCAGATGCCGCACATATGACCAAACATCCAACATGTGCTCATCTGCATAAAAATGTAGTCATCTGCAGCTAATACTGCGTTGTGGTACAATAATTGTTTGTAGCGGTACTGGACGGACCTATAGTCCAGCGGTGTGGTGTGACTTCAACAAGGCAAAACATGATCAAACTGTCTGAGAAGCAAATCTTCCAGCTGTCAGCCCTGCTGCTTGCGGGTGGGGCGATCCTGACATTGGGCATCGCCGTGGGTGAAAGTCACACCTGGCGCACGGGCTATGGCAAGGAGATCAAGACCGTCTTCTCGACCCTCGCCACTTATGGCGAAGTCATTCCGGAAGGCCGCCGCCACATGCCGCCGGACGGCGCTGTGCGGAAACGCACTCATGTTCACGCGCCCGAAAAGACCGTCGGATCGGGATATTATGCCATATCCGGCTATAGCGAGGATTTTGACGGCTTTGCCGTCTGGGTGCTGGATTCCGACGGCAATCTGCTGAATGCGCGCAATGTTGACGGGAACCGCCTGAAGAATTCCGGGAACGCGAAATCCCAGGGCCCGCACGGCATGGAGATGCTGCCGGACGGCTCTGTCATCATCACCTATGACCAATTGGGCTTCATGGCGCGACTGGACGCATGTGGTGAGCCGATCTGGATTCAGGATGGCTTCTACCATCACTCCCTCGCGCCGGCAGAAGATGGAGGCATCTGGACCTGGTATGGCGAAGGATCATCCGTTGTCGAATACCAGTACATGGTGAAATTCGATCCCGAAACGGGCGAGGAAACCAAGCGTATCGGCCTGATCGAGGACGTGATCCGCACATCGAAGGAAAATGCCAGCTATTTTGCCTACTGGCAGGATGCGGATTTCCGGACCTTCGAGGAAGGTCCGCATGACGTGTTCCACCCGAACGATCTGGAAGAGCTGACCTCGGACAAGGCCGACGCATTTCCGATGTTCGAGACCGGCGACCTGCTGATCTCGCTGAGGACCCTCAGCATGGTTGCCGTGCTGGGTCAGGACGGCACCGTGAAATGGGCCCGGTTCGGCCCCTGGCTGAAACAGCACGATCCGGATTTTCATCCGGATGGCACGATCACGATCTACAACAATGCTTTTCGCCGCGATCATTCCGAGATTCTCGCCATCGATCCGGCTACCGGCGAGATATCACCCTATTTGAATCGTCAGGACTTCCCATTCAAATCGGAGTTCCGCGGCAAGCATGAGCACCTGCCCAATGGCAACATGCTGCTGACCATTCCCGAGCAGGGCCAGATCTTCGAACTGACCCGTGATGGCGACGTGGTTCTGGAAATCAACAATGTCCTGGCCAAAGACCCTCAATGGAATGAGGATGTCGCCAATGCAAAATGGTATCCGGACGATTTCCTGACGGAAATTCCGACCTGTGCTGCAACCGAATAGGTCCCGGCTGATCCCGACCAGTTGATGGTCAGCCTTCTCGCTGCCCTGATCTCAGCGCGTCGTAGAGCCGGTTCGCCTGCGCCAGAAGTGCTGGATCAAACACCGTCTCGTCAGTGATATCCTCTGCCTGGCGGAAGAACGCCGAGAAATCCGCCGCCGGATCATGCGGGATGTCATGCCGCTGCAGCACGGCCTTCATCACGGCGTCAGGCGAGACGCGCAAATCGTCCTGTAGCACAAGGTCAACTGTTCCTGCATTGCGCTGCACTTCCTCGAAGGCGCATATCCAGTAATGCAGCCAGTAGTCCGGACTGTCCGGGTCATACCGCTCCGGATCAAATCCCGGGAACCGTATCGGCTTGTGCGCAAGGCCGAATTCGTAATGGCCGATGTCGCGCATGTAGCGTTCGACAAATCGGTCTTCCGTTTGCTGGCGAACGAAATTGCGGTGCTGACGCAGCAGGGAGGCCGCATGGGGCGCCGGTCGTCTCAGCGGCACGAGGATCACGCTGTCAGGAAACATGTCCTTCAACAGCGGCAAGCGCGCAATGTTTGCATTGTTCTTCGAGACATAGACACTGGCATGTCCGCCCCGTACGGCCACGATCTTCTCATAGGCCTTGCCCAGATTGCGGGCCTGTTTCGCGGTCCGGTCGCCAGCGCCCCACAGGGCGATTCCGGCATCCGTGTACTTGCCGGGCCACCACAGCTTCCAATAGACCTCGTCGAAGGCTTCCGGGCTGTCGAGATCGATTTCCATACCATCCCCATGTGCCCGCTCATGCCGCTCCGTCTTGCGGGCCAGGACGCCGGAAACGCCGTTCCAGACCACTGGGGCCGTGATGAAAGGCATGTCACGATAGGTGTTGGTGGCAATCCCGTCCTGGCTGTAGATCGCATTCAGACAGGCAGTTGTGCCACCCCGCGCAAGGGATGTGATGAAAACATGCTGCACCGTTCCCGGCTTGCGACCAAACAGCCGGTGAATGGCATTGTCGAGGGCGAACAGGGCTTTCTGAATGGAGGGCACGAATGCAACCATGTGCACGATCTGCTCGGCCTGCGAGTTGGCCCCGCCCGCCTTTCCGCGTCCACGCAGCTTCGACACAAGCCAGACAAGGGCAAGGGCCACAACAGTGGTGACGATCAGGAAAACGGGATCTGACAGGCGCGCAATCGTGGCGGAGGCCGGCACAAAGCCTGAGCGATCTGCCAGATAGGCCGGAACGGCAGCGGCGGCCGCACAGCCTGCAAATCTGAGGAACAGGCCGAAAGCGTGGGCAATCAGGCGCAGGCCGGCCTTCTGGACCGCGGCTTCCTTTTCACGTTCGGACAGGGTCTTGCTGGTCAGCGCAGCCACGCCTTCGGTGGTGACCCCGATGGCCGCATTCGCTGCCGGCATTATTCTCAGCAGCAGAAACGCGATCGCAAAGGCAGCGACGCAGCCAATGCTGACCAGAAGAGCCGCTGCGTCGGCGGTCACGTCAGTCCTGGTCTTTGCCGCGGCGCATCAGGCGCTTCAGCGGGTACCAGACAAATCCTACCAGCAACAACACAACGGCTACGCCGATGGCCACAATGATGGCGATCGTGCCCAGTCCCACACCCGGTCCGATATAGGCACTTGCCGGCAGTGCGACACTCAGCGCCATCAACAGCATCATTCCGTACCTGGTCATGCAAGACCTCCCCGATTGTCCGGCGAGACAGCACCAAACGCTGCCTGCTTCACCCGTACTTCTACGCATACCGCCTTAAAACACCGGTGAAAAACGTCAATCACAGTCCCCGTGGGCGAGAAACCGGCGGCGACCAATCAACGAGCACGATAAAAAAGCCGCGCCGAAGAAGGGCGCGGCTTCTGAATCGGAAGGACGAAAGCCGTGAGTTTGTGTCAGCGGTTCTGGCGGTTCTCGATCAGGTCATTGACCACTTCCGGCTCGGCCAGTGTGGAAGTGTCGCCAAGATTCGAATACTCGTTCTCGGCGATCTTGCGCAGGATCCGGCGCATGATCTTGCCGGACCGCGTCTTGGGCAGGCCGGGGGCAATCTGGATCAGGTCCGGGCTGGCAATCGGCCCGATCTCCTGACGCACGTGCTGGATAAGGTTCTTGACCAGAGCGTCATCCACATCGACTCCCTGACGCAGAGTGACATAGGCATAGATGCCCTGCCCTTTCACATCATGCGGATAGCCGACCACGGCCGCTTCGGCGACGGCGTCATGGCTGACCAGGGCGCTCTCGACCTCCGCCGTCCCCATGCGGTGACCGGAAACGTTGATCACGTCATCCACCCGGCCGGTGATCCAGTAAAATCCGTCCTCGTCGCGGCGGCAGCCGTCGCCGGTAAAGTAGTTGCCCGGATAGGCCGTGAAATAGGTCTCGACGAAGCGCTGATGGTCGCCATAAACCGTCCGCATCTGGCCGGGCCAGCTGTCGGTGATCAGCAAATTGCCTTCGGTCGCCCCATCCAGTTCATTGCCGTCGGCATCCACCAGGACCGGCTTGATGCCGAAGAAGGGATGGCTTCCCGCGCCCGGCTTCATGTCCGTGGTGCCCGGCAGGGGGACGATCATTGTGCCCCCGGTCTCGGTCTGCCACCAGGTGTCGACAATGGGACACCGGCCTTCGCCGACGACGTGGAAATACCATTCCCAAGCCTCCGGATTGATCGGTTCTCCCACCGTGCCGAGCAGCCGGATCGACTTGCGGGATGCCTGGTTGACCGGCCCCTCACCTTCCCGCATCAGCGCCCGGATCGCGGTGGGCGCCGTGTAGAAGATGGTCACCTGGTGTTCGTCGCACACTTTCCAGAAACGCGAGGCATCCGGATAGGTCGGAACGCCCTCGAACATCAGGCTGGTGGCGCCATTCGCCAAAGGTCCGTACACGATATAGGTATGCCCGGTGACCCAGCCGACATCCGCCGAGCACCAGAATACATCATCATCTTTCAGGTCGAAGACATATTCGTGCGTCATGGACGCCCAGACGAGATACCCGCCGGTCGTGTGCAGCACGCCTTTCGGCTTGCCGGTCGACCCGGACGTGTAGAGGATGAACAGCGGATCCTCGGCATTCATTGGCTCGGGCGGGCAGTCTGCGGAAATACCTTCGGCCGCCTCATGCAGCCAGTGATCCCGGCCGTCCTGCATGGAGATGTCCGCGCCGGTACGCTTCACCACCAGCATCTTTTCAACCATGCCGCCAGCGATGTCGGCTGCTCTGTCTGCATTCACCTTCAAGGGCACTTTCCGGCCACCGCGAACACCCTCGTCTGCCGTAATGAGGAATTTCGACTCGCAATCGGTGATACGTCCGGCAAGGGCTTCCGGGCTGAACCCGCCAAACACGACCGAATGCACCGCCCCGATCCGCGCGCAGGCCAGCATCGCATAGGCGGCTTCCAGGATCATCGGCATGTAGATGGTGACCCGGTCGCCCTTCTTTACGCCCAGCTGTTTGAGGACATTGGCGAACTTGCACACGGCCGCGTGCAATTCGCGATAGGTCAGCTTGTGCGACTGTCCCGGCGCGTCACCTTCCCAGATCAGGGCCACCTTGTCCCCACGAGACTCCAGGTGACGGTCGATACAATTGGCAGATACGTTGAGGACACCGTCGGAATACCATTTGACGTGCAGGTCGCCGGTTTCCCAGGACACGTCCTTCACCACCGAATAGGGGGTGATCCAGTCCAGCCGCTTGCCCTGTTCCCCCCAGAACGCTTCCGGATCCGCGATCGAGGCCGCGTACATTTCGCGGTACTTTTCCGGGGTGAGATTCGCCTTCGCCGCAAAATCCGCCGGAACCGGATAGGTCTTGGCTGTCTCGGTCATCAATGACTCTCCATCTGGCATGTTTCCGTCCTTGTTTCAGAATGCATACTTTGTCGAGAAGGTGAACCGTGTGATCGAGCCGTCTGCCCCACTTTCGATCTCGCGGATGCCATGCATCAGCTCGGTCCCCAGCGTCACATTCGGCGCAACGTCCCACAGAATGGCCCCGAACACCGACTGGACCGACGAGGTCACCGTGTCGGGAAGGTAATCCGGATTATCGATGAAGAGGCCGGAATAGCCGCCGCTGAACCGCGCGGTTTCCCCGAAGGGATGTCGCCAGGCAATCAGACCGCCATAGGACGGCACGGCTTCCAGATCCCCGTTCGGGTCAAGCGCTGTCGACCGGCTGGCAGCAAGGCCGACATAGCGTCCAATGCCCTCACCCCCCACCAGATTGAAGCGGACATCGTCCTTTTCACCGACATTCAACCGGCCTGAAACGCTGAGGCCATATCCGAACGCCTCGTCTTCGGCGGTACCGAAATCGGCGCGCAGTTGGCGTGCGATGCCCGCAATCGAGACATTGCCGAACTCGCCGCTCACATTGTAGCGAGCCACGACGTCCGGAATGATGTTTTCGTCGCGTGATCCCGAGTTCAGGGTCGTCGTGTTCGGGTTCTCGACCGCAAACATCCAGTTGCCATGCGTGTAGCGTATCTGCGGCTGGCGCACGAACACCATGCCGTCGGACAGGATCAGGAAGCTGGCGCTTTCGGGAATGGCAGACGTGTTCTGGAAGGTCGACCATTCCTGCCCGACCAACCAGTTTCCGTACTTCATGAAGGCCCGGCGCAGGCGTGGCGAATAGGAATTCGAGACCAGTTCATTGCCCTGGCCCGAACCAAGGAAGTCCATCTCTATATGCGCGCTCAGCGTCTTGTCGCCGACCGGCCGCGAGGCGGCCAGGAAGAAGCGGGAGGACTCGGCGGTAAAGTCCGTGAACGTCATGCTGTCCCCGCCGATGGGCGTGGCGCCGGGGATGTAGAAGTCCCGCGCAATCGAACTGCCGGCGATGGCGCCATCACTCAGTGAGGTGACATGCACGTCCGCATCCACAAAGCCGCCGAATTTCAGGGTCGTGTCACCAACCCTGAACCCATCTGCCGGAGGAGGAGGCGCGGCCTCAGGCTGGGTGGCGGCCGGCTGGATGCGGACGATCTCTTCCTGTTCGGCGCGCGTAGCGGCCAATTCGGATTTCAGGTCGGAGACCATGGCCTCGAGCGCAGCAATGCGCGCCTCGAGATCGTCCGTTTCCGCAACTGCACCTAGGCTGATCGTAAGTGCCGCCGAAGACAACAGCAGGGCCTTGAAAGTACGAGACATGCATTCCTCCCTCATTTTCGATTATGTGAGGAAGTATCCGCCGCATCCGGCCAGGCCGCCATTAGCCATTGGTGCTACGACAAAAGTCGTAGTGCGCTGCAGTCCGATCCATGGCATATTGGCCGGGTTCTGGTTACATCCACAGACCGCAAAAGCGGCACGGATTCGGGGAGGAATAAGGTGACACAGGCACCGCGCGTGCTGATCGTGGATGACCATCCATTGTTTCGCGACGCGCTGGAAACCGCACTCGAATGCGCCTATCCCGCCGGCGCAACGGCTTTGCATGCGTCAAGCCTTTCCGATGCCCTGAACGGCCTGCAGTCCGATACGGTGGATCTGGTCCTGCTGGACCTCAATCTCGGCGATTCAGCAGAATTCGAGGGTCTTACACGGCTGAAGGCCGCAAAGCCGGATTGCCCCATCGTCGTCGTGTCGGCAACGGAAACACCGCAGGCCTTCGAAACGGCCCGCACGCTCGGCGCTGCGGGATACCTTCCCAAGAGCATGTCGCTTGACGATCTGTCCGCCGCGCTCGCCACGACCCTGGATGGCGGCCAATGGTTCCCGGAATGTGTCGGCAAGGCGCTGCCGTCCAACAGCGCCGCCGAACGGATCGCCAGCCTCACTCCCGCCCAGCGGCGCGTGCTTGCCGGTTTGTCCGACGGCCTTCTCAACAAGCAGATCGCCTTCGAGATGGATATTTCGGTGGCAACAGTGAAGGCGCACATGACGGCGATCTTCCGCAAGCTCGGGGCGAACAATCGCACACAGGCCCTGCTCGTCTATCAGGAAGCAACGTCGCTCGCCGACTGAGCCATCTTTTGCGCACTCCCGGCCATCGCACATGCCTTCAGGAATTGACGAATATCCGACGGATTGCTCGGCTTGTGCAGGATGGTCACGCGGGCGGTTCTGGCCGGCGACAAGTCCTCAGCCGATGTGGCGGCGGTCAGCAACAATACATTGCCGTCATGGGTCAGGCGCTTGCGAAGCGTCAGGAGCAGGTCCAGTCCATTCTGCCCTTCGCCGAGATTGAGATCTGCGATCACGGCGTCAAACTGTGCAGAGCGCATCGCGGCCAGAGCCTCGTCCGGGGTTCTCACACAATGCGCCCGACACCCCCATCCTTCCAGCAACCGGCTCATCCCGTCCACAATGGCCGGCTCGTCATCCACGAACAGAACACGCAGGCCCACCAGGTCCCGGTCTTCCGGCTCCAACGGTATCGGTGGCTTCGGGCGGGGGCGTTGATGGAGTTCCGCCATGGGTACGGTGACGGAAAAAACGCTGCCCCGACCGGGTGTGGACCGCACGTCAATGGTCGCCCCCATCAACCCGGCCAGACGCCGCACGACTGACAGGCCCAGCCCTGCCCCGCGAATTCCGGCATTGTCGGAATCCGCATATCTCCGGAACTCCTCGAAGATCAGTTCCAGACGGTCTGCCGGTATGCCTGGGCCTGTATCGTGCACCTCGATCCTGACGGCATCCCCGCGCCTCCGCGCTCCGACAAGGACTCCGCCGGACTGCGTGTACCGGCGGGCATTGGAAATGAAGTTGCGCAGGATGCTCTTCAGGAAATCCGGGTCTGCGTAAACGGCAAGCCGTGTCGGCGCGAGCCTCAGCGACAGCCCCGCAGCCTGGGACATCGGAAGGGCTTCATCGACCAGGTCTTCCAGCAATGGCCCAAGCGGCAGACGCACGGGAACCGCTTCGACCTGGCTGTGATCGAGACGGGAGATGTCCAGCAATCCCTTGAGCAGTTCATCTGCAGACTGAATGGACCGGTCGGCCCGCGCGGCCAGATCACTTCCGACGTCTCTGCTCATCAGAGAGCCAAGATAAAGACGCGCGGCATTCAGCGGCTGCAGCAAGTCATGACTGGCCGCCGCGAGAAAGCGCGTCTTGGAGGCGTTGGCGCCTTCAGCTTCCTTGCGGGCAAGGGTGAGATCATCAGCCATCTGCTCAAGCTCTCGGGTTCGCGTTTTGACGCGGCTTTCGAGCAATTCGTTGGCCTCGACGAGGGCACGCTCCCGCAATTTGTCGTCCGTGATATCGGCAAATGTGGTGACATAGCCACCGCCCGGCATGGGATTGCCACTGATGCGCAGGAACCGCCCGTCCGGGTTTCGGCGTTCATATGTGTAAGGACTGCCCGATCGCATATGACCGACGCGCCGGCGTGCTTCCTCAACCGGGTCTCCATCGATCCAGCCGGTGCGGATATTGTGCTCGATCAGATCGGCCACAGGCACACCGACGCCGACCATTTCCGCCGGATAGTCGAACAATTCCACATAGGCCGTGTTCCACGCCACAAGCCTCTGATCGGAATCCACCACGCTGATCCCCTGCGGGATGTTTTCAAGCATGGATTGCAGCATGTGCCGCTCGAAACGGGCGGCCTGGGTCTTGTGATCCAGCATGGACAGAACGTCCGGCAGGGCCACATCGCTGCCGCCAATGGCCGAGGACAGCACCACCCTCGCCGAGGAGGATCCGAGGGCACTGGCCAGCAATTTTTCCGTGCGCTGAACCAGACGCCAGTCTGCGGGCGCATCACCGGTCGCGACAATGCCGGTTTCCGCCTCGAACTGATGAAACGCATGATCAACCGCTTCCGGTGTGAGAAAGCGCGACGCCAGGGTCTTCAGTCCATTGGGCGACACCTGGAAGGCATGGCTGTCCACGGCGCCTTCTGCGATCTCGATCACTTCATCGCCGCTGACAAAGGCGGATGCCTGCACACGGTCCCGCAACCGCTCCCGCGTCCGCACCGAAAAGATCACGAACAGCGCCAGATTGGTTCCAAGGCTCCACAGGACGCCATGTGTCAGGCTGTCCTCAATCCGCAGGCCGAACAGCGCGTGCGGATCCAGGATTGCCGGCACAAGCGCGGCCATTGCCCCATAGCCGAAAATTGCAGGCAGGAAGAGCGTATAGACCCAAAGCCCCATGCCGGCGATCAGGCCCGCCAGCACGCCGGAACGGCGCCCCCCGCGCCAGGTAACCGCCCCAATCAGCGCCGGGGAGAATTGCGCTGCCGCAGCGAAGGACAACAGGCCGATCTGGGCCAGCGCTCCCGTTCCGGCTTCCCGGTAATAGGCATAGGCCAGCAGCAGCAGGACCACGATGACGATGCGGCGGGCCGAAACGATGCGCGAGCCGGCATCGCCGCTGAGACTGGCAAACCGTCCCGATTGCATGATGGCCGGCACCACCAGATCATTCGTGACCATGGTGGACAACGCAACCGTCGAGATGATCACCATGCCGGTCGCCGCTGAAAATCCGCCCAGGAAAACGAGCGTCGCCAGAAGCCCGTTCCCCTGTTCCAGAGGCAGGTCGAGAACGAACAGGTCCGGCTGTGCAGCGGCGCCGAACAGGCTGAGGCCAGCCATCGTGATGGGAACCACAACCAGGCTCGTCAGCAGCATGTAGAGGGGAAACACCCATCTGGCCGTATCGAGATCCTTCTGCGCCTGACGCTCGATCATGGCGACGTGAAACTGGCGGGGCAGACAGATGATGGCCGCCGTCGACAACAGGGTCATGGTCAGGAAGCGTTCCGATATGGAAAAGTGCTCGAAGGGCCGGGTGGCCACGCCGCCTTCCGGCACGCCGCCCTGCGCAAGGAGAAAGACGGACAGGACCGCAACGGCCACAAGCGCAGCCAGCTTCAGCACGGCTTCCAGTGCCAGGACGCGCATGAGCCCGGAATTATGGCGTGTGGCATCCGACTGTCGTGTGCCGAACAGAATGGCGAAAATCGCCAGCGCAATGGCCGTCAGAAGAACCGTTTCATTGGCCGGCGTGCTGATTGTGCCGTCGGCGCCATAAGCAAGCGCCTGAAAGCTCATTCCGATGGATTTCAGCTGCAGCGCGATATAGGGCAGGCTTCCTGCCACGGCGGCGAGCGTTGCGGCAGCAGCGACCGCGCGGCTCTTGCCATACCGGGCCGACAGGAAATCGGACAGGGAGGATATGCCCTCACGCTGTGTCACATCGCCAATCCGCCGCACAATGCCGGGAAACGCCACGAAGACGAGCGTCGGGCCAAGATAGATGGTCAGATAGTCCCACCCGCTTTGCGCCGCAGTGCCAACCGCGCCGAAATACGTCCAGGAGGTACAGTAGACGGCCAATGCCAGCGCATAGACGAGCGGATGCTGGACAAAGCCCGGCCGCGTGGCTTGCCGGTCGCCCTGCCAGGCGATCAGGAACAATCCAAGCATGTAGAGCGTCGTTGCGCCCAGGATCAGCCAGACCGGCATGAACACCTCTCTATGCGTCTTCCCCCAGCATACACGTCCTGACGCCCCGGCAAATGCGCCCTTTGTCTAAAGCCTCCGCTGCGGGCATGAAAAAGCGGGCGGCCCGGAGAGGGAGGCCGCCCGCAGCAATCACCGGGAGGTGGCGCGCTACTCTGCCGGGATCGGCGCCATGTCCTGATCGGCGATGCCATGCGGCGAGCGCTGTCCGGGGACACGGATGTCCTCGACCAGGTCCTGGATGTCCTGCGGTGGCGGGGCCGTGACAAGGGCCACCACGATCCCCACAGCCAGGGACAGGAACATGAACAGGAAGCCGATGCCTTCAGGCGACACGCCGAACCACCAGTTCGCAGGATCGGTATCCACGAACTTGAAGTAGTAGATGTAGCTGAAGGTCGAGACGAGACCGGTCAACATGGACGCAATCGCGCCTTCCCGGTTCATCCGTTTCCAGAAGATGCCCAGAACGATCACGGGGAACAGCGACGCCGCCGCCAGACCGAAGGCAAAGGCCACGACCTGCGCCACGAAACCGAGCTTGGCGGTGTTCATCCCCATGATCCCGGCCAGGATCACGGCTCCGGCGGCCGAGGCCCGGGCGACTCGCAATTCGTCCTTGTCGGACATGCCGGTAAAGAAGGTTCGCCGGCAGAGGTCGTGAGAGATGGAAGACGAGATCACCATCAGCAAACCCGCCGCTGTGGAAAGCGCGGCCGCGAGCCCGCCTGCCACCACTAGCCCGATCACCCAGGCCGGCAGATTGGCAATCGACGGATTGGCCATCACGAAGATGTCCCGATCCAGCTTGGTGACTTCATTCTCGTCACCTGCACGATACTGGATGATGCCATCGCCATTCTTGTCCTCGATGCCGAGCAGGCCGGTCTTTTCCCAGTCCTTGAACCATTTGGGAGTCGGCTTGCCACCCGCAGCAAGGATTGCCGCAGCCTCGGCATCATAGTCCGCATCGTCCGCGATATAGGTCGACTCGTTCACCGTATCGATGAAGTTCAGTCGGGCGAAAGAGGCCACCGCAGGTGCCGTTGTGTAGAGCAATGCGATGAAGACCAGCGCCCAGCCTGCCGACACACGGGCCGCGCCCGGGCTCGACACGGTGAAGAAGCGGATGATCACGTGCGGCAGACCTGCCGTACCGAACATCAGCGCACCGGTGATCGCGAACACGTCAAACATGGACTTGTTGGTCTGTGTGTATTCCAGGAAGCCCAGATCCTGCACGACCGTGTTCAGCTTTTCGAGCATTGCCACATCCTCGCCGCGCACATTCGAGATGAAGCCGAGCTGCGGGATCGGATTTCCGGTAATGATCAGTGAAATGAAGATTGCCGGCACGGTGTAGGCAAAGATCAGCACGCAATACTGCGCCACCTGGGTGTAGGTGATGCCCTTCATGCCGCCCAGGACCGCATAGACGAAGACGATCCCCATGCCCACCATGATGCCCGTATTGAACTCGACGCCCAGAAAGCCGGAGAAGGCCACGCCGACGCCCTTCATCTGGCCGGCGATATAGGTGAACGAGACAAAAAGGGCGCAGATCACGGCGATCAGGCGAGCCGTGGTCGAATAGTACCGGTCGCCCACAAAATCCGGCACCGTAAACTTGCCGAACTCCCGCAGGAATGGTGCCAGAAGAAGCGCCAGCAGCACATAGCCGCCGGTCCAGCCCATGAGATAGACCGAGCCGCCATAGCCCAGGAACGCAATCAGACCTGCCATCGACAGGAACGACGCCGCCGACATCCAGTCCGCTGCCGTGGCCATGCCGTTGACCGTGGGGTGCACATCATGGCCGGCCACATAGAAATCATCCGTAGACGAGGCCCGCGCCCAGAGCGCAATCGCGATATAGGTGCCGAACGTGCCGACGACCCAGAAATATGTCCAGAATTCCTGTCCCATCGTCTCAGGCCTCCACGCCGTATTTCTTCTCGAGACGGTTCATGGCGCGGCAGTAGTAGAAGATCAGTCCGACGAAGACATAGATCGATCCATTCTGCGCAAACCAGAAGCCGAGCGGCGCGCCGCCGATCGAGAGATTGTCCAGCACGTCGCGGAACAGGATGCCCGCCCCGTATGACACTGCAAACCAGATGACGAGCAGGCTCAGAGTCAGGCGGATCACGTCCCGCCAATACCCTTTCGCATCAATTTCCTTGCTTGGTTCCGACACTTTTTCCTCCCTGACATTTTTGTCTGTGCGGGGTTCCGCAGCTTGCAGGCTGCCGGAAGCAGGCGGAATGGAAAAGATGAACTTTGGTCTAAGGCGGACTTGCGCAGGGACTGGCGCAGAGGTCTCAGTCTTCCCGCGAGGGGGCCGCCTTGCCGGTGGCGCGGGCATGACGCCACTCCGCCAATCCGCCCAGCATCAGCCAGGCTGCCAGCGCCAGTCCGCCGACAAGATAGAGTTCATGAAACCCAAGCCCGGGCTCAAGAATGGCCACGGCCAGCCGGACCGCAAAGACGAGCCCCAACAGAATGCCGAGCGCCAACATGATGTGATGTTTCACGGGCAGATTCCTCCATGACCGAGCATACACCCACTGCGCCTGGCTGACAGGGTGGACTTTGGTCGTAGGCGGGCCTGCCGCCATACCCTTGCCATGGCTGGCGGGATGGGGTATCCGCGCGCCTTCAGAAACGGCGGCGCAAGGCCGTACGTGTCAGCTTCTTACCTCTCCAGGCAAACATGAGAGGCGGAGTCGAGGGCGAAAGGAAACAAGATGTCCAAATCCCAGATTACGTTCAATGTCGAATTGCGCGAGCGCACCGGCACCGGTGGTTCCCGCGCAGCGCGCCGCGACGGCTTCGTGCCCGGCGTCCTGTATGGCGGTGGTGAAGATCCGGTTGCGATCTCGCTGAAGCGCAACGAAGTGCAGAAGGCCATTGAAACCGGCCACTTCCTGTCCTCGACCGCGACGCTCGTCCACAAGGGTGAAAAGCAGCTCGTCATCCCGCAGGCAATCCAGATGCACCCGGTCACCGATCAGCCGATGCATGTCGACCTGTTCCGCGTCAGCCGCGACCAGAAGATCAAGGTGGAAGTCCAGGTTCACTTCAAGGGCGAGGAAGTGTCTCCGGGCCTGAAGAAGGGCGGCACGCTCAACGTGGTGCGCCACACGGTCGAACTGCTCGTGCCGGCCGGCAACATTCCGGAATCGCTGGATGCCGACGTCTCCACGCTGGAAATCGGCGACAATGTGAAAATCTCCGACATCTCCCTGCCGGGCGATGCCGAGCCGACCATCACCGATCGTGACTTCACCATCGCAACCATTGCCGGCCGTACCGCCGCTGCCGAACCGGCCGCCGACGCCGGCGAGGAAGAAGGTGACGAAGGCGAAGCCGCCGAAGCCGAGTCGGAAGACTGATCGGAGCTTTCTGGTCTCGTGTGTCCAGCCTTTTGGGGCTGGGCACACAGCCAAACCCTGCCATGTCGGAAGAGGGAGGCCACATCGTGCTCATTCTTTCCGGTCAGGGAAATCCAGGCGAGAAATACGCAAAGAACCGGCACAATGCCGGTTTTCTTGTTCTGGACGAGATCCATGCCGCGCACGGATTCCAGCCCTGGCGCTCAAAATTCGAAAGTGAGATCGCGGAGGGCTTTGTCGGCCCGGACCGGATCAAGACACTGCTGGTCAAGCCACAGACCTTCTACAATGAAACCGGCCGCGCCCTCTCCAAGGTCGCCCAGTTCTACAAACTGGCCCCGGAAGACGTCGTCGTCCTGCACGACGAGATTGACCTTGCGCCCGGTCGCCTGCGGGTCAAGCAGGGCGGCGGGCATTCCGGGAACAATGGCATCCGGTCGATGATCGCCCATCTGGGCGAGAACATCCGCCGCGTGCGCATCGGGGTCGGCCATCCGGGGGACAAATCCCGCGTGATGCCCTATGTCCTGTCGGACTTTTCAAAGGCAGACCATGACTGGTTCGATCCGCTGAGCCGGGCCATCTCTGACGCCCTGCCATTTCTGGCCGAAGGCAATGACGAGCGCTTCCAGACAGAAGTGATGCGTCTCGCGCCGGCGCCGAAGCACGATCCGAAACAGGCGCGCTAGGCGTCCAGCTTGGCAAGCACGGCCTTCTCGGCCGCCTCGGCCATCGCAACCGCCCCGACCGTGCCATGGGCGGGCACAGGGCTGCGGGCAAGCCCCAGACAGGCCGCGTAGAACCCTTCGTCTGCTGCCCCCAACGGGTCCGGCAGGTCGGCGGCGATGTCGACGCGCACCTCATACGGCGTCGTGTTCTCCAGCTGGCGTGTCAGGAAGTCGATGGAGATCTCGCCGGACGGATACACGACATGCATGGTGCGCTGCCGGGCCTCGGCCGCGCGGCTGGCCATCAGCCTGGCAACGCCGCCGCTGGCATAGGTGAACTGGGCGCTGGCTTCGTCGATATGATCCGAATGCACGCGCTTGCCGCTGGCCATGACACCTGTGAACTCATTGCCCATCATCATGGCCGCTAGGTCGAGATCGTGAATCATCAAATCCCAGATCACCGACACGTCCCCGGCCCGATTGTCCGGCGCGGGTGGCCCGGCCCGAACGGATTCGATCAGCAAGGGTGTCTCTTCAATCGCGAGCACACCCATGGCGCGCGCAACAAACCGCTCCTGATGGCCAACCTGCAGGATACGCCCGCGCGCGGCAGCTTCATCGGCCAGGTCGCGCGCAGCCTTGCCGGTCAGGGCCAGCGGCTTCTCGACAAGAACATGGCAATGTGCCTCGATGGCCTGCCGGGCCAGTGTCTCGTGCCAGACCGCCGGAACCGCAATGACGACGGCATCGCAATCCCGCAGGAATGCCTCGTAATCATCATAGCCCTTAGCGCCGAACTGGGAGGCAATCCGAGAGGCGCGTTCGAGATCGATGTCATAGATTCCGACAAGCTCTGTGCGCACGGAGGCGGCCGCCTTCTGGGCGTGGTAGTTTCCAAAAACCCCGGCGCCTGCCACGCCGACTTTCAGTGTAGTCATAACAGATTGGCCCTCTTGCCACCCTAAAGACACCGCATCGCCGTCTGCTGCAAGTCTTGCGGTCAGACCGGACTGACAAAGAGTTTTGCTGATTCTTGCCGCGGCCCCCTTCACACCCGAGGTCCGCAGGTCCACTTACCCCTCAACAAATCAGAGGAAGGAACCGCCATGACTGCACTTGTTTCAACCGAATGGGCCCTGGCCGCTCGCCCGGTGGGCATGCCGAAACTGTCCGATTTCCAGAAGAAGACCGTCGACATTGCCCCGCCCGGGGCCGGTGAAATCCAGGTGAAGAATGAGTGGATGTCAGTGGACCCCTACATGCGAGGCCGCATGTATGACCGTGAAAGCTATGTCCCGCCCTTCCAGATCGGCGAGACCATGCAGGGCGGCGCGTTGGGCCGCGTCACTGTTTCCAATCATCCGGACTACAAGGAAGGCGATCTCGTTTCGTCCATGGCCGGCTGGCGCACCGCCTGGGTCGGGAAACCGGAAATGGCCATGGCGCAGAAGCTTCCGGATGTCGGCCTTCCGGAAAGCGCCTTTCTGGGCGTGGCCGGCATGCCGGGCCTGACCGCCTATGCCGGAATCCTGCGCGTTGCCGAACTGAAGGAAGGCGACACGGTCTTCGTTTCCGGCGCCGCCGGCGCGGTCGGTTCCACCGTCGTCCAGATTGCCAAGATCAACAATTGCACGGTCATCGGCTCGGCTGGTGGTGCGGAGAAGTGCAACTTCGTGAAATCCCTCGGCGCAGATCATGTGATCGACTACAAGGCCGCCGGCGGGTTCGAAGGCCTGGTCAAGGCGCTGAAGTCGGCGGCACCGAAAGGCATTGATGTCTATTTCGACAATGTGGGCGGAGATCATCTGGCTGCAGCAATCGAATGCGCCCGCCCGATGGCGCGCTTTGCGGAATGCGGGATGATTGCCCAGTACAATGAAACCGGCACGCCGGTCGGTCCGCACAATATCATTCAGGTCGTCGGCAAGCAGCTCAAGATCCAGGGCTTCATCGTATCCAGCCATGCCGACATGCAGCCAGCCTTCTTCCAGGACATGGCGAAATGGATTTCGTCCGGCCAGATGAAATATGAGGAAACCGTCAAGGACGGGATCGACAAGGCACCGGAAGCCTTTCTCGGACTGTTCGAAGGCGCCAATACCGGCAAGATGCTGGTCAAGCTGGGCTAGTCATGTCGCGCCTGTTTGATGCCTATGTGATGGTGGACTGGAGTGCCGCGTCCAAGCCTGTGACGGGGAAGAACTCCATCTGGATCGGAATCCTGGCCAAGGATGCCCGGCTGAAGCTGCAATACCAGTCCGTCAACATCGAGACGCGGCTGAAGGCACGCACCTTCCTGGAAGGCATCATCGCGAAACTGACAGGGCGCGGCGACCGCGTCCTGATCGGTTTCGATTTTTCTCTCGGCTATCCGACCGGGACAGCGGATGCGCTGGGCCTCAAACGCGACGGCATGGCGCCGTGGCAGGCAATGCACGCGCATCTGGCCTCGAAAATGAAAGACAGGGCGGACAACTCCAATCCGCGTTACGCCATCGCTGCAGGAATGAATTACGCGATCTCGAAGGGGCCGTTTCCGTTCTGGGGCGCCCCGGCCCGGGATGTCGTGTCGACGCTGTCCGACAAGAAGCCGGATTTCGAAGGCCGGAATCTCGCCGAATACCGTCTCGCGGAAACGCATCTGCGTGAATCCGGCCGGGCCCAGCCGAAATCCGTCTGGCAACTGGCCTATACCGGCAGTGTTGGCAGCCAGTCGCTGACCGGCATTCCGCACGTGCACGCCCTGCGCCAGGCTTTGCCGGCCTCGCGCGTCTGGCCATTCGAGTTCGAGGCGGGCGACATGACCGAGGACAGCCTGGAAGGCGTGCAGGTCGTTTTCGCCGAAATCTACCCGTCTCTGGTCAAGGCAAAACCGGAAAAAGGCGAGACTCCGGACGCCGCGCAGGTCCGTGAAATCGCCCGTTACTATTCGGACCTTGACGAAAAAGGCCTGCTCAAGGGGGGAATTTCCACAAATAACTCCCTTGACGAGGGAAAAATATCGCAAATTCAGTCAGAAGAGGGCTGGATTCTGGGCGCATAGCCCGTCTTTATTGGGGTTTCGACATATTCACGCCATACGAATCGTGGGTAAGTCGCTGCAACGGCGGGGGATCGCCGTTTAACTTTAGAGGAGAACCCCTATGAATAAGGGCGAACTTACGAAGGCTGTCGCAGCCGAATCCGGACTGTCGCAAAGCGATGCCGGCAAGGCCGTTGACGCTGTTTTCGACGCAATTGCAGGCGCCGTGAAAGACCGCCAGCAAGTGGCGATCGCCGGCTTCGGCACATTCTCGGCCAAGACCCGGAATGCGCGTACGGGCCGCAACCCGGCCACGGGCGAAGAAATCAAGATCCCGGAAAAGACATCGGCTGCTTTCAAGCCGGCTTCGGCTCTGAAAGACCTCTAGGATTCCGTCAGGGCCGTTGGTCCTGATCCCGGAATTCAGACGGCGCGTCGGCTCGGCTGACGCGCCGTTTTCCATTCCAGCAGAACCGTCTGCAACACACCGGCGGTGAACACGCCGATAAACACGCCTTCCATCATGCCCCGCGCGCCCCGGCTTTCCACAATGCCCAGCCAGTAGCAGGCCGGCAGCATCACCAGGAAGAAGGACCCGATATGGATCAGGCTCGGCGACCAGACAATCTCCTGCGCCCTCAGGGCGAAGGATGCCGTGGCCTGTAGTCCGTCAAACACCGTGACCACAGATGCCATGACCAGGAGAGCCGCGATGCCGGATGCGAGGTGCACACCATTGATCACGGCGTCTTCCTTGACGAGGAACCCGGCGAGCGTGTCGTTGAACACGATCAGGACAATGCCGAGGCCCACGCCCATCAAGATGGTCGCCGCCACGCCCAGACGGCCCGCGTCGCGCATTTCCTCGAGATTTCGGCGTCCGAACGCTTCCGCCACGCGCACGCTCGTCGCCGTGGCGATGCCCAGATAGAACATGAAGCAAAGCCCCATGATCTGGATGGCATAGCCATAGACCGAATTCGCCGCGAGGCTGATCCAGGTGGCGATCACGAAGGTCAGATTGAACCCGCCCCACTCGGCCACGTTGCTGATCGCGGTCCCCGTCCCGACCGACAATTGCCGCCCGGCCTCATCGGCAGGACCGGCCGGTGCCTTCTTCAGGGCCGGGGTCAGCAACAGGACCGCACCGAGCAGGAGCAATGTGATGAACCAGCGCGAGCCGGTCGTCGCCCAGGCGACGCCCTCAGCCCCCATGCGCTCGAAACCCCAATAGCCGCCGACCAGGGCAAGGTCGATGCCGGCATTCACGAACACGCCCAGATACATCACACAGGACACCAGTAATGGCCGCCGCAGGGCCTCCAGATAGTATCCGCAAACCGTGGATATCATGAAGCCGACCAGGCCAAAGGACAGGACTTGGGTCACATCGGCCACCGAAGCCGCAACGGCTTCCGGCGACACCTGATCGACCACATCAGCCGGGGGGGCGATCTCGACAAAAAGCCAGCTGAACAAGGCATCGGCCGAGAAATAGACCACGGCCATGAGCAAGAAACCCAGCCAGACGCTGGTGCGCAGACCTCGCCGGAAGATGCGGCCGCTCTCCTGGTCCCGGCCGACACCGAGCAATTCCGAGGTCAGCACCTGAACGCCCAACAAGACACCAAGGCCGAGGCCAAGCGACACGCCCATGGGCAGCCAGGAATTCAGGATATAGGGCAGCTCACCCGGCGCGTGCTGGCCGAGCACAATGGCGTCCGTGACAGCCATCAGCATCTGCGACATGCGCGAAAACGCAATCGGCACAGATAGCCGCAACAGGTCTGCGATGTCGGCTGGCCGCGCCCAGGCGGTCCAGCCCAGGCGATGCGTGCGCATGGAACTGTCTTTCTTAGCCCGCTTTCAGGGCGGCAGCGCCGGAGGCTCCGACGGACTGGAGCTTCTCGGCGATCAGGAAGGCCAGTTCAAGGGCCTGTTCGCCATTGAGGCGAGGATCGCAATGGGTGTGGTATCGCGATGACAGGTCCTCTTCGGAAATGGCCTGCGCGCCGCCGATGCACTCGGTGACATTCTGCCCGGTCATTTCGAAATGCACGCCGCCCGGATAGCAGCCCTCGGCCGACAACACATCCACGAACTGGCGCACTTCCGACAGGATCCGGTCCACCGGACGAGTCTTGAAGCCACTCTCGGTCTTCAGCGTATTGCCGTGCATCGGGTCGCATGACCAGACAACGGTACGTCCACTCTTCTTCACGGCCCGCGCCAGAGGTGGCAGGCCCTTCGCGACGCCATCGGAGCCAAAGCGCGAGATCAGCGTGATCCGACCCGGTTCATCATTCGGGTTCAGCGTGTCGATCAGGCGCAGCAATTCCTCGGCCTCCAGGCCAGGGCCGCATTTCACGCCGATCGGATTGCGGACACCCTTGCAGAAATTGACATGCGCATGGTCGAGCTGACGGGTGCGATGGCCGATCCACAACATGTGGGCGGAGGTGTCGTACCATTCGCCGGACGTGGAATCGATCCGGGTCAGGGCTTCCTCATATCCCAGCAGAAGCGCTTCATGGCTGGTATAGAACTCCACCTGGGACATTTGCGGCACGCTGTCCGGCGTGACCCCGCAAGCCTTCATGAAGTCCAGGGATTTCGAAATCTGGTCAGCGAGTTGTTCATACCGCTCGCCCTGCGGACTGCGGTCGACAAAGCCCAGCATCCAGCGATGCACATTGGACAGGTTGGCGTAGCCGCCCTGACTGAAGGCCCGCAGCAGGTTAAGCGTCGCCGCGGATTGCGAATAGGCCTGCGTCAGGCGCTCGGGATCCGGCAAGCGGCTCTCCGGAGTGAAATCCATGCCATTGATGTTGTCGCCGCGATAGGATGGCAGCGTCACGCCATCGATGGTTTCGACCGGCGAGGACCGCGGTTTGCCGAACTGTCCAGCGATCCGGCCGACTTTCACCACCGGTTTTGCAGCGGCGAATGTCAGGACGACCGCCATCTGCAGGATCACGCGAAACGTGTCTCTGATATTGTCCGGGTGGAACTCCTTGAAGCTTTCGGCACAGTCGCCGCCCTGCAGCAGGAAGGCCTCCCCGGCAGCTACTTCACCCAGGCGCTGCTTCAGGCGGCGGGCTTCCCCCGCAAACACCAGCGGCGGAAAGCTCTTCAGCTTTTCCTCTACTGCAGCGAGCGCAGCAGAATCCGGATAGTCTTCCGGAATATGCATTGCCGGCAGTTGGCGCCAGTCTGAGGGGGTCCAGGTCATTTCGGTCACTCCAATTATGAGCCGCATTAATCACATGGCAGGCACACGCTCAAGTTTCACCATAATTTCACAGCAGATTGCTGGCGGAATCATGATTTGGCCCTTTAGTAATCCTTCAGGCTCGTCGTCACCACAGGATCGCCCGCCCCATCATGTCGCACGTCTATATCAGCCACTCCGCGAAAGACTTCGACGCCCTGCTGGAGCTGCATGAAGCGCTCCGGGCAGCCTCGATCCCGGACTGGTACGTTCCGAATGACGGTGCGTCCCGCGACATGGCCAATCAATCGATCGATGACGCCTTTGCCATGATCGTACTCGTCTCGGCGGCCTCGGTCCGCTCGAAGGCGGTCCGACAGGATGTCGAGCGGGCCAGGGCCCGCGGGTTGAAGCTGATCCCCTACCAGATCGACAAGGCTCGCCTGAACGGCTTCTTCAAGCACGAAGTCCTGCCGCATCTGCGCCTGTCCTCGACCACGCCGGACGGCCTGCAGCAACTCGTGGCCGAAACCCGTCAGGCCTACAAGCGCAAATGCCCCGTCCTGGCTGTCATGAACCTGAAAGGGGGTGTGGGGAAAACCACCGTCTCCAGCCAGGTGTTCGGCGCCTGGCAGGGCGCGCTTGGCGGGCGGATCCTGCTCGTGGATCTCGATCCCCAGTACAATCTGACCCAGACCTTTTTCGAAATGGATTTGGCCGATGCCAGCGCCGGGGCCGACCGATCGGTCATATCCCTGTTCGAGAAATCACGCATCCACGCCCGCGACGCCACCAGCCCTGCAGAATCCTGGCTCAGCCTGTCGACCGATCCGTTCGCGCCCGTGCCGAAGGAAAAGATCGTACACGAGTTGATGGGGGAAGACAGCCCGGGTGGGCGGCTGGACCTGATTACTGGCCAGTTCGAAATCTCGAAATACGCATTCGCCTCCGACGCCCGGTCTCTGGACCTGATCAAAGAGCATTTTCTCCAGTCCATTGAGCGCTATCGCAGCGATTACGACCTGATTGTCTTCGACACCAATCCGAACGCCACCTTCCTGACACGGTGTGCGCTCGAGGCGGCTGACCGCGTGCTGGCGCCGATGCAGGCAGACATCTATTCCCTGCGCGGTGTGCGCCTGCTGAACCAGGTCATCCGCGACCAGATCGCCGCCGACAGCCGGCCCGACCTGTCCGTCCTGTTCAATTTCGTGGCCCGCTCGGAACAGTCCACTTTCGAGGCCGATGCCCGCAATGGCACCTACAATGCGGCTGCGGGGTTTGATTTGGCCTCGGCCCTGCTGCGCTCCGCCCTGCCCCGCTCCGGCCATCTCCAGGTCCGCGCGCCGCAGGAAGGCGAACCCGCCTGGAAACAATTGCTGATCCATTCGGGTCGTGGCGGCGGCCTCAAGCACATGCGGGAAAGCCTGAAGACGGTCGCGCTCGAATTGAAAACACTGGTCGAATCCTGACGGGTAATGACAACACTCCGCCTGCGCCCTAGTATTCCCGATGTGGAACAAGGGGACGTTCGGCATGGCAGCCTTCCGGTACATTCTGCTTCTGGTATTCTCGCTGGCAATCGCCGCCGCGGTCCGCGCTGAGGAGAGGCGGATCGCCCTGCTCATCGGCAACCAGGACTATCCGGCAGAAGTTGGCGCGCTGTCGAACACGCACCGGGATGTGCGGACCATGGAAGCGGCCCTGCGCGATGTCGGCTTCGAGACCCTGCCTCATTTCGACCTGGATGAAGACGGCATGGAAGATGCGTTTGACGCCTTCGAGATGCGCATCACGGAGCAGGCCGATGCCGGGCATGATGTTGTCGCCTTCTTTTATTATTCCGGACACGGTGCCGCCGCCTATGATGACCGCGAGGCGCGCAATTTCCTGATCCCGGCCCGCGAGACGATCACGTCGGCCAGCCAGATTTTCCGCAAGGGCGTCGAACTGGAAGACGTGCTGGCCAGCCTTCAGGCGACGCAGGCCAAGGCCGTCTTCGTCGTGTCCGATGCGTGCCGGAACGAACTGAAATTCGCCTTCTCGAAATCGGTGGCCGAAAAGGGCATGACCCGCGTGTCCCAGCGCCCGGGCATGCTGGTTGCCTTCGCAACCGCCGCCGGCGAGACGACGCCGGATGACGGATTGTTCGCGGCCACACTTGCAGAGGAAATCCGGCGACCAGGCCAGGATGCCGTCGTCGCCTTCTATCAGGCGCTCGCCGAGGTCTCCGACAAACGCAAGGCTTCCAGCCGCCCCTTCATGGCCCCTGGAAAACTTCCCCGCGGCCTGTGCTTTGCCGGCTGCAACACCGGACCGGCCCAGCTGGCTGAACCCCCGGAACCGGCGCGCAAGGCTGAGTACTGGTTCACGGAAGATACGGAGTTTTCGCTGTTTCAGGAAAATGCCGTGCTGAAGGCAACGGTGAACGGACTGGAATACACCATTCTCGAATTCGGATATGGCGCCCCGAAGGTCGAATTGCTGAAGGATTTCAATTCCGACGGCACACTCGATGCCGTGGTTTCACTGCATGGTGGCGGGAATTGCTGCCCGGCGGACTATTATTTCGTTGCTGATATGGGCAATGGACATTTCCTGGTCAGCGAGATCGAGGACATTCACGCCTGGGATCCGCCGACGGCCGAACTCCACGAAGGGCGCTGGGTGGCGAGATTTGTCTCTGCCAATGAAGGCATGAACACGGATGACTACAAGCAGGACATCCATCTCTACGCCCTGAATGGCGATACGCCTGAACTTGTACTGAAAACCTTCAAACGGGAAGCAACCGCCCTGGCGGAATTGCGCTCCAGCATGTTCGACGCGGATGCAGGCGCCGACGCCGTCCAGTCGATCCAGTTCGATATCGATGATGATGGCACCGCCGACACGCTTTCCTGCGCGTTTTGGTCCCGTTGGGGCCGTCTGACAGCGTGCGAGGTGACCCTCACCGGCACGAACACGGCAATACCCGTGGACACATCCTGCAAGCGCCTAGGCATCCTGGCGGCCCGCAAGGACGGGCTATCTCTGCTGGTTTGCGATTCAGACGAGGTCCATGCCTATGATGCGGCCTCCGGCGCCTATCTTCCGCTTGGGAACGAGGCCACCGGAGAGCGTCCCTGACCCCCTAAACGGCCTGAACGTCGGGCACCCATTTCTGGCGCATGGTGACCAGTTCCTCGGCGGATGAAGGGTGCAGCGCACAGGTCCGGTCAAAGTCCTGCTTGGTGGCGCCCATCTTCACCGCGATGCCGGCAATCTGGATCATCTCGGCGGCATCGTCGCCGACAATGTGCACGCCGAGAACCCGTTCGTCTGATGCCCGGACAACGAGCTTCATCAGCGTGCGGGACTGATCGCCATTCAATGCGTTCTTCATCGGCCGGAACCTGGTCTTGTATATATCGATCTCGCCGAATTCCTTGCGCGCATCCGCTTCCGTCATGCCGACTGTGCCGACTTCGGGCTGCGTGAAAACGGCGGTCGGGATGTCGCTGTGTTCGAAGTGCCAGGGCTTGTCATAGAATTCGGTCTCCGCGAAGGCATGCCCCTCCCGGATCGCGACCGGCGTCAGCGCCACGCGGTCCGTGACATCTCCCACGGCCCAGATATTGTCGACTTCTGTACGGGACCATTCATCCACCGGAATCGCGCCCTTCCCGTCAAGCGTGATGCCTGCATTTTCGCAGCCAAGTCCTTCCGTATTCGGACGGCGCCCCACCCCCATCATGACCACATCACAGTCCAGGCTGTGGCCGTTCTTCAGGGTCAGGCGCAGAGGCAGGTCCGCCCCGTCGCGTTTCTCGATTGTCTCGAACACTGTGCCGGTGATCACCTGCACCCCGGCCTCTTTCAGGCCCTCATGAACTTCTGTCCGCACATCGGCATCAAACCCGCGCAGGACTTCCTCGCCGCGATAGACAAGGCAGGTCGGCACGCCCAGCCCGGCAAAGACATGCGCGAACTCAACGGCAATGTATCCGCCCCCGGCAATGACCAGATGTTTCGGCAAGCCGTCGAGATGGAAGATTTCGTCAGACGTGATCGTATGTTCCACGCCCGGCAGTTCCTGTTCCGATGGGCGCCACGGGCGACCACCCACGGCGACAAGGATCTTCCTGGCGGTAATCGTCTTGCCACTGTTTTTCAGGCGCAGCGTATGCCGGTCGACAAACTCGGCCCGGTCCTCGAAAATCTCGACTCCGGCATTCTTCAGGTTTCGGAAATAGATGCCGGACAGGCGATCGACTTCGGCATGCATCGCCGTCGCGAACTTCGCGTGATCGTAGGACACGTCTCCTGTCGACCAGCCATAGCCATCCGCCTTCCTGATGTCCTTGCCGTATCGGCTGGCATAGACCATGAACTTCTTCGGAACGCAGCCACGGATCACGCAGGTGCCGCCCATCCGGTACTCTTCCGCCAGGCCCACTTTCGCGCCCGAGAGCGCCGCCAGACGCCCGGCCCGGACTCCGCCCGACCCTCCGCCAATCACGAATAGGTCGAAGTCATAGGTCGCATCAGTCATGGGAGGGTCCTTGGGTCTCTACAGGTTTCGCACCCCCATATGAGGCGCGATCATGAGAATTCAAACACCGTGGCCCCATTCTCATTGCCGATGATCACGGTCCGCGCCAGGCCGATGAACAAGCCATGCTCGACAACTCCCGGCACATTGGACAGGCGCGCCGCCAGCGCCTCGGCATCGGGGATACGTCCGCAATGGCAATCGAGAATGTGATTGCCGCCATCTGTCACCACCAGTTCGCCATTGGAAAGTGACCGCAATTCAACCCGCGGCCGGTCAATCCCCGAGGCCGCCAGCACGTCGTACACCAGCTTGGCAGTGATCGTGTAGCCGAACGGCGTGACCTCCACCGGCAGCGGAAACTTGCCCAGTCGCTCCACCTGTTTCGACGGATCGGCAATCACGACCATGTGATCGCTGGCATTGGCGATGATCTTTTCTCGCAACAGCGCGGCCCCGCCGCCCTTGATCAGCTGTCCCTGGGGGTCGACTTCATCGGCCCCGTCCACGGTCAGGTGAATGCGCTCCACCTGCTCGAACGGGATCAGCGGAACGCCCAAGCTGCTCGCCAGTCGGCGGGTCTGTTCACTGGTCTCGATGCACCGCACGACCAGGCCATCGGCAACCTCCTCGGCCAGCAATTCGACAAAGTATTTCGCCGTCGATCCGGTGCCGAGCCCGATGGTCATGCCGTCCTCGACATATTCCATCGCCGCGATCGCCGCGTTTTCCTTCTCGTGTTCGTTCGCCATCACCTCAGCCCTTTTTCCTGTCTGCCTTTTCCGCGGCCTTGCGGTCCCGGAAGCCCTTTGCCCATCCATCAATCTGCTTTTGCCGCCCCCGCGCCACAGCCAGGGCATCCTCGTCCACCGGCTTCGTGATCACACTGCCGGAGCCGATTATCGCCCCGCGTCCAATCGAGACCGGAGCCACCAGGGCGCTGTTCGACCCGATGAAGGCCCCGTCGCCAATCTTCGTCTCGTATTTCAGAAAGCCATCATAATTGCAGAAGATCGTCCCGGCCCCGATGTTCACGTCCGCGCCGATCTCGCCATCGCCCAGATAGGACAGGTGGCTCGCCTTGGCGCCTTCACCCATCCGCGTATTCTTCACTTCAACGAAATTCCCGACAAAGGCATCTTTCGCCATCACCGTTCCAGGCCGCAGCCGCGCAAACGGGCCGACCGAACAGCCGGGCCCGATTTCGGCCCCTTCCAGATGACTGAATGCCCGGATCATCGCGCCTGTGCGCACCGTCACGCCGGGGCCGAATACGACATTCGGCTCGATCACGACATCTGCTTCAACCACGGTATCGTGAGAAAACCAGACCGTCTCCGGCGCAATCAGGGAGACCCCGTCGGCCATCGCGGCCGACCGGCGCCGACTCTGGAATATGGCCTCGGCTTCGGCCAGATCCGCCTTTGAATCGCACCCGATCAGATCGTCCTCATCGCAACGGACCGCCTTGCACGTCAGATCTTCTGCCCGCGCCAGCGCGACAAGGTCGGTCAGATAGTATTCGCCCTTGGCATTGTCATTGGTCACGTTCTGCAGGAGGCGGAACATGGTGGCCGCCTGGCCAGCCATGACGCCGGAATTGCACAGCGTCACGTCAAGCTGTTCCGGGGTCGCTTCCCTGGCCTCCACAATGGCTTCCAGATCACCTGCGCCCGACGTGATCAGCCGCCCATAGAGACCGGGCTCTGCCGCATCGAAGCCCAGCACACCGATGGCGGCGCCTTCGGCCAGGCTTTCGAACAAGTGCTCAATGGCAGAAGCCGGCACCAGCGGGCTGTCGCCATACAACACGACGAGATCGCCTTCGAAACCGCCCAGCGCGTCCTCGGCGCACCGGACGGCATGGCCCGTGCCCATTGGCGGGTCCTGATAGGCAAGGCTGCCTTCGCCAAGCGTGCTGCTGACATGTTCGATCAGCACATCCTGTGATGGATGGCCGATCACCACGATCCGAGAGCACCCAACGCTCCGGGCCAGGTCAACCGACCAGTCGATCATCGGACGTCCGGCCACCTTGTGCATCACCTTCGGCAGGCTCGACTTCATCCGCGTGCCCTTGCCCGCGGCGAGGATTACGGCGGCGCGCTGTTTGGTCGGTGTGTCCACAGGTCTTGCCCTCTCGATTTCGCGTTTCCTTTCGCCTAGACCAAAGGCCGATCAAAGGCGAGACCGAAAAGGAAGTGTGGCGGGCATGTCGAAAACCCTGAACGGATGGACCATTGTCTTTGATCTCGACGGCACTCTGGTGAACACCGCACCGGACCTGCTGGACGCGTTAAACCATGTCCTGACACAGGCCGACCTGTCTCCGGTGACACTCGACACCATCGAGACCATGATCGGCCGGGGCGCGCGCGCAATGATCGTCCAGGGGTTGCAGACCCACGGCATCACACCGTCAGACGCCGATCTGGACGCCTTCTTTGATCAGTTCATCGCCTATTATGCAGATCATCTCGCGGACAATTCACACCCCTTTGAAGAGGCGGTGCCGGCGCTCGAGGTGCTCGCGGCGAAAGGGGCAATCCTGGCCGTCTGCACCAACAAGACCCAGGCCCTGACCGACCGGCTGCTCCAGGCGCTTGGCCTCTCCCACCATTTCGCCGCGATTGTCGGCGCCGACAGCGTGCCGCGCCGCAAGCCGGATGGGGACCATATCCTGCGCACGGTGCGGGCGGCGGGCGGCGAGCCAGCCCGAACTGTCATGATCGGGGACTCCCGGACAGACGAAAGGGCAGCCCGGAATGCCGGACTGCCCTTCATTTTCGTCCCGTTCGGGTACGAGGAGGAATCTCCAGATCAGCTCAAGCCGGATGTCGTGCTGACGCACTATTCAGAGCTTGTTTCCGTACTGGAAGATTGGGTCAGCTAAGCCGTCGCTTCGCGCTGTTCGCGCGGACGGTAGCTCGGACGGGCAGAGCCCGACTCGTTTGCAATGCGGCGGCGGGGCATGCCGTTCACCATATTGCTGCGCACATCAGTGCGGGCAGAGCGCATGGCGGGAACGAAACCGGCGTCGATCAGGTCGACATCCACTTCGTAGCCACGCTCGGCCCAGTAGGCACTAATCTTCTCACGCAGGCGCTTTGCGCCTTCTTCGTCACACCAGTCTTTCATGTTTTCTCTCTCTCCAGGCTTTACTGTTATTGAGGCCTTTGGCCCCCGCCTGTCCTTCTTATTTACTACACGCAGCCCGTTGGCCGGGCCGTCCTTGTGTGACCGGAACATGACGGCCTTTTGCGGTTTTCTCAAGGCTAATTTCGAATGAAACTAGTGTAAGGTTTTTCGATGAACAGTTGTTCATATTGAACATCTGTTCATATTCGTGTCACGCGCAAGGAAATTCCCGCCAAAGTTAGAAAAAACTCAAATAACCCCTAAATGCTTGTAACCCGATTTGGGTACAAACCCGTTTCGGGCTGAAATTTCGCAGCTTCTTCCCGTCAAGGATGCATGCGCAAACGATTGTATCGCATGCTAGGAATGCTTTTTTGCATGACTATTTTCGCGGGATTCGGGAGAATCACCTCCAACAGACATCCCCTCTTGACCTCGACTCGCACCCGGATTACGGGATCGGCTTCCTTGAATCGGGCGATTAGCTCAGTGGTAGAGCACTGCCTTCACACGGCAGGGGTCAGTGGTTCGAACCCACTATCGCCCACCATTCCCGTTTCCGGACAGCACAGCCCACGCCAGCAGCATCTTAACCATGGTTCCATTCCCGAACCGCAGTATAAGACTGTGCGATGAAATCCCTGTTCCGCTCCAAACCCATGACCATCCTGCTTGGCCTCCTGATCTGGAGCTGGATGGCGCTGATTGCCCGCACGGTCCGGTGGACGGTGGAGGGGGATGAGGCTGCCCAGGCCGAATGGGCCCGCCATTCCGGCATGGTGGTGGCAGCCTGGCATTCCCGCATCATGGTCCTGCCGAGCGGCTGGCACCGTCTGATGAGACGCTGGCCCGGCCGGATCGAGGGCGGGGCCATGCTGGTATCCCTGTCTCCGGACGGCGAAGCCGTGACCCGCGCCATCGGTCATCTCGGCCTGCACCCGGTCCGGGGATCTGCCGCCAACAAGAAGAAGGGCAAGAAGGACAAGGGCGGCGTGCGCGCCATTGCCGAAGCCGTGCGCCTGCTGAAATCCGGCACTGCCGTCTGCATCACGCCCGATGGCCCGCGCGGGCCCGCGGAGATTGTCAGCCCTGGCGCCATCATGATCGCCCAGCGGGCCGGCGTGCCGATCCTGCCCTATGCCTTGTCGGTCAAACCGGCCACACGCCTGTCGACCTGGGACCGGTTGATCATTCCCTGGCCCTTCACCCGCGGCGCCATCGTCTTCGGTCCGCCGCTCGAGACCAGACGCGACCTCGATCCGGTGGACTTGCAGGCGGAATTGCAAAAACGGCTTGATGCGGCCACAGCCAGGGCCGACATGCTGGCAGGCTATGATTCCGGGACGATGACGGACACCACACGGCAATGACTGCAGCGATCCATCTCTATCGCAATCTCACGCGGGCAGCCGCCCCCTTTCTGGGAGGCGTGCTGAAGCACCGTGCCCGCGCCGGCAAGGAAGACTATGGCCGCATCAATGAGCGCCTCGCCCGCAACCTGCCGCGCCGCATGCCGGGCGGCACGCTGGTCTGGCTGCACGGGGCCAGTGTCGGCGAAAGCCAGCTGCTGCTCGAACTTGGTCAGCGTCTTCTGGACATCCGTCCCGACCTCCTGCTTCTGTTCACCAGCCAGACCCAGACTTCGGCCCGCCTGATCGGGCCGGCCCTGCCGGATCGTGCCATTCATCTGATGGCTCCGCTCGACACGCCGGGCATTGCGCGCCGGTTCATCCGACACTGGCAGCCGGACCTCTGCATCTTCGGGGAGGGCGAATTCTGGCCCAATCTGATCCTGGAAGCGGAGCGGGCCGGGGCGCGGCGCGCCCTGGTCAATGGCCGCATGACCGATTCCTCCGCGACAGGCTGGCAGAAACTGAGCGGCGCGTTCCAGCGCCTGGTCGGACGCTTCGATGTCGTTCTCGCTGCGGATACAGACACCGCCCGCCGGCTGGAATCCCTGCTCGGCCGACCGGTGCCATCGACCGGCAACATGAAATCGGCCCTGCCGCCCCCTTCGGCCAGCGAAGTCGAAACCCGCCGCCTGCGGGAAGGCTTTCTGGGGGATCGGCGCTGCATTCTGGCGGCATCCACGCATGAAGGCGAAGAAGCCCTCTTCCTCGACGCCCTCAAGGGCGCGGACGACACGGCACTGATCATCGCTCCCCGCCATCCAGATCGGGGGGATGACGTCGAAGCCCTGTTGCGCGCCCGTGGCCTACCCTTCGCGCGTCGCTCGCGCGGTGAAGTGCCGACGCCACGCACACGGGTCCTGCTGGCAGACACTATGGGGGAGATGGGCCTCTGGTACCGGCTCGCCGATTCCGTTTTTCTTGGCGGCGGCCACACGCCGGGTGTCGGCGGGCACAATCCGCTCGAGCCGGTCCGGCTCGGCCGTCCTGTTGTGACCGGTCCGGACGTCTTCAACTTCGCCACGATGATGGACAGTCTGGAAAAACAGGGCCTGATCCGCCGGCTCAAGACGCCAAAGGCGATCGGCAAGGCGCTGATGACCATGGCGGCGCCGACGGAAGATGCGCTGTCTGCACTGGCACAGGAAGCGGACGCGCCAATGACGCTGACGCTTGAGGCATTGCTGCCGCTTCTGCCCGAACCGGGCCTGCTGCAATGAAGCCACCCTATTTCTGGTCCGCCGGACTTGATCCGAGATCCCGGGAAGCCGCGCCCCTGACCCGCGCCCTGCTCACGCCGCTGGCCGCCCTCTACACTTGGGGGATCCGGCGCAAGCTGGCGCGGGCAGAATCGCCGCGCGCCTCAATTCCAGTCATCTGTGTCGGCAACCTGACAGTCGGCGGCGTCGGCAAGACCCCCGTTGTGCAAGCCCTTCGGCAACATATCGCCGAGCAAGGCCTGCAGGCCGCCAGCCTGTCGCGCGGCTATGGCGGCTCCGAGATCAGTCCCCAGAAAGTCTATCCGGACTGGCATACGGCAGATATGTGCGGCGACGAACCCCTGCTTCTCGCGCAGACGGGCGAAAGCTGGATCGGCCGGGACCGGTTTGCCGGGGTCCAGCTCATGTCCTCAAATGGCGTTGATGTCGTGGTCATGGACGATGGTCACCAGAATCCCGGCGTGCACAAGGATCTGTCACTGGTCGTCATTGATGCAGCCGCCCCCTTCGGCAATGGCCACGTCCTGCCGAAAGGCCCGCTGAGAGAGCCCGTCACAGACGGCCTGGCCCGGGCCGACGCAGTGATCCTGATGGGCGAAGGTGACGTGCCCCAGCATGTCCGGCGCAGCGGGCTGCCTGTCCTGCGTGCGCGGATCGTGCCCGCCGCGCCGCCGCCGGAAGGCCCACTCGTGGCGTTTGCCGGCATCGGCCGGCCGCAGAAATTCTTTGACAGTCTCGCGGCCAGTGGCGGCGATGTGCGGGACACCGTCGACTTTCCCGATCATCATGTCTTCTCCAGGGGGGACCTCGCCCACCTCCGGCGTCTCGCCGAAGATCATGGCGCCCGGCTGATCACCACAAGCAAGGACCATGTCCGGCTGCAGCCCGGCGATCGCGCGGACATCCTGCATTTCCCCGTCAAGGCCGAATTCGAAGACAGCCACCAGCTTGACGCCTTGCTCAACCCGATCCTCTATCCGCAGGACTCATGACCCAGACCGCGCCGAAATACGTCCGCCCCAAGGATATCGATAACCGCGCCAGCTTCTGGCAGCGCGTCCAGTGGCGGCTGGAGACCTTGGCCTGGGACTTCATCTATTGGGGACCGATGAAACTGCTCGGGCCGGATCGTGCGTCGGATTTCGGCGGCTGGCTGATGAAGAAGATCGGCCCCCGGCTGTCCCAGCACAAAACCGTCAAGCGCAATCTCAAACTCGCCTTCCCGGACTGGTCTGAGGCCCGGATCGATGAGACGGCCCTGGCCGCCTGGGAAAGCGCCGGCCGTGTGGCGGGCGAACTGCCACACCTGCCTTCCATCGATCCGTACACGTCGGGACGGGTAGAGATCATCGGTCTCGACATCCTTGATCGCATCAAGAGCAGCGATGCAGGCGCGGTCTTCATTTCCGGCCATTTCGCAAATTGGGAGATCATGCCGGCCACGATCACCCAGCGCCTGCCCGAAGCCGTCATGACCTATCGTGCGCTCAACAACCCCCATATCGACCGGCGCATCTCGGATCTGCGCGCCGCCTATGGCACACAGGTCAACGCGCCCAAGGGCATCGGCACGCGCGAACTCATGCGCGCCCTCTCCAAGGGCCACCCCATCGCGCTGATGAACGACCAGAAATTCAATGAGGGAATTGCCGTCCCGTTCTTCGGCCACGAAGCCATGACTGCGCCCGGCCCCACTCGGCTCGCCATGAAATATGGCGTTCCCATCGTCCCGGTCTCCACCGTCCGCACCGGACCGGCCCGCTTCCGCATCACCTTTCACGAGCCGTTCGTGCCGGAAACAACCGGTGACGAAACCGCCGATATCCGCCGCAGCGTCCAGCGCATCACGGATTTTATAGAGGCCCAGATTCGCGCGAATCCCGGCCAATGGTTCTGGCAACACCGTCGTTGGCCCAAGGAAGCCTGGAAGGCGGCCGGCATTTCCTGAAATTCGGCCTAGCGGTCCGGCGGGTTCCAGTCCGCAGGCGGCACATGGCGCCGGCGCAGCCGGATGGCCAGGCCAAGGGAAACGCCCACCCCAATCGCAATGGTCAGGTCCGCGACGACCGTCAGCACAAGCGTGATCAGCAGCAGGACAATATTCGCTGCCTCTTCACTCAGATAGCCGCGCCATTTGTGCGGTTCGCTCATGTTCCAGGCGGTCAGCATCAGCAGGCCTGCGAGGGCCGGCATGGCCAAGTATCCGGCAAGCGGAGCTGCAAACAGCACGGCCAGCAAAATGGTGAATGCGTGGACAATGCCGGCAATGGGGGTCTTGCCACCGGCGCGCACATTGGTCGCCGTCCGGGCGATTGCACCGGTGGCAGGCAGGCCACCAAACAGCGCCGATCCGATATTGGCCGCCCCCTGCGCCATCACTTCCGCATTGCGCCGGTATTGCCCGCCGGTCATCCGGTCCGCCACCATCGCCGACAACAGGGACTCCACCCCGGCCAGAAAAGCAATCACGAAGGCCGAGGGCAGCAACTCCACGATCCGGTCCAGACCCACCCCCGGCAGACGGGGGGCCGGCAGCTGACTCGGCAAGGCGCCAAACCGGCTGCCGATCGTCTCGACCGGCAAGTCTAGCAACGCCACGGCTGCTGATGTCAGTCCCACCGCCACGATCAGTCCTGGAAACCTGGGCGCAATCCGGCGCAGTCCGGCAATCAGGGCCATGGTCGCCGCGCCGATGCCGAGAGCAGCCCAATTGACACTCGACCGTGCCGCCCACAGGGCTTCAACCTTGCCCACGAACTCGGCGGGCAAGTGTGCCACCTGCAGCCCGAACAGGTCCCGCACCTGACTCGCCGCGATGATGATGGCAATGCCGATGGTGAATCCGTTCACCACGGCTTCCGGAACGAAGCTGATCAGATTGCCGGCTCGCATCAGGCCCGCCAGCACAAGAATAATCCCTGCCATGAACGTGGCCAGCACAAGCCCATCATACCCATGCGCGGCGATTACGCCGAACACGACCACGATGAAGGCCCCCGTCGGCCCGCCGATCTGCACCCGGCTACCGCCCAGCGCAGAGATCAGGAAACCTGCGATGATGGCCGTCACGAGACCGGCCGCCGGATCAGCCCCGGAGGCTATGGCAATTGCCAGGCTGAGCGGAATGGCCACCAGGGCAACGGTTACGCCGGCAAACAGATCGGCCAGGAAGAGCGGCCCGGAATAGGTTTGCAATGTGGTGAGTATCTTCGGTGTCATCCGCGCCCTGACGCGCCCGCGCCACTCCTGCACTCGCCCCGCCTGCCTACACCCGCGGTCCACGAGGCGAAAAGCGGTAAAATTGTCGCTGCCCGCCACCCCCGCAACCCAGGCGCGACATGTGCAGCATTTATTACGAAAGTCCGAAGAAAGCCTGTTCGGCTTCATCAATGATGGGAACGGTCTTGCAGGAACAAGCCGTTAGGGTGGCATGCTGCGGCCGCACTCCAACTGGCCGGGAAATGCGGGTTCAGGGGCCTAAGTCATGACGGGATTCTCACTCCCCACATCCATACTGGACAAGCACGCGGAGTCCTCGCGGCAGGCAATCAATTCTGCCCTCAACGCCATTCGGCAGCATCTCGGCATGCCGATCGCCTACGTTTCCGAATTCGTGGATGGGGATTCGGTATTCCGCTATGTCGATGCGCCGGGGCTCGAACATCTCATCAAGCCCGGTGACAGCCGCGACCTAACGGAAGTCTATTGCCTGCACATCCTTGAAGGACGCCTCCCGGAACTCATTCCGGATACGTCGCAAAACCCTCTGGCGCTTGCGATGCCCATTACGCGGGAAATTCCCATCGGCGCCCATATGAGCATTCCGATCCATCTGGAGGATGGAACGCCGTATGGCATGTTCTGCTGCCTCGGGCCGGAGCCGAACACCAGCCTGAATGAGCGCGATCTCGAGACCATGCGCCTGTTCGCCAATCTGGCGGCCCAGCATATCGACAAGGATCATGAGCAGCGGCGGCGTCTGCAGGAAATGCGTGCCCGCATCCTCGACACGCTCGACACCAGCGCGTTCGCCATCGCCTATCAGCCCATTGTCGATCTCGGCCAGATGCGTCCGTCCGGCTATGAGGCGCTCTGCCGCTTCTCGGCCGAGCCTTATCGCTCTCCGGATGTCTGGTTCGATGAGGCGGCAGCCGTCGGCCTGTCGGTCGAACTGGAACTGGCCTCGATCCGCCAGGCCGTTCGCCGCATCCCGGAAATCGGACCGGACCAGTATATCTCGGTCAACGCGTCCCCCTCGACCGTGATGAGCGACCAGTTTGCACAGAGCTTTCTGTCCCTGCCGCTCGACCGCATCCTGCTCGAGATCACCGAGCATGCCGTGATTGACGATTATGACGCCTTTACCAAGGTGCTGCGCCCGTTGCGCCATGCCGGCCTCCGGCTGGCGGTTGATGATGCCGGCGCAGGCCATTCCTCGCTCCGCCACATCGTCCAGCTCAATCCGGATTATGTGAAGGTCGACATGAGCCTGACCCGTAATGTCGATTCCGACCTGGCCCGACGGGCCCTGATCGGCGCGCTTCTGTTCTACACCCGCGAGACCTCAGCCCACATCATCGCCGAAGGCATCGAGACCGAAGCGGAACTCGACACGCTGAAACTGCTCGGTGTCCGCCGGGGCCAGGGCTACCTGCTCGGGCGGCCTGCCCCGCAAATCGTCCGGACCCTGGACCTGTTCAGCGAGGCCTCCTGACTGCCCGGCCGGCTGTTTTTTCCGGCGAAGCAGCCTAGATGTTAGGGATCATCCAGGAGACTGCCTTTCATGACTGTCGGTGAAATCATATCCCTCATCACGCTGCTGGCCGGGGCTGTTCTCGGCCTTTCTGCAATGTTCTCACCAGCATGGGCGAGCCGCATCGTGCGCCTTGTCGAGGACCCGGACCCGCTGCGGCCGGGTGGATACTCCGAATTCCGCGCCACCTATGGCGGCCTGTTCCTGTTTTCCCACCTGATGACGGCGATACTTGTCGTCAATCTCGGCAATTCTGACCCGGAAATCCTGACTTCTCTGGTGGTTCTGCCGCTGGCTGCAGGCTGGGTCGGCGCCGGGGTCGGCCGCCTGATGTCGCGCATTGCAGACCGGAGGAAAAATCGCGAGCCGGGCATGATCCCGGTCTGGATCGCCTTTGAACTCATCTTCGGCCTTGCCATTGCCGCGCCCTTCATCCAATCCCTCTTCTAGAGCCAAACGAAAGAACATCCCATGACGGAGCGTCGAGAGACGGGCCGCTCGCGCCGGAAACCTTCCGGACCGCGCAAGCCGCGCCCTGCCCCCAAATCCCGCAAGCCAGCGCCCGAGAAGGACTGGAGCGAAGGCGAGCGTATCGCCAAATACCTCGCCCGTGCCGGCATCGCCTCGCGGCGCGAAGTCGAGCGCATGATCGAGGAAGGCAAGGTCACGGTGGATGGCGTGAAGCTGACCTCCCCGGCCTTTAAGGTGACCGGCCGCGAACAGATCCGGGTTGGTCGCAAGACTGTCCAGGCACCGGACGTCACCCGCCTGTGGCGCTATCACAAGCCGTCCGGCCTGATCACCACGACGCAGGACCCCGAAGGCCGGCGCACCGTGTTCGAGGAACTGCCGAAATCGCTTCCCCGGGTCGTGACGGTTGGCCGGCTCGACCTGACCACGGAAGGCCTGCTCCTGCTGACCAATGACGGCGCCCTCGCCCGTGCCCTGGAACTTCCGAAGAATGAGCTTGAACGGACCTATCGCGTGCGTGCGCACGGCACCGTGACCCCGGAAAAGATTGCCGAACTCGCCAAGGGCATCACGGTGGACGGGATCGACTACAAGCCGATCACGGCCGTTCTGGACCGCGAGACCGGGGCGAACAACTGGCTTACCGTGACCCTGTCCGAAGGTAAGAAACGCGAGGTGCGCCGTGCGCTGGAATCCCTTGATCTGAAGGTCAATCGCCTGATCCGGGTCCAGTATGGCCCCTTCCTGCTGGACGATCTGCGCCCTGGCGCCGTCGAGGAAGTGCCGGCTGACCTGCTGCAACAGGCCATTGGCCACCTGATGAACACCGAACACGCCATCAAGACTGACGCCCCGCCCCCGTCAGGCAAGCGGCCTGCCCCGAAGTCACGCCTTGGCAAGGGCCCGTCATCGGCTAGAGTCCCCGTGAGGAAACGCAAAAACAAAAAATAAAACACGGAGAGGATCATGGCCGAAACCGCCCTGACTGCGCCGCCCGAGACCAAGATGGACCCGGGGCGGAGGATGAGTGAGGCGGCGGCCGCGACCAGCAACCTCATTACCGATCCCAATGTCTATGCCGATCAGGCACAGCTGGACGCCGCCTTTGCGAGGTTGCGCGCCGAAGACCCGGTCGCGTGGTGCGAACCGGACGGGTTCCGCCCCTTCTGGGCCGTGACCCGGCACGCGGACATCATGGAAATCAGCCGCCAGAACAAGCTGTTCACCAATGGCGAACGGGAAATGCTGTCCTATGCGGAGACGGAAAAGCGCGTGTACGCCCAGACCGGTGGCCCGCATCTCCTGAAAACCCTCGTCCAGCTTGACGATCCACTTCACTACAAGCTGCGCCATCTGACCCAGGAATGGTTCATGCCGCAGAATGTGAAGAAGCGGGAAGACGCAATCCGTCAGATTGCGAAGGAATATGTCGACCGGATGGAGGATCTGGGCGGCGAGTGCGACTTTCAGCGCGATGTCGCCCTCTACTATCCACTGCGCGTCATCATGCAGATTCTCGGCGTGCCGGAATCCGACGAGCCCATGATGCTGAAGCTGACGCAGGAAATCTTTGGCGCACAGGATGAAGACCTGATGCGGGACAAGTCGGTCACCGAAGACGGCGATGTCGAAAAGGGGTTGGCCTCGATCAATGCCACGCTTGCCGAATTCTTCATGTATTTCACCAGCATGACGGCAGACCGCCGGGCAACCCCGCGCGATGACGTCTCGACGGTCATCGCAAACGGCACGGTGGATGGTGATCCGATCGGACAGCTCGAAGCGATGAGCTATTACATCATCGTGGCAGCGGCCGGGCATGACACGACCAGCGCCTCAACCGGCGGCGGCGTACTGGGCATGCTCCAGAATCCGGGCGAGCTCAGGAAAATGATGGCCGATCCGCGCGCCGTCTCGCGCACGGCAACCGATGAGGCCATTCGCTGGACAACGCCGGTCAAGCATTTCATGCGCACGGCCCATGAGGACTACGAATTGCGCGGCCGCAAGATCCTGGCCGGCGAAAGCCTGCTATTGTGCTACCCGTCGGGTAATCGCGACGAAGACGTTTTCGATGATCCGTTCACGTTCGACATCACAAGATCTCCCAACAAGCTGATCTCTTTCGGACATGGCGGCCACATGTGCCTCGGCATGCATCTGGCCCGGCTCGAAATGCAGGCAATTTATGAAGAGCTTTTCTCCCGCCTGAAATCGATCGAACTCGCCGGAGAGCCGAGCTTCATCAAGGCCAATTTTGTCGGCGGCCCGAAATCCATTCCCGTGAGGTACAAATTCTAGGAGGCCTGCATGTCAGCCGAAGGAAAAACCGTCATCATCACCGGCGCCTCCAGCGGGATCGGCGCGGCCACGGCCCGGCGTCTCGCCGACGCCGGCGCGAATCTCATGCTGGCCGCCCGGCGCGAAGATCGCCTGAAAGCCCTGACAGAAGAACTCGGCACCAAGGTCCGGTACCGGGTCACCGACGTGACGGACCATGCCGACATGCTGAAGCTCGGGGAAGATACGATTGCCGCCTTTGGACAGGTCGATGCCATCGTCAACAATGCCGGCATCATGCCCCTGTCTCCGCTCGCCAATCGCCGCGTCGCGGAATGGGACCAGATGATTGACGTCAACATAAAGGGCGTCCTGTACGGCATCGACGCCGTGCTAGCCCACATGCTGGAGCGCGGTGAGGGGCATGTCCTCAACGTCTCCTCTGTCGCCGGTCTCGTCACCAATCCGACATCCGCAGTCTATAGCGGCACCAAGCATGCGGTGAAGGCGATTTCCGAGGGCCTGCGCAAGGAGACGGCCGGAAAAATCCGTGTCACCACCATTTATCCCGGCGCGGTCGCCACCGAACTGGGGCAGTCGATCAAGGATCCGGACGTGTTGGCCGGCCTGCGCGACCGGTTCAACTACACACCGCTCGCCGCCGGCGACATCGCCGAAGCCGTCCACTTCGCCATCGCCAGCCCGCGCAACATGGCGGTCAACGAGATCACCATCCGCCCCATCGAACAGACGCTGTGAGGACTTTCCATGCCACTCCGCAATGTGACCGAGACCTATCAGGTCGAAACCCCGCCCCACGCACCGAAGTACAAACCGGCTCAGGACCTCGTCCCGCCGGTTGACCTGACGGACCCGAGCGTCTTCTCATCCCGTGGCGGCTACACGCATGATGCCTTCACCCGGATGCGCGAACAGGCGCCGGTCATGTGGCATCCCGAACAGGTCGGTGCGGGCTTCTGGGCCGTGACCTCCTATGACCTCGTCAAGCAGGTCGAGCTGGACCCGGTGACCTATTCCTCCCAGCGCGGCGGCATCCTGATGAGCTATGGCCTGCCGGACACGCCGCGCCACCCGCTGCTCCATGCCTCCAGCCTGAACAGCCTGATCAATCTTGACCGCCCCTATCACACCACGCTCCGCATGGAGCACATGCAGTTCTTCCGCCCGGGCTATGTCGCCGAACTCAGGAAACGTGTCGACGTCCAGGTCAATGCCCTCCTCGACGACATGGAGAAACAGGGACCGGTCGTCGATATGGTGGAAAGCTTCTCGGCAGAACTGCCGCTCTTCACCCTGTGTGAAATTCTCGGCGTGCCGGCGGAAGACCGGCCAAAGCTCGTCCACTGGATGCATTTCCTCGAGAACTCGCAATACCAGGCCCAGCAGGAAGGCCTCGGCAATGTCACCCAGGAACAGGTCATGACCTTCATGTCCGAGATTCAGGCCATGTTCGAATATGGCCGACACATGCTGGCGAAACGGCGCGCGGATCCCAAGGAAGACCTCCTCTCCGCCATCGCCAATGTGGAAATCGACGGCCAGCCACTCAGCCCGGAATTCCTCGATGGATCCTGGCTGCTGATCGTCTTCGCCGGAAATGACACGACCCGCAATTCCCTGTCCGGCACGATGCGCCTGCTGACCGAATTCCCGGACCAGAAGGCAAGGCTGTTGGCGGATGACACGCTGTTTCCGAACTTCGTGCACGAATCAATCCGCATGGTCAGTCCGGTCACCTATATGCGCCGCACCGCCACGACGGATACGCAGCTTGGCGCGCAGCAGATCGCCGAGGGCGACAAGGTGGTCATGTACTATGCCGCCGCCAATCGCGACCCGGACAAATTCCCGGACCCGCACCAGTTCGACATCACCCGCGCAAACGCCAAGGAACATCTCGCCTTCGGTCACGGGCCGCATGTCTGTCTCGGCCAACGCGTCGCCAACATGCAGCTGGAAACCGCCTATCGGAACATTCTGCGCCGGTATCCGGATATCCGCTGGACAGGTGAGCAGACCCTTGCCCCCAGCAATTTCGTGCACGCGATCTCCAGCCTGATGGTGGATCTCGGCACATGACCACGCCGCTCGTCACCCGTCAGGACCAGGACGGACTCGCCCTGCTGACACTCAACCGGCCGGACAAGCTGAATTCGCTGACTGTCGGCATGTTTCGCGAACTGCGCCGACACGTGCTGGACCTCCAGGCCGACGAGTCGATCGGGTGCGTCATTCTGAGAGGCGCCGGAAAATGTTTCTCTGCCGGGCACGACCTTGGCGACATCGCCGAAGGCGAGAGCGTCCCGTCGCCGGGCTGGCATTCCGAAACCCTTCGCCTGATGGAGCGGTTGCCGAAACCGGTGATCGCCGCCGTGCATGGCCATTGCTATACTGGCGCGCTGGAAGTCGCGCTTGCGGCAGATTTCATCATCGCCGCCGAAAGCGCCCGGTTCGGCGACACGCATGCCAAATGGGCGCTGACACCGATCTGGGGGATGAGCCAGCGCCTGCCGCGCCGCGTCGGTGTGGCAACGGCCAAGCGCCTGATGTTCACCGCCGACATGATCGGCGCGGATGAGGCGTTTCGGATCGGCCTGGTCGAGCAGGTGGTCGCGGACGCAGACTTCGACGCGGCCTGCCAGCATCTTGCCCGCCGCATTCTTGAAAACTCGCCCTTTTCCCATGCCGCCAACAAGCGCCTGCTCGACGCCACCGATGCACGTGACATGGACAGCGGCCTGCAATGGGAGGTACTCAATTGTGAAGGCACCGGTCCGGACATGCAGGACCGGATCGCGGCCTTCACGAACAGGAGCAAGAAAGCGAAGACATGAGTGATTTCCTGATCCGCCGGGACGATCTGCGCGCAACACGCTGGGCGCCGGCTGACCTGCCCACCCTGCCGGAAGGCGCCGTCCGCCTGAAAGTCGACACGTTCGCCCTGACCGCCAACAATGTCACCTACGCCACTTTTGGCGAGGCGATGAAGTATTGGGAGTTCTTCCCCACGGCCGATCCGGCCGATGGGCGTGTGCCGGTCTGGGGCTTTGCCGACGTCGTCGAGTCAAAGGCCGAACATGTGAAAACCGGCGACCGCTTTTATGGGTACCTGCCGATTTCCGAATATTTCGATGTCCAGCCGGTCAATGTCGGCAAGCATGGCTTCCTCGATGGCGCCGCGCATCGCCAGGGCCTCGCGCCGATCTACAACACCTATATCAACACAGAGGGCGACCCGTCCTATGATGCTGAACTGGAAGACCAGCAGATGCTGTTCCGGCCGCTGTTCACCACAGGCTGGATGATTGATGACTGCCTGATGGAGACGGGCGACCCGGTGCCGGAAACCGTGGTCATCTCGTCGGCCTCCTCCAAGACGGCCATGGCGCTGGCACATTGCCTGAAACTGCGCGGAGGTGTCGACACGGTGGCCCTGACCTCGCCCGGCAATGTCGGCTTCCTGAAGAAGACCGGCCTGTATGGCCGTATTCAGACCTATGGCGAGGCTGATGAATTGCACGCGCGCGGGCTGACCGCCTTCGTCGATTTCCTGGGCCGGCCCACCCTGACATCGGATGTGCACAACGCCCTGAAGGACCGGTTGATCCGCAGCCTCATCATCGGCGCAACCGATTGGGAAGGCGACCGCACGCCCGTGGCCCTGCCCGACCCCCAGCCCGAATTCTTCTTCGTGCCAACCTATGCAGCCGAACGGGCTGCCACGCTGGGAGGAGCGGAAATCAATCGCCGCCTCGGCGCTGCCCTGAAGAGTTTCTACACGGCCTCGAAATCCTTCGTGACGCCGAAACATGCCAAGGGCGCCAGCGCCATCACGAAAGCATGGGACAAGACGGTCGACGCCAGGGTCAGCCCGTCGGAAGGCCTGATCCTGACACTCTGACGCCATATGACAAAAGCCCCCGCTGCGGCCAAACAGCGGGGGCAGGTCGCACACCTGAAGCGCTCTATTGGCGCTCCGAGACCTTGAACTCCATCCGCCGGTTCTTCGCCCAGGCATCGTAATTCTCCGCCCGGTCAATCGGACGGGATTCGCCATAGCCCACCGGCGTCAGCGCTGACGCATCCACGCCGCGTTCGGCCATGTAGTCGCGCACGGCATCTGAACGCTGCTGCGAGATGACTTCATTATACTCGTTGGAACCGCGGGAATCGGTATGGGCTCCGATTTCGATCGCATGGGAATCGCACAGCAGCGCCACGCCGGTCAGCGCATCCAGAAGCCGGTGGCTCGTCGCCGACACAATCGCCAGATTGCTCTGGAACAGGATCGACCGGTCCTGCATCGTCATGTCGAATGCAGTCTGGCACCGGCGCAGGCTCGGTTCGCCATCGGCCAGTTGGGCCAAGGCCTCCCCGGCACCACGATCGCCGCCTTCAACGGAAATGCCATCCACCACCAGCGTAATGCCGGACGCATATTCCGGATTGTCCTCCAGCGCTGCCTGTCCTGCGGCAAACCCCTGTTCCTTGGCAGCCGGGTCCGGGGCCAGGCCGGTCAGCACGGCCACGGGTCCGTTCACATGCAGGCCCATCCACGGATAGCCCGCATCGGGAAAGGTCCGCTCCAGTGCGCTCACCCAGGTCGTCGCAACCGGTTCGGGCTGGTCCGCAGCATCCATGTCCGGTTCCGGCTCAGGGGCGGGTGCGGGAACGGGGCGGCTGCTCGCCACCACAAAGGCGGTGCCGTCCCAGTAATACTGGCCCTCCGCCAGCGGCACACACTGAACCGATCCGGTCGCGGCGGCCTCGGCCGGCGCCTCTTCCTTTGTGCTGCCGCACGCCGCCATCCCCAGCAACGCCGCGCCCGCCATGCCAACTGCCAGCAAACGCTCAGGTCTCATCCGGCCATCCCTCTCATTCGCGGCCCACCTGCCGCGCACTCAACCAATCCGCCAAGTCTCGGGCGAATGCCCCGGATTGTCAAAATGCTTCGCGGCAGAGGCGAAGTCCGCAGCCTCTACTGCGCCTGCTTGTAGACCGTCCCGCCCTTCATCACGAAGTCGATATCGTGCAATTCACCGATATCTTTCAGCGGATCACCGGTCACGGCAATGATGTCGGCATGCTTTCCGGCTGTGATGGTGCCGATCATGTCGGCCATTTCCACATGTTCCGATGCGACCACTGTGGCCGTGCGGATGGCCTCTTCGGGCGTGTACCCGGCCTCAACCATCAGATCGAACTCGCCGGCATTGTCCCCATGCTTGGAAACGCCCGTATCGGTGCCGAAGGCCACGGTCACGCCGCCCTCGCGCGCCCGGCGCAGGGTTTCGATCATCATCGGTCCGATAATGGCGGCCTTTTCCCGGCTCGGGGCGGGCAGCCATGGCTCATCCACCCATCCGGTCACCGTCGCCCCCGCCAGAACGGTCGGCACAAGCACAGCGCCATGCTCCTTGAAAAGGGCCACGGTCTCTTCATCGGTATAGGTGCCGTGTTCGATGGAATCGATGCCCGCCTTCAACGCTGCCACGATGCCGCCCTTGCCATGGGCGTGCGCGGTCACCTTGCGTCCCATGGAATGCGCCGTCTCGACAATTGCTGCCAGCTCATCATCCGTGAACTGTTGTTCCAGGCCCGCGCGCGTATTCGACAGCACGCCGCCTGTCGCGGTAATCTTGATGACGTCGGCCCCTTCCTTGATCTGCTGGCGCACGGCCCGGCGGCAATCATCCGCTCCATTGCAGATATTCTTTCCGGTGAACATGGCCATGACTTCGGGCGAATAGCCGTTGATGTCGCCATGCCCGCCCGTCACGCTGATCGCCTGACCGGACGCCCGGATTCGCGGCCCCGGGACATTGCCCTTTGCAATGGCATCGCGCAGGCCGAAAATCGCATTGTTCGACGCGCCAACATCCTGAACCGTCGTGAAACCGGACAACAGCGTGACGTAAGCGAAACCCGCACCGTCAAAGGCCGCATCCACATCCGTTTCCTCGAAAGCCGTGATCCGCTCATTCGGCCCGTTCTCGCCGGTAATGTGCACATGGCTGTCGATCAGGCCGGGCAGCACATAGGCGTCTTTCAGGTCGATCAGCTCCGCCCCGCGTGGCACCCGGGTGTAGCCTGCCTCGACAGACACGATCTTGCCGTCCTCCACAGTGATGGTCTGACGCGTCAGATATCCTTCACCCGGTTCCGCCAGCACATGTCCGGCATGGATCACCTTGGTCTCGGCCAGCGCGGGGGCGGCCATCAGCCCCGCCATGGCTGTACCGGCAGCGAGTCTCGTTATCGTCTTTGTCATGGGATCGGTCTCCGTCAGGGTGTCAGGATCATCTTCATCGCGCCATTTTCGCGCGCGTCAAACATGCGATAGGCCTCCGCCCCTTCTGACAGGGGCATATGATGCGAAATCGTCGTCTCGGGGGTCAGCTTGCCTGCCTGAACCAGCGGAATCAATTCCGGCCAGTGCTCGGGCACGGAGCAGGTCCCCGTCCGGAAGGTCAGATTCTTGATGAAGGCCAGCGCCATCGGGAATTTGAAATCCATGGTCTGGTTCACCCCGATACAGGATACGGTGCCCGCCGCCTTGGCCAGTTTCAGGGACAGATGGATCGCCGGGTCCGCACCAACACATTCCACCACGCTGTCGCACATGCGCCCCTTGGTCTGTTCCTGAATGATCGCCGCGGCCTCACCCGCATCCAGCGCAACGGCGCCCAGTGCCTCGGCCATGGCGCGCCGCTCCGGCACCAGGTCAACGGCATAGACTTTCGCCGCGCCCATCAGATACGCGCCTTCCACCGCCATCAGGCCAATCGGGCCACAGCCCACAATGGCCACGGTCGCGCCGGGGTGGATGTCCGCGCCTTTCAGCCCGTGCCAGGCCGTCGGCAGATTGTCCGTCAGCAGAACGGCCTGGTCATCACTGATACCGTCCGGTATGTGCGCCAGCCCGAAATCAGCCACCGGCACCATCGCATATTCGGCCTGAACGCCCTGCAGGCCCGGCCCCAGACCATAGCAGCGACCCGCATGGTTCGCGCACTCATTCATGTTGCCGGACATGCACGGCACACAGCTGCCACATCCCACGGCGGCCGAGATCATCACCTTGTCGCCCGCCTTGAAGCGCGACACGCCGCTACCGGTCTCAACCACTTCGCCAACGGCTTCATGCCCGACGCAATAGCCGGTCTCCTCGCTGAAGCCATGCCCCTGATAGATATGCAGATCCGATCCGCAGATGCCGCAGGCGGTCACTTTCACAATCGCGCTGCGCGTGTCTTCCGGTTTCAGTTCCGGCGCATCGCCATAGGCGATGTCGCGCGTCCCCTGATACAGCAATCCCTTCATGATGCGTCTCCTCAGGCCGGCAGGCGGTCGGCAGGATAATGCGGATAACTCGCTTTCATCACCCCATGGTTCAACAGCATCTCGGCCACCTGTTTCTCGCCTGCTGCATCAAGGAAGCGCGTGCGGATCCAGTAATTCTCCACCCGGCGGCTTTCCGACAGCGCCACGACCTCGCGGCGCAGCACATAGGTTTCTCCCACCAGCAGCGGTCCGTCGATCATGCGGATTTCCAGATCAGCGAACAGTCCGATGGCCGGTTGCTTGACTGGAAACTTCGAATTCCGGTTGGAATAATTTCCCAGCACACTGACCATTTCCAGCGGCACGATCGGCTTGCCCCATTTCGACGCCGCTGCATCATGATAGATGTCCATCGGCTCGGTGATCACCTTCAGCTTGTCCGCCAGCGAGAAGGGATAGAGATTACCCATATGCTGGTCCGGCCCCATTGTGACCACTTCATCTGCTGCGCCCGTCATGCCGACATGCAGATCCGCCAGGATGACCAAATCCCCTGCCGGCCGCAGTTTCGCCATCCGCCCTTCCAGCAGGGTCTCGCCATGATCGGGCCCGATCGATGCGCTCGCCTCCAGCACCGGTGTGCCGTCCTCCTTGAACGCCCGGCACATCGTCCGTGTCGCGCCCGCCTCCGGACGGTCGACCTCGACCCGCACCTTTTCGCCTTCGAACACCATGTTCAGGAAGTGGCTGGAAAAACAGCCCCGCTCCAGCCAGGCATCTCCCCAGATCTCGACGAGATAAGGCACGAATTGAGAGAAATGCGTTGGCCCTTCAATCGGTCCAGCCTTGATGCCCAGGCGTTCGGCCTCGCTGTCATCATGCAGGCTCTTGTGCCCGTCATAGGACTGGTCCTGCAGCATCTGTGCGGGCGCGCGCAACGGCCCCTTGATCGTCTCTGTCATGTTTCCTCCGGTTTTCATCGTCTCTTATCTCGTGCCTGCGGGCAAGGTGTGCGGGCGTGCCATGAACCCGGTCTGGCTTGCCGTGGTGAGCAGGGTTCCGTTCTGGTCGAACTGATGCAGCGTTCCGTGCGCCACGCCGGACGAAAAGCCCGACATCCGGGTGACATTCAGCACCCAGTCCGAGCCTGCCGGGGCATGCATGCGCACCGTATTGTCCAGGCTGCGGCCGCCGCGCGTCTTGGAATGCGCGCCCAGGAAGAAATCCGACATCAGCGCCAGCAAGGGCGCGTCCGGAATGCCGGCATCCCTCACCCGCACCCAGACGTGCTCCTCCCCGGTTTCATCATTCTGATACGCCTCGCGCCGTTCGATGCGTCCGGCCAGATTGTCGGGCCGGGCAAAGGGAATGTCGTGGCTCGGCGCGCACTCCATCGGCGCGGGCACGTCCGGCATCTGCGCAAACTGGTGACCTTCTGCCTCCGGCACGCCGCCCAGCGCGGCCGCCATGTGCACAACCACGCGCGTCCCTGCCGTCAGGTCCGCCACCGCCTGCGTCGCCGACCGGCCTTCCGCCAGCCGTGTGACGGCAATGTCCAGGTCAGAGCCCAGCCCCGTGGCGCCCGCAAACTGCACGGTCGCCCAGAGCAGCGGCAGTCCGGTCGCCGTCTCCAGCGCATGGATACAGGCCGCCATGGACACGCCGCCCATCAGGAACTGGCTCTCATAGGGGCCGACACACGCCGCCTGCGGCACCGTATAGGTGAACCTGTCCCGGTCCGTCGTCGATTGGGTCGGCACCCAGAATGGGCCCGGTGTGTGATCGCCGTCAGCCATCATTGGTCTCCTTGGTCCTCAATCCCCGTTTCGGATCCAGCCGCGTTGCGATGACAGCCAGGGCCAGCAGCGCGGCAGACATGCCCAGCGCCATGCTGGCCGTGCCGGGCCAGCCCCAGATCTCGTAGACGCTCGTGCCCAGCCAGCTGCCCAGTCCGCCACCGATGAACATGAGAATGATATAGGCCGTCATCAGGCGGGTGCGCACATCCGGCGGCTGGTTGAGAAAGGTCATCCGCCCCGTCACATCGATCAGCGGCCCCACGACATTCATCAGCATCAGCGGCACAAGCAGCGTCCAGACATTCTGGCCCGCCACGCCCAGCAGACAGACGCCGGTAAACTGCACCAGCGCAACGATCGCCCGCAATCTGCGGGGCCCGATCCGGTCCGCCCATCGGCCAAGGATGGGAGTCGTGAACATGTTGATCAGGCCCAGCGCCGCCAGATAGCCGACCACATCGGCACCATAGCCCATTTCCGGACTCGTCAGGTACAGGCCCAGGCCCAGCCAGACGGCCAGGAAGATGCCGAAGGCCAGCCCCTGCATCATGCCGGACAGCACCACTTCGGGGTGCCGCCGCACGACCGGGAACAGGGACAGGATCAGGGAGACATAGCCCTGGCGCTCGCCCGCGCCGCCCCGCGTCTGGCGCGCATCCATGATCCGGGGCAGCAACAGGGTCACGGCCGCCATCAGCGCCGTGGCAACATAGTACACGCTGCGCCAGCCATAATGCTCGCCCAGCCAGCCCCCGCCCACGCGCGCGACGAGAATCCCGCTGATCACACCCGTCGTCAGCGTGGCCGTGGTGTGCCCCAGCCGCGCCAGCGACACGCGTTTCGACGCATAGGCCGGCAGCAGATAGGGCGTGATGGTCGAAAATCCGAGAAAGGTGGATCCCGCCACGAAGACCCGGAAATCAGTCGCAAACGCCATCATCGCCATGCCGAGGAATTGCCCGGCCGCAAAGATGGTCGCCAGCGTCCGGTTGCTGAACCGGTCTCCCAGAGGCAGCAGCAGGAAGATGCCAAGGGCCAGCGCAATCTGGTTCAGCGCCGGGACAAGCCCGATCTCCGAGGCCGACACGCCGAAATCATCCGCCACCAGCGCGATGATCGGGTGGATGTAATAGGCATTTGCCGTCACAACCGCGCAAGCAAGCGTCAGCAGCCACAGATCGCGGCCGCTCAATGCTCGGTACTCGGCCTCGCTGCCCGGCGGGCCGGGCGGCGCAGAGCTCACCCGGGCATCCCGGCTCGGCGCGCATATTCGGCGGCAAACTTTGCCAGCGGCACGACGCGCGCCGCATTCGATTCGGCATTCGCGCTGTTGGCCGTGCCATCACGCACCCGGCCGATAATGCCCTGCAGGATGCCCGCAAGACGGAAGCCATTGTAGGCGAAGTAGTAGTCGAGCTCCGGCAGGCCATCGCGGCCCGTATGCTTGCAGTAGAGATCGACATATTCGTCCATCGTCGGAATGCCCCAGGCCTTGAGGTCGTCAATCGCCATGATCGATCCACGCGAGGAATCGCCCGGCGGCATCACCCAGTTCATCAGATGGTAGGAGAAGTCCGCCAGCGGGTCACCCAGCGTGCAGAGCTCCCAGTCCAGCACAGCAATCACGCGCGGCTCGGTCGGGTGCAGCACCATATTGTCCAGGCGATAGTCGCCGTGCACGATCGTGGTCTTGTCGCCCGGCGGGATGTTGTTGGGCAGCCATTCGATCAACTGTTCCATCTCCGGGATGTGCTGGGTCTCGGAGGCCTTGTACTGTTTCGTCCAGCGATGGATCTGGCGGGCCACATAGTCGCCCTCCTTGCCGAAGCCTTCGAGGCCCGCCGCGCGCCAGTCAACATTGTGCAGGTCCGCAAAGGTCTTCACCTTCGCCTCATAGATCGCGCGGCGCTCGGCAGGCGCGTAATCGGGCAGCGTGCCATCCCACAGGATGCGGCCCTCCACCATGTCCATGACATAGAACATCGTGCCGACCACGCTCTCATCGGTGCACAGGCCATAGGGCCGCGCCACCGGATAGCCGAGCGGGTAGAGCGCGGAAATCACGCGATATTCCCGGTCGACCGCGTGGGCGCTGGGCAACAGCTTGCCGGGCGGCTTGCGGCGCATGACATATTTCTTGTTCGGCGTGACCAGCTGATAGGTCGGGTTGGATTGCCCCCCCTTGAACTGGCGCACTTCCAGCGGCCCCTGATAGCCTTCGACATTGTCCTGCATCCAGGCGGCGAGCTTTGCCTCGTCGAATCTGTGGGTTTCCGCGACAGGCTTGGTGCCTGTGAACATTTCCGCAGCGGTTTCTCCCTCGGCCATTTTTCGCCCTCTTTTCTACAATTTTTCCTGCCACACCATACTCACGGCTTACGCGACGCCAAGGCCTTCCGCGACGTCCGCATCCGCCACTTGGAAAGAAAGGTTCGCATCGTGCGAAACATGGAGACCCTTGCCAGAACCCTTGCCTATCTGACGATAGCGCTGCTCACCCTCATCGCCGTGCTGATCGTCGTGCTTGCGCGGGAACTCGTTCTGGGGCTCCGATATCTGAAACGCGTCCTTGACCGGTCCGGCCGCCCGGCTTCCCGGTACACGGTCCGCACACTCGAAAGCCCGATTGTCCATGCGCCGCTTCCTGACCCTGCTCTGCCTCTTCTGCCTGCCGCACCTCTCACACGCCGCAGAGATCGATCCGGATCGCCTGATCCGGCCTGAATTGCTGGGCAAGGCGGTGAAGGCGATGAGCCGGCATGCCGCCCATGCCAATCCCCACCACCTGGTCGTGGTGGACTACAGCCTCCACTCCTCGAAAAAGCGCCTCTTCGTCGTCAATCTGGAGACAGGCCAGGTCAGCGCCTACCGCACGACCCATGGTCGGGGCTCCGACCGGGATCATGACGGGTATCTCGACCGCTTCTCGGATGTGCCCGGCTCCGGGGCCAGCCCCAGGGGCGCCTATCTCACGGCGGAGGAGTATTACGGCAAGCATGGTCGGTCGCTGCGCCTTGACGGACTGGATCCGACCAATGCCAATGCCCGCCGCCGCGCGATTGTCATCCATGCCGCCGCCTATGCCGAACCCTCGATGATCCGGGCCCAAGGCAAGCTCGGCCGCTCCCTGGGCTGCATCGCGGTCTCCAGCGCAGACCTCGAAACCTTCATGACCCTCGTCCCCCAGGGCACGCTGATCTATGTTGGGCGCTAAGCCCCCGGAAAATGCTCGTCGCGCCAATTGACCGAAGGCCGCGCCGGTATGCTCATGATTGGCCGTCTCTCCTAAGCGTCCAGTCCCGTACCCCGCCAGCCAGGTGCAAACCCGGATACATTCTACAAAGATGGTCCACCGCCAAATGCCTGCGACGCTCCCTGCCGCATTACCAAACTGACATCCATCACGAAGGCGTGAGGCCCGTTGCTCCGACCCCCCGCATGCCTACATCCTCAGTGTCGAAGAGACACCCGTTCGCTGTGTGCACCGTCCCCCCCAACCCAGGCACACAACGAACCGCCCGTCATGCCATTCAACAGTCCCCCCCTACTGATGGCATGACGGGCACTCCCTGACCGCCCCCGGCACAACATCTGCGAGACTTCGCTGCGCCGACATGGTAAGCTGTGCCGTCACTTGGCGCGAGGCTGTCCGTGTTCTGTCCGTCAGGCCCGTCACATGGTTTCGGGCACCGGCCACCCGCAGGCCGGGCGGGGCCCTCATGACCCTGAATGACGCCTATCTCGTCTCCCAGATCATTGCCTCGGTCGCCGTCATCCTGTCGCTGATCGCGGTGATCATCTCCATTCGCCAGAATACGCGGGCCCAGCGCACCGCATCCGTTCAGTCGCTTACCGCAGCCATTGCCGCGATCAATGTGCCGGGCATGGCCGCGCCCGACATGGGCCTGGCCCTCGCATCAGCCTGCCGGGACTGGTCCGCCGCCACCCGGGACGAGCGCATCCTTGCCCACTATTTCCTGTTTTCCTTCTTCAAGCTGTGTGAGCAGGCCTGGTACCAGCATCAGGCGGACGCGCTGGATGGCGACCAGTGGAAGGGCTGGGAAAGCTCGATCCTGCGCTTCTATCACAGCCCGGGCGTCAAGCATGGCTGGTGGCCGAACCGCTATGTCGCCTTCTCTCCCGCCTTCCAGCAATTCCTCGCCTGCAGCACCGAGCCCCGCACCCATGCAGGGGCCTCGCTCTACGCCCTGTTCGAAGGCGCGCCCTCCCCCTCGCCCGCACCCGCCAGCTGCTGACCGGCGCAAAACCATGCACGACGCTCGACAAATCCAGTGTCCGGCCTTGGCACTGACTCGTATCCGCAAAAAAATCCTGTCAGACACTTTGAACTCGGCGCGCAAGCCGTTTAGGCTTTCCACTCAGGGGCGTATCCATTTCGATACAGGGCGAACCAGTATGCTTTTGAGAGTTTCCATGCCCGCCGCAGCGGCCTTGATGGCTGCCTGCGCAAGCGGCCCGTCCGGCGCGCGTGCACCTGCGGATCCGCAGCTGCCCGGCACACTCGCCATCTCCCCGCTCGATGCCGAGAGCCTCGACCGTATCCGGATAGACCTCACCCTCCCGGCGGATGCGGACGGGGAGACGGTCTTCCGGTTTCCGGACAATTGGGGACCGGACGAAAACCTCGGACAGCTCGTCTCGCACCGCACCGTGACGGATCCGGCCACCGGCAATCCGCTGCCAACGAACATGGAGGCCGGTCGTCTCACCATTGCATCGCCGCCCGGGCAAGCGCTTCGGGTCAGCTATCACATCGAGCAGGATTATCCGGGCCTTCCGCAATGGGGCGTCCAGCGGATGCCCGGCATGCGGCCCGTTCTGCAGCCGGAGTATGCCTCGCTCATCGGGCACACCTTCCTGCCGTCTGTGGAAGGACGGGATCCTGCGATCAGGGTAACGCTCACTGGCTTTCCCGGGGGCGCCGCCTTCAGCCAGCCCTCGCCGGAGGGCGTGTCCGCCCCGATCCCCCTGTCGACCGCACAGGACAGCGTCTACGCGCTCGGCGCCTATCATTTCGGGAACACGGACACCGGCGTGCGGACCGCCATTCTGGGCGCATGGCGCCTGCCACAGGCCGACATCGCCGCGACGACCTCCAGCGTGCTCACCCTTGCCGGCACGGTGTTTCAGGATGCCGCCTTCGAAGACTATTTCCTGGCCCTGACGCCGCTGCCGGACGTGCCGGAAGGCTCGTCCGTCATCGGCACGGGCCTCACCCAATCCTTCCTCCTGCTCGCCACCCGCAACGCGGAGCCGGAAAACCTGACCCATACGATCACGCATGAAATCCTGCACGAATGGATCACGCGCCGGATGGGCGAGACCGATGAGGCCACAGATCCGGCCCGCATGTGGTTCACCGAGGGCATGACGGAATACTACACACAGCTTGTCCTGCTCGGGTCCGGCGAGACGGATCTGGACAAATTCCTTGATGCCATCAACGCGCTCTGGGCGGAATATGCGGCATCGCCCGTCAACACCCTGCCCGCTGGGGACCTGATCGAGCGGGTCTGGGACAGCCGGGATACCGAACGGCTGCCCTATCAGCGCGGCACGCTGCTCGCCTTCCATTGGGACACGCTCGCCCGCGCGGAAGGGCGACGCCTCGATGATGCGATCACCTCCTTGCTGGATGAGGGGCGTGCTGCCCGCGCCCGGGGCGACACGCCGGTCCTGACCGACGCAACCATCCATGCCGCGCTCGAGACAGCCATCGGGCCCCGCTTCAGGTCGGATTTCATTGCCCATATCGAGGCAGGCGCCAGGCTCCGCCTCGAGGACCTCGCATTTCCGGACTGTCTGACCGTGACCGCTCCCGCAGATGGCGCAGCCCGGCTGGCCCTCACACCCGGCGCAGACCCTGCGGCCTGCCGCGCCACAATCGCAGGCGCCTTCGCCAGTCAGACGCCATAGCCCACCCCTTCGCGCACCCACCCCCTTGCGTTCGCGGTGGTCTCTAGTAGACCGCCGCGCATGCTCACGATTTCCAATCTCGACTTCCAGATCGAAGCCCGGGCGCTGTTCGAATCTGCCACGGCGCAGATCTCTGCTGGCTGGAAGGTCGGCCTGGTCGGTCGCAACGGCACCGGCAAGTCCACCCTGCTGCGCCTGATCCGTGAGGATGTCGAAAATCCCCGCGCAGATAGCGCCATCCGCCTGAATTCCGGCGCCCGGCTCGGCTGGGTCGCGCAGGAAGTCGCCGCGACAGACGAGACCATTCTGGACGTCGTGCTTGCCGCCGACACGGAGCGCCACGCGCTGATGCAGGAATCCGAAACCGCGACCGATCCGGACCGGATCGGAGAAATCCATGAGCGCCTGCTGGACATCGATGCCTGGACCGCCGAAGCGCGCGCCGCTGAAGTGCTCAACGGGCTCGGCTTCACCACCGAAGACCTTGGCCGCGCAACAAAGGAATTCTCCGGCGGCTGGCGCATGCGCGCGGCCATTGCGGGCGTCCTGTTCTCCCAACCAGACTTCCTGCTGCTGGACGAGCCGACCAACTATCTGGACCTTGAAGGCGCCGCCTGGCTGGAATCCTATATCAGGAAGTATCCGTATACGGTCCTGATTGTCAGCCATGACCGGGAATTGCTGAACCGCTGCGTCACGCACACAATGGCGCTGGAGCACCGCAAGCTCTCCATCACGCCGGGCGGCTATGATGACTGGCTGAAACTGCGCGCCGCCAAACTTGCCCAACTGGAATCCCAGAAAGCCAAACAGGACAAGGACCGCCAGCACCTGCAGACATTTGTCGACCGGTTCCGTGCCAAGGCGTCCAAAGCGCGCCAGGCCCAGTCCCGCATCAAGATGCTGGAAAAGATGCAGGACATCTCCATTCCGGTGGAAGACCGCACCACGCCGTTCCATTTCGCCCCGCCAAAGGACAAGCTCGCCCCGCCCATGCTGGAACTGCGCAATGCGCGTCTCGGCTATGGCGACGATGCGGTCATCCTCGACAAGGTGAACCTCCGTCTGGACCCGGATGACCGGATCGCCATTGTCGGCGCCAACGGTCAGGGCAAGACAACGCTGGTCAAATCCATTGGCGAGCGCCTCTCTCTCCTGGGCGGCGAGCGCATCGTGCCGAAGGCCGTGCGCATCGGCTATTTCTCTCAGGACCAGTTGGATGAATTGTCCGAAGGCGACAGCGTTCTACTTCACGTCCAGCGCATCATGCCGCCCGGCACGCCCCCGGCAAAGGTGCGCGCCGCTGCCGCCGCAATGGGATTCAGCCACGAAAAGGTCGAGACAAATGTCGAGAAACTGTCCGGCGGCGAAAAAGTGCGCCTCCTGCTCGGCCTGATGTCCTCGGCCGCGCCGCACATCCTGATCCTCGACGAACCGACCTCTCACCTCGATATCGACAGCCGCGAAGCGCTGATCTACGCGCTCAACGACTTTCCCGGCGCCGTCCTGCTGATCACGCACGATGTCTATCTTGCCGAAGCCACCGCCGACCGGCTCTGGCTCGTCAACAATGGCCGCGCCGCGCCCTATGAGGGCGACCTGGCCGACTATCGCGCCCTCGTCATGAAGGCTGACCGCGATGACACCAAAGCCGCCAGGCCCGCCAGGACCGAGCCCAAGCCTGCGCCTTCCCAGGAAGACAGGAAACGCCTCAGCGCCCTGAAGAAGACAGCGCGTGACGCCGAGGAGCGACTGGAAAAGGCAAACGCCGCCATTGCGAAGATCGACGCCAAACTCGCAGGAGGCAATCCGCCAGCGGACGAACTGGAAAACCTCCTGAAAGACCGCGCGAAACACGCCGACATCGCCGAAGCCGCCGAACTGGACTGGCTGGAGGCCTCGGAAAAACTGGAAGCAGCAGGCTCCTGACTTCCCTCACCTCCCACGCCTCCGGCGCGGGCCCCTCCTCTCCCGGAGGGAGAGGGGTTCAGTCCGGTCTCCGGGATATGGACCTCAAAACCTCTTCAATTGTGAACAATACACCCTCGAGATTGTCCAGCACATCACGGTTCCAGATGCGAACGACCTGCCACCCCTCGCTTTTCAGAAACCGATCCCGGATTGTATCTTTCTGAGCACCATCGGCAGTTGCATGTGTATCGCCGTCTAGCTCTATGACCAGCATGGCTTCGACACATGCAAAGTCTGCGAAATAGGGCCCAATCGGATGCTGTCGCCGGAACTTCCAGCCAGCCAATTGACGATTGCGCAGATTCGCCCAGACCAGGCGCTCTGGAAATGTCAGGTCACGTCTTAACTGTCTCGCTCTTTTGATACCCCCGGCCATTATTCATTACCGAAGCATCGACGGCGCCGGGTCAACCCCTCTCCCTCTGGGAGAGGAGGGGCCCATCGCGTCAGCGATGGGAGGTGAGGGCCCTTCAACGCGCCCCCTGTCACAAACCCCGCCCCTGTATCGTCCTGTCTCTGAACCCTGCAGGAGACACTTCCATGATCCGTTCCTTTCTCAATGCCCAGATCCGCAAGTTCGGGCGGCGCTTCAATTATGACACCAGCTACATGCACGAAATCTGCGCCGTCTCGCCCGGCGCGGTCTACCGCCTGCTGAAACTGCCGGACTTCTATCGCTATCGCGGCCCGGCGCTGGGCCAGACGGTGTGGACCGGCGCGCTGCTGGCCTCGACGCTGGAGGGAGATTGCGGGCCGTGCGCACAGCTGGTCATCGACATGGCGCTGGCAGCTGGCGCAGACCGGGAAACCCTGCGCCTGTGCGCCCAGGGCCGGGCTGACACGGCCGGCGCGATGGGGCTCGGCTTCCGCTTTGCCGAGGCCGCCATCAGGGCCGACCCGGTCGCCGACAAGCTCCGCAGCGAGATCATCAGCGAGTTTGGCGAAACATGCGCCCTGTCCTGTGCATTCGCTGCTGCGTCCGGCCGCGTCTATCCGGTGCTGAAACGCGGCATGGGCCACGGGCAGGCCTGCCAGAGGCTGGACTTTGGCGATGCGAGTGTGACACTCGCCGCATGAGCGCCGACACCGCCATCTTCGAGGCCGAACGCCCCGGCCTGACGGCCCTGTGCTATCGCATGCTGGGCGAGCGGGCCGGCGCGGAAGACGCCGTGCAGGACACCTGGCTGCGCTGGCAGCGGACAGACCGTACGCGCATCGAGAATCCCCGTGCCTGGCTGCGCCGCACCGCCACCCGCATCGCCATTGATGCGCTGCGCTCGGCCCGCGCCCGCCGCGAAACCTATCCCGGCCCGTGGCTGCCGGAGCCGATTGTGGAATCTCCCAGCCTGACCGTCGAGGATCGCTTCGCCCTCGCTCAGGAATGCGAACTGGCTCTGCTCTGGGCCATGGAGCGCCTGTCGGAAACCGAACGCGCCGCCTTCATCCTGCGCGAAGCCTTTGATGCGGGCTATGACGAAATCGCCGCCGTCACGGGCAAGTCCGAGGCGGCCTGCCGCCAATTGGTCAGCCGCGCCCACAAGCGCCTGCAGGAAACCGGCCCGCGCTTTGACGCCGCCCCGTCTGAAGTGGCGGATTTGCTCCAGCGCTTCATGGCCGCCGCCGCGGCACAGGACCACGCCGCCGTGCTCGATCTGCTGTCACCGGTGGCCACCGCCTATACCGATGGCGGACGCAAGGCCCGCGCGGCGCTGCGTCCCCTGCGCGGCCCGGCCGATATTGTCCAGGTGCTGATGGGCGTGATGATGAAATCCGTCCACGACAGCGAAGACTGGGCGATGGAACCCGCCCTCGCCAATGGCGCACCCGCCCTGATCCGCAGGCTGAATGGAAAGGTCGATCTCGTGCTCACCCTCGCCCCGGGTCCAGACGGCCGCATCGCCTGGCTCTACGCCATGCGCAATCCGGACAAGCTGCCGGGGTAAGCATCGGATTTCCTGCATTTTCCGGATCATTTCATTTGGTGCCGGCAGGTCGGGCACAGATGCCCTCAGGCGCCGGTGACCTGTACGGTCTTGCTCATCTGACACAAATCCCTGTAACAAAATCGGACAGGCCGTCCGGGGGGACATACCAAATCGAGTAAACGCGTGTTTACTTCGTGACCGGACGTGCCGTCAAATGAAACGATGCGGAATTCGGGGAGCCTTTCGCCTCATGACACAGACGCCCTCGCGAAAACGCGAAGCCGCTTCGACGCGCGAAGACATTCTGGCCGCAGCCCGTCGGCTGTTCACGAAAAAGGGGTTCGACGCCACCGGCGTCCGTGACATAGCCGGCGAGGTCGGCATCAATGTCGCGCTCGTCAACCGCTATTTCGGATCCAAGGAGGCCCTGTTCGAGGAGGCCGTGATCGAACAGGTCACCGTCACCCATCTGCTGGATGAAGGCCGGGACGGCTTCGGGGAACGCATGGTGCGCTATATGGGCACCAAGGATCTGGCGCCGGATACGCTGGATCAGACCCTGGTCTTCGTACGCTCGATCGCCAGCCCGACCGTCGGATCGCACCTCAAACAGGCGCTCGAAGACCGTGTGGTAGCACCGATTGCCGACTGGCTGGAGGGCGAGAACCGGCAACAGCGCGCGGCGCTGATCGCATCGGAAATCATCGGCTTCGACATGCTGCGCCGCGTCGCCGGCCTGTCCTCGCTCGATCCGGAACATATCGACATCGTCGCCAGCCGGCTGGGCAGCACGCTGCAGGCCTATGTCGACGACACCACGCCCTGACCTGCGCACCTATTCCAGCAGCGACAGGTCCACGCCCTGCGCCGCCAGTCCGCCCAGCACGTTTTCCTCTGTCCGCGCCAGGTCCGGATGCCGCGCCACCTCGCGCAACGCCATCAGATCCGCATGGCCGAGCCAGGTCCCGGCGCGCACCAGCGCCTCCGGCTGTTCCAGGCATGCCAGGTCCTTAAGCGGATCACAGGCATACAGCACCAGATCGGCGGCGCAGCCGGCACGCGCGCAGCCCTCGGTCTCGTCCAGTCCCAGCACACGGGCCGGCGTGTCCGTCGCGGCCTTGATCGCCTCGAACGGACCCAGCCCGGCCGCGCCCAGCAGGCCCACTTCCTCGACCAGCGACAGACCGGGCACATTGACGAAAATGCCCGCATCGGACCCCGCCACCAGCGTCACGCCGGCCTCGTGCAGCCAATTCGTCATGCGCATGTGAAACGCATCCCGTTGCGCGGCGGGCCCCGCCGGGGCCCCCGCCCAGTAGTCATACATGTCCTGCTCGGTTGCCTGCACCAGCGGGTTCAGCATCTCGGTGCCCGGCCGGGTCAGCGCCGCGCCCTGCGTGTCCGCCACGCGCCACAGATTATGAAAGGCCAGCAGCGTTGGTGTCACCGGCACACCGGCCTCCGCGATCTGCTCCGCCAGGGCCTGAGCGGCCGTCTCATCCTCCCGGTCGTTCAGGCCGTGCCAGACAATCGACTCGACATGCTCAATCGTCTCGAAGCCATCATCCAGGATTTCGCTGAACTGGATATCGAATGGCGCCTCCCATGGCACGCCCGGTCCGCGCACGCCTTCCGGCGTGTGGCCGCTCACGGTCAGGCCCCGCGCTGCGGCCTCGTCCAGAGCCGCCTCATAGGCGTCACGCGTCAAATTCGAATAGACTTTCAGCCGCGTGAAGCCTTGTTCCGCCTGCCACGCAATCGCGGCGCGGGCCTCGGCATCGGTCTCGACCAATTGATGGTTCAGCTGCGCATTCGGCCCGGCGCTGTTCAGGATCGGCCCGGTCGTGATCAGGTCCGGGCCCATAATGGCGCCCGCCTCGATCTGCTCGGCCAGTGTCAGGTGAAACGGCAGGCCCGACATGTTGCGCACCCGCGTCACCCCCCAGGAGAGATAGGCGCCGAGCTCCGCCTCGTCCCAGACATGGACGTGCATGTCCGTCAGGCCGGGGATCAGGGTCAGCCCGCCGGCCTCCCGCTCCTCTGGCGCGATCAGCCCCTCACGTGTATCGGCCACGGCAAGAATCCCGCCCGCCCCGATCAGCACGAACGCATCGTCGCGTATATCCGGCGCCTCGCCTGAAAAGTCGATGACCCGCACATTCGAGATCAGCAGGTCGCCCTGCAGGGGCTGCGTCTCCGGCCCCGGCGAGGCGCACGCCGCAACCAGGGCGCAAAGCGCTGCGCTGCCCCAAACCCCCAATTGCCGCATGTATGTCTCCCTGCCCGGTGCCAAATCGGTCAGACTATAACCGGGCAGGAGGCTGGAACCAGCCTAGTTGTAGAAACACTTCTCGTACCCATTGCCCTGATCATAGCACCGCGGTTTGACATAGGGCTTGTATGTCTTGGTTTTGCGCTGGGTGATTGCCACCTGGGCGGCATAGGCATCAGACGCCTTCTGGGCCGCCGCACGCTGGCCATCGAATATGCTCTGCGCCCACGGCCAGACCAGATTGCACTCATAGCTGTTGTTCCCGAACCGGCTGCAGATGTCATAGGCATCGCTGGAGCGCGGCAATTGCTTGTAACGGCGCCAATAGGCGCTGAGATACTTGCCGCCCAGCGTCCGTGCGGCGGTGTAGAATTCGCCGCCATACGGCACGTCTGTGCTATCCATCGCCAGGATGGCATCTGCGGTGATTTTCAGCGTCTCGCGCGCCTCGGCCTCGTACCGGGCCTGCAGCACTTCCCACGGCGTTTCCAGATATTCACGATAGGCCTTGTTGCTTTCCCACCATTCGCGCGCGGTCGCCAGGATCAGGGGCTTAGTCATGGCCAGCGGATTGTCCGGGTGGGTCGCACGGCCAGCGCGGCCCTCATAGGCCATCCACATCTCTTCCGGGCCGATATCCATGCCGACATCATACCAGTCGGTCACGCCGGCAGACCGGTTCATCGGATCCCTGAAATAGCGCGCAGCAATCCGCAAGGGCGGCTCCGGCACATCGCGGCGGTCTGCGCCCTTGAACAGGCCGTAATACTCATCCTCGTCCATTGTGCCGATCCAGACATCGGCCAGAGGGGGGTAATTCTTGCGTCCCAGCATGTACTCGATCACCGATTCCGGCATCAGCTCGTCCCGCTGGCCGCGCATCAGATCACCATCGACAGCGCCCGCCACAAGGCGATACCACCGTCCGTCTGCCGCTTCATACACGACCAGCCAGCCGCGCACGCCGTTAATCTCCGGCAGGAAAAGGGGCACCATGCCGATGATGTTGGGATGCCCGAACGGCATCACCTCGCCATCCTCATGGCGCATGGGCATGTAGATGCTTTCACCAGACAATATGCCGTGTCCGGATGTCATGGTCGCAACCTTCTGGACCGGCACCTGTTTGTAGTCGCTGCGATTGTTACGGCTCCAGTCATCCGTCAGCGCATAGCCTACCGGCAGCGTCTCGAAATACGGCCCGATATCCTCCAGGCCCAGCGTCAGGGAATCGACGACCACGGACAGGCCCGTGCCATCCTCTCCCTTGACGGGGAAGGCAAATGTGCCGTCGCCGAAATTGTAGAAATCATAATCCCCGCTGCCTTCGTTCAGCACACCGGTGATGCGGTGGGCCTCGCCGCCCTCATTGTCGATCACGGTCATCGTCTTGCCTGTGGCATCAACCGCATCCTTGTCGTGGAACATCAGCGTGAACGGAGTTTCCGGACTGCCGCCATAGATCACGTGGAACTGGAACCGCTTGTAGGGCAACTTCCGCAGCGGCGGTGTGGTCGGCTGAAGCGGTACGAAATAATAGCGATAGTCCAGCGCCTTCACGAGGGCCATCTTGTCACTGAAGGGCAGCACCTGAAGATACTCTGCCGGCAGCAATGTCGTGCCGTCCTCAGCCTTCAGGCCCTGCAGCACAATCTGCTTCGAAATCCAGCTATAGCCATTGCCCTTGCTGTGGCCACCGAACTCCTGCGCAAGTTTCGTGAACTCCTCACGCGACAGGCCATAGCGATCCAGCACCGTGCCGAAATCGTCCGCCTCCAGCTGGCTGATGGACCAGAGCCGAACCGGCAGGCTGCCCGTGTCGGTGCGCACATAACGCGTCTCCTTGGAAATACAGCTGAATCCCTGCGGTGTTTCCTTGAGGCACCGGTCGCGGCTGCGATCCACCAGCAGGCTGCCCGCATCGCTATAGGATTTCCACGCATGCGCCTGCAGCGCGCTCATGGCCATCAACACGGCCAGCATCATCACTCGAAACAAGTTTTGCGTCCCCTGAATGCAGAATCGGCCCCCGGCAAACCGATACCCGGCGGCCACCCTATCCTGCACATTCAGACAATCAACGCCTCACCCCTTCGGGGGATATCGCCGCTCAGGCCTGGCCCAGCGCGCGCCAGCCAATATCGCGTCGGCAGAAGCCTTCCGGCCAGTCGATCAGGTCGACTCCGGCATAGGCACGCTCGACCGCCTCTTTCAGCGTCTCGCCGCTCGCTGTCACATTCAGCACACGTCCGCCATTCGCCACCAGCGCGCCGCTGTCGTCCATGTCGGTGCCGGCATGGAACACGGTAACGCCCGGCAATTCATTGGCCGGCTTCACGCCGCGAATGATCGACCCCTTGGCATAGCTGCCCGGATAGCCCTGCGTGGCCAGCACCACCGTCGCGGTCGGCTCGAATCCGTCCAGCTCCAGCAGCGCCTCGAAGGCTTCTTCATTGCCCTCAAGGCCGCCCGTCGCCGCGCCCAGAATGGCGGGCACGATATCGCCTTTCAGGCCTTTCATCAGCACCTGGCATTCGGGGTCTCCGAAGCGGGCATTGAACTCGACAACCCTTGGCCCGGTTTCCGTCACCATGATGCCGACATAGAGCACGCCCTGATACGGCATGCCGTCGGCCTTCATGCCCTTCAGCATGGGCTGCACGATCTCGGTCTTCACGCGCGCCAGGATGTCATCGGTCACCACCGGCGCCGGAGCATACGCGCCCATGCCGCCCGTATTCGGGCCGGTATCGCCATCGCCCGCGCGCTTGTGGTCCTGTGCGGCTGGCAGATAGACCGCGCCCGTCCCGTCGGTGATGACAAAAATGCTGGCTTCCTCGCCATGCATGAATTCCTCGATCACCAGCGTGGCAGAGGCATCGCCAAACTTGCCGGACAGCATCTCGTCAATCTCGGCATCGGCCTGCTCCAGCGTTTCCGCAATGACCACGCCCTTGCCGGCGGCCAAGCCATCGGCCTTCAGCACATAAGGCGCTTCCAGCGTACGCAGATAGGATTTCGCCAGCACCGGATCGGTGAACTCGCCATAGGCCGCCGTCGGCACGCCATACTGCACCATGCGCGCCTTGGAGAACGCCTTGGAGCTTTCCAGCTGCGCGGCCTCCCGGCTCGGCCCGAACACGTCGAAGCCGCGCGCCCGCAAGATGTCCGCCAGCCCCTCGGCCAAGGGCGCTTCCGGCCCGATGACCACAAGGTCCGGCTCCACCTGCAGGGTCAGCTGCACCAGCTTGTCGATGTCGGTGACGGCCACGTCGAAACACGGGCCTTCCTCGTCCATGCCGGGATTGCCCGGGGTCGAGTGAACCCTGTCCACCAATGGCGACTGAGCCATTTTCCACGCCAGGGCGTGTTCACGCCCGCCCGATCCGATCAGAAGAATGTTCATGGCCGCGCTCATTGCGCGGGTTGGCGACCGGAATCAAGCCCTGCCGGGCCGTGGCGCCTCAGGCCGTGCGCCATCGCCGCCTCTGCTGGCGCCGCACCACCGGGTCCCGCCGCGTGCGAATGCCTCCGCCCATCCGCATCAAGGCCTCCAGCCGCCGCCAGAACCGCACCCGTTCCAACGCCGGATTGGTCCAGTCGGTCAGCGTGCAGAAATGGACATTCTTCAGGGCGCGGTGATGGGCGGCATGGTGCTGCGGCGACTGGATGAGCCCTCGTGCCTGCAATCCCCGCACCCAGGCCGGCAAATCGCTCGCCGGCGCATGGGCCGCTGCATGAATCTCGTTCGACAGCGCAATCCCCGTCACCAGCGACAGGGTGAAGGCGGCGGGCATACCGGCCAACAGGAATATCCCGCCCATGAACACAGCCAGTCCGATCATGCGCCCGCTGCGCACCAGTACGGGCTGGCTCAGAAAACCGCGCGGTTTGCGATGGTGCCGGATCGTGTCGCGCACAATCGGGCCCACCCATCGCCAGCGCGGTGAACCATACCGGTCCTGCGCCCAATGGATCACGCCGCTGCCGAAATCCGCCACCATCCAGCCTGCCAGCAATTGCACGAGGACGAGAGTGGCTGCCCAGAGCCAGGCTGCAATCGGCAATCGGGCCGCCAGAATGACCGACTCCACCAAGGTCTCGGGAACAAATGGCATGATCGAACCTCTGTTTGTGAACGATCACTTTCTAGGCTGGGACGTGTCCGAGTTCAAGCCCGAATGCGCCCACCTGATCGAAAAGCGGGGATGGCGGCGCCGCTATGCCCTGCAGGCGGCAGCGCCCGCAATCCAGAACATATGTGTTTTCAATGCGCTACGAACAAAACGCCACAACATTCTCGTGACTAAATCCGGCGCGGCAGCGTGTCTGTCAGGGTCACGGCATGGACGCTGATCTTTCTCCTCGCCTGCGCGGCCTGACCTGGTTCTGGTGGTCAGCGGCCGGCTATCTTGCATCGCAGGCGCGTCGGCGGCTCGGCCTCTGGCCCATTCCGGTCAAGCCCTTCCTGCCCCGGGCCGAGCAGGCATCCCTGAAAGCGCTCATCACCTTTCTCGAAGCCGTGCTCCGGCGTCTGTTCTGGCTGGAGGCCGCCGGGCTCGGCGCCTTGCCGGCCGGCACACAGCCCGGTCCCGTCGCACCGGCCGGGTCGGGCACGTCCCGCACGCCCGCACAAACTCCCACCCGCGCTGCCTGGCCGCCGGCCGCCCCCATCTTCCGGCTTCGTGAATGCGCCCGCCCCGTGCAAGCTACGCCGCCGCCACGGAAATTCCGGACAGGTCCGAGAATCCGCTTTCTGGACGCGCCCCACCCGGTAGATCTGCGGGACTATTCTGCACATCCGGCAGACATCCTCCCATGCGGAAAACTGGTGCGCCGGCTCCTCGCCATTAACCACGCGCTGGATTTTCCAGATCGCTACATCAAAAAAATGCGCCAGTGTCTGGGCATGGCATTGCCCGTCCTGCGCCCGGCCATGCCGCCTGTCTTCCGATCGCGCAAACTGAGGCATTTGCAACAGGAAAGCGCCCGCCAACTACATGCTGCGACGCGGAATTTCAGCGCTCCGGATACATCCTGACCAGCCCTGAAAACAGGGCTGTTTTTGCGCGGTGCCAGGCGGTATCCGCGACACGGGTCGTGGTTAAATCTTTCTTTCCGGTGACAGATCAATTCCCCCCCTGGTCTTCACTCAGAAGTTATCCCGATGTGCGACATTCCCGGGGATAACCTTCACGGCCGGGTGCGGCCTGCTCAGGGGTGGGAACCATGAAACCAGAACGAAACGCCAAACAGGCCCTTGCAATGATCGGCCGCTGGAAAACAGAAACCGAAGGCAACATCGCGATCATTTTCGCGTTGCTGACCATTCCGCTTTTCCTCTTGATGGGCTTCGCGGTCGACCTGCAACAGGTCAACACGTCGAAGAACCGGGTCCAGTACATCCTCGACAGCGCCGTCATCGCGGGCGCGCGGGAGATGCAGGCCGGCAAGAGCGACGAGAAGATCAAGAAATACATCAAGAACTATTTCGAATCCGCCATGAAAGCGCAGGGCAACAATGTCGACTGCGCCGATCCGGTTTCGACCATCGTGAGCGACTCGCAGGACATTTCGGTCACTGTGAAATGTGATCAGCCGACCTCCATCATGCATTTGATGGGCACGCGCGAGATCGCCTTCGGCGTCACATCGGCCTCCACCTATGGTATCGGCAAGGTCGACATCGCCTTTGTGTTCGACGTCTCGGGCTCCATGTATGGCAGCAAGATGAGCGCGCTGAAGGACGCCGCCGACACGGCCATCGACGTTCTGATTCCGGAAGATGATGATGGCACGACCGGTGAAGTCCGGATCAGCATGGCGTCCTATTCCTCCATGGTCGATGCCGGAGACGACTATTTCAAGAAGGTCACCAATCTGAACCCGAGCCGGACCTATTACTATACCTATACGGACCGCCAGAAAGTCGGTGAAGAGACCTATTGCCGCCGGTATCGCCGCAACGGAACCTGCCGACGGTGGGGTACGCGCGACGTCTATGATGATGTCGAGGTGACGGAGTCCAAGACCATCAACAATACCTGCGTGAAGGAACGCATTGGCGACGAACAGTTCACGGACGAAGATCCGGGCGCCTATGCCTGGATCGAGGCCGCCGAAGCCTATGGCTACATGCAGAATGGCAGGGTCAAATGGTATGAGGAAACCTGCAACCCGATCGGGCCGCTTCCGATGACCAGCAACCGTGACAAGCTGTTCGACTATATCGATGATCTGAACGCGACGGGCGGCACGGCAGGCCATCTGGGCATTGCCTGGGGCTGGTACCTGATCGCGCCGGACTGGGACACGGTCTGGCCGGCGGGGTCCGACCCCTACCCCTATGACGAGCCGGATTCGGCCAAGGCCATGATCATCATGACCGATGGTGAGTTCAACACCCAGTATGACTCTTCCGAAGGCAACTCCTTCGAACAGTCCCAGAAGATGTGCGACGCCATCAAGGCAGAAGACATCAAGGTATATACGGTCGCCTTCAACGCGCCGAAGGCCGGTCAGCAGATCCTCGCCTATTGCGCCTCCGGAGACGATTTTGCCTTCACTCCAGAAAGCTCCGAGGAACTGAAGGAAGCCTACACCAAGATTGCCCAGTCCATCTCGGACCTGCGCATTCGCTACTGATTTCAGGCTGGCAGCGGTGCCCCGGCATCGCTGCCAGCTACTTTCCTGAATATTTTCGCGATTTCCGGGAACCTTATCAGGTCTTCAGGCATAGGTGTTTCAATACGCCCTGAAAGCGGCCGTTCCGGCCAGAACCCTGATCTGAGTTGTGGACAAGTCGCATCATTCCGACATAGTTGACAGTGAAAACAGCGCAAACGGCGCTGCACACACTTTTGTCGGGAGCCCCGTCATGAAACGGGATGAAACGTCCAGCGCTCCCTCGCCGGTGGCCCACGCCCCTGCGCTCTCGGCGGCGGAAAGCTCATGGCTGAGCGCCATCATCACATCCTCAACGGATGCCATCATCTCCAAGACCCTCGACGGCATCATCGCCAGCTGGAATCCGGCGGCCGAGCGCGTCTTCGGCTACACGCCCCAGGAAATGATCGGCAAGTCCATTCGACTCCTGATCCCGGAGGACCGCCAGCAGGAAGAGGATGAAATCCTCGCCACCATCCAGGCGGGCAAGACCATTTCCAACTTCGAAACGGTCCGCCTGCGCAAGGACGGGTCTGAACTGCACATCATGGTCACCGTCTCCCCGATCCATGACGCCGATGGCCGGATTGTCGGCGCGTCCAAGATCGTGCGGGACATCTCGCGCGAACACGAGAACCAGGAACGCCTCCGCCAGAGCGAGGCGCAGTTCAAGGCCCTTGCCGACAACATCCCCCAGCTCGCCTGGATGTCGGATCCGGAAGGGCACATCTTCTGGTACAACAAGCGCTGGTATGAATACACAGGCGCCGACGAAGCCTCGACGCTCGGACATGGCTGGCGCTCGGTGCACCATCCGGAACACGAGGAACGAGCAACCCGGCACTTCCTGGAATCCCTGAAGGCCGGCGAAGTCTGGGAAGACACGTTCCCGCTGCGCGGCCGGAATGGCAAGTTCCGCTGGTTCCTGTCCCGCGCCCATCCGATCCGCGGGCAGGATGGCAACATCCAGATGTGGTTCGGCACCAATACCGACATCACGGACCAGAAACAGCGCGAGGAGCGGATCCAGCTTCTGATGGGCGAGGTCAATCACCGCGCCAAGAACATGCTGACCCTGGTCCAGGCCATCGCCCGCCAGACCATGGCGAGCGGCGAGAATTTCATGGGCCGGTTCACCGAACGCATGCGGTCCCTCGCCTCCAGCCAGGACCTCCTGGTCAGCTCCGGATGGCGCGGTGCCCGTGTCGAAGACATCATGAAATCCCAGCTCTCCCATCTGGAAGACTTCATTGGCACCCGGATTTTCCTGGAAGGCCCGCATGTCCGCCTGAATTCCGCCGCCGCGCAATCGCTCGGCATGGCCCTGCACGAGCTTGCCACCAATGCCGGCAAGTACGGGGCCCTGTCGAATGATACCGGCAAGGTGGATATCCGCTGGAATGTCCGTCAGGACGAAGGCGTGAACCGGTTCGAAATCTGCTGGACCGAAAGCGGCGGCCCGCCCGTCTCGGCGCCGGAGCGGCGCGGCTTCGGCTCCACCGTTATCGAGCGCATGACCCGCATCGCCTTCGGCTACCCCGTGAAACTGGATTTCGCACCGGAAGGCCTGCACTGGCATCTGATCAGCGTCGATGACCGCGTCTTCGAATCCGATTTCGTGGCCGAGGAAGCGATCAGCTCACCGGCAGACCTGTCTGCGCCCGCCCGCCCGAGCGCACCGGCGCCGGCACCGGCTTCCGGGCAGCGCCGGGTGCTTGTGGTCGAAGATGAAGCCATCATCGCCATCGACATGGCCGCCGCCCTCGAAGATGCCGGCTTCAGCGTCATCGGCCCGGTGGGCTCAGTGTTCGAGGCCATGCAGCTGCTCGACGAGAAACCCTGCGATTGCGCGGTGCTGGACATCAATCTGGCCGGCGAAACCTCGGCTCCGGTGGCCAGCCGCCTGCTTGCGGACGGCATTCCCTTCGTTACGGTTTCGGGCAACACTCCGGAATCCACCGGCGACGAATTCAGCCAGAGCCCGTTCCTGTCCAAGCCGATCATCACCAGCAAGCTTCTGGCAAAGCTTGACCAGCTCGTGCCGGCGCCAGCGGCATCGGTCAGCTGACCGGCGGATCGATCGGGGATTTCAGCAGCGGGACCCGGATGGTGACCTGCACCCCGCCCGGCCTGAATTCCCGGTCCACGGTCATTTTCGGGAACATGCCAAACAGCATCGTACCGAATCCCTTCCGTTCGGGATCGGGCATCACATCCACTCCACTCTCGGTCCAGACCGCTGTCAGCACCTGATCCGCGACCTCCCATTTCACCGTCACATGCCCGTTCGGATACCGGAACGCACCATATTTGCGGGCGTTCGCTGCCAGTTCGTGAATGATCATCGCCGCGTCCTTGCTGGCTTTCACTGTCAGGATCACGCTCCTGCCTTCCAGCGTGTAGCGATGCCGGCTCCGGCGGGTGACGGCGTCGAGTTCAGCTTCCATCACTTCGCGCAAATCCAGGCCACGCCAGTCATTCTCGGTCAGTTTCGTATAGACCCGGCTCATGGAGGCCAGCCGGTCGTTGAAATCGTGAATGAAGGTCTTCGTGTCCTCCGCCACCGCGCCGGAAATGCGGGAGGTTGCCATGATCACCGCGAACATGTTGCGGATCCGGTGCGCCAGTTCGCTTTCCATGAATTCGTTCTGGCGCTTCAGTTCCATCTGCGCCGTAATGTCTTCCGCGCGCTGGATCATGTGGGTAACCCTGCCCGTCTCGTCACGCAGCGGATCCTGAACGGCCTGCCAGACGCGGGTGGAGATGCTGCCGTCCGGCATTTTCAGCTCATAGGGCTGGGCGTCGAGACGGGTCTGCTCGCCGGCAAATACCCTGCGAAACTTGGCTTCCACCGGATCCCTGCGTTCCGGCACATCCGGAAAGACATCGAAGATGAACTGGTGCTTCAGCGTCGCCCAGTCCGTATTGGTCGCCTCCATATAGGCATGGTTCGCATAGACAAAGCGCAGGTCCCGATCCAGCGCCATCAGCGGCAGGGACCATTGGTCTGCGACCTGCCGGAACCTCAGATCCGCCCGCGTTTCGGCTTTGGCTGACTCTTCATCCATGATGCGTCTGTCCTCGACTCAAGCTTCCCGGATCATTCCGGACAGACGTTAACCCCGTATGACCGGACCAGGCCGCAAAGCAGCTCTTGCCCTCCGGCGCGCGCGCCTTATGACTGGGGCAATGCCGCAGGATTCTCCCACGCCAAATGATGCTGCCCTGTCCGTTTCGGAGCTGTCAGCCAGCCTGAAGCGAACCGTCGAGACAAATTACGATCATGTTGTGGTGAGAGGCGAACTTGGCCGGGTGACCATTGCCCGGTCCGGCCACATGTATTGTGACCTCAAGGACGACAAGGCCGTGCTGAACACTGTCATGTGGAAAGGACAGGTCAGCCGCCTGCCGTTCAAGCCGGAGGAAGGGCTTGAAGTGATCGCCACCGGCCGCCTGTCCATCTATGAGGGCCGATCAAACTACCAGATGATTGCCGCCTCCATGCGCCCGGCCGGCGCCGGCGCTCTGATGGCGCTGCTGGAAGAGCGCAAGAAGAAGCTGGCGGCGGAGGGGCTGTTTGATCCTGCCCACAAGAAAAAACTGCCCTACCTGCCCCGCACCATCGGCGTGGTCACCAGCCCCACCGGCGCCGTCATCCGTGACATCCTGCACCGTATCAGCGACCGGTTCCCGGTGCGCGTCATCGTCTGGCCGGCGCTGGTCCAGGGCGACAGCGCGGCAGGCCAGATCACGGCAGGCATCGAAGGCTTCAACGCCATGACCGGCGCGAACCGCCCCGACGTGCTGATCGTCGCCCGCGGCGGTGGCTCGATTGAAGATCTCTGGCCATTCAATGAGGAAAACGTCGTCCGCGCGGCCTTCAACAGCGAGATCCCGCTGATCTCTGCCGTGGGGCATGAAACCGACACGACCCTGATCGACTATGTGTCTGATGCCCGCGCGCCAACCCCGACCGGGGCGGCCGAAATCGCGGTGCCCGTCCGCTCCGAATTGCTTCTGATGACGGGAGGGCATGGCGAGCGCCTGAAGCGCGCCCTTGCCCGGCGCACCGGCCAGTCTCGTGACAAGCTGGCGGCGGCCCGCCTGCCCCGGCCGGAATCCCTGCTGCAGGCCAAACGCCAGCGGCTCGACTATGCCAGCGCCAGCCTGCCCAAGGCCGCGCTCGCGCTCGTGCAGAAGGCCCGCCTGCGCGTATCCCGGCTGGCGATCAGCCCGGCCAGCCTCAACGCCGAGATCCGGGCCTCGAAACAGCGCCTGCGTGACACTGCCGTCCGCGCGCGTCCGGCCCTCACCCGCCTGATCGAGGCGCGCCGGAATACGCTCGCCGCGCAAGGCAAGCTGCTGGAGACGCTGTCCTACCAATCCACGCTGAAGCGGGGCTACGCCATCGTGCGGGATCCGGCAGGCAATCTCATTCGCTCTGCCAGTACGGCTGCAGGCACCCCCAGCTTCAAGGTCAGCTTTGGCGATGGCGACGTCATGGCCCGTCCGGACGGAGAGGCGCCGCCTCCCCCGCCTGCGCCTGCAGCACCCAAAGCAGCAAAACCGGCCAAGCCGAAGACGGACCAGGGCTCCCTGTTCTAGGGAGAATCAGGAAATCGGCATCTCTGACCTCCCCCTACGGAAGGTTCATCCCATCGTTCTGCGCAATGTGCACGCTATTTGATCAACGCTGCACATACGGAAAAATACTAGACTTTCGACATTCGGTCGAATGTCTGATTTCCTTCATCCGTATACACTCACCCCGTATGAAAAAGAGCATCTTCAACAAGGTTTTGTGATGATTTCGACGAAAGCCCATCACATTTGGAAATCTGAAATGTTCTCGAATTTCTTGTTGTAAAACTTTGATTTGAGCCACTCTGAACCGCTGAGTAGGCAGCGCCCGACTGCGCACAGTGCGCCTAGTTAACGGGTCAAATCATGAAACATTCCTATCTCACCGCAACGGCAATTGCAGCGCTTGGGCTCTCCGGACAATTGTCCGCTCACGCACAGGAAACGGGGGCCGAGAAGGCACGCCATCTGGACGTCGTCACCGTGACGACGCAGAAGCAGCAGCAGGCACTCATCGACGTTCCGATCAACGTGTCTGTGGCCGACCAGGCCCTGATCGACCTGCTCGCGGCCGATGATTTCGAGGACCTCGGCAATTTCGTGCCAGGCCTTCAGGTTCAGGCCCAGAGCCTCAATGCGCCCAGCTATTCCCTGCGCGGCGTCGTCTCCGATGACGGCACGCCCCGCGTCGCCATGTTCCAGAACGGCGTCGCCATCGGCAACGTCTCCTTCGCCACCAATCTCGCCATCTACGACATGGAGCGCGTCGAAATCGTCAAAGGCCCGCAGGCCACCCTGTTCGGTCAGGGCGCACTGGTTGGCGGCGTGAACTTCATCCAGAATCGCGCCTCCCTGTCCGGCAATTCCGGCGCAGCCTCCATCGAGGGTGGCGACTACAGCTTCGTCCGCGCGGAAGGCCACTACAATTACGTCATCAATGATACGCTGGCCCTGCGCGTGGCCGGCCAGCTGAAGAACATGGACGGCTATGTGCCCAATACCGCCAACTCGCCGGACCTGATGGGACAGGACACGCTGGCCCTGCGCACCGCCCTTCACTGGGAGCCGAGCCCACAGCTGCGCGCCGACCTGTTCATCAACTATCAGGATGACGACTCCACCGGCACCCAGTTCACTTCCGGCTACTTCGAAGTGAACGGCAAGGTCGATCCGTATGGTGCCACCGCCATGAACGTGAATGACGATCAGGTCCGCGGCAAGCTCGGCAATGACCGTGAACTGTTCTATGTCACCGCCAATGTGGAGTATGACCTGAACGATGACTGGTCGCTGACCTCCCTGACCGACTATCGCAACCTGTTCTCGAACGAGGCATGGGATTCTGATGGCGCCGCTTTCGACCTGCTGCAATTCTATCAGGGACGTCAGGCCAATACGTTCAGCCAGGAACTGCGCCTGAACTATGATGCCGGCGGCAAGCTTTCTGCCTTCTTCGGCGGCAATTATTTCACCGTCAACGGCAAGGACGAACTGCGCTTCTCCACCGACGAGGCCTATGCCCAGTCCCTGTTCGCGCCCAACCTTGCGGGCGCCGCCGGACTGACAGTCGAACAGGTCCAGGGTGCGCTCACCCTGGCAAACGTTCCGGGCGGTGCAAACTTCGGCAGCTTCGACGATCCGCTCCAGTATTCCGCCCTTGCCGCCCTGCTGCAGGGCGCCTTGGTACCGCTCTATGACGAGCATCTGGAACAGCAGATCTCGACCAGTGATCGCGATACATATGACCTGTTCGGCGACGTAACCTACCAACTGACCGACCGAATCGAACTGACCGGCGGTCTGCGCTATACAAAGGAAGACCTTGCGGCCAGCTCGGTCGGCTATGTGCTGAAGTCCAATCCGTATCTCGGCGGCCTGAACGGCGTCACCCTGGCGCCAACCCTGCTGCTCAGCTCTGAAACGCTGAACAACAAGGCCTCCGCATCGGAAGAAACCGACGGGGCCTTCACCTGGCGACTGAATGCCGCCTATCGCGTGTCCGACAATGTGAACACCTGGGTCGCCTATGGCCGGGGCCGCCGTCCCGAAGTGCTGTCGGCCTCCGGTGCGACCTACAATGTCATCGACGCCGAAACACTGGACAATGTGGAAGCGGGGGTCTTTGCCCGACTCTGGGAAGACCGTGTCCAGATGACCAGCTCGATCTACTATGGCGAATACAAGGACTTCCAGACCACGCGTTTCGACCCGATCAATGGTGTGTTCATCACGGAGAATTCCGGCAACGCCACCCAGTACGGCTTTGAGTTCGACGGCCAGGCCCTCATCACCGACAATATCCGCCTGCTCGGCACCTATGCCTACACGCATTCGGAATATGACGATGAAGACGACAATGGAAACCCGCTCCAGTTCGCTGGCAACAGCTTCCGGATCAGCCCGGAGCACAGCTTTTCGCTGGCGGCTGATATCACGATCCCGGCTGGCGAACGTGGCGACTTCTCGATCGTGCCGAGCTATGTGTGGAAAGATCATCACTATTTCGAAGACGACAATGGCTACAATTATGCCGCTGACGGAAATGGTGGATTTGTCCGGGTCCGTGAAGCCTATCCGGATGGCACCTTTGTCGAGGAAGAGCAGGACGCCTATGGCATCGCCAATCTCCGCATCGGATTCGACAGCGCAGACGATCAGTGGGGGGTCTATTTCCTGGGTGAGAACCTCTTCGATGAGGAATATCTGATCGATGTGGGCAACACCGGCGGTGCTTTTGGCCTGCACACCATCATTCGCGGCAAGCCGCAGATGCTGAAAGCCGGTGCCTATATCAAGTTCTAGGCTGATGTCATATCGGGGCGGGTCTGTGCTCGCCCCGTCACTTCCAGACAGGACCCTGATCCATGAAGAAATATCTCATCCTCGGCGGCGTGTTGCTGGCGGCCTGCAATCCCGCAGCCGAAACGGTCGCACCCGCGGCGCCCGCAGCTGAAGCGCCAGCAGAGACAGCCCCGGCCGATGCAAGCGACACCGAAGCCGCATTCAAGACGCTGACCGGCTCCTCGCCCATCATCATCGCCCATCGCGGCGCCAGCGGCCTTTATCCCGAACACACGTTGAAAGCCTATCAGGTCGCCATCGACCAGGGCGCCGATTTCATCGAGCCCGATCTGGTGATGACAAGGGATGGCGTGCTCATCGCCAATCATGACGGCTATCTCTCCGATACAACCGACATTGCCGATCACGAAGAATTCGCAGACCGCAAGAGCGTCCGCCAGACACCCCTTGGCGACAAGGAAGACTGGTGGTCTGACGATTTCACCCTCGCCGAACTGAAGACGCTGAACGCCATTCAGCGCGTTGAGGGCCGCCCGCAGGACTATAATGACCAGTTCCGGATCGCGACCTTTGACGAGATCATTGACCTCGTCGAGGAGAATGCAGCGCAAGGCCGGAAGGTCGGCCTCCATATCGAAGCCAAATGGCCATCCAATTTCTCGGCGGCCGGTCTCGACATGGTGGACCCCATCCTGAACACGATTGAAGAGCGCGGCCTCGTCGAAGCCGGCTTCCCGATCTTCATCCAGTGTTTCGAACCGGACTTCCTCGCCAAGGTCGCCGCCAAAAGCGATCTGCCCCTCGTGCAGAACCTCGTTGGTCCGCCCTATGCTGCCTTGCTCGGCCTGGACATGAAGCTGGAGGATATTCCGACACCGGGCGTTGGTGCCCACAAGGCGATGATCCTGACGCCGGAAGGCGGGACGACAGACTTCGTGGAGCGCGCCCACGCCCTCGGAAAACTCGTACACGTCTACACCGTGCGCGATGACGACCCGGCCGAAGGGTTTGAAACGGCAGAGCAGGAGTTGACCGTCCTGATCGAAGCCGGCGTCGACGGCATCTGGACCGACTATCCCGAGACCGCCGTGACCGTCCGAAAGAAATTCGACTAACACGACAGCGCTTCAAAAAGCGAAAGGCCGGCCTCCAGAAAGGAGCGCCGGCCTTTTTCCTGTGGGCCTGTCGAGGCGGAGACAGCCTAGCTGATGTCTTCCGACAGAACCGTCATCTGGAACTGGTAGGATGTCTCGCCCTCGTCCACATCCTTGTAGACCACGGCCAGGAATTCCGCGCCGAGATAGCACTCGACGGAATCATCGGTTTTGTCGCGCGCAACCAGGCGCAGGCCCGGATGCAGTTTTTCCTTGAGATAGGCTTCAAGGCGCAGCGTTTCTTCACGCTCCATAAATCGGGCTCCTCCTGGGTCTTCGGGTTCGCCGCGAACCTAGAGATTTTGACTGGCGTTGCAACCGCAAAGCCTGCAAATCAGCTGCGCTTGCCTGCCCCCTCCGCGCGTCCCGTCACAGGGGCCGGATGGCCCCGCCCAGGCTTTCGCTGCGGGCATCTGCAGTTCGGGGGACGAAGCTTCCCGATATGGCACAAATCTCGCATCACACATCGCGACTATTGAACGAAATCAGTGACTTGTCCCGGCATATGGCCAGTCTGCCCGACTGGCGCGATGGCCGGGCCAGCAAAAATGGCCGCACGCCCATGCCTGACCGCCCCTTGCCCGTCACCCGCCGCCTGTCGAGGCGCACGCTGCTGGGCGGCCTCATTCCGGCCCTGTCGCTCGCCGCCTGTTCCCGGCATGACGAGACCGCCGAGCCGCTGCTTGACCGGTTCAGCGTCGGCGAGGGGGCATACCGTCCGGTTGGCACCCTTCAGGACATCCCGCCTTCCACCGGCCCGTTCACGGCCAGGTTCGCACCGCATTTCGGCATGTTCGAGGGCCTGGCCGGTCCAGACTTCGTGGACCAGCTGAAATTCGCCCATGATCAGGGGTTCCGGGCCTGGGAAGACAACAGCATGGCCGTGCGCCCGCTCGCCGACCAGATCCGGCTGGGCAACGCAATGCGCAAGCTTGGCATCGAAATGGGCGTCTTCGTTCTGGGAGACAGGCAAGGCTGGCAAAGCCCGACCCTCACATCCGGCGATGCGCAGGCCCGCAGGAACTTCATGGCGCAGGTCGACAATGCGATTGGCGTGGCCGAGCGTACCGGCGCCACCCGGATGACCGTGCTGCCGGGCCTGGCCACGCCCGGTTTGCGCCGCCAGTACCAGATGGCCCATATCGTCGATGCCCTGCGCGAGGCCTGTGACCGCATTGCGCCGCACGGGCTGACCATGGTCGTTGAACCGATCAACAATGTCGATTTTCCAAGTGTGTTTCTCAATCGGACGTCGGATGGCTTCCTGATCAGCAAGGCTGTCGACCGGCCAGAGTGCAAACTGCTGTTCGACATCTATCACCAGCAGATCATGGACGGGAACATCATCCGCGACATGGATGCGTGCTGGTCGGAGATCGCCTACTTCCAGCTCGGCGATCATCCCGGCCGGAACAAGCCGCATACGGGCGAGACCAATTATGCCAATGTGCTGCAGCATGTCTGGAAGAAGGGCTATCGCGGCGTGCTGGGGATGGAGCATGGCGTGACGTCGACCGACCCGGCGGCAGAGGAAGATCTGATCCTCACCTATCGCCGTCTGGATGGCCTTCTGAAGACGATCTAGCCGTCCGCAACCCGCTCAGGTGCGCCCGGTCTCCACCGTGCAGTGCGCCGACAAGTCCTCCAGCACGGTTTCGAACCGGGCCGGCAACAGGCGCTGCAGCTCCGCCTTGTCGATCTGGTCACACGCCATCAGGGACAGGACCATGGCGGTCTCGTCCTGAATGGTCTGCATGGCATCCAGCGCTTCCCGGCTGGCGCCGGCCTGCATCAAGGCGGCGGCATTCTCCCGCGCCGCGATGTGGCGCACTGTCAGGTTCCACGCCAGCGGCAGGATGTCATCGATGCGCTGCGTGTGTTCCAGCGCGGCCGGCCAATCTTCGTCCAGCACATGGATGAACCCGATATTCTCTTCCGTATAGGCCACACCGACCTGCGTCGCGCCGCGCTCGGCCCGAATACGTGCCGCCGTGCGCAGCTCCGACAGGGCTTCCTGCAGCGCCTCTTCATACAAGCGGCCTTCCGGCAATTGCCTTTGCGCCGCCAGTGCCACCAGCGTCGTGCCGACACCATGATGGGCCATCTGCTCCTGCTCCAGAGTGATGTCTTCGGGGTCCGCCCCGATCAGGTGCGCCGCTTCGCTGAAGGCGCGATAGGCCAGCAGCGCATCCCCGCGCTTGCGCAGGCACTGCCCCTTCCAGAGCAGCAGCATCGGCGCATCCAGATCCCGCGCCGTGGCCTGATTCACATAATCCACGACGGTCGAACATCCCCGGTTCCAGATCAGGGACGCGTCATTGGCTTCGCGATATTCCAGCATGGCCAGACCGGCTGCGCCCATCGCCTGGTCGGGCAGCGCGTCCGCGGCCATCAATTGCTGGAACGCCGCACGCACATCGCTGGATTCAACTTCCCCGCCCCAATCGTTCAAGGCCGCCTGCAGCAACAGGTGTTCCTCATCCCTCAGCAAACGGACATCGCCATCATCGGCGCGCAACACCATGCTCACCACCTGGGAGGTGACATCATTCATCGGCTTGCCCAATACGTGGCTGCGGGCAATGTTGACTGCGCGGTCCTTGTAGGCCGCAATCTGCCGGGCCGAGCCCGCCTGCTGCAATTCGCGCGACAGTTCGGCCTGGCGACGCGCCGCCTCGTTCTCCTCGCGGATCGCGACCAGTTGCGCCTGGGTCGATTCGCGCTGGCGGCTCGCTTCTCCGGCGACGATGCGCAGATTGATCTCGTTGAGACGGGCCTGATGGGCATATTCCGATTTCAGTCCCTGCAGGGCCATGTAGAAATAGATCACGCTGCCGACAGCGATGACGGCCGCAGTTACCAGAAGCACGGCAAGCGCGCGGATCAGGAAACGGAACGCCTTCTGCTCTCCCTGCAATTCCCGCAGCAGATCAAGAGAGGTGACCGGGCTCTGGGCGGACTCGGAATCGGGGCTCATGCGACAGGCCTTTCTGACAGGATGGGCCGGTCGCTGCCGTCCCAGACCGAGGGGCCGAACACCGGCTCCAGCAGTAGGCGCAGTCCTGTGTCGGAATCCTCCTCGCGGATGAAGGCTTCCGCAATCAGCAGCTTGATGCGCATCTGGCGCTTGCGCCACATCCGCAGGGCGGCGCCGATGGCCGTGGCCACGAAGAAATTGGACGCGCCGATCATGCGCTCGGGATTGTCGGCGAACAGGTCTTCCCCCACCGGCAATGGATAATGGCCCAGCAGGGTCGACACGAAAACGCTGAACGAAACCAGCGCCATGAAGATGGCCCCCAGCAGCAAGTACCTGTTGAGCCGGGCCTCCGATTTGAGCTCGGCCCGGTGGTGGCTGATCAGGGGGCTGATCGTCTTCATGCCCTACTCCCCATCCCGCGCGACCCGGAAGCCAATCCCGTCATCGCGCCCGGTATCCGGGAAGGCGTCCCGGAAGGCCGAACGGACATAGGAAGGTATTTTCTCCCAGCTGCCACCCCGCACAGCCCGGCTGCGACAGCCCTGCTCGTCATACACGCTCGCCGCACCGAACCGGCCGAGATAGCTCCGCACGCTGCAGTCCGCGACCCATTCCGCGACGTTGCCATGCATCTCATGCAGGCCGAATCCATTCGCGGGATAATAGCCTGCCGGCATGGGCCGCCGGGGCCAACTGCCCTTGGGGCCATTGTTGTAGATGCGCCCGGCATTGAAGTTTGCCTGCTGGTCACTCAGCGTCTCCCCGGTGTGAAACGGCGTGCGGGTTCCCGCGCGGGCCGCATATTCCCATTCCGCCTCGCTCAGCAGGCGATAGGGTTCGCCCTCCACGCGAGTGTTCAGCCAGTCAACATAGGCCATCGCCTCGACCCAGGTAATGTTGATCACGGGCAGGCCCGGTTGCTGCCATTGCTGGCTGCGGGTTTCCTGGGCGGCCTTGTTGCCTGCGCAGCCCCCATCCGCAATGCAGGCGTCCAGCTGGGCCCAGGTAATCTCCGTCGCCGAAGCGGCAAAAGGCGCAAGGGTGGCCCGCCATTGCGGACCTTCATTGTCCTTGCGTTCCGCCTCACTCTCGGGCGATCCCATCAGGAACTCACCGCCTGGAATGGCCACCATTTCCGGACAATCGGTACAGTCGCGGAATGTGCGCTCCTCAATGGATCCGCCAGCTGCGGCCGCGGTGAAAGCGGCGCGGCGCAGCAGGGTCGACACCTCGGTAAATCCCGGCGCAACGTCTTCACTGGCGGGCGTGCCGGGCGTATCTCCCGCGCTGCGGGCAGCGGACGTGCGGGCGCCGTGCGGCGGCAGCCGCGAGGTTGAGGTGACGGGTACGGGCTGGGGCGCCGCGCCGCCATTGCAGCCGGCAAAGCAGAAATCGGCGCCGGTCAGGCCGGAATTGTAGAAAGGCGTCTGCAGGCCATTGGTCGACTGGTTCACACGGTCGGCAACCCGTTTGAACACCTGTTCGGCGATCAGATTCTGCTGCTGGATCGTGTCGGACAGGGCGACGGCAAATGTGGAGTGGCGGCCTTCCCCGTCATAGGCGACATAGCCGGGCGCTGTAGAATAGGAGATCAACAGGCCACGCGCCGGCTTCACCTCCGCAAGCCCCCCGGCCGCACTGCGTGTGGCGCTGGGCAGCGGATTGTCCCGGCATGCGTCCAGGATCACGAAATTGACGGCATTCCCGGCATGCTCGACATAGCGCAGCGCATCGCCCAGGCGCGGTGCCTGTCGCCAGATATCCTGTTCGGAGCGGGCATTCGCATCGACCGGCACCAGATAGTTCAGCCCCTGTGACTGCACCCCGTGTCCCGCATAATAGATCAGCCCCACCGCGCTCGCCCCGGCCGCTTTCAAACGGGCCCCATGCGCGGCAAAGGCCGTTTCCATCTCGTCTTCGGTACCGTCGATCACGAGGTCCACCGTGAAGCCGACCGTGCTCAGCGTGTCCGCCATCAATTGGGCATCGCGGGCAGGATTGGGCAATTGCCAGCCGGTTTGCTGATAGTTGGAATTGCCGATGACCAGCGCATAGCGCGGCGCGTCAGCCGGTTGCGACACAGCGAGTGGCCCCAGCATCAGGCAAAACAGGGCTGAAACAATGGTCCGAAGCATGGCGGGCGTCCCCTTCCGCAAGTCGCGACATCCCTCCCCAGCGCGCTGCGTTAACTAACCCCAATTCCCGGCACGAGAAAAGGGGTCAGTTGGATCGGCCCGTCCGGACCAGGGGTCAGGCCGCGCCGGGGCGCTGGGCAACATCGGGCTGGGCAGCGAGCAGTTTCGCCTGCCCGACCCAGTCATCCCGCAGGATCCGGCCCTTGAAGTGTTCCAGCTTGTCATCGACCCACTGGATTTCGTCCGGCCCCCATTCGGCAATCTGCCAGAAATAATAGACGCCGATCTCGTTCAGCAATTCGGCCAGCATCGGGCCGATGCCGTTGACCCGTTCCAGATCGTCCTCCTGCCCGAAGGCCGCTTCGACCAGCAGGTTGGCCTTGTCATCCGGCCGCATGGCCTGACGCACAGGGTCCTGCCCCCGCAGGATCTCCACGCTGCGCACTGTGGTCGTGGGCTGCGGCGCTGGCGGCGGAGGCGGGGGTGGAGGCGGTGGAGGTGGAGGCGGCGGCGGGGCGGCCGGCGTCTCGGTCACGGTCGTCTGAGTGAACCGCGCCTGCGACAGGGGCACACGCTGGCTGATATCGATATCCGTGCGGGCATAAGCCGTTTCCTGCAGCGTGCGCACCATGTGATGCATCGCCGCCATGCCGTACTCGATGGAGGTCAGCCGGTCTTCCACGGCGCCCATGTTCAGGCGCGCTTCCATCTTGCGCAGGGAATTGGTGATGCTGGACAGGTCCGGGTCCTGCAGTGTCACCACCGTTTCCTGCAGGGCAGCCAGACGGCGCTCCAGCGGTGCCACATCCGGCAGCGCCTGCATGTCTATGCGCAGGGTTGCCAGCGAGGATTCGAGATTTGCCAGACGCGCCTGAAGAGGCGAGAAATCGACCGGCGTGCGATCCAGCGTCGAGACATGCGCCTCCAGCGAGGCCAGTTTGGAATGCAGCGCCGCCGTGCCGCCTTCCAGATCCGCCAGCTTGTTGTTGGTGACCCGCACATGGTCCGGCGCCGTTTTCAAATCGCGCTCGATCTGACGCAGCGTTTCCGTGATCGGCCCGAAATCCGGCTCGGGAAGTGACAGCTCGCCAATGGCGGTTTCCAGCTTGGCCAGGCGGTCGCGAAGACTGTCGACATCCGGCACGCGCAGGGAGGCAAGCGAGGATGACAGGGTCTGCAGACGAATGGTCATGCTTTCATTGTCCGCCTTGCGCTGCGCGTCGAGCCGTTCGGCAAACTCGGCCAGCCGGGATTCCATCTGGCCGAAATCGCTGCGGATCGGCTCGAGGTCGGTCATCGGCAGATCGAGATTCTCGATGGCCAGTTCCAGCCGCGCCAGCCCGCTGTGAATCGGGCCGAGGTCCGGTTCCGGCATCTGCGCCGGTTCCGAATTGACCAGAACATTCACATTGTCCTCGATCCGGGACAGACGGCCTTCGATATCCTCAAGGTCGGTGTTCTTCAGCTGGCCCACGGCCAGGTCCAGGTCGGACAGGCGCGACAGGACCGGGTCGAAGCCGGTACCGCTGTCGGTCAGCCGGGCCTCGATCGCATCAAGACGTGCATGCAGGGGCGAAATGTCCGGAAGCGGCAGGCTGGTCAGCCGGTCACCGATACTGTGAATATTGGCATGGAACTCATCGCGCGTGACCGGCGATGGCAGCGCCGAAATGCGCTCCTCGATCATGGAGAAATACGAAGCGATCTCGTCGCGTGACACGGCCGGCAGGGCGTCGGCTTCGGCGCTCTCATCCATCAGCGTTTCGTAGGTTTCGGTGACATCCTCATAGCGGTTCCGGAACCACCAATAGGCCAGCGCAGCGCCTGCCAGGGCGGCAAGCAGCATCAGCAGGAAGATCTGGATGAGAAGGAACCACATGATGTTTACTTTCGACGTATCAGGAGGAAATCATTCGGAAACACGGATCACCCGTATTTCAATTCGGCGGTTCTGGGCCCGCCCTTGCGGTGTGGTGTTGGAGGCAACCGGGCTGGCATCCCCATAGCCGGTGGCCACAAGCCGGCCGGGAGGCACCCCCCGCGCAATCAGCGCATTGCGCACCGCCTCTGCGCGCGCCTGGCTCAGCGCGCGGTTCATGTCCGGCAATCCGGTACTGTCCGTATAGCCCGCAATACGCAGAGTCCCCGGACAGGACCGCACGGCCTCCGCCACGCTGTCCAGCAGGCCCGCACTGGATGCACCGATCACGGCGCTCGAGGACTGGAACTCGATCCGCGTGTCCCCCAGCAGGTCGGCGAGAGAGGATTCGCAAGTCGCCACGGCCTCGTGCGCGATGATGTCCACCGCGCCAACTTCTCCCAGCGGGATCGGCGCAATTGCCATCTCGCGAACAGCGGCAGCCTCGGCCCCCGGCAGTTCACAGCTCAGCGAGAACCGGTTGTCGTTGAAGCCCGCCACGCCCCGGTCACACCGCGTCACTGTGTTGAGGCCGCGTTGCGCCACTTCGAAGAATCCGGACGGCGCCGCATCCTGGGTGATCGACAGACTGTCCTGAACCGAGAGGATCCGCGGCGGATCGATTTTCGCCCTCGCTGCGGAGACGATTTGCTGTCGGACGGAATTGTCCGGCATGTCCCCGTCCAGTGTCAGCACGCCGTTGGCGACGCGGAACGACCAGTCGATTGCCGTGGCCGGATTTCCCTCGCCCAGATTCGTATAATCGAACGCGTCCCGCACACGCGTGACCGGGCGCGCAGATCCGAACAGGGTCGGGGCGCGGGCCCGCCGCACGGCTGCGACGGCCGCTTCGGCTGCCTCCCGGCTGGGGGGGCGCCCTTCCAGCGTAATCCATTGCCCGGAAACATTGGCCCGGGCCCACGCGGCATCTGCCTCGATCAGGGCCTCGGCGGCTGTCCGCCCGGCGGTCGACTGCACGACGCCAAAGGCGAACGGCCAGAGCGCAAACAGCAACAACAGCCCCAACGCAATCAGCGGAATGCCGCCCAATGGAAAGAATGGCACAGGCTCGCCGGATGCCCGCCGCACCTTGCGCGTTTGCAGGAACCGTCCCCCGGTGCCGGTGCTGTCACTCAAACTGCAACCCTCATCACGCCTGTTGTCCACGCCCCACCCGATATCGGGAATTGCGTCAAACACTAGCCGAAACAAAGGGCTCCAACAACATTCCGATCCCAAAATGAAACGTCCGCGAAGACAATATTGCTGACAATTCTTCTTGGGATTCAGCCGGGGCGAGAGTTGTAATCAAGGCAAACGCCTGTCACGCGAACCGTGGCTTTACTTGCCGATATCGTCGGGAATCGTCTGGTCCATGGTTTCTGCCGGATGACAGCAGGACGGGCCGCTGACAATGCGCGCCGGAACACCGGCCACCGTGCATTTCGCCGGCACATCCTTCAGCACAACGCTGCCGGCCGCCACCTTGGCCTCGTCGCCGATCTGGATGTTGCCCAGCACCTTGGCACCGACCGAGAGCAGCACGCCCTTGCCGATCTTCGGATGGCGATCGCCAACTTCCTTGCCGGTGCCGCCCAGCGTGACGCCATGCAGCAGCGAACAGCCATCGCCCACGACCGCCGTTTCACCAATCGTGATGCCGGACGCGTGGTCGAGCATGACGCCGGTCCCGATGCGGGCGGCAGGATGGATATCCACACCGAACAGTTCCGAAGCGCGGCTCTGGAAATGGAAGGCCAGTGTCTCCCGCCCTTCGCGCCACAGGAGATTGGCCACGCGATAGGTCTGCAGGGCGAGGAAACCCTTGAAATAGAGAAAGGGCTGCAACATGCCACGGCAGGCCGGATCCCGCTCCAGCACGGCCTGCATGTCGGCTTCCGCCGCATCGACCAGCGAGCGATGGGTGTCATAGGTCTCGCCCAGGATCTGACGCACCTGCTGGGTGCTCATCACCGGACTTTTCAGCTTCTCCGCGAGATGGAATGAAAGCGCCTGACACAGTGTGGCATGGGCCAGGATGGCCGAATTCAGATAGCTCGCCAGGGTCGGCTCATCTGCCGCAGCGGCGCGGGCCTCGAATCTGAGGCGGTTCCAGGCGGGCGCCGGGGCGCCGATATCCGGGTTCTCTGGCATGTCTCTTCCTTCCGGTCCCTGATCTATCGAGATGGGCCGTTTTGGCCCGAGTGCAACCCCTGTTGCCGGTTTACTCTGCTGGCACTTCGCGGCCGCCGAACATGTGGCGCAGGGCCCTCCGCACCGGTTTCATCGTCGTGATCCGGAAGACGGCCGGCGTGAAGTACAAGGCCAGCAGTGCCGAGCCGCCGACCCCGCCGGAAATGCCCGCCGCCAAAGGCATCCAGAAGGAATCCCCGGTCAGCAGGATCGGCACGAAACCGCCCATCGTGGTCAGAGTGGTCGCCACGATATGCCGTGTCGCATCCACCACAACTTCGCGCTGGGCGATCACATCATCCGCCATGGCGCCGGGATTGGCCCTCAACAATGACAAAACGACAATGGAGCCATTGATCGCAATGCCGAACAGGCCCAGCCCGCCGATGATCGCATTGAACCCGAATGGCAGGTTGAACAGCCACACGCCGAAAAAGGCATAGCCCAGCGACAGGAACCCGGAGGCCAGCACCAAAAGCATCATGCGGAAGGAATTGAACACCAGCATGATCGCCCCTGCCATCACCATCACCAGCGGCACGCCAACGGCGGCGAGATTGCCGAGTGCATCACTGGAATTCTCCGCCTCCCCGCCAATCACGACGTCATAGCCTGCCGGGATGTGGAATCCGGTGTCCGCGAAGCGCGCCTGATAATCCGCCAGCACAGGCGCCGGCAAAGTGTAGGGATCGAGATAGGCCAGGATCTGGTTCATGCGCTGGCCATTGCGCCGCGTGATCACGGCAGTCTCCGGGACGAGCGTGACATCGCCCAGGGCCGAAATGGGCGTGCCGGCGCCGGTGCCAACCGTGGCGGAGCGCAGATCCGCCATGCCGGACCGGCGCGACATGGGGGCAATCACCTTGACCGGCAGTTCCTCCGTGCCCTCCAGAACGGAGCCGGCGCGGACGCCTTCCAGTTCCGCGCTCAGATCTGCGGCAATATCCGTCAGACGCTCGCCCGCCATGGCGGAAGCGGCCTCATCGGCCTGCAGGCGCATGGTCGGCGCGCCAAGCTCGAGCGAGGCAACCGTGTAGGTGATCCCCGGCGTCTGGCCGAGCACGCCGCGGATCTCGTCGCCAATCCTGTCCAGCGTATCGAAATCATTGCCCATGATGCGCAACTCGATCGGCGCATCCGCTGGAGGTCCCTGTTCGAATGGCAGGGCCAGGAAGCGCGCGCTTGGAAACTCCTCGCGCACCATGCGCTGAACTTCGCCGACGATCTCGTGCGTGCGCTCATTCGAATCCAGCTGAATCCAGCCGGTGGCGAACCCTTCAACGCCTTCGGTATTGTTGAGGACATTGTAATAGACACGCGGAGATGGCTGGCCGAGTACCCAGGTCACATCCTCCACCCCCTCGATGGCACTGATCATGTCCGTTGCGCGATGCGCCACATCGACCGTGTCATGTATGTCCGCTTCCGGTGACAGCTGGAACGTCACCTGAAACTGGTCGCGCTCCGTCTGCGGAAAGAACTGAGAGGGCAACTGACCCACCAGCCAGAACCCGAAGATTGCCGGCGCCACGCCGATGGCGATGCCGAGCAGCGGGAATCGCAGCGTCGCCTCGATGGAGGCCCGATAGCCATCCGATATGAAATCGTTCATCACGCCGTCCCGCCACCAGCGGCGCGGGCGCTTCGCCTGTCCGGATTCCCAGCCGCGCCTGCGGTCAAACCAGCCGGCCATGGCAGGGATCACGGTGATGGAGACGATGAAGGAAGCCGAAATCGAGAACACAACCGACAGGCCGATCATACCCACAAATTCTCCGGCGCCGCCGGGAAGCAGGGCAATCGGCGCAAAGGCCAGGGCTGTGGTCAGTGTGGACGCCGCCAGCGGCGCGGCCAGATGGCCAAGGCTCTGCCGGATGGCCTCGAACCGGTTCTTCCCCTTGGCCCGCAACTGGTCGAACTCGTCAACCACGACAATCGCATTGTCGATAAGAAGTCCAAGCGAAATGACGAGGCCGGTCACCGACATCTGGTGGAGCGGATGACCGAACACGCTGAACAGGATCAGCACGAGGCTGATCGTCAGCGGGATGGCCATGCCGACCACGATGGCCGAGCGCCACCCCATCGTGACGAACAGGACAAGCACGACGATGAAGGCCGAGAACAGCAGGCTTTGCGCCAGGCCGTTCAACCGGTCATTGGTGTAGCGGCTCTGGTCGAACACGGTCTCGACCTTCAGCCCCGGCGGTGCGGAGGCCGCAAACTCGTCCGCGATCGCCCGCGCGCTTTCCGCCCATCTGTCCACGCGCTGCCCGGGCGAAATGTACACGCCTACCAGCACCGTCCTCAGATTGTTCTCATAGGCCTGTTTCGTCGCCGGGTCCGCATAGCCTTTCTCGACCCTGGCAACATCGCCAACGCGCACGGCCGATCCGTCGGCGCGCTGCAGAAGCGGAACCTGACGGACCCGGGATATGCCGTCAAACTCACCGCCGACCTCCAGACCGATTGTGCCGCCCTGCCCGCGCAGACGCCCGGCCGGGGTCTTGCTGTCCGCCGATGCGATCAGTCCCGCCGCGTCGCGGAAGGACAGGCCGGCTGCCGATAGCGCCTGCGGGTCGACCACCACGCGCACTTCTTCTTCGGGCAGGCCGTAAGTTTCGGTTTCCTCCGTGCCGGGCAGGCGCTGGAACTTGTCCTCGAGATCCAGCACCAATCGGCGCATGACGGTGAGGGGCGGATCGCCTTCGCCCGTCCAGGTCAGTCCGACGACAAGCGTCGCCGCGCCCACATAAAGCCGCTCCACTTCCGGCGATCCGACGCCTGCGGGAAACTGCGCCTGCGCCTCCTCGACCTGTCCCCGGATCAGCGTCCAGGTATCGTCCACTTCGCCCTCCGACAGGTCTTCGCGGATCTGGATGCGGACCTGCGAAAAGCCCGCCCGGCTGGTGGACGTGACTTCCTCGATCTCGGCAAGTTCCATCAAGGCGGCCTCGACCGGCTCGGTGACCAGCGCCTCGACGCGTTCTGCATCTGCGCCGGGATATGGCGTCAGCACGAAGCCATAGCGCTCGATCAGGGTCGGATCCTCCTGGCACCCCAGAGTCAGCATGGCCCCGAGACCGCCAATCAGGACCACCAGGATGGCGAGAATGGCCAGGCGCGGCAACTTGAAGAACAGCGTCGACATGACCTTCAGCCGCCGTTCACGGCCGCCGCGCGATGAACGTCGCGCGGTTCCACCGGCAAGCCAGGCACAATCCGCTGCAGGCCGTCCGTGATGACTCTTTCTCCGGCCTCGACTGCGCCGCGTACAAACGCCCTGTCCCCGTCGGTGTGCACCATTTCCACGGGCCGTGTGGCAACGGTCCAGCCGGATCCGGCCGGCTCGGCAACATAAATCGTCCACAGGCCGCGCGAAGCGGTCGACAATGATTTCACTGGCACCCAGAAGCCCGGCTCATCGATGTCACGCTGCATGGTCAGGCGCACCACGGCGCCAGAGGCCACAGCGCCGGTATTGTCGATTTCGAACACAGCAGCCACGGTACGCTGCGCCGGGTCGATGACACCGGTCACGCTGCGCAGAACGGCTTCCACCGGACCGGTGTCCGCCTGCAGCTGATAGGTTTCGCCAGGGCTCAGGCGCGCTGCACTCCCGGCCGGCAAGCCGATGCGCGCTTCCAGATGCGCGGCTTCCACAAGGTCCAGCACGGGCTGGCCAGCTCCGGCAATCGTGCCCTCGTCTGCCAGGCGGGCTGTCACCACTCCGTCGAAGGGGGCTGTGATACGGGAGAGGTCAATCTGGACCCGGAAAATGTCGGCCTGCGCCTTCGCGGCGTCCACCCGAGCCAGAGCGGTATCGGCCTGCGCTTCGGCTTCGTCGACCGCCTGCTGGGACACATGTCCCTGCATTTTCAGCTTCCGCTGTCGTTCAACTGTGCTGAGGGCAAGAGAATGCGCCGCGCGAGCTTCCTCGATCACCGCGTCTGCAGACGCAAGCTGGGCCCGCAGACCACGCGTATCCAGGCTGGCCAGCACGCTGCCGCGCTTGACCCGGTCGCCGACATCTACCGCAATGGTCTCGATCCGCCCGCCACTGGAGAATCCCAGCGCGCTGCTGCGCCTGGCTTCCGCGAGACCGGAATAGGTCTCGTTCAGCGTGAAGGCTGTGACCAGTTCGACGGGCGCAACCTGAACCGTCATGGGCGCCGGGGCCGCCTTGGCGATCTTCGGCCCCTCCTCGCTGCGCAGACGGGTCGCAGCAAAGACGAGACCGGCGCAGACCAGCGCCAGAACGATCATGAAGAACAGCCCTTTCAGGGCTGTCGGCCGCTTGTCGCGCGACACGTCTCCGGTGTGGGGGTCAGTCTCTGTCATGAAGTATGTCCTGGGAGGTCGCCATTGGTGTCCATCACCGCAGGCTTCAACAGGCTGCGGATCTGGAGGCTTGCGTGAAACTCGATGAAATCGCTTGCCGAAATCGGGTTCTCGTCCGGGACGAGCTGGTGGAATTTCGGGACGTGAATAAGCAGCTGGGCGAGCCCGTGGGACCCCGCCCAGAGGGACTTTGCCGCCATGACCGGGTCCAGTACGGGATCGAACACGCCCAGTTCCTGTCCCTCTCTGACCATGCTGATCAGCACGCCGAATGCCTGCCCTTTCTGGGATGCGACAAAGCCCTCCCAAGACAGGATACCTGCTCCGTTCTCGGGAAGGTCATGCTGGATGCTGGAAAAGGCCGCAGCATAATGGAAAGGACGCGTCACGGCCGTTTCAACATAGGTCGCGACACACGCTTTCGCGCGCTCCAGAAATGGTCGGTCAGCGCTGGAACTGTTGTCGACCTTCTCGAGCAGCCGTTCGAAGAACGCCTCCTTCAATTCGTCGATCAGTTCCTCCTTGGAACCGAAATACTTGTAGATCGCTGCCGGTGAATAATCGATTTCGTCGGCCAGGCGCCGGATCGACAGCCCGGTCTCGCCTTCCCGCGCAAAAACGCGCTCGGCAGCCGAGATGATCGACTCCCGCACGCGCAGGCGGCGGCGGTCAGCCGGCGTTACCTCGGGGGCGTTGTCTGTTTCCATTTGATCCAGCGCTCAAGCAGAGTGTTCAGAAAGTGAACACTGTTCACTCTTGTACTCCCATCCACCTGAAATCACAACACGCAATTCGTTAATGGCCGCCTTCAAGATCATCGCGGCGGCACCTATGTTGCGGCAATGACAAAGCGATTCCCCCCCGCCCCCGCCATTGGCACGCCCATGCTGGCCACCCGTCCCAGCGCCGAGGCACGCCAGCTCCTGGCCCGCCGCCGGTCCGCCGGAAAGCACTTCATCAGCGAACCGGGCCCTTCACCGGACGCGCTCGACGAGTTGCTGGAAATCGCCGCCCGCGTGCCAGATCATCGCAAACTGACTCCATGGCGTTTCATCGTGTTCGAGGGCGAGGCCCGCGCGGATTTCGGTCAGGAACTCGCCCGCATTCGCGGCGAAACGCTTGAAGACGCAGAATCCCGGGACCTGATGGAAGCCGCCGGCCTGTTCCTACGCGCCCCCACTGTCGTCGCCGTCATCTCCTCCCCGAAAGATGACGGGCGAACACCTGTCTGGGAACAGGAGCTGTCTGCCGGTGCCGTCTGCTACAATCTTCTGCTGGCGGCCAATGCCAGCGGCTGGGCGGGCGCATGGCTCAGCGAGTGGCCGGCCTTTGACTCGCAAGTTTCCGACGCACTCGGCCTGGAGGGCACGGAGCGCGTGGCCGGCTTCATCTATCTTGGCACATCCAGGGTCGCCCCGCCCGAACGCGGACGCGCCTGCATGGCAGACATCGTCACACGCTGGTCGCGCTAGCCCCGGCCACGATAGGGCGCGACGCCGGTCTCGGGCACATAGAGTCCTGCCGGCACATCACCCGACTGCCAGAACACATCGATCGGGATCCCGCCGCGCGGATACCAGTATCCGGAGATGCGCAGCCAGTTCGCTTCAGTGAATTCGAAGATCTTCTTGCCGATGGATACAGTGCATTCCTCATGGAAGGCTCCGTGATTCCGGAAGCTGGTGAGGTAGAGCTTCAGGCTTTTGGACTCGACCAGCCACTCTCCGGGCGCATAGTCGATCACCAGATGGGCAAAATCAGGCTGGCCGGTCACGGGACACAGGGACGTGAATTCCGGAGCCACGAACCGGGTCAGGTACAATGTGTCCGCATGGGGATTGGCCACGCGTTCAAGCTGGGCCTCTTCAGGACTCTGCGGTTGGTGGGTCTGCTGGCCGAGTTGGCCCAGCCCCTGATAAATCGGATTGTCAGCCATATTAGAGGATCGCCGGTACGGGAATGAGGTTGAAGGTCAGCCCCATATAGAGCGCATAGGCGAAAAGGAGAACCGCTCCCTCCCAGCGCGCCACCAGCTTGCCCGTAATCGCGAACACCACCATCAGCGCGACCGACAGGACCAACGCCGCAATATCGCCCACACTGATCAGGCTGTTGCCGATGCCGGAGGCCATTGCATCGGCGGTGACATCGCCAGTCGGTTCGCGGCGCACGCTGAACGGGTGCACCAGGGCGGTCAGACCCAAAATGCCGAGAATGTTGAAGATGTTCGAGCCGATGATGTTGCCCAGCGCGACGTCTGCCTTGCCCCGGAAAGCGGCGATGGCCGACGTCGCGAGTTCCGGCAGGCTGGTGCCGACTGCAACAATCGACAGGCCGATCACGGTTTCACTGACACCGAATTCCCGCGCGATGACAACGCCGCCATCGACCAGAAATTTGGCGCCAAGCACAACGCCCGCAAGACCGGCCAACGCGATCAACGCGCCCACAGCAACGCCGTAATTGGCCTCCACCGTCTCTCCTTCCTCGGCATGCATGCCGGCGGCGTCATCTGCCCCCGCCTTGTCGGCAAGCAGGGAGAAGGCCACATAAGCCGCGAGGCCGGTGACGAGCAGGCCGCCGCCAAGACGCGAGAACAGGTCGAACCAGATCAGGACGCACAGCAACACAGTGACAAGCACCATGATGGTCGTGTCCCGCATCAGCGCACGGGGATTCGTCATGATCGGGTGGATCACGGCTGCGATGCCCAGAACGAGCAGGATGTTGGCGATGTTGGATCCGACCACATTGCCAACCGCGATGCCGACGGCTCCGTCATTGATGGCCCGCAAACTGGTGACGAGTTCGGGAACCGAGGTCCCGAAACCCACCAGGGTGAGGCCGATCACCAGTTCGGAAATATTGAGCTTGCGCGCAACACTCACCGATCCCCGGACAAGCCCTTCGCCCCCGGCAAACAGGAGGACGAGGCCGCCAAGAACCATCAGATATGTCATGAAAATCCCCGCGGGAAAAAGTTGAAGTGCAAATATGGGGGGATGCGCGACACGCCGCAATCAGGCCCGTGCCAAGTATTTCTGCGGGAACGGTTGGCGTCGCAAAGCCGCAAAAAAACAGCTATCGGGTTGGAAGCGACAAATTTCAGCAAACTTGTTCACCGTACACTCAGCTCAATGGCGCACAATTCACCGTGAATATTCAAGGAATGACGTCGACATGGTAAACCGGGCAGAACGCCTGACCGACACGCGCCGCCTGCAACTTGGCAGGATGGCTGTGTGCTGCGTGGCGCTTGGCCTGTTGCCGGCATGTGCGTATCTGCGCGGAAACGGGAACGGCGAATCTGCCACCTCCGGTTCGGCATATATGCCCGCAACCTTCGACGGTGTACCAAACTCCCTGGAAGACGGCGCACGCGATGCCGTATCGATCAGGGCGGATGCCCCCACCAGTCTTCTGGACGTTCGCCGGAGAGCAAATCAGGCCGCAGACACCCTTCAGGAATACCTCGCATCCGAAGGCTATTTCGCTGCGGTCGTCACGCCTGATCTGGTCGAGGACATGGACATGACGCCCCGGCTGGATGTTGATCCCGGTGAGCGTTTCACCATCGCATCGGTCACTCTTGCTGGCACCGGCGACCTGCCGGAGGAGGTGCTGACCCGACTTGAGCTTGTCTCAGATGAGCTGGGCATCGGCACCTGGGCGGTGACCGAAGACATCGAAAGTCTCGACAAGCGCCTGGTCACCACATTGCGCAAGGCCGGCTATGCCTTTGCGGAAAGTGACGGGATTGATGCGCTGGCATCCCGGGCGGATTCGACACTGGAGCTGACCTATTCGCTCTCCCCCGGACCGCGCGTCCGCCTGGGAGACCTGATTGTTCCGGTGGACCTGAAAACGCGTCCGGGCGCCATCCGCACCCTGCGCAACTGGCAACCCGGCGACTTCTACAAGCCGGACACAATGGAAACACTGCGCACGCGCCTGCGCAGCACGGACCTGTTCGACGGGATCGGGGTCAAGATTGCTGAAAATCCGGGAACTGACGGGTATCACTCCGTTGAGCTGCAGCTCTCGGAAGGCAAACGCCGGTCGATCAGCGCAGGTCTCAGTGTATCCACTTCGGAAGGCGCGGGCGCCACGGCCAGCTGGGAACGCCGCAACCTGACCGGTGTCGGCGACACGCTGGGCGTGGACGCCCAGATCGCCACCCTGACCAGCGAACTGACGCTGAGCTATGAACGCCCGAACATTGGCAGATATGGCCGCGATTTCTCAGCCGAGACCGGCATTCGTGCGGAACAAACGGATGCCTACGACCTGCAGGGCGTCAGTGCCACAGCCAGCCTGTCTCAACCCTTCAATGATCACTTCACATTGTCCGCAGGCGCAACAATCGACGCGACGCGATCAACCGACTATGAATTGCGATCCGCCGGCCAGGACGAATATGTCGAACAGGTCACCTTGTCGTTCCCATTAGGCGCGACCTACGACACGGTGAAACAGCCGCTGGACCCGCAGGCCGGCAATCGTATCGCGCTGGGTGTCGAGCCCGGCGTGTCGGTTGGCGACAGCGAAGCTCCCTTCACACGCATCACGACATCAGCATCGACCTATAGAAAGATTACCGACCGGCTTGTGGCGGCTGTCCGCGCCGAGGCCGGCACTTTCCTTGGCGATGATGATGTGCCGGTGGACCGGAAATTCTACGCCGGAGGCGGCGGCTCGGTCCGTGGCTTCGAATATCAGTCCCTGTCTCCTACCGATACCGACGGCAACATCATTGGCGGAGATGCGATGTTTGCGGCGTCCGCGGAACTCCGGTTCCGGCACTCCGACCGCTGGGGATATGTCGCCTTCGTGGATTCCGGTTACGCCGCTGGCTCAATTGACGAGGCCATCAGTGAGATGCGCATGTCTGCTGGCTTCGGCATCCGCTTCTATCCGGGGTTCGGTCCAATCCGGTTCGACATTGCGACGCCGCTGGACCGGCAGGAGGGTGAAGATCCGGTTCAGATCTATGTGTCGATCGGGCAGGCATTCTGATGTCAGTCCTCTCGCCGCTCCTTGGAATGGTTCGTCGTCGCCCCTGGCTGGTGGTGAGCCTGTCGGTCCTGATGGTCGTGCTGGCCTGCCTGGCCGCAGCGCGCCTCTGGATCGGGTCCAGCGGCGGGCGCGCCTTCATCGAATCGCAGATCGACGGACGCAAGGCAGGAAGCTTCGGACGGATCGACATAGAAGGCTTGTCAGGCGACCCACTTGATAGGTTCGGCGCCGCGCGGATCACCCTGACAGATGCCGAAGGGGTCTGGCTGTCCATCGAGGATGTTGATCTGGCCTGGTCACCCGCCCGACTGATGTCGCGAACGGTAAAGCTCGACCTTGTCAGCGCCGGGAAGGTGGACATCCGCCGGCGGCCCGTCACGGAAACACGCGACAAGCAGACTGATGGCTCTTCCAGCGACTGGGCCGTGTCGCTCGACCAGTTGAAGATTGACGAATTTCTGTTGCAGGAGGGGGTAGCCGGGCCGCGCGCCGTGTTCACGATAGACGGCCGGTTCCGTCTGCCCAAGGAAAAGACGTTCGACCTGTCGGTTACCGCCGTGCCTCTGGAAGGCGTAGGCGACCGGATCGACGCAACGCTGAAGCGCGCGGTTTCCGGAGCCTACCGTCTCGATACGGAGATTGAGGCTCCATCCGGCGGCACGCTGGCCTCTCTGGCCGGGCTTCCCGAAGGAGAAAGCGCGCAAATCATTGCCCGCGCCAGTGGCACATTGCGGGAGGGTGACGGCTTCGCCGAAGTGAGCCTGTCCGGTGAAACCGTGGGCGAAATTACCGGCAAGATCAGCGACAGCGATTTGCGGGCCAGTGCGAATGTCAACGGGAGCCGGTTGCCGCTGCCGGACAATCTGACGAAACTGATTGGCCCACAGGCCAGCATGACGCTCGACGCAACAATCGGAAAGCGGAACATTCCCTTTGACGTGTCTGCCGCAGGACAGGCCGGAACCCTTGCTGCCAGCGGCACATATCGGCGCCGTTCATCGGACTTTGACGCCCCCGTCTCGCTTGATGTCGTCTTCGACGGCCTCAAGGAGATGTCGGATATCGATGCCCGCATTTCCTTCCAGGGGACAGTGGACGATCCGATGGGGAGTCCCGTGCTGGCTGGCACTGCCAGCCTGGCCGCCGCCGCAGACTCCGGACTCCCCCTCGAGCGGCTTGAAGGACCCGTAACCGTCCAGACCAACGGTTCGGATGTGGACCTGACGGCCTCGCTCGCCGCCACCGGTCTGCTGAAATCCAGCGCGACAGCTCGGCGTATTTTGGGACCCATACCACGCGCGGACCTCGCGGCCAGCTACAATCGCGACAGCGGCCTGCTCACACTGTCCCCGTCGACCGCGCGCCTTGCCCGCGGGGTCATCGCCGCAAACGGAGTGGTCGACACACGTGCGCGCACCCTGAATCTGGTCGCGCGGCTGGAGGGTGTCTCCGGGTTTGTCGCGTCGGCGCCATCTGTGTCCGCATCCGGAAGTGTTCGCCTGGCGGGGAACTTCTCCGCACCGGGCGCAGTAACCGACCTGACGATCCGGAATCTTGGAACCCTGAACACGACCCTGGCCGAATTGCTTGGCAGCGCCCCCCGTCTGAAAGCGGCCGCGGAGAAATCAGGCGACGCTTTTCGCATCCGTTCCGCCACACTTGAGGGAGAGGTTGTGTCCGCAACCGCGTCCGGACAGTACACACCGAGCGGCCCGGTCGCGATCCGTGGCCGGTTCACTCAGGCTCGCACAGTCACGTTGTCCGGCACGGAAATCGATCTGTCTGGTGGCAGCTTCGACGTGTCCGGCTCGAACGGCATGAATGAGATCCGCCTGACCTCGGATGACGGCAACTTCCAGCGCAGCGGAATAGATATCGATGCCCTGACGACGGATGTATCCCTGTCACGCCGAGAGGATGGGTGGGCCGGGCCAATTGCCGTGGCCGGACTGATGGATGCCCAGCCGGTTCAGATAACCGCCGCCGCTTCCTGGCAATCGGGGATCTTTGCCCTTCGCGATATCCGGTCCGAATACGAGTCCGTCCAATTGTCCGGCGAACTTTCCTATGGCGGAGACACCGGCCTCGACCTGGATATTGACCTGGCGGGCGACCGCTTTGCTTTCGGGGATCGCCGTATCGGAGCGTTTGACATACGTCTGGCCGTTGACCGCGCTCCGGATACGGATGTGTCCATCATCGCCTCCGGGCAGGTGGCGGACATATGGCTGTCGCCGTCCCTGCGGTTTGATTCCGTGGACGGTCAGGTACGCAATGCGCCGGAAGGCTACAATTTTGCCGTACAGTTGAAGCGGTCCCATGACACGCGCCCCACCGACCTAAGCCTGATGGGCGAGGCCAGCTTCTCGGCTGAGTATACGGGCGGCCAAATCGAACTCGACGGGACGCTGCTCGGGGAACAGGTCCGCTCCATCCAGCCGGTCAACTGGCAACTGGGCGACACGCCCGCCATCGAGGCCCATCTCGCGCTGTTTGGGGGAACCATCCGCGCAGACATATCGGAAGACGACCGCAATCCCCGGCTGGGGCTCAGCGTGGATGAGGTCGATCTGGCGCCGCTGCTCGCCTCGGCCGGACTTGCGACCCGGCAGGTCATGGTGAACGGCAAGGGCGAGTTCGATCTGTTTGGCGCGAACCCGACCGGCCAGTTCGACCTTGTCGTGGCCGGACCTCTGCCGGGGCTGGAACGGACCCTGGCCGTCGACGTCACCGGACGGCTGCGCGATGGAGCGCTTCGAATCGCGGGCGACGGCGACTATGGCGCCCTGCATCTTGACGGCACTGCCGTCCTGCCGGTGAGTGCTCAACCGGATGGCATCGCCCGGCTCGATCTGGACCGGCCGGTTTCAGGCACTGCCCGTCTGGCGGGAGACCTGTCGGACCTGCGATCGCTGGCGCTGGCCTACGGGCACGACCTCGGCGGAACGATTGACGCGTCGGCCAGCCTGTCCGGTTCCTTGCGGCAACCGAGCCTGGACGCCAGTGCGGACGTGACGGACGGCATTTACGAATTCGGCGCCACGAGTCTCCGCCTTGTCGATCTGGACCTTGCGACCCGATATGCAGATCAGGTCCTCACCGTGAACGGGACGGGTAAAGGCGCGGAAGGCGGCACAGCGCGTGTTTCCGGCAAGGTGTCGGGCGAATCGACAGACTTGAAAACGGACTTCACCGACCTCCTGGTCTATGATCGCGACGGTGACAGCCTGGTGGCCGGCGGCGAGGTGACAATCACCGGAACGCCGACCGGGCGTGACGTGTCCGGAACGGTGACCGTGCAATCGGCACGCTTCAACCTGGACAATCTGCCTTCCTCACGGGCCCAGGCCATCGATGTGCGCTGGAAGGAGAATGGCGATGCGCCTTCCGCGCAGAGTGCCCTGAGACAGTCCCTGACGCTCAACATCGCAATCACGGCCGACCGGCGCGTATATGTCGACGGGCGCGGCCTGGAGAGCGAATGGGGAGCAGACCTGAAACTGTCCGGCACGGCCGCCAGCCCCCGCCTGAACGGAACAGCCACGATGCGGCGCGGCACGCTGGACCTGGCCGGACGCCCGTTCGTGTTTGATTCGGGAACCATCACCTTTGACGGCCCGATTCAGCGGGCCCGGCTGGATATCGAAGCCGACCGCACGGTGAATGGCTTCGAAGCCAAGGTGAACCTGACCGGCTCGCCCACCAATCCGAGCATCGAATTGAGCAGTTCGCCTGATCTGCCGGAAGACGAGATCCTGTCGCGCCTTCTGTTCGGGCGATCCTCGGTCGACCTGTCTCCGCTGGAGGCCGCCCAACTCGCCAATTCCATTGCGCGACTCAGTGGCAATGGCTCGGGATTCGATCCGACTTCGCAGATTCAGGCGGCATTGGGGGTCGACCGGCTGTCTTTCGGCACATCCGAGGAAGGAACGGCACAAGTAGGTGTCGGACAATACATCGCAGAAGATGTATATCTCGAGTTGAACTCTGCGGGCGCCGCCGGAAGCTCCGTTGAAGTTGAGTGGGAACCAAGACCTCAAGTCTCTGTTACTTCAGAAACTACTACAGATGGCGAGGCAAAGCTCTCCGTAGAGTGGAAGAAGGATTATTAAATTTCGCTCAGGCTCATCCACCAAAAGTGGGATGTCTGTTGAGCTGATCTAAATCAACCGATTACACACTGCGCTGCTTTTTCTGGGTTTTTTGGCAAAAAAAATCAGTCCAATATCGGAACGGATATCAGGATGTAATACAGATTCCGCGCTGCATTCCGTTTTCTTGGGTAGTGGTGATCTTGCCATAACACCCTTTGCGCGAAAACTGTTTACCTCTGATGGAGACACGGAGCGACACAGACATGAAGCAATCTACTTCCAGAGCCCCGACCGCGGTCGATCAGATGGTTGGCGAGAAGATCCGAAAACTTCGTCTTGATCGTAATCTCACGCTTGCCGAACTGGGATCGGAGCTGGGCATCAGCCACCAGCAACTTCAGAAGTACGAGACCGGCACCAACCGCCTGAGCGCCGGCATGCTGGCGAATGTTGCGGAGGTGTTGCGCGTATCCATTGCAAGCCTGTTTGAGGACGAAAATGCAAACGATGGCAAGAAGGTAGACCCCTCTGCCAAGGTGCGCGCCGAATGCCATTCCTGGATTGACCGCACCCCGTCGAAAGAGCGCCTCAGCATGATGGCGCGTGTCCTTCGGGCAATGTCGGCAGATTAGGCTCCCGGCCCTTTAGAATGCCGTGGCCCGGGCGGCACTGCCGCCCGTTTGCCGCCGCAGTTTTGCGACCTGCTTGGGATGAATGAAGTCATCGGTGAACCAGGGCGATGCCTGCTTGTCGAACAGACCCTTGATCCATTCGATCATCAGATTTCCCAGCGGTGACCGCCGGGTTTGCTCGGTATATGCCATCCAGAACTGGATCGGCGCGACTTCCGACATGTCGAGCGCGACAAGGTCCGGAAAGACGTCCTGCTGATAGGTTGGCAACAAGGCGATTCCCCCGCCCTGCCGACAAAGCTCGATCATGGCGCTGGCCGAATTGGTGACGAAGGCAAAATCGATCATCTTCTTCAATTCTTCGGCCTTTGGCGCCCAACGCTCGACCTGCTGGACATATGATTCGTGCAGGATGCAGCGGTGATGATGGTATTCGAACAGGCTGGACGGCTGACTGTCGCGTGAGTTGAGATACTCCTGCGAGGCAAAGCCGATATAATGCAGCGTTCCCAGCTTGTGGCTGATGATTTCCGGATCGCGCGGTTCGGAAAACTGAATGGATATGTCCGCCTCGTCGTTCAACAGGTCCGGTTCGTGCTCATCGATATGCATGCGAATCTGTGCGCTGGGATGAGCCTGCTGGAAGTCTTTGAGGCGTGGCGCAATCCAGTAAGGGCCGACACCATCGCCCGTGCCAATGCGGATCCGCCCTTCCAGGCCGCTGCTTTTCCCGATGGCCTGGCTGAGCACTTCATTGGCGGCATCTTCCATCAACTGGGCATAGCGCAACACCACCTTGCCGGTTTCGGTCAGTTCCACCCCGCGCGTCGATCGCGTGAACAATTTGCTGTTCAGGAATTCCTCGAGTTCATCGATCTTGCGGCTCACCGTCGGAGGCGATTCCTTGAGTCTGGCCGCCGCAGACGTCATGCTGCCGATCTCGGCCACGGCCTTGAAGACACGCAGCTTGTCCCAATCGATGCGAAGGTTCGTCATGTTGCATCCAGCTTAGGGCAAGTAACTTCGAGGAATGAGCCCAGCATTCACGCAAAGAACTTGCTTCGCCACAGGCGAATACGGTGTTTACAAGAAAATACTACCTGACAGGCGGGGTTTTACAATGACACGACACCAGCTGATGCAGGATTTTGCAGCTGATGACTGTCTGATGGTGCCGGCTGAGGGACTCGAACCCCCGACCCTCTGATTACAAATCAGATGCTCTACCAGCTGAGCTAAGCCGGCCACCGCTGGAACCGCTGTCACTACTTCGATCATGCAGCCGGCGCAAGTGAAAGCGCCAGTCCGTTATCACGCTTCCTGCAGCAGCGCGCAGAATCCTTCCTAAAACCGCCAGTTTGCCCCAATCGCCCTGCCAGCCGCACATTTCCGCCCCATTGAACGTCTATCCAGTTTGTCATGAGGCCACACGACAGATGTGGCGTGGATGGGTGTCAGCCGACACAACAAGCCTGAAGGAAGACTGCACATGAAACGCGCGCAACTCCTCGCCGGATTCAGCATCGCCGCCATCGCCCTGGCATTCCCCGCCATGTCGGATGCGCCCAAGGCGCCCCCCTCCGAGCCGGTGCATGTGCCGTACGAAAAGACATGCCAGGACCGGCAAATCACCGTCTATTTCTCGAAATACGAATCGGTCCTCTCTTCCTATGCTGTCCGGTCGCTCAATACCGCCGGGGACGAGTTGGCCGGATGCGCCGTGACCGATATCCAGACGCGGGTTGTCTCCGCCGATGCGGCCGATGATTCCGAAGCGGCCAATTTGTCCGAAGCGCGCGCTGCCGTGGTGCTCGAAGCGCTGAACGCCCGCGGCATCCGTGCCCGTGACATCCACACCGATTTTGTACCGGCCCATCTGGCAAATCCGTCGGAGGACCTCACCGTCCCCATGGCGCGCCGTGTGGACCTGACCGTCAAGGCGTCGACCAGCTACGGACTGTAGCCATCAAGCTTCCTCCCACAGGCTCCGGGCACGTCACCGCATCCCGGAGCTGCCTCGCCCCGAATGGATTGCAGCCCGTTCGGGGCGTTCTTTTCCCCGGAAATGCCTGACATTTCACGGCCGGGCATTCTTTCCTTTCCTGCGCGCGCCGCTAAAACGTGCTGGGCTGTCGGGCACCCGGCCCGGCTCTGCCTGTAACGCTATTTGGGAAAGACCGCATCTCCATGACGCAAACCCGGCGCATCCTCGTCACCTCCGCCCTGCCCTACATCAACGGCATCAAGCATCTCGGCAATCTGGCCGGCTCGATGCTGCCAGCCGATGTGTATGCCCGGGTGATGCGGCTGATGGGCCATGACGTGACCTATATCTGCGCCACTGACGAGCACGGTACGCCGGCCGAACTGGCCGCCCAGGCGGCAGGGATGAGCGTGCAGGCCTATTGCGACGAACAATACGAGATCCAGCGCAAGGCCGGCGAAGGCTTTCACCTGTCCTATGACTGGTTCGGCCGCTCCTCACGCCAGGCAAACAGCGCGCTGACACAGCATTTCGCGCAAGTTCTGGAACAGAACGGCCTGATCGAGGAGCGTACCTCCAAACAGGTCTATTCGATTGATGACGGCCGTTTCCTGCCGGACCGGTATGTCGAAGGGACGTGCCCGACCTGCGGGTTTGAAAAAGCGCGCGGCGATCAGTGTGACAATTGCGGGCGCCTGCTCGACCCGGTCGACCTGATCGACCCGTATTCCTCGGTCTCCGGCAGCCGCAATATCGAAATCCGCGACACCAATCACCTATACCTGCTTCAGGGCCAGATGCAGGACAGGATCCGCGAATGGGTCAACAGCAAGGGCGCCAAATGGCCCAGCCTCGCCGTCTCCATCGCCAACAAATGGCTGGATGAGGGCCTGATTGCCCGGGCCATCACGCGGGACCTCAGCTGGGGTGTCCCGGTCGTCGGAAAAGACGGCACCCCCCGTGAGGGATTCGAAGACAAGGTCTTCTATGTCTGGTTCGATGCGCCGATTGAATATATCGCGGCAACCCAGGAATGGGCCGAGGCCACGGGCAATGACTGGGAAGCCCTGTGGCGCACCGACAAGGGCGCGGACGAGACCGAATATGTCCAGTTCATGGGCAAGGACAATGTCGCCTTCCATACGGTCAGTTTCCCGGTCACGCTGCTGGGTTCCGGCGAACCGTGGAAAACGGTCGACAAGCTGAAAGCCTTTAACTGGGTGACCTGGTATGGCGGAAAGTTCTCGACCTCGAACAAGCGCGGCGTGTTCATGGACCAGGCACTGGACCTGCTGCCGGCCGACTATTGGCGCTGGTACCTGATCGCCAATGCGCCTGAAGGCTCCGACGCTGCTTTCACCTGGGAAGGCTTCCAGGCGGCCATCAATTCCGACCTCGCAAACGTGCTCGGCAATTTCGTCAACCGGATCACCAAATACACCGTGTCCAAGTTCGACGGCAAGGTGCCGGAAGCCGGACAGGCCGGTGAGGCAGAAGCCTGGATGGTCGCCGAACTGAAAGACCGGCTGCCGCGCCTGATCGAGCATTATGAAGCGATGGAATTCCGCAAGGCCGCCGCCGAGACCCGCGCCATCTGGGCCGCAGGCAATGAATACCTGACCAAAGCCGAACCCTGGGTGAAGTACAAATCGGATGTCGATGCCGCCGCGGTCGGCGTGCGCACCGGCCTGAACCTCGCTGCATTGTTTGGCATTCTCGCCCTGCCCATCATTCCCGAGGCCGGAAAGAAGATTCTGGACGCTCTCGGCATTCCGGAAGAGCACCGCACTTTCGGGTTCCGCGACATTGCCGGACTGCTCGACAGCCTGCCCCACGGAATGGAGATTTCGCCGCCGGACGTCCTGTTCCAGAAAATCGAGGATACCCAGGTCGCGGAGTGGACCGAACGCTTCGGTGGTGGTGATCAGGCCTGACGCCGGAACACCACGCTGAGATTGTTGGCGGGCATCTCCAGAATGTCCGCCACTGACAGCCCCACTTCTTCTGCCATTGGAACAATCTGGCGATCCAGATCCCGGACGCCCCAGGCGGGATCGCGCGCCTGAAGATTTTCACTGAACGCCGCATTTGACGGCGCGATGTCGCCTTCGCGCGCAAAGGGGCCGTACAGGAACAGGCGGCCACCGGGCATCAACAACCTGCCCGCTCCTGCGATGAGGCCGAGCGCGGCTTCGAAAGGCGCAATGTGGATCATGTTGACCGACACGATCGCATCCCAGTGCCCCGGTCGCTCGGCTTCGCCCCAATCGCTTTTGCTGGCATCCAGGATCAGGGGGCCCGAAAGACGGTCATGCGCCGCGCTTTTCCGCCACGCAGCCTGACTGGTCCGGCTTTCCGGGTCGATGTCGGAATAGGTCCAGTGGAGGTCCGTCAGCGCTTCCGTCAGATAGGCGCCGTGCTCGCCGGTGCCGGATGCCACCTCCAGAACATGACCGTCCGTACACACATGCTCCCGGAACACTTTCAGGATCGGGTCACGGTTGCGGGCGACGGACGGCGAGAAGCGGCGGCCATCCATTTCCGCGCCGCGCGCCTCGAGGGCGACCGGCTTGCCATTTTCAGATTTCGGGTAGGCCTGATCCGGATCGCTGTTCATTGCGTCTGCTCGAACGGATACATTTCCGTGGTCACCACTGACTGGCCCATCGTATTGTAGCGCGGGCCAACGGCCTTCTCCGGCAGGAAGTGCGCGTCAAGCCTTGCGACGATGTCGCCTGAAAGTTCGATTTGCCCTGCCCGCCAGTTCTCCTCGAGATGCTGCAAGTTCGTCGTGCCCGGTATTGGAACCACATGGTCGCCCTTTGCCAACGTCCAGGCGAGCGCGAGTTGAGCGACGCTGCATCCCGCATCTCCGGCACATTCGCGCGCAACGTCCAGCAATGGCAAATTCCCTGCATAATTTTCCGGGAAGAAGCGCGGAAAGATCGAGCCCCGCAAATCCGATTCGTGGAACCTGGCCGGATCGACCGGAGGGTCTGCCAGAAAGCCCCGCCCAACCGGCGAAAAGGCCACCAGTGCCACGCCCAGTTCCAGGCATGCCTGCAGAATGGCAATTTCCGGATTGCGCACCCATAGGGAGTATTCGCTCTGCATGGCAGCGATGGGATGGACGGCATGGGCCCGGCGCAGATCCGCCTCCCCCATTTCCGACAGACCGATCATGCGGATCTTTCCCTCCTGCACGAGATCGGCAAGCGCGCCGACAGAATCCTCGATGGGCACGTTCGGGTCGGGCCGGTGCATGTAATAGAGATCGATCACATCGGTCTGGAGACGTTTGAGACTGGCTTCGCAGGCCGCCTTGATGGATTCCGGGCGGGCATCCAGCGTGCGCTGGCCGTCCTTGAAGCCAAGCACGCATTTGCTGGCGAGCAGGTATTCGCTGCGACGGTCCCTGAGCGCTTCGCCGATCAGTTCTTCGCTGCGGCCAAAGCCGTACAGTGTCGCCGTATCCAGAAAATCATAGCCGAGATCGAGTGCCCGCACGAGCAATGCCTTGGCTGCGCGCTCGTCCATGGGCGGACCATAGGCGTGCGTGATGTTCATGCAGCCCAGGCCGACCGGAAAGACATCCCGGCCGCCAACCTGCCGTACCGGCGCCATCAGGCCGACTCCGGTTTCTGGAACAGCTCGCGCAGGACCGGCTTCAGGATCTTGCCGTTCGCATTGCGCGGCAGCGGCTCCTCCATGAAGATGATCTTCACCGGCACCTTGAACGCAGCCAGATGACCGGCGGCGTGAGCGCGCAACTCATCCTCGGTCACTGACGTGCCCGGCTTCAGTTGCACCACCGCGCCGACCTCCTCGCCCAGCACCTTGTGCGGGATGCCGACGACGGCTGCGTCCATAACGGCGGAATGTTCGTACAGGGCGTTTTCAACCTCGATACAGTAGACATTTTCCCCACCGCGGATCAGCATGTCCTTTGCCCGGTCAACCAGATACAGGAATCCCTCTTCGTCCAGACGCGCAAGATCTCCGGTCACGACCCAGCCATCCCGGAAGGTTTCCGCCGTGGCATCCGGACGGTTCCAGTACAGCTTGCAGTTCATTGCACCCTTGCACCAGAGTTCGCCGACCTCGCCCTGGGGCAGCTCATTGCCATCCGGATCGCAGATTTTCAGTTCAACCGCCTTGGGCGGCGCCCCGGCGCTGCCGGGCCGGTTCACATAGTCTTCGCCGATATTCAGCGTGGCCGTGGCGCAGGTCTCCGTCATGCCCCAGCCATTGCCGGGCGCCGCATCCGGGAAACGTTTCTTGATCGTGGAGACGAGTTCCGGTGCGGACGGCGCGCCCCCATAGGAAATGGCGGCAATCGAGGACAGGTCATACTTGTCCCGGTCCGGATGTTCGAGAAGCTGCCAGGCGATTGCCGGCACTCCTCCGACCGCCGTGACCTTTTCCTGCTCGATGATCGGCAGGGCCTTGCCGGCGTCCCATTTGTACATGGACACAATCTTGTCGCCGCGCATCAGGGACGGGATCATGATCGCGAACGCGCCGGTCGCATGGAAGAATGGAATGGCCAGAAGCGTCGCACGCTGCTCGTTCGGATCGGGCTCCGGCACCGGCTCTCCCTTGCGCAGGAACATGCGGGCCTGACACGTCATCGAATTGAACATGTTGGACACCACCGCCCGATGGGTGGCGAGCGCCCCTTTCGGCTTTCCGGTCGTCCCGGACGTGTACATGATCGTGGCGTCGTCATCGGGCCCGACATTGATCGCCGGCCAGGACACGTCGGGCAGGCCTGCCCAGTCATTCGCTCCGCCAATATGGGTTTCCATCTGGGCCACACGCGGATCGCCATATTCGCCTTCAGGGTCGCGCGCGATGATCACATTTTTCAGGTCTGGCAGGTTTTCCCATTCCGCCCGGATGCGCTCATAGATCTGCGGGTCCACAACCGCCAGCTTCACGCCGGCAAAGGAGAGGCCGTATTCCAGCTCCTCGCCAGTCCACCAGGAATTCATCGGCGTTGCGATGGCGCCGATCATGGACGCAGCGAAAAACGCCACGGGCCATTGCGGATAGTTCCGCATGATGATCGCGACACGGTCGCCCTTCTGGACGCCATAGGTTTCCTGCATGACCCCCGCCAGTTTCACCACCGCCTTGGCCAGTGCGCTGAACGTGACGCGCTCATCCTCATAGACGATATAGTCACGGTCGGCGTACTGGACGCTCGCCAGTTGCAGGATCAGCGGCACGGAAGGCGGCGCGTTCTTGTAGAGCTTCATCTCGACGCCATCGACGACGCCATCAACCAGTCCAAGCGGAGAGCCTGGTCCGGCCAGGAGGTCGTTCGCCTGGGCGATGGACATGGCGGGCCAGTTCGGCAAGGTGTCTGCGGGCATGGGTTTCCTCTGAATGTGTGTTTCCTCCACACAATCACGCCGGACCCGACTGTTGAAGGAAAAACTGTCCGTTCAGCCGACAATTTTTCGCGAGGAAGAGCGAATTCCGCCGCCCGTCGCCACAGGCAAAATACGGACACCGCCGGTTTGACGGTGCCCGCAGCGTTTCCAGTCCAGGACCTGAAAAAGTCTCGGTTTATTTCCCGAAATCGCAGAATCGCAGCGCGTGCTCCGTCCCATCCGGCTCGACCGCATCATAGGCCCGTCCGGTCAGCTCGTCGCCATCACAGAGATAGCCGATCTGGTACATGGCGATCAGCGTCTGATTGTCGGGTGTCAGGTCACTGGCGATCATCAGGTCGATGGCGTCCTCATGCCGGCCCAGCTGCATAAGGATGTCGAATTTCTGCTGGCGGGTCGTCTCCGGCTGATTGAGCAGCGTCATCAGCGAGTCCGCCTTTCCGCGCGCCGTCTCGAGCAGCGGCAGGGCGCGGTCATAGCCAGGCGTGTCGTCGAGCGTGTTCACGACTTCCTCGAAATCGTCCACGGCGCCCATGACATCATAGCCTGAAGCGCCCATACGCAGCTCGCCGCGGCGCACCAGCGCCTCGGCAAGTTCCTCGCGCGACAGTTTGAGGTCGCCGGTCAGCTGGGTAAGGCGGTCAATCGCCGTCTGTGTGTTGCCAGCCTCCTGCAGGCCCTCCACGGTCATCATGGCCAGCGTGTACCCGGTCGGGGCGTCTGCAACGGACGGCGCTGTCGCATCCGGGCCTGCCGGCGCAGGCGTCGAGGAACAGGCCGCAAGGGCCAGGGCGGAAGCAGCAGCAAGAAGGCTGATACGAATCATGGGGCGTCTCCAGCAGGAAGTGAAAGGGGTCGACCACCAGTCCTAATCTGCCAACCTGCGCGCGGACAGGGCGGTATTGTGGATTTTATGTGATCTTTATCCGGTCAGTGCCGAACACCAGTCGAGGCCCTTCAAATCGTCGCGGTCGTCGCCATAGGTGTGCAGACGGGCATCGGGATTGTCGGCATCGCAGACATAACCGGCGGCAACCAGTTTTTCGACCTGTTCCGGGGTCGGTGCGAGACCAGAGTCGCGAAACCGGGCCACGGCCGCCTCATGCTCGCCCAGCACCCACATGCCGTCAAACCAGTCCGGCAGGTTCAAAAACCGGTTCATGGACGTCTCAATCCGTTCCACATCGGTGCGCGCATAGTCCAGTTCGGTGCGGGCATTGGCGGCCAGCGCATGGTCGGGAGCCAGGGCCAGCATCGCCTCGAAATCCTCAACGGCACCGCGCCGATTGTCGGCCGACTGGCGACGCAGGCTGCCCCGATGGTACAAAGCCTGGACCTTCTGCTCCGTCGTCAGCGTGTCACGATTGAGGAGACCGCTCAGCTGGCGCTCGGCAGTATAGGGGTTTTGTTCCGACAGGGCCTGCGCGATCACAGTTTCCGGCGGCAGACCGGGATCGACCGGATCCGGCGCGGTGGCGCAGGCGGCCAGAAACAGCGCGGCGGCAAGTAGTGTTCTGGTTTGAAGACGTCTCATGGGGCGGCACATAAGACCGGTTCGCGCGCAGCCGCAAATTGCTTTTCAGCAAGATAGTCAGGCGCTGGCCACGCGCTCCAGTTCAGCAAGGTCACCGCGCCCGAGCGCTTCGATTGCCTGCGCCGCAATATGGCGGGCGTTCAACCCCGCTGTTTCGTACATCTGATACGGGCTGTCTTGGTCCTGGAACGTGTCCGGCAGGGTCATCGGGCGGATTTTCAGCCCGCCATCCAATGCGCCGGCGCGGGCCAGGTGTTCCAGCACGAAACTTCCGAAGCCACCCATGGCGCCTTCTTCGACCGTGATCAGGACTTCATGCTCACGCGCAAGGCGCTCGACAAGATCGGCATCCAGCGGCTTGGCAAAACGCGCATCGGCCACCGTGGCGGACAGGCCCTGCGCGGCGAGCATTTCCGCGGCCTTCACGGCTTCGCCGAGGCGTGTGCCGTAGGACAGGATTGCAACACTCGTTCCCTCACGGACGATGCGGCCCTTGCCGATTTCGAGAGGTTGCGGATTGTCCGGCACGGTCACGCCGGTGCCTTCTCCGCGGGGATAACGGAACGCAGACGGACCATCATCGATCCCGGCTGCCGTCACCACCATACGCGCCAGTTCGGCCTCGTCCGCGGCGGCCATGCAGACCATGCCCGGAAGCGCGCCGAGATAGCCGATATCGAAACTTCCGGCATGGGTGGCTCCATCGGCGCCCACCAGACCGGCCCGGTCGATGGCAAAACGAACCGGCAGCTTCTGGATCGCCACATCATGGACGACCTGGTCATAGCCGCGCTGAAGGAAGGTCGAATAAATCGCCGCAAACGGCTTCATGCCGTCCGCCGCAAGTCCGGCCGCAAACGTCACCGCATGCTGTTCGGCAATGCCGACGTCAAAGTGGCGGTCCGGGAATTGTTTTGCGAAAATATCCGTCGAGGTGCCGGACGGCATGGCGGCCGTAATGGCGCAGATCCGGTCGTCGGTTTCTGCCAGCTGGGCCAGCGTCCGGCCGAACACTTTCTGATAATTCGGCGCCTTCGGTTGGGGCTTGGATTGCTCGCCCGTGATCACCGAGAATTTCGACACGCCATGATACTTGTCGGCGGAATTCTCTGCCGGGGCATAGCCCTTGCCCTTTTGGGTCACCGCATGGATCAGGATCGGCCCATCGCGCATGGCCTTCACGTTTTCCAGCACCGGCAGCAGCGTATCGAGATCATGCCCGTCAATCGGGCCGACATAATAGAAACCGAGTTCCTCGAACAGCGTGCCGCCCATCGCAAAGCCGCGCAGATATTCTTCCGCCCGGCGCGCCGGGCTTTCCAGCCCCATTGGCGAGACCACCTTTTTGGCAATCCGGCGCAGCCCCCGATACGGCCGCGACGAGACGAGCTTCGACAAATAGTTGCTCATCGCACCGACCGGCGGCGCGATGGACATGTCATTGTCGTTGAGGATCACGATCAGGCGCGACTTATCGGCCCCGGCATTGTTCATGGCCTCATAGGCCATGCCGGCAGACATCGACCCGTCGCCGATCACGCAGACGACGTGATTCTTGCCCCCCTGCAGGTCCCGCGCCTTGGCAAAGCCATGGCCGGCCGAGATCGAGGTGGAGGCATGCGCCGCGCCGAAGGGGTCGTATTCGCTTTCCGACCGTTTCGTGAACCCGGACAGGCCGCCCGCCTGGCGCAGCGTGCGCATCTGGTCGCGGCGTCCGGTCAGGATCTTGTGCGGATAGCATTGGTGGCCGACATCGAAGATCAGCTTGTCATCCGGCGTGTCGAACACGGCATGGATGGCCAGGGTCAGTTCCACCACGCCAAGACCGGACCCAAGATGCCCGCCGGTGACCGACACGACATCAATGACTTCGTCCCGCACCTCGTCGGCAATCTGCTTCAGCTCCGCCCGCGACCGGCCTTTCAGGTCATCCGGCGATTGGATGGAATCCAGCAGTCTGTTGGGGCGGGCGTCGGTCATTCCAGTCTTTGCTCGGTTCGAATTCTTGTTCTGACCAGGTCTTAATGCGTTCTATCGAGCACAAAATCGACCGATTGCAGCAGTATATGGGCCTTTTCATGAAAGATTGCGAGGTGTTCCTTCGCCTGTGAGGCCAAAATACGCACCCTCTGGCGGGCGCCCTCAATCCCCAGAATGGTCACGAAATTGGCCTTTCCTGCAGCTTCATCAGTGCGAAGCGGCTTGCCCGCCCGGTCTTCATCGCCGGTCGCATCCAGAAGGTCGTCGGCAATCTGGTAGGCCAGCCCCAGATCGTTCGAAAAGCCGGCCAGCGCATTGCGCTCGGCTTCACGGGCCCGCCCGACAATGGCAGCGGCTTCGGTCGCATAGGAAATCAACGCCCCTGTCTTCAGGCGCTGCATCCGGGTAATCGTGTTCAGGTCACGGGGGCTGTCGGTCTCCAGCATGTCAATCATCTGGCCGCCCACCATGCCCCGTGCGCCGGACGCGTCGGCCAGGCGCTCGATCAGCATCGCGCGAATGCCGGCATCCTCATGCGTTTCCGAGGATGCAAGAATCTTGAATGCCAGCGTCAGCAACGCATCACCCGCCAGGACCGCCGTGGCCTCGTCAAAGGCCTTGTGCACGGTCGGTTGGCCGCGCCGGAAATCATCATCATCCATGCAGGGCAGGTCATCATGCACCAGCGAATAGCAATGCACGCATTCCAGCGCCGCAGCCGCCCTGAGCAAGGTCTTTTCCGGGGCCTCGAACATGGCCCCGGTCTCCAACAGGAAGAAAGGCCGCATCCGTTTGCCATTGGCCAGGGCAGCATGGCGCATGGCCCGCATCAGATTGGCCTCGGGCCCGCTGGCCGGCGGGATCAACTGGTCGAGGGCCACGGTGACCCGGTCGGCGACCTCTTTCAGGCGCTGCTCGAATTCCTGGGCATCGCCCATGTCGACGCCCCTCTAGTCGAAACTGGCGGTTTCAGTGGTCGGCCCGCTGGCCCCCTGCACGATCTGTTCGACTTTCAGTTCGGCGGATTTCAGGCGCGATTCACAATGTGCCTTCAGGGCCGCACCGCGCTCATAGATCGCGATTGATTTTTCCAGTTCGACCTCACCGGCTTCCAGCTGGCGCACAATGACTTCCAGCTCCGCCAGGGCTTCCTCGAAGCTGAGTTTGTCGACTGGTTTCTCTTTCGCGTCAGCCATTCTGCCGCCTCATCCTTCCTGAAATTTCCGTGACACTAATTCGCCGACCTGTGGTCCACAACCATTTTAGGGGCAGAATTATTTGAACTCGTAGACCCGGAAGCTCCAATAGGCATCGCCGCCATCAAAGGCACATTTCCAGCCCAGCTTCTTCATCTCCGGCCGGATCATGCGATTGAACCAGCCATGTGCGGCCAGATAGACCTTTCCCTCGCTGGAGGCCTCATCCAGCTTGGCGGCGGCAGATGCCGCGCGCAGGCGCGCTTCCTTTACGCTTTCCCCGTCAAGCGCATGGCCGTTCAGCCACACGGCCCGGGCCAGCACATTCCATGTCTTCGGCAGATAGCGCACCCCCGGCAGCAAAGGCGGCGGCAGCGGCGCCTCGTTGAACACCGGATCATAGAGCGCCTGAAGGTGCGGGGCTGCCTTGGCGGCAGTCTGCTGGGCGCGCAGGCGGGCGGAAGCGAACACGATGTCCGCATCGGCCACGACCTGTTTCAGCGCATCCGGCGCGTCCTGGCCATCCGCCAGCGGGCCGATCTCGTAGCGCTCCCACCAGTCGCGATACTCTTTCCAGTTCAGTCGCGGCCCCGCCGTCCGGTCCAGCGCAGGCCGACCGTGACGCGAAATGATGATGGGACCGCGCTTACGGCCTGTCGATGTCGTGTCTGGCATCGCCATACGCGTTCTACTCGTTCTTGCGGGCCCCCAGTGACCACTCGTTCCAAAATGCCCTAACGGGGTTGGTGCGGACGGGCAAGGCGCGTTTCACCTCAACCGGCGCGGCGTCTCCATCGGGCCAAGCGGACTACAGCCCTTTCCACACCCGCTTGCGGCAAGGCTCATCGTCCTGCAGCTTGCACTTGTGGAAGCTGACCAGAACGGTTTCCGCCCGCCCGATCAGATGGTCCATCGGAACAAAGCCGATGGAAGCCTCAACCGCCGGAACACGCGGCTGGCAGCCGGCGCGATCGATCACGCCGTCAATGGCAGGGCAGTGCCCACTCGGAAACCGGCTGTCGAGGGAATTGTCGCGATTGTCGCCCATCATGAAGACATGGCCTTCGGGCACGATGAACAGGTCGGTATTGTCGCCCCGGCCGCCCTTTTCCTGACGATAGGTCGACCAGCTCTTGTCGCCGATGGTTTCGCGCCATTCATGCGACACCTCAATGGCGACACCGCGGTGCGGCACGAAGCGTACGGTGCGCTCATATTCGGTTTCCACCGGCTCGCCATTCAGGAACAATTGTTCGCCGATCAGCTGGACCTGATCCCCGGGCAGGCCGATCAGGCGCTTGATCATGACCCGGCCGGTATGCGGGTGCTCGAAGACCACAACATCGCCACGCTTGGGCTGGCTGGCAAAAATGCGGCCCGGCGGCAGAGGGATGAACCGGCCCATCGAGAAGGGCAGCGAGTAGCGGTCATAGCCATAGGCGAACTTCGCCACTGCCACACGGTCGGTCACCTGCAGGGTCGGCACCATGCTCTCGGACGGAATCACGCGTTGCTCATAGGCGAGTCCGGAGAATAGCAGAAACACCGGCACGAAGACGGCCAGCGTGGCGCCCCATTCCCGCAATTCCTGTTTCAGCTTGGCTCCCAGGCTCGGCTTTTCAGACACGCCGTTTTCTGCCGCAGAATTGCTGTCTGATGCCATGGAACCCTCATTCATCGCCGTTTGGACGTGCGCCCTGTCTTAGACGAAAGGATAGGCGATTGCGAACACCAAAACACGCCCGGCGCTGCAAAAGCTGGCCGGGTGAGACCGTCATGGTCAGTTCAGGCTGTACAGGTCCACGCCGGTCTCGCTGCGGTTCACCGAAACATCGCCGCGATAGATCAGGTAATTCAGATGCGCCAGCGCTTCGCCGGTCGCCATGGACACCTCGTCATCGGCGATCGACCGTCCGAACAGGGTGGTGAAGGTGTCGACCGCTTTCATCGGCCCCCGTCCGAGCCGTTGCAGCAGCCGGTCCAGCGCCACATGGTGCCCGTCAATCAGGTGTTGCAGGCGCTTGTGGGCGCCTGTGAAGGGCTCATTGTGGGCCGGCAGGACGAGGACGTCCTCCGGCAGGCGCGCCTTCAGCTTTTCACAGCTCTCCAGCCAGTCGAGCAGCGGGTTGGCCGCGGGCTCGGTCGGGTGCACCGACACATTGGAGGAGATTCTCGGCAGCAACTGGTCCCCCGAGATCACGATGTTCAGGGACGGGCAGAACAGGCTGGCATGTTCCGGCGAATGGCCGCTGCCGGTGACGACTTCCCAGACCTGTCCGGCCATCTCGAACGTGTCGCCATCGACGAGGCGCCGGAACGAATCCGGCAACGGCATCACACCGCGTCCAAATCCGCCGAAACGCTCCTTGTACTGGTCGATCTGGGCCTTGTTCCAGCCCGCTTTCAGATAGAAGTCCAGGCCGGCCTTGGGCGCGCTGCGGCCCGTATCCGACACCAGCATGCGGCAGGTCGTGTATTCCAGCCGGGTCATCCACAATTCGGCACCCCATTTGTGGCACAGCCAACCGGCGGTTCCGACATGGTCAGGATGCATGTGGGTCACGATCACGCGCTTGAGCGGTTTCGCCTCGCTGATGCGGTCCGTCAGCAGGCTCCGCCAGGCATCGCGCGTTTCATCATACGGAATGCCGGTATCCACGATCGTCCAGCCATCGCCATCGTCGATCAGCCAGACATTGATGGATTTGAGCGAGAAATGCAGCGGCATGGCCACCCAGTGCAGGCCGGGGGCGACCTCCTTCATTTCTCCGATTGCCGGCACCGTCTGGCCAAGCGGATATTCGAGGCGTGGCCGTTTCGGCTTGCTGAGTTCTGTACCGTCCATGTCAGGAGGATACGCAGCTTTTCTCCACCGTCGAGCCGTACCGCAAGGTCATGCTTCTGCAAGAATTGCCTGTATCTGCGCCAACAGGACGTCCGGACGGCCTGTCCCGTCGACAACCAGAACGTCATCCGGGGGTTGCAATGCCTCCAACTGGCTGTCGAGCAGCGAGACGGGCATGAAATGATCCTGGCGGGCCGCGATGCGCCGCGCCAGTTCCTCTCTCGGCACGTCCAGCAGGACAAACCGGCAGGCCCGTCCGGCTCCCGCGCGCAACCCGTCCTGGACGTAGGGGGTCAGCGCCGAACAGGCGAGGATGACCCGTGCCTCCGGTCGCGCGGAGACGGCCCGGCACAGGCTGCCGACCCAGTCTGCCCGGTCAGCATCGGTGAGCGGCGTGCCAGAGGCCATCTTCTGCTTGTTGGCCGCGGAATGATGGTCGTCTGCCTCGATGAACGGCCATCCTCCGGCCGCAGCGAGCGCTTCGGCGATCGACGATTTGCCGCTGCCGGCCACGCCCATGATGATGACGAGGTCCGTCATTTGATGGGCGTGCGCTTGCGCGGTTTCAGCTTCGTACGCTTGAACTTCTCGCCTTTCAGGGGCGACACCTTCCGGTCCGGTGCAGGGGCGGAGGCCGGTTTGCCGCTGCTGCGTGCGCCGGGCTTGCCGGGACGGGACGGGCGTTCGCCGCGCGCAGGCCGGTCCGGCCGGGCATCCCGGTCTGACCTGTCCGCTCGCTCGGGCCGTCCGGGCCGATCAGGCCGGTCCGTCCGGGGCTTGCGGGCCCGTGGCGCCTCGCCCTTCAGCAGGGCGGCGCGTTCCCGGCCACTGATCGGCCGCCATTTGCCCTCGGGCAGGCCTGCCAGCTCCAGCGGTCCAACCCGCACCCGCATCAGGTCCACCACGCGCAGATCGACCAGCTGGCACATGCGCCGGATCTGTCGGTTGCGACCTTCCCGCAGGATGAATTTCAGCTCCTGCGGTTTCAGCTGTTCGACGATGGCGGGCTTCAGCTTGCGCCCATCCAGTTCCAGGCCGTGGCGCAATTTCGCTAGCCGTTCGGGCGTGACCTCGCCCTTGACCTTGACCATATACTCCTTGTCGAGCTGGCTTTCGGGGCCGATCACGGCCTTCGCCAGAACACCATCCTCCGACAGGATGAGCAGGCCGCGTGAATCCTTGTCGAGCCGGCCCAGCGGCGCCAGCTTGTTGTAGCGGCCCGGAATGGCATGACTCTTCCCGGACAAGGACTCAGACGTGATCAGGCGCACCGCCGGGATCTCGTCACCTTCCGGCGTGCCGGACACAATGCCCACCGGCTTGTGGAAGAGGATGGATAATTGATTGTCGAGCCGGCGGGAGGCCTTCTGCGCCAGGTCCAGCGTCTGGCCGGTCTCGATCTTCTGGCCGGAAATCGCGGTCTGGCCATTCACCTTGACGAGGCCCTGTTCGATCAGGGCATCCGCCTCGCGGCGCGAGCACACGCCTTCCAGCGCCAGCCATTTGTTGATCCGCAAGGGCTCATCGCCGGTATAGGTCTTGGTCCACGCCATGACGGGGCGCCTCCTGCATTGTTGCGGCCCGTCTTATCGGCGTGGCGCGCAGCTCGCAACTCGCGGTCGACAGGCTGGCGCATTTGCGGCATAGGCGGGCGCCCCGTTCGAAGAGCCTGTCCCATGTCTGATCCCCGCGCTGCCACCCCCGGAATTGCCTTTGCTCTGATCGTTCTGGGCACGATCCTCGGCCTGGCCGGAACCGACCTCGTTCTGCCGGCTGTACCGTCATTGCCGGATACGCTGGGCGGCACCCAGGCAATGGCCCAGCTTGTGCTGGCGGCCTTCGTGGCGGGGGGCTGCATCGGCCTGCTGGCCTTTGGAGAACTGGGCGCCCGCATCGACCAGCGATCCCTCCTGGTGGGCTCCCTGGTCGCCTATGCGCTGGTCTCCCTGGCCTGCATGATCGCGCCCAGCCTGCCGGTCCTGGTCGGTCTGCGCTTCGTTCAGGGCCTCGCCGGATCGGCAGCCGCCGTCTTCGCGCCCGGCATGATCCGGGCCATGTTTCCGGAAGACAAGGCCGTGGGAGCGCTGGGTTTCATGGCCAGTATCGAATCCCTCATCCCCGCCCTCGCGCCGGTGCTAGGCGTCTGGCTGCTGATGGCCTTCGGATGGAAAAGCTCCTTCCTCGCGCTCGGCGGGCTCAGCCTCGCAGTGGCCGCGTCGGTCGCCCTGCTGCGCCACCGGATGCCGCCACCGCCCTCCACGCGTGCGCCGGGCAGCTATGTCCGGCATCTCACCAATCCCGTCTTCCTGCGCTACGCGCTCAGCCAGGCCTTCACTCTTGGCGGGCTGCTGATCTTCGTGTTCGGCGCCCCTGCCATGATCACAAAGGGCATGAACGGCAGCCTCAATGACTTCATCATCATGCAGGTGGCAGGCATCACCTTTTTCATCATCGGGTCGAACCTGGCCGGCAAACTGACCCAGCGCTTCGGTCCGGAAACCATGATCCTGTTCGGCTCGATCCTGTCCGCCTGCGGACTGATCAGCGTTCTGGCCTTCGCCTTGCTCGGCGGCACGGAACCGCTTGTGCTGGCAGCGCTGTTCGTCCCGGTTAACCTCGGCCTCGGCTTTCGGGGACCCCCGGGATTCTTCCGCGCCGTCATTGCAGCCCGCGGAGACGATGCGCGTGGATCCGCCCTGGTACTGGTGGCCATTCTGGTCACGGCGGCTGTCGGGACGGCCCTTGCCGCCCCGGTCGTGACACTTGGCGCAGCCCCGCTGGCGGCGGTCGCCGCTGCGGTCTCGTGTGCCTCGGTGCTCTGCCTTCTGGCCCTGCCGAAACTGGAGGCCTGAGGCCCGGTCAGGCGATGCCGAACAGGGCTTCGCTGTTCTCGAGGAAGGGGGAGCCGCCATCAGTGATGCCGGACACACGCCCCGGCGCGGTGGCCAGAACCGTCTCTGCAAAGAACCCGGCCAGCGCCAGTTGACGGGCCCGGAAGCTGCCATCTTCGCTGCGCGCCGCCACTGCGGCCCGCGTCAGGAAGTGGCCGCCAATCACATCCCCCGCCAGCGCCAGATAGGCGGTTGCCCCGGCAAGCGCCTTGGCTTGATCGCGATCCTTCATCGCCTCCAGCATCCAGTCGCTTGCCTCGCGCAGGGCATCTGCGCCGGCGCGAAGACGGTCCGCAATCTGGACCAGTTGCGGATCGTTCGTGGCGCGCGCATCGGCGGCGGTTGCCTCCACCTCGCCCAGCATGACCCGCATCGACTCGCCATTGGTACCGGTCAGCTTGCGGCCGACCAGGTCGATGGCCTGAATACCATTCGTGCCCTCGTAAATCGGCGCAATCCGGGAGTCGCGATACAGCTGACCAGCCAGCGTCTCATTCATGAAGCCCATGCCGCCATGGATCTGGACCCCCAGACTGGCCACATCGACCCCCATGTCCGTACACCAGGCCTTCGCGATCGGCGTCAGCAGGTCTTCGCGCATCTTCGCAGCCTTGCGGGTTTCCTCATCCACTGCCGCCTCGGCCAGATCTGCCGCCACGCCGCAGGCATAACAAATCGACCGAGCAGCGGCGACGCGGGCCCGCATGGTCGTCAGGGTACGGCGCACATCGGCATGGTGCAGGATCGGGGCAGGTCCGTCCACGCCGGATACCTTGCCCTGCTTGCGTTCCTGAGCGTATTCGAATGCCGTCTGATAGGCCGCTTCACCGACGGCGACTCCTTCAAGGCCGACATTCAGGCGCGCCGAGTTCATCATCGTGAACATGCAGGCAAGCCCCTTGTTCTCCTGCCCGATCAGCCAGCCCGTGGCGCCATCATATTCCATGACACAGGTCGGCGAAGCGTGGATGCCCATCTTCTTTTCCAGACCGATGCATTTCACGGCATTCCGGTCGCCCAGGCTGCCATCCGGGTTCACCATCACTTTCGGGACGATGAACAGGGAGATGCCGCGGGACCCGGCCGGCGCATCCGGCAGGCGCGCGAGCACGAGATGGATAATGTTCTCGGCGATGTCATGATCGCCCCAGGTAATGTAGATTTTCTGCCCGCTGATGGCATAGCTGCCATCATCATTCGGCACCGCCTTGGTCTTCAGCGCGCCGACATCCGACCCGGCCTGCGGCTCGGTCAGATTCATCGTGCCGGTCCAGGTGCCGGCGACGAGATTTGGAAGATAGGTCTGTTTCTGGTCATCGGTGCCATGTGCGAGCAGGGCCTCGATCGCGCCGAAGCTCAGCATCGGGCAGAGACCGAACGACATGTTCGCAGCGTGGAACATTTCCATCACGGCCAGGGCCAGCGCCTTGGGCAGGCCCTGGCCGCCCCATTCTTCCGGCGCCGACAGGCCCATCCAGCCGCCGTCGCGGAACTGGGCATAGGCGTCTGCAAAGCCCGGCGCCGCCTTCACCCCGTCTTCGGTCAGTTGGGCGCCATGGGCATCTCCAACCATGTTCAACGGGGCCAGAACGTCGCGCGCCAGCTTGTTCGCTTCTTCCAGGATGGGAGCAATCAGGTCCGGATCATAATTCGCAAAGGGCGCGAGCCCTTCCAGCCGCGAGACGCCAGCGACGGATTGAAGGGCGAATGCCATATCGCTCAGCGGGGCATCATATGCCATGGATTACTCCTAGAATCTGAATAAGTTATATCCTGTGTGACGTCTAGCGCGGGGATGGCCCGGCGCCAACTGCGCCCTATAATCACTGGGACGTTTCAAGCAGCACTCCAGGAGACTCATCATGCGCACCACCCTTCTATCCGTATCCCTGCTCGCCCTCGCCGCCTGCGGCGCGGCCGAGACCACCGCCCCGGCCGCCGAAGCGGAAACCCCGGCGACCGAAACCGCTGAATCCACCGCGGCGCCTGCAGAAACCGCAGAGCCGGCCCCGGAAATCGGCCCGGCCGGCACCTATGTGCTGGATCCGACTCACGCCTCCCTTACCTGGACTGTCGACCATTTCGGCCTGTCCAGCTACACGGCCCGCTTCACCAAGATGGATGCCACCCTGGAATTCAATCCGGACGATGCCAGCGCCACCTCCCTGACCGTCACCGTCGATCCGGCCTCCGTGGAGACGGACTATCCAGGAGACTACAAGGCCAGCCATGCCGATTCCCCATACGATTCCTGGAACGCCCAGCTGGCTCAGGATCCGACCTATTTCAATGCCGGTGAGTATCCGGAAATTACCTTCACCTCGACCGAAGTTACCCAGACAGGCCCGTCGACCGGCACCGTCACCGGGGACCTCACTTTCCTGGGCGTGACCAAACCGGTCACCCTCGACGTCATCTACAACGGCACGGCCACGTTCCCCTGGGCGCCCGAACAGCCGAAGATCGGTTTCTCGGCCACGGGATCGCTGACCCGGTCGGAGTTCGGCCTCGACAAGATGGTGCCGAATCTCGGAGACGAGATTCAACTCACTATCGAGACGGAATTCGTCATGGCGACGCCCGCCACAGACGCCGAATAATCCGGACGACAGGACATCATGAAGGCTGAAACCTCCAGATACGCCCTCATCGCCATCACCCTGCACTGGGTGATGGCAGCCCTGCTTCTGTTCATGATCTGGCTGGGCTGGAACATGGACGATCACGAAGCACGCTATCAGCTGCACAAATCGGTCGGCATCCTCTTGCTGTTCCTGACCGTGGTGCGGGTGATCTGGCGGGCCATGAACCCGCCACCCCCATTGCCTGAAGAGATGCCGGCCCATGAAAAGCTGGCCTCGCATCTGGTGCATATGGCGTTCTACGGCCTCATGATCGTCCTGCCGCTGGCCGGCTGGTTGCTGGTCTCGACCTCGAAATTCAAGGTGCCGACCGTTCTGTTCGGCACGATCAGCTGGCCCCACCTGCCCGCGCCGGATTTCCTGCGCGGCGATCTTGCCCATGCCATTCTGGAAAACATCCATTCGAAAGGTGCCTGGGTCCTGATCATCCTGCTCGGCCTGCATGTGGCCGGCGCGGTGAAACACGAAATTGGCGGCGAGGAGGGCGTGCTGAAAAAGATGCTGCCCGGCCTGTTTGGCAAGGTCGCCCCGCCGAAAACGGCGCGCGGATATCTTCGTGCCTTCGGCACCGCCATCATCGCATTCGCTTTGGTCGCGCTTATCCCGATCGCCGGGTCTGGCTCGTCCGATGCAACCCCCGCAGAAGCCGTTCCGGTTGCGGAAGGGGAGGCTGATACCCTGTCCCCCAACTGGACCGTCAATTACGAGCAGTCGGAAATCCGCTTTACCGGGGAGTATGACGGAGCCGGGTTTACCGGCACATTCGGCGACTGGACGGCAGACATCGAATTCCATCCGGACGACCTTGCGGGCTCTGAAGCCCTCGTCACGGTCCGCACCGCCACCGCAGATGCCGGCAAGAAGCTCTACAATGACAGCCTGAAGGGCCAGGAATGGTTTGACACGAACACGTTCCCGGAAGCCCGTATCCGGCTGGACAATTTCCGTGAGACCGACACCGGCTACACCGCGGACGCAACCATTTCTCTCAAGACCGAACTCGTCACCGTCCCGCTCGACTTTACACTCGACATCGATGGCGACATCGCCACGCTAAACGCAACCACGGTCATGAACCGGAAGGCGTTCGATCTTGGCCAGGCCTCGGACCCTGCTGGCACATGGGTGGGTGAGGATGTCACCGTGACGGTCACCGGTACGGCCAGCCGCAATTAGGTGATGCAGCGACTTCCGGGCAGCGCGCGCGGGTGCTAAGGGCGCCCGCATGACTGCCATCGCGCCTCTTCAGCCCGGTCCGATCGATCTTGCCGCAAGTTTCCTGCGCAAGGGCGGGCTTGTGGCCATGCCGACAGAAACCGTCTACGGGCTGGCCTGCGACGCTGCAAATCCGGACGCGGTGGCCCGGCTCTATGCTGCCAAGGGGCGTCCGCACTTCAATCCGCTGATCGCACATGTCGCCACCCTGGACATGGCCCGGCGTGAAGCCGTCTTTTCGGAAACCGCGCTGGCCCTTGCCGAACGTTTCTGGCCCGGCCCGCTCACCCTCGTCCTGCCTGTCGCCGAGGGCGGCACTGTATGTGACCTGGCGCGATCCGGTCTCGACACGATCGCCATCCGCATGCCCGCCCATCCCGGCGCGCGCCAGCTGATCGCCGCCTTCGGCCGCCCGGTCGTGGCGCCGTCCGCGAACCGGTCCGGCCATGTCAGCCCGACCCGCGCCGAACACGTCAAGGCAGACCTTGATGGCAAGCTGGACCTGATCCTCGATGGCGGCCCCTGCACCCAGGGGATCGAGTCCACCATAATGTCCCTGGTCGGCGAACAGCCCGTCCTGCTGCGTGCGGGCGCGGTGGACACGCCGACGCTGGAAGACTTCCTCGGTGGTCCCCTCCAGCGTCCCCGCAGCGCCGATGGAATCTCTGCGCCCGGCCAGTTGAAAAGCCACTACGCCCCGAACGCCAGGCTTCGCCTCAACGCCGACGCGCCCGAGGCAGGAGAGGCCTGGCTGGGTTTCGGGCCGGATGTGCATGGCGGCGCAAACCTTTCGCCCACCGGCAGCCTGACCGAAGCGGCCGCCAATCTGTTTGCCTTGCTGCGCGAGCTCGACTCGCGAGCGGACCGCATCGCCGTGGCACGCATTCCCGAAGACGGCCTTGGTGAAGCGATCAATGACCGGCTCGCCCGCGCCGCGCACCGGGACTGAGACCGGCTTGCCAGATCACCCCATCGAACTTTCGCGCGAAAAAGACTAGGCTTGCGCCATGACACAGCTCAGCCTGGACTTCCTCACCGCCGCCAAGGACCTGCTCGGCCCCGCCGGATGGAGCATGGATTCCGAAGACCTCGACAGGGTGACGAGCCCGTGGCGCGGCACCTACAAGGGCAACACACCCTTCCTCGCCAAGCCGGCCACGACCGAGGAGACCGCCGCGCTGGTCAGCCTGTGCAACCGGCACGGCGTCGCCATGACGCCCCAGGGCGGCAATACGGGTCTGGTCGATGCTGGCACGCCGCATGGCGAGATCTGCATCTCTCTGCAGCGCATGACGGCGATCCGCTCGGTGGATGCCTTCAACAATTCCCTGGTGATCGAGGCAGGCGCGCCGCTGGTCACCGCACAGCAGGCGGCGGACGAGGCGCGGCGGCTGTTTCCGCTCTCGCTCGGATCGGAAGGCACAGCCACGATTGGCGGCCTGATCTCTACCAATGCCGGCGGCGTGGCGGTTCTGCGCTATGGCATGATGCGGGACCTGATCCTCGGCCTTGAAGTCGTGTTGCCGACCGGGGAAATCCTGAACGGCCTGTCCGGCCTGCGCAAGAACAATACCGGCTATGATTTGAAACACCTGTTCGCCGGCGCAGAGGGCACGCTCGGCATCATCACGGCGGCGACGCTGAAACTGTTCCCGAAGGTCCAGCGCGCCAGCGCCTGGGTGACCTGCGAAACCGCGGACGATGTCGTGAAGCTCCTGTCGCTGGTCCGGGACCATGCCGGCGACACGGTGACCAGTTTCGAAATCATTCCTGCCAATGCCATCGCCATGGTACAGGCAGATGTGCCGGGCACGCGCGATCCGTTGCCGTCGGACCTGCCTTGGCGGGTGCTGATGGAAATCTCCATGTCGCGCACGGCGCATGCCCGCGACCTGCTGGAGGATGCGCTGGCCGCTGCCTATGAGGATGGCCTGATCCGGGACGCGATCCTGGCCGAGAGCGTCGCGCAGGCGGAAAGCTTCTGGCATATTCGCGAGACGATCCCGCTGTCGAAACGCGCCTATGGCACGGCCCTGAACCAGGACATCTCCGTCCCTGTAAGCCGCATCCCGGACTTCATCGAGGCGTGCAATGCCGCCGTGCTTGCAAAATTCCCGACAGCTGAATTCGTCATTTTCGGCCATGTCGGCGATGGCAATCTGCATTATTCCGTCTGCGAACCGGCAGGCGCCGAACACCCGGTCCTGAAAGGTCAGGACGAGGCCGTGTTCCGGATCATCTACGATCAGGTCATGGCCTTTGACGGCTCCATCAGCGCCGAGCATGGTGTCGGCCGTCTCAAGCGCGATGAGCTGGAACGCATCCGTCCGCCCGCAGCCACGGCCACGATGCGCGCCATCAAGCGGGCGCTCGATCCGGAAAACCTGATGAATCCGGGCCGCGTCATCAAGACTTGACCCTGCGGGGCCTTGCCTTCGGGCGGTATGACGTTAGCCTTGGCGCCAGAGTGGTGGGAGAAGAGACATGCGGACTTTCGCGCTGGGCTTCGGCCTGATGACCTTGCTTGCGGCATGCGCACCGGACTCGCCGATGGTTGGCGGTCCGTGCAGCTATGAATCCTCGATCATCACGGCCACGGTTGCCGAAGTCGAGGAAGACGGCGCGGTCTTCAACGGTCCAGAAGGTGAGTTCTGGGTCTCCGCATCCTATCTGGGCACGCCGCCCAAGGTCGGCGACACACTGACCCTGCGCCTGGATCGCATTGTGGAGGGCACCTGCACACCGGAAATCTTTTCCGTTATCGATCCGGACACCGGCGACATCGACTGATCGCCACATTGCGCAGGGCCGTGTCATGAAACCTCCCGCCTCGGTCAGCACACTGTCGGACTTTGGCCGGGCCCCCCTCTCGAAATCGTTCTTCATGCGGGACTTCCTGTTTTCCGACATTGCCGCCCTGCACGGCTTTGCAAATGTTCCCGAGGATCCAGACCTGGCCATCGCCGCCGGAACCCGGCTGTGCACCGAACTGCTCGAACCGCTCCAGGACGTGTTCGGCCGGGTCGCCATCCGATCGGCCTACCGGTCACCGGAAGTCAACGGCTTTGGCAACCAGATGCAGAAAGCCGGCAAGGCCGGATACAATTGCGCGTCAAACGAGAGCAACCACGCTCACCACATCTGGGACAGGCGCGACGCAGAGGGCAATATGGGCGCGACGGCCTGTATCGTCATCCCGGCTTTTCATGACGCCTTCTCCGGAGAAGGGGACTGGCAGAAGCTGGCCTGGTGGATCCACGACCATCTGCCGTATTCGACGCTGTATTTCTTCCCAAAGCTCTGGGCCGTGAACATACAATGGCGGGAAAATCCTGTCCGGCAGATCGACAGCTACACAAAGCCGAGGGGACGGCTGACATCCCCCGGAATGCCAAACCACGCCGGATCGCATGAAGCAGACTGGGCCATCTTGCGGGACGTTTTCCCCGGCGCGTGACGCAGGTCAGCCTCGCCGCCCGAACAGGCGTTCAATGTCGGCCAGTTTCAGTTCCACATAGGTCGGCCGGCCGTGATTGCACTGGCCTGAGTGCGGCGTGGCCTCCATCTGGCGCAGCAGGGCATTCATCTCCTCGCCATTGAGACGACGACCGGCCCGAACCGAACCGCGGCACGCCATGTTGCCCATCACTTCCTCGAACCGCTCCTTCAGGGCAAGCCCGGCATCATATTCGGCAAAATCATCGGCAAGGTCGCGGATCAGTCCCATTGCATCCATTTCGCCGAACAGGGCCGGGGTCGCCCGCACGCAGATCGCACCAGCGCCAAAGGGTTCAATCTCCAGACCGAGTTCAGCCAGTTCGTCTGCACGCTCCAGCACACGGGCGGCTTCATCTTCAGAGAGTTCCACCACGTCCGGGATCAACAGCGCCTGCCGTTTCACGCCGCCAGCCGCCATCTGACGCTTCATGTCTTCATAGACGAGTCGCTCATGTGCGGCGTGCTGATCGACAATGACGATCCCGTCCGCCGTCTGCGCCACGACATAGGTTTCGTGCAATTGCGCGCGGGCCACGCCAAGCGGAAAGTCGCCAGGCACGCCCTGCGCGGGCGTGGCCTCGGGCTCCACACGCGCCGAGGGGGCCCCATCGTGGCGAAAGACAGGGGGCGGGGCTTCGCTCAGCCCGTGCAGGGCCGCAGCGGACGGCGGCAGGGGCTGGTCCAGATCCGGCCCGACGGGTTGGCGATAATAGGACGAGGGCGAAGCCTGGCGTTCCGGTGCCGGCGGCACGGACCAGAGATTCGGTGAAGTCGCCTCCTCGATCTTCACCTTGCCGAGGGCGTAGTTTGCTACGGTGGTGGAGGCCCGGTGCCCGGCCGCTGCCAGCGCATGGCGCAGCGCACCAATCATCAGCCCTCGCACATTCCCTGCGTCCCGGAAGCGGACTTCCGTCTTCGCCGGATGCACGTTCACATCGACATATTCCGGGTCCAGATCCACGAACAGGGCGGCCAGCGGGTGACGGTCCCGCGCCAGGAAATCCTGATACGCCGCCCGGATGACACCATTCAGCATCCGGTCTTTCACCGGTCGGCCATTTACGAACAGGAACTGCATCTGCGCATTACCGCGATTTAGGGTCGGCAGGCCGGCAAATCCGCTGAGGCGCACGCCTTCGCGTTCCGCATCGATTTCAAGGGCGTTCTCACGAAAGTCCCGCCCCATGATTGCGCCCAGCCTTGCCAATTGGCCGGCCGCACCTTCCGCTTCGGCGGCATATCTCAGGGAGTTGCGGCCATTGTTCTCCAGCGAGATCGCCACATGCGGATTGGCCATGGCCAGCCGTTTCACCGTGTCGGTCACGGCCATCGCTTCGGCGCGTTCGCCCTTCATGAATTTCAGCCGGGCGGGCGTTGCATAGAACAGGTCCCGCACTTCGATCCGCGTTCCGGTCTCGCCGCGCCCGGTAAACGCTGCCGGGCGGGGGCCTTCCATCCGTCCGGCCTCGACAAACACTTCCGCAGCATCCTCGCCTGCGGCACGCGAGGAAATGCTGCACCGGCTGACGGAGGCAATCGACGGCAGCGCTTCGCCGCGAAACCCCATCGTATGGATGTTGAGCAGATCAACCCGTCCGCCATCATCTGGCACGAGTTTTGATGTGGCGTGCCGCTCCAGAGCGACCAGCAGGTCATCGGCAGACATGCCACAACCATCATCCTCGATGATGATCCGCTTCAGGCCGCCGGCCTCGATCGAGGCCGAAATGCGCCGCGCCCCCGCATCAAGGGCGTTCTCGACCAGTTCCTTGACCGCCGCAGCCGGGCGTTCGACCACTTCACCGGCCGCAATCCGGTTCACGACATCGGGGGGCAGCTTGCGTATTTCGGGGCGGGATCGGACGGAATCAGCCATTCCTCCAGCATATCGCGATGCGGCGTGCTTGTCCCTGCCTGCCCGCAGGCACGGCACGCCAGCGTACGCGGCGGCCACTTGACGCAGGCCGGTTGCCTTCCGCCCGGTTACATCACAAAGTGCGGCCAGACCTTTCGGAGCCTGACCTGACATGAAGATGATTTCCTCCATCGTGATCGCCGCCCTTGTGGGGCTTGCTGCCTGTGGCGGTTCGGATGCCCCTGCAAATGACACGCCTGCCGAGCCCGCTCCGGCCGCGGCCACCCCGGCCGCCACGCCCGCACCCGCGGCGCCTGCAACGGACGCCCCATCGCCCTTCGCGGCCCTGCCTGCACCCTACAACACGGCAGACTATGCGCGCGGTCGCCGGACATGGAAACTCTGCCAGTCCTGCCACCTGACCGCCGAAGGCGCCGGCAATCTGGTCGGCCCGAACCTGCATGGCCTGTTCGGTCGCGAAGCCGGTACGCTGGACGGTTTTGCCTATTCTCCGGCCCTGCAGGAAGCTGATTTCGTCTGGACCCCGGAACAGGTCGATCATTGGCTCGAAAATCCGCGCACCTTCCTGCCCGGCAACCGCATGACCTTTGCGGGCGTCCGCAAGCCTGAAGACCGGATCGCGGTTGTCGCTTATCTGATGAGCGAAACCGGATATGACGCCGCCGCGATGCCGGACACGGCGGAGGAATAGGCCTCCAGCTTCAGTGCCGGAAACTGACGGCGAGCAGCACGGCCTGCTCGTCGAAATCCCCGGCAAACTCCTGACGGTACCCCACGGCCAGATCGGCCCAGTCGAAATGATAGCCCAGCTTGGTCTCGTACTTGTTGGAATCGGCCGTGTCGCTACCGCGCTCGATCCATAGCTGCTGGCCGAGGAACAGATTCTGCCAGAGGTCGACGCCATAGCCGATCTCTGCCCGGTGACGGACGCACCCGTCCTCGTAGCGCACCGACACCGCGTCGGCGAAGGCATGGAAATTCCGTCCTCCACGCAAGCCGGACAGGCCACCGCTCACCCGGATTTCCCCACCCCAGCTGTCACAGCCGAACACGCCGCCCACCGAATTGCCTTCCAGAAGGCCGGCCTCAACCCCGATGGCCCAGCCCTTGTGATCCACCAATTGGCGACGCAGCGTGGCGCGCCAGGCCGTGCGGTCGAACTGGCTGCCCGCCGTTTCATAGGCCACCGCTTCCGATTTCGCCGTCACAGACCAGCCGGGGGCCAACCCGTACTCGCCATAGAGTTCCACGCGGTTTCCGCGAATGCCTTCCAGTTCTTCCGCAGTTATCACAGCCTGCGCATACCAGCCGCCTTCCGGCTGGGCCCACGGACCCGCCCATGCCGGGCCCGTCACGGCCATCGCCAGCAAGAAACATCCCGAACCCCTCATGGCATCGCAACCTAAACACGAAATCCAGGGTTGAAAACCTGTTTCCGCTCCCGGCATGCCGCAAAGATCGCATGTCGCACGCATGAAAAAGCCCCCACCTGACCAGGCGGGGGCTTTTGCAAGACGCGTGATGCGCGCCTCCTAGAGACGGAAACGGATCTGGTCTGACCAGAAACGCTCAAGGCGCGAAATGGTCTTGTTGAGCTGGGACAGGTCATCCGGACGGACGCTGGCAGTCGGCTCGAGGGCACCGGCCTGCTTCTCGAACAGGGCTTCGACCCGCTTGCGGACCTTGAGGCCGCGCTCGGTCAGGCTGAGCGTGACGGTGCGCTTGTCATCCTCGGAACGCGTCTGAATGAGATAGCCGCCTTCCTGCAGTTTCTTGACGTTGTAGGACAGGCTGGTGCCGGCAAAGGCACCGCGAGCACGCAGAACAGACGCCGGGGCCTCGCCTTCACCAATTTCGTAAAGCAGCAGGGCCTGAACACCGGTCAGGGACCGTTCGCCGCCGCGCTCCAGATCGTCTTTGACGACATCGTGAAGACGACGGTGTGCCTGCTCAAGCAAAGACAAAGACTTCAGGAAGGATTCACCAAGACTATTGTTCGCAGTTTCCTGCGTTTCTGCAATCATCATACTCACCACCACTCAATTTATTTTACTCAACTTTTGTTGTAGTTTGAGTAGAAGTACAGCATCATTCCTAATGAATTGATAAGCATACCCTTTTCGGAAGACTAGAAGGTTAACAAACGGCCGAATACATTAACCGTTACTATTGCGTAACGATTTAGCGGGCCGCAGCCTTTCGTGAATTCAAATATTCGATTGCAGGTCAGGCAAACGTGTCGGCCATGCTCCGGGCCCCGTATTTCGGACTCGGGCCATGCACATTTTCTTCGGGTCGGCTGTCGATGAACATGAACACCAGCACGATCAGACCGCCGATATAGGGGATCAGGTTCAGCAGATACATCCAGCCGGACAGATCCTGGTCATGGAACCGACGTACGGTGACCGCGATGCCGGGAATGATGGTGTAAAGCCACCAGAGGACCGTGAAGATCGGCAGGAAGTATCCATCGGAGTCATCCACGCCGAATACTGCCAGTGTCAGAATGGTGTCCAGGATGAGCGCAACAAAGAACGTCAGGATGTAGAACAGGATAAAGCCCCAATACTCCTGTCGGCGCGCGCGACCATGGAACTGGAAGTAATTGGAGGACAGGCACCGGAGAAAATAGGTCCAGATGCCGTCACTCTTCACTGCCGGGATTCGGGCATAGGCCGGCGCCGCCGCAGCAGCCATGGGCGCCTGCGCCGGAGCAGCCGCTGCCGCTTGCGCCCCGCGCGGCTGAAGCAGGTAGATGTCCCGCGCTTCATCGCCCATGGCCACGAAATCAACCTCATGGCCCTGCACCAGCCGGTTGTCATCGCGCACCTGCGCCTGCGAGAATTTGTAGCGTGCGCCATCATCCCCAAGAATGATGCCGAGCCCCTCGGCGGAATCCGCCTTCAAAACCTGTCCGCGCATGCCTGCTCCTGAATCGCCCCATCAAAACTGGCGGCACTATTTCAAGACAGGCAGCGGGGCTCAATCCCCAAAGGTCAATTCATCGGCCCCAAGCGGCTCGAAATATGCCGCGACATCTGGCTCGCTGACCCCCTCCAGCGTCGCGGGCTGCCATTTCGGGTCATTGTCCTTGTCGATGATCACGGCGCGCACGCCTTCGAGGAAATCATGGCTCTGCACCTTGCGCCAGCCAATGCGGTACTCCATCCGCATATTATCCTCGAAGGTTTCCATCTTTGCGCCTTCACGCACCTGGCGCAGGGCAACCTTTACCGTCTCCGGCGACTTGGTGCGCAGGGTGGCCGCCTGCTCCACCGCCCAGTCGTCGCCGGAAGCCTCCAGCGCCGCGACAATCTCCTCGGCCGTTTCCCGGGCAAAGCACGCATCGATCACCTCGCGATGAGCCTCGAAACTGCCCGGCGGGACAGCATGGGTCAGACCCCGCAGGATCTCGTTCAGCATTTCAGCGGCGCCAACGGAGAAGTCGGCACTTTCCACCTGCTTCTTCAAATTCGGGATCAGTTCGGACGGCAGATAATGGGTCGCCACGCGCGCAGCCGCCACGTCCACACCCTTCAGGCGCGCCCCGGTCAGGGCCAGCCAGGTGCCAAGTTCGCCGGACAGGCGCGGCAGGAACCAGCCACCGCCGACATCCGGGAACAGGCCGATCCCGGTTTCCGGCATGGCGAACAGGGTGCGCTCGGTCGCAACGCGATGGGAGCCGTGCACCGACAAGCCAACCCCGCCGCCCATCGTCACGCCGTCCATGATGGCCAGCACCGGCTTGGGAAACGTCTTCAGCGCGGCATTCATGCGGTATTCGACACGGAAGAAGGCCCGCGCCTCGCCGGCATCGCCTGCGCCGCTTTCGGCCAGCATGCGAATGTCCCCCCCGGCACAGAACCCCCGCGTGCCGTCCTCATGATCAATCATCACCAGGTAGACGGTCGGATCCTCGGCCCAACGCTCCAGCGCCGCCAGAATCGTGTCGCACATGGGCGCATTCAGCGCGTGCAGCGCCTTCGGACGGGTCAGCGTGATGCGGCCCACACCGCGATGGACCTCGACCGATACCTCATTCGACATGTTCTATCCCTTTGTCTCCGCCGGCCCGGGCCGGTCTCACTTCTACGGCCATACCCCTACAGGGGTAGCAGTCGGGATCAAGCCCACAGACAGAGCCGGGTCAGTGCAGGGCGCAGCCCTCCAGCGTGATGCGATGCATGATGCGGCGCTGGCCGTGATAGTCGTTCAGCGCCCAATGCCAGGTCGACCGATTATCCCAGAAGGCAACCGATCCCGGCTGCCATCTGAAACGGTGCACGAATTCCTTCTGCATCGCGTGGGCATAGAGGCTGGAGAGCAAGGCTTGCGACTCCGCCTCCGGCACGCCAACGATGCGGAGCGTGAAGGCCGGATTGACATAGAGCGCCTTCTTGCCGCTCAGCGGATGGGTGATCACCACGGGATGGATCACATCCTGCAACACGTCCGCTGCCGCCGCATTCCCGATACGGTTTCCGCCCGCATCGGTCGTATTGTAATAGGTGTTTTCGCCTGTGCCGAAAATGTGGTGCGCCGAGTGAACCGCCTGCAGACCGGTCAGTTTCTCCTTCATCTCATCGTCCAGCGCATCATAGGCATGGTACATGCTGGCAAAGAAGGTGTCGCCGCCGGTATCCGGCAATTCCCGCGCCACCAGAATCGACCCCATGGCCGGCTCGACATCATACGAATGATCCGTGTGCCATCCGCCGCCAATATTGTCCTTCTGGTCCTTCTCCTTCGCCACCATGGCGATCTGTGGATAGTCCGGATGCGCCGCGAAGAACCGGTTCACATTTATGGGCGCCCAGCGTTCGGCAAACGCAATATGGTCATCTTCCGAGAGATTCTGGTCCCGGAAGAAGATCACGCCATGTTCGGCATAGGCCGCGCGCAGGGAATCGAATTCCTGATCCGTCAGACGGCGTAAATCCACGCCGGTAATTTCTGCGCCGACACCGGGCAGTTCCTCGATCCGCATGTTTTCCTCCCTCGGGCCTTTTAGCCTCATGGAAGGAAGACTACCGCGCGGCCCGCTGGCGGCAAATGCCTGCCGCTACGGAAGGCGCCTAATGTGGTAACCAGTCCGTATCGCAATGCCAGCACGCTTCCGCGCTGCCCGCCCCGATCGGGCTGCCGGGCGGAATGTCGATCGGCCCGGAAGACGGTGGCGCGGCCGGTGACGGGCGGTCGAGATGCGCTCCTATGCGCCGGGCCAGCTCCGTGCGCACCGCTGCGTCGCTGTCCGGCATGCGACGATGCCGCTTCGACAGCCGTCCCTTCAATCCCGCCAGATAGGCATTGGTCTGCATCACCACTTCCGGCGTCGCCTGCCCGTTCCCGGACAAATCGATCAGGGTGGAGACATAACGCACCTGTTCCCGGTGCAGGATCCCGGCCTGGCGCGGGCTGGAGACCGTGCGGAACACCGCGCCCTCCAATGCCTGAAGCACGTCATCATAGCCCAGCGCAGAGGCGTCCCGCCGCCGGGTCTCGATCAGTCGCGCCACACGCTGCGGATGCAGCACCGCGCTCAGCGTCATGGAGGCGGCTGTATCCGCTGCGGCCAGCAAATCGAACATCGCGCCGGTCTCGCCGGGGAAGTATTCCGCACCGGCATTTGCCCCGCGGAACGACACCATGGGCGGGGTCAGCAGATTCAGCGTGTCAACCGGCAGGTCCAGAGCCGCCGGGTCCAGTGTTGCCACCAGCGCATTCAGTGCCGCCTTCTGTCGCGCCGCAGGAACCGCCGTCCCGGCCAGATCGGCTTCGCCCGTCTCGGCATAATGGAAATCATAACCGCCAATCATCTTGGCTGCGGCATTCACCTGATAGCGGTGATACAGATAGATCGGCACGATCACCGCCCGTAGGCCCGAGCTCGGCTGACCCGTGCGCAACACATCTGCGCCGAACCGGTCCAGCGCCACCTGTCGCACCTGCATCACTTCCGTCAGCGCAGCCACGGGATCGGCCCCATTGTCCCAGACGCTGGCATGCGGGTGCGCCGTCCCCACGCCGCGCCCCTGCGGATCATCGATGAAACGCAGCCCGCCGGCCCGCGCCGATTCCAGCAGCGCATCTCCCGCAGCATCCTCATCCGTCCCGTCCGGATACTGGCGGTACAGCCACATCGTGGCCACCTTGTCCCATTCGCCGATGCCGGTGTCATAGGCAGCGGAGAAATCGAGATCGCCCGCCTGCCCGATCCGCACCCAGGGCGCCGGATAGTCCATCACCGACGCCCGGTCATTCGATGAGGCCGCAAAATTGTGCGCAAAGCCCAGCGTGTGACCGACCTCATGCGCCGACAGCTGGCGGATGCGTGACAAGGCTATCTCGACGGGGTCGTCCGCCGCTCCCGTGCCGGTCTTCGAGGCACCGGCAAGCCCTTCGAAAATCATCCGGTCCTGGCGCACGCGCTGGCTGCCCAGGATGACATTCGCCTTCAGCATTTCACCCGTACGCGGATCGGTCAGGCCGCCGCCATAGGACCAGCCCCGCGTCTGGCGGTGCACCCACTGGATCACATTGTAGCGCACATCCAGCGGATGCGCGCCTTCGGGCAGGACTTCCACACGGTAGGAGTCCGGAAAGCCTGCCGCCTCGAATGCTTCGGCCCACCAGGATGCGCCTTCGATCAGCGCATTGCGAATTTCCTCCGGCGCGCCGGAATCCACATAGAAGACGATTGGCTCCTTCGCCGGACTGCTGTCCGCGCTCGGGTCCTGCTTTTCCAGCCGGAACCGGCGCGCATAGGCCTGGCCGACCTGCCCCGTCAGAGGCGCCGAGAAATCATAGAAGCCGACATCAATGGCGCCGCTGCGCGGATCAAACCGGCGCGGTGTGTAGCCATCATCGGGCAGGCGCACGAGCGAAGTGTGCTGCACCAGCGTCACTGAACGCGCATCGGCCGCCGTGGCCCAGACCTCGGATTTCGGCTCGTCACTGGTCAGCGTCAGGAAGGCATCGAGTTCCACATTGTCCGGAAAGGCCAGTGCCGCGTCCACATCCGGCATGGACAAATCCTTCGACACCTGGAAGGTCCCGCCATCGGGATGCTGTTTCAGCGCCGCCCGCACATCCATTGTGTCACGGGTCAGGTAGGAGGACAGGTCCACGAGGATCTCCGCCTCCGGCCCGGTGCCCAGGATTTCACCCGACCAGACGAAGCTGCGCGCAAAGGAATCCCTCACCGCCTTGCGCTCCAGCGGATTGTCGGCGCTCGCGCGATAGGTCCAGTTCTCGATTTCCGCGATGACCCTGTCGCCCACCTGACGGAAGGCGACGATCTCGCCGGCATTGGCCCGCCCCCGGTCCAGGCCGATGGGATTGGAGCCCAGCCCGGCCGTCAGCCCCGTCGCCTGAATGGCGCGCAGGGCAACGCCGTCCTCATCCGGGGCGGGCAGCGCAACCAGGATGCGCCCGCCTTCACTGTCCAGATAGAGGTCGACAAAGCCGTCCTTGTGGACCAGCGCCTCGGTTTCCTCGGTCCAGTCACCTGTCTGCGCCCAAGCAACAGGCACAAGCAGCGCTGCTACCAGCGCCCATCCCAAATTTTTCAATCCCCGCACGCGGCACCTCTTCCGATCAGCTGACATCCGGGCGCAGGCTGCCGCAGATCGCAGGGCGGTTCAATCGGTTTCCGGTTCGGCCAGCCTAGCCTGCGCAGCCTGCCGGCTCAGCCATCACAGGTCTGCGTGTCGCGCATGATGCCGACCTTGGTCACCTTGCCACTCCTGTTGTCGACGCCGAAATAGATGTCGCTGTAATCATACAGCGTCTCATCGCCCTTGGTGACGACGCATTTCGGCTTGCCATAGGCCCCGCGCGCCAGGATCTGTTCCGCCCCGGCGCCAACGCCGATATCGGTGCGATACCGCGGATCGCGGGCAATGATCCAGTAAACCTTTTCATCTGCCGCAATGACAAGGCCGTCATAGGTATAGGTCGTCGCGCGTGTGCCCTCGATGGGCGTGGTGTGCAGGGGCGTCCCCTTGACGGCGAACAGCTCGATCAGGCTCATGCCCAGCTCGACCTCACCGACGCGCTCCCCCCGCACGATCTGATTGTCCCGCAAATCCGGCGGCGCACTGGCGCACGCGCCCAGCACTGCTAATCCCGCCACGAATGACAGCTTACGGACCGTTTGCATCGCGGGCCCTCCTGTTCCTGAACTCTACCAGGCTCCAACAACAGCGCAGCCACCGCGTCTTGTCCAGACACGGACGGCACCGAATCCCGGGCCGCACACCCAAAAACGCTATAAATATCGGTAATGTTCAGGCGGGCGCGCCGCGCCGTCAGTCCCTCAGCATGTCCCGCGAGATGATGACGCGCATGATCTCATTGGTGCCTTCCAGGATCTGGTGCACGCGCAGATCCCGCACAATGCGCTCCACGCCATAGTCGGCCAGATAGCCATAGCCGCCATGAATCTGCAGCGCATCATTGGCCACCTTGAAGGCCGTGTCCGTCACGAACCGCTTCGCCATGGCGCACCAGCGCGTGGCATCCGGCGCCTTGCCGTCCAGCCGCCCGGCGGCCTCATACAGCATCACCCGAGCCGCCTGCAGCTCTGTTTCCATGTCGGCCAGCTTGAAGGCCGTGTTCTGGAATGTGGCGATCGCCTTGCCGAATTGTTCGCGCTCCTTGGCATAGGCCACCGCCTTGTCCAGCGCCAGCTGAGCGCCGCCAAGCGCACAGGCGGCAATGTTCAGCCGTCCGCCATCCAGCCCCGCCATCGCGAAGCGGAAGCCGTGGCCCTCTTCGCCAATCCGGTTGGCCACCGGCACGCGCACGCCATCGAGGATGACCTGCCGGGTCGGCTGGTTCTTCCAGCCCATCTTGCGCTCATTCGCGCCAAAGCTGAGCCCCGGCGTGTCCTTCTCGATGATGAAGGTCGACACGCCCTTCGCCCCGTCATCCGATGTGCGCGCCATCAGCACATAGATGTCGGACGTTCCGGCGCCCGAGATGAATTGCTTCGTGCCGCTGATGACATAGTCGTCCCCCTCGCGCACGGCCCGCGTCTTCAGGCTCGCCGCATCCGATCCCGCTCCCGGCTCGGTCAGGCAATAGGACGCGATCAGCTCCATCGAGGTCAGCCGCGGCAGCCAGGCCGAACGCTGTTCGTCAGAGCCGAACGTGTCGATCATCCAACTCGCCATGTTGTGGATCGAGATGAAGGCCGCGGTCGATACATCGCCATAGGAAAGCTGTTCGAAGATCAGTGCCGCATCGGTCCGGGTCAGCGCGCTGCCGCCCACATCATCACGCACATAGATGCCGGCAAAGCCCAGTTCCGCGGCCTGTTTGATGACATCAACCGGGAAATGGCTGTCGCGGTCCCAGGCCTCGGAATGGGGCATCAATTGGTCTTCCGCGAATTTGCGGGCCATGTCCCGGATCATCACCTGTTCGTCGGAAAACAAAGCACTCATTGTTAATGTCCCGCTTTTTCGCTTAAGAAGTTTCAAACGGAATTGATTGGGCAACGCCGAATGTCAATGCAACAGGCCAGCACAGCTTATGGAATAGACGGGGCGACCGCTTCCGATCTTGCGACTCTGATCGAGGTGGATCGCGCCGCCAGCACGCTGTTTGCGCCCACCGGCCTCCTGTCGGAAGAGGCGCTGGCAGACCATGTGCCGCTGGACGTCCTCGCCCATGCCGCCGGCACGGGGGACCTGTTCACCGCCCGCGCCGGCAGCGGCCTGCCGGTCGGCTTCGCGCTGGTCTCGCTGCGCGGCGGCACGCTCTATCTCGACCAGATCAGCGTCCATCCCGATCATGGCCGCCAGGGGCTGGGCGCGGCCCTGCTGGGCCGGGTGGTTGACGAGGCCAGGACCCGGAAACTGCGCCGGGTCACCCTGTCCACCTTCCGCGACCTGCCCTGGAACGGCCCCTTCTATGCCCGCCATGGCTTTCGCGAGATCAAGCGCAGCGACATGGCCGACTGGATGCTGGACCTGGAACGCATCCAGGCCGAGGATCTGGACATCTCGAAACGCTGTTTCATGGTGCGTAAACTTGGCTGGTTGTAGCCAGCGCCATTTTCGACCATTGAGGCAGCCATGACCCAGTTTCCCCAAGCCTTCCCGGCCACCCGCATGCGCCGCCTGCGCCAGGCGCCCTGGATCCGCTCGCTCGCGGGCGAGAACGTCCTCACCCCCTCAGACCTGGTCTGGGCCGTCTTCGTGCATGAGGGCGAAGACCGCATCCCCGTCGGCTCCCTGCCGGGCATTGACCGGCTCAGCGTCAAGGATGCCGCGAAGGCGGCCGTGCGGGCGCGGGAACTCGGCATCCCGGCGATTGCGCTGTTTCCCTATATCGGTCCCGACGGCAAGGACGAGACCGGCTCCGGCGCGCTGGATCCGGACGGGCTCGTCCCCCGCGCCCTCAAGGCCATGAAGGATGCCGCGCCGGAAGTCGGCCTGATCACCGATGTCGCGCTGGACGCCTATACGAGCCACGGCCATGACGGCCTGCTGGACGCCGACGGCACCATCCCGAATGATGCGACCACGGAGAAACTGGTCCGGCAGGCGCTGGTCCATGTCGGCGCGGGCGCCGATGTCGTCGCCCCGTCGGACATGATGGATGGCCGCATCGGCGCCATCCGCACGGCGTTTGAGGAAGAAGGCTTCACCAACCAGATGATCCTTTCCTATGCCGCGAAATATGCCAGCGGCTTCTACGGCCCCTATCGCGACGCCATCGGCTCGGCCGCCGCACTGAAGGGCGACAAGAAGACCTATCAGCAGGATCCCGCCAATTCGGACGAGGCCCTGCGCGAAGTGGCGCTCGACCTGGCCGAGGGCGCCGACATGGTGATGGTCAAGCCCGGCCTTCCGTATCTGGACATTGTGCAGCGCGTCTCCTCCACCTTCGGCGTGCCCACCATCGCCTATCAGGTCTCCGGCGAATACGCCCAGATCAAGGCCGCCGCCCAGAATGGCTGGATCGACGGCGACCGCGTCATGATGGAATCCCTCATGTGCTTCAAACGCGCCGGCGCCAGTGGCGTGATCACCTACTTCGCGGAAGAGGCTGCGGAGACTTTGAACGGGTAAGCCAGCATGGCGCGGAGTAGACACCATGAAAGTGAACGCACTCGACCACATCAACATTGTCACCGATGACTTGGCTGGCACGGTCCGGTTCTTCGTCGACATTTTCGGACTGGACGTCCGCGACGCGCCGCCACCTCTGCCGCCCGAACAATTCCAATGGCTCTATGATGAGAGCAACCGCGCCATCTTCCATATCGTGTCAAAAGCCGCGAAACAGGCCTATCCGCGCGAGACGCCTATGGGTGGTCTGACCGGCGCCATCCACCACGTCGCCCTGTCATGCAGCGGATACGAAACCTTCACGGAGAAGCTCCAGGCCCACAACATCGAATACCGTACAAACACCATCGCCTCGGCCAACCTCCGTCAGATATTCTTCACCGAACCGAATGGTGTTCTGCTGGAGCTGAATTTCAGACAAGGTTAGCCGACACGAGGTTTTGCATGCCGCCCCCTCACTCTGCCAGCTGCAGACGCGGCGGCCGGGCCGGCAGTGTGGCGGCGCGCTGGCTGATCAGGACCGAGGCGAGGATGATGCCGGTGGCCGCCACCTGGCCGGGGCTGAGGGCCTGGCCGAGAAACACCCAGCCCAGCAGCACGGCGGACACGGGGCTGAGAAAGCCCAGCGTCGAGATGGCCGACGGCGCGATCCGGTCCACACCGCGAAACCAGACCGCATAGGTCAACGCAGCCCCGATCAGGCCGAGATAGGCCATGCCGCCCCAATTCCGCATCGTGAAGACCGGCACATCCGGCTCGACCACCAGCGCCACCGGCACCAGCAACAGGCCACCCGCCGTCAACTGCCAGGCCGTGAAGGTCAGCAGCGGCACCGGCGGGCGCCAGCGACGGCTGAGCACGGTTCCACCGGCCATCGCCAGCGCTGCGCCGATCCCGGCCGCGATGCCGACCGGATCCAGCGCCGCCGTCGGCGTCAGCAGGAGAAGCGCGACGCCGCCCATGCCCAGCACCGCCGCAAACACGGCCAGGAAGCGGACCGGAATGCCCAGCACCAGGCGAGACAGGAACACGACGGCCAGCGCCTGCACCGCCCCGACTGTGGCTGCAACGCCGCCCGGCAGGCGATAGGCTGACACGAACAGCAGGGCCCAGAAGATCGCGAAGTTCAGCGCTCCCAGAACCAGGATCCGCCCGAGCCAGTCCCGCCCCGGCAATTGGCGTACCAGCGCCAGAAGCAGAAGACCGGCCGGCAAGGCCCGCAGCGCGGCAATCGTCAGCGGTATGTCTGGCGGCAGGAATTCGGTCGTGACAATATAGGTGCTGCCCCAGACAATGGGCGCAGTTGCAGTCAGCAGGAGATCGGATTTCGTCGGCATGATGACTTTCCTCGGGAATGATCCGGCGCGCGGCAGCGGCCCGATCAGTGGTCCCCGGCCAGGGGAAAGGCGATGGGGCGCATCGGGGCGGCATCCGCGCCGCGCAGCTTGAGCGATCCACCGATAAAGGCGAATTCAAACACCTGGTCATTGGCCAGGTCTTCCAGGAAAACGAGTTCCATGATCGGCACCCCCATCTGCGCAAGGAGATAGGTGTGCAACGGCACATAATTGGTCTCGATCTCGGACGGGAACGCCTCGAAGCTCAGATTGTCCGCCCCGAGGATCATCGCGCCGCCCTCCTCGACAAGGAATTTCGCAGCCTCCAGGCCAAGGCCCGGCGGGTTGGCCATGTAGCGGTGGGCCTCTTCATAGACCTGCATCCGACCGGTCCGGATCAGCACGACATCCCCGCTGCGAAGATCCGTACCCTGCCGGTCAAGCGCAGCCTCGATGTCGGCCCGCGTGATGCGGTAGCCATCCGGCAGCATGCCGCGGCCTTTTGCGGCGGCCACATCCACCAGCACGCCGCGCGCCACGATCGGCGGGATCGTCTCGGCGCCGGTCTTCGTCCATCCCCGGTCGCCCAGATGTTCCTCGGCGCGGAAGCCATTATAGATTTGTCCGCCAATGCCGAAATGGTTGAACGCATCGATATGCGTGCCGGTATGGGTGTACATGGAAATGGCCGAGCCGGTATAACCGACATGCGTGTTCATCTCGGGGCCCACGCCCATCGGATCGTCAATCTCCGTGCCGTGCGGCGTGTGGGTCATCCAGATCTGGTAGTGCGGATCCCCGGCCGCCTGCCAGCTGGGCATGCCGACAAAATAGTCGACCGACAGGTCATAGACGCGTTCGGCGGACACGCGGGACATGATCTCCGCGCGCGAGGCCGGTGTGATCAGGTTCAGGCGGCCGCGTTCATCCTCCGCGCCCCAGGGGCTCTCGCCGACCCGGTCCTGTGCCACGGCTGCGCCAGCCAGCGCGGGTGCCGCCAGCAGGACGGCCAGGATGCGTGTGATGGTCCGGAATGTCATGTCAGGCTCCTTCGGCTTCGTCTGGCCGGAAGTTGGAGCTTTTCACCACAGGTGATAATTGCTGGAATGATCGAAAGACTGTTTCCTGTGAGTGGACAATGGACCGTTTCTCCAGCCTGACCGTATTCCGGCGCGTCATCGAATGCGGCAGCTTCAGCGCCGCCGCCCGTGACCTGAACTATTCCAATGCCGCCGTCAGCAAGATGGTGAAGGATCTCGAAGCCGAGCTTGGCGCGCAGCTGATCGTGCGCACCACCCGTTCGCTGCACCTCACCGACATCGGCAGGACCTATTTCGACCAGGTGTCGGACCTGCTGGACGGGCTCGCCGCAGCCGATGAACAGGTTCGGGCCGAAACCGGCACGCCGCGTGGCCGACTGCGGGTCGCCGCGCCCATGTCCTTCGGGCTCGCCACGGTGGCGCACATGTTGCCGCGGTTTGCAGCGCGCCATCCGGAAATCCGGATCGACCTGGTCATGAATGACCGTTTCGTGGATCTCGTCGATGAGGGATTCGACCTGGCGATCCGCGGCGGCGCGCTTGCGGATTCCAGCCTCAGGGCCCGCAAGCTGCACGATATCAGGCGTGTCCTCTGCGCGGCGCCGGACTATTTGTCCCGTCACGCCCCGCCTGCCACTCCGGAGGATCTGGCGGGCCATGCCGGCCTCGTCTATACCGGCGCACAAACGCCCGATGTCTGGCATCTGCAGCGGGGCGCCCGGCAGGCCGCCATTCCCGTGCGGTCCGTATTCCGCGCCAACAGCTCCCTAGCGGTGCGCGAGGCCGCGTTGTCCGGGCTCGGCATTGCGCTGGTGCCGGATCTCTATGTCCGCGATGCCCTGTCATCGGGCACGCTGGTACAGATCCTGTCCGATTGGGAAGGGGCGCCACAGGCCCTTCACGCCCTCTACCCGGCGCATCGCGAACAATCCCTGAAACACCGGTTGCTGATCGATTTCCTGGTCGGGGAGTTCGCCGCGCTCGGGCCGGCACCTGCCTGATCCGATTGTTCGCTCCCGGTGAAAAGCCTTGTTCCCGAACGGGCACTTATCCGGCTGGCCCGGATGACTAGTTTGGCCTCCCCAAACACTGGAGAGTCTCATGTCCATTCTTGTTTCCATCGTCTACCATTCCGGCTACGGCCACACATCCGTCCTGGCCCGGAGCGTCCAGTCCGGCGTTGCATCCATTGAAGGCGCCGCCCCGCATCTTGTCGATGTCACGCAGATGACCGACCGGTGCTGGGAAATCCTCGATGCATCCGACGCCATCATCTTCGGCTCACCCACCTATATGGGCGCGGTGTCCGGCCCCTTCAAAACCTTCATGGACAAGACGTCCGGCATCTGGTTCCAGCGCGGCTGGCAGGACAAGCTCGCCGCCGGCTTCACCGTCTCCAGCTCACAGGCCGGCGACAAGTTCGCCACGCTCAGCCAGCTTGCCACGCTGGCCGCCCAACATGGCATGCTCTGGATCAGCCTCGGTCTTGCGCCGGGCAACAATGCCTCCACCGCCTCGATCGATGACATCAACCGGATCGGCGGCTCGCTCGGCGTGATGGCCCAGGCAAATGCCGATCAGGGCGGCGATGTCGCGCCTCCGGAGGCAGACCGGGAAACTGCCCGTCTGCTCGGCCAGCGCGTCGCCGGTCTGGCGGTCCGCTTTGCCCAGGCTGCCCGGCTCGAAGCCGTCACGATCTGACGGCCTACCCGGCCAGCTTCTCGAAATAGCTCATCAGCATCTGCAGCGTCAGCTCCCGGGCGCGCTCCGGGGGCTTGCCGATGAGATTGCCGAGCGACGGGCCGAACAGGCCGGTGCCCAGGGCAAGGGTCACGCTCATCAGGATCATGTCCTCGGCCAGTCCCGGCGGAATGCCGGCCTGGCTGATTTTCTTCTGCGCCACATCCTGCACGGCTTTCTGCACCACGGTCAGGCGGCTGGTCTCGTCGGTCAATTCCAGCCAGGCGGCCAGCCGCGCCGCCCCGCGCGTCTCCAGCGCCTCGAACAGCGTCCGCAGTGCCACTTCCCGCGCCCGCACCGGCCCGTCCGCGGGAATCTGAATCGCCAGGATCGCATCCACCAGGTCTGCAATCATCCGCTCCATGAGGGCCTGCTGCACGGCGTCGATGGAGCCGAAATGGTGCAGCACGGTGGCGTTCGCCACGCCCGCCGCCTTGGCCACATCGGCCAGGCGCAGCGTCTGCGGCCCCTGTTCCACCAGCAAGGTCTCTGCGGCGGCCAGGATGTTGGCGCGCGATTCCTCGGGCGTACGACGGATTCGGGCCGGGCTGTCTTTTTTCTTTATTGACATTTTTGTCAGTAGTGTTACCTGTTGCGACAAGACGATTGCCAGTTCTGTACCAGAAAGCAGTAAACACAATGACGCGCAAACGCACCCCCGAAGACATTACCATCCAGCCGCGCGACCTGCGTTTCGACATGTCCGCCGCCGATGATGGCCGCCCTTGGCTGGACGGGAACCCCGTCGCCACAGCCGTCTACAACGCCATGTCGCTGACCTTTCCGGAGGGCGAGCGCATGTTCATGGATGCGGTGAAGGCCTATCGCGGGGATGTCTCGGGCAAGCTGGCCGAGGATGTGAAGGATTTCATCCGCCAGGAAGCGATCCATTCGCGCGAACACCATTTGCTGAACAACAAGATCGACCGCGAGAAATACCCGGTCGCAGAGATCGACGCCGAAATCATGGAGCGGATCAATTTCGGCCGTGCCGGGGGCCCGATGCGCATGCTGATGGCCACGATCTGCCTCGAACATTTCACATCCATGATGGCGGATTTGATGTTCGATGCCGACATTGATGGCGTGCCGATCTTCAGCCAGACCGATCCGGCACTCGAACGCCTGTGGCGGTGGCATGCGATGGAAGAGACCGAACACAAGGCCGTCGCCTATGACGTCTTCCTGGAAGTCACCAAGGGCTGGCCCGCCTTCAAGCGCTATTTCCGGCGCAGCCTGTCCATGCTGCTGATCACGAAACACTTCACCGCCAACATCGCGAACTTCTCCGCCATGCTGCTGGAAGCTGACGGCTATACGCGCGAAGAGGCCGATCGTGCCGTGAAGGAATTTCTGTGGAAGAAGCCGGCCCTGTTCGGGCGTGGCTGGAAGGTCTGGCTGTCCTGGTTCAAGCCCGGCTTCCATCCGTGGGATCATGACAATCGCCACGCTATGGATGACTGGAAAGAGGCGCTCACCCCCGTCCCGGCCGAGTGATCATTCAGGCCGCAGTCTCGGCCGCCAGCTGTTCGAACGGCGCGGCCAGATCATCGACAAAATCCGCCAGCTCCGCCCCGGCCAGGCCGCGCTGCAATTCGATCTGCAAGGCGGTCAGCGCCGCCTGATAGCGCCTGGCGAGGCGCGCCGTATCCGCGGCTTCCGGCAAGTCGCCGGCCGCCTTCGCCGCCGCGAAGCCCGTTTCGAATTCGCCTTTCATCCGGTCCAGATAGTCCCGCGCAGGGCCTGAAATCTCTGAATCTGTCGCCGTCGCTTCCAGCAGCGTCTTCAGCAACAGGCAGGCATGCACCCGCGTGCCGGGCGCGCCCTCGGCATAGGCCCGAAGGAACCCCGCCAGCCCCGTGAGGGGCGAGTCCGCCTTTGCCATATGCGCGCGAAACCCGGCCTGCATCTTTTCGAAATACCGCTCCATCGCCGCCAGGAACAGGGCCTGCTTGCTCTTGAAGGCGGCATAGATGCTGCCTGGCCGCATGTTCAATGCGGCTTCGAGATCCTTCAGGGATGTCGCGTGATAGCCCTTCGACCAGAACAGGCGAATTGCGGCCTCCAGCGCGGCATCCCGGTCATAGGCAGGCAGGCGTGTCATGCCGCCAAGATAGGGCCTCAGGGCGCGCTTGTCTTGCCCCGCCGCTCACATTTGAGTGATCACTCAAAAAAGATCTTGGTTTCGCGGCCGGGCCTCCCAGATGAGGTGGGCCCCGACGAACGGGCATACAAACACTCACCGCAAGGAGCCCCCAGATGACCGATTTCACCCGCCACACCGAAGACACCGCCCCCGCAGAAAGCCGCGAGATCCTCGCTGGCGCGAAGAAAAGCATGGGCATCGTCCCGAACCTCTACGCCGTCATGGCCGAAGCGCCGGGCCTGCTGAAAGCCTACAAGGAACTTGGCGACCTGTTCCAGGCCTCCAGCTTCGACAAGGACGAGCTGACCGTGGTGTGGCAGGCCATCAATGTCGAGCATAGCTGCCACTATTGTGTCCCCGCGCACACGGCGATCGCAGGCAGCATGGGCGTCAGCCAGGACATCACGGACGCCCTGCGCAACGAAACGCCCCTGCCGAGCGACAAGCTGGAAGCGCTGCGCACCTTCACGCTCAGCGTCGTGCGCAATCGCGGCAATGTCGATGACGCCGCCGTGAAGGCCTTCCTCGATGCCGGCTACACCCAGCGCCAGATCCTCGAAGTCGTGCTCGGCGTCGCGCAGAAGACGATCTCGAACTATACAAACCACCTCGCACAAACGCCGGTGGACGCACCATTCGCGAAATTCGAATGGCACAAGGCCGGCTAACCCGCCGCCTTGACCTGGCCGGTGCGGTCCCCCTCCCGCACCGGCCCTTTTCAATTCGCTGCCTCCACGCGATACAATGCCTTCAGTTCCACGGTGGGAGCAAAGCCCGGCTGGGCGTCCAGGGCATGCTCAATCGCCTCATAGGCCAGCGCATACTGCCCGAGATCATGATGGGCGAGCGCCAGATTGTGGAAATACTGCGCGCGGTTTTCCGAGGCCGGTGCCTCGGATTCAGTCAGCACCCGCAGGGCCAGTCGGGGCTTGCCGGAGCCGAGATAGACGGCGGCGCAGCTTGTCGCCGTGGCTGCCCCCGCATCATGGTAAGCCAGTGCGCCCGCGCAATCCTGCTGCGCCAGATCGAGCTGTCCTGCGCGCCGGTAGAGTATGGCCCTATTGGTCAGCCCTGCGATGCGCAATTGATCACGCGGCGGATCGCTTTCCACAAGCTCCGTGCACGCCTCAACGCCGTGCGGGTCGGCCGATCCGGGCCGCTGGACCGCGTCAAAGCACCTCTCCACATGCGAAACCTCTCCCATCAATGAACGCACATACACGCCTGCGGGGTCTGCGATTGCAGCCTGCGCTGTCAACGCGGCCCCAACACTGCAAAGCCCCACTGCCAAGCGCGAAATTTCTCTCCTGGTCATCGGTCCGGACTCCTGTGTCTGCTGCTGGATGCCCAAAACCTAGGGGATTGCCTGACCGAACCGAATTGGCGATAATGACAATATATGGTTGATTTTCGCCAATCCGGAGGCACGCTTGCCAGACACGACACATCTAGCTCCTCATCGCATCGTCGCGCTTGCGTATGAGGGGCTGTGGCCGCTTGAATTCGGCATCGCGGCAGAGATATTTGGCTGGTCCCGGCCCGAACTCGACACCGATTGGTACGAGTTCCGGGTTGCTTGTTCGGAGAACGTGTCCCGGGCCGTGGGCGGCTTCACATTGGCTTCTCCGCACGGTCTGGACAGCCTGGAAGACGCCGACACGATCATTATTCCGGGGTGGCGCAATGTTGAGGAGTCGCCCCCAGCGGAGGTTCAGCGCGCCCTGATTTCGGCGCATGATCGCGGCGCGCGGCTGGTTTCCTATTGCAGCGGCGCGTTTGCGCTCGCCCACACCGGCCTGCTCGACGGTCGGCGCGCGACAACGCATTGGCGCTACCTGCCGATGATGAGAGACCTGTTTCCGCAAATCGAGACGCAGGAAGACGTACTGTACGTGCAGGATTCCAACATCATCACCTCCGCTGGCAGCAGCGCCGCAATCGATGCGAGCCTCCATCTCATCCGGTGCGATCACGGCTCGGCGATTGCAAACAAGGTTGCCCGCAGCCTGGTTGCGCCTCCTCATCGGGATGGAGGCCAGTCCCAATATGTCGAAGCCCCGATACAGGAGCGTCCGGGAACATCGATAGCCTCGGTCCTGGACTGGGCCCGCGAAAATCTGGAAAAGCCCCTGACCGTGACCGAACTGGCGAAACATGCCGGCATGAGCGAACGGACTTTCCTGCGGCGGTTTCGCGACGGCACGGGAACGACACCGCTCAAATGGCTGCGCAGTGAAAGAGTGTTCAGAGCCATGAGCCTGCTCGAATCCACTCAGATGGATTCCGCAGACATCGCCCACCAGTGCGGCTTTGGCTCCACGGAGACATTCCGCGCCGCCTTCCGGCAGGTTTCAGGAACGTCTCCGCTCGCCTATCGCAGACGGTTTGATGCCAGGGATGGTTGATCCGCACTTGCCGACAGCGATCTGGCTTGGAATGAAGGGGCATGCCCCGATTGCTCATCATCTATCATTCCCGCACCGGCGGAACGCGCCAGATGGCCGAAGCCGCCGCCGAGGCCGCCGGGAACGAAACTGACACTGAACTGAAACGCGCTGAACACGTCATGCCGGACGATCTGCTTGCTGCAGATGGATATCTGTTCGCCGCGCCGGAAAACCTCGCCGCCCTGTCCGGCGCGATGAAGGAATTCTTTGACCGCTGCTATTATCCCGTTCTCGGAAAGATCGAGGGCCGCCCCTATGGCCTGATGATCTGCGCCGGATCGGATGGTGAAAACGCGGCCCGCCAGGCCGCGCGGATCGCAACAGGCTGGCGGCTGAAACAGGTACAGCCGCCGCTGATCATCTGCACCCACGCGCAGACCGAAGCAGAAATTCTGGCGGAAAAGACCATCCCCGATGCAGACCTCGCCAAATGCCGCGATCTGGGCGCGGCGCTCGGGGCGGGAATCGAGATGGGCGTCTTCTGATGTTCGCCGCCTATCCCCGGCCTTGGCGCGCCAGCCAGCTGAAATCATTGCCGAAAAAATAAACTCGTCCCACACCGTCCGGACCCGGCCTATACTGACCGGCATGATCGAGGCGCGCCATATCCGCTATTATGCCTTTGTCTGGCCCCTATTCTGGCCGGTCCTGTGGCTCAATCTGCGCCGGCTCGTAGCCTGGCAGAAACAGACGCGTCGCGCCGTCCTCATCCGCATTGACCGCTGCGGCAATCTCACCATTCAGGCGATGGCTGATGCGCCGGCTCCCGGCCGCTACAATTATACGCCGCCCGCATTCCCGGCATGGGACCGCCCGTCATGCTGGAGCGACCTGCCGCCGAATATCGGCAATATGGCACAGCTGGAAGCCGTACATGCCGCACGGGCCGGGGGGCCACGGCCCCTGGATGCCCCGATGACACCGCTCATCTTGCATGATACGTCCTGATGCGAACTTTTTTCAACTCAGCCCTGCTTGACCGGATGGCCGTCGCCAGACCGGCCAAAAATGCTGGCTGAAACGAAAAACGGCGGCGTCCTGCTATGGAACGCCGCCGTTTCTGGATAGACCGTCAGTTAAAAAACTAGGCCGCCGCGTCGATCTTGACCAGTTCGATGGCGAAGGTCAGGTCCTCGCCAGCCAGCGGATGGTTCGCATCCAGCGTGACGGAGCTGTCGTCAACCGCTGCCACCGTCACCGGAATGACCTGTCCGTTCTGGGTCTGCATCTGCAGGCGCGTGCCCACTTCCAGCGGAATGTCAGCCGGGATGTCGCCGCGCGGCACATCCTGCTTCATGGCCGGGTTGACCTGTCCATAGGCATCGTCACAGGCCACATTGACGGTCTTCTTGTCGCCGACCGCCATGCCCGGAATGGCAGAGTCGAGGCCCGGAATGATCTGGCCGGAGCCCACCTGGAAGCTCAGCGGCTCTCGGCCTTCGGAACTGTCGAACGTCGTGCCGTCATTCAGCGTGCCGGTGTAATGAATGTGTACGGTATCGCCCGTTTTCACTTGCGTCATGGTCTCTCTCCGGAATTGGAAGGTGGATTTCAGAGGCCGCGTCGCGCGCACGGGTGCTCTGCCGAACTCCCGCCATACCTAGGCGATCTGGGGCAGATGTAAACCCGACCGGTGGGAAAAGGCCCGGCGCAAGGCCGGGCCAACCTATTGATCAGTATACGAAAACGGCCTTGACGTTGACGAACTCCTTCATGCCGAACCCGCCATGTTCCCGACCATAGCCGGAATCCTTCACCCCGCCGAACGGCATGTTGGGCGTGGCAATGCCATAGCCATTGATCATCACCATGCCGGTGTCGAAATGGTTGCAGGCCAGCTCGATTGCCCGGTCCTCATTGGCGGAGAAGATGCCGCCGCCAAGGCCATACCGGCTGTCATTGGCAATGCGCATGGCGTCTTCATCATCCTTTGCGCGGATGACCGAGGCGACCGGACCGAACAATTCGTCATCATAAGCCGGCTGGCCAGGGGCGACTTCGGTCAGGACGGTGGCGGGATAATATGCGCCCTCGCCGCCGGGAATGCGTCCGCCACACCGGATCACGGCGCCCTGCTCCACGCTTTTCGTCACTTGTTCATGCAGCGTCTCGCGCAGATCCGCGCGGGCCATCGGACCGATATCCGTATCCTCGCTGAACGGGTCGCCATGCCGGATCTTCTCCATGGCCTCGACGAACCGGTCGACAAAATCATCATACCGCGCCTCGGTCACGATGAAGCGCTTCGCGTTCACACAGGTTTCGCCATTGTTGAACAGGCGGCCCTCGACGGATTTCCTCACCGCCAGATCGAGGTCGGCATCTTCCAGAACAAGATACGCATCATTCGACCCCAGCTCCAGCACGGTCTTTTTCAGCGCCTTGCCTGCCTGCTCGGCCACGATCCTGCCGGCGCCGTCACTGCCCGTCAGCGTCACGCCGCGCACAAGGTCATGCTCGATCACCTTCTCGGACTGGTCATGCGAGATCAACAACACCGTGAACAGATGTTCGGGCAGGCCTGCCGCCTCATAGATATCCCGCAGCATCAGCCCGCTTCCGGTACACGTCTCCGCATGTTTCAGCAGCACGCCATTGCCTGCCATGAGGTTCGAGATGGAATAGCGGATCGCCTGGTAAAGCGGGAAGTTCCAGGGCTGGATACCGTACACGATTCCAATCGGCGAATAGGTGATAATGCCCTTCCTGCCGGTCATGATCTCCCGTTCTTCGCTGGCCAGCTCTTTCGGCCCTTGCTCAGCGGTGTAGTCACAGATGCCGGCGCACAGTTTCACCTCTTCCTGGCCGTCGCGATACAGCTTGCCCATCTCCCTGGTCATCAGTTCGGCATAGTCATCGACATGCTTGCGCAACTCCTGGCCGATGGCCCTGATCACCTTGGCGCGGTCCTCAAGGCTGCGCTGGCGCCATTCCAGATGAGCAGCATGGCACTGCTCAATGGCGGTCATCATCTCCCCATTGCTCATGCGCGGATAGGTGTTCAGCAACTCGCCGGTTGCCGGATTGATGGTCTTGAGGGGATCGTTCATTCGGGGAGGTCTCCAATCTGGTGTTCCCAGACTGAACGGGCCGCCCCTCCGGCAGTTCCGATCACATTCCCGTTAGGAGCGGCCTATTCCGGCCAGGTCTCATAATGCTCGGTCATGTAGGCCACGCCGTCCTCAACGATCTCCCTCAGCACGTCCATGTCGATGTCGGCCAGCTTGTTGATGTAGAGACAGCTCTTGCCCAGCTTGTGCTTGCCCAACCGCGCCAGCTTCTCGCCCATGTCACGATAGCCCGGCATGATATACATCACCAGATTGGCCTTGCGCGGCGAAAAGCCGGTGATCAGCATGTCGCCCTCCCGCCCGCTATCGTATTTGTAATGATACCGGCCATACCCGATCAGGCTCGGCCCCCACATTCTGGGTGTGTAGCCGGTGACTTCCTCGAACCATGTCAGCAGCACCTTGCCGTCTTCGCGGCGGCGGTCATGCTCGACGCTGGCGATGAATTCAGCCGGCGACACGCCGGTCGGCTTGGTCTTGTTCTCATTCTTCGCCATGCGCGCCTCCCGTGCCGGGAAAGCCTAGCCGACCGACACTTCCGCGCCAAGGTCCAGCCAGATGATCAGGGCGGTGGCGATGGCCAGCAGCAGCACCGACAGGCCGGCATTGATCCAGACGGCACGCTGCGCATTCTTCTGGTCGATCCAGGAACGCGGCCGGATCTTCCGCAGCCGGAAGACGATCAGCGCCGCCAGGACCAGCGCCACGACGTTCAGCGCCAGCAACAGGCCGGCCCGCATGGCCAGCGTCCAGTGCCCCGTTCCCACGAACAGGCCCAGCGCCGCGCCCGGCGGCAAGAGGGCCGCGGCCACCATGACGCCGACAAGGGCCGATGCCTGCCCGCGCGTCAGGGACAGCGCCGCCGCGCCACCCGCCGCCATGGCCAGCGCCAGCCCGTCCAGCCGCACTTCCGCGCGGGACATGAGCTCCCGGCTCTGCAGGTCGATCTCCAGCAGGAAGGACAAGACCCATGCGCAGAACAGGGCGATGGCGATGCCGGAGGCCAGCGTCAGCGATGCGCGCTTGAGCAGTTTGAAGTCGCCCAGCGCCGCCCCCATTGAAAAGCCGAGCACCGGCCCCAGCAGGGGCGCAATCACCATCGCGCCAATCACGGCCGCGATGCCATCGGAATTCAGGCCGATGGCCGCCACGATGGTGGACAGCACCACCATGATGATGAAATCCCGGTCCAGCCGCGCGCCGGTGGAGACGTCGGAATAGATCTCCTCCCGCGTCGCCTGAATCTGTTTCTGCGCCTTCTGGTCGGTGGCCTCCTCGATGTTCGGGGCGGTCGCCTCGACCGGCAGCACCGTGATGCGGAAATCGTCGCAGGTTTCCAGCGCCGTCTGGATATTGTCGATCAGCGCCTGCCCGGTGCCTTCGCGAATGAAGACCGAGATCAGCTTGCGGTCCTTGCGTTCGGTGTTCTGGACATAATAGTCGATCGGGTCGGCAGCCTTCACGGCGCGAAGCACCGTGTCGAACCGGTCGTCGGCAGGCAGGTGAACTTCCAGCAGGCGCATGCCGTATCAGTCCCGCGTCAGACGGGCAATCAGGCTGGACGTGTCCCAGCGCTGTCCGCCCATCGCCTGAACGTCGGCGTAGTATTGGTCCACCGTCGCCGTCAGCGGCAGGCTTGCGCCATTCTCCCGCGCCGCCTCCAGCGCGATCCGCAGATCCTTCCGCATCCAGTCAACGGCAAAGCCATGCTCGAAATGCCCCTCGACCATCGTCTTCCAGCGATTGTCCATCTGCCAGCTCTGCGCTGCACCGCCACTGATCGCCGCGATCACTTTCTCCGCATCCAGCCCGGCCTGCTCGGCAAAGTGCAAGCCTTCGGAAAGGCCCTGCACGATGCCCGCAATACAGATCTGGTTCACGGACTTGGCAAGCTGGCCTGCGCCGCTCTCGCCGATCAGGGTCATGCTCTTGCCATAGGCCGCCATGACGGGCTCGGCAGATTTGAACGCGGCTTCCTCACCGCCGCACATGATGGTCAGCTTGCCATTGATGGCCCCGGCCTCGCCGCCGCTGATGGGTGCATCCAGAAAACGCGCGCCCTTTACCCGGCAGCGTTCGTCGAGTTCCCGTGCCAGCCCCGCAGAGGCGGTGGTGTGGTCCACCACGATCATGCCCGCGCCGAGACTCGGCTCCAGCTGGTCGAACACGTCGCGCACGTCCGGATCATCGCCCAGGCACAGAAACACGAACTCCGCGCCGAACGCCGCATCTGCCGGATCCTTCGCCACCTCGCCCTTGTGACGGGCCGCCCAGTCGCCGCGCTTGGCCTCGCTGCGGTTCCACACCGTCACCTGATGCCCTTTTGCGGCCAGATGCCCCGCCATGTGGAACCCCATGACCCCAAGGCCAAGAAACGCAGTTTTCGCCATGTCCAGTCTCCGTGCTCTGCCGGGCGCTTGTTCTGTTGTGGACCAGTTAGATTGAATTTCAGGGAAATCCCACCCTTTGTTCTCAACGCCCATAAACCAAGGCCTGATACAAACAGCCTTCCTGACAGAATGAAGGGATGCTGTAGCGCATGGCGATTGCCACCACCAATCCGCAACGCTTTCCGGGCAGAAGGCCCGGCGCGCCCCGTCGCAGGATGGGGACATGGAAGATGGCCTATGCCGACTTCCTGACCGCGCTGATGGCCTTTTTCCTGTTGCTGTGGCTTGTCAGTGGCGTCTCGCCGGCCTCGCGCGCCGCCATCGCGGACTATTTCACGGGCGACGCCCGCCCGGCCGCGGCTGCAGGTCCGCTTGTGGACATGCGCCCGTCCGAGGCCCAGCGCCTGATCACCCGTCTCGCAGCCACCCCGGCCCTGCAGGCCGCTGGTGACAGCGTCCGGATCGCATCCACCGCAGACGGCCTGCGCATCGACCTCGTCGACTCCGCCGCGCGCCCGCTCTTTGCCAGCAATAGCGGCGCGCTCAGTGACGCCGGAACCGATCTCACCCGCCAGGTTGGCGCAGTCCTCGCGCCGCTGTCAGCCGCCTTCACCATTGAAGGTCATACCGACGCCTTCACGCCGCGCGATTCGGCGCGCAGCAATTGGGAGATTTCCTCGGAGCGCGCCAACACGGCGCTGCGCCTTCTGGTCTCGGCGGGCGTTTCCCCTGATCGTGTAACAGCTGTGACAGGACTGGCTGCAACTCGCCCCCTCAATCCCGGGGAACCGCACTTGTCAGCCAATCGCCGCATAAGCATATTGCTTCACATTGACGGCTAGTCCCTGGGGGCCGGGCCGGGGCGTGCTGATGAACCGGAGCCTCAATGCTGACTGAATTGGTCCAAACCTGGCCGATGTGGGCGAGCCTCGCCATCGTCTGCGCAGCCATCACATTCTACATGCTCGACCGCTGGTCGATGGAGTTTGTGTCGGTCTGCGTGATCGCGGCCCTGATGGTCGTGTTCATCCTGCCCGGCGCACACGACACGGACGGCAATCCGATCAGCGCGGGAGACCTTCTGTCCGGGTTCGGGAACCCGGCCCTGATCACGATCATGGCGCTGCTCGTGGTCGGCCAGGGCCTGTTCCAGACCGGTGCCCTCGAAGGGCCGACCAAGGCCCTGCTCGCCGGCTATGACAAACGCCCCGTCACGACATTGCTGCTGGCCTTCCTCGCGGTCTTCGTGACCAGCGCCTTCGTCAACAACACGCCCATCGTGATCATGTTCCTGCCGGTGATGACCGCCATCGCCATGCGCATGAACGCGCCACAATCGCGCCTGATGATGCCGCTCAGCTTTGCCTCCATCTTTGCCGGCATGACCACGCTGATCGGCACGTCGACCAACCTGCTGGCCGCCGAATCCTATGACCGGATCACGGGCGAGCAACTCGGCTTCTTCGACCAGACGCCGATGGGACTCGTCTTGGCAGGCGCAGGCCTGCTGTACATTCTCATCTTCTCGAAATTCCTGCTGCCCAATCGCCGCGGCCTGTCTGACGACATCGTCCAGCCATCCGGCAAGCAATTCGTGGCGCAGATCGAAGTCACACAGGGCCATTTCCTGCTCGGCAAGAAGCCCGTCGCCGGCATGTTCGCGGACCTGCCCGACATGACCGTGCGGATGATCCAGCGCGGGGAACGCGCCTTCCTGCCGCCCTATGAGGATATCAGCCTTCAGGCCGGTGACCTCGTTATCATTGCCGCCACCCGCGCCGCCCTCCAGAACGTGCTGGCCCGCCAGCCGGACTTCCTGCAACAGGTCTGGCAAGCCTCCGGCGCAGATCTCGAGGATTCCTCGCGCCCCGGCACGCTGGCGCTGACAGAGGCTGTCATCGCTCCCGGTTCGCGCATGGTCGGACGCACGGTGGAAATGCTTGGCTTCCGTCGCCTGACCCGTGCCGTGACCCTGGGCATCCAGCGCCGCAGCCGCATGATTCGCACCAAGCTGGGCGAGATTCGCCTCGAGTCAGGCGATACGTTGCTGCTTTGCGGCCCGGTCGAGGCATTCCGCGAATTGCGCTCCAGCCGCGACCTGATCCTGCTGGAATGGTCGCAGACCGAAATCCCGCTCACCACCAAGGCGCTTGCCGCCCGCGTGATCGCCCTGTCCCTGGTCATCGCCGCGGCCTCGGGCCTGCTGTCGATCCTGCATGCCTCGGTCCTGGCCGCCGTGGCCATGCTGATCGCGGGCTGCCTGAACACCCGGCAGGCCAGCCGCGCGCTGGATTTGCGTATTTTCCTCGTGATCGGGGCCGCCCTGGCCATGGGCATGGCGCTGGAGAAGACCGGCGCCGCTGACGAAATCGCCCATGCGGTCGTCAATCTGGCCTCGCCCTATGGCACGCTCGCCGTGCTGTCTGCCATCTTCCTGGCCGTCGCGCTGATGACCAATCTCCTGTCGAACGCCGCCACGGCGATCCTGTTCTCGCCAATTGCCCTGTCGGCCGCGGCCGAGCTGCAGGTCGAGGATCCACTGCCCTTCCTCCTCGCCGTCATCTATGGCGCCAATTGCTGTTTCGCCACGCCGATCGCCTATCAGACCAACATGCTGGTCATGGGACCGGGACACTACAAGTTCGGGGATTTCATGAAGTTTGGCGGCCCGCTCGTGATACTCTTATGGATCGTGTTTACGATATTCGCCCCTTGGCGGTTCGATTTGTAAGTGTATCGTCGGAGCCATGAAGTTCACCGACTCCCAGATCCTGCCGCCAGGGCTTGAGCGCTCGCTGCGATTCTACGTGACGAATCCCAGCCCGTGCCCCTATCTGCCGGGCCTGAAGGAACGCAAGGCATTTACCAATCTCGCCATTGGCGACGCCGATCTGGTGCACAATTCCTTGAGCCAGGCCGGCTTCCGGCGCAGCCAGACCATCGCCTATCGCCCGGCCTGTCCGCGCTGCAATGCCTGCCGCAGTGTCCGCGTCCCCACGCGGGAGTTCGCCCTGTCACGCAATGACCGGCGCACCCTGAACCGGAACACTTCGCTGGTCCGCCGCCCGGTCGAGTCGCAGCCCAGCCGGGAGCAATACCGGTTGCTGAAATCCTATCTGAAATCCCGGCATGACGGCGCTGGCATGTCGGACATGTCGTATCGCGAATACAGCGCCATGGTCAGCGGCAGCCCGGTCCAGAGCCTGATCTTCGAATATCGTGACGGCCCGGAAGAAGATGCGCCCCTGATCGCCGCATCGCTTACCGATGTGCTGCGCGACGGCTTCTCGATGGTCTACACCTTCTTCGACCCCGCCCTCTCATCGCGCGGGCTCGGCCACTATCTGATCCTGGACCACATTCTGCACGCTCAGGAACTGGGCCTGCCGCATGTCTATCTCGGCTATTGGGTGAAGGGCAGTCAGAAGATGGATTACAAGCGGCGCTACAAGCCGCTGGAGGTGCTGGACGGGGAGAGCTGGCGCCCGCTGGAAGACGACGAATAACAAGGATTTCGCCTCATATCTGACGCAAGATCAGGGAGGCACGGGGAGAGGATTCATGATCCACAGACGCAATCTGCTGGGCGCCGGAGCGCTCGGCCTCGCAGGCGCAGCTGCAGCCTTCGCCAATCCTGAAAAGGCGGCCGATCTTGCCGCCCCGGCCATCGCCCGCAACCGGCGTCGCTTCAACATGGTCACCACCTGGCCGAAAGGCCTGCCCGGCCTTGGCGAAGCGGCCGAACGGGTGGCACAGCGCGTACAGCAGATGTCGGACGGCCTCATGGAAGTGAAGGTGTTCGCCGCCGGTGAACTCGTCCCGCCCTTCGAGTGTTTCGACGCCGTCTCCAACGGGTCGGCGGACATGTATCACGGGGCCGAATACTACTGGACCGCCAAGTCCAGCGCCTACCCCTTCTTCACCGCAGTGCCCTTCGGCATGACCGCTCAGGAATTGATGGGCTGGATCGATTTCGGCGGCGGCCAGTCGCTCTGGGATGAACTGTCCGCCCAATTCGGCATCAAGTCCATTCAGGCTGCCAATACCGGCCACCAGATGGGCGGCTGGTTCCGCAAGGAAATCAACAGCCTGGATGATCTGGTCGGCCTGAAGATGCGGATCCCCGGTCAAGGTGGCGATGTCCTGCGCGCCTTGGGCGGCTCTTCCGTGGCCCTGCCGGGCGGAGAAATCTACCAGTCGCTCCAGACCGGAGCGATCGACGCCACCGAATGGGTCGGCCCGTGGAACGACTATTATCTCGGCTTCTACCGGGAAGCGCCCTACTATTACGGTCCGGGCTTCCACGAACCGGGCGCCAGCCTCGCCGTGGGCATGAACCTTCGCGTCTGGGAAGGGCTCACACCGGGAGAACAGGCGATCATCCGGGCCGCCTGCGAGAGCGTGAACCATCTCTCGCTCGGCGAATTCACCTATCAGAACTCGGTCCATCTCGACCTGCTCATCCGCGATCATGGCGTCCAGATGCGCAGCTTCCCCGACGAAGTTGTCAGCCGCATGGCCGAAGCGGCCTGGGATGTGCGCGCCGCCTCCGGACGGGACGGGATCGAGAAGCGGATCTATGACAGTTTCGAGGCCAGCCTCAAGCTGATGCGCGGCTGGGCCGATGTGTCCGAAGGGCCGTACTATGCCGCCCGCAACGCGAACAAATAGGCTGGAGGCGGGTTGGCATGTCTCCGGAAATCTTTCTCACACTGGGCGGATGGCTGAACTGGCTGGGCCTCGCCCTGTCTCCCCTGCTGCTGTTGCCGCTGATCATTCTCATCTGGCCAGAACCGGTCGAAGGCGTTGGCAAACGGCTGGTCCGCATCATCGACACAGCCACAGGCTGGGCGCTCGGCGCGGCCATCACCAGCGCGCTGGTCCTTGTGGGGGCGCAATTGCTGGTCGTCCTGCTGCGCTACGCTTTCGGCCTTTCCTTCACCTGGCTGAATGAGATCGTGATCTACGCGTTCGCGGCCATGTTCATGCTCGGCTCGGCTTCGGCGCTGCGGGACGACGCACATGTTCGGGTCGACATCCTCCGCCCCCGTTTCGGCGCGCAGGGACGCAACTGGATTGAACTGGCCGGCATCTACCTGTTCCTGTTCCCGATTTGCATCCGCCTGCTGATGATGACAGAACAAGGCCTTGCCCGCAGTTGGGCCCTGTTTGAAGGCTCGCGGGAGTCAGATGGTCTGCCGCTCCTCTTCCTGTTCAAGACCTTGCTGCCGGCCTTCGCCGTACTGATGGTCGCACAGGGCCTGTCGGAAGCGCTCAAGGCCGCCTTGCGCCTGACCGGAAAGCTCGAGGACGCAGCCGAAGAAGACCCGCATGGAGGCCTCCATGGAGCTTGAGGTTGTCCTTGCCGTTTCGATGTTTGTCTGCGCCGTGCTGGCTTTGCTGGCCGGCTACCAGGTGGCCCTGACCCTTGGCGGCGTCGCCCTGTTGTTCGCCCTTGTGGGCATCGGGATCGGCGTGTTCGACGAGGCCTTTCTGCGCAATTTGCCCAGTCGCATTCTCGGCGGGTCAATCATGCAGAACCAGACACTGATCGCCGTTCCGCTCTTTGTGCTCATGGGGGTAATTCTTGAACGCTCCCGGGTCGCAGAGGACCTGCTGCACATCGCCAGCCGCCTGCTGGGCAAGGTGCGCGGCGGGCTCGGCTTCGCGGTCGTTCTCGTCGGCGCCCTGCTGGCCGCATCCACCGGCATTGTCGGCGCCACGGTCATCACCATGACGCTGATCGCGCTGCCGACCATGTTGCGTCAGGGATATGACCCGCGCCTCGCCACGGGCACCATCGCCGCCTCCGGCACCCTGGGCCAGATCATTCCCCCCTCCATCGTGCTGATCCTGCTCGCCGATGCCATCTCCAATGCGGCCAGCCAGGCCAGCCAGGCGACTGGCGCGGCCGGCTCATTCGTCGTCTCCGTCGGCGACCTGTTTGCCGGCGCGCTGATCCCCGGCCTGCTGCTCGTCGGGCTCTATCTCGGCTGGATCGCCGTGACGGCCTTCCGCAAGCCGCACCGCTGCCCCCCTGTACAGGACGATGACAGCCCGCCCCTGACGACCCGCGAGGTCGCATTCGGTCTGGGCGCGCCACTGCTTCTGATTGTGGCCGTTCTCGGCGCCATACTGGGTGGGGTTGCCCCGCCCACTGAAGCAGCGGCCATCGGCGTGGCCGGGGCCGTCCTGCTGGCCGGGCTTCGCCTCGCCGACGACGAGCATGAACGCCGCATCACCTGGCTCCTGCTGGCTGGCCTGGCCAGCGTGGTCGCCATCATCATCCTGCGAAACCTGTTCGACCTTCGCACCGGCGTCGAACGCATCGGCATGGCCAATGAGGTCGGCATCGTCCTGACCGCCCTGGCCGGGCTCGTCTTCTTCGCCGGCGTCGCCACCGGTCTCATCGTCATGCGCCGCTTGGGTCAGTTGACGCCTGCCCTGAAAAGCGCAACCCAGATCACCTCCATGGTGTTCCTGATCCTGATCGGCGCCTCCCTGTTCAGCCTCGTTTTTCGCGGCTATGGCGGCGATGACATCGTGGCCGAAGTGCTGCACGCTATGCCCGGCGGGAAATGGGGTGCGCTGGTGATGACCATGCTGGTCATGTTCGTGCTCGGCTTTTTCCTCGACTTCATCGAGATCGTCTTTGTCGTGGTTCCGCTGGTTGCACCGCCCTTGATCATCCTCGGCTTCGATCCGGTCTGGCTGGCCATCCTGATGGCGCTGAACCTGCAGACCAGTTTCCTGACGCCGCCCTTCGGATTTGCCTTGTTCTATCTGCGCGGCGCGGCGCCCTCCAGCGTGAAAACCCTGCAAATATGGCAGGGCGCAATCCCCTTTATCTGCTTGCAGCTTCTGCTGATCGGCCTGGTTGCGGCAATTCCTGCCTTGGCAACATGGCTGCCGTCCCTTACCGCCCAATAACATGGGACAAGACATCGATCCGTTTCGCGCCATGGCGGTCAGCCGGCGGGCGCACGAGTTGAAGGCAGTCGGCCGCCGCATCCTCCACATGGAGTTCGGCCAGCCCTCCACCCCAGCCCCGCTGGGTGCCATTGCAAAGGCACATGAGGTGCTGGACACGGATGCGATGGGCTATTGGGAAAGCCGTCCGCTCAAGGAACGCCTTTGCACCCATTACCGGAACATGTATGGCGTGGATCTGTCGCCGGACCGGATCACGCTGACTTGCGGGGCGTCCCCGGCTCTTGTCCTGGCGCTCTCGACGGCCTTTTCACCGGGTGACCGGATTGCCTTTGCCCGGCCGGGCTATGTCGCCTATCGCAACACGCTGCGAGCCCTGAATCTGGAACCGGTAGAAATCGCTTGCGGCGCGGATGTCCGCTATCAGCTGACAGCCGCCGCACTTGAAGCCATCGAGCCTGCCCCGGCCGGCCTCATCCTGTCGAGCCCGGCAAACCCGACCGGCACCATTATTCCGGACGAAGAGCTGGCACGGCTCGCAGCCGTCGCAAAGGCCCGGAACATCCGCATCGTGTCAGACGAAATCTATCACGGGCTCAGCTATGGCCCGCCGACGCGCTCCATGCTCGAATTCGATCCGAACGCCTACATCGTGAACTCGTTCTCGAAATACTTCTCCATGCCGGCCTGGCGACTGGGCTGGCTGGTCTCTCCGGAAGACGGCGCGTCCCGCACCGGCGCCTATGCCGGAAATCTGTTCCTGACGCCGCCTTCCCTGTCGCAGCATGCCGGGCTCGTCGCCATGGACAGCCGCGACGAACTGGAAGGGCATGTTGCCGTCTATCGACGCAATCGCGAATTGATGCTGGACGCCATGCCCCGTCTCGGCCTCGACCGGATCGCTCCGCCGGATGGCGCCTTCTATATCTATGCAGACGTTTCCCGCTACACGCAGGACAGCATGGCCTTCTGCCTGGACCTGCTGGAAGACACCGGCATCGCGACCGCGCCGGGCGTGGATTTCGACCCGGTCGACGGCCATCATTTCATGCGCTTCTCGTTCGCGCTCGCCACTCCGGAGATCGAGGAGGCGATCGCCTTGCTGGAGCCCTGGTTCGCCCAACGCGCGGCGAAGCCCGCCTAAACCAGATTGAGCTGCCAGGATACGCCGAACCGGTCAGCCACCCAGCCGAAGCGCTGACTGAACCCGTAATCGTCCAGCGGCATCATCACCTGCCCACCCTCCGACAAGGCATCATAGGCCGCGCGCTGTGCACCTGCGTCACTGAACTCGATGAACAGGGAGGTGGATGGTGTGAACGTGAAGTCATGCCGGGCCGGGCTGTCGACCAGCAGGATTTCGTGCCCGGCAAGACGCCATTCGGCCATGTAGACCGGCCCGTCCCGCAGGCTGGACTCACTTTCCGGGAACACTTCGCCATACAGTGCCAGTGCCTCAGCTGCCCGGCCTTCGAACATCAGATAAGTCGAAACGCGGGCCACACTCATCTGTCTGTCTCGCAGTCATAGTCCGCAACGGCTCCGCCATCCGGTGTCCGCTCCAGCGCTACGAAGTCACACCGCTCGGGGGCTGCTGCCTTCGCAGCTTCCAGCAAGGCATCCTCGGTCGGCGCCTCTGCCACGCCAAAGGTTCCATCCGTCTTCACCGAGAATTTCAGCTTGAAGCCCTGACCCTCAGCGGGTGAGGCAAAGAAGCTGTAGCCACCGCCCGCAACCGTGCGATCAGGCAACCCGTTCCATGTCGATGCGCTCCAGCCGGATGAAGACGCGGCGCAAGCCCCAAGGACAAGCGCCGCGCAGATTGCTGGATGTTTCATGGTCCCACCTCCGTATCCGAAGCGGGCAGTCTATCCTAGAATTTGACTTCCGGCACCGTGGAAAGCGCTTCGCGACCTTCGACGCCGACATCGAAGAAATCGCGCGGCTCGAAATTGAACATGCCGGCCACGATCGAGCCCGGGAATTGCTCGCGGGACGTGTTGTAGTCCTGCACCGCGGAATTGTAGAACCGGCGCGCCGCGGCCAGCTTGTCCTCGATCGAGGAAAGCTCTGTCTGCAGCTGCTGGAAATTCACATTGGCCTTCAGGTCGGGATAGGCTTCGGCCAGCGCGAAAAGCTTGCCGAGCGAGGCCGTCAGCATGCCTTCGGCTGCAGACATTTCGGCCGGCGTGCTGGCACTCTGCGCGGCGCTGCGGGCCTTGATGACTGCATCCAGCGTCTCCTTTTCGTGCGACGCGTATCCCTTCACCGTCTCGACAAGGTTCGGGATCAGATTCTGGCGCTGTTTCAGCTGCACATCCACGTCCGCAAAGGCCTGATTGACCCTTTGGCGCTTCATCACAAGGCCGTTGTAGATGAGGATGACAAAGCCGACGATCGCCACGATCGCAGCCAGGATTACGAGAATGGGGCTCATCAGGCGTCCCTCCATAAGAACCGGATAACAAAGGGGTATCCGCGCCCGGCCTGCAGCGCAAGGGAGGGATGACTATCCAGCGACGGTTTCCGTTTCCAGCCCGGACTTGAGGCGGTCCAGCATGCCGACAGCGCCGCGCGCATACTCACCGATCCACCGGTCATGAATGTGCTTGATCGGCAGGGCGTTGAGATAGTTCCAGCGTTGCCGCCCCACCCGTCGCACCAGGACAAGGTCAGCTGCTTCGAGCACGCCAAGATGCTGCATCACGGTGCATCGGTTCAAATGAGCGAACCGCGCGCACAGCTCTCCGGTTGTCTGCGGAGCGTCCTTCAACGCGTCCAGCAGGTCCCTTCGAACCGGCGCGGCCAGCGCCTTGAAGACGAGATCAGATTGCTCTTCGCTTGACATGTTGTCTTTTTATAACATTAATTGACGGCAGGCAAGCTGGTCCGGGAGGCGATCCATGACACCCAAATTCGAAGTCAGCGGGCGTATCAATCGCCCGGTTCACGAAGTCTTCGAGGCCGTCGCGGACCCGAAGGAGCTATCCAGTTATTTCACGACCGGAGGCGCCCGGGGGCGTCTCGAGGCGGGCGTCACCGTGACCTGGGATTTTCATGATTTTCCCGGCGCCTTCCCCGTGCAGGTCGTCGAGGTGGAACCGAACAAGCGGATCGTGCTCAAATGGGGCGGGGACGATGATGGCAGCGTCGAGACCACGGTCACCATCCGGTTCGAGTCCACGGAAGATGACCGAACGATTGTATCCATTTCCGAGGAAGGCTGGCCGAAAACCGAGGATGGCCTGAAGAACTCCTACGGCAATTGCATGGGCTGGTCGCAAATGATTTGCGCCATGAAGGCGTGGGTCGAACACGGCATCAATTTGCGCGAAGGCATGTATGCCTGAACCGGGCGGCCTGATCTGAATCAAGCCCCGGGCTTGACCCAGGCCGGTATCTTCTCCCTGATCCGGTCAACAGGAGACTTGCCATGGCGTCCGCCTATCCGCTTGGAGAACACCATTACAGCCACAGGATCGGTTGGCTGAGAGCGACCGTGCTCGGGGCAAATGATGGCATTCTGTCCACCGCCAGCCTGATGATTGGTGTCGCCTCCGCGGATGCCTCACAGGGGGCCATCCTGACGGCCGGGCTGGCCGGACTTGCTGCAGGGGCGATGTCCATGGCCGCCGGCGAATATGTATCCGTCTCGTCGCAGGCCGATACCGAGCGCGCCGATCTGGAAATCGAAAAGGCTGCCCTGCAGGCGCATCCGGAGGCGGAACTCGTCGAACTGGCCCACATCTACATGAACCGTGGGGTGGAAAAAGACACGGCCTATGAGGTTGCCCGTCAATTGATGGAGAAAGACGCCCTGGAAGCCCATGCGCGCGACGAGTTGGGCATCAGCGAAATCGTGACCGCTCGACCGGTCCAGGCCGCCATCAGTTCGGCGCTCAGCTTTGCCGCCGGCGCAACACTCCCGCTGCTCGCCGGGCTCCTGGCGCCCGCCGCGTTCGTCACGCCGGTCGTCGCGCTGGTTTCCCTGCTGGCCCTCGTCCTGCTCGGCCTCGCTTCAGCCAAGGCCGGCGGGGCACAAAAGTTGAAAGCGACGGTCCGCATCGTCTTCTGGGGCGTTGTCGCCATGCTCGTTACCGGACTGATCGGCGCCGCCTTCGGAGCGGTCGTGTAGGTAATACTACGCACATTCGCAAAGGCACCGCTTTACAAATCTGCCCCAGCCATTAGCTGCTTGGGGAGAGGAAAGACAACCGGGACTTCGAAGACGACGCTCATGACGGATGCAGGCCAGCTCGCAAGAATGATATCTGACGCGCGCCGCGTGATGGTGTTCACCGGCGCGGGCATATCAACCGAGAGCGGCATTCCCGATTTCCGAAGCCCCGGCGGTGTGTGGAGCAAGATGTCTCCCATCTATTTTCAGGATTTCGTCGCCTCCCGCGATGCGCGGCGGGAATCCTGGCGGCGCGTCTTCAACCGTACCGAAGGCTGGACCGGCGCAAAGCCGAATGTCGGACACTATGCCATTGCCGACCTTGTGAAACGGGGAAAGGTCTCCTCCGTCGTCACGCAGAATGTGGACAATCTTCATCAGGATTCCGGTGTGCCGGATGACAAGGTGATCGAGATCCATGGAAATGCGAGTTACGCAAAATGCCTGCAATGCGGAAAGCGCTACGAGTTCGAGACCTTGAAGCCACGCTGGGAAAATGACGAGGACCTGACTTGCATCTTCTGTACGGGACTGTTGAAGAATGCGACGATTTCATTCGGTCAGGCAATGCCGGAAGACAAGATGTTGCGCGCCAGCGAAGAGGCCCTGTTGTGCGACCTTGTCATCGTCCTGGGATCTTCCCTCGTCGTCTATCCGGCGTCTGCCGTTCCGATGGAAGCCAAGCGCAATGGTGCACGGATGATCATCATCAACCGGGAGCCCACAGACCAGGACCCGTTCGCAGATCTCGTGCTTCACACGGAAATCGGCCCCTTGATGACCGACACGATGGCCCTGCTCGACAAATGACCCGCATTAGACGGTCACCCGGCAGAGCTCCGAAAAGTTGAATTTCTTTCCCCGGATCAACCCGATGGAAACCTTGTCCCGCTAATCTGTCTCCTCAGCACATCATGACGGGGGCTGGCATGAGACACCTGATTTGGGCATCAGCGTTCCTGGCGCTCTCTGCTTGCGGGAATGGCGGAGGCAGCTCCATTGCCGCCTCGACGCCGCTGGTTGTTGCCGAAGGCCAGCCCGCTATTTCCTATGGACAGGTCACCTCAGGCACCCCGAAACTGAGCCCTGCTCCCCTGGCCGCCCCCCTGGAAGAAGTTCGCACCAGTGCGGCCTGCCGCACACCGAAGGCACGGTCCGGCGCGAAGACGGCCTATGTCTACACATATGGTGGCGGCGTCTCCTCACCGCTTCATCATATCGATCGCAAGGACACACCCGAAGCCATTGCCGAGCGCGAAGCCCTCATCCGGGAGCGGAAGACCAATGCGAAGACAGCCATTCAGCGCGAAGCAATCGGAATGGCGATCGGAAATGCCGTGCAGAACTCCCGTCAGATCGACGTGCTCGTGACGGAAACCGATGCCCCCGTATTCCTGTACCTGACTTCATACGATTCCGTGCTGTGGAACATTCAGCGCGCGCCCGGCGTCGAAATCGACGGCATCGTGGTGAATTCCTACAATGCCGGGGCCATTGCCAATGGCGTCGACGCTGCGCGCACAGGCTTCATCTCCTTTGACAACTCCCCAACCCGCAAATGCTACATCGGCGGACAGGGCCGCGCCATTCCTGTTGAGGAGCGCATCGCGTCAGCAAAACGCCTGAATCCCGATTTCGACCCTCGGCGCTACAAGGCACAATGGGAGCAGGAGTATCGTGACGCGACGCGCTTCTTCCGTCAGGACGTCAAGAAACTTTCCGGCAAACGTCCCCAGTGGATCCTGAACGACGCGCGGGGCAGTGCTTTCAACGCCGTTCTGGTTGGTCCGGCACCCGCTGCCCCCTTCGAGGCACAAGCGGTCAGCCGTGTGCAGATCCCGTCACATATCACGCCCTATTGGGGCGGTCGCAAGGACGCCTACAAGGCCTTCGGGCTTTCACCTTCTTCCTGAACTGCTCACCTGGTCGGCCTCTCCTCCTTCAGGCCTGAAGACACACCTGTGCACACACTCCCTCATGCAGAAGGGCCTTTGCCAGCGGAACCTTCCCAATCCGGGCGGGGCCCCATGGGATTCCGGTAATCGCTTGTCTTGCTTCAGGCATCAAGCTCCCTGGGCGATGGTCAATCCGTTTGTGTCCTGAGTGTCTCAGGAAACACTCTGGTAACTGTTGAACCCTCAAAACCGAAGCGAACCTTCGCGCCGAGGCCAGTCTGGTCAGATTGATATACGGACCTGTTGATCATGAAGCTCTCGCTATTCAGTCTCGCCGTTGTCTGCGTCACTGCCTTCTTGGCAGGTCTGACAGCGGACGCAGAAGTGAACATTCATGCGAAAAATTGCACCTCTGACGATTTGACCCTGGTGACCTTCAATGGCGGGGACGGAGCGGAGTGGCTGATCGCAGACGGCGACACTCTGGATGCTATGGAGCAAGGCGCAACGGACTCACGTTCCAAAAAGCTGACATGCGACGCAGGTTGCTCCTGGTTCTACTCCTGCAATGAGCACTGCAAGCTGGCGGCGCAAGTCGACACCGCATTCACCCACACGAAAGACGTGCCGAAAGACCATTACGCCCGTGTATACGGCATCAGGCACGCCAAGCTGGACGTATCGATCACCAAGGACGAAATGCGCTGCGCAGACCCTTCCGCTGACGATGAAAAATAAATCAGCTTCCAGACCAGCGTGCGTGCTTCAGACTCCTTCTCCAGGATCAATAATATTGGTTGAGCCATTCAGGAAATCCAAATGAAACTCTGTATACACGCCGTCTTTGCCCTCCTCTTTTCAGCATTTCTGGCAAGCCTGCCAGCTCACGCTGACGTCCACTTCCACGTCAAGAATTGCACGAAAATGGATCTGGAATTCACCACCTACGATGGGCATGATAAAGTCGCGCAGATTCAATACAAGAAGTTCACCCTGAGGGGGCTGAAAGACGGGACGGATGACGTCTCCGCGACGAAAACGTCATGCCATATCGGGTGCCCTTGGGGTAAGTCCTGCAATTCCCGCTGCAAGATCCGCCTGCAATCGGATGTCGGCCGTAAATCCAAGACCGCAAATGTTTACAAAGACCAGTACATTCGGTTCACCTCAGCGGAAATCATCCCGGCATCAGGAAAGCCCCTCAGCGAGGGGCACACAAGGACCTGGTACACACTCGCTTCTGAAGAAGAGAAGTGCAGCGACCACGCAACCGACGTCAAGCAACTTGACTGAACCGCTGAGAACAGATTCCGTCCGCATATACTGTAATTCAGGGTTGGCGACACGCTGTGTCTTGCCCAAACTTCGGAAGCTCTGGGAGGGTCCGGCGCATCAGCTGATGCACGCACCACTCACCACCGATACGCGTGGTTCGAGCCCCTCAGGACGATCAGACAAGTTCAACCACTTCGGACACAGCTCCCTCTCCTGAGGACCGTGTTTCTTGTATACCTAGCCGCTGAATGTGCCGCCGCGCGGGAAGCCTTTCGGCACGGTCTTGCCGGCCTGGGCCCGTTTGCCGATCCACTCTTCCCATTCCGGGAAGGCGCGGTGGCGGCCACCGGTCATGACAATCAGGCCATCGCGCTTGTCGAAGGTCATCAGGTCTTTCAGCGTGTGCTTGCCGCTATAGGATTGCAGCTTGTTGCCCTTGCCGCGTGCCATCTCCGGCAGCTCGTCCAGCGGGAAGATCAGCAGTTTCCGGTTTGATCCGACCACGGCCAGCATGTCGCCCTCGACCGGCACGCAGACATTCAGCGCGCCCTTGCCGGTATTCACTGCCTGCTTGCCCGCCTTGCGGTTTGATTCCAGTTCCTTTTCCTCGACCACGAAGCCATAGCCCTCACTCGAGGCGACCACGCGCTTGCGCTCGGGCTCGAACCGGAACATGGCGACAATGTCGACACTGTCTTCCAGATCGATGGAAAGCCGGATCGGTTCACCATGACCGCGCCCGCCCGGTAGCTTGTCGGCGGGCAGTGTGAATGCCCGGCCATCCGACGCCATCAGGATAATCTTGTCCGTGCTCATCACTTCTTCGGAAAGGTAGAGCGCGTCGCCATCCTTGAACTTCGCGGATTCCGGGTCGAGTCCGTGCCCCTTCATGCCGCGAATCCAGCCCTGCTGAGACAGGACAATCGTCAGCGGCTCCTTCGGTAAGGTCGCCTCGAGCGCTGCGGCAAGGTCCACTTCCGCGACTTCTCCAAACGTGGCGCGGCGGCGGCCAAGTTCGGAGTCCGGATCGAACGCCTCGCGCGCCTCCTTCAATTCCTTGGAGACCTTGCTCCACTGGCGGCGGGTCGAACCGATCAGCTTTGTCAGCTCCTCGCGTTCCTTCATCAGGCGATCATGCTCGCCGCGAATTTCCATTTCCTCGAGCTTGCGCAGAGCCCGCAGGCGAAGGTTCAAAATCGCTTCAGCCTGCGTGTCGGTCAGGTTGAAGGTCGACATGAGCACGTCTTTCGGCTCGTCCTCATACCGGATGATCCGGATCACCTCATCAATGTTGAGATAGGCAATCAGATAGCCGTCGAGCAGGTGAAGGCGCTTCTCGATCTTGTCGAGGCGGAACTCTGCCCGGCGCACCACGACTTCGCGGCGGTGATCCAGATAGGCCTGCAGCACATCCTTCAGACCCATGACCTGAGGCGCGCCCTTGTGCAACACATTCATGTTCAGGCTGAACCGCGTTTCCAGGTCGCAGACCTTGAACAGGCTCTCCATCAGGATTTCCGGTTCGACCGTCTTGGAGCGCGGCACCAGGATGAGGCGAACATCCTCGGCGCTCTCGTCGCGAACATCATCCAGCAAAGGCAGCTTCTTGGCCTCGATCAGTTCGCCCAGTTTTTCCAACAGCCTGGATTTCTGCACCTGATAGGGAATCTCGGTGACAACGATCTGATACGTCCCCCGACCGGTATCCTCGACTTCCCAGCGCGCCCGCATGCGGAAACTGCCACGGCCGGTCTCGTAGGCCTGGATCATTGCGTCCTTGCTCTCGACGATGATGCCGCCCGTCGGGAAGTCCGGTCCCTTGACGTAGTCCATCAATTCTTCGGTCGTTGCCTTCGGCTTCTCGATCAGCAGGCGCGCCGCATCAATCAGCTCTGCCGCATTGTGGGGAGGGATCGAGGTCGCCATGCCCACGGCAATGCCGCTGGCGCCATTGGCCAGCAGGTTCGGGAAGCCGGCCGGCAGCACGACAGGCTCTTCATCATTCTCGGCATAATTGGCGCGAAAATCGACCGCATTCTCGTTGAGGCCGTCCAGCAGCAGCTCGGCCGCAACCGTCATCCGCGCTTCAGTGTAACGATAGGCAGCGGCGCTATCGCCATCGATATTGCCGAAATTGCCTTGCCCATCGACCAGCGGATAGCGGACCGTGAAATCCTGCGCCAGGCGCACCAGCGTATCATAGATCGAGCTGTCGCCATGCGGGTGGAAATTACCCATCACGTCGCCAACGATCTTGGCGCATTTGCGATAGCCGCCTTCAGGGTCCAGCTTCAGGACACGCATGCCATACAGGATACGGCGCTGGACGGGCTTCAGGCCGTCACGCACATCCGGCAGGGCCCGGGCGGTAATCGTCGACAGCGCATAGGCGAGATAGCGCTTGGAAAGCGCCTCGCTCATCGGCTCGTTGATGATCCGGTCTTCCGGCGTCCCGTCAATCAAATCGGACATTCTGGCCTCTTTGCAGTTCGTGCCACATTCTGGTGCAGGCCCTTGATTAAAGTCAGCGACTCACGGGCCGGAGCACGTTAACACAAACGTCGTTTTGGTTAAGGAAAGGAAAAGGGCGCAGCTGCAGATGAACGCACTCAAGGCATGGATCATCCTGATCGGCGTACCGGTGCTGTGCGTTCTGGTGTTCTTCTGGCTGGCGCCACCGCGTCACAATCCTTTCGCCCCGGTCGACCTGACCGAGCCGCCGGGACTCGGCACCTGGCACCAACTGACCCGCGCCAAGAAGAACCGGGAACTTTGTTTCACCGCGCTGGACGAGGCAGGCGTCCTGTACACGCCGCTGGAAGATCAGGACATGGCCGGCAGCTGTGGCCTCTATGACGCGCTGACCCTGGACCAGACCCTGACGCCATACTCCGCCACCCTGCGCATGACCTGCGCACAGGCCGCCGCGCTGTATACATGGGAGCGCCATGTCGCCCGGCCGGCGGCGCTGGACATCTTCGGGTCTCCCATCGCCCGGATCGAAACCTATGGCAGCTTCTCCTGCCGCAATATCGCAGGCACGCGGCGCATGTCCCAGCATGGTCTCGGCAATGCCATCGACATTGCCGGGTTCCGGCTGGAGGATGGGCGATTCGTCAATGTGAAGTCACATTGGGATGCCGGCGGGGCCGAACAGAAATTCCTGCGCCGCCTTCACAAGGGCGCCTGCGACCTTTTCTCGGTGACTTTGGGACCGGAATACAATGCCGCCCATGCCGATCATTTTCATCTCGACATGGGCGGTGGAAAAGTCTGCCGGTGACCGGATCAGTCAAGGCATTTGAAGCCGTCTTCGGTCACTTCCTTGACGCGGCCTTCGCCGCCACACACGCGCAGCGCGGTCTCGGTGTTCTCGTAGATCGCATCGCGGCCATGTTCGTCAGCGTCTACGTGGATGCAGCCCGCCAGGGTCATTGTGGCAATGGCGGTTGCGGCAAGTACAGTTTTCTTCATGGCATCAGCCTTCTCGTTTGCACGGAACGCCCCAGTCCTCACCGCCCAGATATCACCACGCAAAATGAATGTCTTCTGAACACATGCCGGTAACTGCGATTGCCTAGCGCTGTTTCAGGATGCGCCCCACAAGCCGGGTCCGTTCCGGCGGTACACCGCGATTGAGCCCGCCGAACAGGCGCGCTTCCAGGAAATGCCCAGTCAGGGTCAGTCCGTCGGCAATGTCATCCGGTGCCACAAGCGCCGTAGATTGTGTCAGGAATTGCGGCAGGCGCAGCAGGCGCTCAACATATTCCTCCGCCTCGGACCCCCGGACGGCCCTGCCGGTTTTTGGCGACACATGGGTCAGGCCGTCATTGGCGCCTGACAATGCACACGCATCAAGGTCCAGTCCGAAGCCCAGCGCAGACAGAAGGCCCAGCTCCCAACGGACGTAGAGAGCTGGCCAGATCTCGCGCGCCTCGATCTGGTCGAGCAGCAATTCCGTCGCTTCGAATAGCGCCGACCCGGCCGCATCACCCTCGTCCAGTCCGCCTCGCAGGATGGCTGTAATGGACGAAATCGCCGCCAGCGCCGCCGGGTCGTCCAGCACCCGCGCAGCCCGTTCACGGCTCGCCTCTGCGACGTCAAACCGCCCGAGCGAGTCTTCCAGCCGCCCTGTCCAGCTGAGGGACACCGAATTTCCGGCTTCGTATTGCGCCCGGCGTTTTCGTGAGGACCCGCCATAGACGAGGCCGGATCGCCTCCCGCGTGTACGGGTCAGAACATCCAGAATGAGGCCACCTTCCCCGAACCGGCGCCCGCCGAGGATTATGCCGTCATCGGACCAGTTCAAACATCAAACTCCAGTCCCAGCCCCTGATAGCTTTCCCGGCGCTCCTGCCAGCGTTCATCCACTTTGACGAACAGGAACAGATGCACCTTCCGGCCCAGCATCTCGGACAATTCTTCCCGGGCCTTGCGCCCGACATCCTTGATCACGGACCCGCCCTTGCCCAGCACCATCGATTTGTGATTATCGCGCCCGACAATCACAACCTGCTGCACACGAACGGACCCGTCCTTGCGCTCTTCCCAGCTCTCGGTCTCGACCATCAACTGGTAGGGAAGCTCCTGATGCAAACGCAGCATCAGCTTTTCGCGTGTCACCTCGGCCGCCAGGAGACGCATGGGAAGGTCCGCAATCTGGTCAGGCGGATACAGCGCCGGGCCTTCCGGCATCTTCTCGGCGATGGCACGCTCCAATGCGTCGACCCCGTCACCATTCTCGGCAGAGATCATGAAGATCTCCTCATAGACGCCGGTTTCGCTCAATTCAGCGATGATCGGCAGGATCTGGTCGTGCGGAAACAGGTCGATCTTGTTCAACGCCAGAAACGCCTTGCGGCAGCTCTGCTGCAGTTGCTCGATCACCCGGCGGTCATCTTCCAGGGACTTTTTCTGCGCGCCGTCGACCTTGCCAGTTCGTTCGGCCACCCAGGCCGATGCATCAATCAGGTGCACAATCGCATCGGCATCTTCCGCGCCGCTCCAGGCCGCCTTGACCATGGCCCGGTCCAGTCGACGCTTCGCCGCAAATATCCCGGGTGTGTCGACCAGCACGATCTGGGTGCCGTCCAGCTGCGCCACCCCGCGCACAGGGAACCGCGTCGTCTGCACCTTGTGCGTGACGATCGCCACCTTGGTGCCGACAAGGCGGTTGGTCAGGGTCGACTTTCCGGCATTCGGCGCGCCGATGATGGCGGCAAATCCGGCACGGGTGATTTCGGTCTCGGTCATTGGGCTCCGGTCAGGCTGTCGAGAAGAAGGGCGGCAGCATTACGCTCAGCATCGCGCTTTGACGAGCCCGCGGCAACAGCCGCGCCCCGATCCGCCACACGCACCTCGACTTCATAAGTGGGTTCATGATCGGGCCCCGACCGGCGGACCACGTCATAGTCCGGCAGCGGCAGGCCCTGTCCCTGTGCCCATTCCTGCAGCAGGGTCTTGGGGTCCTTGGTCTGGGTCGGCGGCGCATCAAATTGCGGCGCCCACCCTTTCTCAATGAATTTCCGGGCCGTACTCAGGCCGGCATCCTGATACAGCGCCCCGATGATCGCCTCGCAGGCATCGCCAAGGGTCGACTCGCGCCGGCGTCCGCCTGAGGCGACTTCCCCCTCTGACATGATGATGTAGTTCTCCAGCCCCAGATGCCGCATTGCGTCGGCACAGGCGCCTTTCTTCACGAACCCGTTGAGTCGCGGTGCCAGATCCCCTTCGCTTTCCATACGGCGCCGGTCGATCAACCGGTCTGCGATGACCAGGTTCAGCACGCGGTCACCCAGGAATTCGAGGCGTTGATTGGACAGGCGGACGGAGTCCACCGATGACACAGCGCTCGGATGGGTCAGCGCACGGATGAGGGTTTCCTGCGACTTGAATTTGTGTCCAAGAATGGCCTCGACCTGCTTGAGGTCTGCTTCGGACAGCGATGGCTGGCTGCCCTTTCCCTTCGCCCGCAGGCGGGTCCGCTTCGGACGCGCGGCGCTCATGCCTCAACCTTGGGCAGGGCTTCGATGATCACTTGCGCTTCCGCCCAGGGATAATCATCCGTGATGGTCAGATGAATGACCGCCTCGTGGCCGTCCGGAACCATCTTGGCTAGGCGCTCGGCTGCGCCGCCGGTCAGGGCCAGGGTCGGCTTCCCGGTCGGCAGGTTCACCACCCCCAGATGTTTCCAGTGCACGCCCCGCCGCGGCACACCGGTGCCCAGTGCCTTGGCACAGGCTTCCTTGGCGGCAAATCGCTTGGCATAGGTCTCCGCCGTCCGGCGACGGCGCCGGGCCAGTGCAATCTCCAACTCGGTAAAGACGCGGTTCTCGAACCGTTCGCCGAACCGTTCCAGCGTCTTTTCGACCCGTTCGATATTGCAGAGATCATTCCCGATACCGATGATCATGCGCGCGCCTCATCCATCAGGCGACGCATTTCGAGAATGGCCGCCTCAAGCCCGATGAAGATCGCCTCTCCGATCAGGAAGTGACCAATGTTCAGTTCGGCAAGTTCTGGAATGGCCGCGACCGGGGCGACATTCTCGAAGGTCAGCCCGTGTCCGGCATGTGGCTCCACCCCGCGCTTGCGGGCTTCGGCTGCCGCAACCTTCAGGCGCTCCAGTTCCGGTGCGGCCGCCTCCATGCCTCCCTCGATCCACAATTCGGCATACTTCCCCGTATGCAGCTCCACGACCGGCGCCTGCAGGACTTCCGCAACAGCGATCTGGACCGGGTCAGGTTCAATGAAGAGCGAGACTCGCGCACCGGACTCATTCAGCCGGCGCACGATCGGTGCGATCTGGTTGTGCAGGCCTGCCACATCCAGGCCGCCTTCGGTGGTGCGTTCCTCGCGCTTCTCCGGTACGATGCAGGCCGCCTGCGGACGGAACCGGCAGGCGATGTCCGTCATTTCTTCGGTGGCCGCCATCTCCAGGTTGATCGGCAGGCTGGACGCAGCACGGATGGCCTCCAGATCGCCATCGCGAATATGCCGGCGATCTTCACGGAGATGGATCGTAATACCGTCCGCCCCGGCCTCAGCCGCAATCGCCGCCGCGCGCATCGGGTCAGGATGGTCCCCGCCCCGCGCATTGCGAATGGTCGCCACGTGATCGATGTTCACGCCAAGGCGGAGGTGGCCGGTCATCAGGCGAGGCCTCGCGAACCAGGCTTGACGGCCTCCATCGCGGCAAGCTCCGGAGGCAGATCATTTGCGTCATAATCGGGAAAATCGACGGCGGCGAGCGAGACCAGCCTGCACCCGACATCGGCCTTGCCATTGGACCGGTCGATAATGCAGGCACCGCCAACAACATTGCCAGGCAACTTGTCGAGTGCTTCGACCGTTTCGCGGAAGGACAGGCCCGTGGTGACGATGTCCTCCGCGATCAACACGCGTTCGCCCTCGGCAATCGAGAAGCCGCGCCGGAAGTGCAGCTGTCCGTCGACCCGCTCCGCAAAGATCGAGCGAGCGCCCAGCTGGCGCGCCAGTTCATAACCCGGAATGATGCCCCCAACGGCCGGCCCGGCGACCACATCAATCTTGCCAAACTCTGCTGTCAGCTTTTCTGCCAGCGCCTTGCACAGTTTCTCCGACAGGGCAGGTTGCGAAAACACCAGCGCCTTCTGCAGGAAAACCGGGCTGCGGCGCCCGGATGACAGGATGAAATGTCCTTCCAGCAAGGCCCCCGCCTCGCGGAATACGTTCAACACATCATCATTCGTCATTTTCGCCCTCCTGGTCGCGCACCGCCCGGTCAACCACTGCGATCGACCGGAGTGCCGCCAGTATCTGCGTCAGGCGCTTGAGGTCTTCAACCTCAATTTCCATGAGAATTTCGGTGAAGTCTTCATGCCGCTCTGCGGTGTGAATGCTGGTGATGTTGCCATTGGCCTGCGCCACTGCTGCGCACAGCTTGGCCAGCACGCCGCGCTCATTCGAGGCATTGATGCGGATGCGCCCGATGGCCATCGCCCCGGTCCGGGCCAGTTCGGTCCAGCGCAGATCCACCCAGAGCTCCGGCTTGTCATCATATTCAGCCAGCTTCGGACAGCTCGCCACATGGACGACAATGCCCTTGCCCGGTTCCTGGACGCCCATGATGCGATCCCCCGGCAGCGGGCAGCAGCATTTGCCAAGATGCAGTGTCACCCCCGGCGACAGGTCCGCGCCCGACACCATCAGCGGCGTGTGCTCGGAATCCATCCGCACCTTGGAAGGGTCTGCGGCGAGTTCCTGCCGGTATCCCGGGAAGGCAGCCTGAATGACATCCTCCGACGAGATCCGTCCGCGCCCGACGGCCTCGACCATGTCTTCCATGTTCTCGAATCCGGCCAGCCGCGCCGTGTGATTCATCTTCACATCGACCGGGTCGATCCCGGCGCGGCGCAGCGCCAGATTGACCAGTCCCTGCCCAAGGCGCCGGAATTCCGTGGTTTCCTTGTCGCGCACCAGTTTGCGCATGGCCGAACGGGCCCGGCCGGTGATCGCCAGCGCTTCCCAGCCATGTATGGCCTGGGGGGCCTTGCCCCGGATGATCTCGACCACGTCGCCATTCTTCAAGGGCCGGCGCAGCGGCTTGACCTCGCCATTGATCTTCGCTCCGACACAGGTATCCCCCACCGCCGAATGCACCGCATAGGCAAAATCCAGCGGCATCGCCCCGGCCGGCAGGATGATCAGCTTGCCCTTCGGTGTGAACGCAAAGACATGTTCGCGATACATCTCCAGCTTGGCGTGTTCCATGAACTCGCTGGGGTCACCGCCATCCTGCAGCAATTCCGCAAAGGCCTCGAGACTGGCCGCCGGATCAAGACCGGCCGCCCGGGCCGAATCCGCATCAAATCCGTAGGCGCGGTTCTTGTAGCCCCAGTGCGCCGCCACGCCGAACTCGGCCGTGCGATCCATCTCCTCGGTCCGGATCTGGAGTTCCACCCGGCGATTGCCGGATGCGCGCACCGTGGTGTGCAGGCTGGCATACCCGTTCGGCTTCGGTACGGAGATGTAATCGCGGAACCGGTCGGGAATGCAGGCCCACAGTGTGTGCGCCTCGCCAAGAGCGCGATAACAATCCTCGACATTCTCCACGATGACCCGGAATGCGAACAGGTCCGCCACGTCGCGGAAGGAAATCGACTTGCGCTCCAGCTTGCGCCACAGCGAATAGGGCTGCTTGCGGCGCCCCTTTATGCGGCACGGTATGCCGGCGGAATCCATCAGGTCCTGAAGGTCGCCGCGGATCCGCTCGAGATCGCCGGCATTTTCCAGCGCCAGCTCCTCTTGGCGATACAGAATGGCCCGGCGCGCTTCAGGGTTGAGTTCCTGGAACGCCAGATCCTCCATCTCGGCCGCAATCTGGTACAGGCCGACACGACGCGCCAGCGGGCCATAGATGTCCATCGTTTCGCGGGCGGTGCGTTCGCGGCTCGATGCCTTCTTCCGGAAGTGCAGCGTGCGCATATTGTGCAGCCGGTCGGCCAGCTTCACCAGCAGGACACGAATATCGCTCGTCGTGGCCAGAATGAATTTCTGGAAGTTTTCCGCCTGGGCGAGTTCCTTCGAACTGTATTCCAGCTTGTCCAGCTTTGTGACGCCATCGACCAGTTCGGCGACATCGGCGCCAAAGCGCACTTCGACATCGCCAATGTCGATCTCGGTGTCCTCGACCACATCATGCAGCAGGCCGGCCACGATGGTGATCTCGTCCAGCTTGACGTCCGCCAGCAGGCTCGCGACCTCCACCGGATGCGAATAGTACGCATCGCCGGAATCGCGCATCTGCTCGCCATGATGCTTTTTCGCGAAATCATAGGCCGCGCCCAGCAGCTCGGACTTCACCCGTGGATGATAGGCGCGAACCTTGTCGATCAGCCCCTGCCGGGTGAGCACTTCTTTCGGCTTGTCGGCAGCCGGTCGCGATGTGGCAGCTGGGTCGCCAGCCCCTTCAGCCTTTGCGGAAAGGGTGCTGCCGTCCATCAGGCCTCCTAGAGCCGGTCGTCCCGTCCGGACTCCAGCTCGGCCTGGTAGGCCCGCATGACATCTTCCTCGGTGGCGGTCGGCGCGGATTCGAGAGCCATACGATCGGCTTCGCGCTCGTTCTCCTCGCCGGGACGGATGTCCTGGAGGTTCGAGATCAGGGCTTCCTTGACCACTTTCAGGTCAACCGACTCATCAGCAATCTCGCGCAGCGAGACGACCGGATCCTTGTCATTGTCGCGGTCCACGGTGATCGGCGAACCTTCGCGGATCATGCGGGAACGGTGTGCGGCAAGCAGGACGAGCTCGAAACGGTTCGGGACCTTTTCGATGCAGTCTTCGACGGTAACGCGGGCCATGAGCAGATAATCTCCTTTGGACCGTCCCTTATATGCAGTGCAGCACCGTGGCGCAACCCGCGCCATGCCGCTGTCTGCAGGTCTTTTTCGCCCTCTTGGCAGCGCCGATTTCGCCGCTAGGCTGAGCCGATCACGAACCGGAGGCCTGCATTCATGTTCCGTACTGTCGCCCTGTCATCTCTCGTCCTCGCCCTTGCCGCCTGCGGAAATGGAAACGACGCCGCCGAAACGCCCCACCCGCTTGTCCCGGACACCGGCGCAGCGGACGCTGAAACGGCTGAAATCACTCCCGCCGCCGCACCGGCAAATTCCGTTCAGGCCGCAGCGCTTCCGAAGGCCGATGCAGGCCTTATCGAAATCTACAAACAGCTTCATGCCAATCCGGAACTGTCCTTCAAGGAAGCCCGCTCTGCTGCGCTCATGGCTTCGGAACTGGAAAATCTCGGCTTCGACGTCACAACGGGCATCGGTCAGGACTGGGTCGTCGCCAAGGCCATGAAGGATGTGGGAGAGGTCAAGGATGGTGTCGGCGGTCACGGCGTCGTGGGCGTGCTGCGCAATGGCGAGGGCCCGACCGTGATGATCCGCGCCGACATGGACGCCCTGCCCGTTCCGGATCAGACCGGCTTCCCCTTTGCGTCCGAAGTCCGCTCAACCACATGGACTGGCGTGGAAAGCCCGGTCATGCATGCCTGCGGGCACGACATCCACATGACCAGCTGGATCGGCACGGCGCGCGCCCTGGCCGCCCGCAAGGATGAGTGGAGTGGCACGCTGGTGATGATCGCCCAGCCAGCCGAGGAAATCGGCCTCGGGGCCCAGGCCATGTTGGCGGACGGGCTCTACAGCCGTTTCCCGCAGCCGGACTATAATCTCGCCCTGCACGTCTCCGCCGCCGCACCTGCCGGTACGGTCGTCTATACAAAGGGCTACGCCATGGCCAATGTCGACAGTGTCGACATCACGGTGAAAGGCGTGGGCGGGCATGGCGCCTATCCGCACACGACACGCGACCCGGTCCTCGTCGCCTCGCATATCGTGGTGGCGCTGCAGAGCCTCGTATCCCGAAACACGAACCCGCAGGATTCCGCGGTCGTCACCGTCGGATCGTTCAAGGCCGGCGCCAAGCACAATATCATCTCGGATGAAGCGACCCTTCTGCTGACCGTCCGCTCCTATGATGACGCGACCCGGCAAATGCTGCTGGACGGCATCGAGCGCATCGCGAAGGCACAGGCCGAAGCCTTTGGCGCACCGGAACCGGAGATCAAGGTGGAGCAGGACTACACCCCCTCCCTGTTCAACAATGCCGATCTCGCCGACAAGGCGATGACGGCCGTCGCCGGCGCCATCGGCGAGGATAATGTGAAAGAAGTGCCGCCAGTGATGGGCGGTGAGGATTTCAGCCAGTTCGGCCGGACCGAAGAAAACATTCCCGGTCTGCTGTTCTGGATCGGCGCGGTAGACCCGGAGCGCTACGAGGCCTCCAAGGACAGTTCCCTGCCCCTGCCCTCGCTGCATTCCCCCTTCTTCGCCCCGGCCTATGACCCCACCATCGCCACCGGCGTCGAAGCCATGACCGCCGCCGCCCTGGAACTCTTCGACGAGGGGTGATCTCCCATTCGCCGAAAAATAGAAGAATTGGCTTTTCTCGCCTGTTAACAAATGATTAAAATTCGGCGTGGTGAGGGGAGTATGCCATGCTGGAGAAAATGGGAATTGTCTGGAATCCGGGCTGGCCAAGCTGGTCTCGCCCCGGGCGCCGGGATGCTTGGCTGATCGTGTGGACTCTGGTGATGGCAGCCTTGGCTGCTATCAGTGTTGCGATCGCGGATCTTTCGGATCCGGATTCCGTTGAAGGCGCGGCAGCCTGGGGCACGATCACAGCCCTCTGCCTGCTTGCATACATGGCTACGGGAATTTTCGCCGTGCTTCGCTCGCGGGCTGACACGTCAAATCAGGAACTGGATGATCCGGAACATCATCCATCCTTTCACGGCGTCTTCCTGCTGACGTCACTCATGCTGTGTGTACTGGCCTGGATCGCATTCGGGCATCATGTCCCCTTCGCACACTGGCCATGGTCGGTGGATTTGAACGAGCCAACGCAACGCTCGTTGTATATTGCAGCGATCATTTCGAGCTTCGCGCCTCTCCTGTTCGGCTTTCACATGATCGCGCGAGAGGCGGCGACGGACAAAGCCAATTATCTGATGCACCCGGAAGGGCCGACCAGCTGGTTTCAACTCGGCGTCAGCGCCGGCGCACTCGGCTTCATCAGCCTTGGCGCCTGGGCGGCCGGCGAACGCTGGTTCTCCATGGAACAGGATTTCGGACTGGTTGTAATGAGCGGCGTCATCGCCGGATTTCTCGCCTTCATCTTCGTCCCGCATCTTGGAGATGCGCTCAGCAACCGGCGGGCAATCGACCCGCGCCCGGTCAACGGCGCTGGAGTGACATTCCATCCCGGCTACATCACCAGCGGCATCGATGCCGCTGCCGTGCGCCTGATCGCACCGCTGTCCGGTGCGACCCAATCGGGCTGGATGGTTCCACAGCTGATCCTGACACTGATTTTCTTGCCGCTTACCGCCATGGGCTATGCACTGCCCGCTCCATGGGGCCTCGTGCCGATTTGCATCGCTGGAGTGATCATCTTCGGCCTCGGCCGAAGGTGGGCATGGGTGGAGGATGACCGCGAAAAGGCCCTGCGCATCCAGTCGACGCGCTCAAGTCAGTTCCGTCTTGGGTTCGCGAACGACCTGCGTGACGAGGCCCTGATGGGCTATGCTTGGCTGTTCATCCTTGTGCCGCTGGCCCTGCGGCAGATCCAGATGCATTTTGACCTGTTCGAACCGGCCAATGGCCCCATGGGCATTGCCGCCCAGAGCGCCGGGCTGATGGACTGGTTGAAGTTTTTCGGCACAGAACTGGCCAAGGGAGTGCCCATCGTCGACTGGGTCGACATCTATGACGTCAACCAGGAAGAGCCCTTCGCCCCGAAAGGACCGATGGCACGCCATATCGTGTTCGTGTCGCGCCTGCTGGTGGATGTTGTTCTCATCGCAGCCCTGCTTCAGGCATTCGGGATCATGCAACGCAATCGCGCGCAGGAACGTTTGTTCGAAGCTGGCCAGATAGACTTTTTCGACCCGTTCATGGAGCGTCGCATCCTGCGAAAGGCATTCCAGCCCGCAGAACATGGCGCCGCCCCGCTGAACTCCCGCTATCTGGCCTATTTCGAGACCCATCGTGAAAAGAGCAAGGATCTCGACAAGGGTGACTATTACTACAACACGCGGCGTCTCAATGAATTGTTCAATGACCGGGACCGCAAAGTGCGCGAAGTCGTGCGCTGGTTCGCGAAGGATCTGATTGTCGGCAGCGTAACCGAGCGACTGAACAAGCTCGCGGATCTCTACGAAAGGACGTCACCGGAAAGTCGCGACAAACCGGACTGGAGCCGGAAGTTCTACCGCTTCTTTGATGATGTGGTGGCGGATGGCCGCAATCTGTCCGGGTCAAGCTGGAAGCAGGAGCATTCCATCGCGCTGTCCCGCCTCCTGTTCCAGTTGACGAACGACAAGGAGTACGATCAGGTCCGCAATCGTGCGCTGCTGCTCCTCGGCAGGTCGGACAGTCTGCATGCCGCGCGCGCAGTCGCTGCCAGGCTGGTTCGCGATGAACACGCAACGACGCTGCCGGGCATCTCTAAAGAGATTGCAGACACCTATCGGTTTGCCCGCCAGCCTCGCCTTGGCGAGCGAAGCCTGGCGACGGAATCCCTATTCAAGATCAAGGGCGACATCGAGGACAATCCCCACAGAACGGGCACCGCCACGCTCAAATTCATCGAGGCCGTGCTGGAATATGTCCGCAATGATGGCGGGAACGGGTCAATCCGTACCTGACGGGACGCCCTCGGTTCGCCAATGTTTCGGCTTGCCCTCCTTATTCCTATCCGCTAGACCCCTTTTGCTCAGAGTGCGCATAAGCATCATGTTTCTGTCGCACGAGCCACCTGTTCCCGGACGTTTGAAGGCCGATCCCCTTGAAACGCACCTGTTCAGGACCATATTATACTCAGATCGAGCATAAGTCGGTCTGAACCAAGGAGGACGACAATGGCACGTCTTATAGATTCCGGCCCTGGCTGCCCCACCCCAACCCCGCTGCGCGGCGCGTCCGCCGCCGAAGCGCGCGGTCTGGCCTATGATGACGCCGTGAAGGCGGAAACCGATGCGCTCTACCCGCTCGTGCAGGATTTCATCACCCCGATGGAATGGCCGGCCATCGCGCCGCTCGTGGCGGCAATCAACCGCCTGAAGAAAGAGAAGAACGCCGTCATCCTGGCGCACAATTACATGACGCCGGACATTTTCCAGCTGGTGGGCGATTTCCGCGGTGACAGCCTTCAGCTGGCCCGTGAGGCGTCCAAGGTGGATGCCGACATTATCGTTCAGGCAGGCGTGCACTTCATGGCCGAGACGTCCAAGATCCTCGCCCCCGAAAAGACCGTTCTGATCCCGGATACGCGCGCCGGATGCTCTCTGGCGGCCTCGATCACGGGCGCCGATGTGCGCCTGATCAAGCAGAAATTCCCGAATTATCCGGTCGTCACCTATGTGAACTGCACCGCCGAGGTGAAAGCCGAGTGCCACATCACCTGCACCAGTTCCAACGCCGCACAAGTCGTTGAAGCCATTGCCGCAGAATGGAATTCTGACACCGTCATCCTCGTGCCGGACCAGTATCTCGCCAAGAACGTGGCCGCACAGACCGGTATCCGCGTGATGACGTGGCCGGGCGCGTGTGAAGTGCACGAAATGTTCAGTGCCGACGATGTCGACCAGCTCCGCGAAGCGCATCCGGGCGTCGTCATCCTGGCCCACCCGGAATGTCCGCCGGACGTGCTGGAAGCAGCCGATTTTGCCGGATCGACCTCTGCGCTGGCCAACTACGTGGCCGAGGAAAGCCCCAACAAGGTGGTCCTGCTGACCGAATGCTCGATGAGCGACAATGTCGCCTCGGCCAATCCCGATGTGAACTTCATTCGGCCCTGCAATCTCTGCCCGCACATGAAGCGGATCACACTGGAGAACATCTATGACTGCCTCGTCACAGGCGAGCATGAAGTGACCATTCCGGAAGATGTGCGCGTGCGTGCCAAGGAGGCTCTGGATGCCATGATGGCCCTGCCGAAAATGGCCAGGCCTCTGGCGTTCGAGACCGGTCTGAAACCGCTCGACATCGAAATGGTCGTCTAGCAGCCGCGCAGGTTGTGCTAAGGCCGGAGTGCGGCGTAATGTGCCTTAGGGCGCAAGGAGAGGTAGCATGTTCCGAGGCAGGTTCCGTCTCGCGGCAGTGGCGATGGCAGGGCTTCTGGCCTGCGCCCCCGCCCATGCCGACAGCAAGCCCGCGGGAGACCCCGCCGATGTCCTCGGCACATGGAGCTTCCAGACCAAGCCATATCGCGGCGGGGAATGCATGATGTCCGGCACGATGTACCTTTCTCCGCATCCGGAAGAAGGCTTGTATGGCTGCGAGCTGACCGCGGTTGAAGTCTGCTCCATGTGGGGCCGCTCGGTGGTCCGCCAGTCCTGCAAGGCGCGGCGCTTCGGAGACCAGATTTCCATTCGGTCCCAGATCGAGGAGATGCTCGAAGCCAAGGTCGAGGGACTGATCTATGTGCCGGACAATTTCACGCTGACCATCCAGTCAGCCGATCGCATGTTCGGCGCACTGGTCTCGGCGGTGACTGCGCCTGCGGAATTCCGCCGCGCCAATGACGGCATTTCCTGATCCGTGTCCGCGCCGAGCTCCCAGACCCTGACGGCCAGCGGGCCAGTCGATGATGACGTCCTGATCGTCGGGGCCGGCCTTGCAGGCCTGTTCCTCGCGCTCGAACTCGCCCCGCGCCCGTGCACCGTCATCTCGCCGGCACCCTTGGGTCAGGCCGCATCCTCTGCCTGGGCCCAGGGCGGGCTCGCTGCCGCCCTCCACCCCAAGGACAGTCCGGAACAGCATGCCGCCGACACGGTCGCCGCCGGGGCCGGTCTGGTCGATCCGGTCATCGCACGCCTGATTGCCGAGGAAGGCCCCGCCCGGGTACGGGATCTGGTCGAGCTGGGCGTGCCGTTCGACCGCACGCCGGATGGCGCGCTGGCCCTGTCGCTCGAAGCCGCCCATTCCCATCCGCGCGTCGCCCGCGTGGCCGGAGATCTTGCCGGCAAGGCAATCATGGATGCGCTCGTCGCCGCCGTGGCCGCAGCGCCGCACATCACCGTGATTGAAGGCGCGCGGGCAACCGGCCTCCTGCAGGATGACACACGCCGGGTGGCCGGCATCATCCTGCGTGACCAGGCCGGCACGCTTTCGACCCGCACAGCCCGCGAGACCGTGCTGTGCACCGGCGGGTCCGGCGGCCTGTTCCAGGTCACCACCAATCCTCCGGAAGCCCGCGGCGACGCCGTCGCCATGGCCTGGGAAGCCGGCGCGCTGATCGCCGATCTCGAATTCGTCCAGTTCCACCCGACCGCCATCGACATCGGCCGCGATCCTGCGCCACTGGCAACCGAAGCCCTGCGCGGAGAAGGCGCCACGCTGCACAACCAGGATGGCGCCGCCTTCATGCAGCGCTATCACGAGCTGGCCGAGCTGGCCCCCCGCGACGAGGTTGCCCGCGCCGTCCACACCGAACGCATGGAAGGCCGCGGCGCCTTTCTGGATTGCCGCACTGCCGTTGGCGCACATTTTCCGGATCATTTCCCCACCGTGTTCGCGGCCTGCAAATCAGCCGGCATCGACCCGCGCGTCGACATGATCCCGGTCGCGCCCGCTGCGCACTATCATATGGGCGGTATCGTCCCGGACTTCTGGGGACGCAGCAGCCTGGACGGCCTGTCCGTCTGCGGAGAATGCACCTCCACCGGCGTCCATGGCGCAAATCGCCTCGCATCCAATTCCCTGCTCGAAGCCGTGGTTTTCGCACACCGGATTGCCAGCCGCCTGCGCCGCGTTGACCTGGACCAACCGGGCACGTCGCGCGGCAGTGTGCCGGGCGCCTTGCCCTTTGCCGCCCTCCAGCAATTGCGCCGCGCCATGTCCGAGAAATGCGGCGTCGTCCGCACCGGCCCCGGCATGCGGGAAGTTCTGGACCTGATTTCCGGCCTCAAGGACGCGCACGGTCCAGCCCGCGCACTGATCACGGGCGAGCTGATTGTCCGCTCTGCCCTCAATCGCGAGGAAAGTCGCGGCGGCCATTTTCGGTCAGACCATCCTGGTACGGCAGACCCGCGCCGCCAGTTCCTGATGAAGGATTTCAAGGAGGCTGTTTGCCTATGACCCCGACCCCGCCCCCCTTGCCGGCCATCATTCTCGATCCGATCGTGCGGCTCGCCCTGTCCGAGGATCTGGGCCGCGCCGGAGACCTGACCACAGACGCCACGATTGCAGCAGGCACTCAGATGAGCGTGGTCATCGCTGCCCGCCAGCCAGGCGTGATCGCCGGCCTGGACGTGGCCGCACACGCCTTGTCCCTGATCGATCCGACGGTTCGGCTGGAAATTCACAAGGGCGATGGGGCTGCGGTGAAACCGGGTGACATCGTGGCGGAACTGAATGGCAGCGCGCGCTCCATCCTCACCGCGGAGCGCACCATGCTGAACTTCATTGGCCGCCTCTCCGCCGTCGCCACCATGACGCGCGCCTATGTCGAAAAGGTCGCTCATACGGACGCAACAATCGTCTGCACCCGCAAGACAACGCCCGGCCATCGCGCCCTGGAGAAGCGCGCGGTGCGGTGCGGCGGCGGCACGGCCCACCGCTACGGACTCGATGATGCCGTCCTGATCAAGGACAATCACATTGCTGCCTGCGACGGCTCCGTGGCGCTGGCACTGGAACGGGCAAAGGCCTATGCCGGCCATCTGCGCATGATCGAGATCGAAGTGGACACGCTCGATCAGTTCGAGGAAGCCCTGAAACATGGTCCGCACGCCGTATTGCTCGACAATATGAGCCCCGAAACGCTGCGCCGCGCAGTCGAGATGAATCAGGGGCGGGTGACGCTGGAAGCTTCCGGCGGCGTCAATCTGGATACCGTTGCGTCAATCGCCGAAACCGGGGTCGACTTCATTTCCGTCGGTGCCCTGACCCATTCGGCCCCCAATCTTGACGTGGGCATGGATGTCGTCTGACACTGCTGAAAAGGGCGATCAGTCCCGGACAGCAGGAGGAAATTGCCCATGAGCCAAGCGGGCGGACGAAAGAGCATCTTCATTACCGGCGCAGCGTCCGGCATCGGCGCGGAAACCGCCCGATACTTCTCGAAACGCGGATGGTTTTGCGGCCTGTACGATGTGAACACGGCAGGTCTGGACGAGGTCGCCGCCGAGATTGGCGCCGGTAATTGCCTGCAGGCACGGCTGGACGTACGCAGCCGCGAGGATTGGTCTGCCGCCATGCGGGACTTTTCAGACGCCACCGAAGGCGCCATGAACGTGCTCTTCAACAATGCCGGAATCGGCCGTCATGGCTGGTTCGAGGACATCACCGGCGATGACAATGACGCCATCATCGACATCAACGTCAAAGGTGTCGTCAACGGGGTGCAGGCGGCGCTGCCGCTCCTGAAGGCAACCTCCGGCGCGCGAGTCGTCAACACGGCGTCCACGGCCGGGGTCGTCGGCTCGCCCCAGCTGGCCGTTTATTCTGCCACCAAGTTTGCCGTTCGGGGGCTGACCGAAGCGCTCGATGCCGAGTTCCGCGATCTGGATATCCGGGTGACCAGCCTGATGCCCTGGTTCATCGAGACGCCGATCCTTGAAATGGGGGACCGCGAAGGCTCAAACCACAAGATGTCGGACCAGCTGCGGGAAAACGGGATGAATGTCTATCCGGTCTCCATGGCAGCCGAAAAGGCCTGGGATGCGGCCCATGGCAAGGACATTCACTACATGGTGGGCAAGGATGCCGAGCGGGCGCGTTTCATGTCACGCTGGCTGCCCGGCGCCATCCGCAAACGGGTCCGGGAAGGCGTGCCTCCCCGCGACTGACCGCTAGTTCATGGCCCCTGCAACAGCGCCGCCGGACGCCGAGGATATCTGCGCGGCGGTGTAGGCAGCCACGTCATCCTTGTCGGCAATCTTTTCCGACACCGGCAGGTCGGCCTCGGCCGTCTTGCGTACCGTGTTGAATTTCGGCGCACCATTGGTGATCGTGCGGGTCGACGTGGAAACCATGGCCGGGGCCAGTGTCGGCGCCGGTGCATCCATCGCGACCTTTTCCAGTTTCACGTCATCCTGGGTCTTGATCACGGACGTCGCTGCCGCGTTCACATCCCGGTCCGCCGCGGCCGTGATGACCTGCTGGCGCTTGCGGGAATAGTTCTGCCGCACCTGGGCCCATTCAGCGCCGCGCGGGAAGCGGTAGAAGATGTGCAGGCCGATTTTGTCAGTCTTGATCAGGCCAGCACTCCAGATCGGGTCGACATAGGTCGCATGATAGTGCGTCGCACCGCCGGTCCGCTCCTCATTGAGGTCCATCAGGACATGGGCGGCAACTTTCTGGGCATTCTCCCAGTTGCGGCCACGCGGGGCGCGGTTCATGGCACCGTCACAGGTAAAGGTGAACTGGCAGCCGGTCGTGCGGGTCGCGCCCTGGAACACGACATCACAGATGCTGTCGGGATAGCGATGGTCGCGCACGCGGTTGGCAATCACCTCGGCAACAGCCATCTGGCCGCTCAGCGACTCGGTGCCGGCCTCGTAATAGATTGCCTGGGAGAGACACTTGGCCTCGTCATTGATCTTTTCGGCGCGCTTGATGTGCTCCGGACGGAACGAAACCAGCGACGAAAGGGCCGCGCCATCCCGGTCCCGCGCAGCGTAGCGGCTCATCGAGGAGTCCGTATCGCGCTTCAACGTGTATTCGACCGTGCGGATCCAGGGCGTGTCCAGCAAGCTGGGAGTCATCGGATCCGCGCGCACCGTCACGCCACCATCCTCGATCGACGCCAGGCGGGTTGCTTCGGCACGGAAATCAGCTTCGGCGCGCTTCTCCAGCTGGAGTTCGCCGAGAATTGGCAGCGTCACAGTCGCCGCAACCGCGCAGACCGCAACGGTCGCGCCGCGTACGACGATATCTCTCTGCTCTTCGTTCGTCATAGCCATCCACCAACGCTTGAGCCGCTCCTGGAGCCCACGCATTGGCAACAGGGTCGCCCTTCGTGGTTGAAGAATCCTTAACATCACCGCTCCCCAATCCCCCGGCAGACGATATATTCCGTCATGTGCAACCCGGGTGTTGTTGGTTTGTCTTAACTTGATCAGGCCCGTTTCAGACCCTGTTCGGACTTCGATATCCGTCTCTGCGAGTACCTAGCAAGAAGCTGGCCAGATACGTCAGTGACTTTTCTGTCAGGATACATACGCCCCGATTTCACGATTTAAACCGCCACTTCAGGACAAACCCGACAACCCCCTGTAATATCGTGGAATATTTCGGCAAATTTGATGAAATTTCTTGCACTGCACAAAAAAGGGTGTTGCGCGGACGCAACACCCAAATTCTGAGCGATTCGGTCGAATCTCTCGCGCCTATCGGGCCTTCAGGGCCGCATGCGCCGCGGCGAGCCGGGCGATCGGGACGCGGTAGGGAGAACAGGACACATAGTCGAGTCCCGTATTGTGACAAAAGTTAATCGATGCCGGGTCGCCACCATGCTCGCCGCAGATCCCCAGCTTGATTCCGGGGCGTGTGCTCCGGCCGCGTTCGGCAGCCAGTTTCACCAATTCGCCCACGCCCACCTGGTCCAGGGTCACGAACGGGTCCTTTTCGTAGATGCCCTTGTCTTCATAAGCTTTCAGGAAGCGGCCGGCATCATCGCGGGAAATGCCCAGCGTGGTTTGCGTCAGGTCGTTCGTGCCGAAAGAGAAGAACGCGGCGGAATTGGCAATCTCGCCAGCCTGCAGCGCGGCCCGTGGCAGCTCGATCATCGTGCCGACCATATAGTCCAGCGTCACACCGGTTTCAGCGAAAACCGCCGTCGCAACATCGTCGACGACCTTTTTCAGGATGGCCAGCTCCTTGTGGGTCGCGACCAGCGGGATCATGACCTCCGGTACAGGCTTGCGGCCGGTTTCCTTTGAGACGTTCACAGCCGCCTCGAAAATGGCGCGGGCCTGCATCTCGTAGATTTCCGGATAGGTGATGCCGAGGCGGCAGCCCCGATGCCCCAGCATCGGATTGCTCTCATGCAGCTCCGCTGCGCGGCGGCGCAATTCGTCGGCGCTGACGCCGGATGCCTTGGCCACATCTTCCATGTCCGCATCAGTGTGCGGCAGGAATTCGTGCAGCGGCGGGTCCAGCAGGCGGATCGTCGCCGGGCGATCCTCCAGAATGCGGAAGATCTCCTCGAAATCGCCGCGCTGCATCGGCAGCAGCTTGTCGAGTGCGGCGCGGCGGCCGGTCTCGCCATCCGCCAGGATCATGGCGCGGACTTCCGGAATACGCTCTTCCTCGAAGAACATGTGCTCGGTGCGGCACAGGCCGATACCCTCAGCGCCGAACTCCACAGCCGTGCGCGTATCGAGCGGCGTTTCTGCATTCGCACGCACTTTCAGCGTCCGGGCCTTGTCGGCCCAGCCCATCAGCAGGCCGAAATCGCCCGACAGGTCCGGCTGCACCATTTTCACGGCGCCCAGCATGACTTGTCCGGTGGCGCCGTCGACCGTGATGATGTCACCCTTTTTCACTTCGCGGCCCATGACGCGGAACACGCCGGCCTTGTTGTCGATCTGCAGGCCGCCGGCGCCGCACACGCACGGGCGCCCCATGCCGCGGGCCACAACGGCGGCGTGGCTGGTCATGCCGCCGCGCGCCGTCACGATGGCGCGGGAGGCGTGCATGCCCTTGATGTCTTCCGGGCTGGTTTCGATACGGACCAGGATCACATCCTCGCCCTTTTCCGCCATGTCCCAGGCTTCATCGGATTCAAACACAACCTTGCCGACTGCCGCGCCGGGGCTGGCCGGCAGGCCCATCACGACCACGTCGCGTTCGGCATCCTCGGCAATGGTCGGGTGAAGCAGCTGGTCCAGCTGGGACGGCTCAAGCCGCAGAACGGCCTCTTCTTCCGTCACCAGGCCTTCGCGGGCCATGTCGACCGCGATCTTCAGCGCGGCCGCAGCCGTACGCTTGCCGGTCCGCGTCTGCAGCATGTAGAGGCGGCCATCCTCGACCGTGAACTCCAGATCCTGCATGTCCTTGTAGTGCTGTTCCAGCGTGTTCGCGACGTCGCGCAGCTGGGTGTAGACTTCCGGCATGGCCTCTTCCAGCGGGGCATCATCCGAGCCCAGCTTATCGGCACGCTCGCGCGAGATCGGCGCCGGTGTGCGGATGCCCGCCACCACGTCCTCGCCCTGGGCATTGATCAAATATTCGCCATAGAAGACCGGATCACCATTTGACGGGTCCCGCGTGAAGGCCACGCCGGTGGCCGACGTCTCGCCCAGATTGCCGAATACCATGGCCTGCACATTGACGGCCGTGCCCCATTCCTCGGGAATGTCGTTCAGCTTGCGATAGGTGATCGCGCGGTCATTCATCCACGATCCGAACACGGCCGTGATGGCGCCCCAGAGCTGTTCCTTCGGATCGTCCGGGAACGGGCGGCCCAGATTGTACTGAACCGCGTCCTTGTAGAGCGAAATGATCTGCTTCCAGTCCTCGGCCGTCATCTCGGTGTCGAGATCATAGCCCTGACGGTCCTTGTAATCGTCCAGGATGTGCTCGAACTCGTCATGGCTGATGCCCAGCACGACGTTCGAATACATCTGGATGAACCGGCGATAGGAATCGTAGGCAAAGCGCTCACCGGCCTTTTTCGCCAGGCCCGCTGCAGCGGCCTCGTTCAGGCCCAGATTCAGCACCGTGTCCATCATGCCCGGCATCGAGGCGCGCGCGCCCGAACGGACCGACACCAGCAGCGGATTTTCGGGATCCCCGAACCCCTTGCCGGTTTCCTGTTCAATGGCTTCCAGCGCGGCATCCACCTGCGCTTCCAGCGTCGCCGGATACTTCCGGTCCAGTTCGTAATAGGCCGTGCAAACCGCCGTCGTGATCGTGAATCCGGGCGGAACCGGCAGGCCCAGCTTGGCCATTTCCGCAAGGTTTGCCCCCTTGCCGCCCAGCAGGTTCTTCATTGAGGCGTCGCCATCTGCGCTCCCGCCGCCAAAAGCATACACCCAGGTTTCGTCTGCTGGTTTCAGTGCCGCTTCACCCATGAATTCTGCCTTCCGATACATAAGTCGTGTCCCCCGTGCTTACGCCGGGCGAATTGCAAATCCTATGCTGCATTGCAGCGCCATTGGCCAGTGTCGGAATGGGCCCCGGACATGTGACAACGTTGTTTGTGACACATTGGCGCGTTCGCACCGAAACAGGGCGTTTCAGTGTGACACAACGGGCACGCCGCGGCCTAACCTGGATCAGCCGTCAATGCGGGAGAAATCGGCCACACGGTGCAGCGTGTCACGGATCTGGGTGAGCAGGGCCAGGCGATTCGCCCGGACGGCCGGATCTTCGTCATTCACCATGACCGCCTCGAAGAAGGCATCGACCGGTGCGCGCAGCCTGGCGAGTTCCGCCATGGCGCCGGTAAAGTCCTCCGCCGCCAGCGGCGCCGCAATGGCCGCCTCGACCTCTGCCAGCGCCTTGCCCAGCGCCTGCTCCTCGGCAGGGCCCCTGGCGATCAGCGCATCGTTGACGGAAAGGTCGGAGGGCAGATCGCCCTTCTTCTCCTCGGCCTTCAGGATGTTCGCCGCGCGCTTGTAGCCCGCCAGCAAATTCGCGCCATCCTCGTTCTCCAGAAACGCCCCCAGCGCCTCGACCCGGCGCGTGATGAGCACAAGATCATCCTCACCGAGCGCGAAGACGGCATCGATGAGGTCGTGCCGCTGCCCCTGGTCGCGGAGGTATTGCTTGAGGCGATCAGCGAAGAAGGAAAGCAGGTCGTTCGAAGCTTCCGCATCGGTCTGGAGTTTCAGTCGAACTTGATTTTCCAGCACAATCCGAACCACGCCCAATGCCGCCCGGCGCAGCGCGAACGGGTCCTTGCTCCCCGTCGGCTTCTCGTCAATCGCCCAGAATCCAACCAGCGTATCCAGCTTGTCGGCCAGCGCGACCGCGATGCCCACCGGGTCTGTCGGTACAGAGTCGCTCGGGCCCTGAGGTTTGTAATGGTCGCGGATGGCATCGGCGACCGCTTCAGGCTCGCCCGCTTCCAGCGCATAGTACCGTCCCATCACGCCCTGCAGTTCCGGAAACTCGCCAACCATTTCGGACACGAGATCCGCCTTGGCGAGGCGCGCCGCCCGTTCGGCCAAATCCGGATCCGCGCCCACTTTCGGGGCCAGCTCCCGCGCCAGCGCCGCCACGCGCTCCACCTTGTCGCCCAGCGAGCCAAGCTCGGCCTTGAAGGCAATCGTCGACAGTTTCGCCGCCATCTCTTCCAGCGGCGTCGCCTTGTCCTTTTCCCAGAAGAACCGGCCATCATCGAGACGGGCGGACAGAACACGCGAATTGCCCTCGGCCAGCTTCTTGCCGCCATCGGTCGCTTCGATATTGGCCACCACGATGAAGTGCGGCGCCAGCTTTCCGGTCTTCCTGTCATTGACCGCGAAATATTTCTGGTGCGTCCGCATCGACAGCTGGATCACTTCCGGCGGCAGGCTCAGGAAAGCCGGGTCCATGTCTCCCAGCACAACGACCGGCCATTCGGCCAGGCCCACCACTTCTTCCAGCAGGCCCTTGTCCTCGATCCATTCAAGCCCGGCCTCCGCGCACACTGTCTCGATCCCGGCCAGGATCACCTCGCGCCGCGCATCCCGCGTCAGCCGTACATGGCCCTGGCCTTCCAGCTGGCTTTCATAATCCTTGCGGGATGTCACCCTGAACGGCCCGCGGCCATGCACTCGATGGCCTTCGGTTTCGTTGCCGCTGGCAATGCCATCCACCTCGAACGGCACAACTTTCCCGTCCAGCACGCAGACAATCCGCTGCAGCGGGCGCACCCAGCGCAGCTCGCCGGTGCCCCAGCGCATGCTCTTGGGCCAATGGAAGCCGCGAATGATGGCCGGTACGGCCTCGGCAATGATGTCGGTCGCATCGCGGCCCGGCGTCTCGATAACGGCCACGTAGAAGTCGCCCTTCTTCGGGTCCGAGCGCACCTCGGCCTGGCTGATATCGCTGAGGCCTGCACCGCGCAGGAAGCCTTCCACCGCCTTGTCCGGCGCGCCGACCTTCGGGCCCTTGCGCTCTTCCTTCACATCGGCCGAACGATCCGACAGGCCATCGACAAACACGGTCAGGCGCCGCGGTCCGGACGCCGTTTCCAGAGCGGCCCAGTTCAGGCCCGCCTCGCCCAACGCCTTCTCCAGCGCCGCGCCGAGATCGCTTTCGGCCTTGGCCTGCATGCGCGCAGGAATTTCCTCCGAGAAGAGTTCGAGAATCAGGTCTGCCATGAAGGGGTCCAGCCAGAAGTTACAAGCCTGCACGGCATACTAGGGCGGGCGTCAGGGTCAAGCGCCGGACGTGCAGATGGGCCAATCAGTCCGCGCCAAAGGTCAGCTCCCACAGCTGCAACCCGCCGCCCTTCATCGAGACGAGCAGCCGTTTTCCGTCCGGCGAGAACTCCACCCAGTTTGCGCCAAACATGCTGAGATCCTGCACGCCCGCAAGGAACGCGCCCGTCTCCGCGTCCCAGATCTTGCCGGACAGATCCATCGCGCTGGTCGCAACGAATTCCCCATCCATGCTGAACGTCGCATTCCAAAGCGGCGCATCGTGTCCGGTCAGCTCCAGCACATTGCCGTCCTCATCCCAGACCCGCGCGCGCTTGTCGGCAGAGGCAATCAGGATGCGCTCGCCATCGGCGCTGAACATGGCATAGGTCGCGGGCAGCTCTCCGGACTCCACAATGCGCACCTGCCGGCCGGACTCGGCCTCCCACACACGCACCGTGCCATCATTCGACGCCGTGACGATCCGGCTGGCATCGGCATTGTACCGCGCCGACCGGACGGCGCCGGAATGCCCCGTCAGCCGCATCAGCTCCGCGCCGGAGCGCGCATCCCAGATGCGCACCGTCTTGTCCTGGGACGCCGTGATCACCCGATCTCCGAACGGGCTGTATTCGGCATAGGTCACGACATCCTCATGCCCGTCCAGCACCAGCCGCGCCTCCTCGCCCAGCGCGCTCCAGATGCGCGCCGTGCCATCTTCGGACGCGGTGATGAGGCGCTCTTCATCCGGGCTGAACCGCACGGTCAGCACCGGCGCGGTATGGCCTTTCAGTTCGGTCGACTGGCCATAAAGGCTCGGCGTCATGCCTACGATCCAGAGGCGGGCTGTGTGATCGGCCGATGCGCTCCCCACGAACCGCCCGCTCGGGCTGTAATCCACGCCATAGACTTCGTCCGTATGCCCGTTCAGGTCGCCAAACCAGGACACCGATTTCAGCTGCAATCGCGTGCGGGCGCAGGGCGGATTGGCCAGGTTCCGGCGCGCCACCTCGGCGAACTTGCCATCCGGATACGCCTCCAGGTGACGGGCATATTTCGTACAGGGATCGACCGCGGTATAGCCGACGCTGGAAATCTCAACCCAGTCGATCGTCTCCTGATCCAGGCCGGCATCCATGCGGCATTCGCCCGCAAAGCAGTAATCCAGCGAGACATCCGAATAGATGGCCGGGCGTTGCTCGTGATTGATCGAGGCGGCAAGCGCGGCCACTTCCGTCCGGGTCTCGTCCACGCTGCGCAACAGCGGGCTGGCCGGATCGCCGAGGCGTGGCAACAGGCTGCGGGTGAAGACCGAATAGGGCGAGTCATCCTCCGGCCCCAGCCGGTCCAGCGCCTTCTGCCGGGCGCCCGCCGCATAGACGACCAACGTGCCCGGCACGATCTCCAGCCGCGACAGACCCCGCGCCACGCTGCGCGTGCCCGTATCGAACGGATTGTCCCGGCAGGCATCCACGATGGCGAACAAGAGGCCCGGCCGGCGCGCCTTGATCTCGGCCAGCACGTCATTCGACAGGGACACGGTCTGGCGCCTGAGCGCGAACTCGGACGATTCCAGCGGCGCATCCTTCAGGGCCAGGAAATTGTCGGCCCCATCGGACCAGCCATGCCCGGAGAAGATGAAGGCCACTTCATCGCCCGGCTCGATGGATTGCAGGAACCCGTCCAGCGCCTCGAGAAACTCAATCGTACCCGGATCGATGAGGCGCGTGACTTCAAAGCCCAGTTGCCCTTCGAAGGCTTCGGAATAGCCTGTCGCGTCGCCGGTCGTTTTCTGAAGGTCGGGCAGCTGTTCATAATCGCCCACGCCAATGATCAAGGCGCGTTTGGTCTTGGCATCCGCGCCGAGCGCAACGCCCAGAAACATCAGGCCGATCAGTATCCATCGAAACATCACGCGTCCTCCCACAGGGGAAAGTCTACCCCCAAGGGCCGCGATGGACAAATCTTCCGGCCGACGACTTTAGGCGTTTGCGCCTTCCTGCTCGGCCCATTGCGCTGCGGCGCCGCGGGCCAGGTCGCGAACGCGGGCAATATAGGCCTGACGCTCGGTCGGGCTGATCGCGCCGCGCGCATCGATCAGATTGAAGGTGTGGCTGGCCTTGAGAGCATAGTCATAGGCCGGCAGCGGCTTGCCCGCATCGCGCAGGGCGTTCGACTGGGTCTCGCAATCTGCGAACCAGCGCTTCAGCATCTCGACATCGGAATGCTCGAAATTGAAGGCCGATTGCTGGCGCTCATTTTCCAGGAACACATCGCCATAGGTCAGCGGCACGTCACTGTCCGGATCGTTGAACGGCAGATTGTAGACATTGTCGACGCCGAACACATACATGGCGAGGCGTTCCAGGCCGTAGGTCAGCTCGCCGGATACCGGAAAGACGTCGAGCCCGCCAACCTGCTGGAAATAAGTATACTGGCTGACTTCCATCCCGTCACACCAGACTTCCCAGCCAAGCCCCCAGGCGCCGACGGTGGGGTTCTCCCAATCATCTTCCACGAAGCGGATGTCATGCACCGTCGGGTCGATTCCGATACGGTAGAGGCTTTCGAGATACAGATCCTGCAGATTGTCCGGATTGGGCTTCAGGATCACCTGGAACTGGTAATAGTGGCCAAGCCGGTTCGGGTTCTCGCCATAGCGCGCATCCTTCGGGCGGCGCGACGGCTGGACATAGGCGGCGCGCCACTCTTTCGGCCCCAGTGCGCGCAGCACGGTGGCCGGGTGCAGCGTGCCGGCGCCGACTTCCATGTCATAGGGTTGCAGGATCGCACAGCCCTTCTCGGCCCAGTAGGTCTGAAGCGTCAGGATCAGGTCCTGGAAGGATTTCGGCTTGGCGTGCGCCTTGGGTGCGGTCATGGCTCGGATCCGGAATGTCTGTTGCCCGCCGGGTTAGCGCCGCGCGCGAAACGAGGCAAGCGCGGGAATGCGATCAGAACGGACCGCGCGATTCCTCATGATCGTTCGAACCGCCGCTGCGCCCGGTCACCATGCGGTAGAACCCGCCATGCCCGAGCAGCGCCATCGCCAGCCCGATGAAGAGGAAACCGAAGAATAACAGGCCGAACATGGCCATCTCCTTTCTGCACCCCTGCCTCGAAACGCAGCCTAGCCTGCAAACGCGGCAATTCCCAGCAAAACCGGATCACCAGTCGATGGCATCTCCACGCCGCAGGGACTCCAGCTCCGCGCCCGGTTGTCCATTCGGTGTGTGGGTGATCAACGGCGCTAGCAGGCGAACGCTGCCCCGTTTCAGGCCCTTTCGCCCGCGCACCAGAACCCGGCGGGCCTCCTCGCCCTGTTTCGAGGCAATCGGCAGCACGGTGATCTCGCCCGTCAGCCGGTCCAGCACAGTCAGGATCCGCGCCAGTTCCGCCGCGCGGTGAATGATCACGATCGGCGCTCGCGGCCGCGCCGCAAAGGCCATTGCCTTGATCCAGCCATCCAGTGTCAGCGATTCCAGATAGGCCGCCACCTTGCCTTCGCCGGGGGCGGAGATTCGGCCCGGCTCGAAATAGGGCGGGTTGGCAAACACGATGTCGAACCGGTTTTCCTTGTCACGGACCCAGTCGGCGGCGTTGCCGGTCTCCAGGGTCACGCGGTCGCCAAACGCATTGGCCTCTACTCCGCGCCGGGCCAGCGCGACCATGCCTTCATCAATGTCCACACCGGTAAACCGGGTCTGCGGCAATCTGAATGCTGCCGTCATCAGCGCGCCACCGCAGCCACAGCCGATTTCCAGTGCATGGCCACCCGGCCTGTCCGGCAAGGCGGCGGAAAGAATGAGCGAATCGGTTCCGGCGCGGAATCCCTTTTCCGGCTGGAACAGCCGGACCCGGCCCTGATACAGAGTGTCTTCGGTAATCCCGTCCACTAGCCCGGTTCAACTTCGGAAAGGGCACGCTGGGCAGAGGCCGCCAGATCATCCCGCACCATCACCCGGCGGGGAAAGGCCCCGATATTGCCCTCAACCGCTGAAATGTGTTGGTCGGCGATGAAATAGTCGATCCCCGCCTCTTGCAGCAAATGCTCGACATAGCTCAGCTTGACCGGGTCATTGGTGCGAAAGATTTCCTTCATTGAGTGGCTGCGCCCCGCAAATTGATGTCCACAGATTGCGCATCATACACCATTGGCCGGTCGGGCTTCTCGCCCGTTCCGGTCACGATCTCGATCATTTCCGTGACCTCGCCGCCGGATCCGCCGCCCAGAGGAAATCCGATGCCGACCCCCACGCCGACACTGCTGCTGCGCCCATAGGACCCGCTGGACCCACCAATCGACACGCTGGACCGGCTGCCGGTGTTGCCACTCTCCCGATCCGTGTAACTGCTGGTGATCTCGAACCAGTCGGACCCTTCCAGCAAGGTCAGTTCGGCCGCCCTCAGCAGCGCCCGGTCGCGGGCCCGGGCGGGATCGGTGTCAGTGTAGGTGACCTGGTATCGGCCGGCTTCAATCTTCTGGCTGGCATAGCCCATGGCGCCGGATTTCGACGCGGGTCCATAAGCCTGGCTGCTCGTACAGGCGGCGAGAGCCCCTGCGGCGATGAGGTACATGAGATGCTTCATCAGAAAACCTTTCCCGGTTCGAGCCATCGGGTCAAATGGCCAGCCAATATTACTCTTACCCTATGTGGTTTCAGCACAATACTTGATGAACAGATGCGTCGGGGTGCCACGGCGCGCTTGATGCAAAGTCATCCTAGGACTATTTCCCGTTTTATCAGGGCAAAGATGGGAGCCAGCAAACCGTGACCCTTTCGCCAAAAACAAAGGGCAAAGAGGCCGTCGGTTCCATCGTGGATCGGATGCAGGCGCTCGTGGCCGGTGACCTCGCAAAGGTCGAACACCTGTTGGCCACACGCGCCGCCAGCCCGATTTCGGTGATTCCGGACCTGTCGGCCTATATCGTCTCCGCTGGCGGCAAGCGGCTGCGCCCGCTGATCACGCTGATTTCGGCCCATGCGGTCGGCACGCCGAATGAGTCGACCCACGCGCTCGCCGCCGCTGTCGAGTTCATTCACACGGCCACGCTGCTCCACGATGATGTCGTGGACGAAAGCGATCTGCGCCGCGGCAAGCCCGCCGCCAAGGCGATCTGGGGCAACAAGGCCTCGATCCTGGTCGGTGATTTCCTGTTTGCCCGCGCCTTCAATCTTCTGGTCGAGACCAACAGTCTGGACATCCTGAACCGTCTGGCCACCGCCTCGACCATCATTGCCGAGGGCGAGGTGCGCCAATTGGCGGCCATGCAGGTCCGCGACCTGCCCACCGAGGACTATCTCGCCATCATCGAGGCCAAGACCGGCGCGCTGTTCGAGGCAGCCGCCGAGACCGGCGCGATGTCTGTCGGCTCGGGATCGCATGCGCATGCGCTGGCCACCTATGGCAAGAATCTCGGCCTGGCCTTCCAGATCATCGATGACGTGCTCGACTATGGCGGCACAACATCGGTCATCGGCAAGTCGGTCGGCGACGATTTCCGCGAATGCAAGATCACGCTGCCGACCATCATCGCAAAGCGACGCGGCTCGGACGAGGACCGGGAATTCTGGGACCGCGCGATGCATCCTGACACGCAACAGGATTCCGACCTGGCGCACGCCGTCCACCTGATCCGCGCCACCGGCGCGGCGGAAGCCACGGTGCAGGAGGCCGAAGCCTATACGTCGCTCGCCAAGGCCGCGCTCCGGACCCTGCCGGAATCGCCCTATCGCGACGCGCTCGAGGAATTGGCAGATTTCTGCGTCAGCCGCGCCTATTAGGCCCGGCGCCGCTCCCACAGCCACAGGCCGGATCCCGCTGCGCCGAGCGCGATGAGCGCGACCAGCTGCTGCACCGGAAATGCATCGGCCGGATCTCCGGTTGCAACCGGGCTGAACAGCGCCAGCACACCCGCAACAGCGCACAGCAACGTCATCCCCCACCAGAGCGCCGCGACCGCAATGTGCCGCCAGCCCCGCGCCACCAGTCTTTGATACGCGTGGTCGGTATGGGCCTGCATCAGGTTGCGGCCCTTCAGGCTGCGCCAGGCCAGCGTCAGCAGCACGTCGACAAGGATCGGCAGGGACAGGGTTAGGCCCAGCAGGGCGACGCGCAGCCCGTCCATGCTGGCCGAGACATGATAGACCGCCAGCAGGCCGAACAGGCCGCCGGCGCCGAGCGATCCGCAATCGCCCGCATAGAGTACGCCGCGTACATTCCAGGCCAGGAATCCCAGCACGGCCCCGAACATGGCGAACTGCGCCACGATCGCATATTCGCCGAACAGGTCCGGAGCGCAGGTGCCGAAGCACAGCATCATGATGGCATAGGCCGGAAACAATCCGACATGCATGATGCCGAGTGTCCCCAGGGCGAGACCATTCGCACCATCCATGAAGTTCGCGGCATTGGTGATCACGATCAGCCAGCCAAATACCGCCACGCCGATCAGCATCTGGCCGGATGCCAGGAAGGGCGCGGCCGCAAGCGCCGCCCAGAGACAGATCAGGCACAATTTGAAACGGGCTGACATATCCAGCCAGTCATCGGCCAGCCCGATGAGCCAGGGTGAAACCGCCAGAAACGCCATGAACAGGATCTGGATGGGTTGCGCCTCTGCTATCGCGCCCGGACCGGACGTCGCGGCAAAGGCCACCAGCGCGATCAGCAGCGCCCCCAGCATGCCCAGCCCGCCGGTGCGCGGGACCGGTGCTTTCTGCTGCTTGCGCCCGCCATCCGGCGCATCCAGCAGAGGCACACGCCGCGCCAGCGCGCACAGCACGAAGGAGATCAGCGCCGTCCCCGCGACCAGATAGGACACGCTCATGCCGCGTCCCCGAGCAGAGTCGCCCGAACCCACCAGCCCGGCCGCGCCGCCGCCAGCACGGTCGCCGCCGCCTCGGCGGCCTCCCGGCTCTCGAACAGGGCAAAACAGGTCGCCCCCGATCCGCTCATGCGCGCCAGGCGGGCCCCTTCAAGCTGCACCAGCGTGTCCAGCACAATGGCGATCTCCGGCACAAGCTCGATGGCCGGCGCCTGCAGATCATTGCCCTGTTCCTGCAACCAGTTGATCAGGTCTGAAACGTTTTGAAACGGGGGCAGCGCCTCCAGCGCGACAAATTCCTGCCCCCCGCCCGCGGCATCAAAGGCCCGGAACACCGGCCCGGTCGGGCAATCGAGCCCCGGATTGACCAGCACGGCCGGCAGGGCTGGCAGGCCGGTTTGCACGCGCACACGCTCCCCCTCGCCCTGCATCAGGGCCGCCCGCCCCTCCAGCGCCACCGGAACATCGCCGCCCAGCGGCACGGCCACGCGGCGCACAAGGTCCGGGTCCAGCGCCCATAATTTCTGCAGCAATCTCAAGGCAGCACCGGCATCCGCCGACCCGCCGCCAATTCCTGCGGCAACCGGCAAATGCTTGTCCAGCGTCAGCGCCGCGCCCCGTGCCTGTCCCGCCGCCGCGCACAGCGCCCGGGCGGCCTGCATCACCAGATTGTCGTCCGTCGCCTCCAGCCCGGCCGCACGCGGACCAGAAATCTTGAGGCTCAGCTGGTCAGACGGCTCCGCCGAAACGCGGTCTGCCGCTTCCGGCCCGGCAAAGACAACGAGCGAATCGAGCGGGTGCCGGCCATTCTCCTGGACGGAGCCCACATGCAGGAAGAGATTGACCTTGGCAGGTGCGAGAGCCGTAGGCATGCCAGATTCCAGCCCTGTCTAGGGGCGTCCGGGCGGCGGCAGGGCTGCCGCCGCATCAGATTCGGCCTGCTTGATCGCCGGCAGCAACGGCCCGGCAACCAGCTTGGCCTCGATCCGGTCGCGCTCGCCATCGGCCGGGTCCAGCGTCAGGGACCGGCGCCACTGGAACCGCGCTTCCAGCTTCCGGCCGGTCTGCCAATAGGCATCCCCGAGATGGTCATTCACAACCGGGTCGCCCGGTTCCAGTTCCACAGCGCGCTCCAGAAGCGTGGTGGCCATGTCGTAATTGCCAAGCCGGTAATGGGCCCATCCCAGGCTGTCGATGATATGGCCGGCCTCGGGGGCCTGCTCTGCCGCCCGCTGGATCATCGTCATGGCGTGATCCAGATTTTCGCCGCGGTCGACATAGGAATAACCGAGATAGTTCAGCAGCGAGGCATCGTCCGGCTGCAGCGCCAGGGCATGCAGCAGGTCCCGCTCGGCCCCCTGCCAGTCCCCCATCGCCTCGCGGGAGGCGCCGCGCGCATAGAACAGCCGCCAGTCCTCGCGGCCTCTCACCGTGTCTTCTTCAATGGTCTGGCTCAACAGGGCGTCGGCCTCGGCCTGACGACCGATGGTGCGGTAGAGTTCCGCGACCTGGATCTTCAAGCCGCGGTCCGGTGCGTGCTGCAACGCTTCAGCCGCCACGGCCAGCGCTGACTGGTTGCGGCCGCTGCGCTGCAGGGCCCACGCGATCTGGCCGCGCGAAGTGGCATAGAATGCAGATTCTTCCGGAACACGCGCAAGCACAGCGATCGCTTCTTCCCAGCGTTCCGCATTCGCCAGGGATTGCGCCCAGAGGGAGCGGGCGACGTGCAGGTCCCTGTCCAGGGCGAGGGCGAGCACAAAATAGACGGCCGACACATCGTCATCGGTCTGGCTCATCAAGGCCGCCGCCGGAACATAGACGGCCAGCGCCGCCCCTTCATCCGGACTGAGCCGGCGGACCTTGATCCGGTCTCCTGCCCGGATCGCCTGACCCAGCCGGGCGATGGCCGCGTTGTGGCCAACCTCCCGCTCGAACGTGTCGATCATGTCGAGCGCGTCTTCGTGCGCGCCGCGTGATGCGAGCAATTGCGCATGGGCTTCAACGCCCACAGCCAGCCGGGCGCCGGACGACCACAGGGATTGAAACACGGCCAAAGCCGCCTCGTCATGACCCGCGGACATCTCGATCAGCCCCATCATGTACAGCGTGGCGCTGTCGAGCCGCGGATCGCCGGTCAGGCCGGATTCGAGATAGCGAATGGCCGCATCGGTTCCCTGGGCCTCGACGACACGCCAGGCCGACAATCCCCGCGCGATCATCCGGTTGAAAGGACCGAACCGGGTCTGTTCAAGGAATTGCCGGGCTTCCGCGTCGCGCCCCTCGCGTTGCGCGTCCACGGCAAGCGTCAGGCGGACCAGAGCCGCTTCACTGCCCAGCGCATGTGCGCGTTCGGCAAGCCGCACGCCCTCACGATAGTCTCCGGACAGGAGCGCCGCAAACAGGGCCCGGTCGGCAATGCCGGATTTCTCCGGCGCGGAATCAATTGCCAGGGCATAGTGTTCCGCCGCCATTTGCGGATCGTTTGTCATTGCCGCGAAACGGGCAATCAGGAAGTCCGAATAGGCCTCCGCCTCCGAAGGCCTGCCATTGTCGATGAGCGAGGAATCAAAGGGGCGCAGCGCGCCCGTTCCGGCACAGGATGACGATACCGCAAGCAGCGACGAGACGGCGATGATACGCAGGAACAACATGCGGTCCAACTTCTCAGCATCGGCCCCTGGCCGCAAGGGGATTCACCCGTTCTCTCCATGCCCGGCAAGCAATATGTCCTGCTGGTCGAAGAAGCGGTCGATGCCCCGTTTCACCGAAATCATCGCCTTGCGGATGCCCGCATTCGACTGCAGTCGCCGGGCATCGGACGCGTTGGTGAGAAACCCCATTTCGAGCAGGACGGCCGGAACATCCGGTGCCAGCAACACGTAAAAGCCCGCCTCGCGATGTGTATTGCGCAGCACCGGCCCGGATTTCTCCAGTTCCGGCAACAGTATTTCCGCAAACTCGGACGAGCGGGTCTTGGTCTCACGCTTGACGAGGTCTTCCAGAATGGAGCTGACATGTTCGGGCGCGCCATCTTCCAGCGGAATGCGCCAATTGTTGCGGTTCGCTTCCTTGTCGATCCGGCGCTCTCCGCTGGCGCTGATCGTGTACACTGACGCGCCCGCCACATCCGGCTTGCCCGCAGCGTCCGCATGCAGCGAGATGAAGAGGTCCGCGCCCCAGTCGCGCGCCTTGTTGACCCGGTCCTCCAGCTCCACAAACACATCCGTGTCGCGGGTCAGCCGCACCGAATAGCGATCATCCGCCTCAAGCGCCTTCTTCAGCTCGAGGGCCGCCCTCAACGTGATGTCCTTTTCCCGCCCTCCGGTAACGGCCAGCGCGCCGGGATCCTTGCCGCCATGCCCGGCATCAATCACGACCGTATAGGTCTGCCCGGCCATGCGCCGGGAGGATGGCAGGGGCGCCTCAGGCCGCAGCGAGGCCAGTTCGACCGCCAGTTCCTCTGTCCGAAGGTCTGACTGATAAGTGGCGAGCTTGCGCATGTCGCGGCGGGCCACGCTGCTGAAACGGGCCGCTGATACCGCCTGAAGGTCAATGATGATACGATGGGCGGGCTCATTCCCCGCCGGCGGCAGGGCCAGAACCCGTGCCACCATGAGTGGCCGCTCCAGCGCAAAGCTGAGCACGCCTTCAGACAGCGCCCAGGTGGCAACGCCGCCGCTGCCATCGCCTGCGGCCGGCGTGACCTGGCCCCTGATCGGCAGGATCAGACTGCGCGCCTCGCCTGATTCGGCCAGGAAGGCGCGTCCCTCCTGCGCGGAGTCGGCCCAGACGGTAATCCGGGTCGGCTCGCCATTGCCGACCACTTGCACACGATGAATGTCTGCGGCGGCCGCCAAAACGCAGGCCAGACCGGCAATCACAAGGGAAACAAGGCGTAGAAGAGGCATCAGTCCGACACGGTTTCCGGGTTCGAAGAGCCTCCCTAGCAGAATCTTTATTAACCCAGCATTGACCAAAGGACACGTATTACACAGCTCGTGCGCCCATTTTGGTCTTTTCTTGGCCGTCAAAATTGGGCAGTATTATCTGGTAGTTGCCAATCAGGCCTACTGAGCAAGTTTCCCAACGTCGCGACAGCGATCCCGGCTTTACCGAAAAGGCAAGCGGGCGCCGCGCTCCGGAAAGCAGAGAAGATGTACGCGGGTGCAGTAGTCAAAACCGATATGCCTGTATTGCCCTTGGGGCAATCGGGTCGGCGTGACCGCACCCTCCCCCTTAATATTCAGACCGGCCTTGCGGCTGGCCTTCGGTGCGCTGTCGCATCCGAGGCTGCTGCGCCGGCTCAAAAGGTTCCTTTACATGAGCAAACTCATGCTAATCGACGCCTCGCACACGGAAGAGACCCGTGTCGCGATCGTCAACAATGGCCAGGTGGACGACTTTGACTTCGAAACCACTGGAAATGAACAACTTCGCGGAAATATCTATCTAGCAAAAGTCACACGCGTCGAGCCGTCCCTTCAGGCGGCCTTCGTGGAATATGGCGGCAATCGCCATGGCTTTCTCGCCTTCAGCGAGATCCACCCCGACTATTACCAGCTGCCCGCGGAAGACCGCGAGGCCTTGCTGCGCGAGGCCGCAGAAGAAGCGGCCGCACAGATCGAGGATGATGACGAGGACGACGAGGATCGCGCCTCTGATGAAGCCGACGATCTCGACAATGACGCCTCTGACGAAGAGACTTCCGATGACGGGGCAGATGATTCCGAGGAGTCCGGCGACGAGACCGAAGCGAAAGCCGAGTCGGCGCCCCGCCGGAAAAAGGCGAGCCGCGCCTCGATCTCCAAGCGTTACAAGATCCAGGAAGTGATCCGGCGCCGCCAGGTCATGCTGGTGCAGGTCGTGAAGGAAGAGCGTGGCAACAAGGGCGCTGCCCTGACCACCTATTTGTCCCTCGCGGGCCGGTATTCGGTGCTCATGCCGAACACGCCGCGCGGAGGCGGGATTTCCCGCAAGATCGTGAATGGTGCCGACCGCAAGCGCCTGAAGTCGATCGTGTCCGAACTGGACGTGCCGGAAGGCATGGGCCTGATCGTGCGTACGGCCGGGGCCAAGCGGACCAAGGCCGAGATCAAGCGCGACTATGAATATCTCTCGAAACTCTGGGAAACCATTGTCGAGAAAACACTGAATTCCGAGGCCCCGACCCTGATCAATGCCGAAGGCGGTCTGGTTCACCGGGCCATGCGGGACATGTTCGACAAGGAGATCGAGGAAGTCCTCGTCCAGGGCGAAGATGCCTATCGTGAAGCCAAGGACCTGGCCAAGCTCATCATGCCGAGCCAGTCCAAGAAGGTTCAGCAATGGAAGGAAGAGGATCCGCTGTTCGTGGCTGAAGCCGTCGAGCAGCAGCTGGATTCGATCTATTCCCCCACGGTGCAACTGAAGTCGGGTGGCTATCTGGTCATCAACCAGACCGAAGCCCTCGTCGCCATTGACGTGAACTCGGGCAAGGCCACACGCGAACGCAATATCGAGCAGACTGCCCTGCGCACCAATCTGGAAGCGGCTGAGGAAGCCTGTCGCCAGATGCGCCTGCGGGATCTGGCTGGACTGATCGTCATCGACTTCATCGACATGGACGAGAACAAGAACAATCGGGCCGTCGAGAAAAAGCTCAAGGAACACCTGAAAGTGGACCGGGCCCGGGTCCAGCATGGCCGTATCTCACAATTCGGCCTGATGGAAATTTCCCGCCAACGCCGCCGCCAGGGCGTGTTGCAGGCAACCTCCGATCCGTGTGAGGCCTGTAACGGCACCGGCCGGCGCCGGTCGATCCCGTCGGCCGCGTTGCAACTGATCCGCGCAATCGAGGCACGCTCGTCCATGGGCGGCCTGAAGGCCATTTCAGTCAAGGCGCCGACCGATGTCGCGCTCTACCTGTTGAACAACAAGCGCGAAGCCCTGATCGAGGTCGAGCGCAAGGCCGGTTTCGCGGTCTCGATCCATTCCTCGGAAGACATGCTGCCGGGCGATTTCGTGATCGATGCAGAGCGAGACCCGAACAGCAAGCCAAAGAAACGCAAGCCCCCGCGCTCGCTCGCCAAGCCGACCAAACAGGTCGTCAGCGAGGATGAGGATGACGAGGTCGATGAGGAGACCGCCGAAACCACATCTGAACAGGATGAGGACTCTTCCGGCGGTCGCCGCAAGCGCCGTCGTCGCAGAGGGGGACGCGGCCGGAAGCAGGATGCCGCCGAATCGCAGGGCGACGAGGCCCAGGCAGATGCCGACGAGCCTTCCGATAACGAAGACGACAGCGGAGAGGCCACTGCCGATTCCGGAGACGGTGACTCAGAGGATGGCGCGCCTCGCAAGCGCCGCCGCCGGGGCCGTCGCGGAGGCCGCCGGCGGCGCCGGTCTTCCGAAAACCGCACCGAGGCAGGCGACGAAGCGCCCACCGATGGCGGCGCCTATCTGGACGGCCTCGCTGCGAGCGCTGCGGAAATGCTGGACGATGTTCCGCCGAGCGAAGCGAAAGTGAGCGAACCGGAACCTGACACCGCGCAAGATGCGGTGACAGACGAGGCATCTGCTGACAGCCCCGAACCGGCCGATACGCCCGAAGCGCAGGCAGACACCGTGGCGGAAGACTCGCCCGCAGACGCCAGCGCCGAGGAGAAGCCGGCCAAACCAAAGCGGACCCGCCGGTCCCGCGCGAAAAAGAAGGATACGGGCGAGACCACTGAATCGGCGGAGACGACCGAGGCAGACGCGCCATCCGAAGCGGAGGGTGCACCGGAGGCAGACAGTTCGCCGGCAAAGGAAACCGCACCGGAACCTGTCTCTGAAACCCCAGCTGAGCCGGAACCGGCGCCTGAACCCGAAGCCGAACCGGCAATGGCCGAATCCGAACCCGCCAAAGCAGAGCCCGCAAAAGAAGCGGCCCCCGCCAAGAAGTCGGGCCCGAAACGCACCGGCTGGTGGTCCCGCGCGAAGCGCTAGGCTGACCGACCTCAAATAGATGAAGAAAAGCCGGAGCGATTTTGCTCCGGCTTTTTTTTACTTCCCCCGCAAAAAAACGGCCGTACTGGATGCACGGCCGTTTGATTGCTTTCCCGGATTATACTCCGGCATTGGTCAGAGGAATCTACTACGCCGCCGCTTTCTCTGCTTTTCCGGCTGGCGGGAAGCGATCGTAGAAACCTTCGCCTTTCTCAGCCATGTCGCGCAGCAGGGCTGGCGGCTCGAACCGCTCGCCATATTTCGCGGCAAGACGGTCCGCTTCGGCGACGAACTCCTTGATGCCCCAGACGAGGTCGACATAGGAGCAGCAGCCGCCGGTATAGGGCGCGAAGCCCCAGGCGAGGATCGAGCCAATATCCGCATCGCGCGCATCTGTGATGACGCCTTCCTCGAAGCAACGGGCCACTTCGATGGCCTGGCGCACAAGGAAACGGTTCTTCAGATGCTGCTTCAGGTCCGGTGGGCATTCGTCCACCTTCACCTCAAGACGGCTGTTCAGGTCAGGCCAGAGACGGTCCGGCTTGCCCTTCTCATTATAGTCGTAGAACCCCTTGCCGGCCTTGCGGCCGACGCGCTCCTGATCCTCGACGAGCCATGCCAGGAATTGCGTACGGTCATCAGACTGCAGATCGATACCGGCTGCCTCGGCCGTGGCCCGGGTCACTTTCAACGCCGTGTCGAGGCCAACGGAGTCGGACACCTCCAATGGGCCCATCGGCATGCCGGACTGGCGCCCGACATTCTCAATGATCGCCGGCTTGATGCCTTCCGACAGCATTTCCATGCCTTCGCGTGTATAGGTGCCGAAGCAACGGGACGTGTAGAAGCCGCGGCTGTCATTGACGGCGATCGGCGTCTTGCGGATGGCCAGGACATAGTCAACGGCCTTGGCGAGCGTGGCTTCGCTGGTCTTTTCACCGCTGATGATCTCGACGAGCCCCATACGCTCGACCGGCGAGAAGAAGTGGATGCCGATGAAGTTCTCCGGACGCCGGGAGGCTTCCGCAAGACCGGTAATCGGCAGCGTCGACGTGTTGGAACCGAAGACGGCGTCCTCGTCCAGAACGTCTTCGGCCATCTTGGTGATCTTGGCCTTCAGTTCGACATTCTCGAACACGGCCTCAATGACCAGGTCGGCTCCCTTGACGTCGTCATAATTGTCAGTCGTGGTGATCAGGTCGAGCAGCGCGTCGCCCTTCTCCTTGGTGGACTTGCCTCGCGAAACAGCCTTCTCGACGAGACGGCGGGAATAGTCCTTGCCCTTCTCGGCGTTCTCCTTGGACACGTCGACGAGCACAGTCGGGATGCCGGCCTTGGCCTGCACATAGGCGATCCCCGCCCCCATCAGGCCGGCGCCGATCACGGCGATCTTCTTGAACTCCGTCTTCGGATAACCTGCCGGACGGTTGCCGCCCTTGGACAGTTCCTGCATCGACAGGAACAGCGACCGGATCATGGCTTTCGCCTCCGGACGTTGCTGCGTGTTGATGAAGTAGCGCGTCTCGATCCGCAGGCCGGCATCAATCGGCACCTGAATGCCTTCATAGATGCAGGACAGGATGTTCTTCTGGGCAGGATAATTGCCATAGGTCTTCGCCATCAGCATGGCGTTGGACATGGTCGCAACCTGCCCGGCGCCCGGATGACGGTGGACGACGCCGCCGGGGACCTTGAAGCCTTTCTCATCCCACGGGGCCTTGGCATTCGGGTTCGCCTTGACCCAGGCTTTCGCCTTGTCGACGGTTTCCGCAGAGGGAGCAAGCTCCTGCACCACGCCCATGGCGAGCGCCTTCTCCGCATTGAAGCTTTCGCCCTGAAGGATCAGCGGCAGCGCCGCCTGAACGCCGACAAGACGCGGCAGGCGCTGTGTGCCACCTGCGCCCGGCAGAAGGCCGATCTTGGCTTCCGACAGGCCAAACTGCAGCTTTGGATTGTCGTTCGCCGCGACACGGTAATGGCAGGCAAGCGCCACTTCCAGACCGCCGCCAAGGGCCAGGCCGTTCAGCGCGACCGCCACCGGCTTGCCGCACGTCTCCAGCTCACGCAGTGTCTTGTTGAGCGAGAAGCCGCGCTCGAACTGTGCCTTCTTCAGCTCTGCCTCGGACATGTCCGAAGCGCTTTTGCCGCCGCCCGCGCTTTCATTCATCTCGCCCAGATCCGCCCCTGCGCAGAAGCCGCTGGGTTTGCCCGAAGACAGGACCAGGCCCTTGATGGAATCGTTGGTGGCAACTTCCTTGGAGATGGCGATGATGTCGGCGACGGCTTTCGCTGTCAGCGTGTTCATGCTGCGGCCCGGCACGTCGAATGTCGCGTGCGCGATGCCGTCGCTGTCGACGTCCCAACCGAATGTTTCGAGTTTCATATCGTATATTCCGTTCGTCTGTATCTTGATTAAACGCGCTCGATGATCGTGGCGGTGCCCATGCCGGCACCGACACACAGCGTGACGAGGGCCGTTTCCTTACCGGAACGTTCCAGTTCGTCGACCATCGTGCCGAGGATCATGCCGCCGGTCGCGCCGAGCGGGTGGCCCATCGCAATGGCGCCGCCATTCACGTTCATCTTCTCGTGCGGGATATTGAGGTTCTGCATCATCAGCAGAACGACCGATGCAAAGGCTTCGTTCAGCTCGTACAGGTCGATGTCACCAACTTCCATACCAGCTTTCTTCAGCACTTTCTGGGTCACATAGGTCGGACCGGTCAGCATGATGCCCGGCTCGGAACCGATAGAGGCCATGGCGCGAACGCGAGCGCGTGGCTTCAGGCCAAGCGCCTCGCCCATTTCCTTCGATCCGAACAGCACTGCCGAGGCCCCATCCACGATGCCGGATGAGTTGCCGGCATGGTGCACATGGTTGATGGCTTCCAGTTCCGGGTAACGCTGCTTGATGACTTCATCGAAGCCCATGGCGCCCATCCCGGCGAAGGACGGGTTCAGAGCAGCGAGCGACTGCATGTCCGCATCCGGGCGCATATGCTCGTCATGATCCAGTTGGACGCCGCCCATCTGGTCCTTCACCGGAACGATGGACTTGGCAAAGCGGCCTTCCTTCCAGGCGGTCGCTGCGCGCTTCTGGCTCTCGACCGCGAAGGCGTCCACATCATCGCGCGAAAAGCCATATTTGGTGGCAATCGTGTCAGCGCCGATGCCTTGCGGTGCAAAGTATGTCTTCAGTGCAACTTGCGGGTCGGAAGACCACGCGCCGCCGGACGCGCCCATGGGCACGCGGCTCATGCTCTCGACACCACCGCCAATGGCCATGTCGGCTTCCCCGGTCATCACCTTCGCGGCGGCCATGTTGCAGGCTTCCAGGCCAGAGGCGCAGAACCGGTCGATCTGCACGCCGGCTGTCGTCTCGGCATATTCGGCATTGAGAACGGCAACGCGGGCGATGTCCGCGCCCTGCTCGCCCACCGGGCTGACGCAACCAAGCACGACATCGTCTACTTTGGACGTGTCCAGCTCGTTCCGGTCACGGATGGCCTGGAGAACTTGCGTCGCGAGGCTGAGCGAGGTGATCTCGTGCAGCGATCCGCTTTTTTTGCCTTTGCCGCGGGGCGTACGCACCGCATCGTAGATATAGGCTTCAGTCATTGGAGAGGCTCCTTCTAAAACGAAAAATCATGTTGCCGGTTTCAAGACCGGATTGAGCGTGAGGCTCGCGGTGGAGCGGGCCGCTTCCTTGCCGCGAGAATCGAACAGTTCAGCTTCCGCAAACAGCATCGCGCGACCGACATTTCTCAAGCGCGCTGTCACCTCGATCACGCCCTTGCGGACCGGGCGCAGGAAATGGGTATGAAGATCGACCGTCGACGGCAGCTTTGTCTTCCCCGCCTTCATTCCGGCGAGCATGCCGATTGTATCATCCATCATGGCCACGAGATAGCCGCCCTGAATGACGCCGGCGGGGTTGCAGAACTCCGGGCGGCCCTCAAAGCGCACCCGCGTCGTCAATGCCGTCATGTCCAGCGCCAGGAGTTGAAAACCGAGCGAGGTTGAAGACGGGCTCGGCGTCGGAAAAACGTCGCGGATGAGATCGCGGTCAGGCATTCGTATCGCCCTCTGAAAAAGGTCGGCCTGACGCATTGCGAAAGTTGGCAATCTCTGCTTTCGCGGCGCGTCTCGCGCGTCCACTGGTCAGAATTGCTTTTCCGGCTTCGTTCACACTTTTTAGCGCCAATTTTCGCCAATACCGTTTCTGAGCCCAGATAATATAGCATTGATAGCAAGCCCAGACAGCCGCTACTCCCGCGAGGAGCAAGTCGAAAGCCCAATGAAAGGAGCCGGAACCACGCTCGATTTTCAAGTATGCCATCACGAGACTGACAGGCACCAGCAAGATAGTCGCAATGAGCCAGAACCGACTTACATGCATCCTACAAAGTCCTCGCGATCAGCATTTTCATGACTTCGTTCGCGCCGCCATAAATTCGCTGGACACGCGCGTCCGCATACATCTGCGCGATGGGGTACTCATCCATATAGCCAAAGCCGCCATGAAGCTGCAGACATTCGTCGATGATCTTGCACTGCAAATCCGAAATCCAGTATTTCGACATGGAGGCCGTCGACGCGTCGAGCTCATCCTTGAGCAAACGCTCCGTACAGTGATCGGCAAAGACCTTGGCAACGGTTGCCTCGGTCTTGCATTCCGCCAGTTTGAACTGGGTGTTCTGAAAGTCAAAAATGGTCTGGCCGAACGCCTTGCGTCCCTTGACATATTCCACGGTCTCGTGGATCGCGCGCTCGATCATGCCGACCCCCTGAAGGCCGATGATGTGACGCTCCTGCGGCAGCTTCTGCATCAGCTGGATGAAGCCCTTGCCCTCCACTTCGCCCAAAAGGTTGGACGCCGGGACGCGCACATCGTCAAAGAACAGTTCGGATGTGTCTGCCGCATGCTGGCCGACCTTTTCCAGGTTCCGGCCACGGCGGAAACCTTCCACCTTGTCGGTCTCGACCGCAATGATGGAAATCCCCTTGGCGCCTTGCGTCGGGTCGGTCTTCACACACAGCAGGATGAGGTTTGCTGTCTGACCGTTGGAAATGAAGGTTTTGGATCCATTGATGACATAGTCGTCACCGTCGCGCCTGGCCGTGGTCTTCATGCCTTGAAGGTCTGAGCCGGCGCCCGGCTCGGTCATGGCAATGGCGGTAACCAGATCGCCGGAACAGATGCCCGGCAGCCAGCGGCGCTTCTGCTCCTCGGTGCCATAAGATACGATATAGGGCGCGATGATCGCATTGTGCAGCGTGATGCCAAATCCGTCGACGCCCTTCCACTGCTGCTGTTCGATGATGATGGCTTCGTGCCGGAAATCTCCGCCGGCACCGCCATACTCTTCCGGGACAGACGCGCCCAGCAGGCCCATTTCGCCGGCTTTTTTCCAGACCTCCATCGGGACGATCCCGTCCTTGCGCCATTGCGGAACATGCGGCACGCATTCCTTCTCGAAGAACTGGCCGACCGCATCGGAGAAAATCTCGAGCTCTTCGTCCTGGCGCCAAGCTGCCTTCGGGACGTCTAGGGGACTGGCCTGCATTCTGTTCCTCCACTTCTCGCGCGAACTCTGGTTGCCGCTTACGTTCACGTAAACATGTAACGACGCCTGAACCGGATTCCCAGCCCTCTCCCAACGTCAAAACCGCGAGAATTGCATGAATTTTTTGTGTGACCGCGCGCAAAGCCCAGTACGGGGCCTCGCGCGCTGTCCAGATATGTCTGGCGCCTAGAACGCCTCGGCTGGCAACGCCATCATCGTCTTGGCCCCGGTCTTCACCTTTGCCAGATGCGCCGCGCCATCCGGCACCATCCGGTCGAGGAAATAGTGGCCCGTTGCCAGCTTTTCTTCATAATAGGGATCGCCTTCTGCCTTCTTGTCCAGCGCGATCTTCGCCATCTTGGCCCACATCAGTGCCAGCCCCGTCAGGCCAAAGAGATGCAGGTAATCATGGCTGGAAGCGCCGGCATTGTTGAAATCGGTCATGCCGTTCTGCATCAACCAGGTCGTGGCCTCCTGCAGTTGCCCCTTCAGGGTTGTGAGCCCTTCGGCAAAGGGCGCCAGATCCGCATCGCCCTCAATTGAACTGACGAATTCATCCACTTCCGCAAAGAAGCTGAACACCGCGCGCCCGCCATTTGCCGCCAGCTTGCGGCCGACAAGGTCCAGCGCCTGAACGCCATTCGTTCCCTCATAGATCAGCGTGATCCGGCAATCGCGGACAAACTGCTCAAGACCCCACTCCTGCGTGAAGCCCGAACCGCCATGCAGCTGAAGGGCCTGATTGGCTTTCTCAAAGCCCTTATGGGTCAGATAGGCCTTGATGACCGGCGTCAGCAGAGCCATGTAGTCGCCCGCCTTTTCGCGCACTTTCTCGTCCGGAGACTTGTGCTGCAGGTCACCCTGGAAAGCCGTCCAGTAGGTCAGCGCGCGGGCGCCCTCGATGAAGGCCTTCTGGTCCATCAGCATACGGCGCACATCCGGATGCACGATGATCGGATCGGCAGGCTTGTCCGGCGCCTTGGCCCCCGTCAGGGACCGGCCCTGCAGGCGGTCCTTCGCGAAATCCACTGCGTTCTGATAGGCAATCGATGCCTGCGCCAGGCCCTGCAGGCCAACGCCGAGACGCGCTTCGTTCATCATCACGAACATGGTGCGCATGCCCTTGTGCTCTTCACCGACCAGCCAGCCGGTCGCACCGTCATAATTCATGACGCAGGTCGCATTGCCGTGAATGCCCATCTTCTCTTCCAGGCCGCCGCAGGAGCAGGCGTTACGCTCGCCCAAAGTGCCATCCTCATTGACGAGGAATTTCGGTACAACGAACAGTGAGACGCCCTTGATTCCTTCCGGCGCCCCCTCGATCCGGGCCAGAACCAGGTGAATGATATTCTCGGTGAGATCCTGCTCGCCACCGGAAATCCAGATCTTCTGGCCGGTGATCTTGTAGGAACCATCCCCCTGGGGCACGGCCTTCGTCTTCATCAGGCCGAGATCGGTGCCACAATGCGGCTCGGTCAGGTTCATCGTACCGGCCCATTCCGCTGAGGCCATTTTCGGACCATACTTGGCCTTCAGCTCTTCCGAGCCCCCAGCCATCAGCGCCTGAAAGGCGCCATGCGTCAGGCCCGGATACATGCCGAAGGCCATGTTGGCGGAGGAGACCATCTCGGTCCACGCAATGTTGACGACGTGCGGCAGCCCCTGGCCGCCCATTTCCGGCTGGGCCGACAAAAGCGGCCAGCCATTCTCGACCAGCTGCTTGTAGGCTTCCGGAAAGCCATCCGGCGTCTTCACGCTGGCATCGTCATGGCGCACGCATCCCTGCTTGTCGCCGACCGTATTCAAGGGGAACAGGACTTCCTTCGCAAACTTGCCGCCTTCGTCGAGAATGGCATTGACGAGGTCCGGCGTGGCCTCCTCGAAACCCGGCAGGTTCGAATAATTTTGGATTTGCAGGAGGTCCTGCAGGATGAATTGCATGTCGCGGATTGGCGCGTCGTAGCGGGGCATAGTGTGCTTCCTGTCAAATAGTATTCGGCGACGGGCCGGTGTGGCCACGATCGCCGGAATGAAAACACCCCACCAAACGGAAGCCTGGCGGGGCGGGACAAATCATGATGACGCTCAGACTTCGTCGAGCTGTCGGCGGGCAATCTCGTCATACGCCGCCAGCTGTCGCTTGTTTTCGTCAGACGGGCCGGTATTGGCGATCTGCGTTTCCAGCCAGGCAATGCCCTTGCGCAATTCGGTCAGGGCCGTGTCGATATCACCGCGCTGGATTTCCAGCTCCTTCACCTGCTTGCGAAACTTTTCGAGCGACATGCGCATTTGCGCCCGCTGCCCGTCATCCAGAACATACAGGTCAAGGATTTCCCGGATATCCGCCAAAGGCAGGCCGAGTCGCTTCAGCCGGACGATGATCGTCAGTCGCGCCCGATCCCGGTTCGAGTAGACGCGGGTCATACCGTCCCGGGCCGGGTGCAGCATGTCCTTGTCCTCGTAGAATCGCAGCGCGCGTGGCGTCACGCCGAACTCGCGAGCAAGCTCGGAAATTGTGTAGGTGCGGGAGTCCGCAGCGGAAATCTTGGAGAGCTTGTTGGTCATCATGCGACAAATCTAGATCACGGCTTACGCGAACGTCAACGTAAACTTTTTTCGACACCGGTTTTCCCCGTCTGCAAAAGGGGCAGAGTTACCGGATTTACCGGTTTTCTTTACCTTTAACCTGCCCTTAATCCGGCACCTGTCATCACCGATGCTGAAAGTGAAGGAATCCGCCCGCGCAATTAATGATTGCCGGGCAAGCCAGCGTGCTAGGAGAGCGATGATGAGCCAGACGGGGCCCTGGAGCGTCAAGGGGATTGACCAACGCGCGCGCGACGCTGCGCGCGAGGCAGCACATGCTGAAGGCATTACGCTCGGCGAGTATCTCAACCGCCTGCTGATGTCTGTTGAACCGCCGCGCCCCAATGAAGTGGCCTATCCGTTCGAGAATCGCCGCCCGGCACCGAACGCCGCCAATGACACGCTCGACAAGCTCACGCGCCGGATCGAGGCCACCGAGGCGCGTTCGACGCTCGCGATCACGGGCATGGACCATACGATCCTCGGACTGGTCGCGCGACTGGAAGACGCCGAAGACAATGCTTCTGCTGTGGCCGGCCGGGTCGATGGCCTGATCGAGGAATTGCAGGAAACCTATGCGGCCCTGCAGGACAAGGTGCGCAAGCTCGAAGAAGACGATGGCGCCCGCGAGAACCTCGACGCGCTGAAATCCCTCGAACAGGCGCTCGGCAAACTCGCCAGCCATGTCTTTGAAGAGAACGAACTCGCGCAGAATGAAGTCCAGGCCATCAAGGGCCGCGTCGAGACCGGATTTTCGGAACTGACTGACCGTGTCGAAGGCATGGAAGTGAAAGTCGAGAAGACATTATCGGACGCTGCGACACGCGTTGAAACTGCCGTGAACGAAGCTGAACTGCGTGCAGAGGGCAAGGCGCGCGATCTCGCCGACCGGCTGTCCGACCTCGAGACCCATGTAAACCTTAAGCTTTCTGCCGCAGACGCCTCCGACGAACGCCTCGCTCGGGTCGAGGCACGCGTCACTGACTCCCTCCAGACGCTCGAAAACACCCTGTCCCAAACCCAAGACCGCCTGAACCGCGCGGAAGCCACAACGGACGCTGCCCTTCTGAGCCTCGAATCCACGTTCAACAGTCTCGATGAGAAGATCGACACGCTTTCGAAATCGGTCGAACCGGATCTTGCCAGCAAGCTTCGCGCGGAGTTCGAGGCGCGCTTTGATGAGATCATGGCCAGTGTCCGCAGCACTGTCGACGCCACACGCCATGAACTGGCTGAAGAGATTTCCCGCACTGCAGCGAATACGAATGAGGGCGCACTCGAAACCCTCAAGGCAGATCTTGAAGAGGTTCGCGCACAGGTCTCCACCGGTCATGAGCGTCAAACGAACGACATGGACAAGGTCTCAAGCGAAATCGAGCGTATTGGCGGAATGGTCGGCGACCGCATGGAAGCCTTTGGCGAACAGCTCGACGAACGCGTAAACGCCAGCGAGCAGCGCACGGCAGTGGCGATCTCTCAGATTGGCGACCAGGTGGCCTCGGTTGCCGGGCGCCTTCAGGCCCGTCAGGACAAGGCGCTTCAGACGCTGGCCACCGAGATTGACGAGAACCGGAAGCGGGCCGAGGCCAACCTGTCGGACGCCATCAACAACATGTCTGACCGACTGGAGCGGATGCAGACGCAAACGTCAGCGTCCCTGTCACCCGTGCAGAAGGCCATGGCCTCACTGGCTACACGGCTGGAACAGCTTGAGGATTCGATGTCGGCAGGTTCTGCGACGGACCCCGATCCTCTGAGTACGACTCTGAATGACGATTTCGTTGCGACTGCCGACTTGATCGACACTTTCGAGAGTGACCCGTCCGACGCCGACTTCCTGATGGACGAAGCGGAGTCGTCCTTCGAACCGGGACTTCCGGAAGCAGACGAAGTTGACGCTGTTGCAGATGAATTCGAGGAAATCGAACTCGCGTCCGAGACAGCGGATGAAAACGAAGACGAACCCGTCGACGAGGTATCACGCTCGAGTGCCTATACCGAGGACTTCGCCCTTTCTGACGAGGACTTCGACGAAGAAGCCGGTCTCGACGACGCAGAGGACGATTTCTACGAACCCTTCCCGGAAGAGACAGAAACCCTGTCAGCCGAAGAGTCCGATCCGTTCGACGATTTGGGTGTTTATGACGACAGTCACACCGAAGCGCGCGAGTCCGACATCTTCGAGGATGACGAATTCGATCTTGCTGCAAACACGGTCGAGGATCCCGCAGCCTTCTTCGAGCCGGACACAGAAACAGAGAGCGAAGAGGCTCCAGACGCTGATACGGTCGACAGCGACTATATGGACATGGCGCGCAAGGCCGCCATTGCGGCGTCTTCTGGACGCTCCGCTTCACCCTCTCGCCAGGCCGCAAGCCCTGAGCGCCGTGCAGCGACGAACAAGCCCTTTGGCGGGCGCCTTCCGCTGTATGCTGCTGCCTCGGCTGTCGTGATCACCGGCGCTGCAGTTGGTGGCTATCTCTATCTGCGCGGCAAACAGGACCCGGCCCCCGTGGCAGCCCTGCCAGGCACTGAAATTGTCTCGGCTGCTACCGCCGAAATGCCGGAATCTCAGCAAACCGCCGAGATCGAGGAAGGTATGGATGCCATCCTGTTCGATGAGGATGCCGCGGCCACGACCACAGAAACCGAGATCGAAGGCAGCACAGCCGCCGCGACTGAAGCCGCTGCCATGGCTGATACGGTTGATACCGCGAGCGTCCAGCCGCCGAAACTCGCCGCCGCACAGATTGTGCCGACGCCCGCTTATGCGCCCATTCCGGAAGTGGCATCGCTCGAAGCGGAATCGGCAGCAGGCAATGCCGTCGCAGAATATCAACTGGCTCAGCAATACCTGGCGGATGGAAACCTCCAGGAAGGCGCTGATCTGATGCGGCGTGCGGCAGAACAGAACCTGCCGATTGCGCAGTACATGCTCTCGAAACTGCACGAGCGCGGTACTGGCGTGCCGAAGGATCTGACTCTGGCACGTCAATGGACCGAAAAGGCCGCGATTGGCGGAAATGTCAAAGCAATGCACGATCTGGCCGTGTTCATGGCCGAAGGGGGCGGCGGACCGCAGACTTATGCCGGTGCCGTGGAATGGTTCCGCAAGGGCGCGGAATACGGCATCGTGGACAGCCAGTACAATCTGGGCGTGCTCTACGAACAAGGCCTTGGCATCAGCCAGAACAATACCGAAGCCCTGTACTGGTTCATGATTGCCGCACGCAATGGCGACGCCGGCGCACCGGCCAAAGTGATGGAATTGAAAGCCAAGGTGGCACCGGAAGCTGCAGCTCTTGCGCAATCACAATCCGACTCGTGGACGCCTTCCCGTGCCAGCGGACCAGCGAATGGCCGTTTCGGCCTTCAGGCCTGGGATATGGGGAATCCGGCGCAGGTGATGGCCACCCAGATCGCACTGAAGGAACTGGGGTACGGTATCGATGCGGCTGATGGTGACATGGGCCCGCAAACGGCTGGCGCACTTCGCGAGTTCCAGAAGGTTCATGCCCTGCCGGTCACGGGTACGATCACGCCGGACGTGATCGAAACCCTGAACGCCAAGGTGGCCGGGTAAGGGGTCGCCTGCCTACGGCCGCGAATAGGCACGCGGCCGTTCGGCCTCATCAAGGCTGAGATACCGGTCACGCAAACGCGTCTGGCGCGATTCCAGCGAAGCCTGTTCCCCGCCAATGAGAATGGCCACCGGCGCGGACACGACCTCCAGCGGGTCACCATCCCAGGCCACGACGTCTGCGCGGGCGCCCGGCGCGATCCGGCCATATCCGGTCAGCCCGAATATGTCGGCTGGCGCACTGGTCAATGCAGCCAGCGCATCGTCGAAAGACAAGCCGTTCGCAACCGCGTTGCCAGCCAATTGGGTGGCCAATCGGGCCTGATGGCTGCCATCGCCAACATTGGCAATCGCAAACTGCACGCCGGCATCGGCCAGGCGGGCTGCATTCTCCGACGTGGCAGCCAGTTGTTCGAACGAAGACGGCAGATTGGAAAAGGCGTTGATGATGACCGGGATCTGCAACTCGGCAAGACGGGGCGCCACGCGCCAGGCTTCATCCGCGCCAACAATGACGATCTTCAGGGACGGGTCTTCTTCCGCAAGATCCATGATTGCATTGAGGTCACTGGCCCGGCTGGCCTGAATGACCAGCAATTGCTGGCCACGGGCGGCCGGGGCAAAAGCCTGCGCGTCGACACGGCTCAGAACGGCCCCTTCATTGTGGGCCAGGTATCGGGCTGGAAAGCCTCTCGCATCGTCCAGCGCGGCGCGCAGTACGGTCATCGCCGACTGGCGGGACCCGCCGGCCAGCCCTGCCCCGGCCTCACCCAGCTTGATGAAGGCAAATGCGCGTTCGGAAACTTCGGAGTCCAGATCGCCACTGGCGTCCGCAATGAAGCCCTGGCCTGCAAACAGGGAACTGCCCGTATTGGGGGCCACGACAAGGCGCGTGAACCCTTCGATCCGCGTGATATCAATGGCCGTGGCGTCCGGATTGAACCCGTCAGCCGCGTTTAACGCAGCCGAGAACGGGGATGTGGCGGCCATCGTGTCATTGGTGGAATCCTCGGCGCCCACTTCGACAAGTCCGGTCCGGGAGAACGCGGCAATGAGGCCGGGGGTGACCCAGGGCGCAGAAATCTCTGTCGCATCTTCCGGAACTTCGAGGCTGGCACCGCCCACGGATACAATGCGGTCATCCTCGATCACGATCACACCGTTCTCGATAGTGCCCTGCGCCGTGCCGGTCCAGACGGTCTCGCCGCGCACCACGAACGTTTCTGCGATGGCCGGCGCCGTGGCCAGACTGATGGCGGCCACGCTTGAAATGAGTGAGCGGATCATTTGCGATCTCCTTCGCCAGGCTGGCCGATTTCGAAGTCCATTACGGGATTTGTTTCCGGATGGTCGCGGTCAAACATCAAAGCGCCATCAATGAAGACCTGATCGGCCTTGGCGTAGACGCTGAACGGATCGCCGGACCAGATCACGATGTCGGCCATCTTGCCGGGTTTCAGGCTGCCGGTCCGGTCATCGATTCCGAGAGATTTTGCAGGGTTGAGGGACAGCCAGGTCCAGACCGTTTCCTTTGGAATGTCGATGCCGGCTTTCCGGCCGTCTGACCAGGCTTTCGCGGCCTCCTGGTTCAGGCGCTGAATGCCGACATCGCTGTCGGAATGCACGATTGCACATGCCCCGGCATTGTGAACCATCGGGATGTTTTCACGCACCCCGTCATAGGCTTCCATCTTGAAGCCCCACCAATCCGCCCACATGGACGAACAGGCGCCATAATCGGCCAGCTTGTCGGCAATCTTGTAGCTCTCGACAGCATGGTGGAAGGCTGTGACCTTGTAGCCGAACTCCTTCGACATATCCATGATCTGGGCCATTTCGTCCGCGCGATAACAGTGCATGTGAACGAGAATGTCGCCGCTGAGCACACCTGCCAGCGTGTCGAGCTCAAGGTCGCGCGCCGGGGGCTCGCCGCCTTCGGAGTCGTACTTCTCCCATTTGCGCTTGTACTCGGACGCCTTGATCCAGGCCTGCCGATATCCGGCGACATTGCCCATGCGCGAATACGGGGCACCGCCCGGGAAACGCCCTCCGCCATAGCCGTAGACGCGTTTCGGGTTTTCGCCGCAGGCCATTTTCAGCGTGTAGGGGGCATCCGGAAACTTCATGCCCTGAACCGTGCGGCTCGGCACATTCTTCAGGATCACGCCGCGGCCGCCGAACAGGTTGGCGCTGCCCGGAAGCACCTGCAGCGAGGTGATTCCGCCGGCAAGCGCGCGGGTGAACCCCGGATCCTGCGGCCAGACGCCGTGTTCCGACCAGACTTCTGCCGTCACCGGCGCCGAGATTTCGTTGCCGTCTCCATGAGCGCTCACGCCCGGCGAAGGATAGACCCCCAGATGACTGTGATTGTCGATGATGCCCGGCGTCACCCAACGGCCTGAAGCATCAATGATTTCAACGTCTTCAGGCGCCTCCAGATCTGTGCCGATGGCGGTGATCAGGCCATCCTCGACCAGGATGTCTCCGGTCTCGATCAGATTGCCTTCTCCATCCAGAATGGTGGCGCCTGCGATCAGGACCGGCTCGTTTGGATAGGGCGTATAGGTGGAAGGATAGGGATTGCGATCAAATGCCGCCGCCTTCTCCTCGGCGTCGCCCGCCTTTTTCCCGCTGCCACATGCCGAAAGTAGTAGCGCCGCCGCGCAGGCGGTTGCCAGCCCGTAGAATGTCCGCATTGGTTGTCAGCCCCGTGTCTGATTTGGTTACGGGCATAGTGCGGACAATTCCGTGCGCTTCAAGCCCTGTTCCCGCGACACATGGACAGTTTCAGCAGGTTTCAGCGCGTTTCAGGCAATCCCGTTTCATCCATCGCGCATGGCCGGGTATTTCTTGTCGCGTCCGAACACCAGTCTCATCAGCCAGTTGGGCGCGAACCGTTCGACCCGGGGGTGGCGGTCAAGCACGCCTTCCATCCAGCGGCGGCCCCAGACCGCATTGCGGCCGAGCAGCACGACGCCGACGATGGCGATCGGCAGGCCGACCGGAATGATGGGCGTGAGGAATGCGATCGGTATGGCCACCGCGATCATGATCAGTCCCGTCAGGGCGAGAATCTGCCGAAATGCGGTGTTCACGCCGTGTCGCAGCGTGCCAGCCGGTTTCACCGCCGCCTGCGGCTGTTCCAGATCGGATATGTTCTCGTCGTCGGCCATCGCTGGGAATATGGTGCAGGAAAATTGAGACGCCAGACCTATCATCAGGTTGTGGTCAAAGTCTGTCCACTGCGTTACCCGATTGCTACAAGCGGCATTTCCTTGCTGTCATGGACGGCAACTTGTCTAGAGGACGGCATGAAACTTCAGTCCATCCAGATCCTGCGCGGCATCGCGGCATTGCTGGTCGTCGTCTACCATATCCGCGCCATGGAAGTGCTGGCCATCGGCAAGAACGGGCTGCAGGAGCTGCCGCTGCTGAACGGCTTCGTCACCAATGGCTATGCCGGTGTGGACCTGTTCTTTGTCATTTCCGGCTTCATCATGGTCTATGTGACCGACGGCATGAAGGCCGGGCTCCGGTCGAGCCTTGATTTCCTCTTCGCCCGCGTCACCCGGATCTATCCGCTCTGGTGGATATTCGCGGCGATCATGACGGGCATGTTCTTCGTCTACAATGATCTTGGTTCCAGCCCCGGATGGCAACGGGTCAGCCAGGGCCAGGAAACTGTGCCATTCCTGGTGAAATCCTTCTTCCTCGTGCCGCAGAATGCCCATCCCGTTCTGGGCGTGGGATGGACCCTGGTGCACGAGGTCTACTTCTATCTCGTCTTCACTTTCATCCTGCTGTTGCCGCGCCGCATCTGGCCCTGGGTCCTGCTGGCCTGGGGCGGCGCAATTGCCGGCGGCACCCTGCTGGGCTTCACAGAACCCTTCGGGGCGGACCTCCGATCGCTGGCCTTCTATCCCATGACCATGGAATTCATCATGGGCGCGGTGGTCGGCCTGCTGGTCACGTCCGGCATCCGGTGGCGCAGCGGCCTGATGACGATTGCCGCCGTCATGTGGCTGATGGCATCGCTGGGCCTGCAGGGCATTGATGACGCCAATCTGATGATGTGGGGACGGGTCTTCTGGTTCGGCCTGCCCTGCACGCTGCTCGTCTATGGCTTCGCCACGCTGGAATTGTCCCGCCGTCAGGCCTGGCTGATCCCGGCCGGCATGGGCGCCCTTGTCGCGGGACTGGTCAGCCTCGGCTACAACCAGCTCGACACGGCGTCGTGGAATGCACGTGTTGCGGCCACGCTGATGTCCGCCATTGTCGGCACCCTGGCCATGGGGGCCGTGTTCTGGGCCGGCTGGCTCGGCGGACAGACCCATCCCGCCCGCATTCAGGCGATGGCCCCCGGCTTCTCGCGCATCCATTCAGGTCTGGCCCGGGTCGGCGACTGGTCCTTCTCGCTTTATCTCTGCCACCCGATCATCCTGGCCCCGGTCCGGCTGACCTTTGGCGAACTCGGCAAGGTGCCGGTCCTGGCCCCGGTGTTCCAGGCCGGTCATCCCGGTCTGATCGACAATGTCCTGCTTCACCTTGTCTCGCTGACGATCTGCCTGATCGTGGCCGCGATGACGTATCGCTTCATCGAGCGCCCGATGATCATCGGCTTTGCGAAGGCCCGGGGCTTCCTCTTCCGGCGCGAGCGGCCAAGGCCGCTCGGCCAGGTTGCGCCCTGACGCCTATTCCGCCGCGACGGAGTTTGCGTCCGGTGCCGTCCATTTCAGCACGGGCTTGCGCGCGGCCTGCGTCTCGTCCAGACGGCGCATCGGCGCGAGATAGGGCGCACCTTTCAGCGTCTCGTCGCCCTGCGCGGCGCGGCGGGCAATCGACTCTAGCGAATCACAGAACCGGTCGAGTTCCGCCTTCGATTCCGACTCGGTCGGCTCGATCAGCATCGCCCCGTGCACCACGAGCGGGAAGTACATCGTCATCGGATGATAGCCTTCATCGATCAGTGATTTCGCAATGTCGATGGTCTCGATCCCGTCCGCCGTGAAGGCATCAGAGAACAATGCCTCATGCATGCAATAGCCCTCAAAGGCCGGGGTCATTACGGATTTGAGGCGGGCCTGAATATAGTTCGCGTTGAGGACCGCATCCTCAGACGCCTGTTTCAGGCCATCCGCGCCGTGGCTGAGCATATAGGTCAGCGCACGGACGAACATGCCCATCTGGCCGTGAAAGGCCACCATCCGGCCGAAGCTCTCGCTGGCTTCCCCCTCGACATCCTCAATCAGACGGAAATTGCCATCCTCGTCCTTCACGACGAACGGCACGGGCGCGTAGGGCGCCAGCGCATCGGACAGGACGGTCGGGCCTGAGCCAGGCCCGCCACCGCCATGCGGGGTGGAGAAGGTCTTGTGCAGATTGATGTGCATCGCGTCGACGCCGAGATCGCCGGGACGGACCCGCCCGACAATCGCATTGAAGTTCGCGCCATCGCAATAGAAGTATCCGCCCGCCGCGTGGATCAGGTCGGCGATCTCCTTGATGTCGGTTTCGAACAGGCCGCATGTATTGGGATTGGTCAGCATGATGCCGGCAATGTCGTCGGACTTTTCGAGTTTCGCCTTCAGCGACTCCATATCCACCCGGCCGCGGGCATTGGCCTTGATCTCGTCCACGATGAAGCCGCACTGAACCGCCGTCGCCGGATTCGTTCCGTGGGCGGAGGCCGGCACCAGGACGCGCTTTCGGGTCTCGGCCTCGCCACGCGCGACCAGCGCCTGGCGGATCGCCATCATGCCGCAGAATTCACCATGTGCCCCGGCCTTGGGGCTCATCGCGACGGCCGGCATGCCGGTCAGCGTCTTCAGCCAGGTGGCCAGTTCGTCAATCAGTTCCAACGCGCCCTGCACGGTCGCCTGCGGCTGCAGCGGATGGATGTCCGCAAAGCCCGGCAGGCGCGCCAGTTTTTCGTTGAGGCGCGGATTGTGCTTCATCGTGCAACTGCCCAGCGGGAACAGGCCGAGATCGATGGCGTAATTCTTCTGGCTGAGGCGCATATAGTGGCGCACCGTCTGCGGCTCCGACAGGCCCGGCAGGCCGGTCGCCTGCTTGCGTGCGACGCCGCCAAGACGGCCGGTGCGGTTTTTCGGCTTGGGCAGGTCAACGCCGGTCGTGTCTTCGGTGCCGATCTCGAAGATCAGGCCCTCAGCCTGCAACAGGCCTTTCGAGCCGGAAACAGTGTCTACGGACTGGCTGGAAGTTTGCGCCGGAGATGTGGGGCGGCCTTGTGTATTCATGGTCATCAGATGATCTCCTTCAGGGCGGCGGCGTAGGCGGCAATGTCTTCCGGTGTCGTGCATTCGGTGGCGGCGCAAATAATCACGTCCCCCATATGCCCATCGGGGAAGAGACGGCTGGCGCGAACACCGCCGACCACGCCGGCTTCATCCAGCATGGCCAGAACGGCTTCGGCATCCATCGGGGTGCGGAAAGCAAACTCGTTGAAGAAACGCGGCGTCAGGATCTCAACGCCCGGCACAGCCTCCAGCGCGTCTGCGAGATCGCAGGCGGCCTCATGGTTCAACAGGGCCAGTTGTTCCAGCCCCTTGCCGCCCAGCAGTGTCATATGCGCCGTGAAGGCCAGCGCGCACAGGCCGGAATTGGTGCAGATATTGGAAGTCGCCTTGTCACGGCGGATATGCTGTTCCCGCGTCGACAGCGTCAGCACGAACCCACGATCTCCATTGGCGTCCACAGTTTCACCACACAGGCGCCCGGGCATCTGGCGCACCAGTTTCTGAGTACAGGCGAAGAGGCCAACATAGGGCCCGCCGAAATTGAGGCCATTGCCGAGCGACTGGCCTTCGCCCACGGCGATGTCAGCCCCCATCTCTCCGGGCGGCGTGACGAGGCCCAGCGAGACGGCTTCGGTGAAGACCGACACCAGCAGCGCGCCTTTGTCATGCGCGGCCTCTGCGGATTTCGAGAGGTCAGTCACGGTTCCGAAAATGTTCGGGCTCTGGCCGATCATGCAGGCCGTCTGGTCGTCGACCGCGTCGGCCAGCGCGTTTTCCTCATCCACGGCCACTGGCAGCTGGACGACTTCAAACCCCTGTGCCTCGCACACCATTTTGGTGGCGGCAGCATAGTGCGGGTGCAGACCACCCGACAGGATCACCTTTTTCCGGCGCGTCACACGGGTCGCCATGATGGCCGCCTCGGCGCAGGCCGTCGAGCCGTCATACATGGAGGCGTTCGCCACATCCATTGCGGTCATCGCGGCGACCTGGGTCTGGAATTCGAACAGGGTCTGCAGCGTGCCCTGTGCAATTTCCGGCTGGTAGGGCGTGTAGGTTGTCAGGAATTCAGAGCGCTGGATCACCATGTCGACCGTGGCGGGAACATGATGCTTGTAGGCACTCGCGCCGACAAAGAACGGTCCGGACGATGCCGAGCGGTTCTTCGCAGCGAGTTTCGTCATGTGACGCTCAACAGCGAGTTCCCCCTGATGGTCCGGCAGGCCGGAGATCGTTCCGCTCAGCCGGGCGGATTCCGGAACGTCCGTGAAGAACTCATCGACCGATGCGGCGCCGATGGTCGACAACATGGCCGCGCGGTCTTCCGGGGTCAGGGGGAGATATCTCATTCTAGCTACTCCGTCAGAGTCTCAGTCTGGCCCTTACAGGCCGTCGCAATAGGCCTTGTAGGCATCTGCATCCATCAGTGCGCCGAGCTCGGTGGCATCGGACAGCTTCATCTTGCAGAACCAGCCCTTGCCCTCGGGATCTTCATTGACGGTTTCCGGGGCGTCGGCGAGCGCGCCATTGCCTTCCGTCACTTCGCCCGCCACCGGCGCATAGACGTCCGAAGCCGCCTTGACGCTCTCGACGACCGCCATATCGTCCCCCTTGGCGAAGCTGGCGCCGGCTTCCGGTACTTCGACAAAGACCACGTCGCCCAACTGGTCGGCGGCGTATTTCGTGATCCCGACCGTCGCCGTGTCGCCTTCGACGGTGATCCATTCATGATCTTCGGTATAGTAAGTCGTCATCGCCCATTTCCCTCTCAGCGTTTGTAATTCGGTTGTACAAAGGGCAGCGCGCAGACTTCCGCCGCGCGCGCCTTGCCCCGGACCATCAGGTCGATCTTCGTGCGGGGTGTGGCCAGATCCGCACGGACATAGCCCATGGCGACCGGCGCATCGACGCTGGGGCCGAACCCGCCGGATGTGACCACGCCGACCACTTCGCCGCTCATTTCGATCACCGTGCCTTCGCGCGCGGGGGCGCGCTCCAGAGGCTGGATGCCAACCCGCTTTTCGGCCGGGCCATCGGCCAGCGCCTTCAGGATACGCTCCGCCCCCGGAAAGTCTGCACGTTCCCGCCGCTTTTTCTGGATCACCCAGGCAAGATCAGCCTCCACCGGGTCGCGGGTCGCGTCCATGTCATGCCCGTACAGGCAAAGCCCCGCTTCGAGGCGCAGCGAGTCGCGCGCACCGAGGCCAATCGGCTTGACGCGGTCGTCGGACAGCATTTCCCGGATCAGGGGCAGCCCGGCCTCCGGCGAGACCAGGACTTCGAACCCGTCCTCGCCCGTATAGCCGCAGCGCGACACGATACAGCGGGACCCGTTCAGCTCGAACGGCAGGTGGCGCATGAATGTGAGCTCTTCGCAGCCAGGGAAGAATTCCTGCATCACATCGGCTGCTTTCGGCCCCTGCAGGGCAAACAGGATGCGATCATCGGCGCGCGTGAGCACGGCCTTGCCTTCGAAACTCCGCTCAAAGAGGGCCCAGTCCTGCTCCTTCACCGCGCCATTGACGACGATGTAGAGCGAGCCCTGGGCCTCTTCCCCGATGGGGCGGGTGATGATGAGATCATCCAGAATGCCGCCCTCTTCATTCAGCAGCACGGTCAGGCGAGCCTGGCCTTCCTTCAAGCCCGCGATGTCGGATGGTACGAGTGTTTCGATCAGCGCCGCGATTTCCGCGTGCGCCGCATCGCCGCCGCCAATTCCGTCAGCCAGGGACAGGAAGCACGGCCCCATATGGGACACGTCGAACAGGCCGGCCCCGGACCGGGTCCAGAGGTGTTCGTCCTTCACCCCCATGGGATACTGGACCGGCATTTCATAGCCGGCGAACGGCACGAGTTTCGCGCCCAGCTCTTCATGCAGGGCATGGAGCGGCGTGCGCTTCAGGGTTTCTGTCGTCGTATCAGCCATGACGCCCTTTCATGAGGAGACGGGGCAGCCTGAAGCTGCGCATCGTCGCCCCCGCTGTCCTGGGCGCCTGAGAGATTCCGCCCGGATGCCGGGCTTGCTCCTTCGGCGAGACGGCACCCTTGGGCCCGCCTCTTTCCAGCGTGTTGTCTCTCCCCCGGTCCTTTTGCCTGAGCGTTTCCGGGGCGGTTGCGCCTTCGGCGGCGGGACTGGTGGCCCGCTCTCTCCCGGGAGGAGGGTGTCTGTGAGAGTCGAACTAGCGCGGATTCTGGTGGCCAGCAAGCGGAGAGTCAGCGTGTCCCTGCCCGATTGAGCGGGCTGCCGGGGATTTGGGCAGCCTGCCCCGGTTCAGGCCTCTGACGGCTTGCGCCCGAACCAGCCCTGGACCATCGACCAGGCATTGCGCGAGCCCGACATGGTCTGTTCTGCGGCCCAGGCCGCCCGCGAGGTTAGCCCGCCGCAGCGTTTGAGCAGGTCCGTCGCGACGGAGCCGGATTCCTTTTTCACACGTTCGAGTGCTTCGGCCGAGATCGAGCGGGCCTGACGCGCGGACCAGCCTTCGAAGGCCCGGCAACGGCGTTTGGCCAGATAGCCCATCTTCAGGGTCAGCATGGCGTTGACCGCGCCATCCATGACCGGCCCGGCGATCAACCCGCCCATCCGGCCGAGCAGCCCGCCGATCACGTCCCCGGTCATGTCGGTCACGTCCTCCATGGCGCGGCTGACGACCACGATCGCGGCCACATCCCGCAGGATCAGCAACGTGCCGCCCAGATGCGGCCGTCCGAAATAGATCTGCGAGATGCGGGCAATGAGATTGGCATTGCGCCACAGCACCACAAAGGCATCGACCGTGCCATTCATGGAGAAGGCCGTCGCGACGCCCACGCCGACCGCTTCGGCATGGATCAGCTTGTCGACCTTCGCATCCAGCGTCTTCAGGTGCGGCTCTATGTGATCCTTCTGGAAAGTTTCGAGACCTGCGGCGACCTGCGCCGCGGAGTCCGTCCCGGCGATGGCGAACCGGGCCAGCAGGGCCCGTCCAGCGGCGAGGCCGTCATCCATGGCCGCCACGTCTTCGGCCAGCAGCGGATTGCGCTTCAGCATGGCGAGATATTTCAGATCATATCTGAGACGTTGCGACAGTAGCGAGATGTCCGGATTCTCGATGTCGAAGGGCGTGTGAGGCGGCCTGGCGGCGACCGGCATGGACAGAAAGGAGACCAGCGGGCGTCCGACCAGAAGGAGCAGCAGGCCGGCCAGCAGGAGGACAAAGCTGTAGCCGAGCAGTGGATGGACATCGTCGAACATCCGGTAGAACAGGAATCCCTGACCGATCACGGTCAGGAAGGCGAGCGTCAGCAAGGCCGCGCCGGACCATTTGATCACCTTCCAGGCCTTGGTCCACTGGGAGGCAAACTCCCATTGCGGCGCGGTCTCGGCGGGGGCGTCCACGGGCGCGGGCACGGTCTTGGCCATTTCGAAACTCCTCTACTGACTGTCTCCGGCAGGAGGATCAGCGAGGCAGGTGCCTGAGGCAATACCTGGCTACATGCGCTCCGGCACGCGGATGCCGAGCAGGTCGAGGCCTGTTTCCAGTTGTTTCAGCACGGCCGCCGACAGAGCGAGGCGGCTGGCACGCAGGCCGGCATCCTCTTCCGACGCGATCGGCAATGCCGCATAGAAGGCGCTGAAGCCCTGGGCGAGATTGTAGACATGCTCGCACAGGATATGCGGCATGCGTTTCTCGCGCGCCTGCAGCAGGGTGGCGGCGAAGGCGTCGAGCTGCAGCACGAGCGCGCGTTCGGCATCATGGCCGACACAGATCTCACCCGGCTTGAACCCGGCTTCTTCGGCCTTGCGCAGGACCGATTTGATCCGCACCGCCGCATAGAGCAGGTACGGCCCGGTCTTGCCTTCGAAACTGGTGAAACGGTCAAGATCGAAGACGTAATTGCTGGTGCGTGTATTGTGCAGGTCCGAGAAGCGCAGGGCCGCCAGCGCGACCGCTGCGGCGACATCGTGGCGCTCGTCTTCCGGCATGTCTTCCGGCAGTTTCCCGGCTTCAGCGATTTTCTTCTGCGCTTCCGCCAGGGCCATCGCATTCAGGTCTGCCAGGCGCAGGACGCCGCCCTCGCGGGTCTTGAAGGGCTTGCCGTCCGGCCCGTTCACCGTGCCAAAGCCGATATGTTCCAGATGGCCCTCATCGATCAGGCCCACCATTTCGGCGGCGCGGAAGACCTGTTCGAAATGCAGCGCCTGACGCTGGTCCACGACATAGAGCATCAGCTCCGGAACCGGGTCCATATGCTCCATCCGGTCCTCGATCGTGGCGAGGTCGGTCGTGTGGTAGCCGGTGCCGCCCCGGCTGTTGACCAGCATGATTGGCGGCATGTCCTTCTTGTCGCTGTCACGCTCGATCCGGACGATGACGGCGCCATCATCTTCCTCGGACAGTCCAGCCGCCTTGAACTTCTCGACCAGGCCCGGGATCAGGTGATCGACGTCGCTTTCGCCTTTCCAGAGGTCGAAATGCACATTCAGGAATTCATAATCAACCTTCAGCGCAGCGACAGACACGTCGATGAAATGGCGCAGCAAGGCGCGATACCCCGGACGGCCGGCCTGCAATTCGGCAACCGCTTTCTGGCTGCGTTCATTACGGGCGGCATCCGCCTTCGCCTTGGCGCTGGCGGCGGGATAGAGACGTGCGAGATCCTCAATCGTGACCGGCGGCTCTTTCGGGTACGGGCCCTCGAACGCTTCATCGAAATAGATCAGGTCCGGCTGCTCGTCATACAGTTCGGTCACGAGGTGGCCCATCTGAAGGCCCCAATCCCCGAGATGCGTATCGCCCGTCACCTTGTCGCCCAGAAAGCGCAGGAGACGCACCAGCGTGTCGCCGATGACGGCCGAACGGAGGTGGCCGACATGCATGGGCTTGGCGACATTCGGGCCGCCGAAATCGATCACCGTGACTTTCGGGTCCGGCGCCGGCTCGGCGCCCGCCATGTCGTCGGTGCGGATAAATTCGGCGCGGGCAGACATGGCCTCGTCCGAAACGCGAATATTGATGAAGCCCGGCCCCGCCACTTCCGCCGACAGGACCATGGGGTGGTCCTTCAGCGCGCTGGCGATCTCGCCTGCGATCTCGCGCGGATTCTTGCCGGCAGACTTGGCCGCGCCCATTGCGCCATTGCACTGGAAATCAGCGAATTCCGGTTTGTCGGACCGGCGCACGGCGCCCCATTTGGCGTCGAGCCCCATAGCTTCGAAGGCGGCGCTGGCGGCCACCGACAGATCATTGATCAGACTGGCCATAATCCTACTGCCCGGCATCCATGCGGAAACGCTTGCCCGCGCGATTGAATTCCAGCTGCTCATCGGTCAGGTCAAACCCGACAATGACTTCGAAATTGGTGCCGGAGATCGATTCGTCGACACGCGGGATGACGATCGTTTCGATCACTTCGGTCTTGCCCGCCAGCGGGCGCCCGGCGAAATCGGCCTGAACGTTGAAGTATTCCTTCGCCAGCACGCGTCCGCTGCGGCGCGTCACCGCGATGTAGTACGGATAGGTGTGCGAATCGGACTGCGCCGCCGGGCCCTTGCCGAAGGCGAAATCGATCTCGACTTCGGCCTCAAGCGGGTCATCGCCGACATAGCGGCAGAACAGGCGGACATCGATGACTTCGCCGGTGAATTCGATATTCGTATACAATTCGCCACCGCCATCGAGGTCGACATAGCGCGAGGAATCATACAGGGCCCCGACAGGCGGGCATGGCCCGGCGTTCTGGCGCGTGTCGAAGCTGTCTGCGAGCTTGCCGCCACCACAGCCAGAGAGAATGACCGCGGCGAAAAGTGGGGCATATCTGATCATGCGTCGGCGTGTCCTTCTTGGCCTGATGCAAAGGCCTGTCCATCTGTTGCTGCAGATGTGTTAAAGGCGCAAGCGTCTCGGCGCAACGCCCGCAGGCAGGAGATAGGATGAAATGAACGACAGGCAGCCTCTTACCATCCGCCTGGCCGCGCCGCGCGGCTTCTGCGCCGGTGTGGACCGGGCGATCCAGATCGTCGAGGAAGCCCTCGGCAAATGGGGCGCGCCCGTCTATGTCCGCCATGAAATCGTTCACAATGCGCATGTGGTCAGCCGTCTGGAACAGATGGGCGCGGTATTTGTCGAGGAACTGGATGAATGCCCGGACGACCGGCCGGTCATCTTCTCGGCGCATGGCGTGCCGAAATCCGTGCCTGCCGAAGCCCAGCGCCGCAACATGATCTTTGTCGATGCCACCTGCCCGCTGGTCTCCAAGGTGCATGTCGAAGCCGAGCGCCATCATCGCGACGGACGCGAGATCGTGCTGATCGGTCATGCCGGACACCCGGAAGTGATCGGCACAATGGGCCAGTTGCCCGGCGACACGATCACCCTGATCGAGACCGTGGAAGATGTGGCCGGCTTCGAACCGAAGGATCCTGACAATGTGGCCTTTGTCACCCAGACCACGCTGTCAGTGGATGACACGGCAGACATCGTCACAGCCCTTCAGGCCCGCTTCCCGGGCATATCGAGCCCGCACAAGGAAGACATCTGCTACGCCACCACGAACCGTCAGGAAGCGGTGAAGACGCTGGCCCCCGGGACGGATCTGGTCCTGGTCATCGGGGCGACGAGCAGTTCCAATTCCGTGCGGCTTGTCGAAGTGGCCAAACGCGCCGGCGCCGCCCGCGCGGAACTGGTGGCCAGCGCCGACCACATCGACTGGGCCTGGTTCGACAAGGTGACGACGCTGGGCCTGACCGCTGGTGCGAGCGCACCCGAAGACCTGGTGCAGGGCGTGATCGCCGCCTGTGGCGAGCGCTTTGACGTCTCTGTGGAGCGGATTGAAACCGCCCGCGAGACCGTGACCTTCAAGCTGCCGCGCATCCTGTCCGAACCGGTCTGATCCCGGCCTGCGCGGTCAATATTCAAATCGGTCCGTCCTTCTGGCATAAAGCCCGGCATGACCTATCAGATTGCTGCCTTCTACAAATTCTTCGCGTTTCCGGATTTCGAGGCCCGCAGGGCCGATCTCGCGCAGACCCTGTGTGGCGCTGGCGTGAAAGGCACGGTCCTGCTGGCCGCCGAAGGCGTGAACGGCACGATTGCCGGTACGCCAGACGGCATCGCGACGGCACTTGCAGCGCTGCGCGCGCTGCCGGGCGCGGCTGACCTGGAAGCGAAATTCTCCGAAGCCGGCGAGATGCCCTTCCTGCGTCTGAAGGTGCGGTTGAAGAAAGAGATCGTCACCATGGGCGTGCCGGGCACGGACCCGAACGCGCGGGTGGGCACTTATGTGGAGCCGACAGACTGGAACGCCCTGATCAGCGATCCGGACACTGTGCTGATCGACACCCGCAACGATTATGAATACGCGATCGGCACATTCGAAGGAGCGATTGACCCCGAGACCCGGACATTCCGCGAGTTCCCGGACTGGTTCCGCGCCTTTCGTGAGCGGCTGGACGCGGAAGGCCGCACGCCGAAGGTTGCCATGTTCTGCACCGGCGGTATCCGATGCGAGAAGGCCACCAGTTTCGTGAAGGCCGAAGGCATCGAGGATGTGTATCATCTGAAGGGCGGCATCCTGAAATACCTGGAAACCGTTCCGGAAACCGACAGCAAATGGCGCGGTGAATGTTTCGTGTTCGATGAGCGCGTCTCCGTCAAACACGATTTGTCGCCGGGCGAGTATGACATGTGCCATGCCTGCAAGCGGCCGATCACCGAAGCCGACAAGACGGACACGAGCTATGTGCCCGGCGTTTCCTGTCCGCACTGTATCGACGAGATGAGCGACGCCCAGCGCGCCCGGTTCGCTGAACGGCAGAAACAGATCGACCTCGCCCGTCAGCGCGGTGAAGCGCATATGGGCCCGGAGGCCCGCCGGAGCGAAGACGCGTGAGCGCCGCCGCGCACACACTCTATACATTCCGCCGCTGTCCCTATGCCATGCGCGCGCGTATGGCCCTGTCGTCCGCCGGCGTGCCTGTGCGCGTGCGGGAAGTCGTGTTGCGCGACAAGCCGGAGGCCATGCTGGCGACAAGCCCGAAAGGCACTGTGCCTGTCCTCGTGGCGGGGAATGGAGACGTGGTGGATGAAAGCCTGGACGTGATGCGCTGGGCGCTGGCCCAGGCGGACCCGGAGGGCTGGCTGTCCGCGGACGCAGGCACGACCGACGCCCTGATCGCGCGCAATGACGGGCCATTCAAACGCGCACTGGACCGATACAAATATCCCGGCCGATATCCCGACGAGGCTCTGGTGCCGGGCGCAGCACGCGCCGAAGGCCGGGCCATCCTGGCCGATCTGGACGACCGGATCCGGGCACAGGGCGGCCAGCTTGTGCGCAGCACGCGCAGCCTGGCGGACATCGCGATCTTTCCGTTCGTCCGACAGTTTGCCCACACCGATCTGGACTGGTTCCTTGCGCAAGACCTGCCCGCCCTGCAAACCTGGCTGGAAGGGCACAAGCAGTCGGCGCTGTTTACGGGCATCATGGCCAAATACCCGCAATGGGCCCCCGGCGCGGACGAGCCGCTGCTGCCAGTTGCAGCATAACGGCACGAAGTTCAGATTGCCCCCTTGCAAATTCTGCCCGCAGGCGTAAACACCCCGTTCTTCGGCGCGGAGTGTAGCTCAGCCTGGTAGAGCACTGTCTTCGGGAGGCAGGGGCCGGAGGTTCGAATCCTCTCACTCCGACCATTTCCTTGCAGTCCGGTTCAGCCGGAATTTTTGATCCGGCGGATCAAGAATGGCAAGGAAATGATCTCATCGAAACCGAGGTCAATCCGGCAGTCTCGCAACCCGCTACGCGCCTTGACGCACCTTGCTGTCGCCGGCCCGTTCTGTGCCGATATCCTCCAGATTGTAGGGCGTGGTCTGGTACATCTGGTTGATCCAGTTTCCGAACAGGAGGAAGGCATGCGACCGCCAGCGATTCTTCGGTGTTTGGGCCGGATCATCGCCGGGGAAATAGTTCGCCGGTACGGCAATCGGCTTTCCTGCGGCAACATCGCGCCGGTATTCTTCCGCCAGTGAGGTGGAATCGTATTCGATGTGATTGAAGATGTAGAGGCGGTTGCCGCGCGCCTCATGCAACAGGCACAGGCCGGTCTCGTCGCTCTCCATCAGGATGTCGAGCCCGCTGGCGGAGGGAACGTCGTCCCGGCGCACTTCTGTCCAGCGCGAGACGGAGATCGAGAAATCGTCCGAGAAGCCGGTCAGGTAGGGCGATTCCGGTTTGCGGTTATGGTGGCGGTAGACGCCGAACGCCTTGCTGGACAAAGTATGCTTGGGCACGCCGTGGAAATGCTGCACGGCGGCCATGGCCCCCCAGCAGATGAAGAAGCTGGAATGGACATGGGTCTCGGTCCAGTCGAGGATGGCCTGCAGTTCCGGCCAATAGGTCACGGCCTCGAACGGCAATGTCTCGACCGGCGCGCCGGTGATGATGAACCCGTCGAACTTGCGATCCTTCACCTCATCCCAGGTGTGATAGAAGGAGATCAGATGGTCTTCCGGCGTGTTGCGGGCAACATGGCTGCCGATGCGGACCAGGGTCAGCTCCACCTGGAGCGGAGTCGCGCCGACCAGCCGGGCAATCTGGGCCTCGGTCTCGATCTTGTTGGGCATCAAATTCAGAAGGGCGATCTGCATCGGGCGGATGTCCTGGCGCGTCGCGATGGACTCGTCGAGCACCTGCACGCCTTCGCGCACGAGGGTTTCGCGCGCGGGCAATCCGTCAGGAATTCGAATGGGCATAGGCAATACTCCGCTACCAGGTCTGGTCAGCCGGACTCTTGCCGTGAGGGTGTTCGGAACTTCCGCGCAGCCTTTTAGCAAGTTGTTTAACGTGGCTGCAAGCCGACCGACCAAATCACCACGGGGCCCCTACATAGAGGCCCCGCAGCGCAAGTCAATTACGGGCTGCCGGAAGATCAGCCGGCCAGGGCGGCGCGAACCGCCGCCAGCGCGTCCTCGGCCTTGTCGGCGTCGGGGCCACCAGCCTGCGCCATGTCCGGCCGGCCGCCGCCGCCCTTGCCGCCCAGCGCCTCGCTGGCGGCCTTGACCAGGTCCACGGCCGAATAGGTGCCGGTCAGGTCCTTGGTAACGCCGACGGCGACGCCGGCCTTGCCGTCGGCCACGCCGACAAAGGCCACGATGCCGGAGCCGATCTGGGCCTTGGCTTCGTCCACCAGCGTGCGCAGCTCCTTGCCGCCCACGCCTTCCGCAACACGCGCCATCAGCTTGACACCATTGATTTCTTCCGGCCCGGACGCCGCTGCGCCGCCGCCGCCCATGGCCAGCTTGCGCTTGGCTTCGGCCAGTTCCTTCTCCAGCGCCTTGCGCTCCTCGCCCAGCGCGGCAACCCGGCGCGGAACATCCTTGAGCGGAACTTTCAAACTGTCCGCAAGATCCGCGGCGATCTGCGCCCGCCCTTTCAGATAGGCCAATGCCTCGGCGCCCGTGGCCGCTTCAACACGGCGCACCCCGGCCGACACGCCGCTTTCCGACGTGATGACAAACACGCCGATATCCCCGGCCCGCTCGACATGTGTGCCGCCGCACAGCTCCACCGAATAACGCCGGCCATCGCCGGTGCCCATCGACAGCACACGGACCTCATCGCCATACTTCTCGCCAAACAGGGCAAGCGCCCCGGCCTCGATGGCCTTGTCCGGCGACGTGACCTGGATGCCCGTCGGCATATTGGCGCGGATCTGGGCGTTGACCTCATCCTCAACGGCCTCGATCTCCGCCTGGCTCATGGGACCATTGTGCGAGAAGTCGAAACGGAACCGGTCGGCCTCCACGAGGGAACCCTTCTGCGTGACATGGTCGCCCAGCACCGTGCGCAGCGCCGCATGCATGATGTGCGTGGCGGAATGGTTGGCCATGATGGCCCGGCGCCGGCCGGCATCCACATGCTGGTCCGCAGAATCCCCGAGGCGGATTTCGCCGGAGACGAGTTCGCCGACATGCACATGCAGGTCGCCGGCACGTTTCTGCACGTCGCGCACGATGAAGCGCGCGCCGCCTTCGAAGACGATCTCGCCATGATCGCCCGCCTGTCCGCCGGACTCGGCATAGAAGGGCGTCGTGTCAAAGACCAGTTCGGCCGCGCCGGGCGAAAGCGTGTCGGTGAGCGCCCCGCCAGACGCAATGGCGACGAGCCGGCCCTTGCCTTCGGTGCCGTCATAGCCGGTGAACTTCGTGGCACCGGCCTCGTCGCGCACGCGGAACCAGATTTCCTCTGTCGCCTGATCGCCGGACGAGAAGCCGGCTGCGCGGCTGTCCTGGCGCTGTTGTTCGAGCGCGGCCTCGAAACCGTCGACATCGACGCTCATCTCGCGGCCGCGCAGAATGTCCTGCGTCAGGTCGAGCGGGAATCCATATGTGTCCGACAGCTTGAAGGCGACGTCGCCCGGCAGGGCGTCACCGGGTTTCATGTCGGCGGTTTCCTTCTCCAGCAGCGACAGGCCGTTGCCGAGCGTGCGCTGGAACCGGGCCTCTTCCTGCTCGAGCGCGGATTCGATGGCCGCCCTGGCCCGGCCGAGTTCCGGATAGGCCTTGCCCATTTCGGAGATCAGCGCGGGGGCCAGTTTGTACATCAGCGGCTCGCGCGCACCCAGCAAATGACCATGCCGCATGGCACGGCGCATGATGCGGCGCAGGACATAGCCCCGGCCTTCATTGGACGGCAGCACGCCATCGGCAATCAGGAAGGCCGAGGTGCGCAAATGGTCTGCAATGACGCGGAAGGAGGCGAGCTTGTCGCCGGCCGCCTTCGCGCCGTAGATGTCTTCCTCGGCGGCGATCAGCGCCTTGAACAGGTCGATGTCGTAATTGTTGTGCACGCCCTGCAGGACGGCGGAGATGCGCTCCAGCCCCATTCCGGTGTCGATTGAGGGCTTGGGCAGGTTCTCGCGGGTACCGTCGGCCTGCTGGTCGAACTGCATGAAGACCAGGTTCCAGATCTCGATGAACCGGTCGCCATCCTCGTCCGGGCTGCCGGGCGGGCCGCCGGGCACGCCTTCGCCATGGTCATAGAAGATTTCCGAGCACGGGCCGCACGGGCCAGTGTCACCCATGGACCAGAAATTGTCAGACGTGCCGATCCGGATGATCCGGCTGTCGTCAAATCCTGCCACTTTCTTCCAGATGGCCGCAGCCTCGTCATCCTCGGCATAGACGGTGACGAGCAGCTTCTTCGGGTCGAGCGCGAATTCCTTCGTGCACAGCTCCCAGCCGAATGCGATGGCGTCTTCCTTGAAATAGTCGCCGAAGGAAAAATTCCCCAGCATTTCGAAGAAAGTGTGGTGGCGGGCCGTATAGCCGACATTGTCGAGGTCATTGTGCTTGCCGCCGGCGCGGACGCATTTCTGCGAGGTGGTGGCACGCGGGCCGGGCGGGGTTTCGGCGCCGGTGAAAATGTTCTTGAACGGCACCATGCCGGCATTCACGAAGAGCAGGGTCGGATCATTCTGCGGCACCAGGGGCGCCGAAGCCTGACGCAGATGCCCCCGCTTTTCGAAGAAGGAGAGAAAGGTCTCGCGAATCTCGTTTACGCCGGTCATGGGCAATACTGTGTCCTTGCGATCAGGGTTGGGCCGAGTCAGACGGCACAAACATTACACCGGCGATATAAAGGTCCCTTCGCGGCGCGCCAAGCGGGGTGCGCCACAAAGGGACAGTTCCCTCGACAGGGATCAGGGTGTCAGGGCCCGCCGCAAGGGGGCGCGGGCCCGGCCGGATCAGCCTTCAGCGGCGTCCGGCAGATCGTCATCCTGCTCGGATTCCATGCCGGCATTGAGCAATTCATCTGCCAGCAGGCCGGCATTGCGCCGGATCGCGTCTTCGACCTCATCGGCAATGGCCGGGTTTTCCTTCAGGAAATTCCGCGTCTTCTCGCGGCCCTGGCCCATGCGTTCGCCCTTGTAGGAATACCAGGAGCCGGATTTCTCGATCACTTCGGCCTTCACGCCGAGATCAATCAGTTCGCCGGTCTTGGAAATGCCTTCGCCATAGAGAATGTCGAATTCAACCTGGCGGAAGGGCGGCGCGACCTTGTTCTTGACCACTTTCACGCGGGTCTGGTTGCCGATCACCTCGTCCCGATCCTTGATCGCGCCGATGCGGCGGATGTCGAGACGGACGGAGGAGTAGAATTTCAGCGCATTGCCGCCGGTTGTGGTTTCCGGGCTGCCAAACATGACGCCGATCTTCATCCGGATCTGGTTGATGAAGATCACCATGCATTTGGATTTGGAGATCGAGCCGGTCAGCTTGCGCAGGGCCTGGCTCATCAGGCGGGCCTGCAGGCCCGGCAGGGAATCGCCCATCTCGCCTTCAAGCTCTGCCCGCGGGGTCAGCGCAGCCACGGAGTCGATGACCAGAAGATCGACCGCGCCGGAGCGCACCAGCGTGTCGGCAATCTCGAGCGCCTGCTCCCCCGTGTCCGGCTGGGAGACGAGAAGATCGTCCAGATCCACGCCCAGCTTGCCGGCATAGACCGGATCGAGCGCATGTTCGGCATCAATGAAGGCACAGACGCCGCCATTCTTCTGGGCCTCGGCCACACAATGCAGGGACAGGGTCGTCTTGCCCGAGCTTTCCGGGCCGTAGATCTCGATGATGCGGCCCTTGGGCAGGCCGCCAATGCCGAGCGCGATGTCGAGGCCGAGCGATCCGGTGGAGACCGCCTCGACATCCATCACCTTCTTGTCACCCAGCCGCATGACCGAGCCCTTGCCGAAGGACCGTTCAATATTGCCGAGCGCTGTTTCGAGAGCCTTCTGCTTGTCCACGCCTGAATCCTTGTCCACGAGTTGAAGCGCCGCTTTGGCCATGAGTCGTCTCCTTAGGTCTACCATGGGGCCGCATTTGGCAAGGCCCCCGTTTGCCGTTGCTGACTCGGATGTACCATATTTGTTCCACGGAACAAAGCGGAAACTTCCTGCCCGTTGCACCTTTTCTTTTGACGTGGTTTCAGGCATTGTCCCCCCCATGCTTGACCGATCCAGCCGCCCCGCCGGCGAAGCCCGCCTTCGCTATCTCGATGCCGATGTCGATGTCATCCAGCCCGGTGACTATGTCACCTGCGCCGTGACCGGCCGGAAGATCCCGCTGCAGGCGCTGCGCTATTGGAGCGTGGACCTGCAGGAAGCCTATTGGGATGCCGATGCGGCCAGCCAGCGCATGGTCAAGGCCCGCGACTGATGCGCCGCGCCGTGCTGACGGGCCTGTCGGCCCTTCTGGTGGCCTGCGCCGCCGCCGAAGCCCCGGCCGGGACGCCCGCGCCTGACACCGCCCCCGAAGCCGCACTTGAGGTCGCGCCAGTGGAAGACGCTGCGCCCAAAGACGCCGTGGCGCCGACCCCTGACATCCCGGGCGCCGACATTCCTGACGCTGGCATCCCCGGCACCCCCGCCGCGCCGGGGGCGGATGCGCTGGCGCCGGACTGTGGCGGCGTGCTTGTCCAGGGCGGCCTGGTGATCTGCCGCGGCGAGCCGGGCAGCCGCTTCACCGTGGCGGGCACGGGGCTGACCGTCGGCGAGACCGGCACGGCCCAGTTCGGCCTGTCCACCGCCGCGCCCTCGGTCATCGGCTGGTCGCATGAACGCGGCGCCTATGGCGACCTCCAGATCGCGCCGCGGCAGGATGATTACCGCGAAATCTCCGGCTTTGACTGTGACAAGGTGGATGCCCGCTCGCCCGAGCAGAAGGCCCATGCGGGCCGCAGCTGGGTGAAGAAGCAGGACGCGTTCGCCACCTTCCATCCCGGCCCCGGCGCGCTGGAGGGCTTTGTGAAGCCCGCCGATGCGCCGACCTCCTCGCCCTTCGGGCCGACCCGCAAATATGTCGGCGTCTCCAAGGTCACGGGTGAGCCCTGCGAGAGCGTCTCGGTGCATCGCGGCTATGACATGGCCACACCGGTCGGCACGGACGTCACGGCGCCGGCGCCGGGCGTGGTGATCCTGGCCGATCCTGACCTCTATTATGAGGGCGGCACCGTCTTCCTCGACCATGGCCACGGGCTCGTCTCGGTGTTCATGCACCTGTCCGCCGTCGAGGTGGCCGAGGGCGATGTGGTCGACACCGGCGACCTGCTGGCCAGGACCGGCAATACCGGCCGCACGACGGGGCCGCACCTGCACTGGGCGGTGAAATGGCGCAATCCGGAGGCCGCCGACCGGGGCGGCGATTTCTATCTCGATCCGGCCCTGCTGCTGGACCTGCCGGCCGCCGGGAACGGCCCGGATTAACGAGGGTTAGCGCGACCTTTCCCGCATCCGTCAAATTGCCCGGCCGGCGGCAACCGGATCGTCATGCTTATCGCGCATGTTTCGCGTGTGACGCGAAATCAATTCCCTCTCCCGGTTCGCGCCACATCCCCCCGGGGTTCCGCGGGTCCTGTAATGGCTGCGGCACACCGAAATTGAATGGGCGGTTCCCATCGACTGCACCCCGCCGCCCATGGCGCTGTCTGTCCACCCTCACGCACCCGGGCAGGCAGCGCCGAGGCGGCTGCGGCCGGTTTTCCCCGTCCCTTTTAACGATTTGAGCCCTGTTCACGCCGTTTCAACGCGTTTCAAATCGTGTCAGATCGTTTCAAAAAGTCCCAGATCGTGTCTCCGGGTTTCACTCCGTTTCACGCCGTTTCGGGCCCTTGTCCACGCGCAGGGCGGGCCCCGGCGGAGGCCTTGTGCGTTGGCGAATGGTTTTGCGCTTTCGGGGCTCGCCAGGCTGACACAATACCATGGCCCGAAAGCCGTCGGATAAGGATTTCGGCATTGCAGACGCGCCGCGCAAAAAAATGGCGGGTCATGACCCGCCCTACGAAACGCGCGTCACCGTAGGGCGGGTTAGCGAAGCGTAACCCGCCATCACCCGGGCTTCTCCACCTGATTCCATTCGCGCTTGAAGCGATGCCATGTCGAATGCGGCCAGTTGTCTGTTCATAAAAAGGCCGGCCTGACGCTCGTGTACCTTTGGTTGATGTGCTCCAGATTGAACTTGCCCGGGAGGACATCTCAGAGTTCAACGTCGTCGGGTAAGAGAAAGGTTGTTTGCAGGATTGACCAACGAGGTCGTGCGCTCAAACTGCAATTGCCAGCTCCGGCATTTCATCCCAAACTTGTCCTTTGAACAATCGCCCAGCTTTCTTCTTGTTCGTTCCGCCCCACTGCTTAAAGAAAAAGTAGACACCAAACTCTTTGCACTGAAGATGGATATTCTCGACCCAAGACGCCTCCATAGGGCGAGAATTTGGACCAGACTCCCCTCCGACAATAGCCCAATGTACTCCTGACAAATCAATCTCCCCAAGGTCACCTATTAGTGGCTCAAAGGAAATGAAGCGAACCGTTGCGGGACATTCTGCTAAAGCATCTATACGAAACTTCACTCGACTATCTTCAACTGAAGTACCAACCCATACATTGGGCAATACCCGTCGATCATACTCGGTAAGATACTCAGCCATTCTTTGTGGCTGTTTTGTCAGAACTTGAAACGTATGGGACGACGCTTTCTCCATAACATCCCAAACACGTCGCACGTACTCAAATGGCACAGAATCTTGAAACAGGTCAGACATTGAATTGACGAAAACCAAACGAGGTTTTCTCCAAGTCAACGGAGCTTCTAGTACGTGTTCGATCAAATTCGATTGACCAGTCCACACATAGCGATTTCCGCTCTTCCTCGTCGTGCCAATATATGAGGGATGCTGCATTGCTTCCAGACGGGCCGCCATTCTCATAGCATAACAGTTGGTACATCCTGCAGACATCACGCGGCAGCCCGCTACAGGGTTCCACGTGGCATCAGTCCATTCAATGTCCGATAATCCGGCCATGCTTTCTGTCCGTTGCTACAATTGCCGCTTTAGATAGTCTTGCCGCCAATCGTTTCGCTTTAGTTGACGGGTTACTCCAAGCGAAGATCAAATAATATGATGGGTAGGCGTGTTGCCCTAGCGGGATCAACTCATCAAGCACACCCCCTTGAAACACATGTTTCATACGCTCAATCATAAATTTGGCAGCGCTTTCTGGCGTAACCACCTTTTCAGTTGAAACCGGGCCTCCGAATAATTCTCCCTGCGAACTCGGCTTTAAGAAGGCAGTCCTCCAATCTTCGGTGCCGAACAATCGAGTTATCGAAGGGGCATGAGTATCGTCTACCGTTCCGTTCGCACCAATTTGACGAAATACTCCGACACCGGCAGGAAACAGATACCAAAGATCCAAAGCTTGAGTACTCGCGATAGCTTCAATCGTCTCCCATGAAACTTGGCTTCCAAAGGGGTCAAGCAAGACTACACCACGCCTATACCTCCAATTAGTGCTGGAACAAATTCGGCATATTTCGGCGTTGGCATCACCCACGTGAAAGGTCGTTGAGACACCTTCAGACGCCTCGTCAAAATTCGCTCGCAATGTATCAATGCACGCTTTGCGGGAATCGATAAAAACATACTCGTCAAACTTTGGGTCGACTTCAAATGCTCGCCTAGCTGAACCAGTAATAATTGTCGAAACTTCGTGATCAAACAAAGAAGCTGACACTTCTCCTTGTGGAATCTCTCCGGAGCCTGCGAAACCATCAATGTATACAGTAGACAACCGAGTCCTGCTCAGCGCCATCTGATACATCTTGAGATACTCAGATATGAGATCCAGTTTTCGCCCAGTAGACTGAGAACTACCAAATTGCCTTTGCCCCATGAACCACTCCAGCAGAACGTTCAAAGAACATCCTACACAGCGGATCTCAACATTCAAGTATAAATAGAAAAATGTTCTGTCACGTTTCTACGGGATGAGGATGGTCGCTCCGGTTGTCGTGCCGCTCTCTATCGCCTCGTGGGCCTTGGCGGCCTCGGAGAGCGGGAAGCGCTGACCGATGTCGGCCTTGATCGTGCCGGACTTCAGGGCACTGAAGAGGAGGCTGGCGCCGCGGGCGAGACTGTCGGTATCCTGAATGAAGCTGAACAGGGTGGGCCGTGTCATGACGAGGGAACCGCCCTGGGCGAGGCGGCCGGGCGGGATCGGCTCGACCGGGCCGGAGGCATTGCCATAGGTGACGAACCAGCCCGCCGTGCGCAGGCTGTTCAGGCTTTCTTCCGCGCTGATGCGGCCGACACTGTCATAGGCGACATCGACGCCGCGCCCCTCGGTCAGCGCCTTCACCTGTTCGGCGACGCCCTCATAGCCGATGATTACATCCGAGGCGCCGAGCGCCCTGGCCTTTTCGGCCTTCGCCTCTGTCGAGGTGACGGCGATGACGCGCGCGCCGAGGCTGGCGGCCCATGGCACAAGCAGGGTGCCGACGCCGCCGACCGGCGCCCAGACCAGAATCGTCTCCCCGGCCTGCAGCGGGCGCACCTCAAACAGGAGCGCCCAGGCGGTGAGCCCCTTCAGCAGCACGGCGGCGGCATCCTGCGGGGTGATCCCTTCCGGCAGGGGAATCATGCGCTCGGCCGGGCCGGTGAAATGGCTGGCATAGGTGCCGCTGGCCAGATAGCAGACCCGGTCACCGGGCTTCAGATGGGTGACGCCCTCGCCCACTTCCTGCACGGCGCCGGCGCCTTCCTGGCCGGGCGTGAAGGGAAAGCGCACGGGGTAGAGCCCGGTGCGGTGATAAGTGTCGATGAAATTGAGGCCCGCCGCGCTCTGGCGGACGGTCACTTCACCGGGGCCGGGCTTGCGGGGGATGAAGTCTTCGACTTTCAGCACGTCCGGGCCACCGGTCTCGTGCATCTGGATGCGATAGGGCTGGGTCATGGCTGCTATAGAGACCCGAGGCGCGCTGGAGCGCAAGAGCGACTCGCGTTTCTCTGGCGCGATGACGAAGACGACGCGGATCATTGCCGGTGTGGACGAGGCGGGCCGGGGCCCCTGGGCCGGGCCGGTGACGGCGGGCGCGGTGATCCTGGACCCGGCGCGGCCCATTGAAGGCCTGACCGATTCCAAGAAGCTGACCGAGGCACGGCGCGATGCGCTGGCCCCGATCATCCGGGAGCGCGCGGCGGCCTGGAGTGTGGCGCATGCCACGCCGGAGGAGATCGACCGGCTGAACATTCGTCAGGCGACCTTCCTGGCGATGGAGCGGGCGGTGGCGGGGCTCGGCCTGGTGCCGGGGCACATATTGGTGGATGGCAACGCCCTGCCCGCCAATTTCCCCTGCAGCGCGGAGGCCATCGTGAAGGGCGACCTGACCGAACCGGCGATCTCGGCCGCCTCGATCCTGGCCAAGACGGTGCGCGACGCGCTGATGAAGGAGCTGGACGCCGCCTTCCCGGCCTATGGGTTTGCCCGGCACAAGGGCTATGGCACGGCGGCGCATGCCGCGGCGCTGGGCGAACATGGCCCCTGCCCGCACCACCGGCAAAGCTTCGCCCCGGTCCGCCGGGCGCTGGCGCGGGCCTGAGCGCCCGCCTCCCCTGCCCGCACGCCCAGTCTTAACCAATTGGGCGATCCTGTAAGCGAAACGCCCGCAAAGCCCCCCGAAGCGGCCACATTTTAACGGCTGATTAACCGTAGCAGGAGAGCTTCGCGCGAATCTGGAGGGACCGGCATATGTGGATATTGTTCGGGTGGCACACCTGGTGGGGCGAGTCGGGACGGCCCTATCGTTTCAAGATCACGCTGACCAAGAAGGGCCTGCCGGACGATGCCGGCATCTATATCTTCGTGCAGCGGCGCTTCGTCTTCTTCCTGTTCCCGCTCTATATCGGCAAGGCCGCGAACTTCAAGAACCGGCTGATCGGCCATGAGCGCTGGTGGGAAGCCTGGTGGAAACGCGGCGCGACCGAGCGGCATGTGCTGGTCGTGAAGAAAGCCTCTGACCGGGCCCGGATCGAGGAAGACCTGATCCGCCGCTATCAGCCGCGCATGAACGACATCCTGATCCCGCGCGGCCACAATGATGCGCCCAACAATGCCCGCCTGCGCTTCTGGTGGAAGCTGAAGCGCCTGTTTCGGATCCCCTTCCTGGCGCGCTAGGGCCGGCTTTTCACGAATTTCCTGACAAATCAGTGAGGTGGCGGCCCTGTGACGGGCCGCTGACGGGCCGCTGACGGCGCCATGACGTGGCCGGACAAGGGTTTTTCCCCTCTTTCAACGCGGTTACAAACAGCCCGAGGAAAGGGGACCACACATGCAATTCGATACAGATGCCGCAAAGATCAAACGCTGGCGGGAAGAACGCCACTGGTCGCAGGAACATCTGGCCGAACTGGCCGGGATCGGCGTGCGCACGGTGCAGCGGATCGAGACCGGCGAGAAGGCCTCCGGCGACTCCCTGAAGGCGCTGGCGGCGGCGTTCAATGTCGATGTCATGGCGCTGACGCTGGACGCGAAGACCGAAGCCGAGGCCATGATCCGGGAAAAGAACGCCAAGGTGACCGCTGCGATGCGTCTGGGCTTTTTCATCCATCTGGCCAGCTATCTGTTCGGCATGGTCGTGTTTGCCGGCATCAGCCTGAGCATTGGCGGGGAGCGCTATGCGATGCTGACGCCGACAATCTGGTGGACGGTCGGCCTGGCCGGCCATGGCCTGGCCCTTGTCCTGGTCGAACTGACCGCGCGCTACCAGCAGCAAATTGGCGCGGCGGACTGATCCTGTTTCCCGGATTGAAGCGGGCGCGATACGCCGTTAGGTTGACGGCCCAGACGGCTTTCGAGGATTCCCATGAGACAGATTTTGATGGCGGCGGCGCTGATGGGTGCCGGCTGCCTTTTGGCCGTCCCCGCCTCCGCCCAGTCCCAGGAGACGCTGCGCGCGGACCTGCAGGCCGCACTGACCGGGAAGGATCTGGACACGGCGCTGGACCTTGCCGGGCGGCTGTATGACACGGCGCTGGCGGAGCAGGATAAAGCCGGCGCCGGCGCGGCGGCCTATTCGCGCGCGGAAATCCTGACGGCCCGGAATGCCCATGAAGACGCCGCCAAATCCTATGAACAGTGCGAAGACCAGTATCGTGAGGTCGGCGCTGCGGCGCAGTCGCTGCAATGCGCGCTGCGCGCGGCCACGTCGCTGCAATCGGCCGGCAAGCCCGGCAACGGGCTGGACAAGTTGCAGGCGGTGGCACGGGAGCTGGAATCGATCGGCCAGGACCGGTCCGGCTTTGCGGTCGGGGTCTATATGGCGCTGGCGCAGGCCACGCTGCCGCCAAAATTCCATCGCCTGGACGGCGCGCGTGGCAAGCGCGAGAAGACGATTGCCTATACCGACAAGGCGATGCAGGCGCTGGACGCCATCGGCCAGGCGGAGAGCGAGCATTATGCATCCGCCCTGATGCTGAAAGGCGAAGCGCAGGAAGACCTGCACGAATATGCTGCGGCGGCGGCCACCTATGAATCCTTCCTGAAACTGTACCCGACCCTGCCGAACGCCTCTGACGAGGTATATGACACTGCGCTCAACCGGTATCGGATCGCCCGGTCCGAACTGGATGACGGCGACGCCGACACGGTGACCGTGGCCGGCAAGGATGGCGAAGAGATCGTGCTGACCATCGAGCGCAAACGCAAGGTGCGCACGCCGCGCGCTGGCAAGGAAACCCGCCTCGCCGACGGGGCCAGCGTCGAAGCCTTGATCACATTGCAGGCCGACGGGCATGTGAAGGACATCGAAATCCTCTCAAGCGTGCCGAATGAAGACTATGGCGAGGCGTTCCGGAAGGGTGTGAGCCAGTGGCGCTTCACTCCGCCGGAAGGCATGACGGGCGAGGATGTGCCGCCTTTCGAATATGGCATGGTCTTCTATGTGACCCGCCGGAACTAGGCCCCAACCGCCTGAAACGCTTGCGCGGCAAACCCGGCCCGTGAGATAGGGCGCGCATGGCAGATGACACGACCTCCTTTTCCGCCGCGCCGCCCCTGTTTGCGGATGCGCCGTCCGGCGTCAGCTTCAAGAAGCTGCGCAAGCGGCTGGTGCGCGGCGCGCTGAAAGCGATTGACGATTACAAAATGGTCGACCGGCGGGCGGTGGATGCCGGAGAGGCGAAACGGCCAAAATGGCTGGTCTGCCTGTCCGGCGGCAAGGATTCCTATGGCTTGCTGGCGGTCCTGCTGGATTTGCAATGGCAGGGCGCGCTGCCGGTGGACCTGGTCGCGTGCAATCTGGACCAGGGCCAGCCCGGGTTTCCGAAACATGTGTTGCCGGACTGGCTGGACACGGTCGGCGTACCATACCGGATCGAGACGCAGGACACCTATTCCATCGTCACCGAGAAGGTTCCGGAAGGGCGCACCTTCTGCGCCATGTGCTCTCGGCTGCGCCGGGGCATCCTGTATCGCATCGCGCGGGAAGAAGGCTGTGACGCCATCGTGCTGGGCCATCACCGGGACGATGCGCTGGAAACCTTCATGATGAATTTCGTGCATGGCGGGCGGCTGGCCGCGATGCCGCCCAAGCTGTTGAATGATGAGGGCGACGTGTTTGTGCTCCGCCCGCTGATTACGGCGGCGGAAGACGATCTTGCGAAGTTTGCCGAGGCGATGGCGTTCCCGACCATCCCGTGCAATCTGTGCGGCAGCCAGGATGGCCTGCAGCGCGTGGCGATGAAGCAGATGCTGGACGAATGGGAAAGGAAGAAGCCCGGCGTGCGGCAGGTGATGGCGCATGCGCTGGCCACAGTACGCCCAAGCCATCTGCACGATCCGCGCGTGTTCGACTTTGCCAGCCTGGCCATTGGCGATCCGGGCGAGGATGATCCGAACGTGCCGTTTTAGAGGCCTACCGGAACAGGCGGCCCTTGCGGGCCCGGTCCACCAGGAGCCAGATGCCTGCCAGCGACAGCATCACCGCGCTGAAGCCAAACAGTTTCATCCACCAACTGGTGAAAGTCTCGCGCGACGTCCAGTCCATGATGTGCAGGCCCCAGAGCAGGTCGAATGTACGCCACCAGGGCGTGCGCACGGCGACCAGGTCTCCTGTCTGCGGATCAAACCAGAAGGTGGCCGCGTCCTTGCCCGCAAACTCCGCCTTCCAGAGGGGCTGGCCCGCACGGCCGGTCTCGGCGGGGGCGGCCTCCACGAATGCCAACGTCTCCAGTTCGCCCTGCCCGGCCCAGTGGGCGGCAGCGAGGGCGCGGATGTCTGCCTCTGTCATGGGGGGCCGCGGATCACCGGTGAACACATTGTGCAGGCGGGTGCCGGACGTGTCCGTCACTTCCCAGACCAGCGTGTGCCCGAACCGCTTCAATTCAGCTGACAGAATTGAAGCGCCATCCTGACCAACGGGCAGCACAAGGTCGGGCGGAATGGTGGCGGGATCCAGCGTCACATCAGCCCGTAAATGTGAGCCGCGCACCTGTTCAATCGGCTTCAGGGTGAAGAAAAATCCGGACACGGTCCAGATCAGGAGCTGTGCCCCGACCACAAGGGCCAGCAGCCTGTGCAGCCGGGTGACCATCCAGGTGAATTTCGCCATGGCGCAGCCCCTGACTCAGCCCGGCGACTGCATGATTTTCAGCGTGTATGGCACGTAGAGCTGAAGCTCCAAAGGGCCTGTCGGGATCATGACAACGCCGGATTCAAGCCCGCCTACATAGAGTTCTGAGGCAGAGAAGATGGCCTGCAGGCAGCTGGTTTCGGCGCTGATGTCCTGCAGCAGAGCAAGCCGGTGACTGTCAATGTCACGTGCGCCGAGCGCTTGCTCATCCCCCAGCCAGGCTTCGCTGCGTCCCTTGGCGGGAATGCCTTTGACGAAGGCGTCGGCGCGCTCCATCAACTGGTCGAACGTCTCGTCCGGCCGCGTGTCCACGCCAAGGATCAGGGAAAAGGACCAGGCCTCGCCATAGGTGTTGAGGACATCGCTGAACAGGACCGTGTCGATAGGGGCCGTCGCATAGCCGAGTTCGCCACCGGACAGGGAGACGCCGGGGGTTTCTGCCACGGCCTCTTTCAGGCGCGCGAACATGGTTTCCAGTTCGGCCCGCCTCTGCGCGACATCCCGCGTGGCGCTGTGATACGAAACCTCGACCGAGACGAAGTCCGCCCGCACCTTGCGGGAAATTGCGGGGACCGCGGCAGCGTTCTCCTCGATCATCGAGGCGGTGACCATAATGGACTCCTGCCGCGCTTCCTGGGCGAAACCGGGCGCAACGCCCATTGCAAGGCAGAGCCCCGCCATCAAACCTGTCCTGAACATGAAAACACCCTCCAGCAGAAGCCGAAGGGTGTTTCCAAAAACTCAGTCCGTCAAGGACGGGACAAGGTTTACTTCCGCCAGACAGCGGCCATGGCCGGGTCTTCCTCTTCGCCCGTATATTTCCGGGTTTCGGCGCGGCCAACGACCATGTGGTGCACTTCGTCCGGGCCGTCGGCCAGGCGCAGCGTGCGCTGATTGGCATACATGCGGGCCAGCGGCGTCCATTGCGACACACCGGCAGCGCCGTGCATCTGGATGGCATCATCGATGATGGCACACACGCGTTCCGGCACCATGGCCTTGACCATGGAAATCCAGACGCGGGCTTCCTTGTTGCCCAGCACGTCCATCGCCTTGGCGGCCTTGAGGACCATCATGCGCATGGCTTCAATCTCGATGCGGGCACGCGAGACCTTTTCGAGGTTTCCACCCAGCTTGATCAGGTCACGGCCAAAGGCCTGGCGTGTCATGCCGCGCACGACCATCAGGTCCAGCGCCTTTTCCGCAGCGCCCAGCGAGCGCATGCAGTGGTGGATGCGGCCCGGCCCGAGGCGGAGCTGGGAGATCTCAAAGCCGCGACCTTCGCCGAGCAGGATGTTTTCCTTCGGCACACGCACGTTTTCGAAACGGATGTGCATGTGGCCGTGCGGCGCGTCCGGATCGCCAAAGACATGCATCGGTCCGAGAATGGTGACTCCCGGGTGCGGCAGCGGCACAAGGATCTGGCTCTGCTGCTTGTTCGGCGCGGCGTCCGGGCTGGTCTTCACCATGCAGATCATGATCTTGCAGCGCGGGTCACCGGCACCGGAGATGTAGAATTTCTCGCCATTGATGACCCATTCATCGCCTTCGAGCACGGCACTCATGGAGACGTTCTTGGCGTCGGAAGACGGCAGGGCCGGCTCGGTCATGGCGAAGGCCGACCGGATCTCGCCATTCAGCAGAGGCTTCAGCCAGCGCTCTTTCTGTTCCGGCGTGCCGACACGCTCGAGCACTTCCATATTGCCCGTGTCCGGCGCGGAGCAGTTCATGGTCTCCGAAGCCAGCGGGTTCTTGCCCAGCTCTGCCGCGATATAGGCATAGTCGAGATTCTTCAGGCCTTCGCCGGTTTCGGCATCCGGCAGGAAGAAGTTCCACAGGCCCTGCTTCTTGGCTTCGTCCTTTGCCTTTTCGAGCGCTTCCAGCTGGCCCGGCGCATAGGACCAGATGTCCGTCTTGCCTTCGCCGAGGCGATGAAATTCTTCGCTCATCGGGTTCACGACGTCGCGAATGAAGGTCTTCACATGCTCGTAAAGCGGCACGGCCGCATCCGACATGCGCAGATCGTTCAAATCATTCTGGACGTCCATGGACGTTTCGGTATCCGCCATTTCGGTGTCTCCTCTCAGACAGTGTTGTTGGGGGAATGGTACGCCTTGCGGCCGGGGCGCCGCAAATTGTTTCTATGAAATCTTTTGTGTCGGCAGGGCGTCGCGCCACGCGCTGATTGGCGTTTCGCGACGAACCGGTCTAGGTCAACGGCATGAGCCCGGTTTCCGCCGTCATCATCCTGGTCACCGTGCTGGCCACAAGTTTCCTGTCCGGCATATTCGGCATGGCAGGCGGCATCATCTTCATGGGCGTGCTGACGGCGCTGCTGCCCGTGGCAACCGCGATGATCCTGCACGGCACGGTGCAGATGGTGGCGAATGGCTATCGCGCCTATCTCTGGCGCAAGCACATTCACTGGCGTGTCTTCCGGCGCTATGCGCTTGGCTCGATTGCCGCGGTCGCCCTTCTGTTCGCGCTCAGCTGGCGCCCGGACAAGCAGATGGTCTATCTGTTGCTGGGTCTGGTGACGCTGCTGGTCTGGTTGCCGAAATCGGTCGCCGATCTGGACATCCAGAAACCCTTTCAGGCCGAAGGCGCGGGCTTTGTCGTACAAGCGCTGAACACGGTGGCCGGCGTTGCCGGACCATTGATGGACCAGTTCTTCGTCCGTACCGACCTGCACCGGCACGAGATTGTGGCAACCAAATCCATCACGCAGGTTCTGGCGCACTTCGTGAAGATCATCTTCTGGAGCGTTCCAGTCGTCCTGGCGTCCGGCATGCAGGCCCTGCCGCCAGCCTGGCTGGTCCTGGCGGCTATCCCGCTGTCCATGCTGGGCACGACGCTGGGCGGCAAGGTGCTGGAGCGGATGAGCGACGTGAACTTCAGGCGCGGCATGAAATACCTGGTCACGGCGGTCGGCGCAGTGATGCTGATGCGCGCCGCAGGCTGGCTCTGACACCCTTGCGCGCAAGCGGTTCGATTGTGTGGGCGTTCTCGCCGCGATCATTCACCACCTCTGTTCTGGCAGCGACGATAGCGCGCGCTCGATCATTCGGGAAATTTATTATATGAAGACAATACATCACGAATGGTGATTTTTGGAGCTGAAGATGAACCTCAGATCGCTGGACCTGAACCTGCTGCCCGTACTGGAGGCGGTCTATACCGAGCGCAGCCTGACCCGGGCGAGCGAGTCCCTACACATCACGCAGCCCGCCGTGAGCAATGCCCTGGCCCGGCTGCGCACCCATTTCGAGGATCCGCTGTTCGTGCGCGAGGGGCGCGGCGTGAAGCCGACGGCCATGGCAGAGGCGCTGATGCCGGCGGTGCGGGACGCGCTGGACCGGCTGCGGGCCGGTCTGGAGCCACGCTCGGCATTCGAGCCATCCCGGTCGACCCGTGTGTTCAACATTTCCGCCCGCGACGCCGGGGCGTTCATGATTGCTCCCGGCCTGGCGCGACGCCTGCAGGCCACCGCGCCGGGCGTGCGGACTGCCTGGACCCAATTGAACCGGGGCGCAATCTCGACCGAACTGGCCTCCGGCCGCCTGGACCTGGCAATTGACGTGCCCGGCATTCGCGGATCCGACCTCGAGCGTGAACCGCTGATGATGACGCCCTATGTCTGTGTCGTGTCGCAATCCCATCCGCTGGCGGGCACGCCCATGAATTTCGAGACCTATCTGGACCTGCGCCATGTGGTCGTGTCCAGCCGCCGGGAGGGCCGGTCCTATGTCGAGGAAGTGGCCCGCACACATGGCGCACGTATCACGCCGGTGATGCGCCTGCCGCACTACATGCCGGCCATGGAAATCGTCCGCGAGACGGACCTTGCCCTGACATTGCCTGCGGCCATGGCGACCGCCCCGGGGCTGGTCACGCATGACCTGCCGGGCGTGTTCCCGCCGCTCGACAGCGAATTGTACTGGCGCCGGGAGAATTCGGAGGACGCGGCGCTGTCCTGGTTGCGCTCGCTGATCCTCGAAACCGTTCAGGACATTGCGCCGCGCTTGTCATCTGCCTGATCAGACGATACGGAAGGCGCTGTCACTTGGGGAGTAGCCAGCCGGTCGGATGACCGGGCCTCCGCGTCAACACACTCGGCCGGCCGGCCGTGGCGCGAAGGGAGCGGGCAACCGTTCGGGCGAGACCAATGACGCCGCTTTCCTGCTCTGGCCGGGCATGGAGAGATGGTGTCATTGCGTCAGATTTGCCCGGCCTGGAGACTGTCATTCATGGAAGCCCTGCTTACCTCCACACTCGTGGTCGCGCTGGCCGAGATCGGCGACAAGACGCAATTGCTGGCCATTCTCCTGGCTGTGCAATTCCGAAAACCGCTGGTCATCATGGCCGGGATACTTGCTGCCACCCTTGCCAACCACTTCCTGGCGGCGCTGGTCGGCGCGCAGGCGGCTGCATTTCTCGAGGGAGACTGGTTCCGCTACCTTGTTGCGGCATCCTTCCTTTTGATGGCGCTGTGGACCCTGACCCCCGACACGCTGGACGAGGAGGAGCGCCCGCGCCTGCGCGATGGCGCATTCCTCACGACACTGATCACCTTCTTCCTGGTGGAAATGGGCGACAAGACCCAGGTGGCCACAATCGCCCTTGGCGCCCAGTTTGAACACGTGGCCCTGGTCACCCTGGGTACGACGCTGGGCATGATGCTGGCCAATGCGCCGGCGGTCTGGTTCGGCGAGGCCGTGATCCGGCGGGTGCCGCTCCGCCTTGTGCGACGGCTGGCAGCCCTGCTGTTCCTGGTGCTGGGTGTCTGGCTGGTCGCGGAAACCGCGGGCTGGATCTAGCCGCCCGTCAGGTGGCGATGCGGTGGTATTCCTCATCCCGTTCGGCGGCCAGCCGATCACGGATGGTTTCGTCATTGTAGCCGAATTCGAGCAAGGTGCGGCCAGCCATCTGGAGGCCGGATTCCACGGCATCCGGGATGACTTCCTTCGCCCCGGCATCGATCAGGCGCTGGGCATGTTCATGGTCGCGCGCGCGGGCAATGATCGGCACTTCCGGCCGCAGCTTGTGGAATGCCTTGACCATGGCCTCGGCAGCGGAGACATCGTCCACGGTGACCACGAACAGGCGCGCACCATCGGCCCCGGCGCTGTGCAGGATTTCGGGGCGGGCGGCATCCCCCAGATAGGCGCGCCAGCCGGCATTGCGGGCGCGGGAGACGTTGAACGCGCTGCGTTCCAGCGCGACCACGTCGGCCTCCTCCGCCGCCAGGATGCGTGCGACGGCGTGGCCGACCCGTCCGAAGCCGGCAATGATGACATGGCCCTCGAGGTCCGAGAAATCCTCTTCCAACGTGTGTGCCGGTTCCTGCGCGGTGAGGCGGTCGCCGATCAGCGTGCCGATCCGGCCGAGCACGGGGATCAGCAACATGGACAGGCCGGCAATCGCGGCCATCATTCCGGCGGGTTCCGGCGCAAGCGCGCCGGCCGCCGTGGCAGCGGCTATCACGACAAAGGCAAACTCTCCGGCTGGCGCCAGAAGGAAGGCCGCCTCGATGGACATCGGCGTCGGCCCCGCAAACAGGCGCAGCGCGCCGAAGCCGATGACCAGTTTCAGCGCCAGCAGGACACCGAGCCCGGCCAGGATGGTCCAGGGCTGGGAGAGGATCGAGGGCAGGTCCAGCCCCATGCCGACCGTCATGAAAAACAGGCCCAGCAGGATGCCCTTGAAGGGCTCCAGGTCCACTTCCGTCTGGTGCTTGAACTCGGTCTCTCCCAGAAGCAGCCCTGCGAGGAAGGCGCCAAGCGCGAGCGACAGGCCTGCCGTGGCGGTGATGGCCGCCGCCCCCACCACGGTCAGCAGGGTCAGCGCCATGAGGAAGTCGCGGCCCCCGGCTGCGGCTGCGAGGCGGAACATGCGACGCAGGCCGAACCGGCCGATGATCATGATCACGATGATGGCGATCACGCCGTTCAACAGCGCCTCGAGCAGGACGGCCGTGAGGTTGGCGCCGGCCTCGATATTGACGAAGCCGACAAAGATCAGGATTGGCGCGACCAGAATGTCCTGGAACAGCAATACGGCGAGGGCGGCGCGCCCGACCGGCTGCGCTGCCTGTTTCTGTTCGATCAGGAGCTGCATCACGATGGCGGTGGAGGAAAGCGCCAGGGCAAGACCGCAGATGATCGCCGCCTCAGCGGGCAGCCCCACCTGCCAGGCGATCAGGCCGATGGCGAGCGCGCTGACGCCCGCCTGCAATCCACCCGCACCAAAAACGGCCCGCCGCAGGCCCCAGAGTTTCTCGAACGAGAATTCGAGCCCAAGCAGGAAGAGCAGGAACAGCACGCCAAGCTCTGCAAATGGCGCGGCGGCCTCCGGTTCCGATATCGAGACATATTCAAGAATGGGATAGGCATGCGCCAACTGGCCGAGCGCATAGGGGCCGAGCGCAATGCCGGACAGCATGAAGCCGACCACGGCGGGGAATTTCAGGTAGCGAAACACCGGAACGGCGACCCCGGCCGCAAACAGGAAGACGACCGCATCCTTGATCAGTATCTCGTGTCCCGGTTCTGCCATGCCCCGCCTGTGTTCCCTTGGTCTGTCCCGTCTCAGCCGCGCCGGGCGCGGAAGAATGCCTTCAGCAGCGCGCTGGCCGTCTCGCCCGCTGCCTCGTCCTGCTCGACCTCCGGCCGCCAGTGGCAGGTCGGCTGTTCGAAGAAACGCGCGCCATGGATCACCGCGCCGCCTTTCGGATCGCACGCCGCAAAGACAAGCTTGCCGATGCGCGCCAGACTGATTGCGCCTGCGCACATCGCGCACGGTTCCAGTGTCACATACAGGTGCAGACCGGTCAGCCGGTAATTTCCCGTAGAGGCCGCCGCCGCCCTCAGGGCGACGATTTCGGCATGTGCGGTCGGGTCCTGCCCGGCAATCGGGCAATTGGCGCCCTCGCCCACAATCTCTCCCGTCTCCGGATCGATGATGACTGCGCCAACCGGCACCTCACCGGCCTCGGCGGCCTGCCGCGCCAGCTCCAGCGCGCGGGTCATCGGATCTAAATGCATGTTGCTGGCACCAGAATGAGCACGACGATTCCTGCCCCAAACAAGATTAGGGCTCCCCATATATAAACTGGCAGCACCGCCCTATTCCAGAACCTGAAATAGTCCTGCGCTCCACTGAAGGCGATTCCCCGCCTTTCGAGAGTTCGACTGAACCACCGAGCATAGGGCGCACTGTTTTCTGACAGGAAAGATCCGACAAGGTAGGTGTACCTCAGGCGTGGCGAAACCCACTCGATTCCGATCGTCATTATCCAGCCAGCAGCAAAGATGCTTCCGAAGATCAAGATGAGGTATGTTATCCCAAGATTTAACGGCACGTCCGGCAGACAAGCCGCCATTGCATCTTGAGCAAGTGCCTGCATCGCGAGATACGCCAACGTTATCGTCAGGGCGTCAAGCGCCACCATTACACCAACAAAGGCCAACCCCAGCCGAGTTGATACTTTCACGGCCTCGGCGGCATCGGGTACAAACCGCGCCACCTCCGCCGCCACTGCGTCCGGTACGCCGCCATCAATCAGAGCCGCCCTGATGTTAGTGTCAGTCACACTCACTTCCATTTTTCGCCGGGCTAGAATATGTGCTGCACCTATGCGCATCATTGCCGGACAGCACAAGGGGCGGGCCATTGCCGCGCCAAAGGGACAGGGCACGCGGCCGACGGGGGATCGCGCGCGCGAATCCATCTTCAACATGCTGGCCCATGCCGACTGGGCGCCAGAAATCGAGGGCGCACGGGTGATTGACCTGTTCGCAGGCTCCGGCGCGCTGGGGCTGGAGGCGATGAGCCGGGGCGCGGCCTTCTGCCTGTTCGTGGAAACCGATCACGGCGCGCGCGGCGCGATCCGCGACAATATCGAGACGCTGGGGCTTTACGGGAATACGCGCCTGCACCGCCGCTCGGCCACCGATCTGGGCGAGAAGCCCGCCGGCGTCGGCGCGCCCTTCACGCTGGCCTTTCTCGATCCGCCCTATCACAAGGGCCTGGCCGAGCCGGCACTCGCCTGTCTTGTCTCCGGTAACTGGCTGGACGAAGACGCGCTGGCAATCGTGGAAACCGGATCGGACGAGATGATCGCGCCCGATGGCTGGGACGTGATCGAGACACGCGACTACGGTGCCGCGCGGATCTGGTTCCTGAAGCGGGCCTAACCTTCGAAGAATTCCTTGCGCAGATCGAGATGAGTCTGGTTCGTCCCGATCATCTCTCCACATTCGCCAAGCCAGGATTCGGCAGCGGCGCGGCCCATGTTCCGGAGCTTGACCAGAAAATCCCAGCTCGTGTCGTATTTGGTCCGAAGGCTGAACTCCATGAGATCCTGTCCGCCCTTGATGGCATGAATGTTCAGACGGCGGTATTTCTTCAGCATCGGCTCCTTCAGCATGCCGTCATCCAGCAGGCGCTGCACGAAGGCGATGGCCCTCAACTCCCCGATCAGGGCCGCGTTGAAACTGATCTCGTTCATCCGGTCCTGGATTTCACCGGCCCGTTTCGGGATGCCGTCGCGGCGGATCGGGTTCAGCATGACCAGCAACACGTCACGCGGCGCACCGGAATAGATCAACGGGAACAAGCTGGGATTGCCCATGAACCCACCATCCCAATAGGCCTGTCCATCGATCTCCACGGCCTGAAACGTCTGAGGCAGGCAGGCCGACGCCAGCACCGTATCAAGGGAAATGTCGCCATCCTCGAACACGGTGACATGACCGGATTCGACATTCGTCGCCGACAGGAAGAGCTGGATGCCGGATTCGTCCACTTTCGAGAAATCGATGACATCCTTCACCACATCGCGCAGCGGATTGATGTTGAAGGGATTGAGATCGTAGGGGCTGGCAAGGCTCTGCACGGCGCTGGCATAGGCGAAGACGATCGGGCTGAGCGCGCCATAGGGCGTGACGCTGCGCCCGGACCGGGAGATGCCGTGCCAAAGCGCCTCCAGCGTATCCTTCGCCCCCTGCGTGCCATTCTCCGCCATGCCGGCGGAAAAGGCGACCGCATTCATGGCACCTGCAGACGTGGCGGAAATGGCGTTGATCTCGAGTCCGTCTTCCTCGACCAGGCGATCCAGGACGCCCCAGGTATAGGCGCCATGCGCGCCGCCGCCCTGAAGCGCCAGGCTGAGCTGTTTCGGCTTCTGCTTTGCCATACCGGAATCCCTGCTATTCTGGTGATATCGCACTTTGCAAGGCGCCGTCTTAATGGGACCTCACCAAAGCCATATGACGTTCCACCCGCCGGCTCCATGCCCGCTTTCCATTTGGGCCGCAGAATACGGGGCCTGCTGTCGAAACTGGCACAAGGCTTGCGTTGAAGCGGGCCTGTGCGAACCGGATGAACAGGTCTGACGCCGTGCCCTATGAGCCTCCAAAGCCCGTGATTTCCGTCATCATGGCGAATTACAATTGCGACGCGTTTCTGGAAAGCGCGATCCGGTCTGTGCTGAACCAGACCAATCCGGCGATTGAACTGATCCTTGTGGATGACGGCTCGCGGGACCGCAGCGTGGAAATTGCCAATACGATCGCAAAGGAAGACGGCCGCCTGAAAGTGTTCAGCGGCACGCGCTTCGGCGGCCCGGCCCCGGTGCGGAACTACGCCCTGCAACAGGCCAAGGGGGACTGGATTGCCATTGTCGACAGCGACGACCTGATCCGTCCGGACCGGCTGGACCGCATGCTGCAGGCTGCCGAGGACACCGGCGCCGACATCCTGATCGACAATCTGGCCGTGTTCCAGTCCGACGGCCCGGCCAACATCACCACCATGTTCGAAGGCGACCTGCGCGAGCGGCCGGCCCGCATCATGGAGAGCGAATACATCAAGGCCAACATGCTGTACTCCCGCGGCAGCAAGCTGGGCTATGCCAAGCCGCTGATCCGGCGCACGGCCCTGGACACGAACCAGATCCGCTACAATGAGACGATGCGCATCGGCGAGGATTACGACCTGATCGTGCGGCTGCTGTCGGCGGGTGCGCGCATGATGAGCATTCCGGACGTGATGTATTTCTATCGCAAGCATGGCAATTCCATTTCGCACCGGCTGGATGCAGTGGCACTGGACGCACTGGAGCAGACGGCCAGTGAAGCCCTTCGCCAGCCCACGCCGCATGCCGAAGTCACCGCCGCCCACGCCGCACGCCTGAAATCCATCCGTCGCGCAGTATCCTTTGACCGGATCATCGTGGCACTGAAGCGCAAGGACCTGGTGGCGGCGTTGCGTGAGATTTCGAACAATCCGTCCGTGATCCCGCTCCTGCGCCTGCCTGTTTTACATCGGGTGTTGAAGCGAACGGGCAATCCGCTGGTGCGGTCCGATCCCCGACTGGAAGCGGAACTGAATGGCCTGCGCGCACAGGGCACCGCGTGACCCCGACCGTGGCAGGCCGGGTCGTGCCTGCGGTCGGGACCGTATGTTTCAAGGGAAAGGACGTTCTTCTGATCCGCCGTGGAACTCCGCCGCTGGCCGGTGACTGGTCGCTGCCGGGCGGGCGGATCGAACGTGGCGAGCGCGCCGAAGCGGCGGCCTTGCGGGAACTGGCAGAGGAAACCGGCGTGACGGCCCGCCTGATCGGGCTGGTGGATGTGGTGGACGCGATCTTCACCTCTCGCCGGACGGGCGCCGTGGCGCGGCATTATCTGTTGTTCGACTATGCCGCGGTCTGGGAAGCCGGGGAACCGATGGCCGGAGACGACGCGGCCCATGCCGAATGGATCAGCCCCGACCGTCTGGCGCAACTCCCGCTATGGGACGAGACCCGCCGCATCATTGCTGCCGCCCACATGCGCCACATGGATCGGAATGAGGCTTGACCGCCCTTGCGTCACCCGCTTGATCAGCTGTGCAATCACAACACAGCGGAGGACACCAGATGACATACGCCCCATTCAACCTCGCAGGTAAGGTCTGCGTCATAACCGGCGGGAACAAGGGTATTGGCCTTGGCATGGCCGAGGCACTGGCCGCGTCGAATGCCGATGTCGTGATCTGGGGCCGCAAAACCGATGACAATGCCGCTGCCCTGAAAAAGCTGGAAGGCCTCGGCACGGGCAAGGCTGCTGCGAAACAGGTGGATGTCGCCGAAGAAGACCAGATCGTGAAGGCCATGGCCGAGACCGAGGAAGAGTTCGGACGGATCGACACCTGCATCGCCAATGCGGGCGTGGGCCGGGGCGCGACCAATTTCCACGAAATGACGCTGGAGACCTGGCAATACAATCAGCGCATCAATTCCGAAGGGGCCTTCATCACGCTACGCGAGGCCGCCAAATCCATGGTCGCCCGCGCCAAGGCCGGGGATCCGGGCGGGTCTCTGATCGGGACCGCATCGCTGGCCGCCCTGTCCGGCGCAGCCCGCAACCAGGCCTATGGCCATACCAAGGGCGGCCTGATCGCCATGATGAATGCAATCGCAGTGGAATATGGCCGCTATCAGATTCGCGCAAATTCCGTCCTGCCGGGCTGGATTGCCACCGACATGACCGACGGGGCCCAGGACAGCGATGTGTTCAACAGCAAGGTCATTTCGCGCGTCCCGGTGCGCCGCTGGGGCCAGCCGGAGGATTTCGGCGGGATCGCCGTGTATCTGGCCTCCGATGCGTCGAGCTTTCATTCCGGCGACACGCTGCTGATCGACGGTGCCTACCAGAAATTCTGAGGCTGGCACGCTCCGACAAACAAAAAGGGCTGCCCGAGGGCAGCCCTTTCCGTATCCGGAAACCGAATAGCTTACTCTTCCGGCTCTTCGTCCGTAGCTTCTTCAACAGCCTCTTCAACGGCTTCTTCCGCGTCAGACAGTGCGTCTTCCATGGCATCGCCTGCGTCTTCTGCAGCCGCTTCCATGTTGTCGCCAGCTTCGCTCAGCATGTCGCCGGTTTCGTCAGCAGCCTCGTCCACAGCGTCAGCAGCGTCATCCACTGCCTCTTCAACGGTTTCAGCAGCCGTCGTCTCTTCCGGAGCCGTCGTCTCTTCTGCACCGCAAGCAGCCAGAACAAGCGCTGCAGCACCGATAACCAGGAGTTGTTTCATACCTATTTCCCCTACTTCAGGCCAAAAATGACCGGGCAGACGTTTACCACCTGCCGACCATCACGAAAAGATGATTTCCGCTGATAGACACTGGCACTGTTTTCTGCAGGTTTCACGGTGAAATCTGCCAAACCGCGCCATCCAAAGGCATTTTTCAGCCTGATCGGGCGTTTATTCATCATCCAGATCGCCTTCCAGCTCAACTTCCGACCCGGCAAGTGTGGCTTCTTCGACCTCCAATTCGGCATTTGGCATCCGATTCGGGTGATTCTGCGTGGCGTCATGCTCCGGCTCCAAGACAATCTGCCGGCTCTCCATGCCCGGCGGCTTTTCCTGAGGGGCGACGCAGCCCGCGGCCCACGCCATCAGGATCATGCCTGCGCCAATTCTTTTCATCCCTGTCTCCTTCGCTGCCTCCGCCCCATTCTTGCCAGAGCCGGACGGAAGCGACTTGCGTTGACGCAAGGACGCCAGTCTAGGCTTCCACAAAATCAGACAAAACCCCGGGAGACGTCCACCATGGCCCTGAATACCGCACTTACAAAACTGCTGAACATCGAACATCCGATCATGCTGGCCGGCATGGGGGGCGTGTCCTATGCCGAAGTCTGCGCGGCCATGTGCAATGCTGGCGGCTATGGTGTGCTGGGCATGGCCGGTACGACCCCGGACTTCATCGAAGGCCAGATGAAACGTGTGCGTGAACTGACCGACCGGCCCTTCGGCGTGGACCTGCTGGCTGCCAGCCCGGAAAGCCTGGAGGAAAGCGTCGATGTCATCATCAACAATGGCGCTGACAGTTTTGTGGCCGGTCTCGGCGTGCCGATGCCGATCATGGAACGCCTGAAAAAGGCCAATGTGAAGGTCATGGTTGTCGGTGGCGCGGTCAAGCATGCAATCAAGGCCGAACAGGCCGGATGTGACGCCGTAATTTTGCAGGGCGGTGAAGGCGGTGGCCATACGGGCCTTGTCGGCACCATGCCGCTGGTGGCGCAGGCCGTGGAGGCCGTGAACATTCCGGTGATCGCGGCCGGCGGCATCTATGACGGTCGGGGCCTGGCGGCGGCACTGGCGCTGGGCGCGTGCGGCGTGTGGATGGGCACGCGCTTCATCGCCTCGACCGAGGCGCATGCGGCGCAAATGTACAAGGACACTGTGGTCGGCGCCGGCGACACGGACACGACCCGCACGCGCTGCTATTCCGGCAAGCCGATGCGGTGCCGGACGAATGACTATATCAAGGATTGGGAGAGCCGCCCGCAGGACATACAGCCCTTCCCGTTCCAGGCCATTCACTCGACCAAGACCGGCGTGATCGGCGGCATTGGCGGGATCACGGATGAAGCCAAACTCAATCCGGACTCTTCCTGCTTTGCCATGGGCCAGTCGGCTGGCGGCGTGAAGGAGGTCAAACCCGTGGCAGATATCGTCGGTGACATCATGCGGGATGCCGAGGGCGCCATTGACCGGATGGCGGCGCTGAAGGCGAAGGCCACCGCCTGATTCCGGCAACAGGGGTGACAGGAACAGCCGGGTCCTGGCGGCGCCCGGCTGTTCTTCATGATGTCAGTTCGATGCCGGGGTCAGCCGGATCAACCGTCCGCCTTCCTTGTCTTCAAGCACATAGAGCGCGCCGTCCGGGCCCTGTTCGACTTCACGAATACGCTTGCCCCACTCATAGCGCTCGGCCTCCGTGGCGACCGGCTCTGTCTGACCGTCCTTGGGCGGCTGGCCCAGATTGTCCGTTGGCTGTGTTTCGAACGACACCCGGATCAGGGCTTGTGAGGACAGGCCTCCGATAAAGGCGTGCCCCTGCCACTCCTCGAACACGTCCCCGGAATAGAAGACGAGCCCGGCCGGACTGATGGCGGGCACCCAGGCGATGGCCGGATCCTCGAAGACGGGATTGCTTTCATGCGTGGGGATCGGCTTGCCGCTGTAATGATCCCCTTCGGACACTTCAGGATATCCATAATTCTCGGACCGCACGATCAGGTTCAGTTCGTCGCCACCCTTCGGGCCCATTTCGACCACCCAGAGACGCTCCTGTGCGTCAAATGCAATGCCGAGCGGGTTGCGATGCCCCAGCGTCCAGACCTGATCCGTCACAGCCCCGTTGCCATGGAAGGGATTGTCTTCCGGGATCGAGCCATCCTGATTGATGCGGACGACCTTGCCGAGATTCGTCGCCATGTTCTGGGCCGGGGTGAATTTCTGGCGCTCTCCGGAAGCAATGAAGAGATGGCCTTCCGGCCCGACAGCGAGGCGATGCCCGTAATGTCCGTTGCCGGTCACTTTCGGGGACTGCCGCCAGATCACTTCGCGATTTTCCAGCACACCGCCTTGCTCGGTCAGGCGCAAGGTGGCGCGCTCGACGGCCGCACCGCTGAGACTGTCGTCGGCCGGGTCACGCTCGACATAGGACAGGAAGACCGTTCCATTTTCAGCAAATTCGGGATGAAGGATGATGTCCCCAAGCCCGCCCTGTCCCATGGCCTTGACCGACGGCACATTCGCAATCTCGCCGAGCTTTTTGCCGTCAATGCCCAGCAGCCAGAGATTGCCGTCCTTTTCGGAGACCAGGGCGCGGCCGTCCGGAAGGAATGTCATGGCCCAGGCACTGTCGAAGGTTTCGAGCGGCCTCGCGGTCAGGGGGGTGCCCTGCGTCCCGGTGACGGTCAGGGAATCGGGCGCCTGTTCGTGATGTTCAGCACTGGCGCAGCCGATCAGCAAGGCCGCGGCGCTCGCGCTCGTCAGGGCGCGCAGGATGGATGTGGTCATGGGAAGTCCTCCGGAGGCAGATATCTGCCCCGGAAAACGCGGGAGGATCCGTGCGGTTCCTGAAATTCAGTCGATGAAGGTCTCCGGCGGAACAACATGTTTCAGAGGTTCACCTGCCAGATAGCGCCCGAGATTGTCGAGAAAGGTCTCGTCGGCCCGCACATAGGTCGCCTGGGTTACCGCACTGTCATGCGGGGTGACGGCAATCTTTGGGTGACGCCAAAGGGGACTGGTCTCCGGCAAGGGCTCCTGCGTCGTAACGTCAAGCGCGGCAAAGGCAGGCCGGCCGGCATCGAGCGCCTCGACGAGCGCCGGCTCATCCACCAATTGCCCGCGCCCCAGATTTAGCAGAAGCGCATCCGGGCGCATGGCTGCCAGGAACTCGGCATCCACGATTCCGGCTGTTTCCTCCGTCAGCGGAAGGCTGAGCAGGACAATGTCGGCCTGCTCCAGCTCGCTTTTGACAAGTGCCATGGGAACGATGTGGTCCGCGCCGTCTGCCGGACCGGGAGACCGCCGCGCCCCGGTGACATGTCCGCCGAGCAGCTGCACCCGCTTGCCGACAGCGGACCCGATGGAGCCGAACCCGACAATCAGCCAGCGCGAGCCCATCATTTCGCGCATTTCCAGCCGGTTCCAGACAGCGTCGCCCTGTTGGACGCGGTGCTGCGGGCCGCGCTTGAGAAAGTCGAAGGCCTGCCACAGCGCCCATTCGGCCATGGCTTCGGACTGGGTGTGATTGGTCGTGTAGAGGCGGGAGATCTTGCCCACCGAAATCAGGGCCGCATTGTCGAGGCCCGCCGCCGACGACTGGAACCAGTCAATCCCGCCGGTCTTCAGCACGGCAATCATGAAGTCCCTTGCATGATCGCCGAACCAGACATCGGTGTTGCCGAAGACAATGTCCGGCCGGATATCGTGCACGATCGTGCCATCCCCCGCATGCGAGAACAGGCCGTCCTCGTCCATGACAATGAACTCGACCTTGTGTTCAAGGCCCTTGAGCCTTTCACGAATGCGGGCAAAAGTCTTCGCATGAAGCAAACAGGTTTTCATGCCCTCCTGCTTAGCGCGCTCATGTTCTGCGGCGCAAGCGCAGCGCAATCGGATCTGCCGATGCGCGGACCGGATTATTTCCGGGATGCACGGGATCTGGCGGCAACACTGGGAGCGGCCCATGCCATACGCGTGAAGTGCAATGGCCGCGAAGACCAGTATTGGCGGCGCTACATGTCCGACATGCTGAAATATGAAGCACCTCATCGCGGGGCGGTGCGCAGCGGCCTGGTCGAATCCTTCAATGAGGCGTTCACCAGTGCCGGGCGGGTCTACCAGACCTGTGACAATCGCGCCGTCGAAGCCGAGGCGGATTTCGCCGTGAAGGGACAGGAAATCGCGACCCGCATGGCGACCCACTACTTTCCGCAGCCCCCGGCGCGCAACGACTAGGATTCGGTCGACACCACGCTGACATCCTCCAGAAGGAAGCGCGGCCCGGTGCCGAGCCCTCGCGCGCGATCCTCAGGATTGTAGAGCTGGCACTTCTTCAGCGACAGGCAACCGCAACCGATGCAGCCATCCAGCTTCCGGCGTGTGCGCTCCATCAGGGCAATCCGCTCGTCCAGCAAGTGCCGGAACGCCGTGCTGATCCGGGTCCAGTCCCGCTTGGTCGGCGTACGCCGTTCCGGCAGGGATGACAGGAGCTGGCCGATTTCCTCGATGGTCAGGCCGATCTGCTGCGCAATCAGGATGAAGGACAGGCGGCGTATGTCAGAGCGCAGGAACACTCTCTGACCGCCGGACGAGCGTTCGGGATGAACGAGCCCCCGCCCCTCATAGAACCGGATCGCCGAGACCGACAGGCCCGTCCGCGCCGCCACATCTCCGATTGTCAGCCCCTTCTGAACCGTCATGAAAAAAACTCCCAACTCGCGCTTGACCTCAACTTAAGTTGAGGAATTACGACAGCCTTATCAGAGATTTGATGAAAGCGAAATGGAGTTGAAACCAATGAGTATTGCCAAATTCGAACATGTGAATGTGACGGTCCGCGACCCGAAGAAAACGGCGTCCATGCTGACGAAGCTGTTTGGGTGGAAAGTGCGCTGGGAAGGCCCGTCGAAATATGATGGCTACACGGTGCATGTCGGCACGGACGAGGATTACATCGCGCTCTATGCCCTGCCCCGACAGGACCAGCCGGAAGAGGAAAGCTATTACCGCACCGGCGCGGTGAACCATTTCGGCATCCTGGTGGAGGACCTCGACGCGACGGAACAGAAGATCCTCGACGCCGGCTATCGCACCCACAGTCACCAGACCTATGACCCCGGCAGCCGCTTCTATTTCCACGACCACGACAACATCGAATGGGAGGTTGTGAGCTATGCTTGACGGATTGATCCATTCCTATCTCGATACGGTTGGCCGGGCCTGGCAACCGCGCGACGCATTCCCGGGGGCCGACTGGGACTCGCTTCTGCCCCGAAGCGCACTAAGCTCCTCTCAACAGAAAGCAGGAGAGACGGATGCCCATCACACGCGTCGTCGCGGCGACAGTTCTGGCTATCGGATTGTGCGCGTGCGCTACAGCGCCAGCGCAGGATGAGACACGCATCGACGCGGATGCGACAGTGAAACACAAGAAGGTGGTGCGGATAGAAGTCCGCAAGCCGGATGAGGCGAGCCAGCCGGGGCCGGGTGACCGGATGCCGGCAGGCCGCCCGCTGGGCACGCGCTCCTCCGTGGTTGCCCCGAATGGCGCGGCCGCCACGGCCCACCCGCTGGCAACCCAGACCGCGCTCGACGTGCTGAAAGCCGGCGGCTCGGCCGTGGACGCCGCGATTGCCGCGAACGCGATGCTGGGCCTGGTCGAACCGACAGGCAACGGCATCGGCGGCGACCTGTTTGCGATCGTCTGGGATCCGGAGACGCAGCAGCTCTACGGTTATAATGGCTCCGGCCGCTCGCCCATGGGCGCCACGCTCAACGACATGCAGGCCAAGGCCGATGAGTTCATGCAGGGTGAGGAGATCCCGCCCTTCGGCGCCGCGCCGGTGACCGTGCCCGGCACGGTCGATGGCTGGTACGCATTGCACGACAAATTCGGCAAGCAGCCGATGAACATGAACCTCGAACCGGCCATTCAGTACGCCCGCAACGGCGCGCCTATTCCTGAGGTCATCGCCTATTATTGGGGCCGCAATGAAACGCGCCTGCAGGAAGCGGCTGACAGCGGCATGCTGGAAGAGTTCGACAACGCGAAGGCGACCTATTTCTCGCCCGCCCCGAAAGAAGGCAGCCTATTCCGCAACCCCGACCTCGCCGACACGCTCGAGCGGATTGCCTATAACGGCAGGGACGAATTCTATTCCGGCGAAACCGCCCAGATCATGGGCGACTATTTCGAGCGGATCGGCGGCTTCCTGACCTATGAGGATTTTGCCGCCCATACCGGCGAATGGGTCGAGCCGATCTGCGTGACCTATCGCGGCGACTACAAGGTCTGCGAATTGCCGCCGAACACGCAGGGCATAGCGGCGCTTCAGATGCTGCAGATGCTGGAGCGGTTTGACCTGCGCGGCATGGGCTTCGGCTCCGCAGACAGCATCATGGCGCAAGTGGAGGCGAAGCGACTGGCTTTTGCGGACCGGGCTCGGGGGTATGCTGATCCCGCCTTCAGCGGTGTTGATCCGGACCTGTTTATTGATGAGCGTTACGCTATTTATCGCTCTCAACAAATCGACATCACCAAACCCACAAGTTTTGCAGGACAATCGGGGCGTGGATTCCGAATTTCATCTGAGGGGAAACTGCTCTTGCCAATAGCGGATGATATAATTCTTGAGGCAGACAAAAAACTCCAAGATGGCGACACCACCTATCTCACCGTCACCGACAAGGACGGCATGATGGTGTCCCTGATCCAGTCGAACTATCGCGGCATGGGCACCGGCCTCGTCGCCGATGGCCTCGGCTTCATGTTCCAGGATCGGGGCCAGTTGTTCAGCCTCGACCCGGCCCATCCGAACGTGTTCGAGCCGGGCAAGCGGCCCTTCCACACGATCATCCCCGCCTTTGCCTTCAAGAAGGACATGCCGAGCTGCCAAGTGCGCGCCGAACCGATCGAACAGGCCTGCCCGTTCGAGCCGTGGCTGAGCTTCGGCCTGATGGGCGGGGGCATGCAGCCGCAGGGCCATGTGCAGATCATCCTGAACCTCGTCGATTTCGACATGGGCCTTCAGGAAGCCGGTGATGCCGCGCGCTGGGAACATGTTGGCGGGTGCGAGCCAACCGATGACCTCAATGGCGACGCCTGCGAAACCGACATGGGTGTCGTGCATCTGGAAAGCGGCATCCCGCCGGAAACCCGCGCCGAACTGGAGGCCCGCGGCCACACGGTGGAATGCTGCAAGGCGAATGCAGGCGGCTATCAGGCCATCATGCGCGACTTCGAAAGCGGCGCCTGGATTGCCGCCACCGAAATGCGCAAGGATGGCAGCGCGGATGGGTACTAGCCTCCCCTCTCCCTTGAGGGAGAGGGGCCGGGGGTGAGGGAGCGCGGAGTCGATGACACGAAACTCGTCCACGCCCCGCGCCCGTCGTCTGCGACAGGACGCCAATGCCCCTGAACAGGTCGCCTGGCAGGCCTTGCGCCAGCTTCGCAAGCAGGGCTATCCGGTCCGCCGTCAGCACCCGATCAATGGCTACATCGTCGACTTCGCCATCACGAAAGCGCGGCTTATCATCGAGATTGATGGCGGCATCCACAAACTGCCGGAGGTGCAGGCGCGCGATTCAGACCGTGAGCAGGCATTGCGTGGACTTGGCTGGGATTTCCTGCGAGTTCCAGCTAGCGACGTGTTTGATGCGGACCGTCTGATGGGTCTTGTGCAGGAGAGATTGGGACTATGATTGCAAAGATGTGCCCCCTCACCCCTGCCCCTCTCCCCGAGGGGAGAGGGGTATGAGTCCGGAAGCCCCGGCCGATTGTCCTCTATGCCCGCGCCTTGTGGCGTATCGGGAAGAGGTCGCCGTGAAAGAACCGGACTGGTTCAATGGCGCCGTGCCGAGTTTCGGGCCGGAAGATGCTGAACTTCTTATCATCGGCCTTGCGCCGGGCGTCACCGGGGCGAACCGGACAGGCCGGCCATTCACCGGCGACTGGGCCGGTGACTTGCTCTACGCAACCATCGACAAGTTCGGATACTCGACCGGCACCTATGACGCGCGGCCGGATGATGGATTGAAGCTGAAGCGCGCCATGATCACCAATGCCGTGCGCTGTGTGCCTCCGCAGAACAAGCCGGTTGGCGCGGAGATCAATCAGTGCCGGCCCTTCCTGTCGGCGCGTATCGCGGCGCTGCCAAAGCTGAAGGCGATGATCTGCCTCGGCAAGATTTCCCATGATTCCACGGTGCGGACGCTGGGCCTGAAACTGAAGGATTACCCCTTCGGTCACGGCGCGCATTATGATGTCGCGTTCGAAGGCCGGCCGCTGGCGCTGATCTCGTCCTATCATTGCAGCCGTTACAACACGAATACAGGCCGCCTGACGGCAGAGATGTTCGAGGATGTGTTCGCAATGGCGAAGGGTGTGACCGATCCGGCCTAAGGGAGTTGCCATCGCCGCACTTTCCGTTTATCGATAATATCGTTATTCGATAAAGGACTGTCCGATGCCCAGATATGCCGCTCCTCTGCTTACATGCGTTTTCGCATTGGTTTTTCTCGGCACCGGTGTCGCGCATGCCGCAAAGCTCGAAGTTGACCCGGACGCGCCCCTATGGATCAGGCTCGCCACGGACGCCCTGCTTTATGCCCATATTGGCGGCGGCGCGGTGGGGCTCGTATCCGGCGTCGCGGCGATTGCAGCGCGCAAAGGCCGGGCCATGCACCGCCTTGCGGGGAAAGTCTTCTTCGTTTCGATGTTCATCACCTATCTGATCGGCGCGGGCGTTGCGCCGTTCCTTGAGGAGGGCCAGCGACCGAATTTCGTGGCCGGCATCCTGGCCTTGTACCTGCTCATCACGGCGCTGGTCACGGTTCGCCAGCGCGGGCCTGTCCGAGCCAACTGGCGGCATTATACAGGACTGGCGATGGCGCTCAGCATCACGCTGATGGGCCTGGTGTTCATGCATATAGGCGCGAACAGCCCAAGCGGCACCGTAGACGGCTCGCCGCCCCAGGCCTTCATCCTGTTCATTGTCGCTGGCAGCATCGCCGCGTTTGGCGAACTGAATGTGATCCTGCGACAGGCGCTGTCCTACACGGCGCGCATCTCTCGCCACCTCTGGCGCATGTGCTTCTCGATGTTCATCGCATCCGGCTCACTTTTCCTGGGGCAGCCGCAAGTGTTTCCCGAAGGCTTCAACCAGACCGCCTGGCCTTTCCTGCTGGCCTTTGCGCCCTTGATAGCGCTGATTGTGTGGCAGGGCCTGCTGAGGCTTCGCGGCGGGAAATTGCGCGCTGCTTGAGCAGCATTCCTCACCCTTCCTTCAGAATCCGCGCCTTCTGTCTCTGCCAGTCGCGTTTGGCCTCGACCTCGCGCTTGTCATGGCTCTTGCGACCGGTCGCGAGGCCAATCAGCAGCTTGGCGAGGCCGCGCTCGTTGAAATAGAGCTTCAGCGGCACAATCGTGCGCCCGGCCCGGTCGACCGACTGGGAGAGTTTCGCCAATTCGCGCTTTGACACGAGCAGTTTCCGCTTGCGCTTCGGCTCATGATTGAACCGGTTGGCGGCATTGTAGATCGGGATGTCCGCATTGATCAGGTAGAGGCCGCCATCTTCCGGGCTGACATAGGCTTCGGCGATATTGGCCTTGCCCTGGCGCAGGGATTTCACCTCTGACCCGACCAGCATGATGCCAGCCTCCAGCGTATCCTCGACCGCATAATCGCGGCGGGAGCGGCGGTTTTCCGCGACCAGCCCATCCGAGCGGCCCTTTGTCTGACTCTTCTTTGCCATCGCCCTGATTTAGGCGTTCAGGCCCGCAAGCGCCATGGCCTGATCGATTTCGGCCCGCTTTTCTGCAGATGGCGTCGTGATCGGCAGGCGGACCTCATCGGTGCACAGGCCCAGTTTCGACAGGGCATATTTCGCCGGCCCCGGCGAGGGCGAGCAGAACATGGCCTTGTGCAGCGCGATCAGCTTGCGCTCGATGGCGCGCGCTTCGTCCAGGTTACCGGCATGGAAAGCCGCATGCACGGCAGCGCACGCTTCCGGCATGACATTGGCTGTGACCGAGATGCAGCCCATGCCGCCCATTGCAAGGTGGCCGAGGGCGCTCGGGTCATCGCCGGAAAGCTGCACGAATTGCGTGCCGTCCGGAATGGCGGCGGCATGCTGACTGACGCGCTCCATGTCGCCGGTAGCATCCTTGATGCCGACAATATTGGGCAATTGAGCCAGGCGAGAGACCGTATCCGGCGCGAGATCAACCACTGTGCGGCCGGGCACATTGTACAAAAGAACCGGCAGGGCCACGGCGTCATTGATGGCGCGGAAATGGGCCTCGAGGCCTTCCTGATTGGGATTGTTGTAATAGGGGCAGACGACCAGCGCGGCATCGGCGCCAACGGTCTTGGCATGCTGGACCAGATCGATCGCCTCATCTGTGGCGTTGGCCCCGGCCCCGGCAATCACGGGCACGCGGCCTTTGGTAATTTCAACACAAAGCGTTACGACATCCTTATGCTCTTGCGTGGAGAGTGTGGACGTCTCGCCCGTGGTGCCGACCGGCACGAGCGCGCTGGAACCGCCGGCAATCTGGCGCTCTACCAGCGCAACGAACGCGTCCCGGTCAACGGCCCCATTCCTGAAAGGTGTGACGAGCGCTGGGATTGAGCCATGAAACATCGTAAATTTGCCGCGATTCAGGTGTTGTTTGGTTTGATCGAGTATGAATCGCCAATGCCTTCTCACGCTTTGGCCAAGAAATAAACTCTGCTGAGCCGTTTCATGATGCGACCCGTTGCCATTATTGCCTCCCTTGCCGTCCTGTCACAGGCGGCTGCAGCCGCTGGCGTGCCCGAAGCGCCAAGCCTGAAACCGGCCCGCCCCTATGTTTCGTCCGTCACGGACGCCCGCAATGCCGAGATCCTGCACAAGGCCCTGCGGGCCGCAGACCGATATGACTGGCCGACCGTGGCGCATTTGCAGACGCAGGCATCGGACCCGGACGTGCGAAATGTGATCATGTGGGTGCGCGCCAGCCGCGGCGTGCCAGGCATGAACTTTTCGGAAGTGTCCTATGCGCTGGAAACGCTGAGCGACTGGCCGAAAACGGTCGCCATGCGCCGCCGCGCCGAGGAAATCATCGACCTGTCCTCCTACAGCCACAAGGAACGGATCGACTGGCTGACGGCTTCCGGCCCGGTCACGGGCGCCGGCAAGATCGCCCTGGCAGACAGCTGGCGCGCCATTGGCGAGCCGGCCAAGGCGCTGGAGGCGGTGCGCGACGCCTGGCACAACAATTCCCTTGAACGCGATGTCGAACGTCAGGTGCTTTCCACCTATGGCAAGCAACTGACCCAGGATGATCACCGCGCCCGGGTCGACTTCCTGCTGTGGACCAATCAGCGGACCGCCGCGTCGAAACTGAAATACCTGCTGACCGACGACTATCGCAAACTTGTGGATGCTCGTATCGCGCTGGCCGCACGTTCGCGGAATGTCGATGCCCTGGTCAATGCCGTCCCGGCCCATCTGCAGGACAATCCCGGACTGCTCTATGAGCGCGCCCGTTGGCGCCGACAGAAGCTGCGCAATCAGGATGTCGCGACGCCATTGCTGACCGGGATCGATGGCAATGATGTACCGGCCGCCGGTCGGTCCCGGTTGTGGGACGAGCGCAACATCGCCATCCGAACCGACCTGAAGGAAGGCAACTGGACCCGCGCCTATCAGCTGGCCGCACCGCATGGCATGGATAGCGGCGGTGACTTTGCGGAGGCAGAATGGGTCGCGGGCTGGATTGCCCTGCGCCTGAAGAATGATGCGGGCCGCAGCCTCGATCACTTCGAGACCATGTCAGACGGGGTGTCGACGCCGATCAGCCTGGCACGCGGCAAATACTGGTCGGGCCGCGCCCATGACGCGCTGGGCCAGACCGATGCGGCGCGGACCGACTACACATCCGCAGCGGAACACAAATTCACCTATTATGGCCAGTTGGCGGCAGAACGCCTGGACGACAAGAAGCTCGCCTTCCCGAAATCGGCAGAACCGACCGAGACCGAGATCGAAGCCTTCGAAGCCCGCCCGATGGTGCGTGCCCTGCGCCTGCTGGGAGAGAGCGGTGAGGAACGCCTGTTCCGCGAGTTCGCCTATCACCTGGACGACCTTCTGGAGACCGAAAGCGAATACCTTCTGCTGGCCCGAATGGCCACGGAATACCAGGTTCCGGATGTCGGCGTGCGCGGGGCCAAGGCCGGACTTGCCAAGGGCATTGTCTCGACCGATGCGGCCTATCCGGTGGTTGCCTATCCGCTGCTGCGCGAACCGCAGGTGGAACGTCCGCTGATGCTGGCCCTGTCGCGCCAGGAAAGCGAGATGAACCCGAATGCGATCAGCCATGTCGGTGCGCGCGGCCTGATGCAGTTCATGCCGGCTACGGCCCGCAATGAAGCGCGTCTGCGCGGCCTGCCGTATCGCACGTCCTGGCTGACCGATGATCCGGGCTACAACATGACGCTGGGCGGCCAGCATCTCGATACGCTGCTGTCGCAATTCAATGGCAGCTACATCATGACCGCTGCAGCCTACAATGCCGGGCCGAGCCGTCCGCGCCAGTGGATCGGCGATTATGGCGATCCACGCACCGGGCAGGTCGATCCGGTGGACTGGGTGGAATTCATTCCATTCTCGGAGACGCGAAACTATGTCCAGCGCGTGCTGGAGAATACACAGGTCTACCGTCACCGCCTTCTCGGCGAACCGGTCGAAATCCAGATCGAGGAAGACCTGAAGCGCGGACGGGAATAGGAACGCAGGCCATCCGGGACACCTGAAAGAGGGCCGATCAGGAGCGTCGAAGGCCAGCCTCTCCCACGTCTCGGATGGTCGCATGGTCCCATGCGCCCGGAGGCAGCTTCCGCCTTTCGCGCATTTCGAGTTCCTTGCTGCGACACGATGACCGGATACAAACGACTGCATCTGGATGCCGCCCGTAGGTAATGATTATGCAAGCCAATTCCCTCGCGTAAGGGCCCCAAATCCCCATATTTGCAAGCTTGACAAGCCAGCCCACTCAATCGAGAAGCTTGCTTAATAAAACCTACTTGCATAATTCGGGAGGAATTGAGACATGGCGCAATCGCGTTCGATCAAGAATGTGCTCTACTCAGCAGCTGCAGCAACGGCGCTGGGATTGTTGGTACCCGCACAGGGCTGGGCTCAGGAAGACACGCCGGAAACTGAATCCGGTGCGCTGATGCTGGACGAACTGGTCATCACGGCCCGGAAGCGCGAGGAAAGCCTGCAGGATGTTCCAATTGCCGTGACCGGCATCGGCGGTGACCAGCTGCGCGACGAGCAGATCACGGACCTGTCGGAAATCGCCCTTCAAGTGCCGAGCTTCACCTTCCAGTCCCAGAACAGCATGGAATCGGAGATGTTCATTCGGGGCGTGGGTTCGGTGCGCCTGAATGGCGCCACGGCAGACCCCTCCATCGGCACATTCCTCAATGAGGTATATGTCGGCCGCCGTGGTTCTGCGACGCCTCCGATCTTCGACCTGTCGCGGGTGGAAGTCCTGCGCGGCCCGCAGGGCACTCTGTTCGGCAAGAACATTGTGGGCGGTGCGATCAATCTGATTACCGCAGCGCCGCAGGACGAGTTCGATGCCGGAGGCTCTCTGTCCATCGGCAATTACTCCAGCGTTCTGGCTGAGGGCTTCGTCACCGGACCCGTTACGGACACGGTGTCGGCCCGCCTGGCGCTGTTCCGCGAAACCCATGACGGCTACGCCAAGAACATCGTCACCGGACAGGATCTTGAAGACAAGGATTCCACAGCTGGCCGCCTGTCGGTGAACTGGGATGCCTCTGACACCGTATTCGTGTCGATTGTCGCCGATTACAGCCAGGATCGCGCCGGCGGCCCGTCCCGTCATGCCGTCGATGATCCGAAAACGCCGGGCTTTGGCTTCATCACGCCAAACATTCCGGAAGACCCGCGTGTGAACGTCTCTCCCTATGATCAGTATGCCGACCGGGACACCGCCGGCCTGACCGGACGCGTCGAATGGGATATCGGCGACATGTCGCTGGTCTATCTGGCAGCCTATCGCTATGGACAGGGAGACGGGCGCTGGACACAGGCAGGCGCGGGCTCTCCCCCCTCCATCACAGACAGCACGCTTACCCAGCATGAACTCTATCAGGGCGTCACGCAGGAACTCCGCCTCGCCTCCTCCCAGGACAACGCTTTGCGCTGGATCGCTGGCCTGTATTACCTGGACGAGAATGTGAAGCGCGTGTCCCGCAACACCGCCACATCCTTCCTCCCCGGTGGCCCCGGCGGGACACGTGACTCGCTCGACGGAGACAACATCTATCTGGGTTACAGCGACACGGCCAGCTATGCCGTATTCGGGGAGATCGAGTATGATCTCACCCAGGACCTGACCCTGGCCGTGGGCGGACGTTTCACGACCGACAAGAAGGATCTCGATACGCGTGCCGTCATTCTGGACTACGGCCTGCCGGGGGACATCCTGTCTCCGGCGCCGCTGCAGGAAGAATATGACGTCGTACAAAGCGAAGAATGGTCGGAATTCACGCCGAAAGTGGCACTGAACTGGACTCCGACCGAGAATGCGCTGCTGTATGCCTCCTATGCCAGCGGCTACAAGGGCGGCGGCTGGCAGGGCGCAACAGCGAATGCCATCGCAGCGGCCACCCCCTATGATCCGGAATCTGCCGCGACCTATGAGGTCGGCCTGAAGGCGGAATGGTTCAACAACCGCCTCCGCACAAATCTGGCCGCGTTCTATACCGACTTCACCGACCTTCAGGTGGAGTTGCTAGACGATGTGAACCTGACGCTGGTTGTGGCCAATGCGGCCGACGCCGCCATCAAGGGGGTGGAGTATGAAGTCCGCGTCCTGCCGACCGAATGGCTCACCCTGTTCGCGGCAGGCTCCTTCCTCGATACGGAATACAAGGATTACATCGATCCGCTCCGTGGCATCGACTATAGCGGCAACCAGCTGCAACGGACGCCCGACTTCCAGTACACGATCGGCGCCGATATCGACCTCCGCCTGACGGACTCCCTCGATTTCGTGGCGGCCCTCAACTATTCCTATCAGGACCAGATGTTCTGGGGCCCGGACAATCACAATGAAGAGCCGGGCTATGGCCTGCTGAACGGCCGGATCGGCGTCGCGTCCGCTGACGGACGCTGGACGGCCACGATTTGGGGCAAGAACATGTCCGATGAGCTGTATCGCGTCAGCATCATTCCCTTTGCCGGGGATGAAGTCTCCGTCTTCGGGGCGCCCCAGACCTATGGCGTCAGGTTCTCGGCCCGCTACTAGTCAGGCAACACGCGCAAACAGAAAGGGCGATACGGCAATTGACCGTGTCGCCCTTTTTCCTTTGCGGGGTCTCCGTCCCTATCTGGCCGGCACGTGGGCCGCAATCAGCCGGGGCCCCTCCGACGCAAACGCCCGCTCGAGGGCTGTATCAAACTCTTCCGCTGTCGTTGCATTTACCGCGGGCACACCCTGGGCTTCCGACAGTTTCACCCAGTCGATCTCCGGGTGACCCAGCCCCAGCAATTCCTGCGCAGCCGGCCCCGGATTGCCGGCGCCGGTCCGGGCCAGTTCAATGTTCAGGATGCGGTAGGAATGGTTGACGAAGACGACATTGACAACATTCGCACTCTCCCGCGCCATGCTCCACAGGGCCTGGTTGGTATACATGCCGGCACCATCCCCCGTGATACAGAGGGTCTTGCGGTCAGGGGCTGCCAATGCCGCCCCCAGTGCGAGCGGCATGCCCTGCCCGATGGCGCCCCCGGTCAGCATCATCCAGTCGTGCGGACGGGCGCGCTGCGTCATCAGGAAACTCGGCAGGCCATTGGATACACCATCATCAGAAACGAAACAGCCTTCGGGCATGTGGCGCGCAATGGACGCGCCGATGGCTGCTGCGTTCAGTGTGCCGGTAGGCGCGCCCGGCAGGTCCAGTTCGGCCATGGGCGCAGCGTCTCTTGCGCCGAGCGCGTCGGCCAACGCAGCGAGAATGGCTGCACTGTCCGTATCCGGTCCGCCGATCATCATGGGCGTGCAACCCTCCGGCACCAGCACGCTGGGCTTGCCCGGATAGGCGAAGAAGGCCACCGGCACCTGTGTACCCGCGATCAGCATCAGATCGGAACCTTCGAGATCTGCCATCGCGCCTTCAGCGAAATATTGCATCCGGTCCGGCACGAAGCGGCCCGCACCGCGTGCCTGTCGCGGGAAGAACGTGTCGGTCAGTACCCGCACACCGGCTGCCTTCACCCGCGCGGCCTGGGCCAGCCCGGCTTCGGTCAGCGCCGTGCCGTTGATGATGACGACCGGTTTGCTGGCGGCCTTGACGGCTGCTGCAGCAGCATCGATGGCGGCGGGATCCGGCTGGCGCAGAGCGGGACGGGTTCGCTTCGCGCCGGGCTTGCCTCCCTCCAGCCAGGCGGTGTCTGCCGGCAGGATCAGCGAAACCGGACCGGGCTGCGGTCCGAAACTGGCTTCCCAGGCCTGCGCGGCGAGGTCGCCCGCCTTCGCCACCGCATCAGCTGACTTGATCCAGCGGGAATTTGGCCCGGCCATGCTGATCACATCCGAGGCCAGCGGCGCATCATAGCGCTGGTGCGGCACGGCATGATCGCCAATCACGTTGATCATGGGTGTCCAGGCGCGGCGGGCATTGTGAATGTTCGCCCCGCCATTGAGATACCCTGCCCCGAGGTGCAGCAAAGTCATGGCCGGCATGCCGGTCACCCTGGCATGCCCGTCCGCCGCGCCGGTGGCCACGCCTTCGAACAGGCACAGCGTCGACTTTATGCGCGGCTCATGGTCCAGCGCCGTGACGAGGTGCATTTCCGACGTGCCCGGATTGGCGAAGCAGGCGGTCACGCCATGATCTGCCAAGGTCGAAACAAGCGCTTCGGCGCCTGTCATTGTCTGAACTGGCTGGTCTGTCATCCGGTGTCCCTTGTGTCGTGTTTGTTCTGATTCGTGAATTCTAGAGGATCAGGAGGTTCGCAGGTGCCGGTTCGGCGTCCTGGTAGAGCCGCTCCACTTCATCCTGTCGCAACGTCTGTGTGCGGGACTGGTTGATGTAACCCTTCTCCGTAATCTCCCCATTGTCCGCCAACGGCGGAGTCGCCTGCAGGAGGACGCGCGCAACACGCGCCGAGACATTGGGGTGAGCCTTGTTGTGTGCCCTCAGCCCTTCGCGTATCCGGACATGGACTGCGGGATGATTGACGAGTTCCGCCAAAGGCAGGTCCTCGCCGACAAGACGCCGGCACCATGCCTCGTTCAGAAACCCAAGCAAGCGGATATCGCTTTGGTTCAGACCGCACACGACGGCGTCAGACAGCGCGCCGCCAGTTGCAGCCACAGCCTGCACGCGCACAGTCCCCGCCGACACCCAGGTGCCATTGGCCAGCTTGAATTCTTCCGCCGTGCGCCCGTCGAAGGCGAGCCCGCGCTCCGGGCGATCCGGATCAACAAATTTCACGGCGTCGCCAAGCTTGTAGAAGCCTTCCTCGTCAAAGGCCTCGACGGTCTTGGCGTCGTTGCGGAAATAGCCCGGCGTGACGTTCACGCCTTTCACCCGCAATTCCATCTTTTCCGCATTCGGCACCATCTTGAACGTATTGCCCGGCAGGGGCAGTCCGATCAGACCCATCCGGTCATTTGGCCAGTGGACATTGGAGGCCGTCGGCGCCGTCTCGGTCGCGCCATACCCTGCGGACAGGGAAATGCGTTCGCCCGTGATCCGGACGGCCACGGCCTGAATACGCTCATAGATATCCTGCCCCATCGAGGCACCGCCATAGGCCATGCAGACAAGACGCCTGAAAAACACCTCCGCCAGCTGATCATCGCGCTCAAACTCTGTTGCCAGGGCGGCCCACGCCGCCGGCACCGTCGTGTGCTGGGTCGTGGAGACATCTTTCAGGTTTCGCAACATGTCCGGCAGGCGCGCCGGGGTTGGTGCCCCCTGGTCAATGTAGAGCGTACCGCCCCAGTCCAGCATGTTGTGCAGAATGGCATGCGCGCCATAGGTGTGGCTCCACGGCAGGAAGTTGCACATGACCTGCGGGCCACCGGTGATCTCGTCCAGACGCGCTTCGTCCCAGACGGACCGGATCATGCGGGCATTCGAGGCCACCATGCCCTGCAGGTTGATCACGGCCTTGGGCTCCCCTGTGGAGCCGGAGGTCATCATGTATTTCGCGACCGTGTCCGGAGTCAGCCGATCATAGGCTGCATCGACGGCTTCGTTGGGCGCGCGCATGAATTGTTCGAGACGGATGGCTTCGCAGCGCTCCGGCGCGCGGCCGCTATAGATGACAAGCCGCCCCTGCAGGTCCATCCCGTCCAGTGCGCGCTGATAGTCTGCACCATCCTCCACATAGATGAATTTCGGGCGGGTCAGACCGTCAATGTATTTGAGCCGTCCCAGATCTTCGCTCAGCAGCGCATAGGCTGGCGTCACCGGCACAGCGGGGCTGCCGGCCCACATGGCCGCGTACATGATCAGTGCATTGGCGATGGAGTTGCGCGACAGGATCATCAGTGGCGCGTCCTGCCCTGCGCCGGCATCCAGAAAACCCTGCACGAGGCGGCGCACGGACTCGAGACCGGCGGCATATGTCAGCGTGTTCCAGCCCTCGGCTGACGGATTTTCCGGATCGCGCTCTGCCAGCCAGACCGTGTCCGGCCGATGTTTGGCCCAGTGCACCAGAGGCGCCAGCATGTGCGGCGGGCAGGCTTTCAGCGGCTGGCCGCTGTTCAGATAGATCGTGCCATCCGGCCGGCGGTCGACCTCCAGCTTGAGTGGCAGATAGGGCACTTCGCGGAAGGGTATGTCCGACGTGTCTGGCATGGTGAGCGCGTTTCTTCCCGTGATGTTTTTTATGTCCGGCCTATTCGAAGCCCGGTGTGGGGATATGGATCACTTCTCCGCAATGCTTGCAATGCACCGCGTCGCGTTCATGGAAACGCAGACCGCACTCCTCGCACTCCTGCTCCACCTTGTCGCGCGGCTCCACGATGGTGCGCAGCAATTGCAGGAACAGGGTCAGGCCCAGCACCATGACAATGATGGAGAGCAACCTTCCGCCGGGGCCGACCATCAACACATCGCCATACCCGGTCGTCGTCAGGCTGGTGACCGTGAAATAGAGCGCATCGATATAGGTGTGGATGCCGTCATTGATGCCGACCTGGGTCGAGTAGACCAGCGCCGCCATGATGAAGACGAACACGACGAGATTGGTCACCTTGTCGATGATCCGTTCGTGACGCTGGAAGAAGGGCGTGATCACTTTCACCCGTTTGATGAAGGTAAAGGCGCGGATTGCCCGTACCGCCCGCAGGACCCTCAGGAAGGCAAAATTCGATACCAAAAGCGGCGCGAACATGGTGATCACCACGATCAGGTCAGCAATGTTGATCGGGCGAACCACAAAATTCCAGCGATGGCGTGCGATGTAGAAACGCGCCAGCAGGTCCGCCAGGATCACACCGCCGATGACATAGTCGATGGCAAAATGCGTGCGGTCGCGCTGGTCGAAGGGCGCCCACAGGAAATAGCCGATGGTGATGACGTCGAAGGCCAGCATGGCCCAGCGGAACAGGAACGGCCAACGGCCCGTGCCCTCATACAGCCAGAACAGTGCCCGATTGAGCCCCTTGCGTTCCTTCTTCATGCCCCCTCCAGCGCAGCAATCGCCCGTGCGAGATTTGCGCGGGCCGCCTCTTCCCATTCTCTATGGGCCAGCGGCGTGAAGTAAAGCCGTTCCCGCTGCAGGAAACCCTTCAGGATCGCCGACCGGCCTGCGCGAAACCGCTCTTCCGGGACAAAGGCATATTCGGCGCGGATATCCTGTTCATACCGGTCGTAGACGGGCCGGGGCGCCGCCAGGATCGACAGATCTAGATCGAGAAACAGGGACAGATCCGCCGCGTCATGTTCGGCCAGGCCGTCCGGCACAGTATGGGTGGCCGTGGCGCGGACAATGGTGGCGGCAAAGGCCAGATCACCAGCCGTGAGATGCCCGGCCGCATCATGCTCCAGCAGCCGGGCGCTCTGTTCTTCATTATCCCGTGCAGCCGGATCATAGATCGCATCGTGCCAGTAGAGCGCCCACAGCACCGGCTCTGGCCGGTGGAACTCCGCTTTCCAGCGCTGGTAATGGCCCAGCAGAGCCTCGACATGCGCCCATGTATGATAGTGGCGCTGCGGCTCGGCGTGGCGCGCACGCAATCCGCCCAGCAGCGGCGCAGGGATCACCCCATCGGCTCCAGTGTCTCGTTGAAGCGAACGGGCTGGCCACCACCTTTCCGAACGATTTCACCGTCCCGCATGACAAAGCCTCCGCGGATGATGGTCGCCACCGGCCAGCCGGTCGCCTCGAACCCGTCATAGGGCGTCCAGCCGCATTTCGACTTCGTCCAGTCATGCGTGATGGTTTCCTTGCGCTTCAGGTCCACCACCGTGAAATCGGCATGATAGCCTTCCGCGATGCGGCCCTTGTCAGCGAGCCCGAAGACACGCTGCGGCCCGGCACTGGTCAGTTCGACAAAGCGCTGCAGGCTGAGCTTCCCATTGTTCACATGGGTCAGCATGACCGGCACGAGTGTCTGCACACCCGGCATGCCGGAGGGTGACGCGGGATAGGGCCGCTCCTTTTCCTCGCGCGTGTGCGGCGCATGGTCGGTGGCCAGCACATCCACGATGCCGGCATTCAATGCGCGCCAGAGTGCATCCTGATGGCGCTGTTCGCGCACCGGTGGATTTTGCTGGGCGAAGCCTTTCAGGCGCTCATAGCAATCCGGCGCGGCCAGCGTGAGATGGTTCGGCAGGACTTCGACGCTGGCAAGATCCTTGGCATCCCGCAGCAATTCCATTTCTTCAGCGGTTGAAATGTGCAGGACATGGATCCGTTTGCCCGTCTTGCGCGCCAGGCGCAGCAGGCGGCGCGTCGAGCTGACAGCGGCCTCCACATCGCGCACGACGATATGGCTCTGCCAGTCACCCTGCACAGCCAGGCTGCGGCGCTCCTCGAGACGATACTCGTCCTCGGAATGGAATGCCGCCCGGCGCTTGATGGCGCGCAGCACGGCTTCAACCCCTTCATCATCCTGGATCAGCAGATCGCCGGTCGAGGCACCCATGAAGACTTTCACACCGCAACAGCCCAGCATCTGCTCCATTTCAGGGAGGAGATCGGTATTGTCGTGGGTCGCCCCGGCATAGAAGGCATGGTCTGTGTCCATACGCCCCTTCGCGCGGGCCAGCTTGTCGGTCAGCGCATCCGGGGTGATCGTGGACGGGTTGGTGTTCGGCATCTCGAACACGGCCACGACGCCGCCGAGCGCCGCGGATCGAGCCTCGGTCTCGAGATCTGCCTTGTGCTCCAGGCCAGGTTCCCGGAAATGCACCTGGCTGTCGATGACACCGGGCAGGATGTGCAGTCCGGTGGCATCATATGTCTCGCCGGCATCAACGCCGGTCAGATCGCCAATATGGGCGATGCGCTCGCCCACCACGCCAATGTCGGTTTGCACCATGCCGCCGGGAGAAACGACGGTGCCGCCTTTCAGGATCAGATCATAGGTCATGGCGAATGGGGTGTGCTTCCGAAGGGGCCAAGTCAAGGGTGGTTTTCCGTATCATGCCATGGCAACCGCCTCTTGAGATGGGTCAATACCCTTCCTACAACAGGCATATGAAACGCATTCTCCCGAACCGCGCCATCCTCCGCCTGAGCGGTCCAGACATGCTGCTTCTGCTGGGGCGGACGGTCACTCATTCGGTCGACAACTGGCAGACGGGTGAAATGCGATATGGCGCTTTGCTGACTCCACAGGGCAAGGTGATCGCCGACTATCTGGCGATGCTGGCGCTCGACAATATCTATCTGGATGTGCATGCGGACGCGGCCGACGATCTCGAGAAGCGGCTGAAAATGTTCAGGATGCGCAGCGATGTCGCAATCGAGCGCCTGACCGGAGATGTCGTGACCGAAGGCAGCTGGGTTGATGTCCGGTCACCGCAAATGCCACACCGGGCCATCACGCCAGACGGAGTGTCCGCCATCGCCATGCCGGAGGAAGAATGGCATGCTGCCCGCATTGCTGCCGGCGTGCCGGAATGGGGGGCGGATTATCGCGCGGCCGAGGTTTTCCCGACCGACATCAACATGGATATGATGGGCGGCATCGACTACAGGAAAGGCTGCTTTGTCGGTCAGGAAGTGGCCAGCCGCATGAAACGCAAGGGCAAGATCCGCAAGCGCACGGTAAAGCTGCGTGGCGACAAGCTGACCCCCGGCGCCGATATCCTGGCGAGCACTCCGGTCGGCACGGTCACCAGTGTTGCCGGCACCACAGGACTGGCGCTCGTCCGCACGGACCGGCTGGCAAAGGCTGAACAGGACGGCGCGCAATTCACCTGCAATGGCGCGCCCGTTACATTCGACCTGACTGACTGGCAACGCGCGGAAATCGACAGTCACGTCGCGGAGCCAGCCGATGACTGAGTCCTTTCCCTGCGCCTGGGCACCCGTGTCGGACGACCTGTATCGTACCTATCACGACACGGAATGGGGCGTACCGGAGCGGGATGGCCGGGCCCTATGGGAAAAGCTGCAACTGGACGGCATGCAGGCCGGGCTCGCCTGGATCACGATCCTGCGCAAGCGCGACAGCATCCGGGAGGAGTTTGACGGGTTCGATCCGGAAAAGCTGGCCCGATGGACACCGGCCCGCGCCGCCAGGGCCCTCAAAAATCCCGGCATCATTCGCAGCCCCAAAAAGGTCGACGCCGTGATTGGCAATGCGCAGGCGTTTCTGGCCATGGAAGAGGCTGGACAATCCTTCTCCGATTATTGCTGGCAAGCGGTGGGCGGCAGCCCCATCGTGAACCGCTGGACCCATTTCCGGGAGGCACCGACCCAGACCGATTGGTCCGCTGCCCTGTCGAAGGATCTGAAGAAACGCGGATTCAAATTTGTTGGCCCGACCATTGTCTATGCATGGGCCCAGGCTGTTGGCATGGTGAATGACCATGATGTAGCCTGTCCCAGACATTCGGCCGTTCAGGAGATGTAAGTGATGAAAGCCCCGCTGTTTGCTGCCGCCCTGCTGATTGCGCCGATACTGGCCGGCTGTGCCACGTCGTCGAGGGATCAGGCCAATCGTGCCGAAGCCTGGAGCCGGTGCCGGACAGCGCCCAATCCGGAGACACGGGACCGCTGCATCGAGACCGAAATCGCCCTGCTGGAAGCGCGCCAGGATCGTGAGGCCGCCTCGCGGGCAGCCGAGCGTAAAGCCGCGGAAGACCGGGAAGCCATACGCGAAGCCCAGGGCATTTCGCGCGAGGATGCCCGCGAAACAACCGATTCAGGTTTGCGCGCGCCTCAATAGCCAACAGCTGCCAAGGCTTGCAAAACCGAACAAGTCGACCAAAACTGCCGCAAAGCCAATTTCAGGAGTCGAACAGGGCCTGACCGCGTGGCGGAGGACCTGGATTAGAGGACGGTATGAACACACCCGTAATTTCGGCGACAGGTCTCTGGACGCCGCCCAACTCCATTTCCAACAAGGAACTGGTGGACAGCTACAACACCTGGGCCGACAACTGGAACCGCGAATGGGCCGCCGACATCAGCGCCGGGCTGGTTGAGCCGAAAACCCATTCCTCCGTGGAGTTCATCGAGAAGGCCTCCGGCATCAAATCCCGCTATGTCATCGACAAGGCCGGGATTCTGGATCCGGATATCATGGCGCCCCGCATCGCTGAACGCCCCAATGAGCAGATCTCGGTTCTGGCAGAGATTGCCGTGAATGCGGCCCGCGACGCCCTGGAGCGTGCCGGCCGGAAACCGGAAGATGTGGACGCCGTCCTGTGCGCCGCCTCCAACATGCAGCGCGCCTACCCTGCCATGGCGGTCGAGATCCAGGACGCGCTGGGCTGCGGCGGATTTGCCTTCGACATGAACGTCGCCTGCTCTTCCGCAACTTTCGGAATTCAGACAGCGGCAGACTTCATCCGCTCGGGCAGCGCCAAATCGGTTCTGGTCGTGAATCCCGAAATCTGTTCAGGGCATCTGAACTTTACCGACCGCGACAGCCATTTCATCTTTGGAGACGTGGCGACCGCCGTTCTGGTGGAGGAAGAGAGCATCGCGCCGGTCGGTCACTGGAAAATTCTTGGCACGAAGCTGAAGACCCAGTTCTCGAACAATATCCGCAACAATTTCGGGTTCCTGAACCGCGCCGCCCCGGAGGGCATCGATGCGCCCGACAAGCTCTTTGTCCAGGAAGGCCGGAAAGTGTTCAAGGAAGTCGTGCCCATGGTGGCTGCCATGATCTCGGCCCAGATGGATGAACTCGGCATTGCCAAAGACGGTCTGCGCCGCATGTGGCTGCATCAGGCCAATGCGAACATGAACCGGCTCATCTCTTCGAAAGTTCTGGGCCGCGAGGCCACGGACGAGGAAAGCCCAACCGTGCTCGACACCTATGCAAACACCTCATCTGCCGGCTCGATCATTGCCTTCCACAAGAATTCCGGTGACTTCAAGGCCGGAGAGCGCGGCCTGATCTGCTCCTTCGGAGCGGGATATTCGGCCGGGACGGTGTTTGTGGAGAAAACGGCCTGATCAGGACCAGGGGCCGACTAGTCGTCGAGATCGTCCATGAACATGTCGCCCCAGAGGATTTCCTTGCTGGCGCGCACGGCTTCCACGACGACAATGCTGCATCCGATCAGCAGGACCCCGAACGCCAGAGCCTGGGTAGATACAACACTCGTCAAAGAATCCAGCATGGTCACCTCTTGTTGTCGGCGGCCGCGAATGCTTGAACGCGGCCCTTGTTCACCTGACCCTTTTGCCCCAAACCGCTTAACAGCGCATTTGCCAATCGGGGCAGAAAAGCGACGAGTTCGTAACCGGAATGCCTCCGTTTCTTTACCAGTGTTTCGAAAGCTTTAAATAAGGTAGTGATGACCTCTCGCGCGAAGCAATCTGTTAAGGCCCCCCGTGTCTGGCAACGCATGTTGTCGGGCCGACGGCTGGATCTTGCGAATCCCTCCCCTATGGATGTGGAGATCGAGGATATTGCCCATGGTCTTGCCCGCGTGGCGCGATGGAATGGCCAAACACGCGGCGAACACGCATTCTCCGTAGCCGAACATTCCGTACTGGTTGAACAGATTTGCCGGACGCTGCAACCGGAGCTTACGCCTCAGCAGAGTCTGACAGCCCTCCTGCATGACAGTCCGGAATACGTGATTGGCGACATGATCTCTCCCTTCAAGGCACTGCTGGGCGAAGGATACAAGTCGATTGAAGGCCGCCTGCAGGAGGCTATCCATATCCGTTTCGGACTGCGTCCGGTGACTCCGCAAAGACTGAAACGCCTGATCAAGAAGGCCGACCTCATCTGCGCCTGGAGTGAGGCGGTACAACTCGCAGGGTTTTCAGAGGACGAAGCGAACCGGCTGTTCGGCACGCCCCCTGACGGCACGCGCCTGCGCCTGGCACCGAAATCCGTGCCCGACGCCCAGACCGCATTTCTGAAACGCTACGCCCAGATCAACAAGCAGATCGAGGTTGCCGCATGAGCCCGGCATCGCCCCTCCTGATCGGCCTGTCAGCCGTGATGGTAGCTGTTGAGACGGACAGCCCCCTCGTCCTGGTCACCCGACGGGAAACAGGCGAGGACGCCCTGCCCTTCGGCGTGTTTGATCCGGACCGTCACCGGACGTTCGACCTGTCACTGCGTGGCTGGGTACGCGAGCAGACAGGTTTTGAACTCGGCTATGTCGAACAGCTCTACACGTTTGGCGACAAGGACCGCGAAACGCCGGAAGCCACCCTTGCGGGCGCTGCGCCGAATGCGCGCGTGATCTCAGTCGGGTATCTGGCGCTGACACCGGATGCACGTCCCGCCGGAGACTCCTTCGAAGCCCGCTGGCAGAGCTGGTACAGGTATTTTCCGTGGGAAGATCATCGCAATGGCCGGCCGGACATCATCGACAGTCAGATTTCCCCGCGCCTCATGACCTGGGCGGCCGGAAATGAACGTCGCATGGAGCGGGCCCGCGCCGCGTTTGCGCTGGACGGAATTCGCTGGATCGAGGAGCGCGTGCTGGACCGGTACGAATTGCTCTATGAAGCTGGGCTCGTCATCGAATGCGCCCGGGATGCCGGATTGCCGAAGCCGGATGTCCGTCTCGGCGAGCCGATGGCATCCGACCACCGCCGCATTCTGGCGACGGCCATTTCACGCTTGCGCGGGAAACTCAAATATCGCCCGGTCGTTTTCGAGCTGATGCCGGACCGGTTTACCCTGTCAGCGCTGCAGCGCGTAGTGGAAGGCATTCTCGGCCTGTCCCTGCACACACAGAATTTCCGTCGCGCACTGGACAAGACCGGGTTTGTCGTCGGAACCGGGGCAATGGAAACAAGCACCGGCGGGCGCCCGGCCGAGCTTTACAGCTACAATCGGGAAAGCATGTTCGGCTCCGCCACGACGGGCCTATCCGCGCCCCGCAGGAGCGCGGACTAGGCCGCAATCGCTATTCCGTGTCGACCCCTTGCGGCTGTCCGACCACAATGACGCTGAAATTCTCCGGCTGAAGGAATTCGGCAGCAACCCGGTTCACATCTTCCAGCGTCACCGCATCGATCAGCGTGTTGCGCCGGTCAAAATAGTCGATGCCCAATTCTTCCTGACGCACGGTCATCATCTGGCCGGCGATCTTGGCATTCGAGTCGAAGGCCAACGGATAGGAGCCGGTCAGATAGGCCTTGGCGTCCGCCAGTTCCTCTTCCGTGATTCCGGCCTCGCCGATTTTCGCCGTTTCGGCCATCAGCGCCTCGATGAATTCTCCGGCGCTTTCATTCTTGGTCTGTCCGCTGCCGCTCCAGGTCTGGATATTGTCGCTGAAGGTCAGCCACGTATAGACTCCATAGGTCAGCCCCTTCTCGACCCGCAGCGTGTCCATCAGCCGGCTGCCAAATCCGCCGCCGCCGAACGTGTAGTTCAGCACATAGGCGGAAAAGAAATCCGGATCTTCCCGCTTCAGTCCGGGTGCCACGAAATTCACGAGGCTCTGGGGCTGCGGAAGGTCCACAATGATCGGGTCGAACGTGTCGTCTGTCGTGAAGCTGATCTCCGGGATTTCAGGCAGATCGCTGCTGTCCGGCAGATTGGCTGCCACCTTGTCGATCATCGGGGCGAGTTCTTCCGGCGTGACCGCCCCGACCGCCGTTACGATCAAACCGTCCTTCACCATCAGCTGGCGCATGTGATCCCGGGCAAGGTTCGGGGTCAGGGCAGCAATGCTCTCGGCCGACGTCTCCCTGGCATAGGGATGGTCTGGATACAGCGCCTGTGCCTTCGCCCGATTGGCAAGGTAGCGCGCATTGGTCTCACGCGTGTTCAGCGACACTTCACGTTCCCGCACGAACCGGGCAAACGGCCCGTCATCGAACCGCGGGGACTCAAACGACAGGGCGACGAGGTCCATCGCGTCAGCAGCATTGTCGGTAAGCATGGACGCCGAACAGGAGGTCCAATCGTCGGATGCGCTGCAGCCGAAACTCATGTTCAGCTCCTCCATCCGGGTCTGATAGGCAAGCGAGTCGAGCTCACCGGCCCCTTCATTCATGTGGTAGACGACTGCATCGGCCAGACCTTCCAACCCGTCCGGGTCGGCCGCCGAGCCACCTTCCCAGGCCATGGCGACCGACAGGATCGGAATGGAAGGTTCCGAGACCAGCCAGACCGACACACCGCCCGGCGTGACAAATTGCTGGATCTCGACAAAGTCGCCGGCATAGACCGTCGTCTCAAGGCCCGGTTCCGCCGGCTGGACATCCAGCGCCGCAGCGTCAGGCGTCACAGCCGGTTCGGCTGGCGCCGTGTCCAGGGATGTGCAGGCAGTCAGGCCCAGGGCCAGGACGGCCCCAATCACGAGTTCACTCGGTTTCATCTCAGGACTCCCCCTCAGCCGGCAGCAGATGCGCTTCAATATAGTGACGATCCGGACCGAAGACCTGACGGACCGCGGCAATCGCCTGTTCGGTTGTCACCGCCCGCATGCCATCGGGGTAGTTCAGAACGTCCTCGACGGATCCGCCCAGGGCCAGCGTCGATCCGAATGTATTGGCCATGTAGGACTGGCTGTCGCGCGCATAGATGGCCTGCGCAGCCAGCTTGTTGCGCGCCCGCTCGACCTCTGCATCGGTGAAGCCTTCCTCGAGCACCTTCTCCACTTCAGCCATGATGGCGGCTTCCAGCTCGTCCAGCGGCACGCCCGGTGCGGGGCTGGCCGAGATCACGGCTGGTCCTTCATCATGCAGCGTGGTCCAGGCAAACGTGCTGGCATTGATCGCCAGCTTCTGCTCTTCAACCAGCGACTGGTAGAGTCGGCTGGTCATGCCCCCGCCCAGCACTTCCAGGCCAACGTCGAGCGCATAGGAGAGTTCGCGGTCGCGGGTCTCGGATGTGCCCGAATAGTATCGGCTCCAGCTGGGCTGGCGCACTTTCGGGTCAGAATAGACCAGTTCCTGCGTCTCGCTGAGCAAGGGGACTGGCGCCCATTTCCGTTCGCCATGTGCGGTGCCCGTCGGCGCGATCGGGCCGTAATGCTCTTCCGCCAGGACACGAACCTCTTCGGGTGTCACATCCCCGGCCACAACCAGGATTGCGTTTTCCGGGCTGTAATATTCCTTGTAGAAGGCCATGCCGTCTTCCGGCGTGAGCGCAGCCACTTCATCCATCTTGCCGATGACCGTGATTTCGTAGGGATGGCCCTTCCACAGTTCCGACAGGACCATTTCCTGCAGGATCACGCCCGGATTGTTGTCGATGCGCTGGCGGCGTTCTTCCTTCACCACATCCCGCTCGGAAATGAACGGACCGTCTGGATCGTCATTGATGATCAGGTCGGTCATCCGCTCGGCTTCGAGTGCCATCATCGTGCCGAGATGCTGTTTCGCCACCCGCTCGAAATAGGCGGTATAGTCCCAGCTGGTGAAAGCGTTGCTGACCCCGCCATTGCGCGAAACGATGTCATCGAATTCGCCGGGCGCCAGATCATCGGTTTCCTTGAACATCACATGCTCAAACAAATGGGCGATGCCGGACTTGCCTTCGGCTTCATCCACGGCGCCCACCTTGTACCACACCATGTGCGTGACAACGGGCGCGCGATGGTCAGGAATGACCACCACATCCATGCCATTGTCCAGGCTGAACGTGGTCGGGGCCCATTCGGCCTCTTCGGCCACAGCGCTGCTCACAAGAGCCGAGAGCGCGACAAGCCCCCCGGCAAGTATCCGTTTCATGGGCTTGGTTCCTCTCGGCTGTTCGAACGACATGGCTGTTTGGGTCGGATCAGGTCCCCGGCAGTTTGATACGCGGTGCTTCGCTGGACCGCTCGATCACGACCGGCTCTCCGCCGGTGGCATTGTCGGTGGCCAGTGCTTCGGCCGTTTCCTCATCATCGCTGCGCCAGAACAGGATACGGTCCGCGATACTGGCGGATTTGCGGATTGTCTTGGTCTCTTCATAGTCGACCTGGGTGCGAATGACCGGGTCAACGGCATTTGCCCCTGCCGCGGCCACCAGGGCGCGCTCGGAGGCGCTGGCATTGCGGCCAATGGTCGAGCCGAAGGCCGCAGTGACTTCTGCGCGCGAACCGTCCAGTTCCGGCGGCAGGGCACCCCCTGCCTGTGGGGGACGCAACTTATAGTTCGGCGGCACCGTCAGGGGCGCCATGGTGACAACGCGGAATTCGTCGGGCGTGCGGGCGCCGCTGCCATTGGACGACGTGCAGGCCGGCGCGGCGGCCAGTGCGGCTCCAGCGGCCAGAAGGAGAATCTGTTTCTTCATATCAGGGCGTCCTCGCCATCACGGTTAATACACTCAAGACTGCTACTTAGCCTGTTTCCGGCCCGACAGTAAGAACTGGTCCACAAACAGCAAGACTGCACCGACACTAATTGCAGCATCGGCCACGTTGAAGACCCATGGAAAATACAGGTCACCGGCGTTTATGAAGTCTACAACCGCGCCGAACCGGATCCGGTCGATCACATTGCCGAATGCCCCGCCAACCACCATGGCGAGGGACAGTTTCAGCAGCCAATGGTCGGCAAACCGCACAAGCCAGTACAGGAAGCCGACCGCGATCACCAGCATCACCACGACCAGAAGCCAGCGCCCCAGCCCCTCGGACTGGAACAGGCCATAGCTCATGCCCCGGTTCCACACCATGGACAGGTCGATCGGGCCGGGAAGCGGAATATGGCCGCACCCCTGACGCGTCTCCAGACAGGTCAGGGCATTGAAGCGCGGCTCGCCGAGCACGAGCCATTTCGACCACTGGTCCACCAGGACGAAGACCGGGATCAGGGCCAGCGCCCAGAGTTTGTCGCGTATCAGCATCATCCCGCGCAGATTGCAGCTTCAGCCGTGTCGATCAAGCGATTCCCCGCACTCAACCGTGAACCTTGTCCCAGGCCTTCACGGTCAGCGCATCACGCGGCGTTATGTCAGGGAACGCCGGATCGGCGGTGGCCGGATCGAAATATTTCCAGCTGCGGCGGCATTTGATGCCACTTGCCTTTTCCGGATACACGACTACCCCGGCCGTGTCGTCCAGCGTGAATCCGCCACCATTGCCGTTCGACGTATGCACGAGGTCGGCGCCGGACGTAATGAAGATGTCGGCCGGGCTTTCCCCGTCAAATGCCTCGATCAAGGCCTGGTCGGCGATGTGGACCTTCGGCGCTGCTTCCAGCGAAGCACCGATCCGTTTCTCACGGCGTTCCACTTCCAGCGCACCGGTCACAACGCGGCGCACCGTGAAGATCTTCGCCCAGCGTGCGGCGAGGGCGTCATCCTTCCAGCCCTCCGGCGTTTCCGGGAATTGCAGCAGGTGCACCGACTCGGCACGGTCCTTCATGTGGCTTTCGAGGAAGGCTTCCTCCATCGTGAACGGCATGACCGGGGCCAGCCAGGCGAGCAGCCGCTCCAGCACGGCGGCCATCACCGTGCGCGCGGCGCGGCGGCGGTTGCCATACACGGCAGTGTCCGTGTCCCAGGCCGCCTCGGTGTCGAAGCGCGGATCACAATACAGGCTGTCCTTGCGGATATCGAAATAGACCGCCGAAAGATCAACGCCAGCGAAATTGATCAACAGCGCCATGACGCGCTTGAAGTCATAGACATTGTATGCCGCACGGACCTGGTCATCCAGTTCCGCGAGACGGTGCAACACCCAACGCTCAAGGCTCGGCATCTTGTCACGCGGAAGGGCTTCGGCCTTGCTCCAGCCATCCAGCGCGCCCAGCAGGTAGCGCACCGTGTTGCGCAGCTTGCGATACGTCTCGACCGATCCCTTGATGATCTCGTCGGAGATGCGGAGGTCTTCGGTATAATCGCCGGATGCCGTCCAGATACGGAGGATTTCGATGCCGTACTGCTTCTGGATTTCCTGCGGCTCGATCGTGTTGCCGATCGACTTCGACATCTTCTTGCCTTCGGCGTCCACGATGAAGCCATGCGTCAGCACCTGCTTGTACGGCGCCATGCCGCGCGTGGCACAGCTCTCCAGCAGGGACGACTGGAACCAGCCGCGATGCTGGTCAGAGCCTTCCATGTAGAGGTCCGCCTGCCCGGTCTCCGCATCGATGATGCCGCGCTCACGCAGGGCGAAGGCATGCGTCGTGCCGCTATCGAACCAGACATCCAGAACGTCCGTCACCTTGTCCCATTCATTGGCAGACAGGCCGAGCGGCGCCAGGAAGTCTTCCACAGGCGTATCGAACCAGGCTTCGACGCCGCCCTTGGTGATCGCGGCACGGATGGCTTCGTTCAACGCGTCCGCCTGCTCTTTCGCCAGCGCGGCGGTGTGCGGCTCGCCGGACTTGTTGACGAAGATTGTGATCGGCACGCCCCAATTGCGCTGGCGCGAGATCAGCCAGTCCGGCCGGCCTTCGACCATGCTGCGAAGCCGGTTGCGGCCGACAGCCGGGAAGAACTCGGTCTCGTCGATGGCCTTGAGGGCATTCTCGCGCAGCGTCTTGCCGTTCGGGCCGGGCTTGTCCATCGAGATGAACCATTGCGGCGTTGCGCGACGGATCACCGGGGCTTTCGAGCGCCAGGAGTGCGCATCGCGGATCGTCGTCATGCCGCGCGCGAGCAGGTTGCCGCTCTCGGCGAGGGCGGCGATCACTTCATTGTTCGCCTTGCCCGGTTCGCCGCGCTTCTTGCCGCTGGTGCGAATGATGTCGAGGCCGCCGAAACGTGGCACATTCGGTGTATAGGAGCCGTTCGCATCGACGATTTGAAGAATATCTCCGGCAGAACGCACACGTTGTGCACTTGCCCAATGCGGCGCATTCATGAAGGCTAAGTAGTCGTCTTCGCCGTGAGCAGGAGCCGTGTGAACGAACCCTGTGCCGGTATCGTCAGTGACATGATCTCCTGCAAACATGTCAAAAGTTCGCTCAGGAAAATCTACATCCCAGAACCCTTTTGCCCACCCTTGTTTGCTGAAGGGATGCTGAAGTTCAGTGATATCGCTAGGATCAACTGCACGAAGGCGCTTCAACAGCTTGATCTTTGCAGCATCGGCAACCGAGGCGGCCAACTTATCCGCGAGAACAAGTCGCTCTCCCATTTTAGCGTACGGCTCAAACCCAATCTCTTCGGCCGACGCGACTTCCTCGACTTCATAAAGTCCGTATTCAATGTCTGGATTGTACGCCACTCCTTGGTTCGCAGGTATTGTCCATGGAGTGGTTGTCCAAACGACCACCGCCGCACCCAGCAGTCCATCATCGAACGGGCTAGTGAGATCGGCGGTGGCGTTTCCAGATATTGACGCACCTGTGACCGGAAACTTCACCCAGATCACCGGCACCTTGCGGTCGTGGTATTCCACTTCCGCTTCGGCCAGCGCCGTGCGCTCCACCGGGCTCCACATGATCGGCTTGGCGCCGCGCACCAGCGTGCCGCCCATCGCCATGCGCAGGAACTCGCCAACGATGGAGGCTTCGCTCTCGAATTTCATCGTCAGGTACGGATTATCCCACTCGCCCTCGATGCCGAGATTGCGGAACTCCGCCTTCTGCACATCCACCCATTTGCCGGCATAGGCGCGGCAGGCAGCGCGGAAGTCTCCGGGCGCGACATCATCCTTGGTCTTGCCCTTGGAGCGGAACTCCTCCTCCACCTTCCACTCGATGGGCAGGCCGTGACAGTCCCAGCCCGGCAGGTAGGAGGCGTCATGCCCGGTCATCTGGTGCGAGCGTACAATGATGTCCTTGACGATCTTGTTCATTGCCGTGCCGAGGTGAATATGGCCGTTCGCATAGGGCGGGCCGTCATGCAGGATCCACGGCTTCGCCCCGCGCGCCTTCGCATCGGCGCGGAGCTTTTCATACAGGTTCAGCTCGTCCCAGCGCTTGATCCAGTCGGGCTCGCGCTTGGGCAGCCCGCCCCGCATCGGAAACTCGGTGGCAGGCAGGAACAGCGTGTCGCGATAATCGCGGTCGGTCAGGGAATCGGTCATGTCGGGCCTATGGCAGTTTTGGCGTGTTTTACGGAAATGCCGGGCAATGGCCACGGCTTTTTTTCATGCGTACAGAGCATGGGCTCCCGGCTTCGCGACCCCGGGAAAACCGGGTCAGCGCGCAGCCGGGCGGCTAATTCGAATGCAGCATATCCGTGCCATTCCGTCTGCCTAGCAGGCGCGGCTTAACGAGTCACTATTCCCATTCAGGCGGAGCCTCAGGCTCGACCAGCCCGGCCAGCCGTTCCGATACCTTGCCGCACAACGTGTGGAACACGCGCGCATTCTCGACCAGATTGGCCCAGCTGACCCCGTGATCGAGAATGACATAGCGTGACACCCGCACCTTCTGGCCATCGGACTTGTAAAGAGAGATGGCAGGGTAATCACGATCGATCCCGGCAATCTCCTCGGAATCCGCCCTGGAGCCATAAACCGCCATCAATTCCAGGCCGCGGCAATCCGATCCATCCGGCATGGCACACACGGCATAGGCGCCGAAGGTCAGCCCTTCATCGAACTGGCCGAATACGAAGGGAGCGCCGTCGCCGGTGCGTCCCGCCGCGATGAATTTTGCATCGAGATCGGTCAACAATTGCCGTAGATTGTCCATCGAGACCGACTGAACCAGTTCGACGTGTTCGGGAGTCTCCGGATCCGGCGTACCCGATTGTGCACCGGCGGGCATTGCCGCAGCCAGAACCAGGCCCGCACTCACGATCAGTTTCAACATGGCCGTCCCTCAAACCATTGCGTTGAATCACCTAGGGGATGAATGTGGCGGTGAATTGACAGGCGGGCAAGCTGGCCTGCCGATCAGCTGGCCACCAGCGTCTTTTTCGCCTCGATCACATCCTTGCCCATCTGGACCGTCATCAGGTCTACCGTCTCGAAATGCAGTTCTGGCCGGAGATAGGCGATCATCTGGACCTCGATCCAGCGGCCATAAATGTCCCCGTCAAAATCGAAGATATGCGCCTCTAGAAGCGGATCGCGCAGCCCCGTGGTTGGTGTCCGCCCGAAATTGGCCACGCCGGGCATCCACTCGCCGTCCCGGTCAATGCGCACGCGCACGGCATAGACGCCATGCTTGGGGTGAATCAGCTCACCGAGATTCGTGTTGGCGGTGGGGTAGCCGAACTTACGGCCGTTCTGCTCGCCCTTCATGACCGGCCCGTCTGCCACCCAGGGCCGGCCCAGTATCTCGGCGGCCACTTCCGGTTCGCCCGCCCGCAGCGCCTGCCGGATTGCGGTCGAGGAGGCCTTTTCGGACAGCGCCTTCACTTCCTCGACAATCGTGACGCCAAATCCGAGCGCGCGGCCAAGACTGGCCAGACGTTGGGCATGCCCCATCCGGCCGCGGCCAAATCGGAAATCGAATCCGACGGAGACATGACTGACCCCCAAGCCGTCCACCAGAACCTGGCGGACAAATTCCTCATCCGTCTTCGAAGCCATTTCGCCATTGAAGGGCAGCTCGAACACCGCATCGGCGCCCTCTCCCAGGATCGCTTCATTGCGCCGTTCCGGGCGGAATATGCGGAACGGCGGGTCCATCGGCCGGAAATAGGCATGTGGCGGCGGTTCGAACGTGGCAACCGAAAAGGCGCCCTCGCCCGCTTCCCGCGCCGCCGACATCACGGCCCTGTGGCCCGCATGCAGGCCGTCGAAATTGCCAAGGGCAATTGACGCGCCGCGTGCGGAGGCCGGCAGGCCGCGATAATCGGCAAAGACAGGCATCAGGCCTCCCGGCTCGGCGCCACCACTTCGGCTTCGCCGGTAATGACCCGCTTGCCATCCACGGTGCATTCGACCTTGAGGGTCACGCGGTTGCCGCGCGCCTTCTTCTCCGAGACTTCCGCGCGCACCGTGACCTCGTCGCCAATATGAACCGGGCGCTTGAAGCGCATGGACAGGCCGACAAAGATCGCGCCGGGGCCCGGCAGATTGTTGCCAAGGATGCCGGAAATATAGCTGGCCGTCAGCGCACCATGGGCGATCCGCTTGCCAAACACGGTTTGTGCCGCAAATTCATCCGACATGTGCAGCGGATTGAAATCCCCTGACACTTCCGCGAACCGCTGAATGTCGTTTTCGGTGATGATGTGGACCGTCTCGTGAGACATGCCGATGTCGAGGTCTTCAAACTTGTAACCGGTAAATACGCTCATCCCGCTGGGGCTCCTGATTGCTTTTCGGCAGTTTCGTTACACGCTGCAGCGCAACACGTCACCATCTGAGGCCAGTCATGGCATAGGTGGCGATCTCGCCATAGTCGGCCAGAAGGTCCGCCACCTCTGTCTGAAAATCCTGTCCATGCTCTTTCAGCCCGGTGCCGACATACAGGCCGTCAAATCCCTGCAGGCGTGCCCCGCGCATGTCGGTGGTCGGGCTGTCGCCGATGCAGAGAATCCGCCCCCTGTTTTCGGCAGCCGTCCCCAGCCGTGCAATTGCGAGCTCGTAAATGGCGGCATGCGGCTTGCCAGGATAGATGACGCGGCCACCCATGTCTTCGTACAATTCGGCCAGCGCGCCAGCGCACCAGTGGAGCTTGCCGCCAATTCGCACCTGTTTGTCAGGATTGGCACAGATCATCGGGATGTTGCGATCCACGCCGGGACGCATCTCGTCGGCATAATCTGACGGGTGGTCATTCAGCGAGTCCCTGAGCCCGACGCACAGCAGCACATCGGCCTCCTCCGGTTCACCAAAGGACAGGTCCAGCCCCTCATACAGGAACGGGTCGCGCTCCCATCGTGAATTGACACCCATCCGCCAGAAGACCTGATCCTTGCGTCGCTGCAATTCTTCCCGCGTGGCATCGCCGGAAGACACACAATCATCATAGGCCCCGGCAGGCACGCCAAGGGGTTCGAAATAGTCGATCACCTGCTGTTTCGGCACGGGCGCATTGGTGATCAGGCAGACCTTGCCGCCCGCTTCGCGAAACCGCACCAGGGCGTCACACGCCGCGTCAAAGGCTGCGCGTCCATTGTGGATGACGCCCCAGACATCACACAGGACGGCATCATACCGGTCCGCAATCTCGGACAGGCCGCCCGGAAATTTCAATTCAGTCATATGTTTCGACCTAGGGTGCGCGGCTTGAGCGGTCAATCACCAAAACCGCAGGCCTCCGCTGGCAATGGATTGAGCCGCCAGTGAACCGCCGTCGGGATCGATACGGCATGCGCGAGAAAGCATCCCTTCACCCGGGTCATATGCCCGGCTCCCGACTCGGTGATCAGTGCTGGATCATAGTTGCAGGACACAAGGTTCGCCGCATGCAGGTCGGAATTTCCCATCCTCACTTCCAGGATCATGTGATTGGATCCGGTTCCCACCACGACCGTCTTGGCGTCGACCGGGCCGAACTCGCATCCCTCCAGGCTGCCATAGCGGCCATCCGACAGCACCACGCTCGGCTCCAGCTCCGGCGCGATCCGCAGGTCCAGCAGCACGATCCCTTCGCGCAAGCCCTGAAGCGCGATTGGCGCCTCGTGGGGAATGGGTCCCGGCAGGTCTGCACGTATGATCGCAATCTGATCGGCATGGGACAGTCCGCCAATGGCTGCCGCCAGGAAAAGTGTGATTGCAAAACGCATTGATGGTCCTCCCACGTCCCGTCATGTCACCATTCAATTGCGGCGGGACAAAGACCGGGCTTGCGCGGAATTGCCTGACCAGACGGTTTTATCTCCGGGAAATTTCTGCCATGTTCCATGTTGGGTTGTGAATGATGGACGGGTAATGGACAGCACAGAGCATTTCAGGCGATTTCGCATCATCGCCATCATCTATTTGTGCCTTGGGGCGTTTTCCTTGCTCAGTGGGACGGCTGCGCTGTTTGCCGGCACAGAGGCGAACCAGGAATTGTACCTTGGCCTGGTCGTGGTTGGCGCGATCATGACCGTGTGTGCCATCGGGGCCTACAATGCGTCCCGCAGCGCGTTCATCCTGCTCTTGCTGTTGATGGGTTCGGGTCCGTTTGTGGGTGGATGGGCTGTGGGCACGGTCGTCATCACCGCACTCCACGCCGGTGCGCTCGCCTTCGGAACCTGGCATGCATTCGCCTATTGGCGCGCGCAGAAGCCCCAAGGCCTCCCGGTAAGGGGGAACGGCGTCCTGCGTTGGGCCGTGGCCGGGCTGATGGCCCCCGTGTGTCTTGGGCTCGTCGTCCTGATGGTTTGGCATCAAAATTCCGAGATCGACGTCGAAATGGTGGCCGGGTCCGACATTCCGCCTGCGCATCTCGACTGGATGATCGAACAGAAATTTCTCTTCCGGTCTGAACTCCCCATCTATTTCTACTCAGATGCCATCGCCTCGATCCGCGAAGACGGCAATTTGCTGACAGACAAGTTCGTGGGCGGCTGGCATGTCGACGATGACGGGGAACTCGTATCCTCCTGGGTCGCCCTCGGTGAGGTATGCCGGGTGGAACAACGCACTGAGGGAGACTGGCTCACCCCGGCCTATTACGTGTTCTATGAAGCCGGCGAAACGGATCCCTCCGCCGAAATTTTCCTGCCGGTTTCGCAGAACGCACCCGCGCGCTTTCTGGAACGTTTCAATCGCCTGAACAGCCGCCATCAGGACCGGGAGGTCGCCGATGCGTGCCGGGAAAACCGTGCAATCGACTGGAGCCGGGTCGCGGCAAACAATGGCATTCACGACCGTGTTGTGCCCGGCGATGCCGTTACCAAGTCGCAAAGACACTGGCTGTTGGGCGAACAGTACCTGCTGCCGGAAGAGACCATCTCGCTGTTCTACTCCTACGGCACCTATTCGATTGCCAAGGGCGGCTCGATGCTGACAGACCGCTTCTTCGGCGGCTGGCTCGAGACGCACGGCCAGCGGGACAGTCAATGGTTCAGGCTTGGCGAAATCTGCTCGCTGACCGAGGCAGACCCGACCGACGAGGACGAGGCGCCATCATCCGTCAGCTATACCGCCACGGACGCCGAGGAGAACTGGCTGACCTTTGTGCTGTCGACGAAAGACAATGGCCATCTCCGCATGATCGATAGTGTTCTCACAGCCAATCTGGATGCCCAGACAGAGGCGCAGCTTGCCGCCTGTCAGGCCAAGCGGACAGTGACGGCTTCTTCCGCTCCGGGAGGTGGCACGTCAGCCGTCTCCAGCGAAGCGGAATGATCGATTTGCCTAGCCGAAATTCGATAGCCGCTGGACCAGTTCCTGCGGCGGTGCGGTTTCTTCCATCAGGGAGGATTTGATCGGACGCGGCGCGCCGAACACATGGCCCTGGCCGTAGGGAATGTCATATTCGAGAATCTCGACCACGCTGGCCTCGTCCTCGATCTTTTCCGCCACCACGGTCACGCCATAGCGGGAGAAGACGGCGCTGACCTCCTCGCCATCAACGCGGCGATTGATTGAGGACACCGGGCGCGGGCCGGTCGGGTCCCGCAGCTGTTCCATAAGCAGCGTGCCGTTCATCTTCACAAAGCGGATGCCGGCCGACTGAAGCCGCGGCAGGTCCAGTTCCAAACTGTCGGCATGGTCGATCGAGAAGCGGAACCCGAGCGCTGTCAGCTTGTCCATATTGTCCCGCATGGCGCGCGAGCGCGTCTCGAACCGGTCGGCCGTGATCTCGAAGATCACCGCGCCTGACAGGTCGCGGTTCTCGGTCATGAAGTCCAGGAACATCGGGAAGAAGGTCGTGTCTTCGAGCGAGGATGCGGAGATGTTGCAGAACACCCCGACCCGGCGGTCCCGTTCGGCCAGGCGGCGCACGATCTGGACGCAGCGGAACAGTGTGAAATTGTCGATGATGCCCATCAGCTTGGCGCGGCGCGCAGCATCCAGGAATTCCGCCGGCAGCACCAGCGAGCCGTCCGGACGGCGCAGGCGCGTAAAGCCTTCATAGAAGGACACACGGCGCTGCGGCAGCGACACGATCGGCTGCAGGTGCAGGTCCACCCGGCCATCCTTCAGCGCATCGCGCACATCACGCAGGATTGCGTCTTCCTCGGGCGCCATGACCGCGCCATTGCTGGTCTCGGCCAGCTTGTTCTCGAAACTCTTGGACAGCCGGTCGATCAGGCTTTCCAGCTGCTTCATTTCGGTCACCAGCGCATCCCGGCGCTCGGTCAGCTCGTGCTTGACGGTGGCCTCCACCGCATCGGTGCGGGCTTCCATGACCTCAACCCGTTCAGACGAATCCCGGACGGTCCGCTCAACCTGGTCCATACGCTCATCCAGACGGCGGCTGGACCGGCCAGCCTTCATCAGGATGTGGATCTGACCCAGCAGACCGGTCGCGATCGCGCCAGCGGCAATCGACATCGGCATGCCGACATCGGTCAGCGTGAACACGCCATAGCCGACACCGCCGCCGATCGCTGCGTAGAGGAGAAACAGAACGAAAGTCATTACGTCAGCACCCGATACAACCCATGAATGTTAACAGCTAGGCCCAATTGGTTAACGAATTGCGAGGAATTGAAGGAAATTGTCGACTGCGGTCTTTCCGTCACAGCGCCGTTGCAAACAAGCCACAATCCCAGCGGCCCAAGCATGGCAGGGGTCGCGCACTTGGACAAGGTGCTGCGTGCGCGGGCGCCCGGGTTCGGCCCCTCTGCGACACTGCTGAAACCCGGAAACACGTCCGCCAGGCCTGCATCGTCGCCCTTTCGCAATCATCTGTGGAAAAACAGCAAATTCAGGCGTTTCAGGGCTGTGCGTGCGTGTTCGACACGAAAACCGGTTCGTTCAGAGGCCAATCCGATTCGCAGGCCAGTTCATGGTCCGCATCCTTGCGAAATGCCTCTGCCAGCGCGGCGCCACATCCGGACACAACAGCCCGTTGGCCAGCATAATCCATCAGATAGGCTGCCCGGTCCGTGCCGGTTTCCACCTTGTGAATGCGCAGATCGCCGGTGTCGAAAACGGTGGCCACCTGTTTACCATTGCCCGGCAACAGCGCGAGCAAGGCAGAATCGAACCCGCCGGACGGTTTGGCCTCCACATAGATCAGCGCATCGGAAATCTCGTAGGCCCGGTTCAGGATGCCGATGAAATTCTCCGTGCCTGCGGGCCCGGCCACCGGCAAGGGCCCTTCATGACCGGCACGCCATGCGGCATTGCGCAACTCATCAAGTCCTTCAACGTCTTCGCCGCGCAGTGACAACAGCAGCACCGCGTCGAGATTTCGCAACTGGTCGGGCGACAGATCGAGCGTGACCCCTGCGGGTGCGCCGATGACCACACGCTTGCCTCCCGCCATCAGGATCGTGCACGGCGCGGGCAATTTGCGGGGGCCACACGGCAGGAAGGCGAAATCGGTCGGCGTCACCACGGGCGGCGCAACCGGACCATCCTGTACGGGTGTCGGCGCATCGGCCGCCCCGCACGCCGTCAACACGGCCATCAGGGCGCCGGACAGGAACGTCTTCCAGGTCATATCGCCGACAGCCCTATCCGATTCTCATACCCTCGGGTTCAGGAACGATCTCGTTTTCGATCATGCCGATCTCGTCGATCTCCAGACGGACGCGATCTCCGGCCTTGAGCCATTTCGGGGGCGTGTGGGCTGCGCCGACGCCTGCGGGTGTTCCAGTGAAGATCAGGTCGCCGGGCTCCAGCGTGAACGCAGCGGTCAGATGGGCGATCTGCGCGGGGATGTCGTGGATCATGTCGCGGACATGGCCGGTCTGGCGAAGTTCCCCGTTCACGAAGCTGCGCAATTGCAGCGCTGACAGGTCTGCCACCTCATCCGGGCTGACCAGCGCCGGGCCGAAGGGGGCATGCGTGTCGAACCCCTTGCCCATGATCATTGTCTGGCTCGCCTTCTGCCAGTCCCGAACAGAGTAGTCGCAGCCCACACAGAAACCGGCAATGATGTCCATCGCACGCTCGCGCGGAACGTGGCGGCCATGCTTTCCGATCACCACCACAAGCTCGACTTCATAATCGAGTTGATCCGAAACCCTGGGTAGATGCACCTTGCCAAATGGAGCATTGGCTGCGGTCGCCTGCTTGTTGAACCATTTCTGCACCTGCGGGGCCTTGGTATCCACAAAGCTGACACTCTCGGCCGCATGGGCGGCATAGTTCACGCCAATGCCCAGTATCTTGCGCGGGCGCTCCACCGGGGCCAGCAGGTCCAGCGAGGCCAGGGGCACCGGCGGCGCGTCGGAACCTGTAAGCGCCATGGCGTCTTCAAGCGTACGGGCTTCAGTCGGCGTCACGTGTTCGCCGGTCAAAATTCCGTAGCGCGCACCATCTGTCGTCGCGAACCGAACCAGTCTCACTGCGTTACCCTCCTGTCACACTATTCCCTGAAACGCCTTACCAGCCGTTCATGTGCCGTTGTGGTGACACTTGGCAAGGGCTAGGCAGAAGGCTTGTATAGAGGAAGCCCCTATGGATCTCGGCGTACGTGCTCAGGAGAGTTCACTCAAGAGTGTTTTCGGTCCCAGCGAGCGGTTGTGCATGCCGCCTTACCAGAGAAGCTATTCCTGGGGCGAGCGCGAAGCAGGCGAGTTGCTGACAGACCTCCTCGACGCCGCAGAAACCGGCACGCCGCACTTCATTGGCGCGGTGGTGCTGAACAAGGGCAATGAGGAAGGCGTCCTCGAAATCGTGGACGGGCAGCAGCGCCTGACAACCCTCACCATCCTGCTGGCCGTGCTGCGGGACACCGAGACCGATCCGAAGCGCAGCGCCGACATTCACGCTCTGATTGCCAATGAAGCCCGCCCGATGCTGGGCGAGGCCGCCAGCTGGCGGCTGGAACTGAACCATATGGACGGTCCCTTCTTCCGGCACATGATCCAGACGCCCGGGGCCACGCTGCGCCTTGAAGGCGAGACCGGCGAGAGCGACAGCCAGCAACGCATGGTGCAGAATGCGCGCACCCTGCTGAAACGCGTCCGGGCCCTGTCGGCCGAAGACCATCATGAACTGGCCGAGGTCGCCATGAACCGCTGTGCACTTGTACGCGTCGTCGTCAACGACAAGGACCAGGGCTTCAAGGTGTTCCGTGTACTCAACACCCGGGGCAAGGAACCGGGGGCGCACGACATCATCAAGACGGAACTGTTCCAGCGGTCGAAATTCACCGCCAAGGAAGCCGCCCATTATTCCGAACGGTGGGCCGAACATGAAGCCGCATTGGGTGGTAGCGCCTTTGATGACCTGCTGCGTCAGATCCGCTCCATCTACGACAAATCCTCCAAGGGCGAACTGATCACCGGCTTCCTCAAGAATGTCATTCCCAAGATCACGGCGCGTGGTTTCCTGGACGAGATCCTTCCGCGCTATGTGGACGCCTACAAGCTGATCACGACAGCCAGTGTGGATGAGGGACGGCACGCCAAGCTGATCAGTGACAAGCTGAACCAGATGCGGGCACTGGACCAGACCAGCTGGCGCGCACCGGCCCTCAAATTTCTCGTTGAACAGGGCGTCGATCATGACACGGCTCCGGAATTCTTCACCAAGCTGGAGCGGCTGTCCTATATCGTCATGCTTGTGCTGACGGACCGCGACCAACGGTCAAAACGCTTCCACAAGATCAATGAGAATATCGGGAACGATCGGGGCCTGTATGGCCGGGGCAGCCCGTTCAACATCACCAAGGATGAGGGCCGCCGGGCCTTCGACCGGATGCTCGGCCGCTTCGCGACCTTCGGCCAGCGCCGTTCCATGGCATTGCGCCTGAACGCGGCGCTGGATGGCGGCTTCACCATTCCGCCGCAGTCCGATGCCACGGTGGAGCACGTCCTGCCGCGCAATATCAGCGATGACAGCCACTGGATGATCACCTGGCCTGACCCGGCAAAACGACGCGAACAATGCGACACACTCGGCAATTTCGTGCTGTTGACCAACAAGGTGAACCAGAAGGCGGACCGGCTCGACTACCGGGCCAAGAAAGAGGTCTATTTCAATGGCGGTGGCGGCATGGATTTCGCGCTGACCCGCGACCTTGTCGATCAGGAAGCCTGGACGTCCGAAGTGGTTCGCAAGCGCACCGAGCGGCTGGCAGAGATCCTGATGATGGAATGGCAACTCGGCTGACCCGGCCTGTCCCAGCGTAACCCCTGTTCGCCGCAGGCTTCTGTGGTAACGACTCCCTGAAAGACATAATCAAGGGAGCCCATCATGAGCCTGTTCGACCTTACCGGAAAGACTGCCGTCATCACTGGATCCTCGCGCGGCATCGGCAAGGCGATCGCCGAACAGATGGCCGAACAGGGCGCCCGTGTGGTCATCTCGTCCCGCAAGCCCGGCCCGTGCCAGGAGGTTGCAGACCAGATCAATGCCAAGCATGGCGACGGCACAGCCATTGCGATTCCTGCCAACATCTCCTCCAAGGACGACCTCAAGACCCTCGTCGAAAAGACCCGCGACTCCTTCGGACAGATCGACATTCTGGTCTGCAACGCGGCCTCCAATCCCTATTACGGAAAAATCGAGGAGATCGACGACGAGTCCTTCGAGAAGATCCTGTCCAACAACATCATTTCCAATCACTGGCTGATCCAGCTCGTCGCACCGGAAATGAAGGACCGCAAGGACGGAGCCATCGTGATCATTTCTTCGATCGGTGGCCTGAAAGGATCGGACACGATCGGCGCCTACAACATTTCGAAAGCCGCCGACTTCCAGCTTGCCCGCAATTACGCCATCGAGCTCGGACCATACAACATTCGTGTGAACTGCGTCGCCCCCGGCCTCATCAAGACCGACTTTGCCCGTGCGCTGTGGGAGAACCCGAAACTGGCAGAGCGGATCGAAAAGGGCACTCCGATGCGCCGGATCGGTGATCCGGAAGACATTGCCGGGGCCGCCGTGTTCCTGGCTTCAAAAGCGGGCGCCTACATGGCCGGGCAGATGGTCGTTGTGGATGGCGGCACGACGGTCACCTGATCCATGCATCTCACAGACTCCCCCGACTCGGCACCTGCCGACGAAACCAGCTTTGAGACATTCCGGCAGGTAGACATCCGTGTCGGCACGATTGTGGAAGCGGCGCCACTCGAAGGCGCGCGAAAACCTTCCATTCGCCTGCTGATCGATTTCGGCCCCGGCGTCGGCATCCGGAAGTCATCTGCACAGATTACGGACCACTACGCACCGGAAGATCTTGTCGGGAAGCAGGTCGCGGGGGTCGTCAACTTCCCGCCCCGGCAGATCGGCAAATTCATGTCTGAAGTCCTGACGCTCGGCTTTCCGGATCAAGAAAACAGGATCGTGCTGTTCTCGCCGGACCAGCCTGTCCCCAACGGAGCCCGCCTCGCATGACCGAACCCACCTTGTCAAAACAGGCGCAGACCTTTCTCACAAATCTGCGCGACGGCACCTGGCAGCCACCGGTCGGGCTGCAGAATCTGGGCATCCGGCCCGATCTGTGGCTGAAGGAATTCGATTATGGCTATACCCGGTATGAATGGCCAAATACGGGGGATCGCGACATTAGCGACAACCGCGCCTTTGGCGGCTGGGTTGCAGGCTTCTCTGACCACATTGTCTCCATCACGATGGCCAGCGCGCTGAAGGATGGGGAATGGTTCACGACCATGGAGCTGCAGACCCGCATCCTGCGTCCGGTCACTCACGGCCTCATCACCATCGAGGGGCGCCTGGTCAGCCGTGGCCGCACCACAGGGCTCGTTGAAGCGGACTGGAAAGACGAGAAGGGGCGCCTTCTGGCCCGCATCACCGCGGCGAAGGCCATCCGCACACGCGACGAACTCGGGCAAGCCACCTTGCCGAAATAGGGCAATATCAAGACGTCAGGAACCTCCCTCCGGGCAGCCCGTTCATTCGGCAAGCCATAAAGGAGCTGACCATGATGACGTCATTGAAACTTGCTGCGGCAACCGGAGCCCTCGGTCTGGCAACAGCACTCGCAGCCATCCCTGCGCACGCCCAGCTGGGCGTGGGAGTCGGTGTGGAAACCGATGTGGATGTCGGCGTCGGCGTGCGTACGTCAGACCCGGCGCCCCGCCACACGCACACGACCTATGTTTATGATGGCTACGAGTCCGGCCATTGGCATACGCGTCATGAAGTGCGCCGTACCCAACGCTGGAACGCCCGCTATCAAGGGTATGATTGTTACCAGTCCTTCCAGTATACTTGGGAAGACGGGGAGCGCGTGCGCCATGACACAACCTTCTGCTATCGCGAGAACGGCAGACGCTTCGAACCGCGCGGCGCACGGGCAACCGTGAAAATCCGCTAACCACATTCAGGATCATTGAAGAAGAACCCCGTCAAAAGGCGGGGTTCTTTTGCGACCTCACCTCGTTCCACTCACCGGCACAAGACGCCGACAGCCGGGCTGAATGCCGGAAAACCAGCTTCGCTCGAAGAAACGACCGGTCAAGGCAGCAACAGGCATGCATCCCCATAGGAGTAGAACCGGTATTCGTTTGCGATGGCATGCGCATAGGCGGCCTGCATCACATCTGTTCCCATCAGTGCACAGACCAACATGAACAGGCTGGAGCCGGGCAAGTGAAAATTCGTCACCAATGCGTCCGTGGCCCGTACGGCATCGCCCGGCTTCAGGAAGATATCCGTCGGCCCGGTGGCCGGATGAAGTACCCCCTCCGTGTCCACACAGCTTTCCAGCGTTCGCATGGCAGTGGTGCCGACCGGCACGACCCGGTGCCCGTCTGAGCGCGCGGCATTCAGCCGGGCCGCCACTTCGGGCGTCAGCCGGCGCCATTCCTCATGAAGGCGGTTGGCCGCCAGCTGCTCGGCTTCCAGCGGCTTGAAGGTGCCAAGGCCGACATGCAGACGCACACGCTCTTGCCGGATTCCGGCCGCGTCGATCTCGGCCAGCAGGCGCGGCGTGAAGTGCAGCCCGGCAGTTGGCGCGGCAACCGAGGCGGCATCCTCTCCGGCAAATCCGGTCTGATAGGTGTCGCGGTCTTTTGCATCCGCAGGCCGCCGGCGGGCGATATAGGGCGGCAGGGGCATCGCCCCGTGCGCGTCCAGCGCTGCCGTCAAGTCTGCACCGCCGCGCGAAAAGCGCAATTCGATTTCCCCCCCCTCGGGACGACCGGTAATGTCCGCTGAAAAGCCTTCGGCAAAGAGGATTGTGTCACCCACCTTCAAGCGACGCCCCGGCCGGGCGAGCGCCCGCCAGGTATGCGCGTCGACGCGCTCGGTCAGGTTCACGTCACAGGCAACATCCTGCCCCACGGCATCCCGGGCCGGACGCACGCCCTTCAGGGCCGCCGGCAGAACACGCGTGTCATTGAACACCATGACATCGCCAGCAGACAGATAGCGCGGCAAGTCACGGACGCCGGCATCCTCCAGCCGCCCATCACCATGGACCACCAGAAGCCGCGCGGAATCCTGCGGCTCGGCCGGGCGCAGCGCAATCAATTGCTCCGGCAGGTCAAACTGGAAAACGGAAAGGTCCATCGGAACGGGCCCCTTCGGATGCGGGCTCAGTTCTCCACAACCGCAGGTACGGGCGGCAGGCTGCAGACATGCGGAATGCCGTCATCCTCGATGGTGGCAGCGAACGCGTCGGTATCCGTACGCATGACCCAGGCAGCCGGGCGTTCGGCCGCAGGCAGGTCAGCAGCCACTTTCGCAGAAACCAGCGTATCGGGATCGCGCACCACACCATCGGTGCCGTCCGGCCCCTTCTTGATCGACATGACAACGTCCTGCCCCTCGATCACGCGGCCCCAGGCCGTGTATTGCTTGTCGAGGTGCTCGGCATAGCCGCGCATCAAGAAGAATTGCGAGTTCGCCGAATTCACATCATCGCCAAGGCGCGCCGTCGACACGATGCCGGGGCAGTGCGGGATCCAGCTTTCGATTGTCTCATTGCCAAGGTCCTGGGCCAGCCAGAGCGGGCGCGTGGCCATCGGGAATCCCTTGATGAAGCCGCCTTCGGCCAGATCCCGGTCACCAATGGCGTAATCGAGCGGCATCTCGTCCGGGTTCCGGCGATAGGTGAATTCCGCTTCGATGTTCGGCAGTCCGGACCCTTCGCCATTCATGGCGAAAATGTCTCCGCCCTGAGCCATGAAGCCCTTGATGACGCGGTGAAACTTTGTCCCGTCATACTTGCCGGACCGGATGATCCCGGAGAATTGCGCCACATGTTTCGGCGCGATTTCCGGAAAGGCCTCGATCAGGATACGGCCCTTGCTGGTCTCGAAGATGAACAGCTGCTCCGGATCGACCGCGCGCCACTGCGCAGGGTCTGCCTTGGCCTGCTCGACCGTGTGCGTCACGGCTGTGTCGTCCGCTGGCGCTGCGCTGTCTGTGGTATCTGCCGTTGCTGTCAGGGCGAGGGCGGAAGCGGCGAGCGCGAAAGCGGCGAACTTCATTTTTGGTACTTCTCCAGAAGGGCCCGTTTGACCTCAGGCGTTACAAACGGCGTGATGTCGCCGCCCAGGCTCGCAATCTCCTTCACGAGCCGGGAGGCCACCGCCTGATGCCTAACATCGGCCATCAGGAATACGGTTTCAATGTCGGGATTCAGTTGTTCATTCATCGCCGTCATCTGGAACTCGTACTCGAAATCCTGCACGGCGCGCAGGCCGCGCACGATGATGTGGGCCTCACAGGCCTCGGCGAATTTCATGAGCAGCCCATGCATCGGCATGACCTTGATCTCGGCAAGGCCCGGCCCGTTCAGCTTGGCGCATTCGGATCGCACCATGTCGACCCGGTCCTGCAGGGCAAAGAGCGGCTTTTTCGCTTCATTGACCGCCACGCCGATAATGAGCGTATCGACCAGTTTCCGGGCCCGGCCGATAATGTCCAGATGGCCGTTTGTCGGCGGGTCGAAAGTTCCCGGATATAGTCCAACACGATGCAAAAGCCTGTCCTCCCCGCCTTTTGAGGTCCGATACTGGGGCGCGGAATCTACTCGCCCGCGTCTTCGGCACCATCCATAGCGGTTTCAGCGTCTTCCACAAGCCGTGCAACAGAAACGACGCGCTCATCATCGGCCGTGCGAAGCACCCAGACGCCGCCGGTGGACCGGCCGGCAATCCGGATCTGGTCGACCGGCGTGCGGATCAGCTGGCCGGCATCGGTCACCAGCATGACCTGATCGCCATCATCGACGGTGAAGGACTGGGCCACTTTCTTGACCGGCCCCTGCTTCTTGTCACGGCCCCAGATGTTCTGGGCGACAAGGCCTTTGCCGCCGCGTCCGGTGACCCGGTAGTCATAGGCGGACGAGCGCTTGCCCATGCCATCGTCGGCGATTGTCAGGATGAACTCTTCCGCAGCGCCCAACTCGGCAATGCGTTCGGCGCTGAGAGCGGCTTCGGCGACCGTTTCCTCGCCCTCATCCTCGGAGATTTCCTCTTCCTCACCTGTCGCCGCGCGGCGCATGGCAGCGGCGTGCTTCAGATAGGCGCGGGCCTCTTCGGACGTCACATCCATGTGGCGCAGAATGCCCATGGAAATGACTTCGTCTCCGTCGGCCAGGCGGATGCCCCGCACGCCGGTGGAGTTCCGGCCCGCAAATACCCGCACGTCCGGGACGGCAAAGCGGATGCATTGGCCAAGCGCCGTGGTCAGCAGGATGTCGTCCTTCTCGGAGCAGATCTTCACGGAAATGATGCCGTCGCCTTCGTCCAGCTTCATCGCGATCTTGCCATTGCGATTCACGCGAATGAAATCCGACAGCTTGTTGCGGCGAACCGTACCGGACCGAGTCGCAAACATCACGTCCAGCTCATTGCGGGACTCGTCGTCCTCAGGCAGCGGCATGACGCTTTCGATCCGCTCGTCGGCAGCCAGCGGGAAGATGTTGACCAGCGCCTTGCCGCGCGAATTCGGTCCGCCCATTGGCAGGCGCCACACCTTCTCCTTGTAGACCATGCCGGCCGACGAGAAGAACAGGACTTCGGTATGCGTCGTGGCAGAGAACACTTTCACGACGAAATCCTCGTCCTTCATGCTCATGCCCGAACGGCCCTTGCCGCCGCGATGCTGGGTCCGATAGGTCGAAAGCGGCGTGCGCTTGACGTAGCCGCCATGCGTCACGGTAACGACCATGTCCTCGACCTCGATCAGGTCCTCGTCTTCCATGTCGACGCCGCCAAAGGCGAATTCGGAGCGGCGCGGCACGGCGAACTTTTCCTTCACCTCGGACAGTTCGCCCTTGATGATGTCCAGCACGCGCTGGCGCGAGCGCAGGATGTCCAGGAAATCCTCGATCTTTTCCGACAGGCCCTTGGCCTCATTGCCGATTTCATCGCGGCCAAGGCCGGTCAGGCGCGAGAGCTGCAATGCCAGGATCGCGCGGGCCTGTTCGTCGGACAGATAGATCGTGTCGCCATCGCCCTTGCGGGTCCGGCGGTCGGCGATCAGGTCCAGCAAGGGTCCCATGTCCATGATCGGCCAGGCTTTCTCCAGCAGGGCCTCACGAGCGGAATTCGGGTCCGGCGAATAGCGGATGATACGGATCACTTCGTCGATGTTCGCCACGGCCATGGCGAGGCCGACAAGGACGTGCGCCCGGTCGCGGGCCTTGTTCAGTTCATGCTTGGTGCGGCGGACCACGACTTCCTGCCGGAAGGTGACGAAGCAATCGAGCACCTTGCGGAGGTTCATCAGCTCGGGCCGGCCCCCATTCAGCGCCAGCATGTTCACGCCAAAGCTGGTCTGCATCTGGCTGAAACGGTAAAGCTGGTTCAGCACGACTTCGGCGCTGGCGTCCTTCTTCAGCTCGATCACGACACGAATGCCGTTCCGGTCGGATTCGTCACGCAGATCGGCAATGCCCTCGATCCGCTTCTCACGCACCAGTTCCGCGATCTTCGTGATCATGGCCGCCTTGTTCACCTGATACGGAATCTCGGTGACGATGATGGCCTGGCGGCCATTCTTGGCTTCCTCGATATCCGTCTTGGCGCGCATGATGACGCTGCCGCGTCCGGTGGTCAGGGCCTTGCGGCTACCGGACATGCCCATGATCAGGCCGCCGGTCGGGAAATCCGGCCCCGGCACGATTTCCAGAAGCGCATCCTCGTCCAGCGTCGGATCGTCGATCACGGCCAGGGTCGCGTCGATCACCTCGCCCAGATTGTGAGGCGGGATATTGGTCGCCATGCCGACGGCGATACCGCCAGCGCCATTGACCAGAAGGTTCGGGAATTGCGCCGGCAGCACGACAGGTTCCTGCTGGGACCCGTCATAATTGTCCTGAAAGTCGACCGTATCCTTGTCGATGTCGGCGAGCAGATAGGTCGCCTCCTTCGTCATGCGGCTTTCGGTGTAACGCATGGCGGCCGGAGGGTCGTTGTCGATCGAGCCGAAATTGCCCTGGCCGTCGACCAGCGTCACGCCCATCGAGAAGGGCTGCGCCATGCGCACCAGCGCATCATAGATCGCGGAGTCGCCATGCGGGTGATAATTACCCATCACGGCACCAACGATGTTGGCGGATTTCTTGTACGGCTTGCTCGGTGTGTTGCCGCCCACATCCATGGCGTAGAGAATGCGGCGATGCACCGGTTTCAGGCCGTCGCGCACATCCGGCAGCGCACGGCTGACGATGACGCTCATCGCATAGTCGAGATACGAGCTTTTCAGCTCGGATTCGATGGAAATCGGCTCGATGCCATCCGGCAGGGGCGCGGCGCCCTCACTGCCATTTTCCGGCGTTTCCGGCTCGTCCGGCGGAGTCGTTTCGTCGCTCATGGAGAATTCGTCCTGGCTAGGGTGAAACCGGCGGGAATCACCTGTTCCGATACAGGAACATGTCTAGCACCCTGTCGCCTTTGAAACAAATGCGACAGGGCCGAAATAGCAGTAATTACGGGCGAAAACGCCGGTTCCGCATCCTAGAACGGGATCTCGTCATCCAGGTCCTGGCTGAAGCTCTCCTGCGGGCCGCTCATCTGGCGCGCGCCGCCGCTCTGGCCCTGGTATCCGCCAAAATCATTGCCCATCGAGCGGCCACCGCCCTCATTGCGGCTGTCCAGCATGGTCAGGGTGGAATTGAAGCCCCGCAACACGACTTCGGTCGTGTACCGGTCCTGGCCGTCCTTGTCCTGCCACTTCCGGGTTTCAAGCTGGCCTTCGATATAGAGTTTGGAGCCTTTCTTGACGTAATTCTGCACCACGCGGACCAAGCCCTCGCTGAACACCGAGATGCGGTGCCATTCGGTCTTTTCCTTGCGCTCGCCCGTATTGCGGTCCTTCCAGGTCTCCGATGTGGCCAGCGAGAAGCTGGCGACCTGGCCACCATTCTGGAACTGGCGGACCTCCGGGTCTTGTCCGACATTGCCGACAAGAATGACCTTGTTCACTGATCCTGCCATGGTTCCAACTCCGCTCCGATCTGTTTCGCTTTCGATTCGAATCTGCTTTTACTCTTCCCGAGGCAGCCTGTCGCCCGTCGCGATGAGAATTCCCCCGCCTTCGGCATGAAAAAGCAGCGCCAGCTGTATGTTCACATTTTGTTCTTGTCGTCAAGCTGGACTCAGGGCACACATAGGACCTAGCAACAATTGAGCCTGTTTCGCGTTCGAAACAGACACAGTCCCAGCCTGAGAGCTCCTGAAATGGCCGAGTCCCCCTTCATCCGCGTGCGCGGCGCCAAGGAACACAATCTGAAGAATGTCGACGTGGACATCCCCCGCGGCGAGCTGGTCGTGATGACCGGACTGTCCGGCTCGGGCAAGTCCTCGCTGGCGTTCGACACGATCTATGCCGAAGGCCAGCGCCGCTATGTCGAAAGCCTGTCGGCCTATGCCCGCCAGTTCCTCGAACTGATGCAGAAGCCGGATGTGGAAAGCATTGAAGGCCTTTCGCCCGCCATTTCCATTGAACAGAAGACGACCAGCCGCAATCCGCGCTCCACCGTCGGCACCGTCACCGAAATCTATGACTATATGCGCCTGCTCTGGGCGCGCGTCGGCATTCCCTATTCTCCCGCCACCGGCCTGCCGATTGAAAGCCAGACCGTCAGCCAGATGGTCGACCGCACCATGGATTTGCCGGAAGGCACGCGGCTTTACCTGCTCGCGCCCATCGTCCGTGGCCGGAAAGGGGAGTATCGCAAGGAATTCGCCGAACTCCTGAAGAATGGCTATCAGCGCGTGAAAGTGGATGGCGACTTCCACGAGCTGGAAAACCCGCCCAAGCTCGACAAGAAGTTCAAGCACGATATTGACGTCGTGGTGGACCGGATCGTCGTGCGCGACGGCATGGAACAGCGCCTGGCCGAAAGTTTCGAAACGGCGCTCGGCCTCGCCAATGGCATTGCAATCGCCGAATATGCCGATCTGGAAGAGGGCGAGAGCGAACCGAAGCGCATTACCTACAGCGCCAATTTTGCCTGTCCGGTGTCCGGCTTCACCATTCCAGAGATCGAGCCGCGCCTGTTCTCCTTCAACAATCCCTTCGGGGCCTGCCCGACCTGTGACGGTCTTGGCGAACAGCTGAAGGTCGATGTCGGTCTGGTTGTTCCGGACAAGGATCTTGACCTGCTGAACGGCGCCATCGCGCCCTGGGCCAAATCCACCTCTCCCTACCAGACCCAGACGCTGCAGGCCCTGTCAGCTCATTACCGATTCGATCTCAAGAAGCCCTGGAACAAGCTGCCGGAAGACATTCACCAGGTCATCCTGTTCGGAACGGGCGAGGAAGAAGTCAACTTCGTCTATGATGACGGCATGCGCCGTTATGAGGTGAAAAAGACGTTCGAAGGTGTCATCCCGAACCTGGAACGCCGCTATCGCGAGACCGACAGCCAATGGGTGCGTGACGAGATCGCGAAATTCCAGGCTGCCGCGCCCTGCCCGTCCTGCGGCGGCAAGCGCCTGAAGCCGGAAGCCCTGGCCGTGAAGATCAACAGCCTCGACATTTCCGACGCATCCGTCTTCTCGATCAAGCAGGCGCATGACTGGTTCGCGGGTGTGCACAAGAGCCTGACGAAGCAGCAGAACGAGATTGCCGGCCGCATCCTGAAGGAAATCAATGACCGGCTCGACTTCCTCAACGATGTCGGCCTCGAATATCTCACGCTCAGCCGCGCCTCCGGCACATTGTCCGGCGGCGAAAGCCAACGCATCCGCCTGGCCAGCCAGATTGGCTCCGGCCTGACCGGCGTACTCTACGTGCTCGATGAGCCGAGTATCGGCCTGCACCAGCGCGACAATGACCGGCTCCTCGAAACGCTCAAGCGGCTGCGAGATCTCGGAAACTCCGTGATCGTCGTCGAGCATGACGAGGACGCCATCCTGACCGCAGACCATGTGATCGACATGGGCCCGGCAGCCGGTGTGCATGGCGGCCAGATCATCGCCCAGGGCACGCCCGCAGAGGTCATGGCCGACGAGAAGAGTCTGACTGCTGACTACCTGAATGGCACAAAGGAAATCCCGATCCCGAAACGCCGTCCGGTCGAGAAAGCCAAGCGCAAGGTGACGCTGAAGGGCGCGACCGGGAACAATCTCAAGAATGTCTCCGCCACCATCCCGCTCGGCAGCTTCACCTGCATCACCGGCGTCTCCGGCGGCGGCAAGTCGACGCTCATCATCGAAACGCTCTACAAGGCGCTGGCCCGCAAGCTGAATGGCGCGTCCAGCCCGCCACAGCCTTATGAAAGCCTGGAAGGGCTGCAGCATCTCGACAAGGTCATCGACATTGACCAGAGCCCGATCGGCCGCACACCGCGTTCGAACCCGGCCACCTATACCGGCGCCTTCGGCCCGATCCGCGATTGGTTTGCCGGCCTGCCGGAAGCCAAGGCGCGTGGCTATGCCCCCGGACGGTTCAGCTTCAACGTGAAGGGCGGCCGCTGTGAGGCCTGCCAGGGGGATGGTGTCATCAAGATCGAGATGCACTTCCTGCCGGACGTGTATGTCACGTGCGAAACCTGCAAGGGCAAACGCTACAATCGCGAGACGCTGGAAGTCCTGTTCAAGGGCAAGTCCATCGCCGACGTGCTGGACATGACAGTCGAGGACGCCGCGAAATTCTTTTCGGCCGTGCCCGCCATCGCCTCCAAGCTGGATACGCTGAACCAGGTCGGGCTTGGCTATGTGAAGGTCGGCCAGCAGGCAACCACCCTGTCGGGCGGTGAGGCCCAGCGCGTGAAACTCGCCAAGGAACTTTCCAAGCGGGCGACCGGCAAGACGCTCTACATTCTGGATGAGCCGACGACCGGCCTCCATTTCGAGGACGTCCGCAAGCTGCTCGAAGTGCTCCACTCGCTCGTCGATACCGGCAATACGGTTGTGGTCATCGAGCATAATCTGGATGTCGTGAAGACTGCCGACTGGGTTCTGGATCTCGGCCCGGAAGGTGGCGATGGCGGCGGTGAACTGGTGGCCTCCGGCACGCCGGAAGACATTGCGGCCAGCGAGCGCAGCTGGACCGGCAAGCACCTCGCTGAAACCTTCCGCCGGCAGGATGAGCGACGCGCCGCCCGCAACAAGCGCCTGCGCGCCGCTGACACCGCCAAGGCCAAGCCGGCCGCAAAGGCCAGGCCGAAGAAAGCTGCCGCAAAGCCAAAGGCCGCCACCCCGGCCAAACCAAAGGCAAAGACGGCCGCCAAGCCGAAGGCAAAAGCCGGAACTGCAAAGGCAAAGGGCCCGGCGACGCGGAAATCCCGCACGCCGAGCCCTGCAAAATAGAGCGCTGCGCCCCTAGCCGAACGTTTCGTTCATGGCGCTTTCATCCGCCCAGTCCGGATCGGTTCTGGCTGCCAGCGCAGCCGGGCCACCAAAGACATGCATCATCCCGGCGGCCAGCATCATGTAGACCAGGCCGAACAGGATCGCCGGAATGAGGAAAGTCGGCGATGCGAAAGCGGCCATGATCTCTGCCGGGTCTTCCGCTCCGCTCTGGATGGCCGGCATCAGGGACAAGACGGCCAGAACGGCAAACACGATGTAGAGCGCAATCAGGATCGCCATCATGATCAGGCCCAACACGAGCCAGCTGCCGATCAGCGTCCAGACCCGCCCCTTCGTGACGCGCCAGGCGCTGCCAAACCGGATCTTGCGATCGCGGATGGTCAGTGCCGCAGCCGGCGAGAACCGGACACCGATCCAGATCGTCAGAACGAAGTAGGTGACAAACAGGATAAACGTCACAAGTCCGGCTATGATTGCGCCATCGCTGCCAAGCGCCATGCCAAGGGTCATCGGCACCAACATCAACACGAACATCCCGATATAGAGCGCGATCATCAGGCCCAACCAGAACAGGCCTACCACCAACAGCCGCCCCTCATCGCCGCCAAGCTTCAGGCTGAACCCGTCGGCGCGCATGTAGCGCCGCTGGCTGGCCGCCTCGAACAGGATCCACATCAGGATGCCGAACACGATCGAGACGAGATAGCCAAGGGCAAACCGCCCCATATTTTCCAGCATAACCTGGTCCATCATGTCGGGATCCTCCATCACGAGACGATCGAAGGCCGCAGCATAGATGGGAGCCATCAGATACAGGCTCAGCCCCTGGACGATGATGGCAAACAGCGCATAGGTCAGCGCGAATCTCCAGAGGAAGCCCTTTGGCCCTCCGGTCTTCTGGAAATGCCCCACCGCATTCCCGAATGAAAATTCCAGTGCGTTCATCAGCTTGTCCTCCCGCTAACTGAATATGTCGGCCTGCAGCGCGTCATCGACGCCGCCACGGGGATCGTGCCGGGCCGCAAAGGCCGCCGGACCACCCGCCACATGCATCATCATGCCGGACAGGAAAAACCGGATCAGGAAATAGATGGCCAGTGCCACAATGACCCCGCCGCTGAAGAGCACATCGAGAAGCTCCTCCGCTGAATCCGCGTTGCCCATGCCGGAGGCCATCACGGCCGTCAGGCCAATGTCGAGAACCTGTTCGACAATGCTGATCACGATGCTGCTCACGATGAAGATGATCACATAGGCGCCAAGGATCGGCCAGAACCGGCCGCGCGACACATTCCAGGCATCCAGAAAGCGGAATTGCCGGTCCTTGATCGTCAGCGCGAAACTCGGCGCCAGACGCGTCGCGAAGAAGACATAGACCAGGAAAAAGAGCAGACCCAGTCCCAACCCGCCGAAGATCGGCCCGATCAAGCTCCGCGCAATGTCATCTTCCGATGCGCCCGATTCGATCATGCCGATCATGTCGGACACCGCACCAAACATGATGAGCCCGGGCAAGGCATAGAACAGGGCCTGCAACGCGGCCCAGCACAGGCCCACCCCCATCATGCGCAGCTCGTCGCCGCCGAAACCAAGGTAAAACGGCTCATCCCGCACATAGCGGCGCTGCGAGGCCGCTTCGAACATGGCCCACAGGATCCAGCTTCCGACGGTGGCAATCATGGCCCAGCCGATCAGGGGCTCCAGCGTCCCGAGCAACGCCCCGAACACGGCCCCCAGATCGTCCTCGTCGAGGCCGGATCGCTCAAGCGCCTCGAACAGGGTCATCACTTCCGCCAGATCCCCGCGGGCCAGGAACATGAGAATCAGGAAGAACGCTGTGAAGGCGCCCGCAAAGGCCGCTGAAAAGATCCATGGAAAGCTCCGCACATGGGCTGCGCGGAACGCGAACATCAAGGCACCGTCGAATGAAAACCGGCTTGGCATGCGGCGAACCCCTCCTGAAACATTACCCGGTTTTCAGGATAGGGCGATTTTTGTGACAGGCGCAATCACTCGCTGGGGTCGGTCGCCGGCTGCAGGCGGGACAGCGCCGCCACGGCCAGCCCATGCCCGGACAGCAGGAACGGCACCAGCAGGGCCATGCCCACCGCGCCGGACAGGAAGGCCCCCACAGCGCTGGTGCCCCATACATCCCTGAATCCCCAATTGACCAGAACAGCCAGCGTGAACGGCGCCAGATGCGTGGCCAGGGCCGCCACGCCAAGCTTCAGGGCCTGCCCCTTGGTCCAGGGCCAGGTGCGAAAAACCATGGTTTCACCGGTCGCGACGGTCGCCGCACCCGCCAGTAACAGGCGCAAGGCCATGAAGACCAGCACAGCCGCGCCGGCCAGACAGGCCAGGATCAGCACCGCGCCATAGGCCGTCGGCAACATGTCGATCAGCGCCGCCTGAACCTGTTCCGGCGGGGTCTCGGCGTCGAGATCGGCCCGCCCGGACGCTTTCAGCAGGATACCGGGCAGGATCAGAAGGAAAAAGCCGACAAACACGCCGACAAACAGGAAGGCGACATAGATCGCCAAATTCGCATGGGCGAGGCGAAGCCGGTCTCCCTTTCGGGTCTCCAGCATCGCCCGATAGCAGACGAGGGAGTATTCGATCCCCACCACGAAGACCACCAGCGCCGCAATGGCCGGCGCTGCATCCCCGATTGCAGAACCGGGCCCGATGGCGAAGGTGTAGATCCCGCCGGCCGTGATCAGGGCCAGCATCAGGACGAGGCTCGGCCGCGCAGCCCTTGCGGCCAGTGACCAGGCCTCGGCGACAAGGCCGGGAATGGAAAGTTCGCGAGTCATGCCCGACTCCTTACACGTCCCGTCGCGCCCTCGCCACGGGGAATGACGGCAACCGCCATCTTGACGGCGCCGCCCTGGCCCCGCACATCCCGCCCATGAGCATCAAACCCATTCATATTATCGGCGGCGGCATGGCCGGATCCGAAGCCGCTTGGCAGGCCGCAAATGCTGGCGTGCCCGTCATCCTGCATGAAATGCGGGGCGTGAAGGGCACCGACGCCCACCAGACCGACAAGCTGGCCGAACTCGTCTGTTCGAATTCCTTCCGGTCGGATGACCATGAATCCAATGCGGTGGGCGTGCTGCATGAGGAAATGCGCCGCGCGAACGGCCTGATCATCCACACTGCGCATGACCATCAGGTCCCCGCGGGCAGTGCCTTGGCCGTGGACCGGGAAGGCTTTGCCGAAGCCGTCACGGCGAAACTGGAAGCCCATCCAAACGTCACCATCGTGCGCGAAGAGATTGACGGCATCCCGCCCGAAGACTGGGACAGTGTCATTGTTGCCACCGGACCGCTCACCTCGCTGAAACTGGCTGAAGCCATCCACGCCCATACCGGCGAAGACGATCTTGCCTTTTTCGACGCGATTGCCCCGATCGTCTATTTCGACTCGATCGACATGACCAAGGCCTGGCGCCAGAGCCGGTATGACAAGCCCGGACCAGGGGGCGATACCGCCGCCTATATCAACTGCCCGTTGGACGAAGACCAGTACAACGCCTTCATCGATGCACTGATCTCCGGCGAAAAGACCGAATTCCGGGAATGGGAAAAGAACACACCCTATTTCGAGGGCTGCCTGCCCATTGAGGTCATGGCCGAGCGGGGGCGCGAGACATTGCGGTTCGGTCCGATGAAGCCGGTCGGCCTGACCAATCCGCACCAGCCGGACGTCAAGGCCCACGCCATCGTCCAGCTGCGCCAGGACAATGCACACGGCACGCTGTGGAACATGGTCGGCTTCCAGACCAAGCTGAAATACGGCGCACAGACCGACATCTTCCGAATGATCCCGGGCCTGCAAAAGGCAGAATTTGCGCGCCTGGGCGGCATCCACCGCAATACATTCCTGAATTCGCCGAAGCTGCTGGATGAGCAGCTTCGCATGAAGTCGCTGCCGCGCCTGCGCTTCGCCGGTCAGGTCACTGGCGTGGAAGGCTATGTCGAAAGTGCCGGCATGGGTTTGCTGGCCGGGCGGTTCGCGGCCGCCGAGCGTCTTGGCCGGACATTGACACGTCCGCCCGAGACGACCGCGCTCGGCTCCCTGATCCGCCACATCACCGGCGGGCATCTTGAAGGCAAGGCAACCTTCCAGCCGATGAATGTCAATTTCGGCCTGTTCCCGGACATCACCGACTTCCCGAAACACGGACCGGATGGCAAACGCCTGCGCGGCAAGGACAAGGGCCGCGCGAAGAAACGCGCCCAGGCCGCTCGTGCCTTGAACGATTTTGATGCCTGGCTCGCCGCCACACACCCGGTTCCGGCGGAATAGTCATGCGCCTCGCCGTCACCGAACCCGGCGTGCCCGAAATCTTTCATTCGCTGCAGGGCGAAGGCGTATCGTGCGGCAAGCCCAGCGTGTTTGTCCGGCTGTCCCAGTGCAACCTCCACTGCATCTGGTGCGACACGGCCTATACCTGGAATTTTCAGGGAACGGAGTTTCCGCATCGCGATGACGCACCGGGCGCCCCCCGCAAGTTCGACCGCGCACTGGAAACCATCGACCTGACCGTCGAGGCCCTTGCAGACCGTCTGGTCAGCCAGCCCTGCCGCCGCATCATCTTCACTGGCGGCGAACCTCTGCTGCAGCAAAGGGAGTTGGGCGACCTGGTCCAGCGCCTGAAATCTGCTGACCCGGACTTTCACATCGAGATCGAGACCAATGGCACGATCAAACCGCTCGGCCTGGCAGCGGATCTGATCGACCAGTTCAACGTTTCACCGAAACTCGCCCATTCCGGCAATGCCGCAGCGCTGCGGCTGAAGCCCGATGCGCTCCGCTTCTATGCCGCCGATCCGCGCGCCAATCTCAAGATTGTCGTCGCCGACCATGCCGATCTCACCGAAGTCGAGGCGCTCGTGTCCGATTGCGGCATGCCGGCCTCACGCGTCTGGCTCATGCCGGAAGGCCGCAGCCCGCAGGAACTGCGCGCGCGCGAACCCTGGCTCGCCGAGGCCTGCCTGAAGGCCGGGTACAATTTCACCGACCGGCTTCACATTCACCTGTATGGAGATACCCGCGGGACCTAAGCGCTATTTCGCCAGCATCCAGACGGCCATGGCGATCATCATCAGGTTTTCCGTAAGCGACACAAAGCCCAGCGGCACATTGCTGTTTCCGCCGACACAGGCGCATTTCAGATCCCGCTTCTCGATGTATACGGCCCGGAACACGGATACTGCGCCGACCGCCCCGATGAACAGTGCCACCGGTGCCGCAATCAGCGTGAGGGCGCCGGCAATCATCAGAACGCCAGCAAAAAGTTCTGCAAACGGATAGATATAGGCGTATCGCACCCATTTGCGGGCAAGCAGGTCATATCCGAGAAACGAATTCGAAAAGCTCTCAAGGTCCCGCAATTTCTGGATCGCCAGAACACACATGCTGATCGCGATGAACCATTCCAGCGCTCGCACAGTGATCAGTGTTCCAGATGCCGCCCAGCTTGTTGCCAGCGCCATCAGGGCGGCAGACGCGAAAATGGCGATTACGGGCGTGTAGGTCTTGGCATCCGGATCCTTGGCCGCCTGACCGAAAAACGCCTTCAGATCATCATATCCGCCGATCCTTTTGCCATCGATGAAGGTCTGGGGCGTCGTCTTGACGTCATGCGCCTGCTTGAACGCGTCCGTCTCTTCCCGGCTGGTCAGCAAATGGTCCTCGACATCATATCCCTTGCGGTTCAGCAAGGCGCGGCTCTTCAGACCAAACGGACAGACATGTGTATCCGTTTTCATGCGATACAGCGTGGCAACAGGTTTCGATGACATGGCCGGTCTCCTCTCAGGACGGATCGGGTGAGACTCACATTCCAATCCTGTATGAAGAGGGTAACGGGTCAACCCGCCCGGCGTTTCATGCCCGTCACACTTTCCCGCTTCTTATCGCCTGCAGCACGCTCAGCCGTTTCTGGACGGCATTCGGTGTCTTGCCCTCGATATACAGCTTGCGAAGGCGGAAATGGGCGATGGCCGGACGGATCGGTTTCGGCGCCGGTGGCAGGATCGGGCCATAGGCTTTCGAGTCCGATCGGCGGGCCGCCGCGAAATAGGGCGCGACCTCGCGGATTTCCTCGGCCCAGTCATGGATCGGGGCCAGCACATGCGCCGCCGTCAGGGCGAGCCACCCCTCCGGCTCCAGAGACCGGTCCTGGGCTTCGAACGCGGCCTGATAGCCGTCGATCAGCTTGTGCAGTGCGCCGGGCTTGAGCCGACCTGCCCCGACTTCGTCCTTCAGCGCCCGGGCGACGTCATGCTCGCGCACCTTGCCCGCCTCGATCTCGGAAACGGCATCCCGCCACCACTGGAACCGGATCAGGCCGAGGCCTTCCTCGCTGACGACCAGACGCACCCGCGCCAGTTCATAGGCCAGCGCATACAGGGCGGTCAGGGCCTGCCGCTCCGCCGGGCTGGCATAGCGGCTGGAAATCCAGCGATCCTCGTCCGCCCGCAGGATCCGCTTGTCGATCGCGGCCCATTGAGATTTGGAAAGAGGGCTGGTCTGGTTTGACATGAAACCCATATGTGGGAAGACGCGTAATTAGGCCAGATACTTTGCTGCAAGAAAGGACGCCCAAAATGGCATTTTCCCTCCCTGATCTCCCCTATGGACGCGACGCCCTGGCGCCGCACATCTCCGAGGAGACCTTGAACTTTCACCACGGCAAGCACCACGCCGCCTATGTCAACAACCTCAACGGCCTCATCGAAGGCACAGACCTCGAGAACGAGTCGCTGGAATCCATCATCAAGACCGCCGCTGCCGACAGCGGCAAGGCCGGCCTCTTCAACAATGCCGCGCAGGTCTGGAACCACACCTTCTACTGGCACTGCATGAAGCCGGGCGGCGGCGGCAAGCCGCACGGCAAGGTGGCTGAGCTGATCGACCGCGATCTTGGCGGCTACGACCAGTTCGTGAAGGATTTCAAGGCAGCTGGCGGCGGCCAGTTCGGGTCCGGCTGGGCCTGGCTCGTCTACAAGGATGGCAAACTGTCCATCACCAAGACGCCGAATGCTGAAACCCCGGTGACCGATATGGGCGCCACCCCGGTCCTGACCATGGACGTCTGGGAACACGCCTACTATCTCGACTATCAGAACAGCCGTCCGAACTATATGGACGCTTTCATCGAAAACCTCATCAATTGGGATTTCGTGAACCAGAATCTCGCTGACGCGGGCGCCTGATTCGGGTTATGGTCCCCTCGCCATATGGACGAGGGGACCGCCCATGTATTGCACCAATTGCGGCCAGGCGCTGGGAGACGGACACCGTTTCTGCGCCCATTGCGGCACCGCCGCACCACAAATGCCCGTCGGCGACACGCCGCCATCCATTCCGCCTCAGACCATTGATCCCGCCATCGACTGGCGCAATTCGATGAATGTGGGGGAAATCCTCAATCACCCCGATGTGCGCGCCCGGATTGTCCGGGTAACCGGCGCCACGCCGCAAGGGATGACCGCCGAACAATTCTTCAAATATGCCGAGCCCCTCATGGCCGCGGCCGGGGCCGGCGGCATTCCGCTGGCCGCCATCAAGGATATCGCCCTGCCGCTCTATTCCAGGCTGGGCCTGAAGATGGACCGCGAACTGTCGCAGGGCTTTCGCAACACGTTCGGCGAGACGCTGGCCGCCGTGCTCTGTTCTCTCGCCAGCCGCAGCCAGCCCCTCGTCGATATCTCCGAAGCCGGGGACGGATGCATCCTGAATTCCCGGATGGCATCTTCGATATGGTCCTGGGAAGGCAACATGATCATCACGCTGGAGCGCCGCCCTGAAGGCACGATGATGAAGGCGACGATCACCGTTCCGGGGCAATCCTTCGACTGGGGCCGGTCGAAACGCGTGTTGCAGGACCTGATCGAGGATGTGAAACGGTATCGCGATTGACCCGGCCACGGGACGGGCTGGGCACGCCCCCTTCCATTTATCCACAATTTCGCTTATGTGCAGCGCAACACGACGCTCCGGGCAATGGATTCGCCCGGCCTGCCGAACGCGCACTGAGGCGCCGGACGCAGGAAATGCAGCCATCATGGCTGCCGGGTTAGATCAGAAACCATTCCAGGAACGACTACATTGACCGAAGTTACCTTTGCCGATCTGGGCCTCGGCCCGAACATTCTCAAGGCCGTCACCGAAGCCGGCTACACTCACCCCACCCCGATCCAGGCTGAAGCCATTCCGCACGTTATTGCAGGCGGTGATGTGACAGGTGTGGCGCAGACCGGCACCGGCAAGACGGCTGCCTTCGTGCTGCCCATGATCCATCGCCTGGCCCGGGGCCGGGCCCGCGCACGCATGCCGCGCTGCCTGATCCTGTGCCCGACGCGCGAACTGGCTGCCCAGGTCGCCGAGCAGTTCGAGAAATACGGACAGTATCTCAAGCTCACCATGGCGCTGCTGATCGGTGGCGTCAGCTTCAAGGAACAGGAAGCCCTGCTGCAGCGCGGTGTCGACGTGCTGATCGCCACGCCGGGCCGCCTGATCGACCAGTTTGAACGCGGCAAGCTGCTTCTGATGGGCGTCGACTATCTCATCATCGACGAAGCCGACCGCATGCTGGACATGGGCTTCATCCCTGACATCGAGAAGATCTGCGGCCTGCTGCCGCCGCGCCGCCAGACCCTGCTGTTCTCCGCCACCATGCCGCCGGAAATTGCCAATCTGGCCAAGAAGTTCCAGAAGGATCCGAAGAAGATCGAAGTGTCGCGCCCCGCGCAGACCGCCGAAACGATCAAGCAATTCGTGGTCAAACTTCCCAATGACGGAGCCAAGGCCAAGCGGACCGCCCTGCGCCGCGTCATCGAATCCTGTGACGTCAACAATGGCATCGTCTTCTGCAACCGAAAGGTCGAAGTGGACATTGTCGCGGCCTCCCTGTCGAAACACGGGCATGACGCCGCCGCGATCCATGGTGACCTGCCGCAGGCGGTGCGCAGCGAAGTCCTGCAGAAATTCCGTGACGGCGACCTGAAACTCCTCGTCGGCTCGGACGTCGCAGCCCGCGGGCTGGACATTCCGGACGTGTCCCACGTCTTCAACTATGCCCCGCCGCCAAAGGACGAGGATTATGTCCACCGCATCGGCCGCACAGGGCGCGCCGGCCGCAAGGGCGAGGCCTACACCCTGGTCTCTCCGGACGACGAAAAATCCTGGGGCTTTGTCCTCAAGATGATCCAGCAGGATGTCGAGGAATTCATGCCGGACGGCCTGCTCGAGGAGATCGAGAGCCTGCCGCCGGAAGAAAGCCGCGGTCGTGGCCGCGGACGCCGGGGCAGCCGGGACGACAAGCCCCGTGGCGGCCGCTCGCGCAGCCGGCGCCGGGACGAGAACACCGACCGCGCAGACGAGGCGGCTCCGGCTCCCGCTGAAGAGACCGCCAAGGCGGACCCGAAACCGGACCGCAAGTCCGAAGACCGTTCGGAAGACAAGCCGAAGCGGGAGCGCGCCGCCAAGCCGAAGCGCGAACGCAAACGCAAGGATGACGACCTCGTGCTCGATCCGGCCCCGGAAAAGGTCAAGGGCTTCGGCGACGACATTCCGGCCTTCCTGAAACGCTGATCGGGATCGCTGCAAAAGAAAAAGCCCGCCGGCATTGCTGGCGGGCTTTTCTGTTTCCTGCACGGGCACCTAGCGCTTGATGCGCCCTTTCACCTGGCCGCGGAATTTGTCCCCATAGGGAGGCCGCATCATGGCCAGCATCTCGCTGCCGGTCTGTGTGTATACGGCCTTCTTGTGGCTGAACTCCATGAAGCCGTCCCGGCCATGATAGCTGCCCATGCCCGACGGGCCGACCCCGCCAAAGGGCAGGTCTTCCTGCGCCACATGGAAGATCACGTCATTCACCGTCACCCCGCCCGAGGTGGTATTGTTCAGCACGAATTCCTTCTCCGAAGCATCCTCGCCGAAATAGTAGAGCCCCAGCGGACGGTCATGCGCGTTGATATAATTCACCGCATCGCGCGTCTCGCCATAGGACTTGATCGGCAGGATCGGACCGAAAATCTCGTCCTGCATCACTTTCAGATCGTCGCCCGGATTGACGATGATGTGCGGCGGGATCTTGCGATGCGGCTGTTGCGAGAAATTCTCCCCAGCCGGATTGATCTCCACGACTTCCGCACCCTTGTCCCGGGCTTCCTCGATATAGGACATGATCCGGTCATAATGGCGCTGGTTCACGACAGATGTGTAGTCGTCATTGTCCTTCAGGCCGGTCGGGAACATCGTTTCCACGGCCTTGGTCGCTGCCCCGACAAATTCCTGCGTCTTCTCCTGAGGCACGAAGGCATAGTCCGGCGCCAGGCAGATCTGCCCGGCATTCAGCGTCTTGCCGGCCATGATCCGGCTGGCAGCCTTCTGCATGTCGGCTGACCGGCCGAGCACGACCGGGCTCTTGCCGCCCAGTTCCAGTGTCAGCGGCACGAGATTGTCCGCCGCCGCGCGCATGACATGATGCGCAATCGAGGTCGCGCCGGTGAAGATCATGTGGTCGAAGGCCAGTTTGGAAAATTCCGCCCCCACATCCGGCCCGCCGGTGACCACTGCCACTTCCTCTTCATCATAGTACTGAGCGATCAGCGACTTCATCAGTTCCGAGGTTGCCTCGGTAAACTCCGATGGCTTGATCATGGCGCGATTGCCGGCAGCAAACACGCCGGCAAGGGGCGCGAAGGTCAGGTTGACCGGGAAGTTCCACGGGCTGATCACGCCCACCACGCCCTTGGGCTGGTACTGGATCTGCGCCCGCGACCCCAGCAAGCCGAGCGGAAACTCCACCTTGCGCTTCTCCGGGCGCATCCATTTGGCGAGGTGCTTCTTGGAAAATTTCAGCGCGCCGATGGACCCGGCAATGTCGGTCAGGTTCGACTGATCGACCGAACGATGTCCGAAATCCTCCCGCATTGCCTCGGCCAGCGCATCGCCATGAGTGACCAGGAGGTCGATCGACTTGTCGATCCACTCGATCCGTTTGGCGGCTGACGGGATCCCGTCCCGAATGTGCGCGGCTTTCTGGCGGCTCAAAATCGAACTCATGCCGGTTCCGGCAACACTATCTAGGGCCATGTGACTGTTCCTCCGGGTCGTTTCCTCACGCCGAATGTAACGCGCAATGAGCGCTGAACAAAATAAAAAACATTTCCGTTGGGTCAGGCGTTCACGCCGGTCGAGCAAGGCCATAAAGTGCCTCAAAACACATCTCGGGAGCGGAATGCATGGCCTACACAAAGATATCCTACGAGCTGAAGGGCGATATTGCGATCATCGCCTTCAATGACCCGTCCACGCTGAATGCCTGCGGAGTCGATACCGCACAGGAGCTTCTGCACGCTTTTGAAGTGGCCGCGGACGAGGCCCGCTGCACCATTCTGACCGGTGAAGGCCGGGGCTTTTGCTCCGGGGCGAATCTCGGCCCGGGCCAATTGAATGTGAAGCTCAGCCATGAAGGCTCCAAGCCGGATGCCGGCCGCGCCCTCACCACGCACTACAATCCGCTCATGCAGGCGATCCGGGAACATCCGCATCCCGTGATCACCGCCGTCAACGGCCCGGCTGCCGGCGTCGGATGCTCGCTTGCCCTTGTTGGAGACATCATTGTCTGTGCAAAGAGCGCATACTTCCTTCAGGCATTCCGCCGCATCGGCCTCGTTCCCGATGGCGGCTCAACCTGGTTGCTCGCCCGCACCATCGGCCGTCCGCGCGCCATGGAGATGGCGCTGTTCGGCGAGAAAGTACCCGCAGAGAAAGCGCTGGAATGGGGCATGGTCAACCGCGTGGTGGAAGATGATGCGCTGATGTCCACCGCGATGGAAATGGCGGAAACGCTGGCCACCGGGCCGACTGTGGCCCTGTCCCTGGCCCGCGATCTCATGTGGAAAGCCTGCGAATCCGATTTCGATGAAGCGATCTATGACGAGCGCATCGCCCAGCGCACTGCGGGGCGCACGGATGATTTCAAGGAAGGCGTCAGTGCCTTCCTGCAAAAGCGCAAGGCGGACTTCAAGGGGAAATAGAAAGCCCTCTATCAGAGGGCGTTTTTTATTCTCTTAACAATTGAGAAACGGCTTTGTCATATCTCTGTCCTAACGGATGGGGACAATTCAATGATGCAGGAATACCGATTGATTCATTTCAATTGCGCCCGTCCGATGGGTGCATTCAACATGGAAAATGAATTCGTTCGTGTATTCATGGCCATTCTGCCCCGCATTTTCAGCGACGCCGACTCCTATGAAGGCCTTCATTGGCATACCCATGGCGTCCGCCGCCCATGCGGCGCCTGGTACGGAATGGAAGCTGCCTTCCCGTATCCGGCCGACATATCCGCCCCGGATGTCTGCACCATGGCGGGCTGGAAATCGGTCGAGGCGTTGCGCGACTTCACCTATAATGGCCGCACCCACCCGCCCGGCATGCGGCGCCTGTCGAGCCAGCTCGACCGCAGTGCAGGGGCGGGCTTTGTTCTCTGGTGGGCCAAGCGGGGCGAACGGTTCACCCTGCAGGATGGCTGGGACCGCCTTCAATCGCTGCGGCAGAACGGCCCGACCGACCATGCCTTCTCGCTCGACAATCTGATCGCAAAGCCGGTGGCCGCCTGATGCAGACCCGCCGCGTTCTTCTGGGCGCACTCGCCGCCAGCCTGCTGGCCGCCTGCGCCTCGTCGCCAGCGCCAGACGCCCAGACCATCTACCTCGTCCGCCATGCCGAAAAGGCTTCCGGAGACGACCCCCAGCTCACGCTTGTCGGCCGCGCCCGCGCGGAAATCCTGGCCGCCGAACTTGCCGATACAGACCTTGCGGCCATCTATTCCACGAATACGCGCCGCACGATGGAAACCGCCGCCCCAACGGCGCGGGCCACCGGCCTGACCGTGCTGCCCTATGACGGCAACAATCTTGAAACCTTCGCCAACATGTTGCGCGCCACGCCCGGCAACATCCTCGTGGTCGGCCACTCGAACACGACCCCTGCGCTTGTGAAAGCGCTTGGCGGCAAGCCTGGCACGCCGATCGTTGAAGCGACCGAATATGACCGGCTCTACGTGCTGACCGCCAATGGCCGCCGTTACCGCACGGAGCTGCGCCGCTACGGCAACTGACCGGTCAGGCCGCCGGCAGGCCCAGCCGGTAGACCCCCTTGAACGTGTCCGGATCCTCGACCGGTTTGCCCTTGCGATAGATCAGAACAATGCCCGCCTTGTGCAGGCGCACGGCTTCAGCGCGGACATCCTTCAGCACACGCTGGAAGTTCTTTTCGCTGACGGCCTTCGCCGCAATCTCCGGCGCAACCGTCTTGCCCGCGCCACAGGCCGCTGTCACGTCCAGGATCGCTTCACGGACCGGGTTGGAATGCTCTTCGCTCACCAGTCCACCGCCGCATAGACGAGCTGCTGCAATTGCGGCCGGATCGGATAGGTGCCCGACGGGATCATCTGCGTGGCCTGAATGGCGATCATTTCCTCCACCGGATCGATCCAGAAAAAGGTGGATGCCAGGCCACCCCAGCTGAAATTGCCCTGGCTGGAGGGCTGCATGCTTGCCACCGGGTCGACCAGGACCGATCCGCCAAGCCCAAAGCCGTTACCCTCCATCCGTGCTTCGGAAAACGTCTTGTCGCCCATCGCCTTGATGGTCTGGCCATCGGGCAGATGGTTCTGGCGCATGAACTCCCAGGTCTTGGGGCTGATGATGCGTTCGCCATCCAGCGTGCCGCCGCGCATCAGCATCAGGCAGAAGCGGTGATAGTCCCGCACGGTCGAGGCCAGCCCGCCGCCGGCATTGAGCAGTTTCGGGCGCTGGCTGTAGAGCTTGGACTCCTTGCCGGCCGCATCCGACAGGGTGATCTCTCCGGTGATCGGATGCTTGTTGTAACAGGCCATCAGCCGGTCGATCTTGTCTTCCGGCACCCAGAAATCGGTATCATTCATGCCGAGCGGCCCAAAAATCCGTTCCCGGAAGAAGTCGTCGAGCGGCTGACCGGAGACGATCTCGACAATCGCCCCCAGCACATCAATGGAATGGCCATAGCCCCAACGCGTGCCGGGCGAAAAGGCGAGCGGCAATCCGGCGATGCGTTTGCTCATCTCCAGAAGGGTCTCGGTCGGCGCGCCGATCTTTTCCTTGCGATAGATCGCGTCCGGCTCGTCCTGCATCAGGAAGCCATAGGTGATGCCGGATGTGTGCGTGAACAGGTCCAGCAGGGTCATCGCCCGGTCCGGTGCGCGCGTCGTGTAGTCCTCGCGATTGCCGCTGTCGAACACCTGCACATCCGTAAATTCCGGAATGTAGCGCGCCACCTCATGATCCAGCCGCAGCTTGCCTTCCTCGAACAGCATCATCGCCGCCAGGGACGTGACCGGCTTGGTCATGGAATAGATGCGGAAAATCGTGTGCGGACCAATAGGCTCGCCTTCGCCGATATGCGTGGCGCCGGAATAATCCTCCAGCGCCACTTCGCCGCCGCGCGAGACCAATGTCGCCATACAGGGCAGCTTCCCGGTATCGAGATAGTTGCGCTGAAAATAAGCCGGGATGGCCTCCAGCCGCTCGGCGTTCAGGCCGACCTCATGCGGGTCTGTCAGATCGTGTTCGAACATGGGCTACAGTCTCCCTGCCTTCGCCGCCTTGGCCAGTTCCCGCGCGATGATGATCTGCTGGATCTGGCTGGTGCCTTCGTACAGGCGGAAGATACGGACATCGCGATAGAAGCGCTCGATGCCATAGTCAGACACATAGCCCGCCCCGCCAAATACCTGCACGGCGCGATCCGCCACGCGGCCACACGCCTCCGTGGCGAACAGTTTCGTCGATGAGGCGAGTAGGGTGACATCCTCGCCCGCATCGCGGCGGCGCGCAGCATCCATGATCATGCATTCGGCCGCATAGGTCTCGGCCTGGCTGTCGGCAATCATGGCCTGGATCATCTGGTGATTCATGATCGCCGTGCCGAACTGTTTCCGCTCCAGCGCATAATTCACCATTTCGCGAATCAGGCGCTTGGAGACGCCGGTCGCCACGGCGGAGATGTGCAGGCGGCCCTTGTCCAGCACGCTCATCGCCACCTTGAAGCCTTCGCCTTCCTTGCCGACCATATTCTCGACCGGCACGCGCGCATCCTCGAAGATCACATCACATATATGCGCGCCCTGCTGGCCCATCTTCTTTTCCGGCACGCCCACGGAAACCCCCGGCGTATCGCGCTCCACGATGAAGGCCGAGACGCCTTTCGGCCCGGGCGTATCCGGATCCGTGCGCGCCATCACGGTGAACAGGTCGGCCTTGTTGGCATTGGTGATGTAGCGCTTGGTGCCATTCAGAACGTAGTGGTCGCCATCACGGATGGCCCTGGTCGTCAGGCTGCCGGCATCCGATCCGGCCTCCGGCTCGGTCAGCGCGAAACTGGCGATCAGGTCGCCCGCGGCAATGCCCGGAAGCCACTTTTCCTTCTGCGCATCGGTGCCGAACAGGACCAGCGCCTGGCTGCCAATGCCGATATTCGTGCCGGCCACGCTGCGGAAGGCCGGGGACGTCTCGCCCAGCTCCATTGCAACCAGCGCCTCGGTCTCCATGTCCAGCGCCAGGCCGCCATATTCCTCCGGCACGGCGATGCCGAACAGGCCGAGATTCTTCATCTCGTCCACCACGTCCTGCGGAACTTCGTCTTCTTCGCTGACCTGGGCCTCGATGGGCACGCATTTCTCGGTCACGAAGCGGCGGACCTGCTCGATCAGCGCCGCGCGGATTTCGGCATCGAATGCCATACGATTTCCTCCGGTGAATGGTCTTGTGAGCCCAATCTATGCCCCAACGGCACGCTTGTCGAAGGGTGACTGTGCGGTATCGTGCCCCATAAAAACAGCAGGGAGGCGGAATGACCGCACACACAGTCCAATCCGGGGAGTTTGCCGGCTGGCAGACCTGGCCCGACGAGCCCTTCGAACACGATGCGGCCGGTCCGTTCTATTTCAGGACCGACGAACAGGGGCCCGTCGCGGCCTTTCGGGCCCAGCGCAAGCACATGAATGCCGGCGGCGTCATGCATGGCGGCTGCCTGATGTCCTTTGCGGATTTCTCCCTGTTCGCCATCGCGCATGACGGGATGGAAGGCGAATATGGCGTCACCGTCGCCTTCACCTCCGAATTTCTCGATGGCGCGCTCGAAGGCGAATACATCCAGGCGCGCGGCGAGGTGCTCCGCCAGGGCCGCTCCCTCACCTTTGTGCGCGGCATCGTCACGGCGAATGACCGCCCGGTCCTGAACTTTTCCGGCACGATCAAGAAGCGAAAGAAGAAGACATGAGCCACCCGCCCTATGAAGACCTGTCCCGCTCCATCGAGGGCCGCACCGCGCTGATCACCGGCGCCGCCAGCGGCATGGGGCGCGCCACCGCGCACCTGTTCGCCCGTCAGGGCGCCAGGGTCGCCGTCACCGACCTGAAACAGGAAAACGTCGATGTGGTCGTGCAGGAAATCCGCGATGCCGGCTATTCCGATGTCCATGGCTGGGCGCTGGATGTCGGCGATGGCGAGGCGATCAAGCGGGTCGTCGATGAGGCCGCCGCACATTTTGGCAGCCTGGAAATCCTCGTCAACAATGCCGGATTTGCCCTTCCGGCCGACATTGCCGAGGAAAGCTATGAGGACAGCTGGGGCCCCAGCATCAATGTCATGCTCACCTCCCACCAGCGCGCCATCCGCGCCGCCCTGCCGCACATGCGCAAGGCCGGCTTCGGCCGCATCGTGAACATCGCCTCGACCGAAGGGCTCGGCGCGACGCCCGGCAACTCCCCCTATGTCGCCGCCAAGCATGGCGTCATCGGCCTGACCCGCGGCCTCGCCGTGGACCTTGGCCGCGAGGGCATCACGGTCAATTGCATCTGCCCCGGCCCGATCCGCACCGGCATCACCGCCGGTATCCCGGACGAGCACAAGGAGATCTACGCCAAGCGCCGCGTGCCGCTGCGCCGCTACGGCATCCCGGAAGAAGTGGCCAACATGACCCTGTCACTGGTCCTGCCGGCCGCCAGCTTCCTGACCGGCGTGCACATCCCGGTCGATGGCGGCCTGACGATCAAGAACGCCTAGCCGGCAAAGCCCCGTGCCTTCATGGCGTCGTACCAGCGGCCGAGATTCTCGTGCTCCTTGTGCGGCGCCCACTTCATCACACGGCAGAAACCGCAGGTGATGAACAGGGTGATGTCGGCGATCGAGAACCGATCAGCCGCCAGGAATTCGTGCTGGGCAAGGTGCTTGTCGATCCGCTGCGCCATCTTGCGCGCGGCCTTCTCGCCCTTGGCAGCCGCCTCGGCACTCTGCGGCACTTCCAGCGGCGCCATCATCTCGTGCGCATTGCGGAACCAGGTCGCGAACTGGACGAAGAACATCATCTCCACCCGCCGGTCCCACATCTCGATCAGCGCCTTTTCCTTCGCATCCGATCCCATCAGGTTCGGCTCCGGGAAAATGTTCTCGAAATAGGTACAGATCGCCCGGCTCTCGGTGATCTTCGTGCCATCATCCAGCACCAGCGCCGGCACCTGCGCGAAGGGCGACACGTCGCGATATGCCTTCGTCTTGTGCTCCTGCTTCATGATGGAGACTTCCTCCAGCTCCACCGCATCCAGCTTGCCCTTGGCACGCAGGAAAAAGGTCACCCGGTCCGGGTTCGGAGCATTCGGTGTATGATAGAGTTTCATGGCAGTCCTCCCTAGAATGTTTTTCTCATGCCCAGCGTCGCATTGATCGGTTCGCCGGGAAAGTATCTGTCATTGCCAAAGGCGAGGTCCGCGCGGTCGGCATAGCGTTCATCGGTCAAATTCCGCACGATCAGGAACACTTCCGCATCCTCGGCAAAGGCCCAGGCGCCGCGCGCCCCCAGCACGGTATGGCCGGGATACACCGTCGTGTTCGCCGGATCGGTGAAATACTCGCCCGCATGATCGACCGTCAGGGACAGGCTGACCGCGTCCGTCGCCTGCCAGTCCAGCGAGACATTGGCCAGCCATTCCGGCGCTGTGTCGATCGCATTGCCGTCGCGGATCGTCTCCGTGCCCGAACTGGTGATCCGGTCGAACGTATAGGTCTGGTCCGACCAGCTGGCCGTGCCCGACACGCTCAGTCCCGCCATCAGCTCGAAAGCCGCCGAGGCTTCGATGCCGGTATGCTCGGTTGACCCGTCCGGCACATTCAGCCCGTCGCTGTCACGGAAGAAGAAATTCTCCTTCTCCATCCAGTAGGCCGCCACATCATAGACCAGCCGCCCGTCAAGCGCCGTGCCCCGCGCCCCGATCTCGACACTGTCCAGCGTCTCTTCCTCGACCTCGCCGGCCACTTGCAGGCTCTGCAGGCGATACAGGTCAGACGCCTGGGGCGCGCGCTCGCCGCGGGCATAGTTCGCATAAAGATCGGTGTTTTCCGTAACAGACCAGATCAGGCCCAGCTTGGGGGTCAGCAGGTCGAAACTGTCCGTCCGGTCCGCCGGAACGTTGAAGCGGCCATTGATGCCGGGGGCCACATCGGTCGTATAGTCATAGTCATGCGTCTCCGCACGCAGCCCGGCCAACACGCGCACATCATCCGTCAGCGCATAATCCAGCTCGCCCCAGAGCGCACCCATCAGCGTGTCGACAGTATAGTCGTAGTGAACGCCTTGCGGAAACCGCGCATCGCCCGGAAAGAACCCGAACGGCTCGGGCTGGATTTCTTTCAGCCACCCGCTCGCCACATCCACATCCACGCCGGCTCGCCAAATCACCGCCGCCGAAACCTCCCGTTCAAAGCGCGCCATCACGCCGCCGCCGGTCGAGCCATTCTTCTCGACCCCGCCATTCGGCAGGAAATGCTGGGCAAAGATCATCGCCTGCGTGTGCGCATAGGGCGTCAGGGTCAACGTGCCGCCGCCCACTTCGCGGGCAAGCCGCGCCCCCGCCCGCGCCGACCACGCATCGCGATAGGCTTCCGGGTTCGGATTGGATTTGGCGACATCCTCATCCTTGTAGGCCTCCGTCCCCTGGATGAAGCCTGCCGTCTCCTGATTGAGGTTCGACGCGGTCAGCCAGCCGGTCGTGTCCCAGCCGCCCAGCGTCCAGTCCCCGACAAGGGTCAGTTTCTGCTGGTCCACGCCGGTATTGTCGCGCCAGCCCGTATCCTTCTGGACCGACACGGCCGCCAGCCAGTGCGCACCCTCGTCCAGCGTCACATCGGTGCGCCAACGGCCCAGGGTGCCATAGCTCGCCACCGCCTCGCTGCCGCCGCCGACGTCCGGCAGGATGACATTGACCAGTCCGTGCACGGCATTGGAGCCGTATTTCGCACTGCCCGGCCCGCGCACGACTTCAATCGCGCTCGCCACTTCATGATGCGGCTCGAACAGGGAATTGACATTGCCGAAGGCAGGCGAGCGCACCGGCACGCCATTTTCCATGATCAGGAAGCTGCCCTGCCCGGCCCCGCCGGTCAGGACGGGGCTGCGGATCGCAATCAGATGCTCCTGCCCGGAATTCATCTGGATGTTGACCCCGGGCAGCCTGTTCAGGATTTCGGCCGGGTGGTCTGCCAGCGTGTCGGCGATCTCTGTCTTGTCCAGCACCGCCAGGCTGCCGGGATCGCTCTCCGCCCGGTCGCCCCAGACACGCACTACTTCAAACCGGTCTGGGATGTGGTGATGGATCAGATAAGGAACTTCGCTACCACCTTCATTGAGGCAATAGCCATCTTCAAGCTCATTATTAGCGCATTCGTGAGGATGAGCTGATGCCCCGTCCAGCGCAATCACGCTGACCGCAACACAAAGCCCAATCCGGAAATCTATTACCCTCATGCCCCGCACTCGTGCGCATCGGGGCGGGAAAGTCCAGCCCCTCCGCGACGGGAAGGGCTGCAAGCAGGCGAAAAGATCAGCCGCCCACAAACAGCTGATAGGGCAATGCGCCGACCACAGCGCCCGACAGGCAGGTCGCCAGCGTGCCCGCCAGCAGGGTCCGCCAGGCCAGCGCCAGGAAATCGTCCCGGCGTGCCGGCTCGACAATGGTCAGGCCGCCGATCAGGATGCCCATGGAGCCGAAATTGGCGAAGCCGCAGATTGCGTGCGCCGTGATGATCCGGGTGCGCGGGTCCATCGCATCCTGCGGCAATTCCGACAGCTGCAGGAAGGCGACGAACTCGGTCAGCACCGTCTTCACCCCCATCAGCGAGCCGGACTGCGCCGCCTCGTCCATGGGCACGCCGATCATGTACATCACCGGCGCAAACACCCAGCCGAGAATCCGCTCGATGGACAGCGCCTCGCCGCCGACATGCGGCAGGGCGCCCAGGCCGGCATTGACCAGCCACAGCAGGGCCAGCGCCGCGATCAGCATGGTCGCAATGTTGAACACGATCTGAAGCCCGTCCGAGGCGCCGCGCGAAAAGGCATCCATCGTGGAGGCATAGTTGAAGTCCGGCTGTTTCATCCGCTCGGTCGAGGGCGTCGTCTCCGGAATCATGGCCAGCGCCACGCCCACGGCGGCCGGGGCGGCAATGATGGAGGCGGCCAGCAATTGCGGCAGCGGATTGTCCATCTTGCCTTCGAGGAACGAACCATAGACGACGAGCACAGAGCCCGCGATGGTGGCGAAACCGGCCGTCATCATGATCAGCAGCTCCGACCGGGTCATGCCCTTGATATAGGGCCGGATCAGGACGGGCGCTTCGGTCATGCCCATGAACACATTGGCCGACACGGCCAGCGACGTTGCCCCGCCAAGCCCCATGCCGCGCCGGAACACATAGGCAAAGCCATTCGTGATCCATTGCAGGATGCGCCAGTGCCACAGAATGGCCGACAGCGCGGCCACAACGATCACGATGGGCAGAATCTGGAAGAAGAACAGCGGCGGCGGGGAGCCTCCCATCAACTGGTCGGCGGCCAGATTGTCCCCGACATAGCCAAACACGAAACTCGTGCCCGCCCGTGTCGCATTCTGCAGGCCATCCACAATGGCATTTGCCTTCAGCAGCGTTTCCTTGATGAAGGGAATGCCGAACAGGATCAGCGCGAAAACGAATTGCATCGCCGTTGCGCCGACCACGACCCGCCAGGGGAACAGTTTGCGCTTCTCCGACAGAAGCCAGCACAATCCATAGATCAGGACGATGCCGATCAGGGCCCGGGCATTGTCCCAGCCCCATTCATATCCGCCGATTGAAAGCATTCCCCGCTCCCTTTCCCCTAAACAATGACTATCAGGCTTAGCCGCGCCATCGCCGAAGGGGAAGCGCTCATCTGCGGAACCGGCTGAAACCGGATGAAACCGACAGAAACGCAAGCAGACGGTTTGACCCTCTCGCGACGTCCGGCTTGCGCCGCCCCGGCCTGCCTGCTCAATTGCCGCCCATGGACACGCTCATTCCCATCGCCGAACAGATCGCCGGCAAACTCGTCGCGCGGGGCGAAACCGTCGCCATCTCCGAATCCTCGGCGGGCGGCCTGATCTCCGCCGCCTTGCTCGCCGTTCCCGGCGCCTCGGCCTATTATCGCGGGGGCGGCGTCATCTATACGCCAAAGGCCTTCAAGCATCTGCTCGGCCTGACCCGGGAAGACCTTGGCGACATGCGCTCCTCGACTGAGCCCTATGCCCGCCTGCTCGCCAATACGATCCGCGGAAAACTGGCTGCCGACTGGGGCCTTTGCGAAACCGGCGCGTCCGGCCCGACCGGCAATGCCTATGGCGACGCCGCCGGCCATACCTGTATCGCAGTCGTCGGCCCGGGCCGGTTTGAAATGTCCACCACGCTCGAAACCGGCCTCACCGACCGCGCCGAAAACATGCGCCTGTTCGCACGGGACGCGCTGGAAGTCTTTCTGGCAACGCTCGGCTGACCGGCCACCGAATTCGTCTGACAGGCCTGCGCGTCATACTCTGGCGCATGACCGGAACCAGCGACTTCATCCGAATGGGACTGACGCAAGCGGATCGCGCCGTGCAGGATGTGATTGCGCGCGACCAGTTGCATCTCAATCCGAAAACCCTGCCGCGCGCGCGGCAACGAAAAGCCAATGGCCGGCTGAAACAGATTGAAACGATTTTGCGCCGTTTGATCCTGCTGATGGCGCTGGCGCTGAAACTGCCACCGCCGGCGCCGCGCCCTTCGGCTCAGCCAGCGGACCCGCCGGAGGGCACTGACTTGGCAACCTTCCCGTCAGGGCCGTCCTGCCGGTTTGCCTTGATGCCGGCGCGCACGCCGTTCCTGATGGCGGACACGATTCCGGAGCGGGCAGGACGCCTGCTTCCCATCAGCCGGGACGCCAGCACCCGTCGCCTGATCAGCCGGATTCTGGCCGTTCGCAAAATTTTGCGCGCGCCCGATGCCGCCGCTCTGCGTCTGGCCCGGATCATCGATCGCCTGAAAGCGCGGCAGGAACCCCGCCCGCTGGTCGGCGCCGCGTCCCAGGCCTTTCGCCTCGGCCCGGAACTCGGGGCCGTGTCCACTGCCCTGCCCGGCCTTATCAATGCGGCGCTGGAAACCTGGGAAAATTCCGGATGAGGTCACCTGAAATCGGACCCCCTTGCCGGAAACGCTGCGGCGTTTCCGGACACACCCGCATCCTCCCCCGCTGGCGGGGGAGGAAATCTATTGCTACGCGCCCACCTTGCACACGCAAAGCTTGTTGCCGTCCGGGTCCCGGAAATAGGCACCATAGAAGGTCGGCATGCGCTCGCCGGGCTCGCCTTCGCAGGTGCCGCCCAGTTCCAGCGCCTTCTTGTAGGCGCGGTCGACCGTTTCCCGGTCCTTGCAGGCCAGGGCCGGCATCACGCCATTGCCCACGGATGCCGCTTCACCGTCATAGGGCCCGCCAATGCCGATCATCGGCTGGCCCGGCCCGACGCCGTAGAATTGCAGCCGATCATTGGCAAACACGCGCTGGCCGCCCAGTTCGCCGATCACGGCGTCATAGAATTCCAGCGCCTTTTCCTTGTTGTTCGATCCCAGTGTCACATAGGCCAGCATGTCGATTCTCCCTGAATGCTTCTTCGTGGCGGCGGGAACGCAATCATGGCGCGGCAATCCGCGCAAGAGGTGACGCTACGGGCATGCTTGACGTTTACGTCAGCGTTTGATCAGACACGGGGGCAAACAGTCAAAGGAATGAGGAGTCCTCCCATGTCAGATATCCGTTTCGACGATCGCGTCGCCATTGTGACCGGGGCCGGTGGCGGCCTCGGCCGGTGCCACGCCCTCGAACTCGCCCGTCGGGGCGCCAAAGTGGTGATCAATGATCTCGGCGGCTCGATGGACGGCACGGGCGGCAATTCCGAAGCCGCCGAGGCGGTCGTCAAGGAAATCGAGGCCATGGGCGGCGAAGCCATTGCCAACGGATCCTCTGTCTCCGACGAGGCCGGCGTCAAGAAGATGATTGATGACACGATGGCCAAATGGGGCCGCATCGACATCATCATCGCCAATGCCGGCATCCTGCGCGACAAATCCTTCTCCAAGATGACCCAGGCTGACATCGACCTGGTGCTGGACGTTCACCTGCGCGGCACGTTCATGCCGGTCCACGCCGCCTGGAACATCATGAAGGAACAGAATTTCGGCCGCGTGGTCGTGACGACGTCCTCCACCGGCCTCTATGGCAATTTCGGTCAGGCCAATTACGGCGCGGCCAAGCTTGGCGTGGTCGGCATGATGAACACGCTGAAGATCGAAGGCGCGAAAAACAACATCAAAATCAATGCTGTCTGTCCGATTGCGGCAACCCGCATGACGCAGGGCCTGATGCCGGACGAAGTCCTCGCCCAGCTGAAGCCGGAATATGTCACGCCGGGCGTGATGAACCTCGTCAAGGATGACGCCCCGACCGGCATGATCCTGTCGGCCGGCGCCGGTGCCTTCTCCATGGCCCGCATCGTCGAGACCGAAGGCGTCTTTGTCGGCCAGGGCGAAGGCCTCTCGGCCGAAGCCGTCGCTGCGAAGTGGGACCAGATCACCGATGTCTCCACGACCAAGCCGGCCTTCCAGTCCGGCGGCGAGCATGGCCAGAACATCTTCGCGGCGGTTGCCGCCGGCATGAAAGGCTAGGCCTTTCGCCTTGCCAATGACGCGATCGGGGCGCAGGGTTCTCCCGTGAAAGGAGACTTCCATGCGCCTCATCGCCCTTGTCCTGTCCCTCACCCTTCTCGCCGGCTGCGCCTGGCTGGAGAAGCCCCCGGAAGACCTGCCGCCGGTTGAGGCAGAGGCGCCGCCGCCCGCTCCCGAAACACCAGATGACGCGCCCGCCCTGCCGATGACCGCCGGACTTGGCCAGACCTGCGGGGGCATCGCCGCCATCGCCTGCGAAGACGGCCTGTTCTGCAAGATGGATGACGGCGCCTGCCGCAACATTGCCGACGCCGCCGGCACCTGCGCCGAAGTCCGCCCCATGTGCACGCGCGAATACCGCCCGGTCTGCGGCTGCGACGGCAAGACCTATGGCAATGCCTGCGAGGCCCATGCCGCGATGACCAGCATCGCCAGTGAGGGCCCCTGCCTGCAGGAAACCGCTGGGGAGTAAAGCCTCAGCTTATTCCTGCATCGCCTTGAGATACATGGAATTTACCGGTCGCGAGAAGACGCGCTCAACCATCGGGACAAAGAATTCCAGCGGCTCGCTCTCATAGTCCGGGTCGAACGCAGCCTGGTCATAGAGATGGCAGAATTGCGCGCAGTGTTCATAGTGCGGGCTGTCCTTGAAATGCTCGCGCAGATTCCGGTCCAGGCCGATATGATGGAAGAAGTAATACCCCTGAAACGCGCCATGATTGGCCACCATCCAGTGATTGGCCTCTGACACGAATGGCTTCAGGATCGCGGCGGCAACATCCGGATGATTGTAGCTGCCCAGCGTGTCGCCGATATCGTGCAGCAGCGCGCAGACGACATATTCCTCGTCCCGCCCGTCCCGGTGCGCGCGGGTCGCGGTCTGAAGCGAGTGCTCCAGCCGGTCGACCGGAAAGCCGCCAAAGTCGCCATCCAGCAGGCGCAGATGATCGATGACGCGTTTGGCCAGCCCCTTGTTGAAGCTCTTTGAATGCTCGACGATGATGTCCCAGTCTTCCTTCGTGCCTTCCAGCATTTCCCGGAATTTCGCGCGTTCGCCCATTTCGTGCCCGTCGGCCATGTCGTTCTCTCCCGTTGTTTTGACGGCAGGATACACGGATGACGCGCGCGTCACAAATGGAAACGCCCCCGGACCTTGCGGTCCGGGGGCGCTCGGTGCGACGCGGTCATCCGGCTAGTCCCAGAGCGAACCGAGCGCGAGCCGTTCCCGCCAGGTATTGCGCGGCGGCACATGTGCTGGCCCGCAATCCGGACAGACATGATTGTGCAGCCTTTGCGCCAGCGTCCAGGCCGACTCGCCGGTCCGGACGCCGCACCCTGCCAGAACTTCGACCAGGCTCCGCAAATGGGCATCGCTCGGATCGTCATTGTTCTTCAGCAGCGCTTCGGCCAACCGCCAGCCCGCTGCATCCTGGCGCAAGGCCATGGCAACAGGCGGGCTGGAGGACTTCCGCACGGCGTAGACCGCCATCCGGCCCATGGCGAGATCGGACGCGAAGTCCCGCAGGCAGTTGCGGAACTCCAGCGCGATCTCGTTCAAGGCCTTGCGGGTCCGCACGGGTGCAAACCAGTCCGGCAAGGCAGGCGGTGCCATGACCCGACCGAACTCGGCCGGCTGCAAGGCGTCCGCCGCCATGTCGAACAGAGCCACCGAACTGGTCGCCCGGCCCCATCTCTGCACGATACGTCCCGCCTCACTGGCACCATGAATACGCAGCGCCAGCCGATAGGCCTCGGACAGGTCCTCCACGGCCTCCACGCGATCCGGCAGATTCACCAGAATGCCCGGAACCCGCAAGGCAGACGGAACTGCCGCAATCAGCCCCAACCGGTCAGCTTCGATCTGCGGCATGTGCCGCAAGACCTTCACCGCATCAGCGTCCGTGAAAAGCTTCAGGAGATCGGTATAAGCCTGTGCCTCCCATAGGATTTCCCCCATCCGGCCCAGGGCTTTCATGAGGCCACCTGGAGCCTCACCCTGCATGAGAATGCGGGCGAGATCCGCATCGCGGGCGCGCTCCACGGCGTGAACAATATCCACGCCATCATCGGCGGAACTGTTCCAGCGGCGCTCCAGCAGGATCGCCGCCGCATGGCGCCGCGCCGCCGGCAGGGTCAGGAACCCCGCATGCGGAGCCGGCCAGAAACGGGCGATCCGTTCAGCGTGCAAACCGGCCACATGGCCGAGCAAGGGCGTCGCTGCCGACGGCTTGCCAAACAGCAAGACGCCAGCACGGGTCATGGGCGCGCCCATGATCCACCTCCTTTCATACGATCCGACAGCTGATCTCTTCAGCCCTGGATCATCGAAGTTCAGATAATATCGATGTCAGGAAGCGACCGGCCAATGCGCGGGCGCCGCTGAGAGCGCTCCCCGCAACTGCGAGGAGCTGGTTATGCAAGTGCAATTCAGCTTCATCTCGTATCTTCCGGTTGGAAAGTCAGGCCATCCGCTCACGAACCGATGGCCTGACTGGAGTTGGGCGTATAGACGCCCCTGCGACATGTTGTCAACCTTTGACGCAAACAATTTGCTTCAGTGTGTGAACCACTTCCACGAGATCCGTCTGCGCGGCCATGACGGCGTCAATGTCCTTATAGGCCATCGGCGTTTCGTCAATCACGCCGGCATCCTTGCGGCACTCCACGCCATCCGTAGCCTGAACGTGATCCTCCAGAGAGAACCGACGCTTGGCTTCCGACCGGCTCATGGCGCGCCCGGCCCCGTGGGAGCAGGAACAGAACGAGTCTGCATTTCCTTTCCCGCGAACAATGAAGGATTTCGCCCCCATCGAGCCCGGAATGATGCCGAGTTCGTCCTTGCCAGCCCGGACGGCGCCCTTGCGGGTCACCCAGATATCTGCGCCGAAATGCCGTTCTCGCTCCACATAATTGTGGTGACAGTTCACGGCGTCCTTCTCCAGCGTGAAGCTGGGAAAGAACTCCCGCAAGGCAAACAGCACGCGGTCCATCATCACCTCTCGGTTCAGGCGGGCATAGTCCTGTGCCCAACTGACGGCCAACGTGTAATCGTCGAACAATTCCTCGCCTTCCACAAAGAAGGCCAGGTCCTTGTCCGGCACATGATAGCCGAGCACGCGTTTCTCAAGTGCTTCACGCGCCTCCCGGATGAAGTAGGAGCCGAGAATATTCCCCGTCCCCCGCGATCCCGAATGCAGCATGACCCAGACTCGATCAGCTTCATCAAGGCAGAGCTCGATGAAGTGGTTGCCGCCGCCCAATGTCCCCAGCTGCTTTGCAAATGCCGTGCGCTGGATACGCTTGTGCTTCTTCAGGATTACATCCAACCGGTCAGCCATGCCGGAAGCCCTGAGCGCAGTTGCTGCCCGCGCCGGGGTTTCCTTGTGGCTGCCGCCCCGGCCATTGCCAACCGGCACCTTCCGCTCGATTTCGCTGCGGATGGCCGCGAGGCTGTCCGGCAGGTCATTCGCCGTCAGGCTGGTCCGGATCGCCATCATCCCGCAGCCAAGGTCCACGCCCACAGCCGCCGGGATGATGGCGCCCCTGGTCGGGATCACGGACCCGACCGTGGCGCCACGCCCGAAATGCACGTCCGGCATCACAGCCAGATGGCTGTGAATGAAGGGCAGGCCCGCAACATTTTCCAGCTGTTCACGCGCTTGCGGTTCCACGGGCACACCTTTGACCCAGGCCTTGATCCGCCCGCCTGCGCTGGTTTCAATCACTTCAAAATTGCTCATCGTTCTCAGCTTCGTTTCAAAAAGCCCCTCCTGACAAGCCCTCCGCGCGGTTCCTTCGGGTTCGAAAGACATGAAAAAACCCTCCGGGCGATATTGCGCGGAGGGCGGCATAAGACCTGAAAAGGTCCCCAGGCTGACAGTCAGCCCTATCCAATCACCTCCATGCAGCAGCTATCGCACGCCTTGATCAGGCTGCGTTCTGCAAAACAGGCATATGGTTGTAGACGTCTCAACGGTCCGCTCCCGGATTGGAATGAGCGCGCCTTATGATGGAGACCGCAACGCAGGTCAACCTTTCGAGGAAAAATTATCTGATCGCTCTTCGGCACCTTCTGACCAAGGACGACCTTCAGACCGGACCATCACGAGCCCCGCGGCCCGGCACCGGAAGGCGCCCGTTCCGGATACACGGGTGCTACGGCTTGGTATTCCCTCCTACCCTTTAATGATATATCTTTTGGTCTTTTCTCGACATCATCGGACCTGCCTGCATGACCCTTCCAGCAAAACGCCACTTTCTCCAGATCGGGACCCAGACGGTTCATTACCGGGTTCAGGGCCAGGGCCCCGTGATCGTGATGCTGCACGATTCCCCACGCTCCTCCCGGCTTCACCTTCCCACCATGCATCGGCTCGCTGACAGGTTCACCCTGGTGGCGCTGGATACGCCGGGCTATGGCAACTCCTCGCCGCTCGACATTGCCGATCCCCGCATCGAGGATTTCGCCGACTCGCTGAACACTGTTCTGTGCACTTTGGGCATCGAACGCGCGCCGCTCTACGCACCTCATACCGGTGCCAAGATCGCGCTGGACTATGCGGCGCGCTATGGCCATCCCGCACGCCTGATCCTCGATGGCCTGTCGATCCCGACAGAACCAACGCCCGAAGACTTCATCCAGACCTATATGCAGCCCTTCGAAAAGGACCCTGCGGGAGCGTTCATCGCCAAAAAGTGGACCCACATTCGCGACATGACCCGCTGGTTCCCCTGGTTCGAGGCCAGCACCGCGACACGAATTCCATCCGAATATCCGGCGGAATGGATGCAGGATTACACTATCGATTTCCTGTCTGCCGGGCCGCACTATTCCGGCGCCTACGCGGCTGCGATGCGCTACCCACCGTTGCCGGCACTGGAGGCGATTACCGTTCCGACCATTGTCGGCGCCCGCGAAGACGATGTGCTTTATTCCAGCCTCGCGCGTGTTCCCGCGGACCGGAATGCCGCGCTCGCCATTGATCCCCTACCAGCCGAACCGGATGCCTGGTTTGACTGGCTCCGGACCCGCTTTGCCGAAGGGGCTGAAGCTGCAACAATAGCCTTTGTGCCGCCGGTGTCCGACCCGGGCCGGAGGGCCTATGTGGACGGGCCTGCCGGGCAGGTGCTGGTGCACCGCAGGGGAGATTCCGGCCGCACACCGCTCCTCCTGCTCGGTGCCCCGACCCCCAAGCAGGCCCTCCAACTCGCCGATGTGTTGCCCAACACGCTTCCTGTGCTCGTCCCGGAACTGCCGGGCTTTGGCGAGTCCGACGCCCTGGACACCCCCAGCCTGGCCGGGTTCGTCCAAACCCTCATCGCTGTCATCGATACGCTCGGTGGAGGAAAGGTCGACCTGCTTGCGCGCGATCTGGCAACGCCCCTGGCGCTTGCCCTCGTCCGGGCGCATCCCGACAAAATCGGCCGACTGGTTCTTGATGGCGGACTGGCCACCGGATCGATGCCCGCCCTGTCAGACCTTGACCTGCTCGTTCCGGATCTACCGTTCTGCTCTGCGGGAAGCCATCTCATGCAGGCCTGGCACATGTTGCGGGACAGCGAAGCGAGTTGGCCATGGTACGAAACCGGCATCGCGGCGCAGCGTCAGTTGCAGCCCCTGCTGGGCGCCGACGCCCTTTACGATGCTTTCCTCGGCATGCTCAAGCAACCCTTACATTATGGCGACTCGGTCCGCGCTGCTGTGGAAGGTGCCCATGCCGCACCGCCCGCCGAACTGCCCCATCCCTGTCTCGTCTTCACCCATGATCGGGATCCAGCCTATCTCGGCACGGAGCAGGCAGCCGCCGGCCTGTCAGCTGCTGTGCTCACCCGCCGCCCTGCGCAGATGGAAGACGCCGTACCGGCCATCGTGGACTTCCTGAAGGTCTGATACACCAGCGGGTCACGAAGAAGGGCCGCACAGGGCGGCCCTTTTCACAAGAGTTGAAATTCGGGACCCGGGCCCTAGCGACGCGTCAGTTCGACGAGTTCGTACCAGGTCTGCATGTATCCGCCGACGCCACCTTTCAGGAAGATTGAATCCTCGTCCGCCGTCACCCAGACATCATAGACCGGATGCGCCTCACCGCTGAGGCCGACCATGCCGCCATCATCATCGGAAAACCTGAAATGACGCGCCTCGAAGGTCCCGGCCTTCACGGTCACGGTTTCCTCACCGACATATTCCAGCTGGATCACCGATTCGGCCACCATGGGCGGCGTGGCACCTCGATGATCCGGAGACGGCAGGAATGTGCGCAGATTGCGCTTGTGGGGTCCTTTCGAGAGGTCCATCTTCTTGGTGATGTACGCATCCCCTGCAATCGGGTGCGTTCCGAAGCCGTCAAAAGTGCCCGCAATCGGCACGCGCTGCGACAGGCGGCCAATCGACGGTCCATAGCTTTCGCATTCGATGAATTCATCGGTCAGGCGGAAGAAACCTGCGCCCATGAAGGCGTCGCCCACCGTCAGGCGGACGAAGCAGTCCATCGGCATGTCATTCTCATCGAGACTGTAGGTAATATCGCGCAGAACCGTCGGATCCGGTTCCTCGATCTCGCACAGGGCGCGCAATGTGCGCTTGCCATCCGTATGCCGGGTGAACGTGAAGTGCTCGCGGCCACGCTCTTCACCTTCCCGTCCGGGCTTGTTGGACGTGTAGAGGATCTTTCCGTCAATTGTGGTGTGTTTCACACGTGTCTCCTTGTCGGGATTATATGTCTGATGGAAGCTAGAGCGGCGTGGCAATGCCGAGATAGCTGGCGAGAAGAATCAGGGCCCACAGGCACAGCACTGCCGGCCGGGTCCGTGCCAGCACATCGGCGATCGTCTTGTCGGAGTCCGGCGTCGGCCCGGTGGTCGACAGGGTCACAATGGCCGGGATCAGCGGTTTCAGCAGCACCCGCACGATCAAACCCATGACGATGGCCAGCCCCAGAATGATCATTTTGAGGCCGACGAACAGCGGATAGTCGAGCAGCCCGAACGCGACCGAAAGCCCTGCGCCCAACAGGCCGGCGAGGGCGAGGTACCGGATTCCCATGTCGACGGATTTGTACCATGGATTGGGCGCACCATGATTGAGATGCACCATCCAGGCGAGCCCCAGCCAGACCAGGCTGGCGAGCCAGACGAGGCCAACAAGCAAGGGGGACACGGCAATCCAGCCCTTCGCAACCGCCAGGGTGAACCCCGTCGGAAAAGCCATGATCAGCGCGGTCCGCGGCGCCATGTCGATATCGTTCAGGATCTTCAGGGCCAGCATGCGTTCGGGTACGGACCGCTTTGAATCGGTCAGGAAGCCCGAACTGTAGAAGGCCCCGAGATCCCCGCCAAGCCAGTAGATCGGGATCAGGACATGAAGCAAAGTAATGAGGGCGAGCGTCATGAAGTCAACTCCGTGGAGGACGCCGGACAGGCGTCAAGAAAGCTCCTGAGGGTCGCCAGCCGCCGCGCGGCAAAGTCCGGCTGTTCATAGGGTGGCAGGTCGGCGAACCCGGCAGCTTCAACCAAGCCGGCGATCTCCCGCGTCGATGCCAGCAGCGGATCGCTTTCGCTGGCAACCAGCAGGAGCGGCACCTTTACCTGCCGGAGGCGCTCGGCAGCCTTCCAGCGAAATGCGGCGCGGTAGTTCAGATGGTAGGTCTCACTGGCTTTCAGGACGTCCACCACCCAATCCTTCAGATCCTTCGCGCTGCCGAGACCGCCGGGACGCCGGGCCTCGGCCGAACGCTTGTACCAGGGAAAGAACACATACTGGTCGCGGCAAAACAGGAAGGCCTTCTGCAGATACGTTCCGTCGAGGTCTGCCGGGAATGGGTGCGCGTACTGCTCAAGATATTCCTGCAGCATTTCGTCCGACAGGTTCAACACGCCATCCGCGACAATGCCGATGACCCGGTCCGGAGCCAGTATGGCCAGTTCCGCGGCAACGCAGGCCCCTGTATGTGATCCGTAAACGAACACCTCGCCCAGATCGGCCACATCCATGAATTCCAGCATGGCGGCGGCCAGATCCGTCACTTCGGGGTGTGACAGATCCAGCGCGTCACTGTCGCCATTTCCGGGCGTGTCCGGCGCGACCACATGACAGGTTTCGGCCAGGCCCGATATCAACCCACCCAGCTGCCGGGCGCTGCCGGGCGATGCATGTATCAACAGGATGGTGCGGCCCTGCCCGGCTTCCCGGTAGTGCATCTGGCCGTGCCGGAGGTCTGCAAACCGTCGGCGCGTTTGCTTGTCCGGTTGGGGCCTATCCATCCAGTTCAACCACTTCAAACAGGGCCCCGTCCGGAGATGTCAGAACACCAACCCGCCTGCCGCCATACATTGGCCCCCCGCGCACGACGGGCGGCGATGTCCAGTGCGCCTCGAGCCGGTCGAAATCCGGATAGGTGAGGGTCGTGATGCTGACGCCGGGTGGCAAGGCGCCCTCATGCGCCGGGCGCGGTGTGGCACCAGCCGGGTACTGGTCCAGTTCGATGAAGACTTCACCCTTCCATTTGGCTGTCACCAGTTCATGCTTGCTGTCCTCCGGCAGGCCGAAGGCTTTCGAGATCATCGTATAGGCAATGGCCACGGGATCGATCATCTCGAATCCGAAAACATCCCGGACCCAGGCGATGTTTGCAAGCAGGTCTGCGCAGGCAAGCACCATGATGAATGGTCGGTCGATCAGCGATTGAGGACTGGGCAGGCCGCTCGCCGGGTCGTCCACACGGATCTCGGTCAGATAGACGATCTCCTTGTCCGGCCCGCGCACCTGCATCGGCTTGACGGTCGGAAATCCATCAAGTGGCTTGGGCGGCCCGATGATTTCGAACTCGGACTGCTCCATGCGGGCATTCACCGCTTCAACATCCTGCACGCAGATTTCCGTGGCGGCCCAGCCATAGGTGCGGATCGGCTCGTATGCTTCCACGACATCCGCTTCAATGAAGCGGAGGAAAACCTCGGCGCCGGATGCGGGCTGCATCACCACATAGGGCCTGCCGGCACTGGCGGGGGCATTCCAGCTGGCAGCCAGTTCACCGGGTACCTCGCCCTGCTCCACCACGGCATAATCCAGCCATTTGGCGTATCGCTCTGCGCTCTCAGCCACGTCCCGGACCATGAGGGTCGCACATTTCAGCAAGGTCATTCGGCAGTCGCCCTGTCAGGTTGCGGGCGCACGCAACGCCCGGATCACATTTGATATATCTTTTGTGGCGGGAAAGGAATTGTTTGGCAAGAGCTCGCCACGCTCGAGGGCCATCCGTTTCGATCTTTTATCCGCAACTGGGACAGTTTGCCCCGCATGGGCCGGGAAGGAAAACGCCCGGCACAGAAAACTGTGCCGGGCGCCGCGGGCAAGGCCGGGAATGCGGGAGGTCCGGGGCCTTGCAGTCTGACGGCGGGAGGCAACGGGGGGAGGAAACCTGTGCCGTCAGTCCACGTTCTGGTGTCGAAACACACTTGAGGAAAGGGAGGGGTCAGTCAGATTGCAGCCGGGCGATCACCTTTCCCATGGATTGGCCGGACAGGAGATGCTCGATCGCATCCTGCACGCCTTCAAGCCCTGTAAACATCTGCTCATCGAACACGACTTTCAGATCACCCACCGCAAAGCGATCAAACATCCAGGCCCGCGCCGCCGGCCAATGGTCTGTCAGCAGGCCATTCATGAAACCGCGCACAGACGCACCCTTGTAATAAAGCTTGTTGCCGACACGCGGACCGGTCACGATTTCCGGACGCCCTTCCAGATCCTGCGCAGCCCCGCTCACCACGACCCGTCCGTGCGGCGCGACATTGTCGAGAAAGGCATCGAATATGGAGCCGCTGACCGTGTCGATGGCTACATCCAGCCGGTCCCTGTATTCCTGCGCGAGCACGTCGGGCACGGATTCCGACTTGTAATCGATGGCCCGGTCTGCACCCAGCGACGTCACGAAGGCGGTCTTCTTCGGACCGCCGCACACGGCCACGACATGGCACCCGTGATGCTTGGCGATCTGGACCAGCAAATGCCCCAATCCGCCAGCAGCGGCGGAGATGGCGACCGTGTCCCCCGGCTTGAGCTGTGCGATATGGGTCAGCGCCAGATAGGCCGATACACCCGTCGACGCCAGAACAAGCCATTCCGGCCGCGTGTCGGGCACCTTGATGAAGCCAGCCGCAGGCGCGATGTTCCATTCCCGATAGCCTGACGGGAAACGTGTCGTCACAACCGCATCGCCCTCGGCAAATTCCGTGACACCCTCGCCGCACGCCTCGACGGTCCCCATCGCTTCGACGCCGGTCAGGGTCGGCAGGCCGATGGAGACATAGTCCACCGCATTGCGGGCAATCTGTGTGTCGAAAATGCCATTGATGCCGCAATACAGGTTGCGCACCTGCACCTCTCCGGGACCGGGGGGCCGCCGGTCCAGATCGACCGTCCGGCTTCCGGCGCGGAACGTCTCGGCAAATTCATGCAGTTCAATGGCCTTGTAGGTCAGGGTCACATGTCACCTTTGGTTTCAGCGGGATATTGAGCCAGCACGCATCCGGCACGGTCCCGGTCGGAGCGCACGCAATACGTTCGCTTGCGGATTATTAGCGTACGAGTTCGTCGCCGAGCTTCTCGGATGCAACATCCTCGGGCGCATCGGCAGCTTCGTTTCGCTGTTGCAGGATGCGCATCACGCGCGCCAGGTATTCCTGGGTCCACAGCCCACGTTCCTCCGCCGCCTTCTTGTCCGGTGTGTAGGCCTCGATCTCTTCCCGGCTCAGCACGCCCTTGGCCTCGAGCAGGCGCTCCAGCGTGTCAACGCGCTGGCGGGCCACCACCAGCTCCTGGGAAACCGCCAGCGTGATGTTCAGCACAGTCTCGATTTCCTCGTCGAGAAACCAGGGACGTTTGCCTGCGGCCTTTGCGCCGGCGCCGGCGAGGGCTTGTTCAATACTCATCAGACGCGCGCTCCAATCACGTGCCACGCCGCCTTGCGGCCATAGTCTTCACTGTCATCGTCGGCGGCATCCGGGAACAAATCCTTGTCCACCACGGCCGTCACGCCCCCATGGATCAGGGACGCACGGTCAAAACCGGCCTGCTCCATCTGCGTGTCGAGATCCAGCTCGTGCATGCGGCTCCAGAAGGGTTCATTATTGTAGAAGGCATCCCAGTCGCGCATTGCCTGTTCGTACAGGGACATTTCGTCCGTGTACTGGGGCTGCTCGACATGAAGGACAATGCCGCCCGGCTTCACCAGCCGGCGGGTTTCGTTGAAAATGTTGCGCAGGGCATTCGACGACAATTCATGCAGGAACATGGTCGTCTGGATCCAGTCGAAGCTTTCATCCTCGAACATGGAGAGGTCCTCTCCGCTGGCCTGCACGAACCGGACATTGTCGACCCCGAGCGACTTGGCCCGCGCCAGGCCGTAGCGCAATACCGGTGCGCCAAGATCGACAATCGTCATTTCCGCGTCGGGATAGGCCTGGGCAATCGGCAGGCTGCTATGTCCGACCGTGCCGCCGATCTCCAGGATCTTCTTCGGCTTGAAGTCCGGCAGATTGGTCTTCACCCAGTTCACGACCGCGTGGCCGCCACCATCGGTATATTTGCCAAGCATACCGGCCGTGGTCACGAAACCGGCATGATCATAATTGGCCCCGTTGGTGACATCGCCGGGGAAGTATTCCGTGTGATAGCTGCCCGGCATGCAGTGATGGTCCACGCCCGATACATAGCGCGGCACCTTGATGGCTGGATTGAGCTGCAGCCGGTCATCATCGCGCGTCAGCTTGTCGGCAATCTCGGCCAGGCGCTCGCTCTGGCGCAGAGCGGTCCAGCGACCGGCCTGCTGGCGTTGCTCCATCGTGGCCCGGCGCAGGGCTGACCAGAATTTGTAGGCATAATCGCCCAGCATGGCCTTGCGCGCCTCGTGGCGGTTCGCCATGTCCCGTCCCGTCTTCTTGCGGAATTCCGGCTCCACATTCTGTTCGAACGAGGTCTTCACCCCCGGCATGATCCGGGTCGAAAGGTGCCGGTTCATCTGGGCGAGATAATTGATCCGCTCGACTTCATCATGGCTGGTTTCCGGAAAGATTCCGTGGCGCCCCACCACGCGGTAATCCGGAGGACCATCATAGGCGACTTCGGTAGGCTTGCTCGAATCTGTCACGACCGGATTCCTCCTGCTAAAATGATATACCAATTGTGTCAGGACTGACCGGCGCTGGCAAGTGGGGAGCGCCCAACTGCCGCATGGCCGGGAATCCGCCCTGCAAACAGTCAATTCTGCCGCCGGATTGACCGTCCTGTCTCGTCAATACGTATATGAACCGAACGCAGCCGTCCGCAAGCAAGCGTCTAGTCTTCGACAGTCCGCTGCGGGGCATCTTCCTCGAGGAAGCGGAAAATGGCGTTCAACTGGTTCCGGTTGAGCTGCGAGACCGGCGGCATGGAAGTGCCACCAAGACCAGCCCCGGCAGGATCAATCACATAGGTACGCAGCCGCGACAGCTTCCAGCGACCGTCAGCCTGCGACAGCGCCGGCGAATACGGATATCCTTCCGTCGCGCCGATCCGGCTGCCGACAATGCCGGCCAGTGGCGGCCCCACCGCCGCTTCGCCATTCAGGGCATGGCAGGAAGCGCATTTCCAGCGAAACAGGTCCTGCCCCCAATTTTCCGACACCATGTTTCCAAGGGTCACTTCGAGCGCCTCGACCTCGTCAAACCCGGACAGCTCGAATGGAGCTGCGTCTGCTGCATCGTCCTCATGGGTTTCCGGATCCCGCACGATCACCAGAGTCTTGTCATCCCGCATGAGGGCAAGGCGTCCGTCGTCCAGGAAGATCATGTCTCGAATGCGTCCCCCCATCGGAATCGGCTCGGCATAGATCGCCGTGTCGCCATCCAGCCGGATACGAAACAGGGACTGGCGCATCAGCGATGACACCAGAAGGTCACCGCGCCAGATGCCAAACGCCTCGCCGGCCTGCGGCATGGCAAGTATCTGCGACGTGGCCACGGACGGAACAAAGGCATAGACCGGCTTCTCATATCCGTCATGGCGCCCCTGCGCGACGGACCAGCGCAACGGGATTCGCGGATATCCCGCCTCCCCATAGCTGAAGCCCAGCGACACATAAGGCCAGCCATAATTGCCGCCTTTCCGGATCAGGTTGACTTCGTCCCCGCCCTGCGGCCCGTGCTCGGTCGTCCAGATCCGGCCCTGATCGTCCACTTCCAGCCCTTGCGCATTGCGCAGACCTTCCGCAATCACTTCCACCATTCCCGTGTCCGGATCGACCAGCAACAGGCTGGCCAGGTCTCCCGGCGCGCCAGCCTCGACCCGCTCATTGCGGTTCTTCTTCCCGCCAAAACCGAAATCCCCCACGGTCAGGTAGAGGCGTCCATCATCGGATTCGTGCAGGCGCCCACCACTCATATGGCCGTCAAATCCGTAATCGACATCCGCCAGATCGATGCAGGGATCAATCTCGTAAACCGTGTCGAAATCCGACACCGCCACGGGAATGCCGTTGGCGATCGTCACGTCGGCGCGCGACAGGCGAGTGCAGATCTGGCCACTATCCTGAAAGTGATGATGCGTCACATAGAGATCATGCAGGTCTCCGCCGCGATGTTGCAGCAGGATGTCATGGGCGCGGAAGACCTTCCTGTTGAACTCGATCTCGTCCCAGGCGCGATGTTCGCGCAGCGCATCGAAATTCATCGGCACGCCCGACTCGAGATATCCAATCGCGCCGGAAGCGAGGTCGAGATACCCGATCCGGCCGAGGCCGGTGACGAACAATACGGTCTCGCCGACCGCGTCCAGCCCGCCCCCATCGACAACTCCGTCCACATTGCCCAGCGGGATTTCCAGGGTTTCGATGGTCTGCAGGCTGGTCTCCTGCGAAACCCACCCCAGGGCCGGCTCAACCGGGGCTGGCGGCGCGACGAGCCGAGCCTTGACCTTGCCTGCCAGGCCGGACTCCAGCAGCACCACCCCGCTGCCGACCCCCGCCACAAACACGCAGGCAAGTCCGGCCAGCAGAACCCAGTATCGTCTCAATCCGGCAATGCGTTGCAGAATGTCCTTCACCTCGCCCCGCTCCCCCGCGTCTGTTCCCCATGGGCGTAGCGCGGAGGCGTCGGCGGCGTCCAGCGCATTCCCCCTTCACGCTAGAGTAGTTTCCGGAACACCCGCGGATTTCGGGCACAAAAAACCCCGGATGTGTCCATCCGGGGCATTTTGAAATTTCTGGCAAAGCCGGGAAACGCTAGTCTTCCATGGCTTCCAGTTCGGCCTCGTGGCGGGCACGATCCGCAGCGCCCTTGGCGCTCTCGTCGCGGTCAACCAGTTCAAGCACGGCAACCGGCGCATTGTCGCCATGGCGGAAGCCGGCTTTCAGCACGCGGGTATAGCCGCCATTGCGGTCCTTGTAGCGCTCGCCCATGACGTCGAACAGCTTGCGGACAGCGTCCTCGTTGCGGACTTTCGCGAGCGCCTGGCGGCGAGCCGTCAGGTCGCCCTTCTTGGCGAGGGTCACCAGCTTGTCCATGAGCGGAGCCATTTCCTTCGCCTTCGGAAGGGTGGTCACGATCTGCTCATGCTCGATGAGGCTGGCAGCCATGTTCGCGAACATCGCCTTGCGGTGCGATGTCGTCTTGTTCAGTTTGCGGTATCCAAGGCGATGGCGCATTGTCGTGTTCCTTAAGGAGGTGGTCAGGCCCCCGATTGCTCAGTGGGCTAGAGGTGGTCGTCGTATTTCTTGGCGAGGCCTTCGATGTCTTCCGGCGGCCAGTCCGGCACTTCCATGCCGAGGTGCAGGCCAAGACCGGCGAGGACTTCCTTGATCTCGTTCAGGGACTTGCGGCCGAAATTCGGCGTGCGCAGCATCTCTGCTTCGGATTTCTGGATCAGGTCACCGATGTAAACAATGTTGTCGTTCTTCAGGCAGTTTGCCGAGCGAACGGACAATTCAAGCTCATCGACCTTCTTGAGCAGGACCGGGTTGAAGCCGAGATCGGTTTCTTCGGTCTGCGTGCCCGTATCAACGGTCGGCTCTTCGAAGTTGATGAACAATTGCAGCTGGTCCTGCAGGATCCGCGCGGCATAGGCCACGGCGTCTTCCGGCGTCACGGACCCGTCGGTCTCGATGTCCAGCGTCAGCTTGTCATAGTCCAGAACGGTCCCTTCACGGGTGTCCTCGACCTGATAGCCCACGCGGCGGACCGGGCTGTAGATGGCGTCGATCGGAATGTAGCCGATCGGGGCATCTTCCGGACGGTGCGCCTCGGCCGGGACATAGCCCTTGCCGGTCGCAATCGTGAACTCCATGCGCACTTCGGCGCCCTCATCCAGCGTACAGATGACGTGGTCGGGGTTCAGGATCTGGGTGTCACCGGAGGTCTCGATCTGGCCGGCCTTCACTTCGCCCGGACCTTTTGCCTTCAGCACCATGCGCTTCGGCGTGTCGCTTTCCATGAAGATGGCGACCTGCTTCAGGTTGAGCACGATGGTCGTGACATCCTCACGCACACCCTGGATGGCGGAGAATTCGTGCACGACATTGTCGATCTGGACGCCGATGATGGCCGCACCCTGCAGAGAGGACAGCAGCACGCGGCGCAGCGCGTTGCCGAGCGTCGTACCATAGCCGCGCTCCAGCGGCTCGATGACGAGCTTCGCCTTGCGCTTGGCATCATATCCGGCCTGGACGACAGGACGGTTCGGACGGATCAGCACTTTCCAGTTACGGTCATTGACGTTGGTGGCTTCGATGTCTGCCATGGGCGACGGATCCTCAGAGATGGGTCTGGCGAGACGAAATTGCCTCGCCGGAGAAAAACGAACTAGACGCGGCGGCGCTTCGGCGGGCGGCAGCCATTGTGCGGAATGGGCGTCGTGTCGGTAATGGCGGTGACGGTCAGGCCGGCAGCCTGGAGGGCACGCAGGGCGCTCTCGCGACCGGATCCCGGACCGCGCACGCTGACTTCAACCGTCTGCAGGCCGTGGTCCATGGCCTTCTTCGCAGCGTCTTCCGCGGCCATCTGGGCGGCGTACGGGGTCGACTTGCGCGAACCCTTGAAGCCCATCATGCCGGAGGACGACCACGAGATCGTGTTGCCCTGGGCATCGGTGATCGTGACCATGGTGTTGTTGAAGCTGGAGTTCACATGAACCACACCGGAGGTGATGTTCTTGCGCTCTCTACGGCGGACGCGGGTCGTTTCACGAGCCATTGAAGACTATCCTATTTCTTCTTGCCGGCGATCGGCTTGGCCGGACCCTTGCGGGTGCGGGCGTTGGTGTGAGTCCGCTGGCCGCGAACCGGCAGCTTGCGGCGGTGACGGAGACCACGGTAGGAACCGAGATCCATCAGGCGCTTGATGTTCATCGACGTGTCGCGGCGCAGGTCGCCTTCGACCAGATAGTCGGCATCGATGGTTTCGCGGATCTTGATGACTTCGGCATCCGTCAGCTCGTTCACGCGACGGGTCGACTCAACGCCGACCTTTTCGATGATCTCACGAGCCATGGCCGGGCCGATGCCATGAATGTACCGCAGCGCGATTTCCACGCGCTTGTTGGTCGGGATGTTAACGCCTGCAATACGGGCCAAGGCCGGTTCTCCTCAAGCGGACTGTTCAAACATAAAGAGCGCGCCAAGCCGGAATGGGTCCGCCTTGCGCGCCGGCGATTAAGCCTAAAGCTAAGAAACGAGGCTTATAGCGATGGAAATTAACGCGTCAACCGCGGAATCCCAGCTTTAAGCCGTCTCTTTCAGGGCCGTGTCGATGTCGGCTGCAACCGCCTCGATCGTGCCCATTCCGTCGACTTCCACAAGGATACCCCGTTCGGCATAAATCGGTACCAGCGGGGCGGTGTCCTCATAGTATTTTTCGAGTCGTTTCGAGAACGTCTCGGGATTGTCATCCTTGCGGCCCTGCTCCTCGAACCGCTTGGTGACGCGTGCCAGAAGCTTGTCGTCATCCACCAGGATCCGGATCACCCGGTTGACCGCCTGGCCGCGGGATTCCAGCAGACGGTCCAGCGCTTCGGACTGGCCGACCGTGCGCGGGAACCCGTCAAAGATGAAGCCCGGCGCACCGGCCTGGACTTCCAGCTGTTCATCGATCAGGGCGATCACGATCTCGTCGGAGACAAGACCGCCTTCGTCCATGATCTGGGCCACCTTCTGCCCGAGCTCCGATCCGGAGGCACGTGCGGCGCGAAGCATGTCGCCCGTGGAGAGCTGGACGAAGCCCCGCTCCTCGACCAGGCGCTTCGCCTGCGTGCCTTTCCCGGCCGCCGGCGGCCCGAACAGAATAAGGTTCATCTCTTGCGACCCCCAAGTTTCGACTTCTTGATCATGCCCTCATACTGGTGGGCGATCAAATGCGACTGAATTTGCGTTACTGTATCCATCGTAACAGACACAACGATCAGAAGAGAAGTACCGCCGATATAGAAAGGTATCTCTGGGAAATATCGCCGCAGCAGTTCCGGAAGGATACAGACGAACATCAGGTACAGGGATCCGATGGTCGTCAGCCGGGTCAAAACATAGTCAATATAGGCCGCCGTGTTCGACCCGGGACGGATGCCGGGGATGAATCCGCCATACTTGCGCAGATTGTCCGCCGTCTCTTCCGGGTTGAACATGATGGAGGTGTAGAAGAAGGCAAAGAACATCACCAGCACGGCATAGGTGATGATGTAGGTCCAGGATCCCGGTGCGAAATTCGTCGCCAGCCAGCCCAGGGCGCCGCTCACGGCGCCGGAGGCTTCGGCGTCGGCGGGATTGCCACCCAGGAAGCCAACCGCCGTCAGCGGCAGCATCAGCAGCGCCGAGGCAAAGATCGGCGGGATAACACCCGACGTGTTCAGCTTCAGCGGCAGGAAGCTCTTCTGCCCCTGCGCCACGCCATGCGCCTGTTGCCGTTTCGGATACTGGATCAGCAGGCGTCGCTGCGAGCGCTCCATGAACACGATGAACACGACCAGCGCGATCACCATGGCCGCAATGGCCACGACAAAGGCGACGTTGACCGATGTGGTCCGCGCCTGCGAGATCAGGTTGAAGATGGCCTTCGGCATCTCGGCAATGATGCCGGCGAAGATGATCAGCGAGATGCCATTGCCGATGCCGCGCGCCGTGATCTGCTCGCCCATCCACATCAGCAGCATCGTGCCCCCGGTCAACGTCACAACGCCGGTCAGGATGAAGAACCAGGACGAGATGCCGTCAATGCGCACGCCGGCCAGGCCCGCCGCAATGGCGAAGGACTGGACCAGGGCAAAGCCCAGCGTCAGGTAACGGGTGTACTGGTTGATCTGCTTGCGGCCCGACTCACCTTCCTTCTTCAGCTTCTCCAGCGTCGGGGACGTGGCGGTCAGCATCTGGATGATGATCGAGGCCGTGATGTAGGGCATCACGTTCAGGGCGAAGATGCCCATCCGCTCCACGGCACCCCCGGCAAACATGTTCATGTTGCCGAGCAGGCCACCGGACTGGCTTTCGAAGAACTGGGCATATTGCTGCGGGTCGAGGCCCGGCAGCGGGATGAAGGTCCCGAGCCGGTAGAGGAAAAGGATCCCGAGAGTGAAAAGGATCCGATTCTGCAGGTCCTTGGCTTTGGCAAAGCTCCGGAAATTCATGTTCCGAGCCATTTGTTCAGCAGCATTCGCCATGGGCCGCTTGACCTCCCTGAAAAAGCGTTCGCCGCCTAAATCGGCGGCGAAACAGTATTTGTGAAGGGGTTACCGGAAAAAACCGCCGATTATTCGTCAGCAGCGTCTTTCGCCGGGCCCGTGACGGTCACTTTGCCGCCAGCCTTCTCGACCGCTTCAATAGCGGCCTTGGAGGCGCCTGTCACAGTGATATTCAGATTCTTCGGCGCGTCACCTTTCGCAAGCAGGCGGACGCCGTCGCGAACATTGCGCACCAGGCCGGCAGCCACCAGCGACTCTTCGGTCACGTCCTTGGCATCCAGCTTGCCGGCAGCAATCGCCTTGCCGAGACGGCCGAGGTTCACCCAAGCATGCGTCTTGGAATTGCGGGCGGTGAAGCCACGCTTCGGCAGGCGCATATAGATCGGCATCTGGCCGCCCTCGAAGCCGTTGACGGCAACACCGGAACGGGACTTCTGGCCTTTCACACCGCGACCCGCCGTCTTGCCCTTGCCAGAGCCGACGCCGCGGCCAACGCGCATGCGGTTCTTTGTTGAGCCCTCAGCGGGAGACAATTCGTTCAGTTTCATCGGTCTATCTTTCGATATCGTGCGGCTGAAAGTGGCGGCGATTACTCGCCGACCACCTCAACCAGGTGAGCCACCTTGCGGATCATGCCCCGCACGGCAGGCGTATCTTCAAGTTCCTTGGTCCGGCCGACCTTGTTCAGGCCGAGGCCGACCAGCGTCTGGCGCTGCTCAGGCTTGCGGCCGATCGGGCTGCCGGTCTGGCGGACAGTGAGTTTGCTCTTGGCCATTCCCGTGCCCTCTCCTAGTTCGTCGCGTCAGCCATGCCGGCTTCGGACGCGCCATCATTGCGGCGGCCGACGACATCCTGAACCTTCAGGCCACGCTTGGACGCAACGGTCCGCGGGCTGTTCTGCTCTTTCAGCGCGTCAAAGGTTGCACGCACCATGTTGTACGGGTTGGACGAGCCGATCGACTTGCCGACCACGTCCTGGACACCCAGAACTTCCATGACAGCACGCATCGGACCACCCGCGATCACGCCGGTACCCGGAGGGGCGGCACGCAGGACCACCTTGCCGGCGCCGTGACGGCCCTTGCCGTCATGGTGCAGGGTGCGGCCTTCGCGAAGCGGCACGCGAACCATGTTGCGCTTGGCTTCTTCGGTTGCCTTGCGGATCGCCTCAGGCACTTCGCGGGCCTTGCCCTTGCCGAAGCCTGCGCGGCCCTTCTGGTCACCGACGACGACCAGGGCAGCAAAACCGAAATTCTTGCCGCCTTTGACCGTCTTTGCGACGCGGTTGATGCCAACCAGCTTGTCGACGATGTCGGACTGCTCCTCGTCGCGATCGCGATTCCGGCGGCCTCTTCCTCTTTCTTCAGCCATAGGGCCTCTCCTTAGAATTTGAGACCGCCCTCACGGGCGGCGTCTGCCAGGGCTTTCACCCGGCCGTGGAACATGTAACCGCCGCGGTCGAAGATCACGTCCTCGACGCCGGCCTTCTTCGCGCGCTCCGCGAGAGTCTTGCCGACCAGTGCAGCCGCTGCGGTGTCACCACCGGTCTTGGCCGAACCGAGCACGTCCTTCTCCAGCGTCGAGGCGGAAGCGAGCGTGATGCCCTTCTCGTCATCGATGATCTGGGCGGAGATATTCTTGTGGCTGCGCGCAACCGACAGGCGCGGACGGCCTTCGGCGACCTTCCGGAGCTTGGTACGAACGCGCTGGGCGCGGCGCAGCATCTTATCGCGTGAACTTTTCATGGGCTTACTTCTTCTTGCCTTCCTTGCGGCGGACATATTCGCCCTGATAACGGATGCCCTTGCCCTTGTACGGCTCAGGCGGACGGAATTCGCGGATCTTCGCGGCCGTTTGGCCAACAGCCTGCTTGTCAGCACCCGAGACGATCACTTCGGTCGGCTTCGGCGCTTCCAGCTTGATGCCGTCCGGCGCCTTGAAGATCACGTCGTGCGAGAAGCCGAGCGCGAGTTTCAGGTCATTGCCCTGCATCTGTGCACGATATCCGACGCCAACCAGTTCCAGCGTTTTCGAATAGCCGTTGGACACGCCTTCAACGATGTTCGCGGCGCGGGCACGGGCGGTGCCCCACTGCGTACGGGCGCGGGCGTCCAGCGCCTCGGCAAAGGTCGGCAGGCGGCGGCCGCGGGCCTTCTCGGCCTCGATCCGCTCGTTTGCAGCCTTGACCAGGTCCTCACGCGGCATCACGGACAGTTCGTTGTTCTCGAACTTCGGCGTGATCAGCTCGGACAGGACGAGCGACATTTCGCCCTTCGAGCCCTTGGCCGTGATGGTCTGGCCGTCGACGGTGACGGTCGTGCCGTTCGGCACTTCGATCGGGAGTTTACCAATACGTGACATGATAGCTCTCCTAGAATACGCGGCAGAGCACTTCGCCGCCCACATTTTCGCTGCGGGCTGCATTGTCAGACATCACGCCTTTCGAGGTCGAAAGGATCGAAATGCCCAGGCCATTGCGCACCAGCGGAATGTCGGAGACAGAAGAGTACACCCGGCGGCCCGGCTTGGAGACCCGCTTGATCTCCGAGATCACCGGCTGGCCTTCATAGTACTTCAGCTCGATTTCAATATTCTTGTGGCCGTCCTTTTCGACTTCGGCATAACCGCGGATGAAACCCTCTTCCATGAGGACTTCCAGCACGCGCATGCGAAGCTTGGACGACGGGGTGACGACTTTTGACATGCCGCGCATCTGGGCGTTCCGGATGCGGGTCAGCATATCACCGAGGGGATCAGAAATGTTCATCTTTGATATCCTCCCTCTCTACCAGCTGGACTTCACAAGGCCGGGGATCTGACCGTTCGAGCCAAGCTCGCGCAGCGCGATCCGCGACATCTTAAGTTTGCGATAGTAACCACGCGGACGGCCGGTCACCTCACAGCGATTGCGCACACGGTTTGCGGCCGAGTTACGCGGAAGTTCAGCCAGCTTGAGGCGGGCCTTGAACCGTTCTTCCAGCGGAAGATCCTCGTTCATGGCGACAGCCTTCAGCTCCGCACGCTTCGCAGCGTACTTCTCAACAAGCTTCTGACGCTTCTTGTTCTTCTCGATTGCGCTCTTCTTTGCCATGTCAGCAGATCTCCTGGCGCTAGTTCCGGAACGGGAAGCCACACTCGGCGAGGAGTGCCTTGGCTTCTTCGTTGGTTTCAGCCGTGGTGCAGACAATGATGTCCATACCGCGAACATCTTCCACCTGATCGTAATTGATCTCCGGGAAAACGATGTGTTCTTTGAGGCCCATTGCATAGTTGCCACGGCCATCGAAGCTCTTTCCGTTCAGTCCACGGAAGTCCTTCACGCGCGGCAGCGCAATGTTGGTGAGCCGGTCGAGGAACTCGTACATGCGCTCGCGGCGCAGGGTCACCTTGGCGCCCACCAGCATGCCTTCGCGCAGCTTGAAGCCGGCGATCGACTTGCGGGCCTTGGTCGCGACAGGCTTCTGGCCCGCGATCAGCTCCAGCTCGGCCAGGGCCGACTTGATCTTCTTGGAGTCGGAGACAGCTTCCCCGACACCCATGTTGATCACGACCTTGTCCAGTTTCGGAACCTTCATCGGGTTCGAATACTTGAACTGCTCCTGAAGCTTCCCGCGGATTTCCTCGCGGTACTTCTTCTTGAGACGGGGTTCGTATGCATCAGACATCGATGGACTCCCCTGAACGTTTGGCAAAGCGCGTCTTGCGGCCATGCTCGTCAATTTTGAAACCAACACGTACGGCTTTTCCGTCACGCGGATCGGCATGAGCCACGTTGGACACGTGGATCGGTGCTTCGAACGTCTTCAGGCCGCCCGGGTCGAACTGGTTCGGCTTCTGGTGCTTCTTGACGACGTTGACGCCGCGCACAACAACGCGGTTCTCGTCGACCAGCACTTTCAGCACTTCACCTTTCGTGCCCTTGTCACGGCCGGCGATCACGACAACCGTGTCGCCCTTCTTGATCTTGGCAGCCATCTTACAGGACCTCCGGGGCCATGTTCGCGATCTTGACCTGGTTCTTGCCGCGCAATTCACGCGGAACCGGGCCAAACACGCGGGTGCCGATCGGCTCACCATTATTGTTGATGAGGACGGCAGCATTGGTGTCGAAACGGATGGTCGTGCCATCCGGGCGATTGATGTCCTTCGCCACGCGAACAACGACAGCCTTGCGGACATCGCCCTTCTTCACGCGGCCGGTCGGAATGGCTTCCTTCACGGACACGACGATCACGTCACCGACAGACGCATACCGGCGTCCGGCACCGCCCAGCACCTTGATGCACTGGACACGGCGCGCGCCGGAATTGTCGGCGACGCGAAGGTTTGATTGCATCTGGATCATGCGTCACCTTCCCCGCCGGTCACAAGTTCCCAGCGTTTCAGTTTGGAGTGCGGAACACACTCCTGGATCGTTACGGTTTGACCCTCGACAGCCACATTGGCTTCATCGTGGGCGTGATACTTCTTGGAGCGGCGAACGATCTTCTTCATCACCGGATGGGTGAAGGTCCGTTCGACGCGAACCACGGCGGTCTTGTCCTGCTTGGCCGAGACCACGACGCCTTCCATAATACGCTTTGGCATGATCTCTCTCCTACGCCTGGCCTGCTTCGGCTTTCTCGCGGAGGATCGTCTTGACGCGCGCGATGTCGCGGCGGACTTCCTTCACTCGGGCCGTTTTCTCCAGCTGGCCGGTCGCCGTCTGGAAACGCAGGTTGAACTGCTCTTTCTTCAGCTTGACGAGCTCATCCTTGAGCTGGTCCACGCTTTTCGCTCTTACATCCTGGGCTTTCATGATCAGATACCCTCGATCCGCTTGACGACTTTCGTCTTGATCGGAAGCTTCGCAGCGCCGAGGCGCAGGGCCTCGCGGGCGATCTCTTCCGACACGCCGTCGATTTCGAACAGGATGCGGCCAGGGGCGACGCGGGCGACCCAGCGGTCGACAGAGCCCTTACCCTTACCCATCCGGACTTCAATCGGCTTGGCCGACACCGGCAGGTCCGGGAACACCCGGATCCACACCTTGCCCTGACGCTTCATGTGACGCGTCACAGCCCGGCGGGTTGCCTCAATCTGGCGCGCGGTCACCCGCTCCGGCTCGAGAGCCTTCAGGCCGAATTCGCCAAAGGCCAGCGACGTGCCGCCCTTGGAGTTGCCGCGGATCTGGCCCTTGAAGGCCTTGCGGAATTTGGTTCGCTTCGGTTGACGCATGACTTACGCTCCGGCGGCTTGCGCACCGGTGGCCGGTCCGCGCTGGTTTGCATTGGCACGGGCACGGGACTGGCCGGAAGATTCCAGACGCTTGTCCTGAGCCATCGGGTCGTGCTCCATGATCTCGCCTTTGTAGACCCAGACCTTGATCCCGATGATGCCATAGGTGGTTTCGGCTTCTGCGGTGCCGTAATCGATGTCGGCGCGCAGCGTGTGCAGCGGCACGGAGCCCTCTGCATACTTCTCGGTACGAGCAATCTCGGCGCCGCCCAGACGGCCGGACACCATGATCTTCACACCCTCGGCGCCCAGGCGCATCGCGGACTGGATCGCGCGCTTCATGGTGCGGCGGAACGAGGCGCGGCGCTCAAGCTGGCGGGCGATGTCGTCGGCGATCAGCGTGGCATCGATTTCCGGCTTGCGGATCTCGACCAGGTTCACGCGGACTTCGTCGTCCGTCATCTTCGACAGCACCTTGCGCAGGGCTTCGATGTCGCCGCCCTTCTTGCCGATCACCAGGCCCGGACGGGCGGTGTGGATCGTGATCAGGCATTTCTTGTGCGGGCGCTCGATGATGATTTTCGAGATGCCGGCCTGCTTCAGACGGCTGCGGATTTCCTTGCGGATCGCAATGTCTTCGTGCAGCAGGCGGCCATAATCGGCCGTGTCGGCATACCAGCGGCTGTCAGACGTCCGGTTGATGCCGAGACGCAGGCCGATCGGATTTACTTTCTGACCCATTATGCGGCCTCCGCTTCAACTGAGGTGTCACGCAGGATGATGGTCATCTGCGCAAAGGGCTTCTGAATGCGTGCAGCGCGGCCACGGGCGCGGGCCCGGATGCGCTTCATCACGAGGTTCTTGCCGACATGCGCTTCCGCAACCACCAGGCTGTCGATGTCGAGACCATGATTGTTCTCGGCATTGGCAATGGCGCTTTGCAGCAGCTTGCGGACATCCTGGGCCGGACGCTTCGGCGAGAACTGCAGCTGGGCCAGTGCGCGCTCGACCGGCATGCCGCGGATCTGCTGAGCCAGCAGGTTCAGTTTCTGCGGGCTGGAACGGTACATGCGCAGCACGGCGCGGGACTCGTTCGATGCCTGCTTCGGAGGATTCTTGGCCTTACCCATGGCTTACTTCCTCTTCGCTTTCTTGTCCGCACCGTGGCCATAGTAGGTCCGGGTCGGCGCGAACTCGCCGAACTTGTGACCGACCATTTCCTCGGAAACGGAAACCGGGATGAACTTGTTGCCATTGTGGACCTGGAAGTTCAGGCCGACAAAGTTAGGCAGGATCGTCGAACGGCGCGACCAGGTCTTGATCACGACGCGCTTTTCAGAGGCGCGCGCTTCTTCTGCTTTCTTGAGCAGATAGCCGTCTACGAACGGGCCTTTCCAGACAGAACGTGGCATGTCTTGCGGCTCCTCTTAGCGTTTCGCGTTGCGGCGACGGATAATCAGGCGATCCGTAGCCTTGTTCTTGCGGGTTTTCGGCCCGCGGGTTTTCTTGCCCCATGGCGTCACCGGGTGACGTCCACCGGACGACTTGCCTTCACCACCACCATGCGGGTGGTCGACCGGGTTCATGACGACACCGCGGACAGATGGGCGCTTGCCGAGGTGGCGCTTGCGGCCGGCCTTGGAGAGCACCTGGTTCATGTTGTCCGGGTTGGACACGGCGCCGACGGTTGCCAGGCAGCTGTCCATCACCATGCGAAGCTCGCCGGAGGCCAGCTTGATCTGGGCGTATCCGCCATCGCGGCCAACCAGCTGGGCATAGGTGCCGGCGGAGCGGACCATCTGCGCGCCCTTCTGGGGCTTCAGCTCGATGTTGTGGATGATCGTACCGACCGGAATGTTCTTCAGCGGCAGCGTGTTGCCCGGCTTGATGTCAGCCGTCTTGGACGTGACGACCGTGTCACCCACTTCAAGGCGCTGCGGCGCGATGATGTAGGACAGCTGGCCGTCTTCATACTTGATCAGCGCGATGAAGGCCGTGCGGTTCGGATCGTATTCCAGGCGCTCGACCGTCGCCGGCATGTCCCAGCGGTTCCGCTTGAAGTCGACCTTGCGGTACAGCTTCTTCGCGCCACCACCGATGCGGCGAGCCGTGATGCGGCCCTTGTTGTTGCGTCCACCGGACTTGGTCAGACCCTCGGTCAGCGCCTTGACGGGCTTGCCCTTGTGAAGGTCGGACTTGTCCACCAGCACCAGCTGGCGACGGCCCGGGGATGTCGGATTGAAAGTCTTCAGTGCCATGTTTCTCGTCCTTCTCCCCTAGAGGCCCGTCGTGATGTCGACGGACTGGCCCTCGGCGAGCGTCACGATGGCTTTCTTCATGTCGTTGCGACGACCTTCATAACCACGGAAACGCTTCGTCTTGCCCTTCTGGAGCAGGGTGTTGACCTTGGTAACCTCGACCTTGAAGAGCGCCTCGACGGCCTCCTTGATCGCTTTCTTGTCGGCGTCGATCGCCACTTCGAAGACAATCTTGTTGTCTTCAGCCACCAGAGTGGATTTCTCGGTGATCAGCGGACGGCGAATGACGTCGTAGTGATGTGCTTTTACGTCGGCCATGATTACTTAGCCTCCTTCGCGCCGTCGAAACGGGCCTTAATGCCTTCGGCCGCTTCCTTCGTGATGACGAGCTTCTTGCGGCGGAGGATGTCGTAGACATTCAGGCCGGCCACCGGCAGCACGTCGATGTTCGGGATGTTGCGGGCCGCCTTGGCGAAATTCGCATCCACGGTCGAACCGGAGATGATCAGCGCATTCTCGATGCCGAGACCGACGAACTGGCCAGCCAGCTCCTTCGTCTTCGGTGCCGTCAGCACGGCTTCGTCGAGCACGATGATCGCATCATCCTTGACCTTGGAAGACAGGGCGTGGGCCAGCGCCATCTTGCGGACCTTTTTCGGCAGGTCGTGCGCATGGCTGCGGACTTTCGGGCCGTGGGCCACGGAACCACCGACAAAGATCGGAGCATTCTTCGAGCCGTGACGGGCGCCGCCGGAGCCTTTCTGGCGGATATACTTCTTCGTCGTAACGGAGACTTCGCCGCGGGTCTGGGTCTTGTGCGTGCCAGCCTGGCGCTTGGCCAGCTGCCAGCGGACCGTGCGCTGCAGGATGTCGCCGCGGATCTCGTCGATGCCGAAGATCGCGTCATCGACGGTGATCTTTCCAGCCGACTTGCCGGCGAGGGTTTTGACTGCGAGTTCCATTATTCAGCACCCTCTTCAGTTGCTTCAGCCGCCGGGGCTTCTGCAGCGCCGGGAGCCTTGAACGAGCCAGCGGCCGGGGCCTCGGCCGGAAGGGCCTTCTTCACGGCGTCGCGGACTTCGACATAGCTGCCGTCATGGCCGGGCACGGAGCCCTTGACCAGGATCAGGCCACGATCAACGTCGGTGCGGACCACTTCCAGGTTCTGGGTGGTGACACGCTCGACGCCGTAATGACCGGCCATTTTCTTGTTCTTGAACACGCGGCCCGGATCCTGGTTCATACCCGTCGAACCGTGCGAACGGTGTGAGATGGACACACCGTGGGATGCGCGCAGACCACCGAAGTTCCAGCGCTTCATCGCACCGGCAAAGCCCTTACCGATCGTGATGCCGGCGATGTCGACTTTCTGACCCGGAACGAAATGGTCAGCCAGGACTTCGGAGCCGACTTCCGGCAGGTCGCCAGAGACGCGGAATTCCTTCAGCTTGCGCTTGGGCGCAACACCGGCTTTCGCGAACTGGCCGCGCATCGCCTTGGAGGTGCGCCTTGCCTTCTTTTCGCCAATGCCGAGGATGACAGCCTTGTAGCCGTCGGTGCGGGTGACGTCGCCGCCCTTCTTGGTCTTGACGGCGCGCTCGTCTTCGGTGCGCACGCCAACAACCTGGCAGCCATCGAGCGACAGGACGGTGACCGGCACGTGGCGGCCATTCTCGTCAAATACGCGTGTCATGCCAACCTTGCGGGCAAGCACGCCGGAACGGGGTGCTGGCAGAGCCATTAGCGGCCTCCCTCAAGCTTGATTTCAATACCAACACCGGACGACAGGTCGAGCTTCATCAGCGCGTCCACGGTCTGCGGGGTTGGGTCTACGATATCGAGGATCCGCTTGTGGGTGCGGATTTCAAACTGCTCGCGCGACTTCTTGTCGATATGAGGAGAGCGGTTCACGGTGAAGCGCTCGATACGGGTCGGCAGCGGGATCGGACCTTTGACCTCAGCGCCGGTGCGCTTGGCCGTGCTCACAATCTCTTTCGCCGACATGTCGAGGGCGCGGTGATCAAAGGCCTTCAGCCTGATCCGGATATTCTGTCGTTCCATCGTCTCGGTCCGTCCGCACAAAACACGTTGGCCCCAACAGGGCCGACATTGGCCCCAGGGCGTTACGTGGGATTAATTGTCTGTTTCGAGGGAGCGTTCGCTATCTAAAGCGCTGCCATCCCGGCGAAGTCGGGGGTTTATGGGATAGGCGAGGCGGCGTCAACTGAGTCGTGACGCTTTTATGCAGAAAGAGTCACAGCCCCGGAAGTGCCCTCGCCTAGCGTTCCGGCGGCATGTCGGAGACCGGAGGCAAACCGTACAATTCGCGCAGTTCAGCCTGGGTGGATTTGAGTGTGCCTTCGGGCCAACGCTCATTGCGAATATCATTCTGCATCGCCTCAACGGCAGGACCGACGACCGTTACCGCCAATTCCTCGCCGATCTTTACGGATTCCCGCATGATCGCATTGGTGCTTACCGCGAATTCCTGACCTGAGTCGGTCTCGAGAAAGGCACGCAAATCAGCCAAGGCTTGCGCGGACATGTTTTCGACATAGGCCGCCGCAAGCGGCTCGCGCATCTCCGAGATCAGGCCGTCCACCATATTCGAGGACAGCAATTGCGACAGCACACGTGCCGCATCAGTGGAAACCGTCTTGCCCTCTTTGGAAAACTCATTCTGGAAACTGCCCACCATCAATTCAGACATGCTGGCGAAGGCAGTCTCGAACTGGTCCCGCGTCACGGTCTGGTCAACAACATAGAGGGCATCGTCCATCGGGTCTGCATGACCGGGAAATCCCACCAGACACACAAGCACGATGGTTGAAAGAAGATGTCTCATGTGCCGGATCCCCCCACTGAACGTTCGCATTTAAGCGACCACACCCTTCTACTTACCCGCGCAAGCCCCAAAATAAAGCCGGAAATGGCGTCAGGTCACACACTTTCTTCGAGTGCGGCGCACACATCCCTTGCGGCCGTGTGCAGCAGGTTCAACGCGTGTCCGGGCAAGACCTTCAGCGTCGCGTTGGGCCGGTCCGCCAGCAAGGCCTCCACATGTTCGGTCGACACCACCGTGTCATCCCCGGCCTTCAGCCAGGTATAGGGCGCCGACACCCCGTCCAGATCGTCCGTCCAGTCCGCCATCACGCTGCGGCCGTCGCGCACCCAGGTCTCTGTCCCCTGCTCCACGGCATGGTAGAGCCCTTCCGACTGCACTTTCAGCAGGACCGGGTCCTCCAGCGTCTCCATGTCCAGCGGCGAACGCTGGTATTGTGTGGTCAGGAAGGCCTTCGTCCCCCGGCGGCGATAGACCGGCAGGCCCACCGACAGGGCCATCCGCATCACCGAGGGCGCATGCCGGGTGGCCATGGCCGCGAACCGGGTCTGCGGATTCATGTGGGCGGGGTGGGCGACATCATCAAACGGGATCGTCCCGCCCACGACCAGCATGCCTGCCAGCCGGTCGCCCAGCGCGCGGGCGATCCGGAATCCGTGCGGCGCGCCGCCATGATGAACACACAGGCTCACCGTCTCCAGTCCCAGCTCGTCGACCAGTGCCAGCGCATCCTCCACGACCGTCCGGACATAGTCGCCCCGCCCCCGGCTCGGGCTCGAATGCCCGAACCCCGGACGCGACGGCGCCACGAAATGCAGGTCCGACCGGGTCAACCGGCTCAGAAAACCGGGGGTGAAGAACGGCCCCTGCATATATCCGTGGATGAACAGGACCGGCCGCTGGCCACTGCCGGCCTGATACCAGGCCAGGCGCCGTCCGCCCGGCCGGGCCAGTTCGTACATGCCGCGCACCGGCGTCGCCCAGGTCTCCCCGCTCGTGGCCGGCGTGCCATCGGGCAGCTGGCGCATCAGGAAGGCGATGCTGGCACATAGCTGCACCACGTCCGACATGCGGGCGCAGCCGGTCTTCCTCAATATGCTCTTGGATTGCCCCTTGATCGTCTCCAGCGACCGAGCCCGTTGCTGCGCGATTTCCTTCTGGCTGAGCTGGCCGAGATAGCCTTCCAGCACCTGCGTCTCGCTCTGGGTCAGGCCGAACGCTTCCCGCAGCCGGGCCATCAGTTCCGGCGACCAGTCGACATGGGACAATGAAACCTGCACCAGATCGGGCGCAACCTTCGGGCGCTGGATCAGCGCCAGGCAGGCCCGCACCTGGTCGGTCTCCACCTTGGCCAGGATGACGCGATCCTGCACATGCACCATGCGGGCTGTCCGGCGGATCTCGGCAAGCGCTTCCACATTCAGCGGCAAGTCGTCGAGCCGGCAGGGAAAGCTCTGACCCGTCAGCTGCGCAGCCGGCGCATTGCCAGTCACCTGCCCGGTCCGCACCGACACGTCCAGCACGGCATGGAACCGGTCCGCCCCGGCCGACTCCAGGCGCGAGGCTTCCTCGATCAGCAGCCGGATCCGCTCGGCATGGGCTTCCAGAAGGGAGTCCTCACCAAAATGGCGCGGCACATCCTCAGCCAACTGCCCGGCTGTGTGGTCTTCGAAGAAATAGGCCATCGCCGCATCGAGAAACACATCGAAACGGTCGGATTCGGCCGGTACGTCATAGGCGGCGCCCAGCATTTCGAAATAGCGATGGGTGTGGGACATGTGGCTCCGGCTGCGCACAGCTTGGGTGGTGGCAACCATACTAGAGAGCTTGCCGATCACGGCAAGCGTCCCGATTCATTCCCCGATAACCTTGCGCATGCCCCCCCGGGGGCATGCACTGCCGAAATGGTCACGTCTATTCAGGGCGAATTCCGCAAGCCTGGGTGGGGGGACCGGACCGGCCTGCCGGTTGCAGGCCAGTTCGCCGCCCGGCTAATGGGGGCGGGCCGCCGAGGGCCCGCCCCTCATACGCTCCAGCTGCCCTGCTCCCATCCCAGCAAGGCCCGCGTTTCTGCCGCATCATGCTCGAACACCCGGCACAGATAGTCCCGGTCGTCCGCGCTCATCCGCTCGCCCTCCGGCGCCGCGTTCAGCCGGGCCGTCACATCGAACCGGTGGGCCGGCAGGCCCAGGAACCCGCACACCTTGTCCAGCTCGTCCTGCGGGTGCGCGGCCAGTTGCTCGCTGCGCAGGAACAGGAGCTGATCATCGGAAAACAGCCGCCGCAGTTCCCGGACCTGAGGCGCATAATAGCTGCGCGCAAGATAGGAACGTTCGCGATCCTGCGCAGGCAGCGCCCGACGGGCCCGCTCCCGCTCCTGCCGGATCGCCACCGGATAAGGCAGCGTTTCCCGGCCCAGCCGGCAATCCATGCGGTAATGGCTCCATGCCCGTTCCACCGGATCGCGCAGGATCACGACGATCCGGATTTCCGGATTGTACAGCCACACCCGTTCAAGCGCCCCTTTCCACCAGCTGATGATCGGCGTCGCCTCCCCCAGCAGGCAGCCATCACGCCAGGCCTTCCAGTCGAACTGGCGATGATACAGCCAGTAATCCACGGGCCGCAGGCCTGTCGGCGGGCGCTTGTCAAAGAAGTGCGGCTCCTTTTTCCGGGCCATGCAGATGTCGGGATGCTGGCGCAGATAGGCGTCCAGCGACGTGGTGCCGGCCTTTTGCACGCCGGCAATAATGAAGTCGATGCGTCGGGTCATGAGGCCCGTCTAGCAGCGGCCCTTGGCTCGAATTTGCCATGTCCGGCCGGTTTTGTCGCAAGATGTTGCAAGACCGGCCTGCCCCGATTCCGGGCACATCGCCGGATTTATGGACGGAATCGCCCCCAATCGGCCACTTCGTCACAAAGTTGAATCTTTTCAGGTGCATGCAATTGAAAGCTGAGGCTTAACCTTGGGGTAAGCATGGCAGGGATCCGGGCCCGGGGGACGGGGCGGCGCTTGCCGGTTGATACGTAGATTGGGGACAAACATCATGGGCCAGGCCAGCACCGTCACGGATTTTCCATCACCCGGCCCGGAAGGCCAGGTCGAACTCACCATTCTCATGCCCTGCCTGAATGAGGCAGAAACGCTCGCCACCTGTATCCGGAAAGCCCACGCCTATCTCGACGGCGCCGGCATCCGGGGAGAGGTGCTGATTGCCGACAATGGCAGCACGGACGGCTCGCGCGCCATCGCGGCCGAGGAAGGCGCCCGCATCGTCCCCGTCACCGAGCGCGGCTATGGCGCGGCCCTGATCGGCGGCATCCGCGCCGCACGTGGCACCTTCATCATCATGGGCGATGCCGATGACAGTTATGACTTCTCGAGCCTCGATGCCTTTGTCGAAGAATTGCGCGACGGCGGCCAACTTGTCATGGGCAACCGGTTTCAGGGCGGTATCCGCAAGGGGGCAATGCCCTTCCTGCACCGCATTCTCGGCAATCCGGTCCTGTCCTGGCTCGGCCGGCTGTTCTTCCGCATTCCGGTCGGGGATTTCCATTGTGGCCTGCGCGGCTTCCATCGTGACGCCATCCAGGCACTGGACCTGTCCAGCCCCGGCATGGAATTCGCCAGCGAAATGGTGGTCAAATCCTGCATCAACGGGCTCGAAATCCGGGAAGTGCCGACCACCCTCTCGCCGGACGGCCGGTCCCGCGCGCCGCATCTGAAGACCTGGCGCGATGGCTGGCGTCATCTCCGTTTCCTGCTGCTGCACAGTCCCAAATGGCTTTTTGCCTATCCGGGTCTGGTGGTGCTCGTGCTCGGCCTTCTCGGAACGGCGCTCCTGATGGGCGGACCGGTGGATCTGACGCGCACCATCCGGCTGGACGTGCTGACCCTGGTCGCGTCCTGTTTCGCCATGATACTCGGCACCCAGATGCTGATGTTCTCGCTTCTCACCCGCAGCTATGCGTCCGAGGTCGGTATCCTGCCGCGCACGCGCAAGCTGGAAGGCGTGATGTCCACCTTCACGCTCGAACGCCTGCTCCAGCTGGCCGCCTTGCTGGCAGTGGCGGGCCTGGTCGGCGCGGTGGCCAGCTTTGTCAGCTGGGCGTCCGGCGGATTTGCCGACATCACCGAAAGCAGCCGTCTGCGCTGGTTCATGCTGTCCCTGACCGCCCTTACCATCGGGGCACAGATCGCAGCCTCCGCCTTCGTCGCCTCCTTCGTCCGGCTGCGCGGCGCGCCCGCCGCCTGACGCGCAGACCGGCAGGGCCAGGCTGATGACCTCCTCCGCTCCGGATGCGCTGCCCCGGCCGGTGCCCGGCCCGGCCTGGCTCCAGACGCTCGCGCTCGTTCTGGCCGGCGCGATCATCCTGATGATTCCTGCGCTGATCCATGGCCGGCCATTTCATTTCGTGGACTTCAACCAGTATTATCTGATCGGCGAAGCCATACTGGAGAAACTGCTCGGCGGTGCCGCCGCCCCGGACGGCCCTCCTGCTCCCTCGCCGGACACACCGGGCCAATCCCCCGCACCGGGCAATGCCGGCGGCGACGGCTATTTCTCGCTCATCGGTGCCGGCCGTTCCCCACTCTATTCCGTCTTCGGCTATGTGTTGGCATCGGGTCTCTCCATGTGGCTGATCTGCCTGGTTCAGGCCCTGCTTGGCGCCTGGCTCATCGTGCGGGCGCTCGGTCTTCTCGGCGGACTGCGCCGGCCCGGACCGGTCCTCGCCAGTCTCGCCGGGCTCGCCGCCCTCTCCCCGCTGGGCTTTCACGTCAATCTTTTGATGCCGGATGTGTTTGCCGGCTACATGGTCATCGCCATCCTTCTCCTGGCCTTCGCGCCGCGGCTGTCCCTGCCGGAAACCCTTTTTCTGGCCGCCCTCGTCAGCGCCTCGGCCTTCCTGCACAAATCCATGCTGGTGCTCGCCCTCGCCGCGCTCGCCCTGATGGTGCTCGCCCGGTTCTGGCGATGGAGCCGGCCATACCTCGCCCGTCTGGCCCCAGCCTGGCTGCTCGGGGCTTTGGCCCTGTCGATGACGGTACAGGCCCTTTACGGATTCGCCGCAGAAAGGCTCACCGGGGATCCGCTGCGTTCTCCGCCCTATCTGATGGCGCGGATCTATGATGACGGCCCCGGTCAGCGCCATCTGGAACAGGCCTGCCGCGCCGATCCGGAGGCCTATGCGCTGTGCGCGTTTTCCGGCTTTGAATACACCACGCACAATGACCTGATCTGGGGCAGCAACCTGTCTGCCGGCACGCCCAGCTTCATCTCCAGCCCGCCAGACCTGAGGCAGGCCATGCTCGATGAACAGGGCCGCTTCGTCCTGAAATCCGTGACGGCCTACCCGCTCTCACAACTTCTCGCGACGACCGGCAACACGATCCGACAGTTCTTTCTCGTCTCGATCGACGAGATCAATTACGGCGCGGTCCTGATCCTTCAGCAATACACGGCAGATGATCCACAGGCGCTCGCCCACACGCCGGGCTTTGCGCACTGCCTGGCCGAACCCGACAGCTGCACCGAGGAAAATGCCTACAACCGGGCCTGGAACAGCCTGGTCACGGCCACCGCCCTGGCCAGCCTGGCTCTCCTGCTCTGCCTGCTGGCTGTGTGGACGCTGTTCCGGATCACGCCGTCCGGCGCCAGCATGGCCAGCCAGGACCGGTATCTCTGCCTGGCCTGGACGCTGCTGCTGATCTTGCTGGCCAATGCCTTCATCTGCGGCGCGACGTCCGGCGTGCATGCCCGGTATCAGGCCCGCCTTGTCTGGCTGGTGCCGCTATGCCTGATCGTGCTGCAGGATCCGGTCCGGGTCCTCGCCGACCGGCTGCAGGCCCGCTACCGCCGGTTCGCCTGATCATCCACCAACCAACATCCCGGCCATGAAAAAGGCCGCCCCGTGGGGGCGGCCTTCTGTCTGTGTCAGCCCTGTCTGAGTGCAGGGCCGGATCTTACTTCTTGATCGCGGAGACCACACCGGCGCCGACGGTCCGGCCGCCTTCGCGGATGGCGAAGCGCAGGCCCTGGTCCATGGCGATCGGCTGGATCAGCTCGACGTCCATTTTGACATTGT